>Ga0196981_1000061_pt1 | contig 140918 bp, 130 predicted proteins | sample S3_2013CmetaG_FD_155462 | JGI IMG/M metagenome (GOLD analysis project Ga0196981, IMG submission 155462) | Soil microbial communities from Anza Borrego desert, Southern California, United States - S3_20-13C | ecosystem: Environmental > Terrestrial > Soil > Desert | place: USA: California...
GATGATTTCAGTGCGTTCCCTCGGAACAAGTTTTCGTCCCATCATGATGGCCTCCGCAAAGGCATGCCATCTCGTCACAATATGACGTCTCAAACGAAGGTCAAGATGACTTTTTCAACAGAATCGGTCAAACTCGTCCTCTCGCAAGTGAATCCTGAACGGCCGAAGCACCGAGTACAGCAGACGCTATACCTCTACACACTACCCCCGCAACGCGGCCGGCGTCGTCCCGAACTCCCTCTTCACCAGCTTCCTCAACGCCGTCGCATCCTGGTAGCCGACTTCCGACGCAATCGCCTCGATCGACTTGGTCGTCGTCTCGATCAGGTGCGATGCATGCAGCAGCCTTCGACGCTGGATGAACTTCACCGGCGACACCCCGGTCGCTGCATCGATGCGCCGCGACAGCGTCTTGGGCGACACCGCCAGCGCGGCGGCCAGTTCCGTGATGCTGATCGGACTGGAGAGATGGGCGTCGATCCAGCGTTCGGCGGCGATCACCGTCGGGTCGACGTGCTGGGTGTGGGACTGGATCATGTAGCGCGCCTGCGAGGGGCGCTGGTCGATGAGCAGGTAGCGCGAGCACAGGTGCGCGACCGAGGTGCCCATCGTGTCCGCAACGAGGGCCAGCGTCAGGTCGAGCTGCGCATAGGCCGAGCCGGCGGTCAGGAAGGGGCCGTCGCGCACCAGCATTTTCGTTTCATCCAGGCGGATGTCGGGGAAGCGCGCGCGGAACACGGGCGCCAGCCACCATGTCATCGTCGCATGTCGGCCCGTGAGGAGGCCCGCCTGCGCGAGCAGGAAGACCGCTGAACAGGATGCGCCGATGTGCGTCGCACGCGGTGCCTGCCGCAGCAATTCCATCGCAGCCACCGCATCCTTCTGTGCGAAGCGCGCGCTGATGGCTTCGTCCGAGGTGAGGCCGAGGCCGGGGATGACAATCCAGTCAGGACGGACCTTGCCTTCCGCGACCTCGGCGAATGTCATGTCCACATCGAGCCGCATGCCGCCGCCACCCCGGATGGATTTGCGATGGCCGGCCACGAGCAGCCGTACCGTGCCGCCTTTGCCGCCGCGCGACTGTATCCCCTGCGCAGCGCGAATGGTATCGAGCGTGATGGCAAGACAGGAGTCCATTACGCCTTCGAGGGCGAGGATGAGGATCGTTTTCATTTGTCCATTTTGGCATGAAAAATGTCTATACGGGACATTCCTGACGGCGGGGGGGAATGGCAGACTGGGCGCTCCTCAACTCAGGAGTGCATTCTATGCCGAACATTCTTGTCCGCCTCCCTGAAGGCATGCTCGACGTCGGGTCGAAGCAGAAACTCGTCGCCATGCTCAACGCGACTGCTGCCGAGGCGGAGCAGATTCCCGACGATCCGCGCTGTCGCGCCCTGTGCTGGATAGTCGTGGAGGAGGTGAAGGCGGGCAACTGGACTTGTGGCGGGGTCGATATGAGCTCACAAGCGGTTCCGGTGATCGTGCAGGTGTATGTCCCTCATGGCGTGCTCGATCGGGAGACGAGGAATCGCTATGCTGCCGGCATCCATCGTTCGCTTCGCGCGGCTGTGCCGGGCGAAGCGCGGCGTATCCTCGTCTCCAGCATCTTCCATGAGGTGCCGGACGGCATGTGGGGTATCAACGAAAGCATCTGGCGGCTGCACGACTTTGCGCGTCATGCCGGTTACATGCACCTTCAGCATCTCGCTGCAGACCTTACGACACAGCCCGCTTCTGTTCGTCCGTGATGGTCCAGTAATAGATGGTGCTGCCAAGCACTGTTTCTGTCTTCTCCGGCGGCCATTCATCGCCCATGTCGAAGGCATGCGATACCACGCGCGTGCCGGGCTTGAGCTGCTTCCACAGTTGCGGGCGCAACTGGCGGTTGATGCTGTTGAGCAGGTAGAGCGTGACGACGCTGGCTTCCGACAGGTCGGTCTTGAACAGGTCGCCCTGAATGAACTTCGTACGGTTCGCGACGCCGGCACGTTTCGCATTGGCACGTGCTTCCGCTATCCGCTGCGGGTCAAGGTCGATGCCGATGCCCCGCGCGCCGTGCCGCTTCGCCGCTGTAACGACGAGTCGGCCGTCGCCGCAGCCGAGGTCGTAGAGCAGGTCGCCCTTGCTGACATTGGCAAGGGCGAGCATGCGGTTCACCACGCCCTGGGGCGTCGGCACATAGGGAACGTCCAGCGGGCGCGCAGGTTCGTCGGCGGCAAAAGCCGGCGCGCCCACGCCATAGGCGGCCGCGGCACCGAGCCACTTCAACAGTGCGCGGCGATCTTCGTCATGCGTCATCGGAATGTCCTTCAAGAAGGGGATCAGGTGCGACGGACACACGTGGCGAAAGGTTTCCGGCGTACGCATGGAGCTGAACGTGCATCAATCGCCATTGCACGGTTGCAGCAGCGCGCCGGTATGTGTCTTGCATGCGCTCGCCCCGAGCGAAGGAGGCGGATGATGGAAATCTCAAACCATGGCGCGGGCAGGGTATGGGTCCCGCTGTTTTTCCTTGCAATCCTGCAGCTTGCCGGCTGTGCCGCGCCGCGTTTACAAGCGGACGACGTGCCCCTGATTGCCGGCAAGACTTATGTGGTTACCGGCGCGTCGAGCGGTTTCGGGCGCGGCGTGGCGGAGCGCCTTGGGGCCTTGCGCGCGAATGTCGTCCTGGCCGCGCGGCGTACCGAGGTGCTCAAGGAGGTGGCTGCGGCGACACAGGCGGCGGGCGGCGTGCCGCTGGTCGTCACTGCCGACGTCGGCAAGCCGGAAGATGTGCAACGCCTCGCCGACGCCGCCGTGCAGCGCTTCGGGCGCATTGATGTCTGGATCAACAATGCGGGCGTTGGCGCGATCGGACGCTTCGAGGAGATCCCGGTCGAGGACCACGCGCGCCTCGTCGACGTCAACATCAAGGGCGTGATCTACGGCAGCCATGCGGCAATGCGTCGCTTCCGGCAGCAGGGCCATGGGACGCTGGTCAACATCGGTTCGGTGGAAAGCGAGGTGCCGATTGCCTACCAAGCGACTTACGCGGCGTCGAAGGCTGCGGTGCTCAGCCTGGGCCGGGCACTGAACGAGGAGCTGCGTCTCAACGGAAACGACAGGATCGCCGTATCGACCGTCATGCCCTGGGCCGCCGACACGCCCTTCTTCGAGCACGCCGCGAACTACACCGGCCGGGAGTCGCGCATGATCACATTGGATGATCCGGGCAAGGTAGTCGAGGCGATCGTCTGGGCCTCGCTGCATCCGGTCGAAGAACTGCCTGTCGGCTGGAAAGCGTCCGGCGCGACGTTCTCGCACCGCCTCTTCCCCGACCTGGCCGAGCGCATCTCCGGCAACGTTTCGCATCGGGTCCAAATGGAAAATGCGCCCCCCGGGCCGCGCACTGCGGGCAGCCTGCACACGCCGGTGCATGCCGGAACGGAAGTGGATGGCCGGATGCGGGAGCGCCTGGCGCAGGATAAAGCTGCACGCGCCGAATCATCCGGACGGTAAGGATTACCGCGCCTTGTAAAGATAATCTTCCGGCAGGCCGAGCCGGCGGCAAGCCTGTGCCGCGGGGCCGGAACGGAGGGGGATGCGGTCGATTGCCGCACCCGCGCGCCGTACGGCAATCTGCTGCCAAGGACCCAGGTCCCATGCGTCGCCCAATTCCAGCCGTTCGCGCACCCAGGCGGGAAGGATGTCGATGGCGGCCTTGACCAGCAGTTCCTGGATGCCGCCCATGGAGCGCGGCAACAGCCTGACGCTGCGCACGATGTCGAGGAATTCAAAGATCACGCTGGACGGTTCGAGGCGGTCGCGCATGGCCATGAAGAACAGTTCCAGTTCCTGTTCCGTGGCAGGTGCACCGTGGGCGCCGTACAGATGGGCGGACTCGATACCTTCATGATGAAAGCGGCTGCGGGCAATCTCGTCCAGGGAATGCACCCAGGTGTCGTAGGCTTCGAGGAAGCCGAATCGGGCCGTCGCGTGCACCCAGTTCAGCAGCTCCGGATCATCCGCGCGGTAGGGCCTGCCGTCCTCCGTCGTGCCGCTCACGCGCGTGTGCATGGCGCCGACACGGGCGATCATTTTCTCAGTGCGGCTGCGCGCGCCGTACACCGTCATCATTGCCGACAGGCCGGTGCGACGGATGCGCTGCATCGGGTCGTCGCGGAAGGTCGTATGTCCCCACACGCCCGCACGCACGCGCGGCTCTGCCAGTTCCAGGATGACCGCGGCTACACCGCCGACGAACAGCGACAGCGGGTTCTTGAAGACCTGCCAGGAGATGGAGTCCGGGGCGGTGAACGCGGGTTCGCCCGGCGGCGACGAGAAGTCCGCGTCGAAGCGCTTGTCGGCGTGGACGAATTCGCTCACGGCGGCATCCAGGCGCTCCTGAAGCGGCCGCGGAAGGATGAGCGGGTGACGTCGTGGTTGCATGCGGTCGATTTCGCGTGGCAAGTCTCTTCCGGTGCGCAACATGCGTGCGTACTTGCGCCAAATGATAGAGGGCGTACGCGTGAGGTGGTTCCGGCCGCGTCATTTGTCCTTGCGAAGGGACTGCATGACAAACGCGTGTTTCCGCCTATCTCCCCGCCGTTTCATACGCTGGCAGCCGCTTCAGTTCATCCGCGGTGAAGCGTCCCTGCTGCAACTGAATGAGCAGGGACTGACGCTTGTCTTCGGGAAGCGTGCCGTCGGCCAGCAGCTGGTTGCGTTCGACAAGATACGCGTCGATCCGCGCGCGCCACTCGTTGTCCTCGCGGTCGACCTGCGCCATGCGGGCCGCTGCTTCCGCCGAGAACGCGGCGGCACGCATGCGGTAGATGTCGTCGTCGCTTGCGCCTTGCGCGCGCATTTTCTGCACGGACTCCTCCACGCGCAGGATCTTCACCGGCTCCTCCCTTGCTTCGCGGACCGAGGCGGGCAGGGCGGCATCCAGCTCGGCGAGGCGCGCGCGTTTTTGCGCTTCATCCAGGCTGGGGTCCTGGCTGATCTCCAGCCGGGCGATGGCGTCCATATCGGCGGCATCGTTGTCAGCAAACATGGCCTGGATCTCGCGCTCGCTGAAGTGACGGCGGCGCGTGTCCTGCATCAGGGCAAGGCGGTTACGGATCGCTTGCAGGGAAGGGCCTGCCGCCTGCGCGTTCTTCTCGACTTCGACCAGATCGTGCTTGTAGGCGAGATAGCGCACGAGCAGGTTTTTCGCGGCGGTCGCGGCATCGGGCTTGAGTTGCCGCTCCAGTTCGCGCTCGATCTCGGCGCGGATCGCTTCCAGCGGTTTTTCGCCGATGGCAGAGAGGTAGTAGTCGAACAGCAGCACCAGTCCGGCGCTTGCCGCGAACTCGCCCGCGACGAGTTCTATCTTGCCGTCGGGGACGGTGCCTTCCAGCGAGCGTACGAAGGGGAAGTAGTCCATGTGCGCCGCAGGCTTGGCGACGTCCTGTTGTTCCGGAGACTGCCTCTGAAGAACGGCAAGGGCGGTCGCAAGGACCGCCCCGCCGACTGCAAGGCCTTGCTTGATCGTCGGCATGCATGCACCTTACAGGCCGATGTTCTTCAGCCGGTTGGCATGCTGGCGATACAGCGTGACCGGGTTGGTCTCGAACAGGTTGACCAGGCCAATGGTCTGGTTGACCTCGTCCAGGTGGTTCATCGCATAGTCGTCCCGGATCACGCGGCCCAGGCGCGTGGAGCAGCTGGCGACGAGGCCGTCGTTCTTCGCGCCGGCGAAGGCGAGCGAGGTCAGCGCCAGCGCCGGGTCGAGCACGTCGAGGAGATTGGTGTACTGCGTGGCGCCGCTCCAGGAGAAGTAGTGCACACCGTTGACCTGGTAGGCGCCTTCGCCACAGGCAGTGGTCGGCACGCCCTGCGGATGCGAAGCGTTGAACTTTGCCGAGCCCGCAGTGCTGAGCGACTTGGCGGCGGCGATGGCGTTCTGCGGCATGGTCGGGCTGCCGGACAGGAAGCTCAGCAACTGGCCCAGGCCGGTGGCGATCGACCCGAGCACCGCCTGCGACAGCGATCCGTCCGGCGCGACGCCGAGCAGGATGTCGGCCACCTTCGAACCCTTGTGCACGCCGCCCACGCTGGTTACCGACGCGACGAGGTCGGGCCGGACCGAAGCGACGTAGCGGATCGTCGGTCCGCCGTGGCTGTGTCCGACCAGGTTGACCCTGGTGGCGCCGGTGGCGGCAAGGATCTGGCGGACCTGGGTCAGCAGCTGTTCGCCGCGTACCTCGGTGCTGTTGGCGGCGGACACCTGGGCGATATAGACCCGCGCGCCGTCATTGCGCAGGGCCGACGGAATGCCGTACCAGTAGTCCACCGGCCCGATGTTGTCGAAGCCGAACAGGCCGTGCACCAGTACGATGGGATAACGCGTTTGTGTGTACCCGCTCGCCCAGGAAGCAGCAGGCAGCAAGGCAAGTACGGCGAGGATGGAGGCGAAGCACCTCCTGAAGAAACTCTTCATCCATTGTCTCCTTGAATTGGTATTTGATTAATTGTTTTTTGCTGCAGGGAATGCGCTGTGCGCGGGCACAGAAAAACCGAGCAAGTGCTCGGTTTTCTTCATCCTAGTAAAGATTTGGGAAGTTACAAGGGGGGCGGGAGTGTGATGCAGCTCAAGTCCGTTGGCGTTCCTGCAACACCCGGGCGCGCACCAGGCCGACGACGCTGGCCGCGAATGCATCGGGTGTGACGTTGGCCGTGCGGAATTTCCAGCGCTTCAGGTGCCAGTCATGCACTAGCGCCATGCAATGCGCGGCCAGCAGTTGGGCATCCGCCTGCGGCAGCGCGCGCGTGGCGTGAAGCAGCGCGGCGAGTTGCGACTGCATGCGCAGTTCGGTGTCCTTCGCGATGTTCTTCTGTTCCTGTGAGAGGCTGCGCGATTCAAGGAACACAAAGTAGAACCACGGCTGCAGCAGTTCGGAGAAGTAGATGATGCCGCGCAGCGTGCTTTCCAGGCGGTCGAGCGGATCCTCGATGTGGTCGAACCACTTGTGCGAGACCTCGCTGACATGGCGGATGACATCCTCGACCATGGCCGCGATCTGGTCCTTGGTCTGGATGTAGCCGTACAGGCCGCCCATCGACAGGCCGGTTTCCCGGCACAGGTCGCGCAGTGTCATGGCACGAAAGCCGATGGTGTTGGCCAGTCGGAAGGTGGCCTTGAAGATTTTTTCGAGGTTCTCGAGCGCGGTGTGCTTGCGCTTGACGCTGATCGATTCCGCATTGCGCTCGAGGAGGAATTCCCAGATGTTCGTGTCGTCCAGCGGGGTGAGCTCCCGGAAGGCCGGAAAGCCGAAGCCGACGGGAAGCGAATGAAATTCGCTGAACGTGAAACCCTGGAACGCCTTCTTGTGCATGGAGCCCTCGTGATTGGCAAGCCGGGGACACTTTACCAGACCATGCGGAATCAGCTCGTCGCGCGGGCCGCCAGCTCCCTGTTCCTGTCCGACAGCGTGCGGATCAGTCCGTCGATGCCATTCCGGGCAATCTCGTTGCTGAAGCTGCTCTTGTAGGTCTCGACCAGCCATACACCGAGCACGTTCACGTCATACACCTTCCAGCCGTCCGCCGCCTTGTACAGGCGGTAGCTCACCTGCACCGGATCGCGTCCGCGCAATTGCCGGACCTCGAAGCGCACCGTGACGTCCGTATCCTCGGGCGATGCGCGCAGCGGCTTGTACACCAGCTTCTGGTCGCCGACCAGCGACAGCGCCCCGGCGTAGGTCCGGATCAGCATGGTGCGGAATTCATCGGTCAGCTGCCGGCGCTGCTCTGCCGTCGCCTCGCGCCAGTGGCGGCCGACGGCCATGGACACCGTACGCTCCAGGTCCACGTGCGGCAGGATCTTTTCCTCAACCACCTGCAGGATGCGCTTGCGGTTGCCGGTCCTGATCTCCTTGTCGGTCCTTGCGGTTTCCATCACGTTGTCCGTGATGCGCTTGACCAGCGTGTCCGGCGCCTCCTGTGCGGAGACATTACCGGCGAAGGAAAAGGCGGACACGGCGGCCGCCAGCAGGATCAGCAGTTTGAAGGGATGCAGTGTCATGTCTCGATCCAGTAATGATGAAAAAAGAGGCAGGCACAATGTGCCTGCCCCCTCCGTCCCATGCAGCCTTGGCCGGAGTCAGGTGGTCTGCTTCAGATCACTCGTGGCGTCGGCCAGTTCTTTCCTGGCCGGTTTGTCGCCATACTTGCCCAGACGCTTCTGCAGGTTGGCTTCCACCTTTTGCAGAACACGCAACCGGGAATGGCCCGTGTAGTCATCCTGCAATCTTATCTTGGTGGCATTCTCGAGTGCCGAAATCTCCGAGCGTACCCGCTTGAGCCGCCATTCATAAAACCACTTCATGTCATCACCCGTGTTGTCGAAAGTATGCAAATCCATTGCATTGGCGGTAGACCAAGCTGTTCGATATTGGTTCCGCACGGAAATCCGATTCCTGCATGAAACCGCGTGCGGGGTACGGGAAATTTTGTCATTGTCCAAGAACTAACTTCCCTGTCCCTTCTCCAAATTCCCGTGACCTGACGCAACCCGAGACATGGAGAACAACAATGAGCGATGCACCAAGGATACTGGGCGTGAATCGGACCCAGGATGCGAGTCTCTGCCTGATGGAAGGATCGCGCGTGATTTTTGCCATCCAGAAGGAACGCCTGACGCGGCAAAAGCACCATTGGGGCAAGGTGGACGATTTTCGAGATGTCTACATGCCGCAACTCTCTGCGCTGGACGGCAGGATCGACGTCATCGTCGAGTGCTACTCCTCGGATGAGGAAATCGGCAACCTCGATGCCTATGAACAGGAGCTGAAGGAAATCATCCGCCTGTCGCCGGATTGCAAGCGGGCGCGCATCTCGCACCACCTCTCGCATGTGTACAGCGTGTTCCATCCGTCGCCATTCGAGGAAGCGGCAGTGATGATCATCGACGGGCAGGGCAGCCCGGCAGCGGAATTCACCGAGCAGTGGAGCGGCGCGGGCACGGTGCCGGGCGACTGGCGCGAGGTGTCGTCCTTCTACCGCGCCGACCGGCAGCGCATCGAATGCATCGGCAAGCAGCTCTGGGACCGCAACGAACAACGCCTCGTCGGTCTGGGCATGTTCTACTTCCTGCTGACGCAGGCGATCTTCCCCGGCGAGGGCAACGAAGGCAAGGTGATGGGCATGGCGCCGCACGGCAATCCCGACGCGCTCGGTCTGCCGCGCCTTGAAGTGGACGGACCGCAGGTGACGATCCCGGCGCGCTGGTTCGAAATCCTCCGCGAGCGCGGGCGCTTCCGCTACCAGAGTGGGGACACCTCGCGCTTTGCCGATATCGCCAACCTCGCCGCCGCCGGCCAGCGCGCGTTCGAGGAAGCCGTGCTGGAAGTGGCGCACTGGCTGCATCGCGAAACAGGTGCGGAGAACCTGTGCTTTGCGGGCGGCACGGGACTCAACTGTTCCACCAACGACCGCCTGCTGCGCGAGACACCCTTCCGCCGTGTATTCATTCCGCCGGCACCAAGCGATGCCGGTACTTCTCTCGGATGCGCCATCTACGGCCTGACGGAACTGGCAGGTCAGCCATGCGAATGGCGATGGGAAAACGATTACCTCGGCCCCGAACCGCGGCAGGAGGACATCGAAGCGGCGGTGCGCGGCGCCGACGACCTGATCGTCGAGCGTATCGACAATGAGGACGCGCTGGTCGGTCGCGTCGTCGACCTGCTGTGCGAGACCAAGATCGTCGCCCTTTACCAGGGAAGGAGCGAATTCGGCCCGCGCGCGCTCGGCCATCGCAGCATTCTCGGCGATCCGCGGCACGGCTATGTGCGCGACTGGATTAACTTCCGCGTGAAGGAACGCGAGTGGTTCCGTCCGCTCGCGCCCATCGTGCTGCTGGAGCGCGCGGAAGAGTTTTTCGATATCCGTCGTCCGTCGCCCTTCATGCAGTTCGCCGCGCCGGTGCGCCAGCAGGCGGCGGAGGTCATTCCTGCCGTGACCCATGTCGACTGCACCGCGCGGCTGCAGACGGTCAGCGAAAAGGACGATCCCCTGCTGAGGGCGCTGCTGGAGGCGTTCGAGGCGCGCACAGGCGTTCCGGTGCTGCTCAACACGTCGTACAACCGCAAGGAGGAGCCGATCGTGGAGACGCCGGCGCAGGCACTGGAGTCTTTCCGCCGCACGCCGATGCATGCGCTGGCGATGCCGCCTTTCCTGATCAGGAAGAAGGTGGAGCCGGAGGCGGTCTCGTAAGAGGGATCGCGGCATGATCCGCGGATACCCGGGACGCGCCAGCGTCGCGCCCGGCGAACAACTCGTCTTGCGCGTCTCGACTGACGCACCACGGTTCCGCGTTGCCTTCCACCGCTGGACGGACGGCTTCATCCCGATGCATGAAACCGACTGGCTCGACGGGCAATATGCGGAACCGCGCGGTGCCGCCGACGACTGGCAATGGCCGCAATACACCTTCGACATCCCGCAAGACTGGCCTTCGGCCGTCTACATCGCCCACCTGCAGGAACCGGAGGCCACGCCACTGGATCTCGCCATGACCAGCGCAGCGGCCCTGTTCGTGGTCCGCGGCACGGGCCGCAGCAAGCTCCTCTACAAGATTCCGCTCGCCACCTACCATGCCTACAACTGTACCGGCGGCGGCTGCTTCTACGACACCCAGACCTTTTCCCAGGACCCGCCGGGGGCGCGCGTATCACTGCAACGTCCGGGTGGCGGCATCGGTGGCGACACCTGGGGCGCACGCGATCATTACGACCTGCGTTCTTCACGCCAGACCTTCGCACACTGGGACGCGCGATTCATCCAGTGGCTGGTGCGCGAAGGCTACGCGCCGGAGTTTTGCACTGACTTCGATATCCACAACGACCCAGCCCTGCTCGGCAATTACCGACTGGTGCTGAGTGTCGGCCACGACGAGTACTGGAGCGAAACGACGCGTGACCGCGTGGAGGCGCATGTGACGCGCGGCGGCAATGCGGCCTTCTTCGGCGCCAACCTCTGCTGGTGGCGCATTCACGTTGTGGAGGGCGGAGCGGCCATCGTCTGCCACCAGGGAGGTCCGAAGGGTGCGTACGACCACTGGTGGCCGCAGACCGGCGCGGGACGGCCGGAAGATGCACTGGCAGGCGTCAGCTACCGGCACGGCGGGGGATGGTGGGATGGGCCGCGCGAGACAGCCGGATATCTGGTGCAGGACGCGGGTCACTGGGTGTTCGAGGGAACGGGCCTCCGCCATGGCGTGGCCTTCGGCAAGGATACCTGGCCGCCGGTGGTGGGATATGAATGCGACGGCGCGCCGCTCTCAGCATTCGATACCGAAACCGGAATCGCCACGCTATCCCCGGACGCTGGGCGCTGCGGCACGCCGTCGGGCTTCCGCTTGCTCGCGGCCAGCCCGCTTGGCGACCGCTGGCAGGAGCGCCCCCCGCGCGAACTGCACAAGACAGGCGAGGGGATTCACGCGGCAACAATGGGCATCTTCACGCGCAACGGCACGGTCTTCACCGCCGGAACGACTGACTGGGCGCAGGTGCTGGGACAGGACCCGTGTGTGGATCAGATCACGCGCAATGTGATCGACGGCCTGCTTCAGCCTTCATCCCATTCCACGCGACTTGCAAACAAGTAGCCCGCGCCATAGACCGTCTTGATCAGCACCGGATGACTCGGCCAGTCGCGCAGCCGCTTGCGCAGGCGCGAGACGCGGACGTCGATGCTGCGATCGAAGGGCGAGATGTCGCGGCTGCCGGCGAGGCGCTCGCGGTCGAGGATGCGGTTCGGGTTCTCCAGGAAGAGCGTGAGCAGGCGCGCCTCGGCCGCGCTCAGTTCCTCGCTCTTGCCGGCCTTGTCGGTGAGCGTGAGGTTGGCCGGCTCGAACTGCCATTCGGCGAAGCGGGCACGGCGTACTGCTGCGCGGGACGCATGTGCGCCGACCGGGGCAGTGCGTCCGGTGCGGCGAAGGATACTGCGTACGCGTGCCACCAGCTCGCGCGGTTCAAAGGGCTTGGTCATGTAATCGTCCGCGCCGAGTTCCAGCCCGATCACGCGATCGGTGAGGAAGCCGCGGCCGGTGACGATCAGGATGCCGCAGCGCAGTTCCGACTGCAGCCGCCGCACCAGGTCGAGACCGTCGCCGTCCGGCAGGCCAAGGTCGATGATGCACAGGGCCGGGGTGCGCGCCTGCATCAGCCGTATCAGCTCCGCGCCGGTACGGCACCATTCCGAGGTGAAACCGAAGTCGCGCAGCGTGGTCTGCAAGGTGCGCGCGACGAGATGGTCGTCCTCGACCACGACGATCAGGCGATCGCTGTCGGATGTGGTCATGCGAGGCATCCCGACAGCGCGGCCGCGAGTTCGGGCTTGGTGAAGGGTTTGTCGAGCAGCGGGAATTCGTCCACGCCGGCGCTCCCATGGTCGTATCCGCTGATGAGCAGGATGCCGATATCCGGCCGTGTCGCCCGTACATTGCGTGCCAGCGCCGGACCGTCAAGTCCGCCCGGCATCACCACGTCGGAGATCACGAAGCGGATCTCGTCGATCTGGGCCAGCATGTCGAGCGCTTCCCGTCCGTCGGCCGCCTCGACCACCATGTACCCGAGGTCGAGCAGTTGCCGCCGCACCACCTGCCGCACGTCGGCATCGTCTTCCACCAGCAGCACCAGCGGCGAGGTCTTGGTGCGCGAGGAAATGTAATCCGGTTCCGACGGCGGCGCGGGGACCTCTTCCGTGGCAGGCAGCAGCAGCGTGACGACGGCGCCTTCGCCCGGCGCACTCCGGATGCGCAGCGCGCCGCCGGATTGCTGGGCAAAGCCGTACACCATTGCAAGCCCCAGCCCGCTGCCGCTGCCGAAGCGCTTGGTCGTGAAATAGGGCTCGCAGGCCCGCAGCAGCGTCTGGCTGTCCATGCCGTGGCCGGTGTCGGTGACCGTGATGCCGACATAACGGCCGGGATGCAGGCCGAGCGCCGCCGCCTCGCTTCCGTCCACCGTCACCACGTCGGTGGACAGCGTCAGCGTGCCGCCCGAGGTCATCGCGTCGCGCGCATTGAGGCAGAGGTTGAGCAGTGCGCTCTCCAGCTGATGCGGGTCGGTCATCGCGTGGGCGAGGGCGTCGCCGAAGGCGAGCGAGAGCGCGATGTTCTCCGGCAGCGAGCGGCGCAGCAGCGTCCTGAAGCCGTTGATCAGTTCCGACACGTCCACCGGGCGCGGCTCCAGCGGCTGCTGGCGGGAAAAGGTCAGCAGCCGCTTGATCAGCGCTGCGCCGCGCCGGGTGGCGAGCAGCGCCGGTTCCACCAGTTCCTGCGATTCGCTGCTGCCCCGCGTGCGCTCTTCCAGTGCCGACAGGTTGCCGAGCACGACGGTCAGCATGTTGTTCAGGTCATGCGCAATCCCGCCTGCGAGCTGGCCGACGGCTTCCATCTTCTGCGCCTGCATCAGCGTCGCCTGCGTGCGCTTCTGTTCGGTGATGTCTGCCGATAGCACGAAGACGCCCTGCACCTCGCCGTCGTTGTCCACCTCCGGCACCATCTCGCTGCGCGCATGTCGCGTCTCACCATCCACTGCCATCGCGTATTCGTAGCTCACCGCCTCACCCGCCAATGCGCGGCGCAGGTAGGGATTGACTTCGGCATACAAAGACGGACTGATTACGGCCGCGACCTGGCAGCCGACCAGTTCCTGCGGTTCGCGACGGAACCACGCGAGGTAGCCCCGGTTGGCGAAGCGGTAAACCTCGTCCTTGTCGATGTAGGCGATCAGCGCCGGAATGGCATCGGTGATCAGGCGCAGCCGCTCTTCGCTGCGGCGCAGTTCGCGCGTGCGTTCGAGGACACGCTGTTCGAGGTCGGCATTGCGCTCGCGGATCAGTCGTTCCGCCTTGCGCTGCTCGGTAATGTCCGTGTACAGGGTGACGAAGCCGCGGTGCGGCAGGGGCACGCCGCGGATGGCAATGATTTGCCCGCAGGGCCGCTCGCGTTCGGCGCAATGGGGCTGGAAACGGCGCGCCGCATCGACTCGCTCGCGCACCAGGGTCTCCACGTCGCCGGGGCCGTATTCGCCGCGCTCGGCGTTGTAGCGCATGAAGGCTTCGAAGGGCGTGCCGATGCGCATCAGCTCGTCCGGAAATTCGAGCAGCGTGGCGAAAGCCCGATTGCCCGCCACCAGCCGCAGGTCCTGGTCGAAAAGTGTAAATCCCTGGTCGATCAGGTCGAGCCCGGCCTGCAGCATGGCCATGCGGTTCTCGAGATCGCCGAAGATGTCGCCTGCTTGTGCTGCCATGGTTGTCCCCGTCACTGTGCTAGCCGATTGTAATCATGGCATACAGCACGAAAAAGCACCCCGTTACGATTCGATACATTTGCGAAAAACTTGCGCAATGCTTCCTTCCTAAGATCCAGACTCCCACCCCAAAAAGCTGATAAACAGGAGACAAACATGATCCGCCTTGCACGCAAGACCGCCCTCGCTGCCGCCTGCTGCGCCGCCCTGGCCGCACCCGCCATGGCCCAGGTGTCGGACAACCTCGTCAAGATCGGTGTGCTGACCGACCTCTCCGGCACCTATTCCGACATTGCCGGCAGCGGCGCCGTACTGGCCGCACGCATGGCCGCCGAGGATTTCATGGCCTCGGAAAAGCCGGGCTTCAAGGTGGAGATCGTCTCCGCCGACCACCAGAACAAGGGCGACATCGCGTCCAATCGCGCGCGTGAGTGGTTCGACACCGATAAGGTCGATGCGATCAGCGAGCTGGTGACTACCTCGACCGCGCTCGCTGTCATGAAGATCGCCAAGGAGAAGAACCGCATCGCACTGATCTCCGGTGCGGCGTCGACCCGCATCACCAACGAGGACTGTAACGATGTGACGGTGCACTGGACCTATGACACCTATGCGGTATCGAACGGCACCGCGCGTGCCGTGGTGAAGCAGGGCGGCAAGAGCTGGTTCTTCCTGACCGCCGACTACGCGTTCGGCGTCTCGCTGGAAAAGGATGCATCCGAAGTCATCAAGGCCAACGGCGGCACGGTGGTCGGTGCGGTGCGCCACCCGTTCCCGAGCTCGGATTTCTCGTCCTTCCTGGTGAGCGCGCAAACGTCGAAGGCGCAGGTCGTCGGCCTGGCCAACGCGGGCAGCGACACCATCAACGCCATCAAGCAGGCAGCCGAATTCGGCCTGACGCCGAAGCAGTCGCTGGCCGGCCTGCTGATGTTCATCAGCGACATCCACACCCTCGGCCTGAAGGCGACGCAGGGCATGTACCTGACCGAAGGCTTCTACTGGAACCTGAACGACGCCACGCGCGCCTGGTCCAAACGTTTCTTTGAAAAGCAGAAGCGCATGCCGACCATGGTGCAGGCGGGCATGTACTCGGCGGTCATGCATTACCTGAAGTCGGTGAAGGCGATCAACAGCGACGACACCCAAAAGGTGATGGCGCAGATGAAGAAGACGCCGGTCAACGATTTCTTCGCCACCAACGGTACGATCCGCGACGACGGCCGCATGGTGCACGACATGTACCTGCTGCGCGTGAAGAAGCCGGAAGAGTCGAAGACGCCGTGGGACTACTACAACGTGCAAGCGGTGATTCCGGCGGCAGAGGCCTTCCAGCCGCTCGCCCAGTCGCGCTGCGCACTGGTGAAGAAGTAAGCGGAAAACGGCGGCGCGTCATCCGCGCGCCGCATTTTCCCTACGGAAATCGGCTGGCGTGGATGTCGTAACTTTACGGTATGGTCTTGGCAAAAGAACATCGGTATGCTTCGCCAACCTGATGCAGTTCAACCTGGAGAAGAAAGCCATGCCCCACATGTACGACAGCGGTCTCGAACGCAATGCGGCCAACTACACCCCCTTGTCGCCGCTCACCTTCATCGAACGCGCAGCAGCCGTATATCCCGAGCGTCTCGCCGTCGTCCACGGCAATATCCGTCGCAACTGGGCTACCACGTACGCGCGTTGCCGCCAGCTGGCTTCCGCGCTGTCGAAGGCAGGTGTGGGGCTGGGCGACACGGTTGCCGTCATGCTGCCCAATACGCCGCCGATGGTGGAAGCCCACTTCGGCGTGCCGATGACCGGCGCGGTGCTCAACTCCCTCAACACCCGCCTCGATCCCGAGTCAATCGCCTTCATGCTCGACCATGGCGAGGCCAAGGTGGTCATCGTCGACCGCGAATTCTCCGGCGTGATGGAAAAGGCACTGGCCCTCTCCAGCCGCAAGCCTCTCGTGATTGATGTCGACGACGAGGAATACACCGGCCCGGGCGAGCGCATCGGCACCATCGAATACGAATCCTTCGTCTCCGGCGGCGACGCCGGTTACGAGTGGCAGTTGCCTGCTGACGAGTGGCAGGCGATCTGCCTGAACTACACCTCCGGTACCACCGGCAATCCCAAGGGCGTGGTCTACCACCATCGCGGCGCGCTGCTCAACGCCGTGTCCAACATCCTCGAATGGGACATGCCCAAGCACCCGGTCTACCTGTGGACGCTGCCCATGTTCCATTGCAACGGCTGGTGTTTCCCGTGGACCGTCGCCGCGCGCGCCGGCGTGAACGTCTGCCTGCGCCGCGTCGATGCCGCCACCATTCTCAACCTGATCCGCGAGCACAAGGTCACGCATTACTGCGGCGCCCCCATCGTGCACAGCCTGCTGCTGGCCGCGCCGCAGGAACTGAAGGCCGGCATCAACCACACCGTCAAGGCGATGGTGGCCGGCGCCGCGCCGCCGGCCTCGATGATCGAAGGCATGGAGAAAATGGGCTTCGACATCACCCACGTGTATGGCCTGACCGAAGTCTATGGACCGGCATCCGTCTGTGTGAAGCATGAATCCTGGGACGGCCTTGACATCGGGGAACGTGCAAGCCTGAACGCGCGCCAGGGTGTCCGCTATCACCTGCAGCAGGGCATCACCGTCATGGACCCGGACACGATGCAGCCCGTGCCGGCCGACGGCGAAACCATGGGCGAAATCATGTTCCGCGGGAATATCACGATGAAGGGTTACCTGAAGAATGAGAAGGCGACCAGGGAAGCCTTCGCCGGCGGCTGGTTCCATACCGGCGACCTGGCGGTAATGAACCCGGACGGCTATGTGAAGATCAAGGACCGCAGCAAGGACATCATCATTTCCGGCGGCGAGAACATTTCCAGCATCGAGGTCGAGGATGTGCTGTACCGCCATCCGGCGATCATGGCAGCCGCTGTGGTGGCCAAGCCCGATGCGAAATGGGGCGAAACGCCGTGCGCCTTCGTGGAAGTGAAGCCGGGCGCGGAAGTGAAGGCCGAGGACATCATCGCCCACTGCAAGCAGCACCTCGCCGGCTTCAAGGTGCCGCGCACGGTGATGTTCGGCGAACTGCCGAAGACCTCGACCGGCAAGATCCAGAAGTTCGCGTTAAGGCAACAGGTGAAGTCGACGGATGCGTTGAAGTAGAACGATGCGGGCGGGCGTTCGCGTCCGCCCGCTTATGTTATCCACTTCACCCGCAACAACCTCTCCCCCTCGTCGTAATCCACATTCAGTTTCCCGTCATAGCTGTCCAGCAGCGCATTGCAGATATCCTGCGCCAGCCGGACATCGGTCGTGGATACCTCCAGCTCCTCGCCGTTGGGCTCGATGGCCATGATCCGGCGTAGTGCGTGTGCCGTTTTTTCCCTGTGTTCCACATCACGCACGAGCTGCGTGACCTCTTCTGCGTGCTCCTGGGCGAACTGCCCGGAGATCGTGACGTGCGCTGCGGGACGTCCTTCGGCGATGCGGCGGCAGGCCGGGCAGCGCATCTGCAGCGCATGCGAAGGCGCCGACGTCCAGCGCCAGTGTCCGTCGCCGTACACAGCGCCGCATTCCGTGCACACCGCCGGCGATGCCATTCTTTCAGCATCGCGTGACGCGTCGTGCACCGGCTCGTCCAGGACCTCCAGGTGCCTTCCCGGCTGGAAGGAGGGCGAGGATGGATGTACTGATTTCATGGAATGCTCCTTTCTGCTTTCTGTAGAGGGTGTCATGAGCTAGGGAAGGGGGCGCGTTCGGTCGAGAAGGGATGCAGTGCGGGGGGGGGGGCGCCGAGCCCGTGGCGCGCCGCTCAGGCTGGGTGTCTGAGCAAGCGGCGCAACAACGCAATGCGTCCCTTCTCGACCGAACCCGGAGGGCAGCCCGATAACCGGCCGCCTGCCGTGTTGCAGCTCCTTGCCGTGGAACCACCACGGCGCGTCGCTGCGCCTTGCATTCGGCCGGTTCTCGGGGCTGCGCGCCTCCTTCCCTAGTTCATGGCACCCTCTAAACATAGTCCATTCTTCGCAGATGCATAGGCGCGGCGTGGAAAGTTGCGCAAATGGTGGTGTCCGGAAATCCCCGCCGGGGCTACAATGAGTACGTGACCCATCATCAAGGACCAGCAGCCATGACCACGAATGAAAACTTCAGCCTCGACCGGGTGCGCAGCCTGGTGGCAGCCATGGAGCAGGAACTCGCCGCCGCGCCCGCCGACCGTCCTGACGTGCAAGCTCTGCGCCAGGAAATCGACCACTTGAAGCAGCTGCTTGCCGCCGGTGACGGCGAACACGTGCTGGTCAAGGAAAAACTGCATACCGTGCGCGGCACGCTGCAGGACATGACCGCGCGCGTCGAAAGCGAGGTGCTGCAGGACAGCCGCTACATCGCCGAAATCGGCCGTATCCTCGGACTGGTGTAGCACTACACCACAGGCAAGGTGCCGCCATGGCGGCGGCGCCTGCATTTTTCCCTCCATTTCCCCCGCCGTTTCGTTGACCGGAATCAAACGGTTTTCGTAACGAAACACCTTCTTCAAATAGTCCAGCAATGCCTTCCATTTCGTTGACCCGGGTCAAGCGGCGTTGGTGCTTTGGCAAGGGCCTTGTTGTACTCTCCGACGCACTTGCTTCTGCCGCCACGGCAGGACACCACGAAAAATTTGCATTCATAGGAAATTTGAACATGCTGACCACCACCTATTCCATGGTGGTCCTGTCCAGTGAGCAGCAAAACACGCGCCGTATCCTCGGCAAGCTGGAACAGTACCTGCACAATGCATCCTGGTTATGCGCCGACGGCGTCGACCGGGTATGGCTTGAACGCGTCCTCCACAAACTCATGAAGGTCGACAAGTATTGTCACCAGAGGAAAGTGGAGCTGTACGTGATCCCGGCCCTGCGCCGGATGTCGTCCGACGCCGCCGGCCTGCTGGACCGACTCGATGCACTTTGCGCCGAGGCCATGCGCATCCTGCTGCATGTATGCAGCCAGATGGAGCGCGCCGTCGGCGGAAGCTGCGCCGACGTCATCGCGCTGGTCACGGCCATCGAACTTTACTGCCGCCAAGTGATGGCGCGGCTGTCGCTGGAAGAGGATGAACTCTTTCCTGCTGCGCGCGAGCTGCTGTCCACCGAGGCATGGTTCCAGATCGCTGCATCCTGCCTCTCGGATGCGACACCGCGTCACTCACCGGAACGGGACGCTGTCACCGCGCTTCCGCGCCGGCGGCCGCAGGCGCCGCAACTGCGCTTGCGGCACATGCACTGATCGATCAATGATGTTGTTCAGGGAGATATGATGAAACCACGGCGTCCGCCATTTTCAACCTTGCACCCTGAACGCCGCCGCTTTTCGAGCGGCAGTCCGCACGTTGCGCCCGAGCTGCCCGAGGCCTGTGTATCCATCGGCGGCCCATTCGCGCTGGCGCACAATGATGAAATCATCGACCTCGTGCGACGGTTCGAGGAAAACGAAAACGTTGCGCATCCGGGAAAACGGATCATCTCGGTGCGCGCAGATGGCAGCAACCTCCTGATCGACACCAATGATGTGCGTCTGGCCCGGGCAATCGGCGAGACGCTTCGCAGCACCTACCAGGGTGACCTGAAATTCCACTTTGGCGAGTCGGACTGCCTGCTTCGCGTGCACTGGCAGCGCTGACGCTGCCGCCACATTGCAAACCTGGTGCCCCTGTTGCTCACCGGCCATGGTTCCAGTGCCGGTTCCTGCCGCGCATGCGCCACCCCGGCATGTCTTTCGCTTCCCCATGCGGACCTACACCTTGCAAGGAGGATTGAGCATGGACGGCATCAAGGCATGGATTCGCGGCGACGGCGTCGAAACTTCGGTCGAGTTTTCCGTCGAGGAAGTGGTTGCCCAGCATCGCGGCAAGCCGTGGCGCGACATGAACGAAGAAGAGCGCGACGCGTTACTGAAGGACTACGCCATCGCATTGTTCACACGACAGGGTGGCGCCGGTACGGCAGAGGACTTGTCAGTCAGTTTCGATGAAGGAAGCTTCGCAAGGGACCAGAGTCTTCCCCGGAAGGAAAGCGACAGGCCTGCCCCCTGAACGGGAGCGCCGCGCTCGTAGCGCATCCCGCCCTCGCTCGCGGGACATCGCTGTCCCGCCACCGTCGTCGCCATCGTCACCGGGACCTCGGCCGGTGACGCTGTGTAACCGGGGTTACAGACAAACCCGGTCGCGGCGCCTAGCATCGGCCCGTCTTATCACTCACGAAGAACTGACATGAGCAGCGCGACGGTCGATTACCAGGAACTGACCAAAACGATATCGTCACAACTCGCGGTCTTGCGCAAGGACCAGCAGGGATTGATGACCGCCTTCAGTGACATGGCGCGCGCAGCGACCGCAGACGGCGCGCTCGACAAGAAGACCAAGGAGCTCATCGCATTGGCGCTCGGCGTCGCAGCGCGTTGCGACGGCTGCATCGGTTTTCATGCGCAGGCGCTCGTCAAGCTTGGCGCGACCAAGGCCGAGCTCGAAGAGACGCTGGCCATGGCGGTGTACATGGGAGGCGGGCCATCACTGATGTACTCGGCCAATGCGCTCGCGGCCTTCGATCAGTTCGCCGCGCGAGTCTGACAATAGCAAAACATCAGCATGAAAACACATGCCTTCCGCATGCGTTCATATCAATGAAACAAGGGCTGTTGCAGCGAGTCGGATGAATGATTGACGAGGCACACGACGCGCCTTAGCATACTTCGTCTATACACCTTGCAGGCCCTTGATGTTTTCGCCACACCGACCGAAACCGATCGCGTTTCAGTTCAAGAAGCTCAGCGCAGCGGTCGCAATGGCGATGCTGTTTTCACAAGCCGACGCCGCGGGCTGGGGCGACCTCACCGTCCTGTCGTCACTCGGCCAGCCGCTCCGTGCGGACATCGAACTGATCTCGGTCGGAGGACAGGAAGACGGTCCGCTCACCGTCAAGCTGGCCGGCGTCGATGCCTACCGCCGGGCCAACATCGAATTCAATCCCGTCCTGATGTCCCTGCGCTTCGCCGTCGAGCAGCGCGGCGGACGGCAGTTCGTGCATGTCACGTCCACGCAGCCGGTCAACGAGCCCTTTGTCGACATGCTGCTGGAACTGAGCAGCAGCAACGGCCGGGTTGTGCGCGAGTACGTCTTCCTCCTTGACCCGGCATCTGCGGATGCACAGCAGGTGGCCACGGTCGCGCCCCTTGGAAATACCGTCGCGCTGCCCGCCCGCAAGCCTGTACAGCCGGCGCCTGTGCCTGCGCGTCCGTCCCCGACGAAGACCGCGGCGAGCAAGCCGGCCACGCCAAACACCGCCGTGTCGAAGCCTCGCCTTACCCTGTCCGGCGTCACTGCCACCTCAGCTACCGATGACAAGGCCGGCGTGATAGCACTGGACGATTACGCCACCATGGAGAAGCAGGTGGCCGAAGCCAATGCGCGCGTCAAGGTGCTCGAGCAGAAAGTCAACGATCTCCAGAAACTGCTGGAGGTCACCAATACCTTGCTCGCGGAATTGCAAAAGCAGAACGAAGCTGCCGCGACTGCGCCAAGGCCGGCGCCGCAGATGGAAGCCGCAGCAATTCCGGCAACTGCTCCCGTCGCGGAGGCCAGACCCGCGGTGCAGGAGGCGCCCGCCGTGCCTGCTCCTCTGAAAGCCGCTCCGTCCGCTCCTGCGGCACCGAAGCCGGTTGCGCCGCCCGAGGAAGAGACGGATTACCTGATTCCCGGCGCCGCACTTCTGGCCGCGCTGCTCGGTGCAGCGGGCATCTATTCCAGCCGCCGCCGGAAGGCCAGGCAGGCCGTCGAGGCCGGCTTCCGCGACGCGACGCGCGGTGACAAGCCGACGATATCCACCGCGGGCGATGGCGCCACCACCGCACTCACCACCGGCCTCCTGCTCCCTACTGCGCTCGGCAATACGCATGAAGTCGATCCGCTGGCGGAAGCGGATGTCTACATTGCCTACGGCCGTGACGTGCAGGCCGAGGACATCCTCAAGGAAGCCTTGAACAAGCAGCCGGACCGTCATGCGGTACGCGTGAAGCTGCTGTCGATTTACGCCGGCCGCAAGGACCTGCAAAGTTTCGATGCGCTTGCGCGCGAACTGCACGGCATGACGAAGGGTGAAGGCGAGGATTGGCAGCAGGCGGCGGAGCTTGGCCGCGAAATCGCCCCCGCCAATCCGCTTTATGCGGTGAAGGCGGAACAGCCGGCCGCGCCGGAGCCGGAGCTCGTGCTGGAACGCGTCGAGGAAGAGCAGCCTTCTCCTTTCTTGCCCGACCTCACGCCGACCGAGGAAATCTCCCCTGTCGCGCTGGAGGCGGCGCCGGGCGACGTGGATTTCGACCTGGACAATCTCGATGCGCAGGCGGCACCGCTGCCCGCCATCCCGCCGAGCGGACCGGGGCCGATCGACTTTGATTTCCTCAAGCCCGTGCAGCAGGCCGAAGAAAATCTCGCACCGATCCCCGAGCTGCCGGTTGCCGCGCTCGACGAACCAAAGGCAGACGACAACCTGATGGACTTCGATTTCCTCAAGCCGGAGGCGAAGGCCGAAACAGTGCCGGAGCTGCCGCAGGCCGCCCTGGAGGAGGCAAAGCAGGAAGAGGCCTTGCTCGATTTCGATTTCCTCAAGCCGGCCGGCGAAAAGTCCGAAGACAGTCTCAAGCGGTAGCCATTCCAGCGGGCACATTTCCCTGCGCCGCGTCGGTCAGAGGCAGGTGCAACCGTCCGGTAATTCATCTGTCCAACGCTCATCCCGCCTGCATGCGGGAAATGATCGTACGGATGACCATGTTCACACGATACGCGCGCCTTCCAGGCAGGGTCGTGATGGTGGGGTTCGGCAGCATTGGACAGGCGGTGCTGCCGCTCTTGCACCGCCATCTCGAACTCCACCCGGAACAAATCAGCATCATTACGGCCGACTCGCGCGGCGCAGCCATTGCCCGTGAATACCGCGCCGGGTTTTCCGATCTTCCCCTGACTCCCGGCAACGTCATGCATGTCCTCGAACCCCGCCTCGGCGAAGGCGATGTCCTGTTCAACCTGTCGGTCGACGTATCGAGCAAGGCGCTCGTGGAATTGTGCTGGCGACGTGGCGCACTCTATCTCGACACCTGCATCGAGCCCTGGGCCGGCGGTTATATTGATACCGCACGCAGCGCGTCGCAGCGTTCCAACTATGCATTGCGCGAACAGATCCTGGCATTCCGGCGCGAGCGTCCCGATGGGCCGACCGCGATCATGACGATGGGCGCCAACCCGGGCCTCGCATCCGTCTTCGTCAAGCAGGCGCTGCTCGACATCGCCCGCGATACCGGAACCGACGCCGGCAATCCGTCCTCGAGCGAGCAGTGGGCGTTGCTCGCGCGGCGGCTCGGCATCAAGACCATCCACATCGCCGAGCGTGACACGCAGGCCACGGCACGCCGCAAGCAGCGCGACGAGTTCGTCAATACCTGGTCGGTCGACGGCTTCATTGGTGAAGGGATGCAGCCCGCGGAACTCGGATGGGGCACGCACGAGCGGCACTGGCCAACCGATGCCGGCCGCCATGCATTCGGCTGCGGCGCGGCCATCTATCTGAATCGACCGGGCGCCGCCACGCGCGTGCGCAGCTGGACGCCGCTGGAAGGCGAATACCACGGCTTCATGATTACGCATGGCGAATCCATTTCCATCGCCGATTACCTGACGCTGCGCCGTAACGGCGAGACGGTGTACCGGCCGACCGTGCATTACGCTTACCATCCCTGCGACGACGCCGTGCTGTCCCTCCACGAACTGGCCGGACGCAACTGGCGCCCGCAGCGCAAACAGCGCGTCATCCGCGACGACATCGTTTGCGGCATGGACGAGCTGGGCGTGCTGCTGATGGGGCATGCGCGCGGCAGCTACTGGTACGGCTCGCGCCTGTCGATCGACGCTGCGCGTGATCTCGCGCCGTACAACAATGCCACCACGCTACAGGTGGCGTCCGGTGTGCTGGCCGGTCTGGTGTGGGCGTTGCGTCACCCGCGTGCAGGCGTGGTGGAACCGGAAGAACTCGACCACGACGCCATCATGCGCATCGCTCGGCCCTACCTCGGCGAGATGACAGGCGTGTACGGTGAATGGACCCCATTGCACGGCAGAGAGCGATTGTTTGGCGAAGAACTCGACAGGGAGGATCCCTGGCAGTTCAAGAATTTCCGCGTGACCTGACGCGAGACCGCGCCGAAGGCGTCGACCCACTCGGGACACCCCCGTGCTGCTCAAGAAAGAATCCGGGCTCAACGACAACTCCTACCACGAAGCAAGTGTGGTGCGGCCTCCCGCGCATTGTCCTCTGCGGGGACACGTGCGCGCGGATATCTGCATTGTCGGCGGCGGGTATGCAGGACTGTCGAGCGCAATCGAACTGGCGGCGCGCGGCTTCTCGGTCGCTCTGCTGGAAGCGCGTCGTATCGGCTCGGGCGCCTCGGGCAGAAATGGCGGCCAGGTGTTGCCAGGCTATGCGGGCCAGGCGGCAATGGAGCGGCAGCTGTCGCGCGAAGATGCGCATCGTGCGTGGGACATCTCGATCGAAGCTGTCCAGCTGCTGCATGATCGCATCGCGCAGTATGGCATTGACTGTGACTACACCCCCGGATGCATGACACTCGCGACGTCGCCGCGCAAGGCAAGGGACCTGGACGCCTTCGTCGACCATCTCGCCTGCGCCTATGGCTATTCGCTGCAATGGATAGGATCGGCAGAAATCAGGGAGTGGATCACGAGTGAACAATTTCACGCCGGCGCCTTCGACCCGCGCGCCGGGCACCTGCATCCGCTCAAGTATTGTCTCGGTCTCGCGCACGCGGCGGAGGTCGCGGGCGTGCGCCTGTTCGAGGATTCCGCCGTGACCAGCATCCGCCGCGGCGCGCGTCCCCTCGTGAAGACAGCCGGCGGCGAAGTCGAATGCCGCTTCGCGGTGCTCGCCGGGAATGTCTACCTCGACCAGTTCGGCGGCAGCGTCGCACCGGAACTCATGCGCCGCATCATCCCCGTCGGCACCTACATCATCGCTACCGCACCCATGTCGAAGGAACGTGCGGACGTGCTCATCCGCCGCCGCGCGGCAGTGTCCGATACCAATTTCGTGCTGGATTATTTCCGCATTACCGGCGACGACCGGCTGCTGTTCGGCGGTGCGGATGCCTTCAGCGGCGCGACGCCACGCAACCTTGTCGAACAAGTGCGCGCGCGCATGCTCGCGGTGTTCCCCCAGTTGGCCGACCTCGACGTGCCCTATGCATGGGGCGGATTCGTCGACGTCACGATCAACCATGCGCCCGACTTCGGCCGGCTGGAACACAACATCTATTACCTGCAGGGATTTTCAGGCCACGGACTGGCACTGGCGGGTGTGGCGGGCAGGATGGTCGCCGAAGTGGTGGCGGGACATGCGGAACGGTTCGACCTGCTGGCACGCATCCGCCATGCGCCGTTCCCGCGCGGCGCATGGATTCGACGGCCGGCAGTGGCGCTCGGCGTGCTGTATTACCGGCTGCGTGACCTGCTCTAGTTCATTCTAATGCGGCTTCTGGTGTTCCTGGATCGCCTGCGTCCAGATCGCCGTGTCCTCCGGCGTCATGTTGCCCAGCGGCGCGATGCGTCCATCCTGCAGGCCTTCCTGCTCGATGTCCTTCAGGTACTGCTCGCGCGAGAGCAGCGTGCCGAGGCAGATGCTGTGTTCGGGCGAGGGCGAGTGCGTTTCCTGCCGCAAGCGCTCGATCATTTCGTCCATCACCGCCGCGGGTACGAGGTGGCGCTCGGACGGATAAGCGAAGCCGTACAGCACCAGATGGCTCAGCAGCACACGCCAGTGCGGACCGAAGCGGCGGAACATGCGCGGCCAGTCAAGCTTGTCGCCGCAGGCGTGGAGCAGGTGGATGATGTCCGCGCCGTCGAAGCGCTCGCGTTCCATGATAAAGGCCTTGGACCAGATCATTTCCTCCGCCGGGCAGATCTTCACATCGACGCCATGCACATTGGCATCGACAGCATGTTCGAACCAGAGGTCGTCCACCTCCGCGATGCCATTGCCCGAACTGAAAATCAGGTCGATGTACACGTCGTCGAAGCGGACCTTGCCCAGCCAGTGCGGGAAGGTCAGTTCCGTCTCGTGCCCTTGCTGCCGCAAGGCGTCGCTGATCCTGTCGTAGTCCGCGCGGCGGATGAATATGTCGAGATCGCGCGTATGGCGGTTGATGCCGGTATAACGGTTGAATGCATACGCGCCTCCGACGAGGAAGGGCACGCCCGAGTCGTTCAGGATGTCGAGCACGCGACGGTAGAACGCCGTGACTTCCGGCCCGGGATTTTCCGCGGCGCGCAGAATGGAGATGGCGGCATCCATGATGGCTCCCCAATAGGACAAAAATGATGACACCAAGAATCAGCAAAACTTATGCCACGAAGTCACGGTCTTTACAGGTATCGGTAAGTGGACAGGAACAATTTGCCTGAAAGGAGCGCACGTGGTCTCACAGGAAACTATTCGGTTTGCAGCGGTAGGCGACATTCATTGCAAGAAGGAATCGGCAGGCAGCCTGCGCAATTTCTTTTCCCAGGCGGCGGAGTCGGCGGACGCGCTGCTCCTGTGCGGTGACCTCACCGACTATGGCTTGCCGGAAGAGGCGAAAGTTCTCGCTGACGACCTCTCCGTCGCGCGCATTCCTATCGTCGCCGTGCTCGGCAACCACGATTACGAGTCGGGGCAGCAGGACCAGGTGCGCCGTATCCTCGGTGAAGCAGGCGTGCGCGTGCTGGACGGCGAACCGTGCGAGGTTCACGGCGTGGGCATTGCGGGCGCCAAGGGATTCTGCGGCGGATTCGGGCGCGGCTCCCTCGGACCATGGGGCGAGGTGGCGATCAAGCAGTTCGTCAACGAGGCAATCCAGGAGGCATTGAAGCTGGAAGCGGCGCTGGCCAAGTTGCGCACGACGCAGCGCATCGCGCTGCTGCATTATTCGCCGATCGTTGCGACCGTGCAGGGCGAACCCGTCGAGATCTTTCCCTTCCTCGGATCGAGCAGGCTGGAAGATCCCTTGCTCCGCTATCCGGTCAACGCGGTGCTGCATGGGCACGCGCACCGCGGTTGTCCAGAGGGGAAGACAGCGAACAACATTCCCGTCTACAACGTCGCCAAGCCACTACTGCAACGTACGTTCACGGACCGGCCGCCGTTCCGCATTATAGAAATTCCAAAATCCGAGCCATCCGCCATGTAAAGTTGACCGATGCCTCGTCTGCGCCAAGTTGGCGCACCACATATTGAGAAATCGCAAGAATTGCACCATCGCATCTCATATTCATGAGAGAAGGGCAGGGGAAATCTCAACGTGTCTGAACATCTCCGGCCATCTTAAGGTTGGCCTAAGTTTTATGTGGGAACATTCTCCCCGTCAATCGCAGTCATGCCACGTGTCATCGCCGCAGCTGCCATCAACAGGAGGAGTACAGCATGTCAGATAAATCGATTTCACCCGCACGCCAATCGGGCAGCGCCAGCGACAAACCGCGCACCGGCGATGCCATGATCCGTCTTTTCCGCAGCCGCATGACGGACCGCCAACGCGCCGAGCGCGAGCGGCGCGATCGTTACGGCCGTTTCGGCGGACGCTGACGACGGCAATTTCTTCCCGCCAGGGAAGAGTTGAGGAGATGAATGCAAGGCCCGCATCGAAAGATGCGGGCCTTCTTCTTTTGAGAGTATTTCTTCAAGGATTGCGGTAGGCGCGCTGGCGCGCCTACAATCGGGGGTACCCCCATTTCTGCAGGCGGCACGGATCCCAATGAAGGTATTGCTGGTAGAAGACGACATCATGATCGGCGAAAACATCCAGATCGCGCTGGAAGGCGAAGGCCTGGCCATCGATTGGGTGAAGGACGGCCGCGACGCCGAGAAGGCGCTTGCCGCGCACGCCTACGAGGCGATGCTGCTCGACCTCGGCCTGCCGCGCATGGATGGCATCGACGTGCTGCGCAACCTGCGCGCCCGCGGCGACCGCCTGCCGGTCATGGTGATCACCGCCCGCGACACGGTGGCGGAACGCGTGCAGGGATTGAACAGCGGCGCGGACGATTACCTCATCAAGCCCTTCGACCTGGAAGAACTCATTGCGCGCCTGAACGCACTCATCCGCCGCGCGAAGGGGGGCGCCGAGCCGGTCTACCGCCGCGGCGACGTGATCGTCAACATCGCCACGCGCCAGGTGCTCGCCGCCGACAAGCAGGTGATGCTTTCCTCGCGCGAATGGGCGGTGCTCGAGGCACTCGTCACGCGCCCAGGCGCCATCCTCTCGCGCACCCAGCTTGAAGAGCGCCTGTACGGCTGGACAGGCGATGTGGAAAGCAATGCCGTGGAAGTGTATATCCACGGCCTGCGCAAGAAACTCGGCACGCAGTTCATCGTGAACGTGCGTGGGCTCGGCTACATGGTAGAGAAAACCTGATGCGCTCCCTCCGCATACGCCTGCTGATCCTGCTCGGCGCCGCCATTCTTGTGGCGACCGCGGTGCAGTTCGCCGCTTCCTTTCGCGCCGCGATGCAGGAAGCCAACGACCTGTTCGACTACCACATGGAGCAGATCGCACTGGCGCTGCAGGACAGCGCCTACCAGCAGCCGTCGTGGTACAAGTCCTCCAGCGGCGGCGACATGGCCGGCTTCGATTTCGTGATCCAGATCTGGACCGACGACGGCGTGCGCGTCTACCAGTCGCGCACCTACCGCAACCTGCCGGAACGCGGCGAACTCGGCTACTCCAATGTCACGCTCGACAACGGACAATGGCGGATCTACAACGTGCAGAACGGCACGCGTGTGATCCAGGTCGCGCAAAAGCTCGACACGCGCCGGGACCGTGCGATTTCACTCGCAGTCCATTCCCTGTGGCCATCGATCCCGGTCTCGCTGTTGCTGTTCGCCGCTGCATGGTGGGTGGTCAGCGCCGCGCTGTCGCCGCTCAACCGCATCGGCCGCGATCTTGCCACGCGCAATGCGGATTCGCTCGATCCGGTGGATGCCAGGGGTGTGCCGAAGGAAGTGTCGCTGCTGGTGGCCGAATTGAACTCCCTCCTCACCCGCATGGCACTGGCCCTGCACGCCCAGCAACGTTTCGTCGCCGACGCCGCGCACGAGCTGCGCTCGCCGCTGACTGCACTGAAGCTGCAGGTGCAGACGCTCGCGCGGGCCAAGGATGAAATGGCCCGTGCACAGGCGATCGGGCGGCTCCAGGGCGGCGTCGATCGCGCGTCGCGCCTGGTCGAGCAATTGCTGGCCCTGGCGCGCCAGGATCCCTTGTCCGAAGCGGCGGAAATGAGCCTGATCCCGCTGACCGCCTGCATCGAACAGGCGGCCGGTGATGTCGCCCCCATCGCACTGGCGCGGCATATCCAGCTCGAATACGGCGCCTACACACACGCCGACATCATGGGCGATGCCGAAGGCCTGCGCATCCTGGTGCGCAACCTGCTCGACAACGCCGTTCGCTATGCGCCCGAGGATGGGCGCGTGCGCATCGATCTCGTGGTCGACGAAACGGCTGCCCGCCTGACCATCCAGGATTCGGGTTCGGGCATCCCCGAGGAAAACCGCGACCGCATCTTCGACCGCTTCTATCGTGTGCCCGGCACAAGCCCGAGCGGGAGCGGACTCGGGCTGGCGATCGTGAAGGCGATTGCCGACCGGCATGAAGCGTCGGTGGAGCTGGGACAGGCGGAACTCGGCGGTCTCGCCGTCACCGTCAGCTTCCCGCTGCCCAGGGATGCAGCCGTGACCGAGCCAGCGGTGATGACAGCCTGACAAAGGCATATTTCGCCGTTTCTTAAGTTTCCCCTAAGTGTTGTAGTGCAAGATGACGTATCTCAGCCGCGAGCAGAACGAAAGTCGCGCTTTCGTAGCCGAGACAGAGTCAATCTGATTTCCCTATTCGGCCCGTCTGGCTTATCCCACACGGGCCGTTTTTTTTCCGCGCCGTTCTAACGTCAAGAAACAATCCGCGCGGGATTTGCCAAGAAATTTAGGAGCATGCATGCCGGAATTCCTGACAGGCATCGCCGACCTCGTCTGGCCGTTTGCCATAGCACTGGCCTGGGTACTGGGCGAGCTGGTTCACCGGGTCGCGGGGCTGCCCCGCATCACCATTTATGCATTGACAGGCTTCCTGCTGTCCCAAACGCAGGCCGGCCTGCTGCCAGCGCCCGGGGATGGCGCCGCCATGCTGTTCGCCAATATCGCCTTCGGCCTCATCCTGTTCGAGTTCGGATACCGGATCAACCTCCGCTGGCTGCGCGCCAATCCGTGGATAGGCGCGAGCGGGGTGGTCGAAGCCGGCGCGACCTTCGCCGCCGTGTTTGCCGTCGCCGAGCTCGCCGGCATGGCGCCGCTGCCCGCGATGCTGCTGGCATCGCTCGCCATGGCAAGTTCACCTGCTGAGATCCTGCGCGTGGTCAACGAACAGCGCAGCTCCGGCCAGGTCACCGAGCGCGCATTGCACCTGTCGGCGCTGAATTGCGTGCTGGCCGTGTTCGTGTTCAACATCATCGTTGGCCTGTGGACCTTCCAGCATTCCGGCAGCCTGCTGGGCGCGGTGTCGAACAGCATCGTCCTGCTGCTTGTCTCAGGGGCGATGGGTGTCGTGTTCGGCTTCGCGGTGCCGGGATTGCTGCGCAGGATGGGGACGCTTGGCGGCGACGCAACCGTGGCCTTCGCCGTCGCGGTGATCCTGTTGTGCGCCTTGGCGCAATCGCTCAGGATGTCACCGGTGCTGGCAGCGCTGACCTTTGGCTTCGTCACGCGACACCGCAGGGTGACGCTGGGACAGGCGCAGCGGAACTTCGGAGCGCTCGGCGACATGCTCACCGTCCTGCTCTTCGTGTTCATCGGCGCGACCGTCGCGTGGCCGCGCATTGCGGCGGGCATCGGGACCGCGTTTGCCATCCTCGGCGCGCGTCTTGCCGCGAAACTGGTGGGCGTGACATTGTTTGCGCATGCGAGCGGCACGAGCTGGCGCAAGGGACTGCTGTCCGCGCTGGCGCTGTCACCGATGTCGGTGCTGGTGCTGGCCATGCTGGTGCGCACGCACGCCATGGGCATCGACCTGATGGACCATCTGGCGCCGCTGGCTGCTGCGACGCTGTTCCTCGCCATCGCCGGGCCGCTGCTGACCCAATGGGCGCTGAAGCTTGCCGGCGAAACTTCGGAAAAGGAGACATGATGCCGCTGGAAGCCTACAAGTCCTCCCGTCCGCTGACGCTCGGCGTCGAGCTCGAACTGCAGCTCGTCAGCCTCAGCGATTTCGATCTCGTCGATGCCAGCCCGGACATGCTGCACCTGCTGGAACGCAAACGCTTTCCGGGCAACGTCGTGCCCGAGATCACAGAGAGCATGATCGAAGTATCGACCGATGTGCATACGGGCCATGCTGGCCTGCTGTCACAGTTGCACAGCATCCGCGACAGCCTGGTGCAGGCGGGCGACATGCTGAATGTGGGCGTGTGCGGCGGCGGCACGCATCCCTTCCAGCGCTGGACCGAACGCAAGATCTTTTCCAAGCCGCGCTTCAAGCAGGTCTCCGGCCTGTACGGCTACCTTGCAAAGCAGTTCACGATCTTCGGCCAGCATATCCACATCGGGTGTCCGTCGGGCGACGACGCCTTGCTGCTGTTGCATGCGCTGAACCGCTATATCCCGCATTTCATCGCGCTGTCGGCATCATCGCCGTATGTCCAGGGGAGCGACACCCTGTTCAACTCCGCGCGGCTGAATTCGGTCTTCGCCTTCCCGCTGAGCGGACGCGCACCGTTCCTGCTGCGATGGGAGGATTTCGAGCGCGACTATTTCACGCGCATGGAAGACACCGGCATCGTCAAAAGCATGAAGGACTTCTACTGGGATATCCGGCCCAAGCCCGAGTTCGGCACCATCGAGCTGCGGGTGTGCGACACGCCGCTCACGGTGGATCGCGCCGCGGCGCTCGCCGGATATCTGCAGGCATTGTGTGCGCATTTGATGGAAGGAGCTGAACCGGCGCCCGCCGAAGACGATTACCTCGTGTACAACTACAACCGTTTCCAGGCCTGCCGCTTTGGTCTCGACGGCGCCATGGTGCATCCGCAAAGCCACGAAACCATGACCATCCGCGACGATGTCCTGGCCACTCTGCGCCGCATTGAGCCCTACGCCGTTTCACTCGGCGCACTGCCCGCGCTGGAGCACATCCGACAGGCCGCGAATGCGGGCAACGACGCAAGTTTCCTCCGTAGCGAGCGTGCGGGTACAGGCAGCCCGGAAGGCATGGTCGATGCGGCAATTCGCCGTTTTCGGGACTGCGCGCCCCCTTCCCTAGCTCATAACACCCTCTAGGCGTGGCATACTTTCTCGCTTACACACATCGATTTTCCTGCCATGAAATGCGCCATTGTTCCCGTCACGCCCTATCAGCAAAACTGCAGCATCCTGGTCTGTGAAGAGACCAGGCGTGCCGCGCTGGTCGATCCGGGCGGCGAAGTGCCGCGCCTGCGTGACGCGCTCCAGCAGCTCGATGTGACGCTCGAAAAGGTCTTCCTCACGCACGGCCACATGGACCATTGCGCCGCGGCCGATCTCGTGCGCGAGGAATTCGGGGTGCCGATCGAAGGTCCGCATATCGAGGACAAGTTCTGGATCGACCAGCTTGCGAAAGCGTGCCGCCGTGTCGGATTCCCACACGCCGATGCCTTCGAGCCCGACCGGTGGCTCAATGACGGCGACACCGTGACCTTCGGCGCGCAGACGCTGGAAGTGCTGCATTGCCCGGGCCACACGCCAGGGCACGTGGTGTTCTTCCACCGCGGCGTCCGTCTCGCGCTGGTGGGCGACGTGCTGTTCCAGGGTTCGATCGGGCGCACCGATTTCCCGCGGGGCGATCACGACACCCTGATCGCCTCCATCCGCAACAAGCTCTGGCCGCTAGGCGACGACGTCACCTTCGTGCCCGGACACGGCCCGGCATCCACCTTCGGCAATGAAAGGCAAAACAATCCCTTCGTCGCAGACATGCGATTCGGTTGAGGGACGTCGAGGATAGAGGGGTTAGCCGGTGCGGCTGGCGTTGCAGCACACCTTGCATGCGGTGACCCTGTCGAAGTGCACTTTCGCGGCCTCGATGGCCTCGCTGCACCGGATGAAGGTTCCCAAATGAATCCCGTCGTCGCCTTCGGGCAGGTAAGTGCAGCGCGGGACATGCACCTCGTGATCGCCGTTCGGCAGGGGTTGTCTGTTGACGTAGTAATGCTGCACCGCGCACCTCCTTGCGTTGTCGATGACACTGCGCGGCCCATGCTAATCAAACAGGCACAGGTTTTCCTTAACCTGGAATAAGTTCGCCACACAAAGTACTGCCATGCGCCACCTTTCCAGAAGGCGGGCATGGGGGCTGCACAGGTGAGGTGAATCCGGTTCTCTTCGTCCGATCGGCAGGGCGTACGCAGAAAAAGTTGACAAATCGACACGATAGTCGCATTCTCCACGCGATATTTTTCTCGTCCCACCTCATCATTCGACCAAGAGCAAGCATGGCAAGTCGCGACTTATTGCCGACCATCAAGGCGGCGCGTGCCGGAGACGCGTTAGCGCAACTGGCACTCGGTAAACACTACCTGTTCGGCGGCGGCGGCCTTCCGCGGAATCCGATGTCGGCACTTCACTGGCTCGACCGGGCGGCGCGGCACGACCTTGCGGAAGCATGGCAACTGATCGGCGAGCATATTTCCTGTGAAACGGCGCGCAATGCCGTATCGATCAGTGCGGTGCTGCCGTGGTACGAGAAGGCATTCGACGGGGGCGTGTTGCAGGCAGGCTTGACACTCGCCAGCCTGGTCTTGAATGACGCTGCACTGCACTCTGCATGGCATGAAAAGGCCATGCGGGCCTTGAAGACCGCTGCGCAGGCCAACGTGCCTGAAGCGCATTGGCTGCTCGCGCAGCAATCCGGCACCAGGGAAGCCTTTGTTGGCGATTCCGCTGCATGGAGCGAGCGCAGGGCATCGGCATCGCCGGTCGAAAGAGCCGCAAGCGCGGCCGATATCGGTGTCCATGCCGCGCGATACGCGCTCGCGGAGCGCGCATGGGCGGTGGCAGACTATGCGGCGTTCCTGCGCTGGTCATTGCCGCTCGCGCGTGAACTCGTACAACGTAGTAGCTGAACATGGCTGCTGCTCCAACGCTTTCTCCGGACGAAGTGCGTCTCCTCGCGCGCACGGCGCACGCGCTGATGCTGAGTGTGGATGGCGACAAGCGTGAGGCAATGCGTTTTCTCGAGTGCGCGGCATCGGCAGGCGATCGGGATTCGCAATTGTCATTGGGCCTGCTGCATGCCCGCATGGACATCGACGGCCATCGCAATGACGTCATCGATGGCATCGCAAACTACAAGGAGGCGATCCGCTGGTTGACCCTTGCTGCCGACCAGGGTGTCGAGAAGGCGTGGTACGCAATCTCGCGGATTTACCAGAAGGCGGAGTACTCGCAGCGCAGCCTGCAGCAGGCCCACGCCTACCTCTGCAAGGCCGCATCCGCCGGCTACCATGTCGCCCAGCGCGAACTCGGCCTGCTGGTCTGGCGCACGCGCAAAGGAGATGCGAGCAGGGACGTGCTTGCCCTGTACTGGCTGCACAAAGCCGCGGCAAAGGGCTGCAGCGAGGCAGCCAGGCGACTGCCAAGGTTGGCGTCGCTGCCATCGCCGGCGCCGTGGGCACTGGAAGTGCAGCGGCAGCTTGCATCGCATGCAGGCAAAGTTCCCTCGATCGTGAATGCACGCATCGCGCTTGCGGCGCACTTCGGCCTGTCGCTGCCGGAGGCCTTGATGATCGACCTCCCGTCCGCTGATCGCGGACATTGCCTGTTGGTCGACATCCGGCCTGAGTATGCTCGCGGCAGACGGCGATTGATCCTGGTCGGGGGCGAGGAGGACCGTGCCGAGATCGACCGCTGCGTGCACGCGCTTGAAGATTGCGCGCCTGTTGGCGCAGAGGGCCAGTACCGGCAGAGGTTGTACCGGTTGAAGAAGCTGGTGCACGACTGGAGTGCCGTCCAACGTCTGCTGAAGGACTGATCGCCACTCCCTGATTCGGGTCAAGGAATCGCGACGCGAGGACAATTGCCTTGCGGCATGATTTATATTCCGTTGCTATACTGGCGCGAAAATAACACCACACAGGGCAAACCGGTCGAAAGACCGGGACGCAAAGCTTCCGGCCTAAAAGAGAAATTCTCATGGTAGCGGAGCCGCCTCCTGAAGCGGAGTCTCGCAGCATCGCGGCGTGCCCTGTCAGCAATAGCGCCCAGTCATGTTGAAGCACGCCATCGCCGCACTCCTCATCGTTCCCGTACTCGGATGGGCCGAATGTGGCTTCGTCAGCAACGGCAATGAAATGACGATCGTCGTCAGCAAGAAGTCCAGCAATAATTGCTTCAAGTCGGAAGAATTTCGCAATGCCTTCCGCGCCAACCTCATCGCATCGGCCAAGACCATGGAAGCAAACTCGCCGGCAGTCACCCGCGCCGTGGCGCGACGCGCACGACCGCCGGGACTGCCTATGCCCGTCCAGCAGGCAGAGATGTATTACGGTCAGAACACCAAGCGGTGACGCCGGCAGCGCCTTATAGCGACTGATCCCGGTACCACACCATCTGGTGGGTCGTCGCCAGCAGGATGCCGTTGCTTGACCAGACCTTTCCCTCCTGGTCGTAATATCCGCCGTTGAAGGCATTCGCCTTTGCTGTTGCAAAGGTGTGATGTCCTTCTACCTCGCGCAGCGATTCGCTGTCCGCATGGAAGTTGATCGTCAGCGTCACCGTCGAGATCGGCGTGGGACCGCCCTTGCGCACGAAGAGGCGGGGAATGAAGGTGTCGCAATGCGCGGCGATCGACGGGAAATCGAGCTTGCGCGGCGGTACGTCGCTGATCCAGCAGCGCGTATCGCTGTCGCTTCCGCCGGCGAGCGGATCGCAATCCACATAGCGCACGTCATACATCTGGAGGAAGGGGACGTTGGCCGGCGACGCATAGCGATCCAGGTCTTCCGGTGCGGTTGCCGCAGGCATGGTCGACTCGGTATCGGACCAGGCATCGCGCCGTATCGCAAACACGGCCGTGCCGGTGATCGCCGGCTCCGCATCGTCCCCCTGCCGAATCTCCATCAGCCAGTGCTGCGTCGAGCGGCCGGTACGCACCGGATGCACGCGCACGCTGAAGTCGCCTTTCTGCAGTGGCCCGGCGAAGTTGACGGTCAGTGCCAGCGGATCGCCGAGGCGGCGCGGATGGGAAAGTATCGCCTGCAAGAGCGTAGCGACCGTGGTGCCGCCGAACGGCGAAATCGCGTTCCAGTAGTGCGGAGAAGTATGGCCGCGATACAGGTCTTCGCCGTTTGCCTCCAGGGCGAGCGCCTGGTCGAATGGATGGGTCGTCATGGGATTTCTTGTTTGATTGTGAAATTCGAACAGTCGTGCTTTTCAATGGTAAACAAAATCGTCCGGCGGCGCCGGGCTTGCGAAAAATCAGCCAATGCGCAAAAAGTTGCCGTGCGGATACAAAAATGACGGCTTGCTGCTATACTTCTTTCATCAATCCACGCAGGGCAAACCGGTCGAAAGGCCGGGACGCAAAGCTTCCGGCCTAACAGGGACATCGTCCCTCATGGTAGCGGGGCCGCCTTCTGAAGCGAAGTCGAGCTTCATGCTTTGGCATGCCTTGCTTTTTTGGAATGCCAATGCCAAGACACCTCGTTGCCGTCCTGCTGCTGTTGCCTTCAATCGCGTTTGCCGAATGCGGCTTTACGCGGTCGGGCAATGCGATGACGATTGTCGTCGGCGACAATGCCAAGTGTCTGTCGTCGCGTAGCTTTCGGGAGGCATTGAAGGCGGATATCGCCGCGGCACTGGAAGAGGATGAGGCGCGCGTCGTCGAGAACAAGCGCGCCTATGACGACCGCAACGCGCGCGCTTCGAAACTGTGGCGCATCGCAGAGCGCCGGCACCAGGAAACCGGCGGCCGGTACTTCGGCCAGAAGCGATAACGCGCTTACGCGCAGGCCGCCGCCGCCATGCGCACGTTCACGGACGTCGGCATGGCAACGTCCAGTCCGTGCCGCAATTCCACCACTTCGACTTCAAGCGGATCGGGCACGCCGGGCGCGAACAGGAGCCATTGCGTGCTATCGCGTGCCTCGAGCAGCACCGCCGTATGCAGTTGTTCTGACAGCGCTTTTGCTGCATGCTCCGCGACCGGCCTATTGCCGCATGGAACGCTGACTCCGAGCGCGAATCCCTGTGCATAGCGGACGACGAGCGGCGCATCGCCGTCCTCTGCGGCGAGGCAGAACACCTCGGCAAGCGCCTCCTGCAGCCGTGCCTCGGGCACGCCCGACCTCAGGAAAAGAACGATCTCGGTGTCCATGTCCAGGGCCTAGCCGGCGCGGCGGCGCAGGCGCGAAAACAGCAGCGAAGCGCCGATGACAACCGGGACCAGTGGCAGCAGATGGAGTAACAGCTGGCGGTCCACCAGTCCGTTCCTTGTCATCAACGTGACCAGTCCGGCCACGATGAGGATCATCGGGAAGACCAAACCCTTGCTGCGTCCTTGCGTTGCGGTGTCTTTCATGTCGCATCTCCTTGTCAAGATGGCTACACGATAACGCCGGCGCCGCCATCCGGCCATGCCAATGCGACGAAATGCACGGATCCCGGAGCGAAGTGCCGGTTCTCAGGAATGGAGCGCCCAGAAAAAGGCCCGCACGGGATGGCGGGCCAACCCCATACCGGGCAGACATGGGTGGGACAGTCAGGCGGGGGGCCATGGCAGGCCCCGGTGGCATATCAGCTGCCGGTGAAGGACTTGGTGCGGGTCGACTCTGCGGCGCGGATCGCTTCTTCGCGCACTTCGTCACGCGATTTGCCTGCGGCGATATGGGTGTGCTCGACGAATTCGGGCTGATTGCCGACTTGCCCGTGAGCGTAGGCCTGCTCCAGCTCGGCACGGACGGCGGCACGGGATTTCCCGGTTGTCGTGCCGGTGTATTCAACGAACTCGGCCTGCTGCGTCGAGGACTGGCCTTGCGCAAGGGCACGATCGCGTTCTGCGCGTACCTGCGCACGCTGCGCACTCGGCGCGGAAATTGCGTGCTCCACGAATTCGTTCTGGCGATGCAGCTCGCCGCTAGCATAGGCCTGCTCGACTTCGGCGCGGACCTGCGCGCGGGAAAGGGCGGGGTCTGCGGCGAAGACGCTGGCGGAAGTAGCAATGAGGGCAATGGCGATGCTGGACAGTTTGGCGTTCATTTGAATTCTCCAAGGAAGTAAAAGGTGGCAATTCCGGTGCCGCAACCTGAAAACTTGCCAAAGCGCAAACCACTGCCCGGGACCGGCTAGTGACTTGCAAAATGCAAGCTACGGGATCATCATAAACCAGTGACTTTTATTTTGCAAGTGAGTACAATGAAAATCATGGACAAACCCGATAAACCCGAAAAATGCTGTGCGCCGCTGACGTGCCCGATCGTCCGTTCGGTCAAACTGATCGGAGACGAATGGGTGCTGCTCGTGCTTCGCGCGCTTTTCCGAGGCGCGCACCGGTTCGACGAACTGCAGAAGCAGACCGGCGCGGCCACCAATATCCTGACGAATCGCCTCGGCAAGCTGGTCGAGGGCGGACTTGTCGCCAAGAGCCCTTATCAGGAGCGGCCGGTGCGCTACAAGTACGAATTGGCTCCGGCAGGCGTCGCCCTGTTTCCGATCGTGCTGGAGCTCATGCGGTGGGGGGATGAGTGGTTGCCGCGTGAGGATGCGCCCCCGGTACGGTTGCTTCACACGGAGTGCGGCAAGCTCTCGAAGCCCGGGCAGCAATGCTCGGAGTGCGGCAAGCCTCTGACCGTCCGGAACGTCCAGTTGGTCGAAGACGAGGGCGGCGCTGCGGCCCGGGCTGCCTGACCGCGGCGTGCGATAGAATGCCCCCTTCCGGCCGCGCACCGAGCGCGGCCACCCACACTTCAGATACTTCCCTACGATGAGCGCATATCCTGTCATCCAATGGAGCGAGGCAGGCCAGGAACGCTCCGCCCGCTGGCGCTCCGAAGCCGCCGTTCCGCCGCCCAAACGCGTTGCCGTTGCCGATGACCGTACAAGCGCCGATGCCGCCTATCGCATGGCCTGTGAAGGAACGGCCCTCCTGTGGCGCGGCGACTTCCAGAACGCGCGGCAACTGCTGCAGGCCCTCGCACGGCGCACGGACCGCAAGCCGAAAACCGGCAAGGCAGCGCCGGCGACGCCCGCCGAAGCCTTCCACCTGCATCGCAAGGCGCAGGCGCAACGCGCACGCATCCTCGGCATGGTGCTGTTGCCCTTCGAGGCGGGCCATGTCGTCCCGCTGCGACGCGCGCCCGATGTGCGGCAGGCGTGCGACGAAGCCTACGGTCCGGCGGATGAGCCCTACGTTGCGTCGCTGCGCGAGCTGCAGGGACTGGTGGGCGCGCATGAATGGCGCAAGAAGGGCGTCGAGATTCCCGCCCTCGGCGCGCGTATTCATCCCTGGTACGGCGTGTTCTCCCCGGTGCGTGGCGAATATGTGGACCTGGTGGCGAAGGCGCCCTTGCCGTCAAAGACGCTGGCATTCGACATCGGGGTGGGCACTGGCGTGCTCTCCGCGGTGCTGGCGAAAAGGGGCGTGGCACATATTGTCGCGACCGACCAGGATGCGCGCGCACTGGCCTGCGCGAAGGAAAACATCGACGGTCTCGACTTGTCGTCCCAGGTGGAGCTCATCACCGCCGACCTGTTCCCCCAGGGGCGCGCCCCCCTGGTGGTGTGCAACCCGCCCTGGCTCCCGGCACGACCGAGCTCGCCGATCGAATACGCGATCTATGACCCCGACAGCCGAATGCTGCGCGGCTTCCTCGACGGACTCGCCGCACATCTTGCGCCGGGCGGCGAGGGCTGGCTGATCCTCTCGGACTTCGCCGAACATCTCGGCCTGCGCACGCGTGATGAGTTGCAGGGCTGGATCGACAGGGCAGGACTGAAGGTGGTCGGGAAACTGGATGCGCGGCCCAGGCATCCGAAGGCAACGGACGCGACGGATCCGCTGCATGCCGCGCGTGCGGCCGAAGTCACCTCGCTCTGGCGGCTCGCTGCGATTTAATCGGCAGACTCGACGCGGTTGCGTCCCAGGCATTTTGCCTGCAACAGCGCCTGGTCCGCGGCCTCTGTCAGCCCCGGCGCGGTATGGTGCATGCCGGGGAAGGCCGCCACACCGGCACTGAAGGTCGCATACAGTGCGCCTTCGGGATGGGCATGCGGCAGCGCCGAGAAGTCGCGGCGGATACGGTCGACTACCTGGACGGCCCGCGTCAGGTCTATCCCCGGCAGTGCGATGATGAATTCTTCCCCGCCGTAACGCCCGATCAGGTCCTCCGAGCGCAACCGGCCCTTCAGCAGCCATGCCAGTCCTCGGATCACCTGGTCGCCGACCGGATGGCCGTAGGTGTCGTTGATGGACTTGAAATGGTCGATGTCAATCATTGCCACAGTGAGCACGCCCTGCGTTTCCGTCTCCCGGACCATGGCTTGCAGGCGTGACTTCGCAGCGGTGTGGTTGAGCAGGCCGGTCAGGCCGTCGAGGCGCGTCGAGCGACGTGTTTCGCGGAAGCGTTCGATCCGGGTCTTGACCACCGCCGCCAGCAGCACCGGATTGAAGGGTTTCATCAGGAACTGGTCGCCGCCGAGACGCAAGGCCTCCACCTGCATGCCCACATCCGATTCGCCGGACAGGTAGACGATGGGCAGTGCGCTGTACGCCGCCATCTGCCGCAGCACGCGCGTAGCCTCGACGCCGTTGAAGCGCGGCATATGCATGTCCATCAGTACGAGGTCGGGCTTGTAGGATTCGAGTGCCTCCAGCAACTTCGCCGGGTCGTTGATCGCATAGGCGTCGATGTCGTGCTGCGCGAGCGTGCGCTGGATGAGCGCCACCGCCACGCGGGAATCCTCAACCACCAGCACGCGGTACTGTTCCTGTTCGTTGCTCTGCACGAGGTCGAGCACGCAGTTGAGCACCATCGCCGGCTGGTCCTCGGCTGGGATGGTGACGTCGATGCCTGAACGCATGAGTTCGACGATGGGTTCGATCGCCGACTGCACGCCGAGATAGAACAACTGGCTCGCCGGGCAGCTTTTGCGGATCGCGGCGATGCAGTCGAACTGCACTTCACCCGGATCATCGGAAGAGGGAATGAACAGGACTGCCAGCGGCATGTCCTCGGGAAGGCGCAACGCATCCCAGTCGAGCGCAAAAATCTTGAAACCGAAGAACTTGAGCTGGCGCGTCAGGGCATCGGCCATCTCGCGCTTCTCGGGAGCGGCGACCATCCAGATCGCACGCGGCTTGATCCAGTCGATATCCGCGGAGGAGGGCGCCTCGTCCGTGCGCCGGCCTGCAGCCGATGGCCGGGAGTTCGCCACCGCGCCGAGCAGCGTGTCGACCTGACGCTGCAATGACTGGATGTCCTGTTGCAGGACCGGATGGGTGTCCTGGTCGCCCAGCTTCGCCAGCGCCGCATTCTCGAGACCCTCGCACAGGCGCACCAGCCCGGGCAGGCGCAGGCGGTTGAAGTATTCCGCCAGGCTGTTGACCGCCACCGCGAATTCGATGAACTGCTCGAACCGTCCTTCCGCGACGTAGCGCTCCCAGCGCGTACGCAGTACGTAGATGCGGTTTTCAACGGGATCGGGAGAAAGCGTGTTCATGGTGGGAACAGATTATCCGAGATCGTTGTCAAAAAGGAAAGCTCAACCGGGGTTGTCCTGCCGCAGCCCGGTGCTATTCTGAATCATAGCGGCAATGATAAGTTGCAGAAGGGAAATCCATGCGCATGAGCGATGAAGAATACTTCCGCAGCTGCGTGGCGAAAGAACGCCACCTGGCCCAACTGCTCGGCCACGAGGTCGAAGAGTACTGCGAGAGTGCGGGCACCTTGTGGATCAATACCGAGCCGGTGCCGCAATGGACCCGCGACTGGAACGCCTGCGGCGCGTTGCTGACCCAGTACGGCATCCCGCTAAGCTTCCACAAGGAGGCGGGCGAAACCCGCTGCAGCGCGGTGAAGGCGGGGCCGGTGGTCGTGCACTTCACCGACCATCCGAACCGGGAGCGCGCGGTCATGTACGCCATCGTCAAGGCGGTGATCCACCTGATCGAGCACGACAAGAGCTTCAAGGACCTGCATCATCCGTTGCACCTGCCCGGCATGCATCATCATCACTGACCGCGCCAGCGTTGCTCCGATCCGGACGAGGACCAGACCTGCAGGTGAAGCTGCGACAGGGAGTACGGGTCGTCGAGCAGTGCGTTCTTCTGTGCATTGCCGAGAATCGCGGGGCCGCCGCGGGTAAGCGCGGGCGTCACCGCAATTGACGCGTCGGCGCGCACCCTCGGCCTGCCCGCTGCGCAGGCAAGCGCATTGAGCACCGGATCGACGGCGACGCGCGCAAAATCCGCTGGGACCTCCGCTGCCGCGTGATGGGCCGCCGTGGCCTTCAGCTCCGCAGGCGGCGCGAGCTCTTCGGGTATCGCAAACAGTTTCGCCTTCCGCAAGCGCCGTCCCAGCGACACCCGGCTTGACAGTACGGAAATCGGTCCTGACAACGCCAGTCCGCCGGCGATCGGAAGCAGCCACGGCAGGAAGGAAGGATTGAGCAGGTAGACGCCTCCTGCCCACGCCACCCCGAGCGCCATGTGCCATCCGTGCTTGGCAAAGGCTTCGCGCCAGCCGGTTTCGGAATCACCGCGCGGTGGCGACTTCCAGTGGATTTCCCAACCAAGGAAGGCGGCGGCGACGAACCAGGTGTGGAACAACATGCGCACCGGGGCCAGCAGCATCGAGAACAACACCTCCAGCAGCATGCCGCCAAGCACGCGCAGCTTGCCGCCGAACTGCTGCGCACCGTGCGCCCACACCAGCAGCACGCTGAGCAGCTTGGGCATGAAGAGCAGGGTTGCGGTCGCGGAGAAGAGCGCGATCGCCTTGTCCGGGTGCCACTGTGGCCAGATGGGGAACAACTGCCGCGGTTCCGTAAAGTATTGCGGCTCGGTCAGCGCGTGCATGGCCAGCATGCCTGTCGACAGCGCGAGGAACAGGCACCACAGCGGCGCGGACAGATAGGCCATCACACCAGTCACGAATACCGCACGGTGGACGGGATGCATGCCGCGCGCGGTGAACAGGCGGAAGTTCATGAGGTTGCCGTGGCACCAGCGGCGGTCGCGCTTCAGTTCGTCGAGCAGGTTGGGCGGCATTTCTTCGTAGCTGCCCTCCAGGTCGTAGGCGATCCACACCCCCCAGCCGGCGCGACGCATCAGCGCCGCCTCAACGAAATCGTGCGACAGGATGTCGCCGGCCAGCGACCCGCGCCCAGGCAATGGGGCGAGCGCGCAATGGCGCATGAAAGGCGCGACGCGGATGATCGCGTTGTGTCCCCAGTAATGCGATTCGCCCAACTGCCAGTAGTGCAGGCCGGCAGTGAACAAGGGGCCGTAGACACGCGTGGCGAATTGCTGAATGCGCGCGTAGAGGGTTTCGCGTCCTGCCGCGACCGGGGCGGTCTGGATGATGCCGGCGCCGGGGTTGGCTTCCATCAGCCGCACCAGGCGTGTGATGCAGGTGCCGCTCATGACGCTGTCGGCATCAAGCACGATCATGTACCGGTAATTCTTTCCCCAGCGCCGGCAAAAATCGTCAATATTGCCGCTCTTGCGCTTGACGCGGCGCTTGCGGTGACGATAGAAGATGCGGCCGAAGCCGTCGACCGTGCGGCACAGTCCTGCCCACGCCGACAATTCGGCCGCACGTACGTCACCGTCGCTGCTGTCGCTGAGCACGAAGAAATCGAAATGCGCGAGATCACCGCTACGAGCCAGGGATTCATAGGTGGCGCGCAGGCCAGCCATGACACGCGCGACGTCTTCATTGCAGATCGGCATGACGATCGCTGTGCGCGCCTTTTCGGGAATGGGAAGCTTGTCATCCACCTTGCGCGCGATGCCATACCGGTCCTTGCCGCGCAGCAGGACGAGGAAGCCGGCCATCGCCGTCCAGAATCCGGCCGACACCCAGCAGAACAGGATGGCGAACAGCGCGAGGAGCAGCATTTCCAGCTTCGCCGTGCCTTGGTATGGCAGCACCTTTCCCATGAACCACGTCGCCACCGTCGTCTGCGACAGCATCAGCGTGAGCAGGATGACGCGCCGGACATTGCCGAGATAGCGCCAGTGACCGCGCGGGTCCGGCCCGTCGAGATCGTCTTCCGGTGCCTGCAGCGGCATATCCGCCGGCCACGGACTCCGTCCCGTATCGCCGTCGCGGCGATCTTGCCACTGATCGCGCCGGCGCATGCGCGCCTCGGACCAGCGCAGGATGGGATTGAGTTCGCCCCAGGGATGCGGCGCCATCGGCGCGCGATTGAGCGGCGGCGTGAATTGCATGCGCATGTGCTTGCGGCGCTCGATATCCAGCCGACGCACGTTGCCTGGCGGTTGCGGCTCGTCGTTACGTCGATCGAATGCCAGCTGCAGCCGTCGCGTGATCGAACCGAAGGCAGGATTTGTCCGGTCGGCCTGCCTGCCGGCAAGGGAATGATGCAGTGCCGCCGTCGAGTCGTCGGCATGGGAAGCCATCCGCATTTCGATGTCGTGCCGCTGCGATGCACTGAGCGGCAGACGATCGAGGTAGGCACCGGCGGGCACCTCGGATGAAGGTGCGTGTTTTACTCCGGGGGAAGGATGTAGCTCCACGTTTCCGATAAGGCGTTATTGTTGCTGTTGAGGTACCCGCGCAACTCCACCGGTTTCTTTTCATCGGTGCGGCGCAGCCGGACAGTCATGCGCCATCCGCCTGTTGCATCGTTGCGGATGGTGTTTGTCTCCATGATCTTCCCGTTGGCATCGGCGCTGACCACGGCCTCGATCTTTTCGCCTGCGGCCACTTTCTTCAGCGCCGGCCCTTCGAAATCGACCGACAGCGCAATGCTGTCATCCGGCTTTTTCACCCAGCCATGGCCGCGGCGTGTCTGCACCGCCCACGACGAAGGCGGACGCTTTTCCGCATCCTTCTGCCACAGCAACCGGTATTCGAAATCGAACGGCACGCCGGGGCGCGGCGGGTTGTCGGGTACCCAGAAGGCAACGATGTTGTCGTTGGTCTCGTCTGGTGTCGGGATCTGGATCAGCTCCACCCGTCCGGCACCCCACTGCCCCTTGGTCTCCACCCAGGCGCTGGGGCGCATTTCATAACGCGCTTCGAGGTCTTCGTAATTGTTGAACTGCCGGTCCCGCTGCATCAAACCGAATCCCGCAGGATTGTTCAGCGTAAACGAAGTCACCAGCAGTCGCCTGGGGTTCACCAATGGACGCCAGATCCACTCGCCGGTTCCCGACTGGATCGCCAAACCATCGGAATCGTGGACTTCCGGACGGTAATCCTCGATCTGCGGGCGCTGGTTCTCCCCAAAGAAATACATGCTTGTCAGCGGGGCGATGCCGAGCTTGGTGACGTTTTCGCGCAGGTACAGCTGCCCCTTCACCTCCACCGCGGTATCGACACCCGGCCGCAGGATGAAGCGGTACGCGCCCGCGAGGCGCGGCGAATTGAGCAGGGCATAGATGGTCAGCTCCTTCGACGTCGCGGAAGGACGTTCCACCCAAAACTCGGTGAACTGCGGGAATTCCTCGCCCGAGCTGAGCGCCGTGTCCACCGCGAGCCCGCGTGCAGACAGGCCGTACAACTGGCCCTTGCCCACCGCGCGGAAATAGCTTGCGCCCAGGAAGACCAGCACCTCGTCCTTGTATTTTTGCGTGTTCACCGGGTAATGCACGCGGAAGCCCGCGAAGCCGAGTCCGGTCAGGTCCTTGGCCTGGAGTTCGTTGGCGCCGTAATTGAATGACTTCGGATCGAAGCGGATCTCCTGCACATTCTTGCCCACGATCTCGTGCACTTTCACCGGCGTATCGAAGGTTCGTCCCTGATGGAAAAATGCAAGTTCGAAAGGTAGCTTCGCGTTGCGCCACCAGGAACGCGACGGGTCGAAGCGGATATCCCGGTACTGGTCGTAGTCGAGGTTCGCGAGCGCTTTCGAGACATTTTTCTCCGGTTTCGCATACGCAGTGGCGGCAAGGCGGCGCGCCTTCGCCGCAACGTCGTCGAAGTCGAACGCCTGCACCGGAGAAGTGATGAACATGGTGGCCGTCAAGGCGGCGCACAGGGTGTTGATCCTGGTCATTGGATTTGCAGACATCTTCCTCTTTGCCGTAATCACATGCGCGTATGTTGCAGGGCAGCGCCGTTACCGTTTTGAGCATGGGCAATCATTGGTGAATTCGCGCGAGTTGCGTGACTGAAAGGCAACGATGCCTCCCTGGAAACGGAGGTACAATGCCCGCTGGCCCTTACTACCCTTCAGGGAGCCGATGAGCCTGCCGACCTTTATCATCGACAATATCGACCTGATCACCACCGAGTGGAAACGCGCGGCTCTTCCCGCTACCTTGCCGCTTGACGGACAGGCAAAGCAGGTCCTGATGGCCGTCGCCGCCGACATCGAATCCGGCGCCACACAGTCCACTTCTTCCGCTGCGGTCACCGTGAGAACGGTGCTGCGCGCCGCGCCCGATTTCGACGTCCAGGAGGTCGGCGAAGCATTGCGCCTGCTGCGGGCTGTCGTGCCCTCCCTATCGAAGGCCACCAGCGAGCACGCGCCGGAAGAATGGAGGCGCTTCCATGACGCGGTCGACTTCGCCGTCGGCGAGGTGATCGCACAATATGCGCTGCAGGTGGAACGCACGCGCTCCCTGTTCCTGGGCATGCTCGGCCACGACCTGCGCACGCCACTGAGCGCCATCCATATGGCATGCCAATACCTCGCCCGCGACGATGCACCGGACGACCGGAAGGTGGAAGCCGTCGCCCGTGTCAGGCGTTGTGCCGGCACCATGGAAGGAATGATCCGCGACGTGCTTGATTTCGCCCGTTCGCGGCTGGGCAAGAGCATGTCGGTTGCAGTGAATCCGGTCGACCTCGGTGCCGTCTGCCAGGATGCGCTGGAGGACATTCGCGCAGAGCACCCACGCTGCGAGTTTCGCTTCGAGCACGCGGGCAACCTTGCCGGCGTCGCCGATCGCGCACGCCTGCGCCAGGCCCTGCGCAACCTGCTCGACAGCGCTGCCCGCAACGGCGCACGCGGCATGCCCATCCACTTGCAGGCATCGGGCACGGTGGACGGCATCATTTTCCGCGTGACGTGCAAGGGACAAGCAATGTCGCCTGATACCCTGCGCACGATGTTCGACCCCATCGCGCAACTGGCCATCGCCGGCGCTAACCCGGACGGCAATCCGCCCGCAGACCTTGGCCTGGAACTGTTCATCGCGCGCGAGATCCTGCGCGTGCACCATGGCGACGTCGGCATCAGTGCCGGCGACGACGGCGCGACGGTGTTCGAGGCGTGGCTGCCGGCGAGATAAGGGCAGCACTATCCGCGGGCAGGAGGGCGGGGTAACATGATGCTGTTCCTGCGAGCATCTTTTCCACCATGCCCACTCCATCCAGAACAGTTTCCCTCGTCCTCGGCGCAGGCGGCGCGCGCGGCCTCGCGCATATCGGTGTCATTCAATGGCTGACAGAGAACGGGTACCGCATCCGTTCGATCGCCGGCTCCTCCATGGGGGCGCTGGTCGGCGGCATCTATGCGGCGGGCAAGCTGGAAACCTATGCGGAATGGACGCTGGCGCTGGAGCGCATGGAAGTGCTGCGCCTGCTCGATCCGGCCTTCGGACGCGCCGGACTGTTCAAGGGGGAACGCGTCATTGCGCAGCTGCGCAACCTGATCGGCGACGCGGACATCGAAGAACTGCCGGTGTCGTTCACCGCCGTGGCCATGGATCTGGAGTCGGGGAGGGAAGTGTGGCTGCGCGAAGGAAAGCTGTTCGATGCCATCCGTGCGTCGATCGCGATTCCGCTGCTGCTGACGCCGGCCGAGCTGGACGGACGCATGCTGGTCGATGGCGGGCTGGTCAATCCGGTGCCGATCGCGCCCACGCTCGACGACCGCACCGACCTCATCATCGCCGTGAATGCCGGCGGACGCGTCGAGAATCGCCCCGTGCCAGTGGCGAGCGCCACCATCCCCGACCAGAACGACTACAGGCAACGTATCCACGCCTTCATTGAAAGCCTGAATCCGTTAAAGGACGTCGCGGTCACCTCGCCGGGCATGATCGACGTCGCGCTGCGTTCCATGGAGGCGATGGAGAACACCATCGCTCGCCTCAAGCTGGCCGCCTATTCGCCGGATGTGACGATCGAAATCCCCCGCAATGCCTGCCGCATCCACGAGTTCTGGCGTGCCGAGGAAATGATTGCGCTGGGCAGGGAAAAGACAGCGAAGGCCTTCGGCGGCAATGGCGGTTGACACCTACGTAATTTTGCGGAGAAGGGCCGTTTCAGCGCGGCACAACGGACTTGCTTGTATTAGATCAAGGTTACGAAATTTGCTTTAAGGCATCATTAGCCTTCCGCGCGTCCCGTTCGCCTGCCTGCCATGATCAAGAAAATCCGAGTGGACCAGCTCAAGGTCGGCATGTTTGTCCACGATTTCAATTGCTCGTGGATCAACCATCCCTTCCTGACCAACCGAGTGCTCGTTTCATCCGAGTCCCAGCTGGAAAAGATCGTCGGTGCAGGACTGCGTGAACTCTACATCGACACGGCCCGCGGGCTCGACGCCAGCGACGCGCCGACCGCCGAACAGGCGCAGGCCGTGATCGAAGCCGAGCTGCAAACGCTCGCCAGCAAGCCATCCTCGAACCGGCTGCGCGTCTCCGTAGGCGAAGAGCTGGCGCGCGCCGCGCAGGTGAAGCATCGTGCGCACCGTATCGTCCGCGACGCCATGCGGGACGTACGCCTCGGCCGCGCGGTGGAGCTCGACCAGGTCGAGCCGGTGGTGCAGGACATCACCGAATCCATCCTGCGCAATCCCGGCGCACTCATCGGACTGCTGCGCATCAAGAACAAGGACGACTACACCTTCCTGCATTCCGTCACCGTCTGCACGCTTGTCGTCGCGTTCTGCCGCTCGGCCGGGATGGATGCGGACACGATGCACCAGGCGGGCCTGGGCGGACTGCTGCACGACGTCGGCAAGGCCCTGGTGCCGGACGAGATCCTCAACAAACCGGGCAAGCTGACGGAAGAGGAGTACGCCATCGTCAAGCGCCATCCGCAGGACGGCTACGATATCCTGCTGCACTCGGGTGCCGTCGGCGAGATCCCGCTCGACATCACGCTGCACCACCATGAACGCATGGACGGCAGCGGGTACACCAAGCAGCTGCCGGGAGAAAGCATCAGCGTGCTGACGCAAATGACGGCGCTGGTCGACGTGTACGATGCGCTCACGTCCGATCGTTGCTATCACAAGGCGATTCCCGCAGCCGACGCGCTGCGCAAGATCTTCGAGTGGAGCAAGACCGAATTCAATCCGCAGACCGTGCAGGCCTTCATGCACTGTGTCGGCATCTACCCGGTCGGCACGCTGGTCCGGCTGCAGTCCGGCCGCCTCGGCGTGGTCGTCGAACCGCACGAGACGGACCTGCTCAAACCCAAGGTCAACGTCTTCTTCAGCACCAAGTCGAACACCTACATCCGGCCGGAGGAGGTTGACCTCTCGCGGCCGTTCGGCATGGGCGGCGGCGACAGGATCATGAGCCATGAATCGCCGGATCGCTGGCGCGTCGATCCGCTCAAGTTCATGAGCCTGCACTGATGAAACTGATCTTCCTCGCGTAACACTCGCCGCATCCCGGGCCGGACGGCGAGTCCGGTTTTTCCCGCGCATTCCGCGCATTACCCCATGCAATAACACTATGAACGATATCGTTTCCTCGTCTTCGCTTTTGCCATCCGTCCACCCGATCATTGGCAACCGTGTCGAGCTGAATCTCTTTACCACGCTGCGCTGCAACCTCAAATGCACCTACTGTTCCGAAAGCACGGTAGTCAATTCGCAGGGCAAGCCCAGCTATTCGCTGGAAGCGCTCGACAACTTCATCCGCACCCACCTCGACCGGCACGAGAAGTACGTCACGTTCTACGGCGGCGAGCCGACGCTCAACGTCGAATTCATGGAGCAGGTGATGCAGCGCTATCCGCACTTCCGCTTCCAGCTCCAGACCAACGGCACGCTGCTGCACCGCCTGCCTGACCACCTTTTGGCGAAACTGTCCAACGTACTCGTTTCAGTGGACGGCGGCGAAAAAATCACCGACGGCTTCCGCGGCAAGGGCGTGTACCGCCGCGTGGTCAACCGCGTCGACAGTATCCGCGGCAAGCTGGGCGGTTCGCTCACCGCGCGCGTGACCTGGGGCAGCGAGGACACCACCTTCGACGAACTGGACGAACTGCTGCAATCCTTCGACTACGTGTACTGGCAGTTCGTGCAGAGTGAGGGCGCGTATTCCGCGGAAGCGATGGTGAAGAAAAAGCGCGTGATCACGCAACTCGTGGACCGCTTTTTCGCGAACAACGACACCCTGTACCCTTTCATTCCAATCATGGGCATCGTGCGCAACAAGGTGCTGCCGTCGCGCGCGATCGAGCAATGTTCCGGACACGCGCAATGCCGCGCATCGACGCACATCCTCAACGTGCTGCCCAACGGCTCGATCTTCCCCTGCCCCGACATGACCGACGACGCCGGCATGCAGCACGGCAGCGTGACCGAGAACTGGCTCGCGCGCAGCCCCCTGCAGCCGCATCCGGACATGCCGTGCCTGTCCTGTGAGGCCTATTCCTTCTGCCGCGGCAACTGCATGAAAAACCTGCACGTCGCCTATGTCAGAAAGGATGATGCCTATCGCAGCAATGTGGTGGAGCCGGTCTGCGAACTGGTCAAGTACCTGGGCGAGGAAATCGACCGCCACGATCCGCGCGCCTGGTTCGCCCGCGCGCCGCTGGCACTGCGCGACGTGATCGCCAATTGCGAGGTGTACGAGTACGTCGAAGTCATGCCCTGAGCGCCGTCGTGCGTCCTTGCGCTGGCTGGACTACACTGAGAGCAGCGCAACCCGCACGGCTTCGTTCCGGCGGGAAAACTGGCGGCCCAGAAACGCAAGAGGAGGACGCATGCACGCCTATATCGTCAAGACGCCTGACGGCTATCTCTACCCGTTCGCGGATGACGTTTCCCTGACCGATGACCAGACACTCGCCTGGCACTTCCTCAGTACGAAGGAGGCGCGGGAAATGGCTGAAAGCCGGGGGTATTACGACGGCGGGTTCAATATCCTCCGGGTGGAGGTCGAGCAGGACAAACTGAACCGTCAGGAAGGCAGCTGAACTCGCGTACCGGGCCGGGCTCTAAACGATCCATGCAATTGGCTTCACAAGCCATGGAAAGGAGTTCGCGATGAGAATGACCAGTCCCAACCGCAACAGCCAGCAGGCAGCCGACCGCTTCGAGATGCAGCAGAAGCAGTCCGGCGACCAGCACATCCTGCCGGAAGACGAGCCACAGGAAGATCCGCATCGTCCGCATCGGGTCAACCGGGAAGACATGCAGAAAATGCGTCCGGCGGATCCCGATCCGGACGATCCGGCTTCGCCGTAACCATACCTGCCGCCGGCATCAAGCCGGTGTCGGCGGCGCCTCCGGCATCGTACTCCCCGGCATGGTTGTGGTTTGCGACGCATTGCCTCCCTGCCGCGCACCCATCACCATTTCCGTCATCCAGCTGACCAGCAAAGCGGTATAGGCGCGCTGCCAGCGCTCCTCCGACAGGCCATGGTCTGCGCCGTCGATCACCCTGTAGGTCAGCGAGTGCGCGTGCATGCAGGCATCCCGGTAGCTGCAGATCACCTCGTGCGGGATGGTGACATCGTGCTCCGACTCCAGAAGCAGCACGTCCCCCTTGAACTCCGCGCAGGCGCGCAGGGCGCGGTTGTCTTCCGGACGCACCAGGCTGCGCCGATAGGACCTGAGGTCCTGTTCCTTGTGCAGCTGACGCTTGGGCAGGCCCCATCCGTTGTCCATGTACAGCGCCGGCACGCGCAGCGCCAGCCAGCGCACCGGGCGCAGCGTCGTCAGGATCGCGCCGAGGTAGCCGCCATAGCTGCTGCCCACGACCGCAATCGACGACGGGTCGACCGCGTGGTGCCCGGCGAGCACGTCATAGGCGGCGAGGACATCGTTCAGGTTGTTCTCGCGTGAGACCGTTTCTTGCTGCGGCTGCGTGTCCGCATGGCCGCGGAGGTCGAACGCCAGGCAGACGCACCCAAGCGCGGCGACTTCGCGCGCGCGCGCGATGTATTGCTCCTGGCTGCCGCCCCATCCGTGCACGAAAAGCACGCCAGGCAGCTTCGTATCGGGGGTAACGAGGGTGCCGGCAATATTCTCGCCGTCGATAGCGATGCGTATCGTGTCCTCACGTGTTGCCATAGTCCTCCAGTCTTGCATATTTCGTGAGCGGGCCGACCTTGTCGTCATTGCCCTGGAAGTACACGGTCGCGCCCGGTGGCAAGGAGGGATTCTCACCGTAGATCTCGGTCGTCGACGCGCGCACCACGGGCAGTGACGGGTCGTCCCGGAAAGCTTCCAGCGCCGCGACTTCCGCACCGCTCGCGCCGCCGAGGCGCCATGACTGTTCCAGCACACCGGAATACCACCGCCCTTCTTCATCGACACCTTGCGCGATGTCATAGTTGCACCGGGATGCAAACATTCCATGGAAACAAGTCATCGCTGCCGCGTGGTAAGTGCGGGCCTGGGCAATGGCGACATGGACTTGCTGGCCGAGAGGGAGTTGCAGCAGATCATCGAAATCGCCGCGCACCACGATCAGTTCGGAGCCGCCGTAGACTTCACCACCACGGTTGTTCGTGGTGAGCCGCTGTGTCCCGCAATAAGTCGCAAGGAATTCGCCGACGCGTACCTGTCCGACGCTGCGCGTTTCCGGCTGTACCAGATTGCGCTCCAGGACCAGGCCGATTTGTTCCAGTTCCTCTGCGTCCAGCCGTTCCAGTTCCTCTTCGAGTTGCTCGACGCGCGAGACGACCGATTGCCCGAGCCCGCCGATACCGCTCGGTTTCTTGATACGAAGAGGACCGCGCTCGAGCAGTTTCTGTCCGGCTGCCAGCGCATCGCGGCGCGAGAATGCCGAGTAGCCCGGCAACACGACGTCATGTACGCGCCGGCAGAATTCCTCCGACCAGCCCTCGGGACACCGGGTGGCGGAAGGCAGGAGCGCATGGGTAATCGTTTTCGTTGCCACAAACGCGTGGGGGACTACGCCGCCGAACAAATCATCCACGTCGGTAATGTCCAGCGTGTGATCCAACTCCGCGCGGACCAGGGTGTCGTTCGGTACAAAATACAAAGGCCGGTCATAACCGCGTGCGGGATCGTAGTTTCCGCCAAACTCGTCGCCGCGGACGGCAGCGATCCTTTCAGCCAGCGTGCCCTGTGTCGCCATTTCATGACTGCACAAGTCCCTCTTGCAGGAATAGACCACAACAATTGAAGGGGTATCGCCCTGTTTGCGCATTGTTTTCATTGAGCGAGGAGTGGCGGGATACATAGGTCAGTCTCCGAAGGACTTGCCGGCCGCGCAGTGCGGCATCTTGCAATCGGCATGGAAGCAAGAAGCAGGCCGTTGACATTGGATGTCAGGCGGAAATGTCAAGTGGTGAACGTTACTCCCCTGCCACCATTCTTTCCGCAAAAACGGTTACGATGATGTATTAGCCTTTTCCGGAAAGGCGCCTGTCCCCATGATCACCAATTCCAGCCTTACTGCCGCCCAGCTCAACGGCATACTCAGCATTGCCGACGACGCAATCATTTCTGTCGACAGCGAACAGAAGATCATCCTGTTCAACCAGGGCGCCGAACGCGTGTTCGGCTGGAAAGCGGAAGAGATTCTCGGCAAGGAGTTGAACAAGCTGCTGCCGCCGCGCTACCACGAAGGGCACCACAGGCACATCGAAGAATTCGACCGCTCGGGCAAGGATGCGCGAAAAATGGGCGAGCGCCGAGCGATTTTCGCGATGCGGCGCGATGGCGCCGAATTTCCTGCGGAGGCGTCGATCTCCCGGCTGGTCGTCGAAGGCATCACCATCCACACGGTCATCCTGCGCGATATCTCGGCGCGCAAGGCGTACGAGCGCGAACTGGAGATCGCCAAGGAGCGCGCCGAAGCGGCGATGCAGGCCAAGAGCATGTTCCTGGCCAACATGAGCCACGAGATCCGCACGCCGCTCAACGCGGTGATCGGCATGACCAGCCTGCTGCTCAACACCCGCATCGACGAAGAGCAGCGCGACTACGCGCAGACGATCCGCGCCAGCAGCGAAGTGCTGCTCACGATCATCAATGACATCCTCGACTATTCGAAGATCGAGGTCGGCAAGCTCGACATCGAGCGCCAGCCCTTCGACCTGCGCCGCTGCGTCGAGGAATCGCTCGACCTGCTCTCGTCGAATTCGGCGGAGAAGAACATCAACCTGGCCTACTTCATCGACGACAGCGTACCCGCCCAGCTCGTCGGCGACGTCACGCGCCTGCGCCAGATTTTGGTCAACCTGCTGTCGAATTCCATCAAGTTCACCCACCGCGGCGAGGTCGTGGTGTCCGTGTCCGCGCGACCCGGTGAAGATCACCTTTACGAAATCACCTTCTCGGTCAAGGACACCGGCATTGGTATCCCGGAAGACCGGCAGGCCGAGCTGTTCCAGGTGTTTACGCAGGTGGATGCGTCGACCACGCGCAAGTACGGCGGCACCGGTCTGGGTCTCGCTATCAGCAAGCGACTCGCTGAAGTGATGGGCGGCCGAATGTGGCTGGAAAGCGAAGTGGGTGTCGGCTCGACCTTTTATTTCACCATCATTGCGGAGGCGTCCGGCTCGCAGCTGGCGCACAGCTTCCTGCAGGAGCGCTCCTCGTCGCTCGCCGGACGGCGCGTGCTCATCGTCGATGACAACAGCACTAACCGCCGCATCCTGGTCAAGCAGTCGCTGCTGTGGGGCATGGTGCCGTCGGCCGCCGCCTCCGCCATCGAGGCACTCGACCTGGTGCGCCACGGACACGCGTTCGATGTCGGCATCCTCGACATGAGCATGCCGGAAATGGACGGCCTCGGCCTGGCACTGGAAATCCGCAAGTACCGCGATGAGTACGCGCTGCCGCTCATCATGCTCACCTCCGTGGCCAACCGCCCGCGCGACGCTACGCTGGCATTGGTGAAATTCGCTGCCTACCTGAACAAGCCGATCAAGCCCACCGCGCTGTTCGATTCCCTGCTGCACGCGATGCGGATCGAGCCGGTACAGGCACAGGGTGTACGCCCGCGTGTCAATAACGGCAAGCTGGCCGAAACGCATCCGCTGAAGATCCTCGTCGCGGAGGACAACACCGTCAACCAGAAGGTGGTGCAGCAACTCCTGGCCCACCTCGGCTACCGCGCAGATGTCGTGGCCAACGGTGTTGAAGTGCTTGATGCTCTTGAGCGGCAGAACTACGACGTCGTGCTGATGGATGTGCAGATGCCGGAAATGGATGGCCTGGAAGCCACCCGCCGCCTGCGCGCGCGCTACGGCTCCACCGGACCGCGCGTGATTGCCATGACCGCCAATGCGATGCCCGGCGACCGCGAGAAATGCCTGTCCGCCGGCATGGACGCCTATGTGTCCAAGCCGGTCGAGCTGGACGACTTGCGCAACGTACTGGTGGACGTGGCGGGTTCCGGCCGCGCTGACATCGAGGATTCGTCGCCGATCATCGACCGCCGCCGCATCGACCAGCTGCTCGAGCTGCAGGATGAGAACAATCCGACGCTGGCATCGGACATCATCCAGCTCTTCATCAATGATTCACCGAAGCACCTGCAGAACATCGGCGATGCGCTTTCCAACAGACGCACCGACGAACTGCTCTCCGCGGCGCACCGTTTCCTGTCGAGCATCGAAAACCTCGGCGCGCAACGCATGCGCAAGCATTGCATGGAACTGGAACGGCTGGGCAGGGAAGGGACGCTGGAAGGCGGGGATGCCCTGCTGGACAGCTTGCGCCGCGAGTTCGACATCGCGCGACAGCACTTGCTGACGATCGTCCAGTGAACCTGAACCGCCGCGCCCAGCCCGCGGCCAGATGCAGGGTGCGGGCGCGGACCCTGCCAAATCCGAACCGTTCTACTGCACAGGCAGGACGAGGTCCGACGTCCCCGGACATACCCAGCGCACGTACTCGCGCGTCGTATCGACGCATCCCCCGTCGACATACACGCCACTCGGCTCCCGATGCCGCATCATCGTCGCCAGGATGCGGTCGACTTCCCCGGAATCCTCAAGCGATTCACGCATGCGCTCCTCGACAATGTTCTCGTCAATGCGCAGGTCGCCTTCGCTGTCGTGGTACGTTGCGTGCCGCCAATGGAAAATTTCCAGGCACTTGCTTGCCAGCGTATACGGCTGGGCGCGTTTCCAGAAATTGCTGAACAGGCCGCCGCCCAGGTACATCACCCATGACCCTTCGTAACCGGAGGCGTCGGACGAATGGTCGTCCGGGTTGCGGAACCAGGTGCGGTCGCCCGGCACGAAGTATTTGAGCGGCAGGGGTGCATCCATCGAACCGTGCTCGCGCAGGAACACGTCGTGGAACTCGCCCGACATGATGGCGCGGTTCTCCCAGTGGCGCTGCAGGCGATCCAGCAGGCCGGGATTGCAGCCAGCGATTTCCTGGGCCATGGCCAACAGGATGACGTATTCGGTCGCGCGGTAGCAGGAAAAAGAATAGAGCGTGCCGGATGCATCGGGCTGCGTCGCCTTCTGCAACGCCTCGATCAGCGATTTGCCGGGCAGCAGGGTGAAGCCGCGGCCTTGTTCGTAGGTCCAGTACTCCGCCGGTCGTTCGGCCTCGCTGGTGCGGAAGGCGAGCGCGGTCTTGCGCGCTGCCTCGACGATATTGCGGCGGATGTGCACGGCGCACAGGAGTTCGTCGAAGGAGGGAAACACGAAGGGAATGGGGCCGGCCAGCATTGCGATAAAGATTTCGCGTTCGAGATCGTGCGCGCGGCGGGTGTCGAGGTGGAGGATCTCGCACAGGCGGGTGGTGTCGCAGCCCGGTGTCCACGCCCGCCCGGATTCCTCATCCAGCTGCAGCCGTACGTTTTGCCCGCATGGATCGACGATGCATCTTGCCTGCCGGTGAATGCCGAGCGCTTCAAGGTAGGCAAGCAGCCGCTTGCGATCCCTTTCGGCGGCGGCAAAGCCGCGGCCCTTGAACACGATGCCGCCGGTCACCAGGACCGCGGCGCGGAACGAAGCGTCCATACGCGTTTTCTCCCCCACTTGTTGCCGGTCCCCGTCTTGCGCGGGGTGCAGCTTTTTCAGCACGGTGGCTGTTGTGAATCGACTATAGCCCCGCGGAAAGGAGCAAGTCAATTCCACAAGAGCATAGGGGGAATAAGTGAACGAACGTTCATGCGCGAGCCGCACGTACCAGTGGTCAGCGCACCTCCTCGAGAATGCGCAGCCTGTCGTCGAAGTTCCACACCTTGCGGATTTCAATCACGTCGAAGCGCCGCGCCAGCTCAGGCGGAAAAGCGCTGTAGCGCGCATTCACCCGCACGATCCTGTGCACCGCCTCATCCAGCTCAGTCCGCCCGCTCGATCGGTGGATGACGACGTTTTCCACGCTGCCGTCGCTGCGCACGGCGACGGTCACCACCGGGTCGCCCTGGGCCTTGTCGACTGCGGCGCGCGGATACATGATGCTGCCGTTGCGCTCGATCTTCAGGCGCCAGCTTTCGACATACATCATCACACCGACGTCCACGTCCTTGCCGCCGAGGAAAGAACGCCGCCGCGGCTGTTCCGCGGCGTAGCCGGTATCGCGGGCAACGGGGACGTCGTTGCGCAGGACGTCTCCCCTTCTTGCCTGCTCGAGTGCCCGCCCGGCGAGGCCGCCGCCAAGGCTGCGAGGCAGTGCATCCATGCGTGCGCCGGGTGCCGGGTTGTCGCCGAGGACGAGGTCGGAATCGCGTTCTCGCTTTGCTGCGGCGGCTGCATCCATCTCTGCCTGCTTCCGGGCAGCCAGTTCCTCGGCCTGGCGTTCTCGTTCGCGCGCGGCCGCCTGCCAGCGTGCCGCTTCCGCCGCCTCGGCCTGCTTTCTCGCCTGCAGTTCCATCGCTTCACGCTGGACGCGTTCTTCCTGCAGGCGCAGCGCATCCGCGCGCTGTTTCTCTTCCAGTTCCATCGCCCGGCGGGCCGCTTCTTCGCGTTCGCGCCGTTGTGTCTCTTCACGTTGTTGCTGCAAGGCGAGCGCTGCGGCCTGGCGGCTCGCTTCCTCCGCCTTGTGTTGTTCTTCCAGCACGAGACGTTGCGCTTCCTCGCGCTGCTTCGCCTCCTCCTGGCGTTGTGCCTGCTCTGCGAGGGTGCGGGCGCGCGCCGCTTCTTCTTCCTGCCGGCGTGCGGCCTCGGCCTGTTGTTGTTGCTGTGCGCCCAGATCGTCCGCTTCGCGTGCGCGCAATGCGCTTTCGTCTTCGGCCTGGCGCAACGCAGCCTGTTCACGCTCGCGCGCCGACGCATCATCCTCGGCCGCCGGTGCCGGAGGAGCAGGCGAGGCAGTTTCGGGTTCCGGCGGCGGCAATATCTCGTCCACGGCAGGGGCGGGCATCGTTGAGTGCGATGACCGGCGCCTCCCGCTTGATGCGCGGTCGGGGCGGGCGGGATGCGGCAGGCTTGCTTTTGCCGCGCTTCGTCCCGGCTTTGGGCGCCGGCGCAGCTGGCAGGGGAACCAGCCTCAGCCCGGCCGGCGGTACGCTTCCTGCTCCGGGTGGCGGTGCGGGGGGAGCAGCTTCCGCATCGGCAACTGTCGCCGGGGGCGCCAGCACTACCTGGATGTCGACCGACTGCGCACGGCGTTCGCGCCACGGCAATTCGAGTGCCGGCAGCCCCATGCCGGCGATGCCGAATTGCAGGGAAATGATCAACGCATGTACCAGCAGCGAGAACGTCATCGCACCGGCGAGCCGCAAACGGAAAGGACCGTCAGTCGGAGGCGGGCGCGTGGCGGTGGGGGCAGTCATGCGATGGTTGTTGACGGAGAATGATCACCACATTATTGCATCTTGCGCCGGGCCAACCGCGATTCGAGGCAAGCTGACAACACTCGCCTGCGGATGCACGTATACTGCGATGTCACGCATCCGCAATGCGTATCCTGCTTCCATCCATGTCCAGTACCTTCAACATCCTGATCGTCGGTGCGCTGTTTTGCGTCCTGATGCTCCTGGTCCTGACTTCACTCCTGCGCAGCGGCCTCCCCGGAATCCGTGAATGGTGTCTTGCCAACGTGCTCGCCTGCATCGCACTCGTGCTGTATGCATTCGGACGCGAACTGACGCCGCTCATTGCCTACGAGATGGCGAACGGCGTGTACGCTGCGGCATCGGCCGCCATGCTGGCCGGCTTCCGTCGTTATCACGGCAAGAGCACGATGCGCGCCGTGCTCGGCGCCGCGGTGGTGCTGGTGATGGCCGCGATTGCGCTGTTCCATTACCGCTTCGATTCCTACGCGATGCGCACCGTTGTGGTGGCCGTTTTCCAGGGCACGATTTCCCTTGCCATTGCCATGACGATCGTTCGCGGCCGCAGTGACTGGCGTTCCCATTATCCGTCGCTGTTTACCATTGGCATGGCGGCGGTCATCACCCTTGGGCACGGCATCCGCAGCGTGATCTACCTGTCGCATCCCGGCGAGGTCACGTCATTGCTGCAACCGTCGCCCTTGAACCTGCTGTTTGTTTCCGCCGGGACCTTCGTCCTGCCCGTGCTGACCTTCGGGGCCGTGATGCTGGTGCATGACACCATGCTGGCGAGGGCAGTGCTGGCCGCCAATCGCGACTTCCTGACGGGCGCATGGACGCGCCGCGCTTTCTTCGACCATGCGGAACGCGAGATGCTGCGGGCGCGCAGGATGGGACGCCACATGTCATTGCTGCTGCTGGATGTCGATCATTTCAAGAAAATCAACGATACATACGGCCACGCAGTCGGCGACCTGGTGCTCATCGACCTGGTCAAGCGCGCTGCAAACGTGGTGCGGGCGGTGGATTATTTCGCGCGGGTGGGCGGGGAAGAGTTTGCGGTGCTGCTGCCAGAGACTTCACGCGAGGCGGCGGCGGTTGTTGCGGTACGCATGCGTGCAATCGTCGCCCAATCGGCGACGGACAAAGGGCGCTCGAAGAGCGCAGTCCCGGCATACACCATCAGCATCGGCGTCTCGTCCGTGCGAGGATTCGAATCCCTGCAGGACCTGATGCGCCGTGCGGATGCCGCCCTGTACGCCGCCAAGGCGATGGGGCGCAACAGGGCAGTCAGCGAGGTTGAAGCGGAGGCGTAGTCTTACTGCAGCGACCGTACACAGAGCCGGAAATCCGGATCTTCCTCATATTTCCTCACATCGAATTCCAGGCTGCGCATCAACTTGAGCATCGGCGCATTGTTCGTCAGCACGAGCCCTTCGATCTGCGACAGTCCCTTGCTGCGCGCCACATCCATGATCGACAGCATCATGCGCGAGCCAAGTCCCTGGCCGTTGAATTCGTCGGCGATCGCCAGAGAGAACTCGCAGGTGTTCTGGTCGGGATTGGTGACGTAGCGCGATACGCCGATGATGCGTTCGGTCTCCGTGAATCCCCCTTCTTCCGTCGGCTGGCGATCGCGATAGATGGCCACGAGGGCCATTTCGCGGTCATAGTCGATAAGCGTGAACTTCGCCAGCATCTTCACCGACAGCTCGCGCATGGTCGATACGAAGCGGAAGTAGCGGCTTTCCGGCGACATGCGGCGCGTGAAATCCTGCAGCATCTGCGCATCGTCCGGGCGGATGGGCCGCACGAAGTAGTGTCCGCCGCCGCGCATCGGCCACTCCTGCTCGCGTTCGGACGGGTAGGGCAGGATCGCCAGGTGCGGGAAGTTGTCCGTGCCGTGCGGCGCGTGGTCGATCACGATGCGGGCATCCACGACCAGCGCACCGTTGGCATCGACGATCACCGGGTTGATGTCCATCTGCCGCAGTTGCGGCAGCGCGCACACCATTTCCGACACGCGCAGCAGGATCTGCTCCAGCGCTTCGCGCTGTGCCGGCGGGGCGCCGCGCCAATTGCCCAGGGTTTCCGCGCAGCGGGCACGGGCGATCAGGCGTTGCGCGAGGAACTGGTTGAGCGGCGGCAGCTCGATGGCGCGGTCGTTGATCAGCTCGATCATCGTGCCGCCGGCGCCGAAGGAAATCACCGGGCCGAACGGCTCGTCGCTGGTCACCCCGATATACAGTTCGCGGCCCTGCGGCTTGCCGGACATATTCTGGATTGTCACGCCGTTGATGCGCGCGTCGGGGCGCAGCCGCGTCACCGTCGCCATCATGTCCTGCCAGGTGTCGCGCACCGCGGCCGCATTCTGCAGGTTCAGCGCCACACCGTGCACGTCCGACTTGTGCGTGATGTCCGGCGAATCGATCTTCAGCGCAACCGGATAGCCGAGCTGGTTGGCCACCAGGATGGCTTCACTTGCGGACCGCGCGAGGATGGTCTTGGTGACCGGGATGTGGAAGGCCGACAGCAGCGCCTTCGATTCCATCTCGGTGAGCACCTTGCGCCGTTCGGTCAGCACACTCTCCACCAGGATGCGCGCGCCTTCCAGGTCCGGATTGGCCAGTTGCGGCGACAGCGGCGGCGGCGTCTGGTGCAGCAGCTGCTGGTTCTGGTGGAAGGAGGCGATGTTGTGGAAGGCATCGACGGCGGCTTCCGGTGTGCGATAGGTCGGGATCGTTGCGCGCGACAGGATCTGGCGCGCGACAGCGGCGCGCTCGTCACCCATCCAGCAGGTGAGTAGGGGCTTGCCGACGTCGGGATAGATGTCCGCCAGCGCCTGCGCGACAGCCGCGGTATCGAGTTCCGGCTTGGGCGACAGGATCACCAGGACGCCGTCGATATTGTGTGCCGCAGCACAAGCCTGGATGGCCGCGCGGTAGTGCGCGGGATCGGCTTCTTCGCCGAGGTCGATGACCGATTGCACGCTGGCCAGCGGCGACAGTTGCGGCGCGAGCGCAGCGGCGGAATCCGGTTCCAGCGCCGCCATTTCCAGTCCCAGCTCGTCCGCCCAGTCGGCAGCCAGCACGCCGGGGCCGCCGCCGTTGCTGATGACAGCGAGGCGATTGCCGACGGGGAGATTGCGCGCGGTCAGACCCTTGGCCGCGGTGAAAAGTTGCACGAAGGTGCGCACGCGGACCGCGCCGGCGCGCTGCAGGGCTGCGTCGAACACGTCGTCGCTGCCCACGATGGCGCCGGAGTGCGTCAGTGCCGCAGTTGAGCCGGACGGCTTGCGTCCTGCCTTCAGCACGAACACCGGCTTGGCATTCGCCGCTGCACGCAGCGAGCTCATGAAGCGCCGTGCGTTGCGAATGCCTTCAAGATAGACAACGATGCTCTGCGTGCTGCGGTCGTCGGCCAGGAAGTCAAGCACCTGCGCGATGTCGACCGAGGTATTCGGGCCGAGCGCAACGACTGCCGAAAAGCCGACACCGTTCTTGACCGCCCAGTCGAGGATGGACGAGGACACCGCGCCCGATTGCGATACCAGGGCCAATCCGCCGGATTGGGCGAGCGGGCCGAGCGCGCTGGCATTGAGCGACAGCTTGGGACGCTGGAAGCCCATGCAGTTCGGACCGAGGAGGTAGATGCCGTGCTGGCGGGCGATGGCGTGCAGTTGCGCCGCGAGTTTTGCATCCACGCCGCTCGACAGGATCAGGGCAGCCTTGCTTTCGATGCGTGCCGCGACTTCCAGTGCGGCGGTGAGCTGCCCGTGGGGCAGCGCGATGATCGCGAGGTCGAACTTTGCCTCGGCCAGTTCGCCCAGCGTGCCGCTCATGCCGATGTCAAGGAAGCGCACCGGTCCGGCGTAGCCGCCATTGCGCAATTGTTCCGCAATCTGCCGGCCATAGGAGACCTGCGATGCGGGATCGTTCTCGTCGCCGGCGAAGACTACCACCGAGCGCGGCGAGAAGAGGGGGGTCAGATAGTGCCTGTCCATGCTAATCGTCTAATGTTGTTAACTGCGTCAGCGGGCCGGCTCCGCGTCTTCGCGCAGATGCCAGGCTGCCGTCTTTGAAATTCAATCCGCGCCGATCAATACCTTGACGTGCGCGGCCACACTGCGGGCCAGCGGCGACAGCACATAGCCGCCCTCGAGGCAGGACACCACGCGTCCATCGCAATGCCGTCTTGCCACTTCCATGATCCTGCCCGTGACCCATTCGTAATCGGCCTCGACCAGGCCAAGATTGCCCATGTCGTCTTCGCGGTGGGCATCGAAGCCTGCGGAGATGAAGATCATCTGCGGGCGGAAGGCGTCAAGCGCCGGGATCCAGCCCCAGTCGACCGCCTCGCGGAATGCATCGCCTCCCGAACGCGGCGACAACCCGATGTTGACCATGTTGGTGCCGCGCGGTTCATCGCCGCAGAAGGGATAGAGGTTCATCTCGTAGGTCGAGCACATCAGCACGCGCGAATCACCGCACAGGATGTCTTCGCTGCCGTTGCCATGATGAACATCGAAATCGATCAACGCCACGCGCTCCAGTCCGTGCACGTCCAGCGCATGGCGGATGCCGACCGCCACGTTGTTGAAAAAGCAGAACCCGCCTGCCGCGTCATGCTCCGCATGGTGCCCCGGCGGGCGCACGTTGCAGAAGGCGACCGGCGCTTCGCCGCGCACCACGAGTTCGGTGGCCAGCACTGCCGCACCCGCTGAACGGAGCGCCGCCCGGTAGGTGTGCGCGTTCATCCAGGTATCCGGATCCACCTGCGCATACCCGGAATCGGGATCGGGGATCTTTGCAGCCAGTTCGCGTACATGGTGGATGGCGTGCGCGCGTCCGAGCTGTTCATCGGTGGCCAGCGGCGCGTCGTGGATCTGCATGAATTCGAGCAGCCCCTTGATGAGCAGCTGGTCACGGATGGCGGCGATACGCTCCGGGCATTCCGGGTGAAGGGCGCCCATTTCGTGCTTGCTGCAATCCGGATGGGAGATATAGGCAGGTAGCATGCGTGTTTGACATCGGGATGGTTACGTCGCGTTCCGCATTCTTCGCCAGGACCGCGCGGTGCCCGGCGACATTGCCGGACATGCAAAAATTATCCGCGCTAACCGGCAATGCCGTCACAGTGATGCAGGCGGGAAATGATTTCCTTGTTCCAGATCAATTTTCCGCTGCGCCCCGCTTCATGCGAGCCTTTTCATGTTTGACCGGTCGGCCGTCAGTGCAGGAGCGGCCGGCTGCAGGGGGATGACCTTGGCTTCCACGGGCGGCGCAGCGGCGGCGGTGTCGAGATGGAATGCATTGACGGCTTGGGCGAGCGAGGCTGCCTGGTCCCGCAGCGCCTCGGAGGCCGATGCGGTTTCTTCCACGAGCGCCGCGTTCTGCTGCGTCACCCGGTCCATCTGCGCGATCGCCAGGTTCACCTGTTCGATGCCGGAACTCTGTTCCTGGGTCGCGGTGGTGATTTCAGTCATGATGCCGGTAACCTTTTCCACACTGGCGACGATCTCTTCCATTGTCGCGCCAGCCTGGCCGACCAGCGCGCTGCCTGCTTCCACCTTTTCGACCGAGTCGTCGATCAGCGCCTTGATCTCGCGCGCGGCGGACGCGCTGCGCTGTGCCAGGCTGCGCACCTCCGCAGCCACCACGGCAAAGCCCTTGCCCTGTTCGCCGGCGCGCGCCGCTTCCACGGCGGCATTCAGCGCCAGGATGTTGGTCTGGAACGCGATGCCGTCGATCACACCGATGATATCGACGATCTTGCGTGCCGAGCTGTGGATCGATTCCATCGTGTGCACAACCTGGTTTACTACTTCGCCGCCCCGCTGCGCGACCTGGGAAGCCGATGCCGCCAAGGCGTTCGCCTCGTGTGCATGGCTGGCGTTCTGCTTGACCGTCGAGGTCAGCTCTTCCATCGACGATGCGGTTTCTTCCAGCGAGCTGGCTTCCTGTTCGGTGCGCGAGGACAGGTCCATTGTCCCCGCCGCGATCTGCGCCGATGCGCTGGCGATTGCCTCGGTTCCATGGCGCACGTGGCCGACGATGTCGGCCAGCTTGTCGCGCATCTCTTTCATCGCGTGCAGGAGGCTCGTGTTGTCCCCGGGCGCGACCTTGACCTGCACCCCGAGATCACCACTGGCGATGCTGTTGGCAATGTCAGCCGCATACATCGGCTCACCGCCGAGCTGGCCGACAATGCTGCGTGTCAGGACCCAGGCGCAGAGGATGCCGACCAGCAGCGAAACGGTGGCCAGGCCGATCAGCATGGCACGGGCGGACTGGTAGGTGGCCTCGATGTGCGCCGCCGTGTCGTCGATGTGCCGTTTCTGGTTATCGAGCAATTTATGCACCATGTCCTGGTAAGCGTTCGCCGCCGGCATGAATTCGCTGTCGAGCAGGCGATTGGCTTCATCGGCCTTGCCTTCGGACTTGAGCTTGACAATGGCATCGCGTGCGGCGATGTAAGTCTTGCGCTTTTCGCCGATCGCGTTGAACAGTTCCTTCTCCTTGTCCGACGAAAGCAGACTCTCCACCTTCTTTTGCATCTCGGAAGCAAAGCGCGTGGACGCGGCGGCGTCCTCTGCGAAGAATTGGCCCAGGGATGGGTCGCTGCTCCTGGCGATGGCTGCCGTGCGACGCACTGCGGTATGGATGACACGGTACCAGTCGGCGATATGACGTTCCTTGGCAATCGGTTCCTGCATCATCTCGCGGGTGTCCGAAGCAACCACGGACAGGCGCCAGATCGCTGTGCCGGTGGCGAGGAAGGAGAGGAGCAGGATCGCTGCCATGACCATCGTCAGGCGGGTCGCAACACGAAGTTGTGCAAACGCTTTCATCATTTATTCCTTTTTTTTCTTTGCGTGTAGCTGTTTGAACTCGTCCGTTGTCCGGGGATACGGGAACGGAACGGCATGCGCTTATGGCGCAAGACCGGGTTTTCCGCGCGCGGGGTTCGGGCGCACGGGCAGGAAGATGAGCAGGAACGTCAATGAACGCCGGGCAGGATTTGCAAACCGCCGGCGTGATGGCGCGGAATAATTACCCGCGGGGACAGCTGGAACACGCTGCAAACCTCAGTCTCACATCCTCAATCCGCTTGTGCAGCACTTGCGTGCGTGTCCCCATTGCTATCGGGATTGTTCACAGCAAAAGTTACTCTCGATAGTGGGCGCTTGCAAAGAGTGGGGACGGGTTTCCTTATCCTGCATCAAAGCCCGGCCGGCGCGCTTTTCACTGACCCGCCGCGCTGCGTTTGCGGGCAGCCGAACTGATGGCCACGACGGCCGGATGCGACAGGCGCCGCTCCACTGAGATCGCATAAAACTGTTCCATCACCTCACTGGTGCGGCCGACTTCCACCACGCCGTACTGGCGCTTGATCTGGGCGGAGACGACGGACGGCACGCAGAAGACGCCCGTGCCGGCTTCGCCGAATTCCTTGAGCAGGGCGCCGTCGTCGAATTCGCCCGCGATGCGCGGCCGGATGCGTTCCCGGTCAAACCATTTCAGCAGGCGCGCACGGACCGCGGCATCCTCACCGGGCAGCAGGAAGGGTGCGCCGTCGAGGCTTTGGGGGAAGCCCTTCCGGACTTGCCGGGCAAGCGGCTGCGCGGCGAAGAAGGTGACGCCGCATTCGCCCAGCAGGTGGCTGTAGCCTCGCACATTGCTGTTGGCTGGCATCGGGCCATCGGCGATCACGATGTCGAAGCTCTGGATGGCCAGGCCCGCCAGCAGCGTCGACAGCTTGCCCTCGCGGCACACCATCCGCAGGGTCTCGGGCAGCTTCAGCGCAGGCTCCAGCAGCATGTAGGCGATCGACTTCTGCACCGAGTCGACGACCCCGACGCTGAACTGCAGCGGCCGGTCGCCGGGACGGTGATGCAGCATGTCTTCCAGTTCCTCGCCCAGCGAAAAGATCTCGTCCGCGTAGCTGAATACCATCCGTCCCGTTTCGTTCAGCTCGATGCCCCGCCCCACACGGTCGAACAGCGACGTGCCGAGCGACTCTTCCAGCAAGGAGATCTGTCCGCTGATCGTCTGCGGCGTCAGGTGCAGCTGTTCGCTGGCACGTCCGATGCCGCCGCACTTCGCGACGACCCAGAAGTAGTGCAGGTGCTTGTAGTTGAGCGTGCTCATGATTATTCGGTTTTTTCGAATCGAAATACTACTATATTCGAATTTTAAACAGGCAAGACAAGGGCTATATTGAACTCAAGGCCGGCACAAAAGCAGTACCGGCCCGAAACCAAGAACACTCAGGAGGTTGTCATGAAAGTCGATGTCCATGCCCAGGGATTCCCGCTCACCGAAGCACTCACCGAGCACACCGAGCGCCGACTGCGCTTCGCCCTCAAGCACGCGGCGGACCGCGTCCAGCACGTGTCGGTGCGGCTGGCCGATGTGAACGGACCGCGTGGCGGCGTCGACAAGAAGTGCTGCGTCCACATCACGCTCGCCGGCGCACCGGATATCGTGACCGAGGATACCGAGGCTGACATGTATATCGCGATCAACCGCGCCGTCGACCGCGTCGGAAGGACTGTACTGCGCCGCATGACGCACTGATTTCGCAAACACCATGCCGGGCTGCATCGCGCGATGCGGCCCGGCACATTTTTTTCGAACAGGAGGTTAACGATGCAATGCCCCGTCTGCAGCAATACCCAACTCGTCATGTCCGAGCGGCAAGGAATCGAGATCGATTACTGTCCGCAATGCCGCGGCGTCTGGCTCGACCGCGGTGAGTTGGACAAGATCATCGAACGGTCCGCTACCGCGGTTACGCCGCCCGCGCCCGAAGGATTCGGCCGGCAATCCGCCGGGCCGCAGCGCGACGAACGCACCTACGCCACGCATGACTACAAGGATGACCGGCACAAGGGCGACCACTACAAGAGCGACTATCACCATCGCAAGAAGAAAGGATTCCTTGGCGAACTGTTCGACTTCGATTGATCTTCGTCGCTTCGGCCCGCCGGAGGCCGAAGCACAATGACGATGCTCGACCGATGAACACGACAACAACATGACTCCACGCGAATCGACGGCCGGAACCCGCACGATCCTGCTCTGGCTGCTGCTGGGCGGACTGTTCGTTCTTTCCTACATGACCTTGCGCTGGTTCATCGTGCCGGTGGTGTGGGCCCTCATTCTCGCCTATGCGACATGGCCGATTTACGCCCGCCTGCGCCGCGGTTTGCGCGGCGCGGCGACGACGAGCGCCATGCTCATGACGCTGCTCCTGACGGCCGCATTCGTGTTGCCGCTGCTCGGCCTGGTCGGGTTGTTGCAGAATGAATTCGTGCTCGCCTATCAGGCCGTATCCATCTACATCACCGACGGCCCGCACCGCCTGCCGTCGATCATCAGGGACATTCCCTGGATAGGGGAGCGCCTGCAACAGGTTTTCGATCGCATGACCGGCGACCCGGCGGCCTTGCGGACAGAGGCGCTGCAACTGGCGCAGAACTGGTTCGGTCAGGTCGCGGAGCTGGTTGGCGGCGTCGGCCGCAATGCCGCGAAGATGGGCCTGGCTGTGCTGACCGTGCTGTTCGTTTACCGCGACGGCGAGAACCTGCTCGGACAGGTACGCCGCGTGCTGCGGCGCTTCGTCGGCGTACGTGCGGAAGGCTACCTGGAAGCGATCGGCGCCACGACCAGGGCAGTGCTGTACGGACTGGTGCTGACCGCGCTGGCCCAGGGTACGCTCGCCGGCCTCGGCTACTGGGCGGCTGGCATTCACGCGCCGGCGCTCCTTGGCGCGTTCACGGCGCTGGTGGCGCTGATTCCCTTCGGCGCGCCGGTCATCTGGGGCTCGCTCGGCGTGTGGCTGCTGATGACGGGCGAGACGCTCGCCGGCATCGGGCTGCTGCTGTGGGGCGCGCTGGTGGTGAGCTGGGTGGACAACCTGATCCGCCCGCTGGTGATCAGCAGCGCCGCACAGATTCCCTTCCTGCTGGTGCTGTTCGCCGTACTTGGCGGCCTGGGTGCATTTGGCCTGGTGGGCATGTTCGTCGGCCCGGTGATTGTCGCGGTGCTGCTTGCGGTGTGGCGCGAGTGGCTGGAAGAACGCGCGCCGGATGAGGCGCGTGTGCACCGCTTCCGCGAATGAACCTGGTCATCATCATTCCTTTGTCCTCACTTCTCTGAATCGTCCCGGTTGTCACCCCTGACATGCTGTTGTCGGCTGGCGACAGCGCGGCCGTAGGGATGAGGCCGGTCGCAGCGCACACCGGAAGTCCTTCCGAATTGACGCACGCACTGGACGCGCCATTGGCAGCGGGTTAAGCTCAAGCGTCGGAACTGCCGAGACGGCGCCACCTCATGGAAAACAATATCAACGAGACAGCTTCCGCACCCCAGACCGAGCTCGAGCAAACCTTCTGGGACCGCCGCCGCAAATTCCCCGCCGAGGTGGAAACCGCGTTCCAGGTCGAAATGGACCGCATGCGCGAGCGGCGCATGCGCAAGACCGGCCTCGCCGCAGTGCTGCTGTACAGTGCCTTTGCCATCAGCGACCGCGTGATGATCCCGGACGCCTATGCGCAGGCATGGGCCATCCGTTTCCTTGCCGTCGTGCCGCTCCTGCTGTTCTGCACCTTCTTCGTTTATCGCATCCGGCATGCCGTGTGGCGCGAGGCAGTGATGTCGGTGACGCTCGTCGTCTGCGGCATCAGCCTGCCGTGGATCGCCGGTCTCAGCACGCATCCCAACGCCGCGCATTACCAGACCGGCGTGACGCTCATTGTCCTGTTCGGCAATATCGTAATCAGCCTGCGTTTTCGCAGTGCGCTCGCGACTTCCGTCGCGATGACCGTGATCTACGGGTTGGCGGTCGGCTCCGTCGAGGCCATGCCGCCCGAGGTCCGGTTCAACAACTGGCTGTTCTGCTTTGCTGCTGTCGCCATCAGCCTCATCGCGAACTTCCGCATGGACCAGGACCAGCGCCGAGCATATTTCGCACGCTTGCGGGAGCACGAGCGCAACCAGGAGCTCAGCCATGCGGTGGAGCTGCTGGCGAAGCTGTCGGCCGAGGATGCGCTGACGCAGATTGCCAACCGGCGCGAGTTCGACCGGCGGCTCGACATCGAATGGGGCAGGGCGCGCCGCGACGGCACGCCGCTGTCGCTCATCATGGTCGACGTCGACTGCTTCAAGAATTACAACGACCATTACGGCCACCAGGCCGGGGACGTTTGCCTGCAGCAGATTGCCCGCAGACTGCGCGCGATTCCGCAACGACCAGCCGATCTGGTGGCACGTTTCGGCGGCGAAGAATTCGTCGTACTGCTGCCTGCCACCGCCGAGGAAGACGCTGCGGTGCTTGCCGAACGCATGCGCAGCGCCATCGTCGATCTGCAGATTCCGCATGCCACCTCGCGTGTTGCGCCGGGCGTTACAGCCAGCTTTGGCGTTGCGGCGCTGCATCCCGTCGGGAATCAGTCGGCAGCAGACCTCATTGCCGCTGCGGACGCGGCGCTCTACGTGGCAAAGGAAAAGGGGCGCAACCGCGTCGTGCTGCATGAGCAGGGAACGGAGCTGACAATAGCCGCGGGCGTTGTCCATTAGACCACGCAATTACAAGCCGCTTGCCGTAGAATCAGCCCCTTCCCACGCCTTCCGACACGCCGCCATGTACCAGCGCCCGATCGTCATGCTCGACTTCGAAACCACCGGCCTCAGCCCCGGCATGGGCGCGCGCATCACCGAAGTTGCCGCCTTGCGCATCGAAGGCGCGCGCATCGCGGACCGTTTCGTGTCGCTAGTGAACTGCGGCGTGGAGATTCCGGCCTTCATCACCAGCCTGACCGGGATCACCCAGCAGATGGTCGACAGCGCGCCCTGCGTGTCGAAAGTGGTTCCGGAGCTGCTGCGCTTCATCGGCCGCGACACCTTGTCTGCACACAATGCCAGCTTCGACGAAAAATTCCTGAAGGCGGAAGCCGGCAGCCTCGGCCTCGCGCCGGAGCATGCACAAACCGTATGCTCGCTGAAGCTGTCGCGCCGCCTGTTTCCCGGCTTGCCAAGCTACAAGCTTTCTCCGCTGTCTTCTTCCCTCGGCATCCGTTTCAAGGGCTCCGCGCACCGGGCGGAGGCGGATGCAGAAGTGAGTGCGGAAGTCCTGATCCATGCGGCTGGCCACCTTGGCCGCACGTTTGGCGTCGGCAGCGTCGATCCGTCGCTGCTGGCCCGCGTTAACGCCCTGAGCGCGGCGAAGGTGCCGGACTTCCTGCGCAAGGAATTTTCGACGCGGGGATAGAGTCGTCGCTGCCCTTGTCCAAGGAACCATGGCTGCCATTCGTTTCACAACGATAGTCCTGGTCGCGCTGCCGCTTGCCGCATGTGCGAGCACCGATCTTGCCGAGAGAAAAGAGCCGGAAGCAAAGCAGGTGAAACCGATGCCCCGGAGGGCAGTGCCGGCAATGGTGGACCGTCCGCTTGCAACGACACCGCCTCCACCAACTGTCCCGATGCCTTCGGCGCCGCAATCCGCCGTTCCCGCTGGACCGAGTACCGTCACCGGCTGCGATCCGGGCGGCTGCTGGAGCGGTGGAGCCCGTTACAACGGCGGCGCCGGCGGCACGTATATCGACAAGGGCGGCCGGCCTTGCCAGAGCAACGGCACCTTCATGCAGTGCTTCTAGAATTCATTTCCTGCATCCCTCCAGGCCACCTGCGGGAGCCCTCCTATTCATGAAATGAGTTCTGGTAAATCCCGCGCGTTTGCCCGTACAGTCGCACCAGGCCCAGCAAGGCATCCACGTTCGGCGTCGGCACGCCGGTCAGCTTCCCGATCTCGTGCACTGAGGTCACCAGCGCATCGATCTCCAGCGGCTTGCCCGCTTCCGCATCCTGCAGCATCGAGGTCTTGAACGCGCCGAGCTTGCGCGTGACGTCCATCCGGTCTTCCCCGCTCTGCGCGATCGGGCACCCGATCTTCGCGCCGATGGCGGCCGCCTCCGCCATCGCGGACAGACAGAAACGGTGCACCAGCGGGTCATCGAGGATGCGGTCGCAGGTGGCGCCGGTCAATGCCGACACGGGGTTCATCGTCATGTTGCCCCACAGCTTGTACCAGATGTCGCTACGGATATCCTTGCTCGCTTCCACGTCGAAGCCGGCCTTGCCGAGCAGGGACGCAAGCATTGCCACGCGACCCGATTCACCGCCGCCCGGTTCGCCGATGATCAACCGGTTGCCGAAGCCGAGGCGCACCAAGCCCGGTTCGGGGCAGGAGGCGGACAGATGTACGACGCATCCGATCACCTGCGCGGTCGGGATCGTGCGTTCAAGCGCTCCGTCGGGATCGAGGCTAGGCAGGCGCGTGCCTGCATAGGGCAGGCCCGCGCTGGCGAAGAACCACCACGGTACGCCGTTCATCGCGGTCAGCACGATGGTGTCCGGGCCGACCAAGGGCGCGATGCTGCGTGCGACATCGGCGAGAGCGGTGGCCTTGACGGCGATGATGACGACGTCCTGCACGCCGAGTGAAGCCGGGTCCGCCGACGCGCGCACGGGCACACTGCTTTCCGTGCCGCCCGCCACCAGGCGTGCGCCATGTTCCCGAAGCGCGGCAAGGGTGGCACCACGCGCGACGGCGCTGACATCGCGACCCGCTGCGGCAAGCCGTCCGCCAAGCAGGCCGCCGATGGCGCCGAATCCGATTACGGCAATCTTCATGCATCGTCCTCCATCCAGTTCGCATTGGACGAGAGTGTAGCCTGTCCGGGACGTTCACATATTCATGGTATGTATCGGGTTTTTACCCTGTGTTACCTTCTGCGCAACGACAAAACCCAATCCCGCAGGCAGGAGAACACCGTGAAATCCCTACTGGTCATGCTACTCGTCGGCATCTGCGCCCTCGGCATGCGCAGCCCGGAGATCATGCAGGCGATCGGCATCGCCGGATCCGCGCAGGATCCCGCCATTTCCATCGGCTCGATGAAGGCGGCGCCCGCGCCGGGCGAGAAACCGATGACCGCCGTGGAATTCGCGGAACTGAGCAAGACCGATCCAAAGGCGTACGAGAAATTCATCAATAGCCACCAGAAAAAACCGGAGCGCGGCGAGGTCGACAAGCTGATGAATTTCCTGGCCAAGGGAAAGTTTGAATAGGCATCCATTGCGGTTCATCTTCTAACCGCAACCGCGCACACCGGCATTCGGATGCCGGTTTTTTTTCGCCTCAGGCCGTCACGGCGAGCTGCTGCTGGATCTCGCGCGCGATGGCGTTCAATGGCACGGTCTTCTCGACCGCGCCGCGCAGCACCGCTTCCTTCGGCATGCCGTAGACCACGCAGCTCTCCTCATCCTGTGCGATGGTGCGTGCGCCGGCGTTGCGCATTTCCAGCAGGCCGGCCGCGCCGTCGTCACCCATGCCGGTCATGATGATGCCCAGTGCATTGGCGCCGGCGGACTTCGCGACCGAGCGGAACAGCACGTCGACCGAGGGGCGATGGCGATTGACGAGCGGACCGTCCACGACCTCCGCGAAGTATTGCGCGCCACGCCGCCGCAGCAGCAGATGCTTGCCCCCCGGCGCGATCAGTGCCAGGCCGGGCACCACACGGTCATTGTTCTGCGCTTCCTTCACGCTGATGCTGCAGATGTTGTCGAGGCGGGCAGCGAATTCGGCGGTGAATTTCTCCGGCATATGCTGCACGATCACAATGCCCGGGCAAACCCGGGGGAGCGCCTTCAGCACCACTTCCAGGGCCTGGGTGCCGCCGGTTGACGTGCCGATGGCGACCACGCGTTCGGTGGTCTGGATCATGGCAACGTGGTTTTCCAGGGGGGGGAGGATGGCGTCTGCCGAATTCTTCTCACGCACTGCAAGGTGCTTGACGTTGGCATGCGACGCTGTTTTCACTGCGGACAGCAGGTCGTCGCAACTGTCGTTGAGGAACTGCTTGACGCCGAGCTTGGGCTTCGTAATCACCGCTACTGCACCTGCCGCGAGCGCTTCCATCGACGTCTTTGTGCCCTTTTCCGCCAGTGTCGAGCAGATGATGACCGGCGTCGGCCGCTCGCTCATGATCTTGCGCAGGAAGGTGAGGCCATCCATGCGCGGCATTTCAATGTCCGCCACGATCACGTCGGGCCACTGCGTCTTCATGCGCGTCATCGCCAGCAGCGGATCCGCCACCGCGGATAGCACCTCGATCGCGGGATCCGCTTCCAGCAGTCCGGTGAGCACCTGGCGCACAACGGCGGAATCGTCGACGACCATGACCTTGATACGTTTCATCGTGTTCCTTGCCAGTCCGGATCGCCCGGCTGCACCTGCCGTGACCATACATCTCCATTGCTGACATCGAATACCAGTTTCCGATGGCCGATGCCGAACAGATCCTCCGACACGATCTTGATGCCGCGCGCGTGCAACAGGTCCCGCGCGATATCGCCGTTTCGCCGCCCGACCCACGGGGCGCCCGGTTGGGACTCCCCGGCAAACATGCGGCCACCGCCGAACACCTTGGCCTGGCATTCGACCGGATCGATTCCGACGCGGGACAGCAGGCGACACATCAACGGAACGGCCTCATCGGCATAGCGGCCATCCAGTTCCGCGTTGAGCATCTTTCCGCGGCTGGGAAGCAGGAAGTGCGAGATCGCCCCGATTTTTCGCTGAGGATGCCAGAGCGTGATGGACACGCACGAGCCGAGCAGCGTCTTGAAGACGTGTGTCGCGCCTCCGGCCGCCACTTCGCCAGGTTGTACGTAGATTTCGGTGCGTTGGCCGCGGATTTCCATCATGGCTTTTGATAGACGGACGGCGCGAGAAGGGCCAGCTCGTCGTTGATTCCGTTCAGGCTTTCCGAATGCCCGATGAAAAAATGCCCGCCATGCCGCAACTGTGCGGCGACTCGAGTGACGACCTGGCGCTTGGTATCGTCATTGAAATAGATCATGACATTGCGCAGGAAGATGACGTCGAACCGCCCGAGCTCCGGCAGAGGCTCGTTGAGGTTGGCGTGACGGAATTGCACTCGGGCGCGCAAAAGGCGGTCGATCAGCAAGGTGCCTTCCTGCGGGCCGGTGCCGCGCAGGCAGAAGCGCTTCAGGTATGCCGGGGGAACATGGCGCGCACGCTCCATCGGATAATGCGCGGCGTTCGCCGCCTGCAGCACGCGGGCGCTGATATCGGTTCCCACCACTTCCCATGCCCCCATCCCGAGGCAGTCCGCTAGCACCATCGCAATGCTGAACGCCTCTTCTCCGGTGGAGCTGGCCGCGCTCCAGACACGGAAAGCATCGGTACGTCCCCGCCCGGCGAGTGCCAGGTCGCGCAGCAGTTCGAAATGGTGCGGCTCCCGGAAAAAGTAAGTCTCGTTCGTGGTAAGGAGGTCGATTGCAACCTGTACTTCCTGCGGCGCCTGCCCGCTCGACAGCAGCGAAAAGTATTCGCTGTAGTTGTCGAGATGGCATTGCTGCAGGCGCTTCGCCAGGCGTCCGCTTACCAGTGTCTTCTTCGACGCGGGCAGGGTGATCCCGGCCGCATCGTAGATGAAGTGCTGGAAATGCCTGAATTCCTGATCCGTGATTTCAATCATGTACTTCATTACCTTGCTGCCGAGCGCATGGCCGCGAGGCGGCCGTGTATTCAGAATCTGGTGAACTGTGCCTCATCCACATCCGTTGCGCGTGCAAGGTTGCCGACCGTTGCGTAACCGGCATCCGCACGCTGCGCCGGCTTTGCTGAGCGGGCATCCTTTTTCGGCTGGAACGGCCTGACCGCAGCCTTGCCCTCCAGTTTGAAGAAAGCCATCAGTTGCTGCAGCTGTTCCGCCTGGCTGCTCATCTCTTCGGCGGTTGCGGCCAGCTCTTCCGAACTGGACGCGTTCTGCTGCGTTGTCTGGCTCAGCTGGCCCACGGCAGCGTTGATCTGTTCCACGCCGGACGACTGCTCCGTTGAGGCGGCAGCAATTTCCTGTACCAGTTCCGAGGTCTTGCGGATGCTCGGCACCATTTCGTCGAGCAGCTTGCCCGCGCGTTCTGCCAAATCCACGCTGCTGCTGGCCACTTCGCCGATTTCCTGCGCGGCGACCTGGCTGCGCTCGGCCAACTTGCGGACTTCCGCGGCCACGACGGCGAATCCCTTGCCGTGTTCGCCGGCACGTGCCGCTTCGATCGCCGCATTCAAAGCCAGCAGGTTGGTCTGGTAGGCGATGTCGTCGATAATGTGGATCTTTTGTGCAATCTGTTTCATCGCCGACACCGTCGCATTAACCGATTCGCCGCCGTCAGCCGCTTCCTGCGCGGCCTTGCTTGCCATGCCGTCGGTCACCCGCGCGTTTTCGGTGTTCTGTGCAATCGACGACGTCATCTGTTCGATCGACGCGCTCGTCTCTTCCACGCTTGCCGCCTGCTCGCTTGCAGCTTGAGACAGGGACTGCGAGGTGGCGCTGATTTGCTGTGACGCGCTGGTAATCGCATAGACGCTGGCGTTCACTTCCTGCACGACCTGATTGAGCTTGGCAACTGTGTTGTTGGTATATTCCTTCAGCTGTGCGTAAGCGCCCTCATAATCCTTGTCAATCCGACGGGACAGGTCACCCTCGGAGACCGCTTCCATGACCCTGACCACGTCCGAAATGCTCGCGCCGGTGGTGGAGACGAGCTTGTTGATGCCATCACCGATTTCATGCTGGAAGCCGACAAGGCCGTTGAGATCGACACGCTCGTTGAAGTCGCCGGCGTTGGCAGCCAGCACAACGGCCTTCTGGCCCTCGATGACCTGCTTGAGCTTGTCGATCATTCTCTGCATCGAATGCAGCATCAGGCCGGTTTCGTCCTTCGAGGTGCTTGTCACCTTCACGGACAAGTCGCCACCAGCGAGACTGTCGGCCACGCGCACTGCTTCTTTTAGTGGGCGGATGATGCTGCGCGTCAGGATCCAGCCTGCGAGCGCGCCCAGGACGATGGCGATGGACGCGAGGATAAGCATGTTGCGGAGCGCGGATTCGTATTCATGCTGCGTATCGAGGTAGGACTTCTGCGTCTGCTGTTCCTCGTAGGCGAGCATTTCGTGCGCAGCATCCTGCAGCTTCTGCATCGCCACGCCGGCGTCCGAAACAAGCAGCTTGGCAGCTTCGTCCCGTTTTCCGGCGGCTTCGAGCGCGAACACCCTGTTGTTAACCGCACGCGCTTCCTGCAGGACCTGGTGGAACTTCTTGAAGGCTGCCGCACCAGCTCCACTGCTTTCTGCCTTCTCCAGCAATGCCACGGCTTCCCCGTAACGCTTGCGGGCTTCTTCCACCGCCTTCTGCTCGATGGCGATGGCCGCCGGATCCTTCAACAGGCTGACGCGGAGCATGGAACGGCTGACGATATTCAGGGAGTCCGCGATTTCATTGACCTGCTTCGTCTTGTGGACGTTTTCGGTGATGATCGATTCGACATGCTTATCCACCTGCGTCATGGCGTGAATGCCCTCCGCCGCCAGTCCTGCCATCAGCAGCAGCGTCAGTGAAAACGCTAACGTCATCCGTGTTCCGATTTTCATATTTGCAATCATGATTATTGTTCTCTCAGTGTTGATCGTTTAATTTGAAACCGTCCGGCGCCAGTGTCGATCGTCGGAATGCATTGCAGCTGCAAGGTCACCTTCAGGCGGCAGGCAACGCCACCGCGGCATCGCGCGCCTGCACGATGGCACCTATCTCGTCGACCGACAGGACCTGGTTCACATCGAGCAGGATGACAAATTTGCCATTGACCTTGCCCATGCCTTCAATGAAGTCGGTACGGATACGCGCCCCGAAGGCAGGTGGCGGTTCGATGTCCGATGCCGGGATCTCCAGTACGGCAATCACCGCATCCACCACCACGCCCATATCCTGACGTTCGCCGTTGGCCTCGACCTCGACGATGACGATGCAGGTACGCTTGGTGATGGCCGACGGGGTCTTGCCGAAGCGGGCGGAGAGGTCCATGACGGGGACGACCGCCCCGCGCAGGTTGATCACGCCGCGTATGCATTCCGGCATCATGGGCACCTCTGTCAGGCCGCCGTAGCAAATGATTTCCTTCACATGCAGGATGCCGATGGCGAACATCTCGCCGGCCAGCATGAAAGTCAGGTATTGCGCCTGCTCCACGCCCACCACGACGGACGTCGAGGTGGAGGGGGATGCGGACTGGACCAGTGCGTTCATGGAAAGCCCTTTCAGAAGCGGGTGAATTGCGATTCGTCGATGTCGGTTTCAGGCTTGAGCGCGAGATTGCCGGCAACGCGGTAAGCATCTGGCTGGTTGCCGGCCCCGGCCGGTTTGTCCGTCCTGCGCTGGGGCAACCGGCTGACGGTTGCAGCAGATCCTGCTTCCAGCTTGAAGAACGCCATCGTGCGGCGCAGGGTCTCGGCCTGGCTGCTCATCTCTTCCGCGGTCGCCGCGAGTTCTTCCGAGCTGGATGCGTTCTGCTGCGTGGCCTGGCTCAGTTGCCCGACGGCAGCATTAATCTGGCCAACACCCGAGGACTGCTCGGAGGAGGCGGCGGCGATTTCCTGCACCAGATCGGAAGTCTTGCGGATGCTTGGAACGATCTCGTTGAGCAGCTTGCCGGCCTTCTCGGCAAGTTCGACGCTGCTGCCAGCCACTTCGCTGATTTCCTGCGCGGCAACCTGGCTGCGCTCGGCGAGCTTGCGCACTTCGGCGGCGACGACGGCAAAGCCTTTCCCGTGTTCGCCTGCGCGCGCGGCCTCGATGGCGGCATTCAGAGCGAGCAGGTTGGTCTGGTAGGCGATGTCGTCGATGATGCCGATCTTCTTGGCAATCTGCTGCATGGCTGCGACCGTGGCGGCAACCGACTCTCCGCCTTCTGCTGCTTCGTGAGCAGCCTTGCTCGCCATGTTGTCGGTGATCTTCGCGTTTTCGGTGTTCCGTGCAATCGAGGACGTCATTTGTTCGAGCGAGGCGCTTGTTTCCTCGACGCTGGCCGCCTGCTCGCTGGACGACTGCGACAGGGATTGCGAGGTTGCGCTGACCTGTGCCGCTGCACTTGCCAGTGCCTGGGTTCCGCCGTTGACTTCCGATACCACCTGCGACAGCTTGGCGATCATGTGCTGCATCGCCTGCAGCATCTGGCCGGTTTCATCAGTAGCGGTAGATGAAATCCTCACCGTGAGATCGCCGGCAGCCAGGCGGTTGGCAGCTTCGACAGCCTTGGACATGGGCCGTGTGATTCCACGCACGAGAACCAGCGCTGCAATTGCACTGAGCAGAATCGACGCCGCGGAAAGGATGAGCATGAGCTTCATCGCGCTCTCATGTTCCGAGATCGCCAGGTCGAAAGCGAGCTTGCTGTTCTCTTCCTGCAGGACGATCGCTTCATCCAGGACGGCTTGCCATTTTTCCACTGCGGGCACAGCTTCCCCGAGCAGGACCTTGACGGCTTCATCCGTCTTGCCGGCGGCCGACAGTTCCAGGACCTTGTTGTTCAGGGGGCGCGTTTCAATCGCGGCATCCTTCAGTTTCTGTCTCAATGCCTTGCCTTTTTCCGTCGCCGGCGTTGCCAACAGGGCTTCGAACGCTTCGTTATACCGTTGCCTTCCCTGCTCGAATTTCTTGCGTTCGGCGGTAATGGCCGACTGCTCTTTCAGCAACATCATGTTGCGCATCGATTCCGTCACGATGCGGATCGACTCCGACATGTCATTGAGCAGCCTGGTCTTGTAATTGTCGACCTTGACGATGTTCTCGAGCCGTACTTCCATTTCGTCCATGCCTTTGATCCCCGTGTAGGCAATGGTCGCCATCAGTATGAGGACTGCGGCGAAGGTCACTGTCATGCGGACCCAGATTTTTATGTTTGCAAACATGATTGCGTCTTTCCCGGTGTGTGCTTCGTAAGAATTCGGTTATGCAGCAACGGTGGCGGTGTCAAGGGAGCGGGGCGGTGTCGCGGTTCCTGCCTGCTGAACCAGCGCAGGCACATCCAGGATCAGCGCAACCTCGCCGCTGCCCAGAATGGTCGATCCGCTGATGCATTTGATACCGCCGAACATCTTGCCCAGCGGTTTGATCACGGTCTGGAATTCGCCAAGCAGCGTATCCACGACCAGTCCTGCCTTGCGACCCGCATGCTTGAGCACAACGATGTTTTCGCGCTTCGCCGGTGCGCCTTCCACCTCGAACAGTTCGCGCAGACGGACGAACGGCAGTACCTGGCCGCGCAGGTTGGTGTAGTCATGCCCCGGCTCTGCCGAATAGGCGACACATTCCTCCACCATGTCGAGCGGAATCGCAAAGACTGACCTGCCGACCTCGACAAGAAATCCGTCGATGATCGCCAGCGTCAGCGGCAGACGGATCGTCACCGTGGTCCCGACACCTTCCCGGGAATGCACGTCCACACTGCCGCGCAACGCGGTGATGTTGCGCTTGACCACGTCGAGGCCGACGCCGCGGCCGGACAGGTTGCTGATCTGGTCCGCGGTCGAAAAGCCAGGTTCGAAAATCAGCTTGTAGACATCCTCGTCGGCAAGGTGGTGGCCCGGTTCGATGATGCCGCGCTCGATCGCCTTGGCCAGGATTTTGTCGCGTTTAAGCCCGCCGCCGTCGTCGCTGACGGAAATCACGATGCTGCCCGAGTCGTGGCAGGCATCCAGCCTGACCGTACCCCGGGCCGGCTTGCCGCGCGCTGCACGCACCTCAACCGGTTCGATGCCATGATCCATCGCATTGCGGACGAGGTGGGTGAGCGGATCGCCGATTTTTTCCACGACTGTCTTGTCGAGTTCGGTATCCTCGCCGTCCACGACAAGTGCGATGTCCTTGCCGAGTTCCCGCGCCACGTCGTGCACAACACGCTGGAAGCGGTTGAAGGTGGCGCCGATCTTGACCATGCGCAGTTGCAGCGCGCTGTCTCGGACGTTTTCCACGAGGCCCGCAACCTTGGACATACTTTCCTGAAGATCAGCGGCATGGGTGCGCCTTGCAATGAGGTTCGCGCTGGCACCGGCGATGATCAGTTCACCGACGAGATTGATCAGTTGGTCGAGCTTGTCGGCATCCACACGGATCGACTTGCTCTCCTGCGCGTGGTTATCGCGCAGCTGCTTCTGCTTGGTCAGGGCCGCTTCCACCACTTCGGGCTGTACCGAGCGCTGTTCGATCAGGATCTGGCCCAGCGGTTGTACCGGCTCTGCGCCGACCTGCATGTTCAACGCGGAATCCAGTTCCTGCGTCGTGATCGTGCCGCAGCGGATGAGCAGTTCGCCGATGCGCACCGATTCTTCCGGGATTTCGCGCAGCATACGCACGTAATCGGAAATACGGCTCTTCGGGGGCAGGATGCGCAGCCGGCAGTCGTCGCGGACGAAATCGAACACGTTCTCGATCGTCGCCTTGTCGGCGTCGCTGCGGAAAGCGATTTCGTAGCCGAGGTAGCAACTCTCCGGATCCATGTCGGCCGCATCCGGAATGGCGTCCGGAAGGGTGGCGATACCGACGATGGTGCCCAGTGTGCCGAGGTAGCGGATGAAGGAAAGGGGGTCCATGCCGTTCTTCAACACGTCGCGGCCGAAGCGCAGCGAGATGTGCCAGTGATCCGATTCGACGGTGTCGCTGTCGAGACGTTCGACCTCCGTGGATTCTTGTGCCACGAGGGCGGCAGGAGCCGGTTCGGCCGGTGTGTCGGCGAGATAGGTGCGCAGCTTCTCGACCAGCGGCAGGCCACGCTCGGTGTTCCCGTCGTCGGCCTCCATCTGGCCGCCGGCGACGGTGTCGACCAGTCCGCCAATGTGGTCGCAGCAAGAGAGCAGCAGCGACACCAGCGTGTCGGTGATCTCCAGCTTGCCGCCGCGGACCTTGTCGAGCACATTTTCGACGACGTGCGTGAATGAGACGATATGGTCCAGCCCGAACAGCCCGGAGGACCCCTTGATGGTATGGGCCGCGCGGAAGATCGCATTCACGTTCTCGGTGCGGTCTTCCGTCTGCTCGATGGCGAGCAGCGCGTTCTCCATGTCTTCCAGCAATTCCTTGCTTTCGGCGATAAAGGTTTGCAGTGCCAGGTCAAGATTCATTGCGTTATCTCGCGGAGGGATTAGCGGTACGCGGCGGGATCACGAGCGGATCGCCGAAGAAGGTGCCAAGGTTCAGCAGTTCGAAAACGTCGACCACGGCCGGGCTGTGGTTGACGAGCTTCAGGTCGCCGCCGCCCGCTTGCGCTGTCTTTTTTGCCAACATCAGCAATTGCAGGCCGGCGGTATCCATCTCGGTCACGCCGGACAGGTCGACTTCCAGCGTCCCGCCAGCGGGAATGGCGGCAAGCAGGGTCAGCTTCAATTCGGCTGCCTTGTAGATGTTCATTTCGCCTTCAACGCGCAACAAGGCGCCCTTCTGCTGCTCGGCAGAATCCATGTCAATCTCCGGTTGTGTTTGCGGTCAGGGAAGGCAGAGCTTCTGCACGGCGTTCAGCAGCTGGTCCGACTTGAACGGTTTGACCATCCATGCGCGGGCGCCTGCGGCCTGGCCTTCGCGCTTTTTCGATTCCTCCGATTCCGTGGTCAGCATGAGGATCGGCGTGAACTTGTAGTTCGGCAGCTGCTTCACTTCCTTCAGGAAGGTGATGCCGTCCATGACCGGCATGTTGACGTCGCTGATGATGAGGTGGACCTTCTGCCCGGTGAGCTTGGACAACGCGTCCTTGCCGTCGCGGCCCTCGATCACGGTGTAGCCCTCGCCTTTCAGCGCAATGCCGATGACTTGCCGCATCGATGCGGAGTCGTCCACGATCATGATGGTCTTTGACATACGAACTCCCTAGAAAAAAGTAATGTCGTTCTCGTCCCTGGCAACGACCTTGTCGCCACGGTGAATCGCACGCTGGTCCGACATGACATAGTTTTTCTTCATCTCGAGGAGCAATGCACCCGGATCGAGCGGCTCGAGCTCGCCGCCCTCGCAGTACCGGTCACCGTTTTGGGTGAGGTAGCCGGGCAGGCGAGAGATGTTGGCTGTCACCTGGGTCAGGATCTGGTTGACGCGGTCCTGGAACTGCAGCTGCACCAGCGCCTGCCCGATTTCGTCCTTGATGCCGACGCTTTCGTCCTTCAGCAGGCGACTCGATTCCTGCAGCGCATCGGTGATCGCGCGAAAGTCGTCGAGGACGGCGTTGATCGTGTGTTCGGATGACAGCATCGCGCCGTCTTCCTGGCGCACGGAATCCTCGGCGGCCTTGCAGGTGGCAAGGATGGCTTCACTGATCACGCTGACCTTCTCCGCGATATGCCTGCCCGTTTCGCCGGACTGGTTGGACAGCATCCGGAATTCCTTGGCAACCACTGCGAAGCCGCGCCCCATTTCGCCGGCACGCGCCGCCTCGATGGCAGCGTTGAGCGCGAGCAGGTTCGACTGTGCAGCAATCTTCGCCACTTCCGTTGCCATGCCTTGCAGTTCGACGATGAACTGGTCCAGTCCCTGCACCTTTTCCAGCATGGTCGTCATGCTCTCCATCGCCATGCGTTGTGAAGCCACCACTTCGCCCAGGCGCTGCTTGCTGTGATCAAAGACGGCGACCAGGCCGTTCTCGCGATCCTCAATGGAGCCGGTGGCCGTACCGGCGTTATGCACAGCTTCATCGAGCTGTTCGACGATGCGACTGAAGTCCTGGGTCAGTTCGGAAACGGCGGATTCCATCTGCTCGCGCGAGGTTTCGATATGACCGGTCCACACCGGGACTACTTTTTCGCTGAAGTTGCGCTGCGAACGAAGATAGTCGGTGACGGCGTCGCGAAACGCCCGATGGCGCGCGTTGAGGCGCAACGCGGCGGCCGCGCCGGCGGCGGCAAGGGAGACGGCAAGGATGCCGCCCGTCCAGCTCAGGCCACCGGCAGCAAGGATGGCGGCACTTCCCGCTGCGCCGATGGTCATCGGATACAGCAAGTGCGCGTACCGCGCGTCGATGCTTTTCACTGCCGTTATTGCGGTAGACATGCTGTCTGCTTTACAAGAGGTTGATGGCGACGGACAGGCTGTAACCTTCGCCGTAGGCACTGCGCAAGGGAAGTTCGGCGCCGATGGCTGCCTTGACCTTCTTGCGCAGGCGGTAGACCAGCATGTCCATCTTCTTGGTGTCTTCGTACTGATCACCACCGAGGCCGATCATCAGCGAATCGCGCGGGATCGGCTGCGTGGAGAGCGCAAGCATGTGCAGCAGCTTGAATTCCTTCTCCGTCAGGTCGATGGCGCTTGCGCCAGCCATCTGCAGCTGGCGGTCGCTCTTGTTCAGCGACCAGGCAGGCTGGACCGTATCCCTCGCACGGGTCCGCACGCGTCGCGACAGGGCTTCGATATGGGCTGCGAGTTCCGGAAACTTGATCGGTTTGGTCAGGTAGTTGTCGGCGCCGAGGTGCAGACCGAGAATGCGGCTGTCAAGCATCACGCGCGCGGTCAGGACCAGGACGCCGGTGTGGGGATACAGCTCGCGAAGGCGCGGGATGATATTGAACCCGGAGTCATCGGGAAGTCCGAGGTCGAGCAGAATCACCTCGGCGTCGCCCTGGCTCAGCGTGGTCCACATGGACTCGGCGGTGCCGCTGATCCTGACGTCGTGGCCGTTTTCGGTGAGATAGTCGGCCACGTCTTCCGCGTACGACAGGTTGTCTTCAACGATGACGATGGAAGCCATGGTGTGTGAAATTTTCAGGCGATTTGTTCATGCCTTCGATTGTAGAAAATCGAAAGGGGCGAAAAACTATCCAATTCTCACCACACCGGTACTTGCAGGTTCGACCTGCGCCGGAAGCCAGATCGTGAATTGTGCTCCGCCCCCGGGCCGGTTCCGACCTGTGAGGGTGCCGCCGTGCATTTCGACTACCGCGCGCGCCAGGTGCAGTCCCAGGCCGGATCCGGCCTCCCGGGAAGCCGAGCGGCCACGGAAGAACTTGTCGAAAATGTGCGGCAATTCCTCTTCGTCGATTCCCGGACCGTTGTCGGAGACCCGCAGTTCGATGCCGCCCTGTGGCGCGTTGTGGCCCAGGAGCATGACGCGGGTTCCGGGCGGCGTGTACTTGACGGCGTTGTCTGCGAGGATGCGCAGGGTCAGGCGCAGGCGGTCGGCATCACAAATGATTGTGCCGGGCAATTCCGTCGCATCGACCACGATAGTGTGATCAGCGGTCAGCGCACGGGCGGACTCGGCGCAATCCAGCATCATGGACAAGGGCGAGGTCTGGCTCAGGTGCAATCCCTGGCCCGCGGTGTCGAAGCGTTCCTGTGTCAGGTAATCGTCCAGCAGGGCAGTCAGGCGGTCCACCGACTTTTCGATCTTGACCAGGCGCTTGCGCGTGGCGTCGTCCGCATGGTTCGTGGTGGACAGCAGCCGTTGCACCGCGCCGTCGATGGTCGCAAGTGGAGTGCGGAATTCATGGGAAACCATGGCCACGAAGCGCTTCTGTTCTTCCTGTGCCTGGCGCCTGGCAGAGATGTCGCGGGACACGCCGATCAAGGTGCGCGGAATATTGTCCGCGTCGCACAGCAGGGTCGATTCGACTTCCACCGGAATGGTCCTGCCATCCTTGTGCTGCTGGTCAATTTCCTTGATCTCGCGCCGCTGCGATTCGTCGCCGTTCACAAATCGGCGGATGCGCTCGTGCAGACGATGCCCCATTTTTGGCATCGCACCGGCCGCGGCAGGAGCCGGCTTGTGCCCGGCATACCGGTGCAATTCGATGATCTCCTCCGGCGTGTAGCCACGCTGCCGGGTGATCGATGGACTGATGTAGGTGAAGTTGAGCGTGTCGGCGTCCATCATCCAGATCACGTCGCCGGTGTTGTCCGCGATCAGGCGGTAGCGTTCTTCGCTGCTGCGCAGGGCGAGCTCGGCCTGCTTGCGCGCGGTAATGTCATGCAGGACAGCGTAGATCAGCGAGCGCCGCTTGTAGTCAAGGGGGCCGGCGTACATTTCGACATCGCGTAGTTCGCCGTTGGCCAACCGGTGCCGGCATTCGAAGCGCGATACGGCCCCGGTGGATACCTGCTGTATCAGTGCGGCGGTCCCTTCGTGAGGCGCGATATCGATGTCGTCGATCCGCATGGTGCGCAAGGTGTCGATCGGATGCCCCCAGAACGCCGCTGCAGCCACATTGGCATCGACGATGCGTCCATTGGACGGGTCGAGCAGGAAGGAGATCGACGCGCTGTCTTCGAACATCTGGCGATAGCGGCGTTCGCGCTCGATCAGTTCCTGGTTCATTTCGCGCGCCGCCTGCACCGCCCGGGCGCGGCTGCCGGATAGTTGCCAGGTGATAATCGCCAGGAGGATGCTCACGCCGCCGCCGAACCAGGCCTTGACGTTGCCACTCTTGTCGAGGCGTGCCTCGAAGGCAGGCAGGGATTGCACGGCGATGGTCCATACGCGGTTGGCGACCTGCATTTGGGCCTCGGTCCGGTAGCGGCCCCGGCCCAGCCCGGAGTGCATCGGAGCATCGTCGCTGTCCACCATCAGCGACGCCTCCGTAATCTTCTGGCCGTCATAAATCTCGACATCGAGCTCAAGACCGATTTCCGACGACACGGCTGTCATCAGGCTGTCGATGTGGATGGGCGCGCCGATCCATCCGAGATGGACGTTGCGTCCCAGCGCGGGGTCGTACCGATGCACCGGGACGTACATCGAGACCCCCGGGGCCGCGAAACCTGCCGCCCCGCGCCGCAGGGTGAACCTGGCGGTCATCGCGGTGTCGCCTCGCTTGACCGCGTATTCCAGGGCGGCCCTGTGCAATGCGAGCGTGGAGAGGTCGAGGCCGATCGTGTCCTCTCCGTCGTCGTCCCTTGCTATCCGATACGTGACGGGCGCGCGCAAGTCCTGCTCCGCCTCCGGCCAGATGGCAAAGTCCGGGCGGGACTCGCTGCGCATGCGGGTGACGAAGCGGGCTTCCAGTGCATGTGGTACCGCGCTGACATAAATGATTTCGCGGATGCCGGGGTGTGTCCGCGCGAGGTCCAGTTTCTTGATGTATGTCGCGAACTCGTCGGCACCCACTTCGGCGGAAGCGGCGAACAGGCCTGCGGCACCCCTGAGCACGTCCTCGTAGTCGCCGACGCGCTCCTCGATCATTCCGAGCGCTTCATGCACGTGGAAGTCGAAGTCGTTCTGTAAAACGCGCTCCGCCTTCTCCTGGTCGCTGTACCAAAGGTCGGCTGTGACGGCGAGCGACAGCGTGAGCACCATCCAGGGAAGCAGCTTGTTCAGCAGCGCGCGCGGATGGAAGCAGCGCATGCGAACGCCGGGGGGATGGACGGACATGGGATCGGGGAGGAGGAAAGGGGTCTAGTGTAGGCGGGCGACTGGAGGACCTCCAATGACGAGCGTCAAGCATTTCCGGCGGGCTTGACGCTTTGATATCGTCTTTCTGCAAGTGGTTTAATAGACAACGCTATTTCAGCCAAGAAAGGGTACGATACCGGTATTCCTACGTAGTACTACCGAAACCCGCTTATCCCAGCCGGCGCCAGCCCAAGCTGGGCGTTGTCACTGCAACACCGTCGCACATCAGGAGGCCTTATTCTTTCCGCCAGCACGCAGCCCCTTCCCGAGGCGGGGAGCGATAGTCAGCTTCGCCAGACCCTGCTGGAATACCAGGCAATCCTCGACAACGCCTCGCTGGGCATCACCTTTACCCGCAAGCGGCGCTTCCTGCACTGCAACCGGCGTTTCTCGGAAATGTTTGGCTGGACGAGCGAAGAGCTGCGCGAGCATTCAACCGAGATCCTGTACCCGTCGAAGGAAGCGTACGAGGAGTTGACGCGCCTGGCCCGCCCGATCCTGGGCAGCGGGCAGCGGCTGGAGCTGGAAGTCGTCATGAAGCGTCGCGATGGGAGCACGTTTTGGTGCCGCGTCCTGGCCAAGGCAATCGACCCCCAGGACTACAGCAAGGGTACGATCTATATCACGGAAGACATCACCGAGCGCAAGAGCGCCCAGGAGGCGCTGTTGCGCGCGCGCGATGAACTCGAATTGCGCGTGCAGGAGCGGACCGCTGCGCTGGAGATGGTCAACGCCCGGCTGCAGGCAGAGATCCAGGAGCGCAAGATGGCCGAGCAGCAAATCCGCTACCTGGCCAACCACGATGCACTGACGGGGCTGCCCAACCGCCGCCTGCTGGAAGACCGCGTGGAGCAGGCGCTGGAGATGGCGCGGCGCAACGTGCACCAGGTGGCGGTCCTGTTTGTCGACCTCGATCGCTTCAAGCAGGTCAATGACCGCCTCGGCCATCGCATCGGCGACCTGCTGCTGCAGGCGGTGGCCGGACGCCTGCGCTCACTGCTGCGGGCCGTCGATACGGTATCGCGCGTGGGCGGGGACGAGTTCGTTGTCGTGCTGCCCGAGATGCAGTCGGCAACCGCCGCCTGCGAAATTGCGCAGCGCCTGCTGCTCGCGCTGGCGCGGCCCTACAGTGCCGGTGGACACGAACTGCAGATCACGCCGAGCATCGGTATCAGCATGTACCCTTCGGACGGCAGCGATGCGGAATCATTGCTGGTTGCCGCCGATTCGGCAATGTACCGTGCCAAGGAGATGGGGCGGGGCAATTTCCAGCTCTACCAGCCGAACATGCGGGGCGCCTGAGTCAGGAATCGGCGGCCGCCAGCGACAGCAGCGTTTCGAAGGCGTCGGCCGGCACCGCGCGGCTGCGCAGGTAGCCCTGGTACATGTCGCAGCCGGCGCTGTGCAGGAAGGCCAGCTGGCCGTCATTCTCGACGCCTTCGGCCAATATCTTGAATCCCAGCGTATGGCCCATTGCTACGATGGCGGATGCAATCGCGCTGTCGTCCTGGCGGTGCGGGATGCCGTCGATGAATCCCTTGTCGATTTTGAGCACGTCGAGCGGGAAGCGCTTCAGGTAGGTAAGCGACGAGTAACCGGTCCCGAAATCGTCGATAGCCAGCCGCACCCCGATGCTGCGCAGGTGGTTCAGCAGATCGACCGCATCCGCTTCGCGCTCCATCAGCGCACTCTCTGTCAGTTCCAGCTCCAGGCGGGTTGCCGGGAATTCCGTTTCACGGAGGATGCGCGCCACCGTGTCGCTGATGTCGCCATGCAGGAATTGCCGCGACGAGATATTGACGGCAAGCGTCAGCGGCGGCAGGCCGGCGTCGATCCACTTCTTGCCTTGCATGCAGGTATGCCGCAACACCCATTCCCCGACGTCCGCGATCAGGCCGGTGCTTTCGGCGACTGGTATGAAGCGTGACGGGGGGATCAGCCCTTCCTGCGGATTGAGCCAGCGTACCAGGGCCTCGGCGCCGACGATGCGCCCGCTGGCGATGTCGACCTGTGGCTGGAAGAAGACGCGCAGTTCACCCTGCTCGACCGCACGGTGCAGTTTTGCTTCCAGGTCGATGCGTTCACGCGCGGCGTAGGTAAGGCTCTGCGTGAAGTAGCGGAAGCAGCCGCGCCCCTCCTGCTTCGCGCGGTACAGGGCCGCATCCGCATGCTGAAGCAAGTCCTGCGTGGCGGACCCGTGATCCGGGAAAACGCTGATGCCGATGCTTGCGCCGCTGCGTACCTCCACGCCATCGGGCAGGAGCCACGGTCGACCCAGCGCGTCGATGATTTCATTGGCGACGAGGGCAGCGTCTTCCGGCTCGGCAACGTGAGGCAGCATGACGGCAAATTCGTCTCCGCCCAGCCTGGCCACCGTGTCCATGCCGCGCAGGCGCGCACTCAGCCGTTCGGCCACCAGCTTGAGCAGCGCGTCACCGGCGCTGTGGCCGAGGCTGTCGTTGATGTCCTTGAAACGGTCGAGGTCGAGTACCAGAAGCGCGACGCGCGCGCCGTCGCGCTGTGCCGCCCGCATTGCGTGCTCCAGGTGGGACAGCAGTAGCATCCGGTTCGGCAGGTGGGTCAGCGGATCGTGATGGGCGAGGAAATCGAGTTGCGTCTCCGATGCCTTCAGCCGTGAAATATCGGCGAACACACCTACGTAATTCTCGACCGTGCCGGCATCGTTGCGCACTTCGCTGATGCTCAGCAGCTGCGGGTATATCTCGCCATTCTTGCGCCGGTTCCAGATTTCACCCTGCCAATGCCCGTCCGACTGCAGGCGGTTCCACATTTCGCGGTAGAAGTCCTCCGAGTGCCTGCCCGAACGCAGCAGCTTGGGATGCTTTCCCGTCACCTCGTCTTCGGCGTAACCGGTGATCGAGGTGAAGGCTTGATTGACCATCAGGATGCGCTCGTTCCCATCGGTGACAACTACCCCTTCGCGCGTTGTTTCGAAGACAGCTGCCGCTTGCCGAAGGCGTTCTTCGGCCCGCTTGCGCTCGCTCAGGTCGGTGTTGGTGCCGGACACGAGGACTGCGGCGCCGTCTGCATTGCACTGGACCATGAAGCGCGACAGGACCGGCACATAATGCCCCGCCTTGTGGCGCAGGCGGATCTCGGTCGAAAACCCCTGGGCGGCATGCGCGATCGCTTCATCGAAACTACTGGTCGCGGCGTGGATATCGTCCGGATGCGCCAGGCGGCGCCATAGCTGGGTGTCCGACGGCATCTCGTCCGGCTGGTAGCCGAGCATTTCCCAGCAGCGCGGCGAGTAGAACACCTGCCCCGATTCAAGATCCCAGTCCCACCAGCCGTCGGTCGAGCCGCGCAGCACGCGCTCCAGGCGCTCACGGTAGTGCGTGGAGGTGGAAAGTGCTTCCTGAAGCGACGCCTGCCAGCGCCGGATCAGCAGGTACAGCAGCAGGCTGGTGACGGCAATGAAGAACATGCCCTTGAGCGTACTGACGCGCTCGAACTGGACGGGATCGGTGAACAGGAACCCCAGCACCCGATCCGATGCGGCGATCCACATCGCGGCAAACAGCGCGTACAGGAGCACGATGCCCGCCGGTGTGGGTCGGCGCTTGCTGGCTCGTACCGTCGGCGGGTTCATGCGTGAAAGAATGTCGTTAAAGGGGACAGACGCCCACTATAGCAGTTCCTTAAGCGCGCACCTCACGCACGTCGATATGGTAAAGCCCCCATGGACAGTTGCCGAAACGTTCGTTGAGCGGTTTGCCGGCAATCTCGGGGAAGCGGTCGGCGTCGAACATGGCCCACAGTGGTCCAAGGCCGCCCACCGGCATCGGCTTGCCGTCGAGATGCGTTGCCACGATGAAGCGGTACTTGCGGATATCCGTCAGCATGACGGCCGGCGCATAACCGTCGATTGCGCGCATCACCAGTTCCGCCTTCCCCTGTCGTACACCGGCTGCCGCAAGCACGTCCGTCAGCAACGGCCCCCGCAGGCTGTGCGGCTTGCCGTCGTATTCAAGCGTGGGACGGATCGTCACGGCGGGCAGCATGGCGAGGGATGCAAAGTCGAAGGCATGGCCTTTGTCGAACTGGATGCCTTGCTTTTTCATCATCTGGTCCAGCGCCGGATCGAGTGGTCCGCGGTTGCCGCGCCCGATGGCGCCGGTAATGGTCAGGAGGGCGGGAGAAGGCAGCGCACGCGGCGCGGCGTATGCCGGCCCGGTGAGGGCGGCAGCGCCGAGTGCGGCGCCTGCAAGGAATTCACGTTTATTCAAAGGATGTTCCTGTTAAAGGGTGTTATGAACCAGGGAAAGGGGCGATCCCTTCCCTGGTGCATAACACCCTCTATGGATGTCGTGGTTCGGGTTCGTTGTACTTTTTGTAAATTGCAGCGTACACCCCGCTCTTGCGGATTTTCTTCAGGCCGGCGTTGAATGCCCCGCGCAGCTCGGCATCGCGAAAAACGGCCTTGCGCGCGCTCGGCTTGAAAATCATGTGGTGCGCCAGAGGCTGGCTGGTATCGATGGATGGCTCGATCTGCCGGTTAAGGTAACGGAAGATGAGCCGGTCCCCGACGACCACGTCTACCCGCCCCGTGTACAACAATCGGTTCTGCGTGATCTGCTGCGGATGTTCCTTGTAATCGCGATGTTGCGCCGACAGCGCCTTGAAGTCCGGTCCGAGGATGAGGCTGGCGTTCTGGAAGGCCGCGATGGAATACTGCTCCAGATCACCGACGCCGTGCAGGCGTATGCCGCGGCTCGCCAAGGTGATCGCGACGTTCTGGTAATGCATGTAGGTATCGGAAAAGAACCCGTTGCCGCCGATGCCCTCGTCGACCGTCAGCATACCGTCGAGCAGGCCGGCGCGCAGCAGTGCCAGTGCGCGCGCCGGGGGCAGATGCTGCGCCACCATGCGATAGCCGCCTGCACCCAGGGCCTTCTCCGCGATCTCGTATTCGATGCCGCCATCTCCCGACTCCATGATGTAAGGCGGTTTTGTCAGCCCGACCCCGATGCGCACCTCGGGCATGGCTGCAGTGGCAGGAGCGATCGCCCAGGCGAGTGCGGCGGCAGCGAGCAGTCGGATGAGCGCGTGCATGCGCGCGTTGCGGGACGGCGGAAATCCTTCTGGGGCCGACATGTCTGTTCGATGAGTTGTGCTGCGCTCAGGGCGTAGCGAAGGGGAAGACTGACTTGATTATAGGGCCGTTGCAACAGTCATGCGGACGCAAGCTGCGCCGTGTTGTTTCTATCGAAGAGTGTGCACTACGGTGGTGCGAAAACGCGCGCGAATGCCGTAAGCAAGAACGGTGAGCTGCGCCAGCACGTTCAGGCCGGCGACGGAGGCAATCAGTGTGCTCTTCACCTCGTACAGCGCGTAGGCGATGGTGATGGCGGCGATGACGATCCACCCGCCCCACGACAGCAGCGAAATCGATTCGCGCGCCGCCGGGTCGCGGTGGTATCGGATGATTTGCGGGATATACAGTGCCGACGCCGCGATTCCCGATGCGCCGTACAACACGCTCAACAATTGTTCCATGATGACCTGCGCCGCCTTGATTGCGAGGCGGATGCGCACGATTGTATGTGCGAATTGCGCAGGAAAAACGTTCTCTCGGGAAATTCAATGTGCCAAGTCGCAGCGCGGCAACAAAAGCTTGTCAGGGCATTACCGCATTTTCCGCTTCGTAAAGATAATGCTGCAACATGAACTGCTCGCTTTCGCTAATGCGATCGAAATGGATGCCCATGCCGTGCCGGTGCTCGGCGTGCTTGCCGCTCATGTCGAGCAGGCGGCAGCTGCAAATCGTGGCATCGGTGCGGATCTGCACCTGCTGGTTGGTCGGCTGCACGCGAAACGTGAACGAGACGGAGATCCGGTCACCCGGCGCCCCCAGCGCCTCACCTGCAGAAATGAAGGCACCAGAGATGCTCAGGTCCGACAGCATTGCCGCGACCGGGGAGACATGTTCCGACGGCGGGCGGCGCACTTCGACCGGCAGGCTGACCTTCACACGGGCGGCGTTGCGCAGGGGCGTCGCTCCGATTTCCTGCGGGAAGCTCAGGTGCATGTAATAGCGCGGCGCCAGCAGGATTGATTCGATTTCGCAGGTGAAGGTGTACACCGACACGCCGGAAAACACGCGCACCGTCACGCGCTCGCCTTCTTGCATCGGGACGGTCAAACCGTGTTCGACGGGGATCTTCACCAGCAGGTATTCGCCGGCGACGTAGCCGATCAGGGAGGAGAAATAGGTGGGCTTGCCCGGGCGAGCCAGGATCAGTTGCAGCCGGGTCCCGACTTGCAGTTTCATGTCTTCGAAGTGCGGGCGGCTGCGGGCGTGCATTGGGGCAAGAAAAAGTTGTTGTGGAGTAACTTTAGGTCAACGACCATTACACGCTCCAAACCCTCACCGCGCCATCCCATATCCATGGGACTATCAAGCCGCACCGGAAGATAGAAAGACTTTCGCTTGATGGTTATCAAGTTCCCGGACGACTGGTCGTTACAAGACGTATATCGAATTGCCGGGGCTTGCCATGAAAATCGACTCGTCCAACATCCAGTTCAATACGTCGCATCGATCCACCCAGCGCACCGAAGTGCGTGAAACCCTGCGTGCGTGGAATGGCGACGCACCGCCTCCCGTCGAATCCGGTGAGAACGCGCCGTCCCTGGTCGCGATCTCGGCCGCCGCACGCATGGCGGCCGCTGCCGCGCCACCGCCTGCGACGACCGCCGCATCAGAAGCGCAGGCGATCGAAGACGCGATCGAGAATGCGGAGAACGATCCCGTCTATTACTTCATCAAGCTGGTCGTCGAGATGATGACCGGCGTGAAGGTAAAGACGGTCTCTGAGGACGACGTGGCCCCGGATGCGCCGCCGCCTGCGGAACATCCCGAGCCACCGCCGCGTGCCGGCTTCGGCATCGCCTATGACCGGCATGAAGTGCGCGAGGAGACGGAACAAACCTCCTTCCATGCGGAGGCCCTCATCCGCACCGCCGACGGCAAGGAAATCAGCCTGAGCGTCGACCTCGATATGTACCGCAGCTACCGGGAGGAATCCTCGGTCTCCCTGCGTGCAGGCGACGCAGTGCGCAAGGACCCGCTAGTCATCAACTTCGGCGGTACGGCGGCGCAATTGCAGAACCGCCGTTTCAGCTTTGACCTGGATGCCGATGGCAAGGTGGAACAGGTGCCTCTGCTGGCGGGGAACCGCGGCTATCTCGCACTCGACCGCAATGGCAACGGCAGGATCGACTCGGGCAAGGAATTGTTCGGTCCTACGAGCGGCGACGGCTTTGCCGAACTCGCGGAATTCGACAGCGACGGCAACGGCTGGATCGACGACAACGATCCCATCTTCGCGCAGCTTCGGGTGTGGATGCAGGACGACAAGGGTGGTGGCACGCTGAATACCGCGAAGGCTCACGGTGTAGGGGCCGTTTACCTCGGCAGGGCAGAGACGCCGTTCGATCTCAAGGACAGTGCCAACCAGGATCTGGGCGTGGTGCGCAGCTCGGGCATTTACCTCGCGGAGAATGGGCGCGCGGGCACCGTGCAGCAGATCGACCTGATGGTCTAAGCGCGGAACCCGGCCTGCCGGGCCTGCGCAACGGGCCACAGGAAGCCTGGCGCCACAGTATTTACACCGGCTTCGCCTTCTGGGCACTCGAACGCTTGTTCACGCGCCATAAGGAAAACCATAGGGTCAGGCATTTTTGACCCTCATGGGAAGGGCGGGAAGTGCAAGGCTTCCCGCCCGGGCTGCGCAAAGCCTGCTTCCCCTGCATGCTGCGCGGCTTGTTGGTTTTCCTTCCTGTCTACCCCCCGAAGTACGGCTGGAATGAACTGTCCATGCGCTCGTACATCGGGCTGAAATTGTTTGGACGATACGTGTTGTCGGTGCCGGCACCGCTGCTGCCAGCGCTGCCCGAACTACCGGAACCCATGCGGCCCATGCCGGCGCAACCGGCGGTGAGCATGACAATCAAGACGACCAGGATCTTCTTCATGACTTGCCTCCAATGAAAGTGTCGTGTGACTCCTCCCTGGATCGCGCGCTTGGTTCACTATAGAGCGGTGCCCTGCTATTCTCCAGCGCTGGATGGTGCAGTGCACTAAAGCTTGAGGCATCTCAACGGCGGCGCGAAAAGCCGCTGCCGCACGGACAGAAGATCAGACCAGTTCCAGAATCACGCCGTTGGCAGCGACGCGGCACATGTTGTTGATTGGCATAACGCGCGTGCGTCCCGACGTCTCTTCGAGGAACAGCCAGTCGCCGGCAATTCCGGTGACCACGCCGCGAAACTCCGCGACCTCCTCAGAACTGCACTTTTGTGCGACGCTGCGTTTGAAAGCTACGGTGTCACCTACACGAATGTGGGGCATTGCATTTCTCCAGAACATTGTCGCCAGGATAGACAGCTTCCTGGCGACAATGTTCCTCTGAGTAAATAACCAATCCCCACCCGGCATCTTCCTTGTGTTTCCACAATCTTGCCGATGCATGCCCATTGAATAATGTTTCCGATGTCTCGGCAGCGGAGATTGCCGGACCGGCCATGTCCATGGAGGGAGAATGTTGAAGCACGCAGCCAACCCGGAATACAGCAGCGTTCCGGCGCGCGGTGGGATCGAACGGATACTGTCGTCGCAGCGCCGAAAACTGTTTGATGCCTTTGCGGTATTCAGGCAGGACGCGCCGGAGGGGACCGTGCTCAACCTCTACATGAAACCCAGTACGCTGTTCGATAACAGCGATTACCTCACCGCCTGGAGCGGCCTGCCGGACAGGATGCGCATCACGCCCTGCGAAATGGAACCACCGGCCATTTCGCTCAAGGCACCCGACACGCGCCTGCCTTATCCGGACGGCGCCTTCGACTGGGTGTTCTGCAATGAAGTCATCGAGCACAGCGGCGGCACCGAGCGGCAGTACGCGCTGGTAGCGGAGCTGTATCGCGTTGCGCGCAGGGGCGTCTTCCTCACCACCGCCAATCGTCGCCATCCCATCGAATTCAAGTCACGCCTGCCGTTCTTCCACCTGCTGCCGGATCCGGCCTGGCGGCGCCTGCTGAAGTGGTTCGGCAAGGGGAAGTGGGCATCCGTCGGCATGCTCAATCCGATCGACGCACCCGCGCTATACCGTTTCGCCAGCCTGCTTCCCGGCAAGCCGGAGCATGACGTCGGTCACAAGCGCGTGTTCGGGGTCAAGGCACATTTCTTCCTGATGATCCGGAAAAGGAAAGCCTGAAGTTTCCGGGGCGCCTCGCAATTTCCCAGCGCGCCGTCTAGTCTGGAAGCAGCGCCGCCGGGATGCAGGGGCATCTGCGCGCGGCGTTCGGCCAGATCCCTCGGAGCACATCATGCAAACCACATTCAATGCTTCCCCGTCAGGGCAGGCGATCATCCAGAATACGACCGCAGCAGGCGTCGAAAAGCTGGTCGTCAACCTGCATCCGGGGAACGATTCCATGATCGACCTGCAGATTAAGGAAGAGTCGCCCGGCGACGGGATGCTCGTCTCCAGCAGCATTTCGATCAATCAGGAAGGTTTGCAGAAACTGGTCGAATGGCTGCGCGACCAGGGCGCCATCCAGTAGCTAGAGGGCGATAACACCCTCTTAGTTTTCTTCCTCAAAGGCGTGGACGTCGCGCGCGACCGACGCCAGGCAATCGAACGCGAGATCGAGCACATTGACCGAGGCATCGACAGGATTGTCCCAGGCATCACGCGCAGCCACCGCAGCGTTGTAGTGCTGCAGGGCGGCCTGCAGTTCGCTTGTTTCCGCAGACACACCGCCTCGCTGCCCGACGCGTATCTCCGAACGGAAGGCGGCAACGAGCGCATCCATCTTCCGTCCGATCACGCGCAGGTTGAAGGCAAGTACGATCGCATGCACGTCCGGCTCGTAACTTCCCGGATGCGCGGCACGCAGGGCAAGCTGGCGCTCGTGCATGCCACGCGCGAAATCAAGCGCATCCTCCACCGCGCGATACCGCGCGTAAAGCGGGCCGGGAGGGAAAAGCAGTGTCAGCGGCATGACAGGTTGGACAATGCCGGCGAGCTAAAGATGCCGCCATCCATTACTATTGCTTCCCGGTCACCCCTTCCCCCACGCGCATGCACCCCGCCATCCGTCACCCCACCCCTGCCGACGCCGCACGCTGCTACGACATCGAATCGGCTTCCTATGAAGGCGACGAAGCCGCTACCTACGCAAAGATCCGCAAGCGCATCCAAACCTGGCCGCAGGGCTTCATCGTGCTCGAGGTGGAAGGCGTGATCGCGGGCTTCATCAATGCCGGCGCCGCCTTCGAGGTCAGGATGGACGACGACGCGTTCAAGGAGCTGGTCGGGCACGACCCTGAGGGGCCGCATGTCGTCGTGATGTCGGTGGTCGTGCATCCCGACTTCCAGGGGCGCGGTTATGCCGCGCGGCTGATGGAGGAGTTCATTGTCCGCATGAGACAGCTCGGGAAATCGTCCATCAACCTGATGTGCAAGTCACGCCACGTCCCGTTCTACGAAAAGTTCGGTTTCGCCTATGTCCGTCCTTCGCCGTCCACCCACGGGGGGATGGCGTGGCACGAGATGGTGCTACGGCTTTAACGGTTCCGGTCGTCCCCATCCGCAGTGCGCGAGAGGACTGCCTCATGCATGCACGGGCGAAAAAAAGCCCCTCGCAGGGAGGGGGCTTTTGCAGCGAGTCGATTGCCTCGGTCAGCGGGTGACCGGCTTGTACCGGATCCGCTTCGGCTTGGCTCCTTCCTCGCCGAGGCGCTTGACCTTGTCGGCTTCGTATTCCTGGTAGTTACCGTCGAAGAAAACGACCTTGGAGTCGCCCTCGAAGGCCAGGATATGCGTGGCGATACGGTCGAGGAACCAGCGGTCGTGCGAGATCACCATCACGCTGCCCGCGAATTCCAGCAACGCGTCTTCCAGTGCGCGCAGGGTTTCCACGTCGAGGTCGTTCGACGGTTCGTCCAGCAGCAGCACGTTGCCGCCCATGAGCAGGGTCTTGGCCAGGTGCAGGCGTCCACGCTCGCCGCCCGAGAGGTTGCCGACGATCTTTTGCTGGTCGCCGCCCTTGAAGTTGAAGCGGCCGAGATAGGCGCGCGACGGCATTTCGAAGCGACCGACGGTGAGGATGTCGGCGCCGTTCGACACGTCTTCAAACACGGTCTTCTTGTTGCCCAGGTCTTCGCGCGACTGGTCGACCAGCGACAGCTTCACGGTCGGCCCGATCACCACTTCGCCGCTGTCAGGCTGTTCCTTGCCCGCGATCATCTTGAACAGTGTCGATTTACCTGCGCCGTTCGGGCCGATGATGCCGACGATGGCACCGGGCGGGATCTTGAAGCTGAGGTCGTCGATCAGCAGGCGGTCGCCGAAGGACTTGGAGACGTTCTTGAACTCGATCACTTCATTGCCCAGGCGCTCCGCGACCGGGATGAAGATTTCCTGCGTCTCGTTGCGCTTCTGGTATTCGTGTTCGGACAGTTCATTGAAGCGGGCAAGACGCGCCTTGCTCTTGGCCTGGCGGCCCTTCGGGTTCTGGCGCACCCACTCCAGTTCCTTCTGGATGGTCTTCTGGCGTGCCGATTCGGTCGCTTCTTCCTGCTTCAGGCGGGCTTCCTTCTGTTCCAGCCAGGAGCTGTAGTTGCCCTTCCAGGGAATACCGTGTCCGCGGTCGAGTTCAAGGATCCATTCGGCAGCGTTGTCGAGGAAGTAGCGGTCGTGGGTGATGCCGACCACGGTGCCCGGGAAGCGCTGCAGGAATTGCTCCAGCCATTCGACGGATTCGGCGTCGAGGTGGTTGGTCGGTTCGTCGAGCAGCAGCATGTCGGGTTTGGACAGCAACAGCTTGCACAGCGCGACGCGGCGCTTTTCGCCGCCGGACAGCACGCCTACCTTCGCGTCCCACGGCGGCAGGCGCAGCGCATCAGCGGCGATTTCCAGCTGCTGGTCGAGGTTGCCGCCGCCCGAAGTGGCGATGATCGCTTCCAGGCGGGCCTGTTCAGCCGCCAGCGCGTCGAAGTCCGCATCCGGCTCCGCATAGGCGGCATACACCGCATCCAGCTTGGATTGCGCTTCGGCGACTTCGCCCAGGCCGGATTCCACCGCCTGGCGCACGGTCATTTCCGGATCGAGCTGCGGTTCCTGAGGCAGGTAGCCGATGTTCAGGCCCGGCATCGGCACGGCTTCGCCTTCGATGTCCTTGTCGATGCCGGCCATGATCTTGAGGAGCGTGGACTTGCCCGAGCCGTTCAGGCCGAGCACGCCGATCTTGGCGCCGGGGAAGAAGGAAAGCGAAATGTCCTTGAGAATCTGGCGCTTGGGCGGGACGATCTTGCCCACGCGGTTCATGGTGTAGACGTATTGAGCCATGGAAAATCCGAGTGAATGGTGCAGATGAAAAGGGAGAGTGCAAGGATACCCGATCGGACTGCCGGCGGGTTGTCCGTACACCGCACAACACGGCGCTATCACAAAAGCCCATCAATCCAAATGACCCAAAATAACCCCTACTCCTGTTATGGTTATTATTTGATCTAGGTCAACGTTTTTGATGCGGTGCAGGAATACAGTCCCCGGCGGTACTTACACAAGCCAACCTAAAGGGGAAAAACGATGAAAAAGACAGCAGCAATCCTTGCCCTCGCAGCCCTCGGCCTCGCCTCCCAGGCATTCGCTCAGCAGAGCCCCTGGCAGATCCGCGCCCGTGCCGTGAACATCAACCCGGCAGACAAGTCCGACCCGGTCGGTGGCGTCGGCGCCGCGGACCAGATCACCGTCAGCAACAAGACGATCCCGGAAGTCGACATCACCTACTTCCTGTCGCCCAACCTGGCCGCTGAACTGATCCTGACCTACCCGCAGAAGCACAAGGTCTACCTGTCCGGCACCAACATCGGCACCTTCAAGCACCTGCCGCCGACGCTGACCCTGCAATACCACTTCACCCCGGCCGCGCAAATCAGCCCGTACGTCGGTGCAGGCGTCAACTACACCCGTATCGGCAGCGTCAAGCTCCTGAACGGCGCAGGCGACCTCGAGAACCACAGCTTCGGCCTGGCACTGCAAGCCGGCGTGGATTTCAAGATTGACAAGAACTGGTCGATCAACCTCGACGTCAAGAAAGTGCAGATCCGCAGCGACGTGATGGTAGGCGGCGCGAAGGTCAGTGAAGTCAAGGTTGACCCGCTGCTGATCGGCGTTGGCGTCGGCTATCGCTTCTGATTCGGCAGTACTGCAGTAACAGGGCAAAGCCGGTCGCAAGACCGGCTTTTTTTTTATGCTGCCTGTTTCGCCTTCCAGTTCTGCCACAAGCCTTCCGCGGTATAGACCGCGAGCGCGCTCCAGATCAGTGCGAACCCTGCCAGCCGCGCGCCGCCGAAGGGTTCGTGATACAGCCAGACGCCCAGCAGGAGCTGCAGCGTCGGCCCGATGTACTGCAGCAGGCCGAGCAGGGACAAGGGAATGCGGCGCGCGCCCGACGCAAACAGCAGCAGCGGGATCGCCGTGATCGGTCCGGCCGCCGCAAGCAGCAGCTGTGAGCTTGTCGAGGCCGTGGTGAAGTGGTTCTGGCCCGCCATCGACAGCATCACGAGATAACCGAAGGCCAGCGGAAACAGCAGCAGGGTCTCCAGTGCGAGTCCTTCCAGCGCGCCCAGCGCGGCTGTCTTGCGCAACAGACCGTACAACGCAAAGGTCGTCGCCAGCAGCAACGCGATCCACGGCAGCGTGCCGCCGTGCCAGCTCAGCCACGCGACACCGAACGCCGCGATACCCACCGCCATCCACTGCACCGGGCGCAACCGCTCGCGCAGGATCAGCATCCCCAGCAGCACGTTGAACAGCGGATTGATGAAGTATCCCAGGCTCGACTCGACCACATGGCCGTTGTTGACCGCCCAGATATAGATGAACCAGTTGGACGACAAGAGTACCGCGCTCGCGGCGAAGCCGGCCAGTACCTTCGGCTGGCGCATCACCGCGCCCAGCCATGCCCACTGCCTGCGCACGGCAAGCACGATCGCCACGAACACGAGCGACCACACCATGCGGTGCAGCAGGATCTCCATCGGCGGGATCTCCTGCAGCGACTTGAAGTACAGCGGGAATACGCCCCACAGCGCGTAAGCCGAGGCGGCGTACAGGATTCCAGTATTCATATCGGTTGGATCGAAGTAGGCGCACCCGATAGGATGCGGGAAGCGCCGCAGCCTGGGTAGCGCTTGCGGCCGGCTTATTATCCCAGCAATCCTTCCAGCGCGTGTGGTGGCAGTCGCAAGCGCAAACGTATATGATCACTGCCGACCTCAGAAGGTATCCGACTGCAATGACATCGACACCGCCGACCCTCGCTCACACGATCCGCAACACTGCATGGGCCAAGTCCCTCACCGCAGAGCAGCTGGCGCGCGTCGAGGCGGACGTGACGGAGCGTTTCGTTCCGGCCGGCGGTTATGCATGCCGCAAGGGCGAGCCGGTCGAACACTGGGTCGGCGCCATCGACGGCCTGCTCAAGATGAGCAGCGTCTCCCCCGAAGGCAAGATCATCACCTTCACGGGCGTACTTGGCGGCGCCTGGTTCGGTGAAGGATCGCTACTCAAGGATACGCCGCGCCAGTACGACGTGATTGCCCTGCGCGACACGCGGCTCGCGCTGATGCCGCGCGCCACCTTTCACTGGCTGCTTGATAACAGCATCGGCTTCAACCGATTCGTCATGACGCTGCTGAACGAGCGCCTCGGAATGTTCATCTCGCTGGTCGAATTCGACCGCATGCTTGATACGACAGCACGCCTTGCGCGCTGCCTCGCCGCGCTGTTCAACCCGCACCTCAATCCAGGGATCAGTCCCCAGCTGAAGATCTCTCAGGAAGAATTGGGTTACCTGTGCAATGCCTCGCGGCAGAGGGTGAACGGATCACTGAAGGCACTGGAAGAGGCCGGATTGGTCAAGGCCGAGTACGGCGGCGTCACCATCCTCGACCTCGACGGCCTCCGGAAATTCCAGTCCTAGTCCGTTGACCCATAGCCGCCGCCACCCGGCGTCTCAACGACGAAAACATCGCCGGGCTCCATCTCGGTCCTTGCGACAAAACCCAGCTCTTCCACCTGCCCATCCGCGCGAACCACGTAGTTCCTGCCGCACGCACCATCACCGCCGCCTGCTGCACCAAACGGCGGCACGACACGATTGTTCGACAGGATGGATGCCGTCATCCGTTCCAGGAAGCGTACCCTGCGCACGCCGCCATCCCCGCCTTTCCACTTGCCCGTCCCGCCGGAACCGTGCCGGATCTCGTAACTTTCCAGCCGTACCGGGAAGCGCCACTCCAGCACTTCAGGATCGGTCAGGCGCGAGTTGGTCATGTGCGTCTGCACCACCGCGGTTCCGTCGAAGCCGGGCCCCGCACCTGATCCCCCCGAGATGGTTTCATAGTACTGGTAGCGGTCATTGCCGAAGGTGAAGTTGTTCATCGTGCCCGGCGCGCCTGCCATGACCCCGAGCGCGCCGTAGAGCGCATTCGTCACGCAGCTCGACGTTTCCACATTGCCGGAAACAACAGCGGCCGGATAGCGCGGATTCAACATCGATCCTTCCGGGATGATCACGCGCAGCGGCTTGAGGCAACCCGCGTTCAGCGGAATGGCGTCGTCGACCAGTGTGCGGAAGACGTACAGCACCGCCGCCATGCAGACGGACGCCGGCGCATTGAAATTGTTCGGCAGCTGCGGCGACGTCCCGCTGAAATCGATCTCCGCGCTGCGCGCATCACGATCGACGCGAATGGCGACCTGGATGACCGCGCCATTGTCGAACGGGTAGGCGACACTGCCATCCTTGAGTGAAGTAATGACACGGCGCACCGCTTCTTCGGCGTTGTCCTGCACGTGCTGCATGTACGCCTGCACGACATCGAGTCCGAATTGCCCGACCATCTTCAGCAGTTCGTCGACGCCCTTCTGGTTGGCCGCGATCTGCGCCTGAAGATCGGCGAGGTTTTGCCGGATGTTGCGTGCCGGGTATTTGCCGGAAGAGAGCAGGGCGATGGTCTCCTGTTCCAGGAATCGACCGCCTTTCACCAGCTGGAAGTTGTTGACGAGGACGCCTTCCTCCTCGACCACGGTGCTGTCCGCCGGCATCGACCCCGGGGCCGTGCCACCGATATCCGCATGGTGTCCGCGCGAGGCAACGTAGAAGAGCACCTGCGCGCCCGCCGCGTCAAAGACGGGCGTGATCACCGTGACATCCGGCAAGTGGGTGCCGCCATGGTAGGGATCGTTCAGCATGTAGACGTCGCCGGGCCGCATGGTGGCTGCGTTCTCGCGAATCACGGTCTTGATGCTTTCGCCCATCGATCCCAGGTGCACCGGGATATGCGGCGCGTTCGCGATCAGGTTGCCGGACGCATCGAACAGCGCGCAGGAGAAATCGAGGCGTTCCTTGATGTTGACGGACACGGCGGTGTTCTGCAGCCGCAGCCCCATCTGCTCCGCGATCGACATGAATAGATTGTTGAACACCTCCAGCATGACCGGGTCTGCCGTCGTGCCCGGCGCCCTGCGTTGGGTGCGCGCCTCCACCCGCTGCATCACCAGATGGCCCTGTGCGGTAACCTCGGCCCGCCATCCCGGCTCAATGACGTTGGTGGCATTCTTCTCGGCGACGATGGCCGGGCCGGCAATCAGGTCGCCGGGGCGCATGTCGTCGCGGAGGAAGAGCGGCGCTTGGTGCCACCTGCCGCCCGAGAACAGGCGGACCGTATCCGCTGCGCGCAATGGCCCCTGGCGCGCGGAGGCCATCGCAAACTGTTCCACACCTTGCTCCGCGGCGCCGATCGCTTCGACCGAAACGGCCTCGGCCACCAGGTTCTTGCCTTGCATCAGGAAGGCGTAGCGTTGGCGGTAAGCGGATTCAAACGAGGCGGTCATCCGGTCGAGATCGGCGAAAGGCACGACGATGGCCGAATCCGTTCCTTCATAACGAAGATGCACCCGTTCGACCAGACGGATGCGCGCCGCATCGACGCCTTGCGATCGCAGGTCCTCGCATGCCTCGGCGCCGAGCCGCTGCAATTCGTTCTTGATCGCCGTCATCGCCCTGGGTGCAAGGACGATTTCCACTGCCTTCTCCCGCATCGCCGTTTGATCCGCCAGTCCCATCCCGTAAGCCGAGAGCACGCCGGCAAGAGAGTGGGCAAACACGCGCGTGATGCCGAGCGCATCGGCCACCAGGCAGGCGTGCTGTCCGCCCGCACCGCCAAAGGTCGCCAGCGTGTAGCCGGTCACATCATGGCCGCGCTGGACTGAAATGAACTTGATCGCATTGGCCATGTTGCCCACTGCAATCTCGATGAAACCTTCAGCAACTTCCTCGGGCGTGCGCCGGTCGCCGGTTGCGCGATGGATCTCCTCCGCAAGCACGGCGAATTTTTGTTGGACGATATCGCGGTCCAGCGTTTGATCCGCATGTGGGCCGAACACCGCTGGAAAATACGTTGGCTGGATCTTTCCCAGCATGACATTGCAGTCCGTCACGGCAAGCGGGCCGCCGCGCCGGTAACTCGCCGGCCCCGGATTCGCGCCTGCGCTGTCCGGCCCGACGCGATAGCGGGTGCCGTCGAAGTGCAGGATGGAGCCGCCGCCGGCGGCCACCGTATGGATGCTCATCATCGGTGCACGCATCCGCACCCCGGCGACCTGCGTCTCGAATTCCCGCTCGAACTCACCCGCAAAGTGCGAGACATCCGTCGACGTGCCGCCCATGTCGAAGCCGATGACCTTGTCGAACCCGGCTGCCTTCGCGGTGCGCGCCATCCCGACAATGCCGCCCGCCGGCCCGGACAGGATCGAGTCCTTGCCCTGGAAACGGTGCGCATCGGTCAGGCCCCCGTTCGATTGCATGAACAGCAGGCGCACACCCGCCATGTCGCCCGCAACCTGCTCGACATAGCGACGCAGGATGGGCGACAGATAGGCGTCCACGACCGTCGTGTCGCCCCGCGACACCAGTTTCATCAGCGGGCTGACCTTGCTGGAAATCGACACCTGCGTGAACCCCACCTCCCGCGCAATACGGCCCACTGCCTCTTCATGCCGCGGGTAGCGGTAGCCGTGCATCAGCACGACCGCCACCGAGCGCAATCCCTTCTCGAACAGCGCCTGCAGGTCGCGCCGCACCTTCTCCTCGTCCAGCGGCTGGACGACATCCCCATGCGCCCCGATGCGTTCGTCGACCTCGACCACGTCGCGGTACAACAACTCGGGCAGGACGATATGCCGGTCAAACAGGCGAGGGCGGTTCTGATAGGCAATGCGAAGCGCATCCCTGAATCCCCGCGTCACCAGCAAGGCAACAGGATCGCCCTTTCGCTCCAGCAGTGCATTGGTCGCCACCGTCGTGCCCATCTTGACCGCCGCCACTTGCGTGGCAGGGATGGGATCGCCGGGAGCAAGCCCGAGCAGTTGCCGGATGCCGGCCACAGCCGCATCCGCGTACTGCTCCGGGTTCTCCGAAAGGAGCTTGTGCGCGACGAGGCCTCCGTCGGGCCGGCGTGCGACGATATCCGTGAACGTGCCACCGCGATCGATCCAGAATTCCCAGCGCGCGTCTGTATCGGCTTGATTTTGCTGTGCATTGTCCATGCCGACAATGTAGCAGAGGGATACAGGAACCGTTATGATCCTCCAAGGACAACCAAGGGCTGCCATGGAAAAGTTTCTCATCCAGAACGAGTTCGGCCAGCCTCAAGAATTGCTGGGCGAAGAGCTGGTCGTGCCCGGTTTTGAAGAGCTGCAGTTCATCCTGCACGCCTGGCTGTACGACAAGCGTGGCGGCTGGGCTGTCACCGAACGCTCCTCCGGCAAGCGCATCACCAGCGGCCCCGCCGGAACAGAACACACCGCGCAGGACCAGCTCGAGCGCCAATTGAAACTGCATGGAAAGGACGCGTTGATGCGCGTGCTAGGCAAGGGAAAACTGTCGAGCTGACATGGACGACCCCTACAACCTCCAGCGTTTCCTCGATGCGCAAGAGCGTGTGTATGGCACCGTGCTGGACGAACTGCGCGCCGGGCACAAGCGCAGCCACTGGATGTGGTTTATTTTTCCGCAGATCCACGGACTCGGGCACAGCGTGATGGCGCAGCGCTATGAGATCTCGTCGCTCGACGAGGCACGAGCTTACCTCGCGCATCCCATCCTCGGTGCACGCCTGCGGGAATGCAGCCGCATCGTCGCAGGCGCCAGTGGTCGAACCGTAGAAGAGATCTTCGGCTATCCGGACGACATGAAATTCCGCTCGTCCATGACCTTGTTTGCGCAAGCGTCGCCGGGCGAGGTATTCGACGAATGCCTGCGCATCCATTTCGACGGCCAGCCCGACCCGCTCACGCTATCCCGCCTCTAGGAGACAACGCATGATCACAAGAATCTGGCGCGGCTGGACGACACACGACAATGCGCCCGTGTACGAACAACTCCTGCTCACGGAGATCTTCCCCGGCATCGCCGCGCGCAACGTGCCCGGTTACCAGGGCATTTCCCTGTGCCGCCGCTATTTGGACAATGAAGTCGAATTCATGACCATCATGTGGTTCGATTCGATCGCTGCCGTGAAAGCGTTCGCTGGCGAGGAATACGAGACCGCCGTCGTGCCTTCCAAGGCACGTGCGGTGCTTGCTCGCTTCGACGAACGCTCGGCGCATTATGAAACAGTAGTGCAACCATCTCGCGCTTGACGGGATTACCCTGCGTTGCTGGTGTCTTGGCTGGCAATCAGCGTGGCGCCACACGCCGTCATGTCTCCCTGCCTGGCAACCGGACTGCCGTCCACGACGCACGTGCTATCCCCCGAAACGATTGGGTTCGCGCCATGCCCCTTGATAGGGCAGGACGTCATGTCACCGACACGCGCCGGCGGGATGCCTTCCACGGTACTGGACGGGGCTGCTGAAACGACGATGCCGCCATGGCTCGTGCGGTCGCCAAGGCGGATGATGGGTTGGGACATGATAAGTACTCCGGAATGAAGATCGCAGGGCGGCATGCCCGCCCCGGAAACGAGAAACATCGCAGAAACAGTTGTCAATTTGATATTATAACGATGTTGTCTGAATTTAAATATTTTCCGGAGCCATTCATGCGCACTATGAACCGCCAGGCGGTTGTCACCTCATCGGTCTGGGACCGCTTGCAGGACGACAACCCGCGGGATGACGCGGACGACGATCCCATGGCCAGCCTGGACCTCCGACGATTCAAGCAGGCCGTCGCCCGCGACCTCGATGCGCTGCTGAACTCTCGTTGCGTCGATCTCGACGAGGACATCGAGCGATATCCCCACGCCCGGGATTCGATGATCAACTTCGGCATCATCGACCTGTCGAGCCTCAGCCTCCTCGACCCGGACGACCGTGCCCGGTTGCGCGACAAGATCCGACTGACCATTGAACGCCATGAACCGCGCCTGTCCCGCGTCCGCGTCACACTCGACGTCCCCGACAACATGCAGCGCATGCTTCGCTTTCGTGTCGACGCCGTCCTGAAAGTGCATCCCCACAAGCCGCCCGTCACCTTCGACGCGATGCTGCAACTCTCTTCGAACGCATACCAGGTGGAAGGAAAATAAGTGCTGGAAGACCTGCTGCCCTATTACGAGCGCGAACTCGGCCACCTGCGCGAGCTGTCCGGCGAGTTCGCGCGGCGGTATCCAAAGATTGCGCGCCGCCTCTCGCTCGAGGGGGATCAGTGCGAGGACCCGCACGTCGAGCGCATCATCGAGGCATTCGCCTTCCTGACCGCGCGCATCCACCGCAAGCTCGACGACGAATTTCCGGAGATTACCGAGGCGTTCATGCAGGTCCTGTACCCGCATTACACGCGCCCCTTTCCCTCCTGCACCATCCTCCAGTTCGAAACGGATCCGGACAATCCCGAAATCGGCTGCCGCTACACCGTTCCTCGGCATCACCCGGCGATATCGCCAGCGGTTGGCGGCATGCCGTGCCGTTTCCGGACCTGCTACGACGTCGACCTCTATCCGCTGACCCTGAAATCGAGCACGATTCAGCTCGCCGCCGCGTCGGACCATTTGCGGCGCACGATGCCTGATGCAGCGGCCGCCATTACGCTGGAGTTCGAAACACAGGGCGCGCTGCCGCTCGGCCAGATCAAGCTCGACAAGCTGCGCTTCTTCCTCGATGGCGAACCGGCACTGATGCACCTGCTCTACGAGCTGCTGCTGACACGTGCCCTGCGCGTGCGCGTCGATGACGGCACGGACGACCCCGGCAAGACAGCCATCCTTCCTGCTGGCGCATTGTCGGCGGTAGGATTCGCCCCGCAAGAAGGTTTGCTCGATGCCGATGAGCGTACTTTCGCGGGCTTTCGCCTGCTAAGCGAATATTTCGCTTTCCCCGACAAGTTCCTGTTTGTCGACCTGGCCGGGCTGGATACACCGGCAGTGCGGCACAACGGCACACGCCTTCGCGTCCAGGTACTGCTGTCCGCGTACACTGACAGCGAGCGCCACAACCGCCTCCTGCAGACCCTCGCGCCGCACAATTTCAAGATGGGGTGCACACCGGCGATCAACCTGTTCCAGCACGCCGCGGAGCCCGTCCGCCTGACGCACCACCAGGTGAGTTATGCGGTGATGGCAGACGGTCGGCGCCCGTTTGCCTATGAAGTGGTTTCCATCGACTCCGTCACGAGCGTCGAAAAGAGCGGAAGCCAGGCCAGTTTCCACGATATTCCACCGTTCTACTCGATCCTCCACCACGCCCGGGACGAGCAGCAACGCGCATTCTGGTACGCAACTCGTGAACCATCGGTACGGGAATTCGACAAGGGAACGGATGTCGAGATCGCGTTCGTCGACCTCAATTTCACGCCGCAACGTCCCGAAGCCGAGGTCCTGTCAATCAACCTCACCTGCTGCAATCGCGATCTCCCGGCACAACTGCCGTTCGGCGGCAGCGCGAGCGGCACGCACACGGATTTCACGCTTCCCCAGATTTCGGTCGTCAAGCGCGCTCGTCCCCTGCGCAAGCCAACCGCAACCCTGCGTGCCCCGAACAAGCGCGGATTGCAGTGGCGCCTGATTTCACACCTCTCAATCAATCATCTTTCGATCGTTTCCCAGGGCAAGGAGGCACTGCAGGAAATGCTGGCGCTGTACAACCATACGACCTCGCAAAGTGCGGCCCGGCAGATACAAGGCATAGCGTCCATCCAGAGCAAACCAGCGATCACCCGTGTCGCCGGCAAGCACTTCGCCGGCTTCGTGCGCGGCACGGACGTCACGCTGACGGTCGACGAGCAAGCCTTCGTTGGCGCCGGCGCGGTGCTCTTCGGCAGTGTCATGGAACGCTTCCTTGCACTGTATTGCGGTCCGAACAGTTTCACGCGACTCACGCTGCGCAGTGAACAGCAAGAACAGGAGATAGCCCGATGGCCAGCCCGGACCGGCGAAGCGCTCGTGATCTGATTGCCGAAATCGGCGCAGACGCGCCGCGTTTCCGCTTCTTCCAGGCCGTGCGACTCGTCGCGCTGGCGGCAAAGGAGCGATCCGTTCCCTCCCTACTGCGCTTCGGCTCGCCGCTTTCGCTTGGCTTCCCTGCTAGCGAAATCGTTGGGGTTCAGTACAGGCAGGACGTAACAGGCGACGAGAACGAAGGCGGAGAAGACCCAGTTGCCCTCCACCTGTCGGTCGGCTTCATGGGCATGGCCGGCCCTTCGGCTGCACTGCCCGTCGCTTATACGGAAACCTTGATCGAGCGCCGCAGCTTTCATCGCGACAGCGCAGCGCACGGTTTCCTCGACATGTTTACGCATCGTTCCGTCAGCCTGTTTTACGAGGCGTGGCGGAAATACCGGTTCCATATCGGCTATGAAGCCGGCGAGCGCGATGGCTTCACGCGCAACACGCTGGACCTTGTCGGCGCAGGATTGAAGTCCATGCAATCCGGCACCGAACGCGAAGCCGGGATTCCACCGTCGCTGCTCAGCCACTTTGCCGGTCTCCTGTCGCAGAAACCGATGTCGGCAACCAGCCTTGCTGCGTTACTGCGCGGGTACTTTCGCGTCGCAGTCTCCGTCGAGCAATTCGTCGGTCAATGGATTCACATGCCGGTCGCGGAGCAGTCCTCTCTTGGCCTGGCCAATTGCGTCCTCGGGGAAACCGGTGGGGCGGGTGAACGCGTGTGGGACCGCCAGAACAAGATCGTGCTGAAGATCGGCCCCCTGGACACCCGTCGCTTTGCCGACTTCCTTCCAGGTCGGCCGGGCGCGCTTGCGCTCCGCGGGCTGGTTGCATTCTGTGTCGGACAAACCCTGGCCTGCGACGTTTCCCTCGTCCTGAACAAGGAATGTGTCCTGCCAGCCGTTCTCACCAGCGCCGGGGACGATCAACTGCGTCTCGGATACAACACCTGGCTGCACCGGCACGCGCCGCCCGACCATCAGGAAAACGCCTGTTTCTCCATTTTGACTTAGGGACCGGATGATTCTGAACTTGCTCATACTCGTCATTTCCGCCTTCGCATGGGTGGCCGCACTGTGGCTCGTACTTTTACCGCGCATCGCCGGGTTGCCGGACATGGGCCTCGCAGCCATTCACGCTGCGCCACCGCTTACTGTAGTGTTCCTCTGGGTGTTTCTGCGCCGTCGCGTCCTGCGCAAGCGGGCGGACGAAGCGCAGGCACGCGAGGAGCGCGCGCAGGCAGCGCGCGTGGCCGCGCGAGAAGCTGCGCAAAATGCATACGACGACGAAATGCGGCAACGCCGCTTCGCCTGCGACTGCCGGATGGTGGCCTTTTCGCGTATCGGGCTTGCAGCACAGATGCCCTTGCCCGATTCGGGACAGCCGAATATTGACATCCGTCCTGCCGAACTCGACCCGGTCGGCGATCGCGACGAGGGGCCACTACTCGATTGCCTCGGTCCAGCCATCGCCGATGCAATGCATTCCGTCTATTCCGCCTGCCGGGCGAGCATTACGTTCCCGATTTATGTTCTTCCTCCTGCCGAACTCCCCGGAGAGGAGGTGCTGGCCCACTTGCGTGCGGCGCAATCGGCAATGGCCGATGAGTTCGCACCAGAACTCGGCGCGCGGCCGACTTCCTCATCTATTCTGTTCCTTCCTGCCGGTGACAGTGTTCCCGGCAGCGTGCTTTCCCTCTTCGAGTCCGCTCCCGACCTGCCTGGCGCGCTCATTCTCGCATTCGACTCACCGTATTTGCGCACGCCTGCGGACGATGACACGCTCGATGTCGACACCGACGCAACGGGCATTCAACGAAACCGCCTGTCAGGAAAGCCCAGCGAAGCCGTCGTCGCATTATTGATGACGAACGCCGAACTGCCGTCGATGCTGACCGCCATCTCATCGACACCTGAACACGACACGCCGGACAGCATGACGCCCTTCTGGGAAAAGGCAATCCATGCTGGAGGGCCATTGGAAGCCTTGTCGCGGATGACGCACGAGATACGGGCCGAGCTTGTCGACCTGCCGGTACTCGGCCGCGTACATCGATCGACGATTCGCCGGCCCACTGGGAAGCGCACCGGCGTTCTCGATCTGACGCGCCTCTTCCAGGACGCACTCGAGCAGGCACAGGTCAATGCGGGACTCATTGCTCCGCCTTTCGTCTTTGGCGAAGCGCCGCCGGATGCGAACGAACCGAAAACACGGAATCCCGCAGAAGCCTGCAGCGCCATCGTGCACAACGCCGGCTGCGTGGAGGTGGCCGGAAAACGGCTCGCTGCGTTGGGGAGCGCACTCTACTACTTCGATATCGACCTCAGCCCAGTCGATAACGAGGCTGTCCTCAATGTGGTAACCCGCATTGGCGATACAGGCCGTGCCTCGGGCATCTGCCAACTGGCGCTTGCGCTCGTGTACGCGGCACAGAAAGCTGCACCCGCCCTGTGCGCGGAGTTTATGCCCGACGACAGCATCACAGCATCTTTTGTCATGCCGGCTGGTGCCGGGAACAGCCCGCACTGACAACACACTGAAACGGAGTACAACATGGACCAGACGCTGTTTAATCAGCTGGTTGCGCCGATCCCGGGCGACCACCCCGGTGGCGAAGACATGACGTTTTCACCGCATTTCGACCTTATTCGCGAAGCACGTCGGCAGGACGATGCGAGCCTTGCGCAAGGCGAGTGGGAAGCCGACCTGAAATTTGCCGAATGGCCGAAGGTGCGCCAAATGTGCGAAGACTTGCTGTCCCGAAAGTCCAAGGACCTGCAGGTCGCGTGCTGGTACACGGAAGCCCTTTGCCATCTTTCGGGATTCGAGGGGCTTGCATTCGGTATACAGGTACTGGAAGTCTTGCTTACCGACTTCTGGGAGTTCCTGTATCCCGACCTGATGGAAGACGGACTCGATGAACGCGCCGGCAAGATCGAATGGCTGAACAGGCAATTGCCTGCCGCGATCCGGACCATCCCCTTAACGGCGAAGAACGCAGGCGGCTATTCATGGTTGCTCTGGGACCAATCGCGCAGCGTCGATAATCTGGGTTTGAAAGATTTCGCCGCGCGAGATGCGGCAGTGGCAGAAGGAAAGCTGACGGGCGAAGCGTTCGACAAGGCGGTATCGCAGTCCGGCCTGCCGTTTTACGAGGCATTGCACGTCCGCATCCGCGGGGCAGCAACGCGCCTGGAGGCTGTTGAACGTCACATTGATGAACGCTTCGGCGAAGACTCGCCGGGACTGAAGGACCTGCGCAAGGCCGTTTCCGATTGCGAAGATGTCGTTGCCAGAATCATCGGGCGCCTCGGAGGTACGGCGCGTCCCGTAGAGAAAGAAGCATCGCCAACGGCTCTGCCGACGATCACCGGTCAGCCTGCCACCCCCATGCCAGCCCCGGTAGCGGCAGGTCCAATCCGCTCGCGTGCTGACGCCGTCAACTCGTTGCGGCAGGTAGCGCAGTACTTCAAGCAGAACGAGCCGCACAGTCCCGTCGCACTGCTTGCCGAGCGCGCAGCCAAGTGGGCGGAAATGCCGCTGGAACGCTGGCTCGCGTCAGTAATCAAGGACGACTCGACACTGGCGCAATTGCGCGAGTTGCTCGATATTCCGCGCGAGGCCTGATCCGGAGGATTTCCCCCTACATCAGGCCGGTTTTCTTTCCTGTAGTCCCAGGCTTCGCCTGGACCGCGCTCTTTGGCCCAGGCAGCGCCTGACGTTGCTTGAGGTCGGCTGCGGCATTGTCGAGGAGGGTGAAGTACACCAGGAAAACGCCGACGCCGACCACAGTCAGAAGTGAAAAGAACAGCCACAACGGAAGTTCGTGCCGCACATACTGCTGGAACCGCTGCGGCAGCTTCCAGTTCGGCGCAAATTCAGCCTTGCCGCCTCGCACCTGGGTGATTTCCTGGGTAATGCGATTGATCAGGTAATTCAGTTTTTCCGTACCTTCGAGGAGGTACTTCCCCTGGAAGCCGAGGAGCAGGCAGGTATGAAAGACTTCCAGCGTTTCTATATTCGCCCCGGGATCGGCTCGCAGGATTTCCAGTTTGTCGAAGAAACGATCGCCGGCAAGGTGTTCCCCGAACATGCGCAATTGCAGCGGTGCACGCTCCCATTCTTCCCGGAGGCTGAAGTCGGAAGACAGGATGATTTCGTCCATCAGCGCACAGAACGCGTATTTTGCGTCGGAGACGGCCTGAGGAGGCTTACCGAGGTTGCGGGCATTCTTTTCGAATTGCGACAGGAATTGGTCGATACGCTTGTTGAATTCACTGGACGAGTTCGGCGCATTGCCGTTCTTGAGCAGGAACAGCAGGTAGATGCCGTCTTCCAGCAGGTCTTTCAGATGGAGAGTGAAACCCGACGGCATTGCGTGGGATATCGTTGACGATGGAGCGAGTGCAATGGTAGTCATGGTGGAAGGCCTCGTTAAGTCATCCCATTAACGGAAAACCGCGATGAGTTCGAGCTTGAGTTCAAGAAGTGTCTGGGGGACGTAAATACAGATGCTCCGAGCCTTGAGCATGCGTTCAAATATCTGGCCCTGCGGTTCTACCGCGAAGTAGTGGTTGCCGACGCGAACCGGCATGGCAGCTGGTGTTTGCAGTACATGCACGAGGCGCGCGCCGGGCAGGGCGGAGTTGAGGATTTTTTCCACGTCGTCGGGCGAGCCCATTTTCAGCTTCGTCGGGACGACGTCAAGAATTTGTGCCGTGGGCAGTTTGGTCGAGACAGAAAGGTAGAAATCGACCTTTTCAACGAGCCGCTCGCTGTCAAGTCGACCCACGAAGAACGAGGGCTTGGTGTTGACGAGCGGGATGACGACGTAGCGGTCCGAGACGACTGTCTCGAGTAGCTCCCGCAACATCGCATCGATCTTCTCGAAAACGCTTGGCAGGTCTTGGTGGTTGTATGGCGGAATATCCTTGATCGAGAGCCTTGCGGAGAAGGTCATCAACTCGCCGCACAATTGCGCCAGGGCTGCATATAGTGTTTCTGGATGGGCACCAGTAAGCGAGAGATGGCTAAGCAGGGGGAATGCACGGTTCACTGTGTGCAGCAACCAGAACGACGAAATGTCTGACGTCCCGTATTCGACAATGCTCTTCACCCGTTCACGGTGCGTGGTTGAGAGTGCCTGGCTCTTGACGAGGAGGATGTCGAGCAGGCGCCGGACCATGATACGTAGCGCCGGCGAGCCCTCCAGTGTCAGCAACGGGGGGATGTAGGAGTCGTCGGCAGTCCATGTCCCCGTCGCGTTCTTGCAAATACGTGCAATGGGAAGGCAGTGATAGCCATCCCGGTTTTCCTGCTCAACGAGAATCCGTACGTCGGCGTGCAAGGCGGTAATTTCGGTTTCGAGCGCATGCGTGAAGAGATCAGGGACGATCACCTGTGAGCTCGAAAAGCGGGCCGGGCGAGATGCGCTGTTTCCGCTGGAGATATTCCCACCGAAGGCATTCAGAGTCGGCAGGCAGGCGAACACGATTGTGTCCGTGCCGAGCTGAGGAATGTCCGCAAGATTTCGTGCGTTCGGTAATGGCGTGTGTTCAGGTGCACGTACGTGAGTTCCATCCTGATAGACGGCTTCCATCCGATCCACGCGCAATAGTCCCGAGCGGAGGGCATCGGCGTCCAGCTCTCCCGACTGGATTCCCCATGGGTTTGCGTGAATCGCACGCAATGCGTCTGCAATTCTTTGTTCGAAGAAGAGTTCCTGCTGCTGAAAATGCTGCGGTCGAAGGAACATGCCTTCTCCCCACAGGATTCGATTGACGCGCCTCATAGATGATCAGATGAACAGGGTTGTCGAAAAGGTGCGCATGGCGCATGAATCAGATGGATGCACGATTACGTGAGCGAATGAGAAGCCGATAAACATTGCGTCACGGCTTCTTGGGCAGGAACGCTTCCGCGGCCTGCTTCGCCGCCTCGAAGGCGCTGCTGCGCTTGGTCGGAGGGGCGGCGCTTGTCTGGCGCGCGGAACCCGACATCCCCGCGGGGACCGATCCCGGGCGGCTATCGTTTCCGAGACAGGACGAAGGCGCCGCCGGGGGCTGTCCAGGAATCAGGCTGGGTTTGGGCGACACGAGCGAGAGGAAACAGTCCTGCACCCTGAAATGGATACCCTTGCTGCGCACCTGCTCCGCGTCGACGAGGACGCGCCAGTAGTGCTGGTCCGGTTGCCGGAAGAAGGCAACGATCCCGACATGCCTGGCATCCGGTTGAATCTTGTCGCTGCGGTTTTCAGTACTTCCGGGAACCAGCAGGACCTCATTGACTTCCAGGAGATCCTTGCCGAGCAGTTCGGACAGGGGGCGGCCGCTTGCCAGCGTATCGGAAGTCAGTTTTGAAAACTCACCCGGGTCTTTCAACTGGTAAATGTGCACGACCACAGAAAGGGGGCTTCCGGACACGTCCCGGTTGATGACGGGATCGGCGACCGCCTTTATCTCGTAATTCTTCGGTCCGGAAGCGCACCCGCCAAGCGCAATAAAGCTTGTAAGAACAGCACCAAGCAGTCTCGCCGACACGGACCCCCTGTTCGTCGCATACATGTCGTTCATTCCCCAAAGAAAAATCGACCACCAATTGTTGCAATTATTACATCAATGATTGTATATTATACAACATTGCAAAAAAGCCAATATTATTCAGCCCCGACTAGGGGATAGAAACAACGAAGTGTTCAGCCCCAGCCATTTGGTGGGATTTGGTGAAGTGAGCGGCAAACGAACAGTAGAGCCAAACCGATGCTCGTTAATGTCATTGCATGCTTTTGTGTAACTTTCTCCGCGCTGGGTTGGGTCGGCTGGCGCTATTTCGTCTCGCCCAAACCAGGTCGGCCGACGATTGACCAGGCAGGAGCCGTGCCGGTCGATATGGCGTCGCCCTCGAGCGGCCAAAGTCGGAATGCGGCCAGCCGTTCGTTTTATCGGCGGTTGCTCGCCGCCGCCATGCGCGGTCCCTTGCTGCTTGCGCTTGCGCTGGTGGCGCTCAGTGCGGCGGGCGTTCTCGCATTCTCAGGCAGCGTTTCGCTCGATCCGCTTAGCGCCCCCGACCTGGAGCGCCAGCAGCACATCCAGGGCGCGCTACGCCCAGAAACGCTTGTCCGACCGCCGCCGCTTCCACCTTCCGTCTTCATCGGTACCGATCGGCCAGGATTGGAAACCGCGAACCGGGACTGGAGCCGCCTTGATCCGAATTTCATGGCAGTCGCGCTGAAGGTGTTTGCACGACTGGAAGCGCGGGGATATCCGTTCACCCTTCTCGAGGGCTATCGCAGCCCCGAGCGCCAGGACGCTCTGGCCGATACGGGCACGCATGTGACGAACGCCCGCGCGTTTCAGAGCAAGCACCAATACGGACTTGCCCTGGATGCGGCGCCGCTGCGGAACGGGCGGCTTGTGATTTCGGAGAGGGATCCTTGGGCAATGGAGGCTTATCTGGCCCTCGGTGAAGAGGCTGAAAACGCCGGCCTGCTTTGGGGCGGGCGCTGGCGGCTCAAGGACTACGGCCATATCGAGGTAGCTGGCATGGTCAGCAGATATGCAAAGCGCGACTAGCCGGGAGAGGTTGACGCGCAGGCAAGATTCAAACAGAGGACGAGATATGTGGAAGTGGTTGCGGAACGGGAAGCTGGCATCGGCACTTGGATTCCTGATCCTGATTGCATTGATTTGGCTGGTCGGCCCTAACGTCGGCCTGGCCTCGCGTGACGCGAGATTTGCATCGATTTTCGGCGTCATGATGCTGTGGATTCTCACTCTCATGGCCGGCCGGCTGCTGGCCGAACGCGCCGGCAGCGTCCTGGAAAAGGTGTTGCGCGGACAGGCAGATGATGCCGTGATGGGGGCCAGTCCGGACAGCCGGGCGGAGGTCACCCGTCTGCGTCAGCGCATGCTCGCGGCAATTGACACGCTGAAGACGTCGAAATTGGGCAAGGCAAGGGGAAAGGCTGCGCTGTACGAACTGCCCTGGTACATGATCATCGGTCACCCGGCGGCAGGGAAGAGCAGTGCAATCCTTCACTCCGGGCTGAACTTTCCTTTTGGCGACAAGCAGGCGGTGCAGGGGGTAGGCGGTACACGCGACTGCGACTGGTTCTTTTCCACCGAAGGTGTCCTGCTCGACACGGCTGGCCGCTACGCGACACAGCGCGAAGACCGCGGCGAGTGGCTCATGTTCCTGCAGCTGCTGAAAAAGTACCGCCGCAAGGCACCCGTCAACGGCATTCTCGTCGCCATCAGTTTTCCCGAACTGGTTCAATTCCGATCAGAGCAATTCGCCTTGTATGCACGCCAGGTGCGCGAGCGCATCAATGAAATCGACAATGCCTTCCGCATCAAAGTGCCCACCTATCTGGTGTTCACGAAGATCGACCTGCTCGGGGGCTTCGCACAGTTCTTCGAAGATCTCAATGAAGAGCAGCGCCACCAGGTGTGGGGCGCGACGCTGTCCCACGACCAGGGAAGCGAGTTCGATGCCAAACACGCCGTGTGCCAGCAATTTGACGAGCTCTATCGCGGACTCGCGCAGATCGGTAACGAGAAACTCGCGCTCGCTCGAGATCACACACCGCGTCCGGCGTTGTTCGCTTTCCCGATCGAATTCAACGCAATGAGGGATGCGATTGCCAAGTTCGTCGAATTGCTGTTCCAGGAAGATCCATACCACAGTAAGCCCCTCCTGCGCGGTTTTTACTTCACGAGCGCGCTGCAGGAGGGCGCACCCCGCATTTCGGCAGGCACGCGCGTTTCTCAGCAGTTTGACCTGTCGAAGACAGGCTTCGATGCGGCGCATCCTCCATCGTCCAACAGCTTCTTCCTGAGAAGTCTCTTCCGCGAAGTGTTGTTTCCGGACCAGCACCTCATTACCAGCCAGCTTGGAACCGGGAATACCCGCTTGCGAATCGCCGGCATCGCGGCCGGCCTTGCAGTCCTGGCACTGCTCACTTCCGCCCTGACATGGTCCTACATTGGAAATCAAAAGCTGATCGCGAGCGCCGAAGAGGAGCTCGTTGCGGCGCGCGAACTTGCAGCGACCGGCGAACTGGTTGACAAGCTCAAAGCGCTTCAGATCCTCCAGCTAAGGCTGGAGCGCTTATATGCCTACCGCAAGGAGGGGCATCCCTTCAGCGTCGGAATGAGACTCTATCAGGGGCAGAAAATCGAGCGCGCATTGCGTGCGGAGTACTTCGACGGGGTGCAGTCCATTATGCTCAGCCCTGTTGCAACAAGCCTTGAACATACCCTGTCCGCCTTGGGAGCCAATTCTGCCCTACGGTCTCCTCCGGCGAAAGTGATCGCTGAAGAATCGCAGGAGCAGTCAGGCGACAGTCAACCCGATCCCGGAAAGAGAAAAAGAAAGCGGGAGCCGGCACCGTCCCTGCCGGTCATACCACTTGCGCAATCAATGCCGCAGTACAACGCTGAAACGCCCGTGCCAATAACGCAAGGTGTTGCGGGAGACCGTTATTCCGGCAAGTACCTTTCCATCAATTATCTCCGCGGCGCAGGCGACCACGCTGTCAAGCTGATCCGCATCGCGAGCCAGGAAGCGAATGTCACGGCACTTGCACCCGGTCCAGCCAACGCCGTGATAACTACGACGCGTCCGACGACGCTGGAGGACGGCTACAACGCACTCAAAACGTACCTGATGCTGGAGAACAAGGAGCGCATGGATGCAGCTCACCTTTCCGATCAGATACCGAAGTACTGGCGAACCTGGCTCGAGGCAAATCGCGGAAAAGGCAACATGGACGAGATCAACCGCCTGGCGGAGAGGCTGGTCGCTTTTTATGTGTCGCAGTCCGCCGAGCCGGACCTACCCTTGATCGATAATCGCGTCGACCTTGTCGCGGTGAGCAGGGATGTCCTGCGCGGGGCACTACATCGCCTCCCCGCCAAGGAACGTGTCTACAACGAGCTTAAAGCGCGGGCAAATACCCAGTTCGCGCCGGTGACGGTCGGAAGGATACTGAATAATCCGGCTTCTCCCGCAATTGCGGGGAGCTATGCAGTGCCAGGCGCCTTCACGAAAGAGGCATGGGACAAGTACTTCCGCGCATCCATCGCGGAGGCCAGCAAAGGCGAGGTACGCGGTGATGACTGGGTGCTTGCAGCAAGTACGATTGACGACCTTGGCAAGGACGGCAACGCGGACCGTACGCGCAGTGAACTCGAAGCGATGTACAAGGCTGAATTCGCGCGGGAATGGAAGAAGTTCCTGCAGGGCGTCGCAGTTCAGGACTATGGCAGTCTCGAAACCGCGACGCAGACGATCGGACAACTGGCCGATATGCAAACGTCCGCCATCAAGCTGATCCTTGCGCGCGTTGCGAGCGAGACTGCCTGGGACAATCCCTCCCATCTGACATCTTCCATCCAGTCGGCAAAGAGTTCTGTCGTCGAAAGGACCGAGAAGCTCATCCTCGGCACCTCGGCAACACCTGTAGTCGCCCTTGGCTCTCCAAGGTTCGGGGAGCTTGGAGGGCGTTATGCCGGCATTGCCGCCCTCGTCGCGCACCAAGATGCAAGTCGGGCCCCAATCTCTGCGTACCTCGAGGCATTGGCCAAGTTGAAATCCAAAATGGCGCACATTGCCACGAGCGGCGAGCCCGACGCTGCTGCCCGACAGCTCGTCCAGGCGACACTTGCAGGCAGTTCGTCCGAACTGGTCGACATCCTTGCGCTGGTAGATGGGATCATGCTCGCAAACCAGAGTGAGGAGACCAGGGAGATCGTTCGGCCCCTGCTTGTGCGTCCGCTGATCCAGGCTTTTGCAGTGCTGGTTCCGGCCGTGGAACGCGACATCAATCGCGCCTGGCAGGCGGAGGTGCTGCCTCAATGGCGCGGCCTGGCAAACAAATACCCGTTTGCCGATTCGGCAAACGAAGCGGCCATGCCCGATATCGCCAGATTCCTCAAGCCGGGCGAGGGCACGCTGCCTAAGTTCGTGGACAAGCATCTGGCAGGACTTGCAGTCAAGCGCGGCGAGGCATGGGTTCCAAGGACGTGGGCCAATATCGGCGTTGGATTCAATCCATCATTCCTCACAGGAATGACACGACTGGCGTCGATTGGAAGCAGTGTGCTGCAAGAAGGGGATAGCGCGAAGTTCGAGATGCAGCCCGTTCCTACGCCGGGCCTGAGGGAAATTACCCTCGAGATCGATGGACAGTTACTCACCTACAGGAATGGGCCGCAACCATGGACGGCGTTTGCCTGGCCCAATCCCGCAAATACGGGAGCTCAAGCTGCACGTATTCAGGCGGTATCGTTCGCAGGCGTCTCCACCTCGGTCGCGAGCTTCAACGGACGACTGAGCCTGATGCGCTTGCTGGCGCAAGCGAAGATCGACAACCCTTTCAATGCAAACGTCATGCTGGAGTGGCGTTTTAAGAAGGACCGACCAGCAACCGAACACGAACCTGCCAGCGCAAGGCCGGATGCCGATACCGATGTCGTGCGCTTTAACTTTCGCATGGTGAATGGAACGAATCCATTGGCTTTGTCAGGGTTGCGACGTGTGGCCCTCCCAGAAAAGATCACGAACTGAGGAGCAGCACGATGATGGTCTTACCTTTCAGGCGCGCCGACACAGGACTTGCAGCGACCTATGCACTCTTTGGAAAGCTGCCCAACCGCGCGGACTTCGTGCGCGTGAATGCGGATCATGTGGCAGCAGTGGAATTCGATGCACTGATACAGCGCACCTTCGAGCGTCTCGCGGCCCAAGAGCAATGGGAGCAGGACTACGATGTGTGCCCGCCGGCAGAATTCCAGTATGTGTCACGTGACCAGAAGCATATCTTTCTTGGCGTGCTATCGCCCAGCCGCGATCAGGCGGGAAGGCGTTACCCACTTGTGGCCGGAGCGATCCTCCCGAGCGATTCTATTGTTGGGTATGCGCATGTGGCGCCGATTGCTTACGAGGTGTTTTTCGATGGACTACGTGAACAGGTGTCCAGCGCTGTGGAGAATTCCGTCGAGGCGCTTTCCTGCCGTCAGTATCTCGAGTCGCAACTGCGCGCCAACGACACTGCCGCTGCCGACCTGGAACTTGCACAGGGCGTGGTAACACGGTTCATGCAGAGTGCGCCCGTCAAAACCCTCGCCGACTTGCTATCTGCGGAGGATCGGCCGACCGGGATGGAGCAGGCGCTGTTGAATCTGGCTTTTTATCGCGCCTTCCTGCGCCGATTCGACACTCCCGCAACCAATCAAATCATTTTGCTTCCCCTACCGGCAGGTAAAGGCGAGCGGGCGTTGGTTGCAAGCGCCTGGCTGTCCATTCTGGACACGTTGTGGAGGGGAGCGCGTGTCAGCGAGCCGTGGCGGGGGAATTACGTCGTGATCGAAACCCGATCCGGCCGGTATGTGCTGGCTGCCGCATTTGGAAAGGTGCAGGAGCGATTCGCCACGATCATGCTCGGCGGCGGCCTTGATGCATCCTGTCGTCTTGAACTTTCGACGGAGCAGCAAGCCTGGACAAACCACCGCCTGTACGCCGAAGTGTCCTATGCGCTTGGTCGGCTCCTTGCGGAGCCTGGGATTTCCCTCCGGGCGCTATGCGACTTTCTTGCCGATGTCGGGAGAAAGCTCGATGAGGGCATGTAGGGCAGGTCATGCAGCAGGTGAGATCGATTAATCAAACTGAGAGGATTGTGAACCATGGCAAAGGATAGTACACAGAAAAAATTGTCCCGCGTGCGGCCACCGCGCGTCCAAATCACCTATGACGTCGAAGTCGGCGACGCGATTGAAACAAAGGAGCTGCCCTTTGTGCTCGGCGTCCTCGGGGACTACAGCGGGCATCCAAAGGAGGCCCTGCCCAAGCTGAAGGACCGCAAATTCGTGGATATCGATCGGGACAACTTCGACGACGTCCTCAAGGGTGTGGCGCCCCGGCTGCAGTTGCGAGTGGATAACCGCCTCAAAAAGGATGATTCGCAGATCGGCGTCGAATTGAAGTTCGAAAAGATGGAGGACTTTGAGCCGCAGCGCCTGGTCCGCCAGGTGGAACCGTTGAAGAAGATGCTGGAAGTGCGCACGCGGCTGTCCGACCTGAGGAACAAGATTACCGGCAACGATCGCCTGGAAGAGCTGCTCGATGAGATTGTCAGGGATACCGAAAAGCTCAAGGAAATCAGCGCTACCCGCCAAAAGACCAAGGAGGATTGATCGTGAGCGAACTCGCACAAGTAAAGGAGGCCGCCAATGTCGCAGAAGCGCCGGCCAGCCTGCTCGATTTCATCGTCGAGAACAGCAGGGTCGCGGCCAACGCAAACGAGAAGGCGACCGCGCGTGACCAGATAGCGGAACTCGTCGATGAAGTCCTCGCAGGAACCGTCACCCTCTCGCGCGACCTTGCCGCAAGCATCGATGCACGCATTGCGGAACTGGACCAGCTGCTCTCGGACCAGGTCAACGCCATCATGCACCATCCGGATTTCCAGAAGCTGGAAGCATCCTGGCGGGGCTTGAAGTACCTTGTCATGCAGTCCGAAAGCAGCACAATGCTCAAGGTCCGCATGATGAACGCGTCGAAAAAGGATCTCGTCAAGGACTTCAAGTCTGCGCCGGAATTCGACCAAAGCGCGCTGTTCAAGAAGATCTATGAAGAAGAGTACGGCACGTTCGGAGGCGCGCCTTACGCTGCCTTGATTGGCGACTACGAGTTCTCCCGCCACCCCGAGGACTTTTATCTGCTGGATGAGTTGTCACACGTGGCTGCGTCAGCGCACGCCCCCCTGATCTCCGCTGCGGCTCCTGGTTTGTTTGGGCTGGAAAGCTTCAGCGATATCGGAAAACCTCGCGATCTGTCGAAGATTTTCGATACGGTGGAGTACGCGAAATGGAAGTCCTTCCGCGAATCGGACGATTCGCGCTACGTCGGACTCGTCCTGCCGCACGTACTTGGCCGACTCCCGTATGGCAAGGACACGGTGCCGCTCGACGAATTCAATTTCGAGGAAGATGTCGACGGCACCAACCACGATAAGTACTTGTGGACCAACGCTGCGTACGCGTTCGGTGCTCGTCTCACCGATGCGTTTGCAAAATTTGGCTGGCTCGCCGCTATCCGGGGGGTGGAAGGCGGCGGTCTCGTCGAAGGCCTGCCGACGCATACGTTCAAGACAGACGATGGCGAAATTGCACTCAAGTGCCCGACAGAGGTGGCCATTACCGACCGAACCGAAAAGCTGCTTTCCGACCTCGGCTTCCTGTCTCTTGTCCACTGCAAGAACACGGACTACGCCGCATTCTTCGGCGGGCAATCGGTGCAAAAGGCGAAAACCTACAACACCGATGCCGCCAACGCCAACGCGAGACTCTCTGCGCAGTTGCCCTACATTTTTGCGGCATCCCGCATCGCGCATTACATGAAGTCGATTATGCGCGACAAGATCGGCAGCTTTGCGTCGCGCGAGAACGTACAGCAGTTCCTGAACACCTGGCTTGCGCAGTACGTGCTGCTGGACGACTCCGCGTCGCAGGAGGCCAAGGCCAAGTATCCGTTGCGCGAGGCGCGGGTCGATGTCGTTGAAGTGCCTGGCAAGCCGGGTGTCTACCGGGCGGCAGCTTTCCTTCGCCCGCACTTCCAGCTTGATGAACTGACAATCTCGTTGCGACTGGTAGCAGAACTTCCCAAGAACGCACGCTAATGCCTGACTGATTTCCCCTTCACGCCGGAAAGTGCAAGGGGGCAGTCACGCACGAAATGTTGCCAAAACGACCATTAACGAACTGAGTGCAACAAGTAGAAAACAAGATTTTCAACAGACTTCCAACCGCGGACATAACCAAGGGAAGGGAGTCAACTTTCATGGGAGAAGAAATGGCATTTGACGCCTTTATCAAGATTGACGGCATCCCGGGCGAGTCGACCGACGACAAGCACAAGGATTGGATCGAAGTAATCTCGTTCGAGCACAAGATCGAGCAGCCGGCCTCGAGCACGGCAAGCTCTGTCGGCGGTGCCACCGCAGAACGCGTCAATCATGGCACGTTCAACTTCGTTCACTTGCTCGACAAGGCAAGCCCGAAGCTGTACGAGGCATGCTGCACCGGCAAGCACATCAAGGAGGTGACCGTGGAGTTCTGCCGTGCAGGCGGCGACAAGGTCAAGTACATGGAAATCAAAATGGAGCAGGTACTGGTTTCCAAAGTCGAGGAAAACGGTGCGTCTACTGGCGACTCCGGCTTCCCGAACGAGAAGATTGCGCTCTCGTACGGCAAGATCAAATGGACCTACACGCAGCAGAAGCGTGAAGACGGCTCTGGCGGCGGCAATGTCAGCGCGGGCTGGGACCTGACCGCGAACAAGACAATCGCCTGACCCCAAAGATACTTCGCGTGATTGCATGCCTGTGGCGGGGAATGGTCGCAGGCATGCGCCAGACCCACAATCCATTTTAATGAGACAGCGCAACAAACATGGACGTGATGTCTGACAAGCGCTGGTAGTCGACGCCATGCGGCAGACCCATGAACTAGGAAGATGAAATGATCGTATCGAAAATATTGATGAAAGCCCTCACTGCATTTGCCGTTACCTCCCTGGTGGTGCTAACCGGCTGCGCACAACAGCAAACCGTCGCCGACGCCGAGCAGCTTCCGGTCGCGAAGGAAGACAATGCGAAAGCAAGAAACATCGAGAGGTCGGGTGCCGCACAGACCGTCGCCGCGGAAGAGGCGTTGCCCGACTATGCCAACATGAATCCTGTTCCCATTGCATTTGACAAGATGAGTGTCAAGCTGCGGGATGCTGACAAGCAGATCCTGGTCAAGATCAAGGACCGCGCACAGAAAGCCAAACGTCTTGTCATTACCGGCTATTGCGACCGAAAACAGGTCGGCAATTCGAAGGACGCAGCAATCGCCCGTGCTGTCGCTGTCAAGGAAGAACTGCTACGCCTTGGCGTGAAGCCCGGCACGGTCAGGATCAAGCATGTCACGAGTGTGGCAAACAAACATGCCGCGGAGATTGAACTCGTCACCGCGACCTGATTTTCCTCCGTGCTTGCTCGAAACTCTGTTGAGTGAACCCAGAATCCGGAGTTCGCCGCAGTAAGCGAGTCATTCCCCTTCGGTGTGACCACCACATGATCGGCCGTATCCGGAAGTGGCGCTGCAAAATACATCGTCCTGAATATGAATACTGACCTGAAGGCGCTCATCGCCAAACTGACACCCGCTACGCGGCGTGCCATGGAGACGGCGGCAAACGTTGCCCTGTCCCGTACGCACCACGAAGTCGACATTGAACATGTGCTGATCGAGTTGCTGGACAAGCCCGATACGGACATGTCGGCGATCCTTCACGCCTACGGAGTCAATAAGGCCGATCTGCAAGATGACCTGCGGGCTGGTCTGTCGCAGCTCAGGACGGGAAACACGCGCAATCCCGTGTTATCGCAAAACATCCCCCAATGGCTGGAGGCCGCATGGATGAGTGCGAGCGTAACTTATGGCGAGCAGCACATCCGCAGCGGCCACCTTCTCCTGGTGCTACTGGCCGACGAGCGGATTTCGCGCATCCTCAACGGCGCTTGCCGTGCACTGTCCTGTATTCCACCCGCCGATCTCCGCGAAAGCCTGCCTCAAATCCTGCGGCTGTCACGGGAAATGGCGGGCGGTGCAAATACGGTGAATCCGCGGGGCAAGGGCGCCAGCCAAAGCCCGGGTGCGGAGGGAGTCGGGGCTCCTGGCTCGCCTGTGCTCGATAAATATACGATTGACCTCACTGGCCAGGCGCAAGCAGGGAAGATCGATCCCGTCCTGGGCCGCGATCCGGAAGTCCGCCAGATGATTGATATTCTTCTGCGCCGGCGCCAGAACAATCCTATCCTTACGGGCGAGCCGGGCGTCGGCAAGACGGCGGTGGTCGAGGGCCTTGCCTTGCGCATTGTCGAGGGGGATGTGCCACCCGTGCTGAAGAACGTCAGGATAAGAACACTCGACCTCGGACTGCTCCAGGCCGGCGCTAGCGTGAAGGGGGAGTTCGAAAGCCGACTGCGTTCTGTCATCGATGAGGTCAAGGCGAGCCTGGTTCCAGTCATCCTCTTCATCGACGAGGCCCATACCATCATCGGTGCCGGCGGGCAGGCAGGGCAGAATGACGCGGCAAACCTGTTGAAGCCTGCACTTGCGCGCGGGGAGTTGCGCACCATCGCCGCCACCACTTGGGCGGAGTACAAGAAATACTTTGAGAAGGACGCTGCGCTTGCCCGTCGCTTCCAGGTTGTGAAGGTGGAAGAGCCGCCGGAAGATGCCGCGATCCAGATGGTGCGCGGCATTGCAGCGGCAATGGAAAAGCATCACGACGTGCGCATCCTGGACGAGGCGGTTGTCGATGCGGTCCGGATGTCGAGCCGTTATCTCGCCGGGCGCCAGCTTCCGGACAAGGCAATCAGTGTCCTCGACACGGCGTGCGCACGTGTTGCGCTCTCGCGCGCCAGCAAGCCGTCGGCAATCACGGATCTGGCCAGGATGATCGAGAACCTCGATCGTGAGGAGGCGGCGCTGAGGAAAGAGCGGGATCCGTTGCATGCCAAGCGGCTTGAGGAAATCCGGCTGCGCCGCTTGGAACTCGGCGAGGATCTTGCGAAACAGCAGGTGGCATTTGATATGCAACTGGAGCTCGTGCGGAACATCGGTGATATGCGCAAGCAGATCGAGGAGGCAAATGTCAGCGAGAATCCTGATGCGCCGATCCAGTCACCGAAAGGTGGCGGGCGGAAAAAAAACAATCCGGACGCTTCTCCGCCGGATGCGGTGCACCAACAACTGAGGGAGGCGCAGCAGAAACTGCGGGACCTCCACCAGACGCAACCCTTGCTCTATGACTGCGTCGACAGCGCGGCAGTTGCCGAAATCATCTCTGGCTGGACCGGTATTCCCCTTGGCCGCATGGTGGCGAACGAGATCGACGTCGTCCGCCAGTTGAGGGAATTGCTTGAAGAGCGCGTGGTCGGCCAGGGCCATGCGCTGGAGCTGATTGCGCAGCGTGTGCAGGTTGCGAAAGCCAGCCTTGAAGATCCAGGCAAGCCAAAGGCCGTGTTCCTGCTCGTCGGTCCGTCTGGCGTCGGCAAGACGGAAACGGCGCTAGCGTTGGCCGACACGCTGTACGGTGGCGAGAAGAACCTGGTCACGATCAATATGTCCGAATACCAGGAAGCGCATTCCGTGTCGGGTTTGAAAGGCTCGCCCCCCGGCTATGTAGGCTATGGCGAGGGTGGCGTGCTGACAGAGGCGGTTCGCAGGAAGCCGTATTCCGTTGTGTTGCTGGACGAAGTCGAAAAGGCGCATCCGGACGTGCTGGAGCTCTTCTTCCAGGTGTTCGACAAAGGTGTGCTCGACGATGCTGAGGGTCGGGAAGTCGACTTCCGGAACACGATCATCATCCTGACGTCGAACGTCGGGACGGATCTCATCATGAAGGCCGTCGAGCATGGGGTGAACGTCGATGGCGAGTCACGGCAGCCCACTCCTGAGGACTTACGGGAGCTTCTGCGGAAGGATCTGCAGGATGCGTTCAAACCGGCTTTCCTGGGGCGGTTGACGGTAGTGCCTTACTATCCGGTTTCTGCAGAAGCGATGCGCTCGATTGTCGATCTCAAGCTGAAGAAGGTAGGGCAGCGCCTTCTCCGGAACCACGGTGCGGCGCTGCGTTACGACAAGTCCTTGCTGGACCTCATTGTTTCCCGCTGTGCCGAAGTCGATAGCGGAGCGCGCGATGCGGATGCCATCATTTCGCGTGTTGTGCTGTCGGAAATGTCGGGAGAGGTCCTGGCGAGAATGGCTTCGGGGAAGGCGGTGCGATCAGTCTCCCTAAAGGTCAAGAAGGACAGGCTGACGGCCGTAGTCGAGTAAGCGAAGTGGGCGGCGACGGATCCGTCGCTGTGCGGAACCTAACTGGCCAATTTCTGGAAGTAGTACGTCCCGGCGCCGAACTCCGCCGGTGCGGTATATGTCTGGATCTCGGTGCTCTGGAAGTTGACAGGCTGCACAAATGCCGGACCGTCATACACGAACGTGTGAAACTCCCCATTCTCGCCGCACGCATCCACGCTTGCCGGGAGATCCGCCAGGAACGCTTCGTCAAATTCCCTTCCGCAAAATTCCGGTCCCAGGTATTTCCCGTTGACGCAGACGACGACGGCCTTGAAGCCGAGGGCCAGGAATTCATCGACCAGCTTGCGCCGTGGTTCGTCCCATAGCGGGAGGACCGGCGTGATCTCTGCCTTGGCGCATACCTTTTCTTCCCATTCCCGGTGCGGCACGAGGTCGATGTCGCCAAAGACTGCATGACGGATGCCCGTCGCGTGCGCGTCGCGCAGCGTGGCGATGAAGCGCTCTTCGTAATTGCCCCAGGATGTCTTGTAGAACCGCAGCTCTGCGCCGAGCGCATCGGCCTGTGCCTGGATCAGTTCCGGCGGTATGCCGTGCGAGCGTGAGCTTTCGCCGCTCTCGTCCATCGCAGTGATCAGGCGGCGGATGGTCATGCCGGACTGGCGGGCGCGCCACATGGCGAGGCAGGAATCCTTGCCCCCGCTCCAGGAGACTAGGGCCGGGGTTTGGTCGTATTGGGTCATGGGGCCGTCGAAGTTGAAATTGAAAGGCGCCGCGTGTTGCGGCGACCCGGATTATCTCAGACTAGGAGACGGCGAAGAAGTGTCCCCGCCGGGGGAGACCGATCGCGGGCGGGGACAGGCGGGGCGTCAGGCAGCTGCGCGAACTTCCTCGTTGGCGGCGACGGTGGCGACCTTGCGGCGGGTGCGCGCAGGCAGACGGCGCAGGGTGCGCAGGGCGGCGACATCGTGCAGGACCACGTTGCGCAGTTCGACCGAGATCAGTCCGGCCGAGGCGAAGGCGGACAAGGTGCGGCTGATGGTCTCGAGCGTGAGGCCGAGGTAGTTGCCGATTTCTTCGCGGGTCATGCGCAGGTTGAATTGTTTGCCGGAATAGCCCATTTCCTCGAAGCGGCTGGACATGAAGGCGAGGAAGCGGGCGACACGGGCTTCGGCGCCGAGCGAGCCGAGGGCGCTGATCAGGGATTGTTCGCGTGCGAGTTCGCGGCCCATGACGCCGTAGATGGCGACTTCGAGGTCAGGCTGGGTGCGGCCGAGCGCGGTGAGGGTCTTGAACGGGATGAGGATGACTTCGCACGCAGACAGGGCGACGGCTTCCGTCTGGTGATATCCGCCATGGATGGCATCGACACCGAGCAGGTCGCCCTTCATGGGGAAGGCGACGACCTGTTCGTGGCCGGCGTCGTCGATGATCACGGACTTGAGGAAGCCGGAGTACACGACACACAGGGTATCGAAGGGCTGGCCGATGGTGTGGATGCGCTGGCCGACCTTGTACTGGACGTGCTGGAACTGGCAGTCGCCATCCTTCACGAAGGCGGGAATGCCGAGCAGCTTGGCCACGTCGGTCAGGCTGGACCACAGCTTGGCGTGACGTCCCGGCAGGCCGCCTGCATTCTGTGCCGCGGAAGTCTGGTCGATTGCGTCCTTGTTGGTGATCAACATGATGTCTTTCTCCTCTGAAATTTACTTATTTCGAATCGCGGCGGGTGAATCGTTAGCATCAAATCTGTCGAGAACAATTATCAATGTGTGGAACCGTTGACAATATCGGACAGTGGATGAAAAAACGTGTAAGCCGTTCGATACAAAATTTCGGACTTTTCCTATTGATGGTTGGAAAGCTGATAGGAGACATCAATGCACGAATGCATGCTGTCAGAGGGAGAACGGGGGGCGCTGCACCGTGTCAGAAAATTCAGGCAGCGTGATGGAGACGCATGTCGCACCGCGATGCGATGAGGAGCATCGCGGTACGAATGGTTGATGGAGATTAAACGTGTTACGGCTTCTTACATGTTGCGGCGATACTGGCCGCCAACCTCGAACAGTGCGTTGCTGATCTGGCCCAGCGAGCACACGCGCACCGCATCCATCAGCACGGCAAACACGTTCTCGTTCTTGATCACGGCCTGCTGCAGGCGAGCCAGCATTGCCGGCGCTTCCTTCGCATTGCGTGCCTGGAAGTCGGCAAGACGCTTGAGCTGCGACTGTTTCTCATCCTCGGTGGAGCGTGCCAGTTCCAGGGTTTGCGGAATCGCTTCGCCCTTTGGATTGCGGAAGGTGTTGACGCCGATGATGGGCAGCGTACCGTCGTGCTTCAGGTGCTCGTAATACATCGACTCTTCCTGGATCTTGCCGCGCTGGTAGCCGGTTTCCATTGCGCCCAGCACGCCACCGCGTTCGGCGATGCGTTCGAATTCCTGCAGGACCGCTTCCTCGACCAGGTCGGTCAGCTCATCGATGATGAAGCTGCCCTGGTTCGGGTTCTCGTTCTTCGCCAGGCCCCATTCGCGGTTAATGATGAGCTGGATGGCGAGCGCGCGGCGCACCGATTCGTCGGTCGGCGTGGTGATCGCTTCGTCGTATGCGTTGGTGTGCAGCGAGTTGCAGTTGTCGTAGATCGCGATCAGCGCCTGCAGCGTGGTACGGATGTCGTTGAAGTCGATTTCCTGCGCGTGCAGCGAGCGGCCGGAGGTCTGGATGTGGTACTTCAGCTTCTGGCTGCGCTCGTTGGCGCCGTACTTGTCGCGCATCGCGACCGCCCAGATGCGACGGGCAACACGGCCGAGCACGGTGTATTCCGGATCCATTCCGTTGGAGAAGAAGAACGACAGGTTGGGCGCAAAGTCATCGATGTGCATACCGCGTGCGAGGTAGGCTTCGACGAAGGTGAAGCCGTTCGACAGCGTGAAGGCAAGCTGCGAGATCGGGTTCGCCCCGGCTTCGGCGATGTGGTAGCCGGAGATCGAGACCGAGTAGAAGTTGCGCACGCGGTGGTGCACGAAGTATTCCTGGATGTCGCCCATGACCTTGAGCGAGAACTCGGTCGAGAAGATGCAGGTGTTCTGGCCCTGGTCTTCCTTCAGGATGTCGGCCTGCACGGTGCCGCGTACGTTCTCCAGCACCCATTCCTTGATCTTGGCGGCTTCGTCGTCCGTCGGTTCGCGCTTGTTGTCGGCGCGGAACTTGGTCATCTGCTGGTCGATCGCGGTGTTCATGAACATCGCGAGGATGGTCGGCGCCGGGCCGTTTATGGTCATCGAGACGGACGTGGCGGGGTTGCACAGGTCGAAACCGTCGTACAGCACCTTCATGTCGTCCAGCGTGGCGATCGACACGCCGGAGTTGCCGATCTTCCCGTAGATGTCGGGACGCGGGGCCGGGTCGGCGCCGTAGAGCGTGACCGAATCGAAGGCGGTGGACAGGCGCTTGGCGTCCATGCCTTCGGACACCAGCTTGAAGCGGCGGTTGGTACGGAAGGCGTCGCCTTCGCCGGCGAACATGCGGGTCGGGTCTTCGTTCTCGCGCTTGAAGGCGAACACGCCGGCGGTGAACGGGAAGGAACCGGGGACGTTTTCGGCCATCAGGAAGCGCAGGATTTCGCCGTGGTCTTCGAACTTCGGCAACTGCACCTTGCGGATAGTGGTGCCGGACAGGGTCTTTTGCACGAGGCGGGTGCGGATTTCCTTGTCGCGGATCTTGACCACGTAGTCGTCGCCGGAATAGGCGGCTTTCATGTCGGGCCACATGGCGAGCAGTTTCTTCGCGCTCGGGTCCATTGCGTTGTCGCGCTCGACAATCAGGTCGTCGAGGTCGGCGGTCTTGCTGCAGGCCGCGGCCATGCGCTTGGCTTCCTGCAGTTGCTGGCGTTCGCGGGCAAGCTTGACCTGCTTTGCGGTGTTCCTGTGATAACCGCGCACGGTGTCGGCGATCTCCGCAAGATAGCGGGTGCGTGCCGGCGGCACGATGGCGTTCTTGCCGGAGGAGAAGCGCACATTGACCGGCGCGAGCTTGCCCGGTTTGGCCTTCAGGCCGAGCTCGGTCAGCTTGGGCAGCAGGCCCTGGTAGAGCGCGGTGACGCCGTCGTCGTTGAAGCGGGAAGCTTGCGTGCCGTAGACCGGCATTTCATCCGGCTTCTTCATGAACAGTTCGCGATTGCGCTGGTACTGCTTCGCGACATCGCGCAGTGCGTCCTGCGCGCCCTTGCGGTCGAACTTGTTGATCGCGACGAAGTCGGCGAAGTCGAGCATGTCGATTTTTTCGAGCTGCGAGGCGGCGCCGAATTCCGGCGTCATCACGTACATCGAGACGTCCACATGCGGGACGATGGCCGCGTCGCCCTGGCCGATGCCGGAGGTTTCGACGATCACGAGGTCAAAGCCCGCGACCTTGCAGGCTGCAATCACGTCGGGCAGCGCCTGCGAGATTTCCGAGCCGGCTTCACGCGTGGCGAGCGAACGCATGAACACGCGCGACTGGCCGTTCCACGGATTGATCGCGTTCATACGGATGCGGTCGCCGAGCAGTGCGCCGCCGGACTTGCGACGAGACGGGTCGATGGAGACGACGGCGATGTTCAGCGCGTCGTCCTGGTCGAGACGGATGCGGCGGATCAGTTCGTCGGTCAGCGAGGACTTGCCCGCGCCACCGGTGCCTGTGATGCCGAGGACCGGTGTCTTGATCGTGTCGGCGGCCTTGTGCAGCTCGGACTTCAGCTTCGCATCGGCCTTGTCGTTTTCGAGTGCGGTGATAAGTTGCGCGAGCGGGCGCTGGCGCTCGACCATCTCGCCCTTGGTCAGCGCAGCGAGCGAGGTCGGTGCGTAGGAGGACAGGTCGACGTCGCATTGCTCGATCATGGACAGGATCATGCCGGCGAGGCCGAGGCGCTGGCCGTCTTCCGGACTGAAGATGCGCGTGACGCCATAGGCGTGCAGGTCGGCAATTTCAGACGGCACGATCACGCCGCCGCCGCCGCCGAAGACCTTGATATGCGCGCCGCCGCGTTGCTTCAACAGGTCGATCATGTACTTGAAGTACTCGACGTGGCCGCCCTGGTAGCTGGAGACGGCAATGCCCTGCGCGTCTTCCTGCAGTGCAGCGGTGACGATCTCGTCGACCGAGCGGTTGTGGCCGAGGTGGATGACTTCCGCGCCGTTGGCCATGAGGATACGGCGCATGATGTTGATCGAGGCGTCGTGCCCGTCGAACAGCGAGGCCGCGGTCACGAAGCGGACCTTGTTGGCCGGTTTGTACTCGGTGATCTTCTTGGCTACGGAAAGGTCGGTCATTGGCTTGTCTCTTTGTAAATATAAAGGCGGCCTTGGGGGCGGCCTAGGCTGGGAATGACGTTTACGTTAACGTCAAATCTAGCACAAGGTCAATCGGTTTACCGTCGTCGGGATGACAGTGTTTCTAATGGGAAGTTGACGGGCCGCCCCTTCCCGAATGGGGAAGGGGTTCTACCGTTATAGGCGAAAAAACGCAGCTTAAGCAGCGTGCGGCATCCCATGCAACGATGCCTCGAATTTCTCCAGGAGAACCTTCCTCTCCTGCCGGTACTGCTGCACCGCCTTCTCCTTCACATGCCCGAAGCCGCGAACTTTTTCGGGCAGTGCGGCGATCTGCACCGCCAGCGCGAGGTTGTCCTTGTTCAGCTTGTCGAGCAGGGACAGGATCGTGCCGCGGTACTCTTCGACCAGCGCGCGCTCCATCCGCCGCTCGGCGGTATAGCCGAACACGTCGAGCTTGGTGCCGCGCAGCTTCTTGAGCCTGGCGAGCACGCCGAAGGCTTTCCACATCCAGGAGCCGTATTGCGCCTTGACCAGATGGCCCTTGGCGTCCTTCTTCGCCAGCAGCGGCGGGGCGAGGTTGAATTTGACGGTGAAGTCGCCTTCGAACTGCTGCTTGAGCTTTTCGACGAACTGGCCGTTCGTGTACAGGCGTGCGACTTCGTACTCATCCTTGTAGGCCATGAGCTTGAAGTAAGCCGTTGCTACTGCTCGGGACATCTTGTCGCCGGTGCCGAGTTTGCTTTCAGCAGCGTGGACAGTATTCACGAGCGCTTCATAACGGCTGGCGTAGCCGGCGTCCTGGTACTCCGTCAGGAAGGCAACGCGGCGCTTGACCAGAGCGTTCAGGGATTGCGGTACCTGCAGCAAGACGGGCTGGCCGGGAATGGCAATGCGTTCGACGCGGCCGAGGTCGACAGCGGCGCGGCGGCCCCAGAGGAAGCTCTTCTTGTTGGCGTCGATCGCGACACCGTTCAGCTCGATGGCGCGCAGCAGGGCGGCTTCGGATACCGGGAGCGCGCCTTTCTGGTAGGCAAAGCCGAGCATGAACAGGTTGGTGGCGATGGAGTCGCCCATCAGCGCGGTCGCCAGGCGCGTGGCGTCGATGTAGTCGGCGCGGTCGGCCACCGATTCATTGATCAGTGCCTGCACTTCCTGCAGCGGGAATTGCCAGTCCGGGTTCTTGGCGAAATGGCCGGTCGGCTGCTGGTGGGTGTTGACGACGGCGCGGGTACGGCCCGGACGCATCTTGGAAATGGCGTCCTGCGCGCCGGCGGTCAGCATGTCGCAGCCAAGGACGAGGTCGGCTTCGCCTGTGGCGATGCGCTGCGCGCGGATCACGCCGGGCATCTGGGAGATACGGATGTGCGACGTCACCGAGCCGTTCTTCTGCGACATCCCGGTCATGTCGAGCACCGACACGCCCTTGCCCTCAAGGTGGGCGGCCATGCCAATCAGCGCGCCGATGGTGATCACGCCGGTGCCGCCGATGCCATTGAGCAGGATGTTGTACGGCGCATCGCAGCCGGGTAAGGCCGGTTCCGGCAAGGGACCGAAGTCATCTTCCTTGGCCACCCCGGTCTTCGATTTCTTCAGCGTGCCGCCCTCGACCGTCACGAAGCTCGGGCAGAAACCTTTCACGCAGGAATAATCTTTGTTGCAGGAAGACTGGTCGATGGCGCGCTTGCGGCCAAATTCGGTTTCCAGCGGCATGATGGATGTGCAGTTCGATTGCACGCCGCAGTCGCCGCAGCCTTCGCAGACCGCCTCGTTGATGAACAGGCGCTTGTTGGGATCCGGATATTCATTCTTCTTGCGGCGGCGGCGCTTCTCGGCGGCGCAGGTCTGGTCGTAAATGAGGACGGTGACGCCGGGAACATCACGCAGTTCGCGCTGGACTGCGTCCATGTCCTTGCGGTCGTGCAGCGTGACGATCGCAGGCAGGGCGGAGCGATCTTCATAGCGGCCCAGGTCTTCCGTCACCAGCGCGATGCGCTTCACGCCTTCGGCCACCATCTGCTGCGCAATCATGGGCACCGAGGTAATGCCGTCTACGGGCTGGCCGCCGGTCATGGCGACTGCGTCGTTGTAGAGGATCTTGTAGGTCATGTTGACCTTGGCCGCCACCGCCGCGCGGATGGCGAGATAGCCGGAATGGAAATAGGTGCCGTCGCCGAGGTTCTGGAAGACGTGCGGCACCTTCGAGAACGCAGCCTGCCCGATCCACGGCGCACCTTCGCCGCCCATGTGCGTGGTCAGCTTGTTGAACTCGGGATAAATCGCCGTTGCCATCACGTGGCAACCGATGCCGGCCAGCGCAAAGCTGCCTTCCGGCACCTTGGTCGAGGTATTGTGCGGGCAGCCGGAACAGTAGTAGGCGGGACGCGGCGGCGTGTTCACTGCCTTGGACAGCACCTTGTCCTTGGCTTCGAGGAAGGCAAGGCGTGCCTTGATCAGGTCGCTGGTGTGGAAGCGCGCGATGCGCTGCGAGATGACGCGGGCGATCTGCGCAATCGAGAAATCCGCCTTGGGCGGCAGCAGCCATTCTCCGCGCGGATGTACCCATTCGCCTTTCTCGTCGAACTTGCCGATCACGCGCGGGCGCACGTCGTCGCGCCAGTTGTACAGCTGCTCTTTGAGCTGGTATTCGACGATCTGGCGCTTTTCTTCAACGACGAGGATTTCGTCCAGGCCCTGCGCGAACTCGCGCACGCCGTCCGGCTCCAGCGGCCAGGGCATCGCCACCTTGTAGACGCGGATGCCGATGTCGGCGGCCATCTTCTCGTTAATGCCCAGTTCTTCCATTGCTTCCAGCACATCGAGGTAGGACTTGCCGGAGGCGATGATGCCCAGCTTGGCCTTCGGGCTGTCGATGGTGGTGTGGTTGAGCTTGTTGGCGCGGGCGTAGGCGAGTGCCGCGTAGATCTTGTAATCCTGCATCAGCGCTTCCTGCTTGCGCGCCTGGATGCCAAGGGTGTCCGTGGACAGACGGGTGTTGAGGCCGCCCTCCGGCATGACGAAGTCGGTCGGGTACTTGATCTCCAGCCGGAAAGGATCGGCATCGACCGACGCCGTGGATTCGACCGTATCCGCCAGCGCCTTGAAGCCGACCGCGCAGCCGGAATAGCGCGACATCGCCCAGGCGTGCAGGCCGAGGTCGAGGTATTCCTGCACATTGCACGGATACAGCACGGGGATCATGCAGGCGGCGAAGATGTGGTCGGACTGGTGCGGCAGCGTCGAGGAATAGGCGCCGTGATCGTCGCCGGCCACCAGCAGCACGCCGCCGTGCTTCGATGTGCCCGCATGGTTCATGTGCTTGAAGACGTCGCCACAACGGTCCACGCCGGGGCCCTTGCCGTACCACATGGCAAACACGCCGTCGTACTTCGCCGGGCCGATCAGGTCGACCGTCTGCGTGCCCCAGACGGCAGTTGCCGCCAGGTCTTCGTTTACGCCGGGGACGAACTTGACGTGGTTTTCTTCCAGGAGTTTCTGGGCCTTCCACAGGTTTTCATCGAGGCCACCGAGCGGGGAGCCTCGATAGCCGGAAATGAATCCAGCGGTATGCAGTCCGGCCGCCAGGTCGCGCTGGCGCTGCATCATCGGCAAGCGAACGAGCGCCTGGATGCCAGAAATAAAGATCTTGCCGGTGGTGGAAGTGTATTTGTCGTCCAGTTTGACGGACGCGAGGGCGGGCTTGCCGGCTTGCGCGGCGTTGGCCTGCCCAGCAGTGGCCACTGCTGTGTCGGGCATGGTTTGTCTTCTCCAAAAGGTTATTTCAGATAGCAGCTGGCAGGAGTCGCCGGGTAAGGCGGGGTAATGCCAGGTTGCAAGACCGGGGTGCCGGTCGTGAGCGTTTTTGCATGCAATTGCGCTACGAAGGGAAGTTTAGGGCGGCGGGCCGCCCGGCGCAAATACGGAATGCGGATGGGGGTATAAGGAAAAGCTATGACTTGTGCAGGATGCTGGCGCCGATCCAGCGACCGCTCAAGCACAGCTCGCTGGTGACATCGAGCACCAGCCGCGCGACGGCGGAAGCAGCGTTGGTGAGGGGAATGTTGCGGGAGGAGCACAGCACGACGGTGCGCGAAATGCAGTGGCCGGTGATCTCGTGCGCGACAAATTCCCCGCGCTCGATTTCCGACAGGACCGGCGCGACCGGCAGGATGGTGGCGCCGATGTCCGCCTGCAGGGCCGACTTAAGGATCGCGATCGAATTGATGTCGATCACCTGTGCGATCGACAGGCCGGCCGCCTGCACGACCCGCTCGATGCGCGGTCGCACGCCGTGCTGGAGACCCGGGAGGATCAGCGGCGCATGGACGGCCTTGGCGAGCGGGATACTTTTGCGGCCGACTGCAAAGCGCGACTCCGCGCGCGTGATGAACATCAATTCCTCTTCCACCAGCGGCGTCACGCTGAATGCGCTGAGCTGGCCGTCATCGAATAGCACGGCCAAATTGATCCGACCGGATTTCAACTGCTCGATCAGGTTGCCGGAAAGTTCTTCGGTCAGTTGGAGCGAAATCTCCGGGTAGTGCTCGCGCACGGCGGTCAGCAGCGGCAGGGCCAGCGCGCTGGACACACTCTGGGGAACGCCAAGTGCCACGGTCCCCGACGGCCTGGCTGTCGATTGCGCCACCGCCCATTTCGCATCGTCGACTTGCTTGAGGATGGCTTGCGCGTGTTCGTAGAAGGTCTTCCCGGCATCTGTCGACATCACGCCCTGCGCCGAGCGGTGCAGCAGTTGCGTGCCTAGTTCCTCTTCCAGTTGCCGGATCTGCTGCGTCAATGCCGGCTGGGCAATGTGCAGCACGCGCGCAGCACGCGAGAGCGAGCCGTGGTCGACGATGGCGACGAAATAGCGGAGTTGGCGCAGTTCCATGGGGGAATGATAGCGGATGCGCTTAGCTCATAGGCAAGACTGCGTTGTATTCATTTATGGCCTGAGCGAGGAGGACAGGACGCCGGGGGGGGGCAATAAATGTGTAGCAATTGTCAAAATGGAAATGTAGCAGCGGGTTCATCCATTCACCAAGCATCGAAGCCGAGGAATCGTATCGTGCGCTTTCTCGTATTGAAAACCCTGCCGCTCGTGTTTATCGCCGGCTGCATTGCGAGCGCTTGTGACGGCCGGTCTCGTCACCGAAAGAGACACTCACTCCACGCATGGTGTGTCAAGCGTTGGCAAGGCTGCGAATGCTAACCTGATGTATGAGCTCACTGACGAGGGACGGAAGTACTACAAGACGGACGCAGTCAAAACGTTCAATGGCAATAGCATCGGGGGCTTCTGCCTTGGCAAGGCCAGCGTAAAGGAGATCGGCCAGTTCACCGAACCTTCCGACATATTGGGAACGCGCATCTCTTGCGTGAACTACACCTACAGTGTCAGCGACTTGCCCGCCTGGGAAACATCGCTGGAACAGAGTGCAGCGCTTCGTGAACCGAAGACTGGCGCCATGTCGCAAGCTGAGCCGTTAAAGCGACTTGACATCGAAAAGCTGTTCAACAAGTCGTCCTATCGTTATTGACTGAACCGTTTCGCCGAGCGTCCGGCGAAACTGCTGTAGCCAGGCTACACTTCAACTGCTCGACCCACCGGCTTGATCGCCTTATGCTGGACCGAGGAAGAAAGAATGAGCGAGGTCGACGTTACGCCGCAACGCGTCAGTTCGACAATGACTTTTTCCAGCTCGCTTACGGATGAAGCCACCACTTTCACGATGCTGCAGTCGTCGCCCGTGATCGAATGGCATTCGATGATCTGCGGAACCTGGGCGGCTACGACTTCGACCGGGGTCTCATGGCTGCGCCTGGATACGCGGATGAACGCGGTAATGCCATAACCCAGCGCCGCAGAATTTACTTTGGCGTGATAGCCCGTGATGACGCCCGCCTGTTCCATTCTGCGCACCCGTTCCGCCACCGCGGGCTGGCTCATGTGGATGCGGCGTCCGATTTCGGCGAGTGTCGTGCGGGCGTCTGCCTGCAGAATCTCGAGGATCCTGGCGTCCATCGCATCGAATTCGATTTTCATGGCAAATCCCCCTCATTTCGATTAAAGGCAAACTTTTTGGTTGCTCTTGCCTTTCATTATCCATTTAAAACATGTTTTTTGGCGCATACACTGATCCGTACCAAAAAGGACAAAAAAACATGCGAACCCTTCCCAAATTCGTGCTGCTGGCCCTGCTGACGGTCTATCTCGTCTGGGGATCGACCTACCTGGCGATCCATTTCGCGCTGATTTCCTTTCCTCCCTTCCTGCTGATGGGCTCGCGCTTCGTGGTGGCCGGCTTCCTCCTGTTCGCCTGGCTGAAGCTGCGCGGCACGCCGAACCCGACACTGCGGCAGTGGCGCGACGCTGCCGTCGTTGGCGTCCTGTTGCTAGGTGGAGGAATGGGGCTGACCGCCGTTGCGCAGCAATATGTCTCTTCCGGCCTGACGGCCGTGTTCATCGCTTGCGCGCCGCTAATGTTCGCGCTGTGGGC
>Ga0196981_1000062_pt1 | contig 139579 bp, 99 predicted proteins | sample S3_2013CmetaG_FD_155462 | JGI IMG/M metagenome (GOLD analysis project Ga0196981, IMG submission 155462) | Soil microbial communities from Anza Borrego desert, Southern California, United States - S3_20-13C | ecosystem: Environmental > Terrestrial > Soil > Desert | place: USA: California...
TTTTTTCATTTACGTTTGGTGTATTGAAAGCCAACGGCTAAAAGCCAACAGCTAACAGCCAACAGCTTTTGGTCTTTGGCCATTGGTCTTTGGCTAGGATGCCGTTTCGATTAAGCTCCATTTTTTCCATTTACGTTTGGTGTATTGAAGCCAACGGCTAAAAACCAACAGCTAACAGCCAACAGCTTTTGGTCTTTGGCCATTGGTCTTTGGCTAGGATGCCGTTTCGATTAAGCTCCTTTTCTTTCATTTACGTTTGGTGTATTGAAGCCAACGGCTAAAAGCCAACAGCTAACAGCCAACAGCTTTTGGTCTTTGGCCATTGGTCTTTGGCTAGGATGCCGTTTCGATTAAGCTCCTTTTCTTGGTGTATTGAAGCCAACGGCTAAAAGCCAACAGCTAACAGCCAACACCCCCACGGCTTTTGGTCTTTGGCCTTTGGTCTTTGGCTAGGACGCTGTTTCGATTAAGCTCCTTTTCTTTCATTTACGTTCGGTGTATTGAAGCCAACGGCTAAAAGCCAACAGCCAACAGCTAACACCCAGACGGCTTTTGGTCTTTGGCCAGGACACTGTTTCGAATAAGTTCTTTTTTTTCCATTCATGTTTGGTCAACGGTGTCTCAAAAATTTCTTATTTAACAACCGCACAATAGCTGCCAACATCCCATCTATTTGTAAATTACCCGCCATTTACTGCGTCAAGAATGCCTTTACCTGAAAAATTAATCATCCTGTTTATGGTTGCCTCCAGCTGTTCCGTCTTTGAGCAGCGAAACATTTCCCCCACTGATTTTTATGGTTCTCAACTTTTTCACGAAGTACAGCTGAAAGCAATTTTTCCAGACTCGAAAACATTTGTTGATTGTACGCCCAAACGCGAACTTGACGACATCCTTTCAGATTACGAAGCGATAAAAGATCAACCCGATTTTGACCTGCGCGAATTTGTGAATCTCAACTTTGAAATGCCCGTCCGTCCTAAATCGAGCTTCGCCACGGATACGACTTTGTTGATGCAAGAACACCTTACAAGGCTATGGCCGGTTTTGACCAGGAAAGCAGACCAGGTTGAACCGCGTTCGTCACTGATCCCGCTGCCACATGATTACGTGGTTCCTGGCGGACGTTTTTCGGAGATCTATTACTGGGACAGCTATTTCACCATCCTCGGCCTCAAGGCCCAAAAGAGATACGACCTGATCCAGAATATGGTGAGGAATTTCGCCTACCTGATTGATTCCATCGGGTTCATTCCCAACGGTAACAGGAACTACTACCTCACACGCTCCCAGCCACCTTTTTTTTCTCTGATCGTCCGGGAACTGGAGGATTATGATTCGCTCGCGTCGTCAAGGTATCTCGATGCGCTTGTTAAGGAATACAACTTCTGGATGAATGGGAGGGATTCATTAGATATTCCGGGTGACGCGTATCAGCATGTTGTGATGATGAATGACGGCAGTATTTTAAACCGTTATTATGACCGCGGAGAATCTCCGAGACCGGAAGCCTATAAGGAGGACTATGCGCTCGGACAGTCTGCGACCGATGCCAGGAAACTTTATCGCGACATTCGCTCGGCTGCCGAGTCGGGATGGGATTTCAGCAGTCGTTGGTTTCGCGATGGCAAGACCCTGGAATCCATACACACTACAGACATCATCCCCATAGACCTGAATTGTTTGCTAGCGCATCTGGAGAAGATGATAGCCAAAGGTTACAGACAGCGGGGCAACGCGGCGGAGGCAGCCCTCTTCACCGAACGATCGGATCAGAGGCGTAAGTCCTTGCTTACGTTTTGCTGGGATCCGGAAGCAAAATTTTTTTTCGATTACGATTTCAAACAAAATAAGGGTACAGGTATAAAATCCCTGGCGGGCATTTACCCGCTGTTTTTTCAAATAGCCCAGCAGGACATTGCCGGAAAAACAGCCGCCACACTCGAACGCGAATTCCTCAAACCTGGCGGGCTTGTGACAAGCCTGGTTGACACCGATCAACAGTGGGATGCTCCTAACGGTTGGGCCCCGTTGCAATGGATGGCTTATAAGGGGCTCAAAAATTATCAGATCGACAAACTGGCAAACGAGATCCGCGAACGGTGGCTGCGTCAAAATAACCGCGTATATGAGGCCACTGGCAAGATGATGGAAAAATACAACGTTGCGGATACTACACTGATGGCGGGTGGGGGCGAATACCCCAACCAGGACGGCTTCGGCTGGACCAACGGCGTGGCGCTGGCGTTCCTGAAAGAGAAGGTGTATCAATTGGAATCCCGTTAACTTTTGTTGAAATACTTATCCACGAAAAAATTTTATTATGTCTCCCTACCTCGCAGAATTTCTTGGGACCATGCTCCTCGTTACGATGGGAAATGGTGTTGTCGCTGGTGTTGCGCTGAAAGGATCAAAAGCACAAAATGCAGGTTATCTCGTCGTTGTCTTGGGCTGGGGTCTTGCTGTCGCGCTGGCCATCTATGCGGTTGGCAGGGTGAGTGATGGCCACCTGAATCCCGCTGTGACACTCGCTCTTTTTGTCAATGGAGATTTTCCGGGAGATCGCGTGCTTGGTTATATCGCATCGCAATTTGCCGGCGCATTTGCCGGCGCCATTCTTGTGTGGATACACTATATGCCCCATTGGAAAAATACAGATAGCCCTGCCGATAAGCTGGGTGTTTTTTCGACCGGCCCTGCCATCCGCTCACTCGGCGCAAACTTTGTCAGTGAGATGATTGGAACCATGATCCTCGTGCTGGCAATACTCTTCATTGGAGCAAACCGGTTTGCAGAGGGACTAAACCCCCTTGTAATCGGCGGCCTGATCGTATCCATTGGTTTGAGTCTGGGCGGTACCACCGGTTTTGCGATCAATCCCGCCCGCGATCTGGGACCACGCGTGGCCCATTTTATATTGCCCATACCTGGCAAGGGCCCTTCAGATTGGGGCTATGCATGGGTTCCTGTGCTCGGGCCACTCGCTGGCGGACTGTTAGGCTCATGGTTGTATAATATTTTATTCACGTAATCATGGCTGAAAAGTATATTCTCGCGCTCGATCAGGGCACCACGAGTTCCCGATCAGTTTTGTTCAATGAAAGGGGAGACATCAAAGGCATCGCACAACAGGAATTCCGCCAGATTTTCCCGCAGTCGGGATGGGTTGAACATGATGCGCGAGAGATATTGATGACCCAGCTCGGTACGGTGCATAAAGTCATCATGGAAAACGGCATCAGCGCTTCCGATATCAAAGCAATTGGGATCACCAATCAAAGAGAAACCACAGTCGTCTGGGACCGCAAAACCGGGGAGCCGGTGTATAATGCCATTGTTTGGCAGGACAGACGTACTGCCCCGATCTGTGAAGGGCTGAAGGCAAAGGGACTCGAGGGCTACGTGAAAGAAAATACGGGCCTCGTAATTGACTCTTATTTTTCCGGAACGAAGATCAAATGGATACTCGACAATGTACAGGGCGTCCGGCAAAGAGCGAACCAGGGTGAGCTGGCGTTTGGCACCATCGACAGCTGGCTGATTTACAACATGACCGGCGGAAAATCACACGCGACCGATTACACAAACGCCTCCCGTACAATGGTATTTAATATACGGGAACTCAAGTGGGATAAAAGACTACTCAAAGAGCTGGATATACCCGAGAGTTTACTGCCGGAGGCGAAACCCTCCGCTTTCCATTTTGGCGATTTCCGGATTGACAATGTGACCATCCCGATTACAGGCGTAGCCGGCGACCAACAGGCGGCGTTGTTTGGCCAGGCATGTTTCGATCCGGGCATGGCAAAGAACACGTATGGGACAGGTTGCTTCATGCTGATGAATACGGGAACGAAGATCCAGCATTCAAAAAACGGTTTGATCACGACCATCGCATGGGGACTGGATAATAAAGTTGAATATGCCCTCGAAGGCAGCGTATTCATAGCAGGCGCGGCTGTACAATGGCTGAGGGATGGATTGCATATCATCGACCAGTCAAAAGACTCGGAATATTTTGCAGCAAAGGCGCTGGGGTCAAATGATGTTTACGTCGTGCCGGCATTCGCCGGATTAGGAGCACCTTATTGGGACATGTACGCGCGCGGGGCGATTTTCGGACTAACGCGGGATACTGGAAAGGATCATATCATCAAGGCCACCCTTGAATCCCTTGCATACCAGACGAAAGACGTTCTCAATGCCATGCAGGAAGATGCCGGGTTAAAACTCGCCAGTCTCAAAGTTGATGGTGGCGCCTGTGCGAACAATATCTTGATGCAGTTCCAGGCGGATATTCTCGGAACAAGTGTCGAGCGACCCAAGGTGATCGAGTCCACGGCCATGGGAGCCGCCTTCCTCGCGGGAATTTTTACTGGCTTGTGGAAAAAGAGCGATGTCATCAATAACCGGAAGATCGAGAAAACCTTCTCGCCCCGGATGGAGCCCGGGATCCGCGACAAATTGTACCGGGGATGGTTGCGGGCAATAGAACGTACGAAGGGTTGGGTGGAGGTGCAGGGGGCTTAGTTGCTGGATGCCGGTTGCCGAAAGTCTCGGTGTCACCGATAACGGAAGGGTGAAATTGGTGGCTGGCTGGCTAGCTTGGTGGCTGGTAGAGTGCGATAAATTGGAAGTTTGCTTATTACCGACAGTTTAGCCATTGGTTGTTGGTCCGTGTTTCAAATGACGGTGATGCCTCGTTGAATTGGAGTACCTGTTTTACCGACTGTGAGGTATTTCCAATCTTCCTTTCATAAAATCATCCTCCGGCATCGACAAATCGTAAATCGTACGTCGTAAATCGTAAATCTCGAAGGTTGATTGAATCGGTTGGAAGTTTGTCCCTTATGGTTCGAAATGCGCATGTTGTCTGTTTTTAATTTAAGGCTGTGAAGGAAATCACCGTCAAGTCTGTTCTGAACAGGAAAAAGAAACGCGATAGCTGGTTCCTCGATGACTATACATTGAATCCTTACGAAGGTTGCAGTTTCAATTGCCAGTATTGTTACATCCGTGGCAGTAAATACGGTGAAAATATGGAGGAAAAGCTCTCGGTAAAGATCAACGGTCCGGAGGTGCTCGACAAACAACTCGCTTTCCGGGTGAAAAAGGAACAACAGGGTATGATCGCCCTCGCGTCGGCAACCGATCCATATATTGCGGCTGAGGAAAAGTACTGTATCACGGCGCAATTTCTCAAGATCATTCACAAGCACCGGTTTCCTGTTCTCATGATCACAAAATCCGAAATGATCATGCGCGACCTTGATATCCTGAAACAAATCCACCGCGATGCGGTTCACGCTCCGGAGTTGCGGGGAAAAATTCCTGGTGCAGTAATTTCGTTTTCATTATCCACATTAAGCGATGATATTTCCGCTACTCTTGAGCCCGGCGCGCCTTTACCGATGAAGAGACTTCAGACAATGAAACTTTTAAAGGATGCGGGCTTTTTCGTCGGCGTCAACTGTATTCCGGTACTTCCATTCATTTCGGACACGGAGGAACAACTCGACCGACTTGTATGCGCGGCAAAGGATCACGACGCGGACTACATTCTGATCGGTGGCCTCACGCTTTTTGGAAATCAGCCAGCCGACAGCAAGGTTTTGTATTACAAATTTCTTGAACGAAAATTCCCGCACCTGATCCCGGACTATAAAAGACTTTACAGAATTTTCTTCTACCCGCCGAAATCGTATCAGCAGGAACTTGAAAGAAAAGCGGATGCGATCTGTAAAAAGTATAACATTAGAAGAAGTATATTAGCGCCTTCTTAAAATCGCTCATGCCCGATTTTTCCATCAAAGAACGTCCGGTCATTCTGGAAAGGCTAAAGACTTCGTCTTATGACCTGCTCGTCATTGGCGGTGGAATTACCGGCGCGGGGATCGCGCTCGACGCTGCAAGCCGTGGCCTGAAAACAGCCCTCATCGAAAAAAATGATTTTGCATTCGGAACAAGCAGTCGTTCAACGAAGCTCATCCATGGTGGGCTGCGCTACCTGAAACAGTTGGAATTCGGTCTCGTCCGGGAAGTTGGGAGTGAACGTGCGATCGTCCACCGTCTCGCGCCTCACCTGGTAATTCCGGAAAGGATGTTGCTTCCACTTTCTGAGAAAAAAGGACTTGGTTACTGGCTGACGTCAATCGGATTGATGATCTATGACTATCTCGCGGGCGTGCGGCCCGAGGACCAACGCAGGATGCTTACCAAACCTCAAACGCTACGCTTTGAACCTCTGCTTCGGCGCGACGATATTAAAGGTGGAGCGATCTATGCCGAATACAGGACCGATGATGCAAGGCTGACCATTGAGATTATCAAAACCGCGTTCGGCCATGGCGCTGATATTGTCAGCTATGTAAAAGTTCAGGATTTCATTTACGGATCCGGGAAGGTACAGGGCGTTCTCGTTGAGGATCTCTTAACTGGAATGTCATTTCCGGTGAGGGCTAAAGTCGTTGTCAGCGCAGCCGGGCCATGGGTGGACGAATTGCGCGAAGTCAATAAGTCAAAAACCGGAAAAAGACTACACCTGACCAAAGGGGTTCACATCGTTGTCCCCAGGGAAAAGCTGCCGGTTCAACAATCGATATATTTCGACGTTGACGATGGGCGGATGATCTTCGCCATTCCGCGCGGTCGAATCACCTATGTCGGCACAACCGATACAAATTATGCGGGGCCGATTGACAATGTTACCGCGTCTGCCGAAGATGCTACTTACCTCGTCCGGGCAGTCAACGCCACGTTCCCGAAGGTCAATCTAAAAGTCAATGATATTGAATCGAGTTGGGCCGGACTCCGGCCTCTCATTCATGAAGAAGGTAAATCAGCATCTCAGCTGTCCCGCAAGGACGAGATTTTCGAATCGGTTACAGGGTTGATCTCTATCGCAGGCGGAAAGCTGACAGGTTACCGCAAGATGGCCGAAAGGGTGGTCAATCTGGTCATCAAAAGAAATTTTCAGGATCGTCAACTTGACAAATGCCATACGCAAAGGATCAAACTGACAGGTGGCGATTTTCATTCGAAGAAGGATGTCAGAAAGTATATGCTCACCCGGGTGAAGGCGCTGAAGATATACAACCTCTCCGATATTACGGTCAATTATCTTGTATCAAATTATGGCCACCAGACCGACAGGATTATTGAGTATTTCAGGCAACTTGAAGATCCGGATACCGAGTTACGTTTATTAAAAGCCGAACTGGCCTTTACTGTGGAACATGAAATGGTTGTCACGCTAATGGATTTTTTTGTCCGAAGGACGGGTCTGGCATATTTTCACATCAACAAAGTCATCCAGCACAAAGACAGCGTCAATTCCTTTATGCAAAAACTCACGGGTATGGACGATCAGACTTCCAATCGCCAACTTCGCGATCTTGAACAGTTTATTAACCAGGTAAAATCATTCAAATAATGGTTCGGGCGTTTCAATTCACCACAGGTATTGTTTTATTATTGGCTGCGGAGTTTCTACGGATTTATTTTATCATGCCATTCCCAGGCAGCCAGACAACACGCGCGGTGGATCTCGCATATTTTCTTCATACCAATATCTTCTGGTTGAGAACAGTAGGTATACTCATTATCTTTTTTCCGGTTATACATTATTACTGGATGGGCTCGACGCGTTCGAAATGGATTGTTTCCATTTCACTTGTGGTCTACCTGTACATCTTCATGGTGACCAATTACCAGATCCGCGCAGACAAGATCTTTTATCAGCCTCGTGTGAAGACGTTTTCAGACGCTTCGGCAAACGTCGTGAAGCCCGAACAGGTCGTATTGGGTGTCATGGTGAAAAATGAGGCAAGGGCATATCCGCTGGAGATCATCGGGTACCATCACCAGGTACTGGATACTTTGGCGAATGTGCCGGTGATGATCACGTACTGTACCGCTTGCAGGACGGGGCGGGTCTATAGTCCCATTGTAAACGGCAAGGTTGAACGGTTCCGGCTGGTCGGCATGGATCAGTTCAATGCGTTGTTAGAAGACGAAACAACCGGGAGCTGGTGGAGGCAGGTCACGGGTGAAGCTGTTGCGGGGCCGCTGAAAGGGGCCTTTTTGAAAGAGATCCCGTCACAGCAGATGACATTGCGGGCATGGCTGGACCAGTACCCTGACTCCAGGATACTGCAGCCTGATACGAACTATAACGAACAATACAAGGCACTCGAAAAATTTGACGAGGGGAAAATGAAATCCCGAATGCTGAGGCGCGATTCACTTTCATGGAATGACAAATCATGGATCGTGGGTGTTCAGATCGGTACAGAGGCGCGTGCTTATGACTGGAACGACCTCATCCTGAAACGGATCATCAACGACACGCTTGGGGGCGTTCCGCTTGCCATCGTGTTAGCCAATGACAGTACATCTTTTGCCGTTTGGAACCGGGACTCGTTGCAATTTACCTTCGATCCGCAGAAGAACATGCTCAGGGATGACAAGACCGGCTCTTTCTGGAATTTTTATGGGAAATGTGTGGAGGGAAAGCTTGCCGGCCAGACGTTGAAAAATATCCAGGCGTACCAGGAGTTCTGGCATTCATGGCGGGTCTTCCGCCCGAGGTCTACAAAGTACGGGCAGTAAATCCACGATCAGCAGACGTGTGACCTGCGGCGATTATTTCAAGGTACGGCAATTGGGAAAATATTGTAATTTGGAAAACTGATATGGCAAAACAAAAGAAAAAATCGGCAGGGGAAAAACACCTGTGGGGCATCGACATGGGAGGAACGAAAATGGAAGGTGTTATCCTGGACGCTGCCGAGGATTCAAAGGTCCTCTTTCGCGATCGTATTGCTACCGAGGCGGATGAGGGTTATGAACACATGCTCGGGCAGCTGAAGAAGCTTGTGGATATCATGAAAAAAGAAGCCGGCTATAAACCGGAATCTATTGGAGTTGGCACGCCAGGCGTGCACGACCCACGTCTTGGTACCATGAAAAATTGCAACACCGTTGCCATGAACGGCAAGCCCATGAAAAAGGACCTTGAAAAGTTGTTGGGTATTCCGCTGGAAATGGCCAATGACGCTGATTGTTTTGCCCTGGCCGAGACGCAGCTGGGTGTTGTAAAGGAACAATTCCCGGATGCCAGGGTGGTGTTTGGAGTCATCATGGGAACGGGCGTTGGCGGAGGGCTCGTGGTTGACGGGAAACCAATAATCGGGCTCCACGGAATTGCCGGGGAATGGGGTCATAATTTTCTAGATGCTTCCGGCGGACCGTGTTATTGCGGAAAAACCGGTTGTGTTGAGAAGGTTATCGCGGGCCCGGCACTTGAGCGTTACTATTTTAATGAAACCGGAAACAAGAAACCCCTGAAAGATATCGTAGCCCTTGCCGAATCAAAAGTAGACCCAACAGCACAACGCACGATGTTGCGGTTGATTGAATTCTATGGCCTGGCGCTGAGTGTGATCATCAACATCATCGATCCGGATGTCATCGTGATCGGCGGTGGTGTTGGAAATATTGACCTGCTTTATGATCGGGGAAGAGACGCCGTTAAGAAGTACGTCTTCAACCATTCCCTGGATACGCCAATTGTAAAGCCTTTGCTCGGGGACAGCGCTGGAGTGTTTGGCGCTGCATTTCTAACTAACACGTAATCTACATGAAAAAAATTGCTGTTGTTGGCCCCATTCCGAGGGATCATATTGTTACCCACCAGGGTGATCTGATCCAGAAATGGGGATGTGTAACCCACCCTGTGATCGCGCTCTCGATCATGGCCGGGGACCAAATCGAGATCGTACCGGTGTCTCATGTCCGACGGGTTGACAAGGATAATGTGTGGGAAGTATTCAAAGGTTATCCGGGAATAAATCTCAATCATATCGGTTGTAAAAATGACCAGGGTGATATCATCAGTCTGAAATTCGTCGATGTCAATACGCGGCTCGAAAGGCAGACGGGGTTTATGGATCCCATCATGCCAGACGATGTTGAGCCGTTGCTTGACTGCGATGTATTTGTTTTCATCCCGATCAGCGATTATGAGATCTCGTTGGATACCCTTCGCTTCATCAAGAAGAAGTCAAAACACAGCGTAGTCATCTTTGACGCCCACGGTCCGACCACGGCATGCCTATCCAATGGGGAACGAAAACTGAAATTTTGGATCGATCGCGATCAATGGCTGCCTTACATCGATGTTCTTAAGATGAACCTGGAGGAGGCAAGTGCCTGCTGGTTCAAAAAAGAGTACGAGACGCAGGATCGCACCCACGAACTTAACCCGGAAGAAATGCAGGCTTTCGCGTCGCATTGCCTTAAACTGGGCGTGAAATGCCTGGCAATCACCATGGACTCAAGAGGTTGCATGGTTTATTTCGAGCAGAAAGGGAAAATGCTTGGCCAAATGGTGCCGGCTGTGCCCGTTACGAACGTGATCGATACTACGGGTTGTGGCGACTCATTTGCCGGGGGAGTGGGATTCGGATTGCTTCAGTCGCCGAAAGATTATATCAGGGCCGTCCAGTACGGAAATACCCTCGGTGCCCTAAGAACGCAGGGGAAAACGTTTGCAGTATTCAAATCGCTGGAGGAGACAAATAAAATCATCAGTGAAACTTTCTCATCCTAAGGATTTTACAAATAACCGATTTAATATTGGGCCCAAATTTAACAAGCTAAGTTTTGATTTTGACAAGTGTGATTAAGGCGTGCATATTTGACCTCGATGGAGTGATCGTCGACACTGCCCACTACCATTTCCTCGCGTGGAGACGTCTGGCAAAGGAACTGGGCATTGAACTTACCGAACAGGACAATCAAAGACTGAAAGGTGTCAGTCGCATGCGTTCTCTGGAGATAATTCTCGAGCTGGGCGGTGTCTCGCTCAGTGAACATGATAAAGAAACGCTGGCCAATAAAAAGAATAGCTGGTTTGTCGATTATGTGGAACGAATGGCTCCTGAAGAGATCTTTCCCGGCGTAAAAAGCCTGATCACCGAACTCAGAAGCCGCGGTATTAAGGTCGCCCTGGCGTCAAGCAGCAAGAATGCAAGGACCGTTATTAAATTACTCAACATACAGGACCAATTCGACACGGTCGTTGATGGCACGATGATCGTTCATTCAAAACCTCACCCGGAGATCTTCTTGCTTGCCGCGCGGAAGCTGAACGTCGAACCAGAAAGCTGCCTTGTTTTCGAGGATGCGGAAGCAGGTGTCGATGCCGCCCTTGCCGCCGGGATGAAATGCGTTGGCGTCGGTGCCCATGCCCAGCTTAACAAAGCCAATCTTGTCATAGCAACCACCGGCGAATTTGACGTTTCCGCGTTGGCTCAGTTGGATGCCGCATAAGTAATTTCCAGGCCTAAATCAGAAGCCTCTTTATGAAAAACTATATCAAACATCACGAGTGGCAAATCATCGAAGAAGGATTTGATCCGCATGTGAACAAGATCTCTGAAAGTATTTTCAGTATTGGTAACGGGAGAATGGGGCAGCGCGCGAACTTCGAGGAAGAATACTCGGGAGAAACATTACGTGGGAGCTATGTGGCAGGTGTCTACTATCCTGATAAGACAAGGGTTGGGTGGTGGAAGAACGGGTACCCCGAATATTTCGCGAAAGTACTCAACGCTCCTAACTGGATTGGGATACACCTCACGGTCGAAAATAAAAAACTCGACCTCGCGAAATGCAAGGTAGAGGACTTCAAACGGATACTGGATATGAAAACGGGGTTGCTGATCCGCTCATTCGCAGCCACTTTTCCGGACGGTAAAAAAGTTAAAGTCGAATCAAAGCGATTCTGCAGCATGGCCAACGGTGAGATCGGTGCGATCCGGTATTCGGTTACACCGCTGAACTTTTCCTCGAAAGCAACCCTGGCGATCTACGTTGATGCGGACGTGGTAAACAAAGACGCGAATTACGACGAAAAATTCTGGGAGGAAGTTTACAAGGAAGCATCAGAGGGAAGTTCTATCGTAACGGCGCAAACCAAGAAGACATTCTTTCATGTAACTACGGGAATGTCCTATACGATCGAAGCGGGAGGAAAAAAAGCAGCCGTGGACCGCATCAATATCGAACAACGGGAAAAATTTGCCGGAAACGTCGTTCAGCTCGGACTCACGGAAGGCACGCAAACCGTGATTACGAAATACGGTGCTGTTCTTTCGTCAGAAAACCATGTGAAAGAAAAGCTGGTTGAAAACTGCAAAAACATATTGGCCGAGGCTGCCTCCAAAGGTTTTGACAAGCTTCTTGAAGAGCATTCAAAAGTGTGGGCGCATAAGTGGGAGGAATGTGACATCACGATCGAGGGCGACGTTGCTGCACAACAGGGTATCCGTTTCAATATTTTTCAGCTGACACAGACATACACGGGTGAGGACCAGCGCCTCAATATCGGGCCGAAAGGTTTCACGGGCGAGAAATACGGTGGAAGCACTTACTGGGACACCGAAGCTTACTGCCTGCCATTTTATCTCGGTAGCGCGGAGAAAAAGGTTGCAAGGAATCTGCTGGTCTACCGATACAAGCATCTGCAAAAAGCAATTGAAAATGCTGAAAAGCTCGGGTTCACCGGCGGCGCTGCGTTATATCCGATGGTGACGATGAACGGGGAGGAATGTCATAACGAATGGGAGATCACGTTCGAAGAGATACACCGGAATGGGGCGATCGCATATGCGATCTTCGACTATGTCCGTTACACGCAGGACGAGAAGTACCTGACGGAATACGGCCTTGAAGTGCTGATTGGTATTTCAAGATTTTGGGCGCAGCGGGTCAACTGGTCCAGCCACAAGAATAAATTCGTAATGCTTGGCGTGACGGGACCCAATGAATATGAGAACAACGTCAATAACAACTGGTATACAAATACCATCGCGGCGTGGACATTAAAATTCACGATCGAAGCCATCGACTTTGTCAAGAAGGACAATTCTCGTCAGTACCAGGAGATCGCAAAGCGGACGAAGTTTGCCGAGGAATCGGAAGTGCAGAAATGGAAAGAGATCGTCGAAAAAATGTACTATCCCGAAGAAAAAGCGCGCGGCATCTTTTTGCAGCAGGATGGTTTCCTCGACAAGGAACTCATGATGGTGAACGACCTCCGTCCCACGGACAGACCATTGAATCAGAAATGGTCCTGGGACAGGATACTGCGTTCCTGTTTTATCAAGCAGGCTGATGTACTGCAGGGATTATACTTTTTTGAGGAGAACTACGACCTGGAAACCATTCGCAAGAATTTTGATTTTTACGAGCCGATGACCGTTCACGAATCCTCGTTGTCTCCTTGCGTTCATGTGATCCTTGCTTCCAGGCTCGGATACAAGCAAAAAGCTTACGAGCTGTACGTGAGGACTGCCCGTCTCGACCTGGATGACTACAACAACGATACCGAAGATGGCTTGCACATCACCAGCATGGCCGGAACATGGATGAGTGTGGTGAAAGGTTTTGGCGGTATGCGCATCAAGGATGATGAGCTTCATTTCAACCCGTTTCTTCCCGATGGATGGAAATCTTATTCGTTCCGGCTGGAATTCAGAGAACGAGTGATCAAGATTCGGGTGAGCTCGGAAGGGGTGGAGACGAAATTGGAGTCGGGAGAAGCAATAGAGATTAATGTTAAGGGGAAAGCTCTCGCGTTGAAATAGTTTAATTTAAGTTTAAAGTCTGGAGTTGTTTAAAGTTCGGACGTGTTAGAACTTCAAAGATTAAATATTAGACTTTAAACCAACGCCTCCTTCGAAAGCCTGTACTTTCTCCAGTCCAGGTACGTTATTCTGGATATGTCTATCTTTGAATAAACCCCTTCGGCTATGACCCCGTCAAACCCGTGGCCTGTTTTTACGAAAGTTGTTTTCAGGTTCTTCTTCGTTTATTTTATTCTTTACACGTGTCCTTTTCCTTTTGGATGGTTCATGTTTACCGAGGGCATCGGAGAATTCTATACAGATATCTGGCTGGCGCCGATTAATTGGACCGGTAGAAACATTCTCAACCTTGATTATGACGTTACCATCAAGCCTGCAGGCAGTGGAGATACGACATACAATTACGTCCAGATATTCATTTTTGCGGTTTTCGCTTTTGTAGTTACCGCAGTCTGGTCGGTCCTTGACCGCCACCGTGAAAATTACAACCGTTTATCGTATTGGTTCACAATCTACCTTCGGTACTGTCTGGCCGTTGTGATGTTAACTTACGGGTTTTCTAAAGTAATTCCCTTGCAGTTCGGGCCGCCTTCGCTGGACCGATTGGCACAGCCGCTTGGTGAGATGTCGCCGATGGGTTTGTTGTGGACGTTCATGGGCTATTCCACGCCTTATATGGTGTTCGCCGGAATCGGAGAAGTAGCAGGAGGAATGTTGCTCTTCTTCAAAAGAACGAGGGTTTTAGGTTGTTTGATTGTAATTGCAATCATGAGCAACGTTGCCATGCTGAATTTTTCGTATGACGTTCCTGTGAAGTTGTTTTCAATGCATCTGCTGGGAATTGCATTTTTTCTGATCGCGCCGGACGTGAAGCGGCTGTTACAGTTTTTTGTTTTCAATCAGGCCACTCAGCCTGTCCGTATCGAACCTGTTTACGCAACCCGCGACGGCAAAATTGCATATTTCACAGGAAAATCGGTGTTCGTTCTGGCATTTACACTTTTACCCTTGTATCAGTCGGTCGAGATGTACAGGAAATACCGGAGTCCAGGTGGAAACCCTCCTCTATATGGAATTTATGATGTCGAAACTTTTGTCTGGGCCGGGGATACCCTACGCCAATCTAGCAGGGACACGCGGGGATGGACGAAGCTAATGATAGACAGGCGCGGTTCCGCAACTATCCGGTACATGGACGGGGTTAATGTGCTTTGGGAATGCGAGACGGACACATCTCAACATACGATCAGGCTATCTGCCCAAAACTCATCGAATCCGTCGGATTTTATGTACCGGCAGGAGGGAGAGAATATGGTCCTCGACGGCTCGTTGAATGGCCAGCAGATCAATGCTGTTCTGAAAAAAAGGAATTTCTTGCTTGTAAACCGCGGCTTTCACTGGATTAATGAATACCCATTCAATCAGTGAAGTGAGATTAATTTTTTTGCAGGAATGTGGACAATAAAAATTAATGTTTTTTTAATACTTGACTGTGTCAGAAAACTCTGACTTCTGAAAAAAATACAATTTCCATGTGCCGGGCAATTGGCAAAATCTATAAACATAACAAGTCGTCACTGAAATTTAAGACCGTTCATGATGGGCGGTTGATTAGTCTTGGTAAAGGCAGGACTGTACCGCAAAGTGTCTTCGATACACTTCTAAATTCGCGTTTTCTCTAGCTCCCACCAGCCGGTTCGTTGACTTCATGTAATTGCCTAAAGTTAATTTTTGAAAAATCCAATACCCAGAGTCAGGTATTGCTTGAGTTTTTGTTAATGCCGTTCTTGCTGGCACTAGCTTTAAATCTTAATCTTTATTTGAACCCCATGAAACGAATTTTACCATTCATTCTGATTCTGTTTTCCTGTCTGGAACTTTTCGCGCAAACGAATGTCAGTGGAACGATCAGCTCAAATGCGACGTGGACCCTGGCGAACAGTCCTTACATAGTGACATCGAACCTGACGGTCGCCAGCGGAGTGACGCTGACTATCGACCAGGATGTTGTTGTCAAGTTTAACGACAACATCAGCATGATCGTTAACGGTACTGTTAATGCTACAGGAGCAACGTTTACCGCTTCTAACGCTTCTCCAGTGGCCGGAACGATCGGTACTTTCCGCATTGGTACGACTTCGGGCAGCGTTGACGGCGCAGGAACTTTCACAAATTGCCAGTTCCTGTATTTTCAATCTGTCAAGCTCGAAAGGGGATCAGCTTCATTTACAGGTTGTTCTTTTTCCGATTTCAGTTTAAATGGTATCGAGTCATACGGAAATGGGAACCTTACCATCGATGGAGGAACGATGACCAGTATCGGTGAAGGCGGTGACTATAATATGCTGCGATTTTTCGGCGCGTCCACCAACAACATTAGCAACTTTACGCTCACCGGAGATAACAACTCCAATGAAGTCGGAGTCCTGGAGACGGCTTCGTCAACATTTATCAACGTCGCCATCCAGACCTCCAGTGGAAACGCCTTGTGGTTAGGCACAACAGGGGCGGTCGTTATAACGGATTGCAATTTTGAGAATACCAACTATCCGGTATATCTCCACCAGCAGGGAATTCCCGTAACGTTCGGGGGATCCAATGATTTTAGCGGCAATAAGTATGATGCAGTATATTGTTATTTCACGTCCGTCACAGGCGCAACGACGCTTAATAACCCCGGAATACCATATTGGTTTTACACCAGCCTCGAGGTTACATCGACGGGCTCGCTGACGATAGCCTCTGGAAATGTCGTTAAAATGGTGCCTGGCACCACCATGACGGTCAAAGGCATTCTCAAGGCTGAAGCGGCTGCTGCGGAGAAGATCTATTTCACTTCACTCTACGACGATAACCTGGGTGGCGACACCAATGACGATGCGAACAACACGGCTCCGACCTCAGGACGGTGGTATGGAATTCACTTCACCAATGAAAGCAATGATGCGGAGTCAGTACTTCGCAGGGCTGAGATCCGGTGGACCAACTACTATGGCGCAGTGAATCTTACGGATGCTTCGTGCACGATAGACTCGTCTGAATTCAGGAATTGTACCTATGGGGCTGTCTTCAATTCCGATTCCAATCCGATATTTACAAACAACATTATCGCCTCAAGCGAAAGCACACCGGTGGCGATGTCGTTCGAGGCTGATCCGGTATTTTCCAATAACCAGTTCTCAACTTCCGACAATCAATACGATGCCATCGGATTGATTGGAGGAACATTAACAGCAGATGCTTCGATCGTAAAACGCGATTTCACCGATATTCCGAATGTGACTTACGTGATGCTTAGTTCGGTGACAGTTCCTTCCGGAAAAACCCTTTCGATCGGTGCCGGTATTGTGATCAAAAGTTTGAGCAGTCACGCGTTCATCGTGCATGGCAAGCTTCTGATCAATGGAACAGTGGGTGATAAGGTTGTATTCACTTCGGTCAACGATGACAATTTCGGAAATCCATTGGACACCCGAAATGATGGAACAAACCAGATTCCCGGGATTGGCCATTTTGGAGGTTTTTACTTCAGCGAAACCAGCGATCCGACTTCCACAATTTCTCATGCGTCCATCCGCTTTGCCTCTTACACCCAGGCTTATTCCACCTACAATTACGCGGCGGCGATTTGTATTAGCAATGCATCGCCCACGATCAGTAACACGCAAATATTTCAGGCTACCAATGGTTTCGATATTCGAGGCCTTTCCTCTCCCGTGATATCGACCAACAATATTACAAATACAACGGCAGCGCCTTTCAGGATCGCTATCCAGTCCACACCACAATTCTCGGCCAACGCGTTTCAGAGCCTGGGATGGAAAGCTATCGCGATTTTGCCTGAGGTTATCAACTATACAGCAACATTAAGTAAGCGCAACATTGACGGGCTTTTTGACAACGTTACTTATGTCTTCACTGACCTGACCATCGGTGCCGGTGCGGTCGTTACGCTGGATTCAGGCCTTGTTGTAAAGGTCGGGTACTATAACTGGATTGTTGTGGAGGGAGCGCTAAAGATAAATGGCACGGCCGACGCACGCATAACATTTACATCGCTCGCAGATGATAATGCAGGGGCGTCTCAGAACCCGACGGACAATGACACGGAAGGTAACGGGAATGCAACCACTCCTGTTAATGCACCATGGGGTACAATCCGATTTGATCCAGGCAGCAATGATGCCGAGAGCTTCGTAAAGTATGCAGACTTTTATTATGGCGGTGCGCATGACTCCCCGATATCCTTTTCAAGCGCATCGGCCAGCGTCGACAACGTCACCATCAGGTTTGCAAGAAAATATGGATTGTATTTTATCGGAAACAGTGCGCCGGCGATTAGCAATGTGTTCATTCAATCGGCCATCAACGATCCATTGGCCATGAGCTTTTTTTCAAACCCGTCTTTTACCAATATCACATTTGACGCAAATGGCAGTAATGGAATCCGGTTGGTCGACTCAGGTTTGGGGGCCAACGCCACACTGAATAAACGGGATGTCGCAGGAATCACGAACATTGCTTATATAACAACTGGTTTTTTAGTGCACTCTGGTGCTGAGCTGACAATTGACCCGGGCGTTGTAATCAAATTCACCACGGGTTCTACGGCCTCAATTGGTGTTGATGATGGCGCGATCCTCGCCGTTGGAACCGTAGGTGAAAAAATCATTTTTACTAGTATCAATGACGACTCGCGCGGCGGAGATACCAATAATAACGGTAACGCTACACCTCCCGCAGCCGGCGACTGGGGTGGAATCGATACCCGTGCATCGTCGAAGCAGACACTGTTTAAATTCTGTGAGTTTCGCTATGGATCGTATGGCCATTATTCCAGAGGCTATTATGACGCCACAGCATATGCCGGAATGATCAGGTCCGATGACAATAACATGGTCGTGGAAAACTGTGTCATTCAATTCACGAATAATATAGCACTTGGCGCATATGGAACTTCAACGGCGTCATTTATCAACAATTCCATTCAGAACGTTGCTTACGAGCCGCTTTGCATGCATATGTTTGCGAATCCGACAATGTCTGGAAATACAATTGAAAATGTCGGCAGCGTAGCCATTCGTCTTCGCCCGGAAACATTCTCCCAGTCGAACACATTTGTTTTCAGAAGCTTTGCCGGATACGACAGCATTACCTATATAATACCCAGCGTATTCAAAATTACTTCGGGAACTACGATGACGATCCCTGCAGGCATGCATTTTAAGATATCTTACAGTTTTTTCGACATTGATGGCAAAATAGTTGTCAATGGTACAGCAGACAATCCTGTCGTTTTCACGTCCGTGAGTGATGATACATACGGAAGACCCAACGACACGGAGCAAAATGGAGTTCAGCATGTTTACAAGTACGATCGCGTCTTTCAATTCAACAACATTAGTGACGACAATAGCGTGATCAATTATGCAATTTTAAGGAATGCAACTTACGACATTGTTACGAGCAGCGCATCACCAACCATCACCAACACGTTGTTTGAAAAATCGGATCTTGGAATAGCCATGAGTGGCATTTCTCAGCCCGTGATCGAGAATAATACCTTCAGGAATTTAATATTAACTCCGTTCGCCACTTCACTTGTTTCATACCCTGCTTCGACAGCAAATAACACGTTTGAAGGAACTACATGGAAAGGTATTCTGGTCAATGAGGAAACCCTCACCCAGGATACAACCCTGGTGAAACGGTCCTTTGGAGGAATTAATAACATTCCATACATTTTTACAGGCTACACCGTTGGTCCCGGTGTTACGCTCACCGTCGATCCCGGCGTGATATTGAAATTTGCCGCCAGGTGGTACTATCCCTATTCCGGAGGAAACATGAGCATTTCGGGTGCCCTGAATGCCGACGGCGATCCTGATGCCACAGGGACAATTGTGTTCACGTCCATCGAAGACGATTTTTATGGCGGTGACACAAACTCCAATGGTTCGGTAAATGCCCTTACCGGCACGAGCTGGAGCGGACTGACCTTTAACAATGAGTCTTCCGATGCATTATCGATTCTCGATCACGTCATCATTCGCAGATCAAGCTACTATGGACTGACCCTGAACAGCGCGTCGCCCACCGTTTCAAACAGCTCGTTCAGAAATAACAGCAACTACGGAATGTTTCTCAGCGGCGCATCGAATCCCGTGCTCACTGCAAATGATTTTCTGGAAAACGGCTTCGCCTACTATGGCACCGCATACGCGATCAACAATACCGGAAGCTTTAATATTGATGCGACAGGAACATGGTGGGGCCATAACTCCGGTCCTTACCATGCGACAACCAATCCGGATGGAAAAGGATCAGTAGTATCAGACAATGTAACCTACGATCCATGGGCTACCGATCTTTCTTTAAATCCCGTTACAGGCGATGTCAGCCTCAACGGTACGATCAGTGCCTATGACGCGGCGCTGGCCCTGCAGTCCGTAGTGTCGTTGATAACATTAGAGCCAAGACAGCAAATCTCCGGCGATGTTACCGGGGATAATTCGGTGTCGGCCATGGATGCTTCCTACATCCTGCAGTACAGCACGGGGCTCATTTCATTCTTCCCGGCGGAATCGACGGAAAAACGTGTAAACACAGCAATCACAGGATCAGAAGTCACCATAACCTTACAGGATGGACAGTTCGAACGAATGGACCAGATTCTGGATATACCGTTATCGATCAGCAACGTCGGAAACCTGTTCGCGCTTGAACTGAGTATCAAACTTGATGACGAACTCGAATTGGTTGAGATTCAGAAGGGACAACTTGGCTTGAATTACATCAGTCATTATAACAGCTCGGAAAAAATCCTGAAGATAGCTTTCGCCGCAGCAGTGCCCGTGCATGAAGATGGCTTGCTAGCAGTCTTAAAAGTGAAAGCTGCAACGCCGGTGTTCTCAAAAAATTCGCTTAGGATCGATATTGCAACGGCAAAGGGTAACGCAACTTCGGTCGAAGGAAAGGCAAGACCTGCACGCATTGGTTTGACGCGTGAACTTGAATCCGAAATGGCAACTGCCTTCAGGGTGTTCCCGAACCCTGCTTCGGAGTTTATCGATATTACGCTCAAGCCGTCATACGAAGGCCAGGTCAAAGTTGAAATGCTGGATGCGGCAGGGAAACCGATGCTGCGGCAGTCATACTACAAGGCAAAGGGGTTTGAGTCCCATCGGGTCAACTTCCGCGCGGGGCAAGGAATTTACCTTCTGAAAATTGTAACATCAGAGGGCGTGATCACCAGTAAGGTTGTGGTTGGAGAATAATAACTGCGCGAATGAGACTGCTTTTGAAAAAATTGTTCGGGCTCTTGATATTGCTGTCCCTTGTGCTGACTTGTTTTTCAGCACAGGCACAGGTAACGAGCGTCGCGATGTCCATACCGCGGGATTCTATCGCATACCCCGGTGATACGGTCCGTCTACCGCTCATTCTCGATACCAATATCGACAGTGAAAACATCATCGCTTTTCGTTTGGAATTTCAGACGAGCAGCGAGCTGACCGCAATCGGCATGTCTACGGAGAATTCGCTGACTTCTTCCTGGGAAGTGCTGTTTAGCAAGGTTTCCGCTACCGAATTCGTTATCACTGGCGCCAGTGCCGTTCCGATTTCCGGAACAGGGAATTTCATTTATCTGGATTTCCTGGTTCAGAACACAGCGAGCCTGATATACCCGGTGGTTCAGAAGAAAAATTCTTCGAACAGCTACTTCAACGAAGGAGGATATGACATTACGGTCAGTTACGGTCAGGTGACAGTTTATCCGATCCCGAAACTGAATGTCTCCGTTAACCCCGCATTGGTGACCAAAGGCGCCACCACGCAAATATATGTCAGTGGAGGAACGGAACCCTATACCTACACCGTTTCAGATTCCACAGTCGGCTCCATTGTCAATGGAAATTACCTTCAGGGCGAAGGCCCTGGCATGGTTACCGTTGAAGTTGAAGATGTCAATGGCGTGAAAGGCAAGTCCAATTCGGTTGAGGTCCGTGGTTTCCAGATTTCTTTTGCCGGTCCACAAGACTCCCAGGCGGGCCAGGAAATTATCCTTGATGTGACCACCAACGATTTGACGGGACTTGATGTCTTGTCAGGTTCCTTTGATATCAGTTTTTCATCCACTGCGGATCTTGTGGAGATCATTCAGGCGCAAACGCTCCTGGAAACCGCCGAGCTGGAACATCGTCTGATAGCGGATCATTCTTACCGGTTTGCCTTCGCAGCCTCATCCCCGCTGAACGCCGGAACGACCCTGCTCAAATTGAAGATCAAAATCAAAGACTCGCAGAACGCCGGGTCTGTAAATTTCTCGGCACGGAATATCTTGTTCAACGAGACCCTCTACGGCAATTACGTTGATGTCTATTTTTCTTATACGGGTTTGCCCAAGCCGAGCCTTTCAGGTGGTGGCAACAATCTCGTCCCTGGCGAGACAATTCAATTCAACGGCACAGCGGGTACACCGCCTTATGTTTTTTCAGTTTCAGATTCTACGGTTGCATCCGTCTCCCAAACTGGATTGCTTACCGCAATTAAAGGCGGCTCCGTGAAGGTAAAACTTACGGATTCGTTGGGTCAGTTTACAGAATCGGCCGTTATTACCATTTACGATGGTACCCTTAGAATTGCGGATCACACTGCCCCATATGGTACGGAATATGACCTTCCTGTTTATGTTTCGGATCTTCCTGCGGGTCGTGGGTTCTCGGCTTTCTCCATGACCCTTCAGCTGACACCATCCCAGGTTCAGTTTGTCGACATCATTCGAACCGGTACAGTGTCAGAAGATTTTACGCTGACAAAGAATGCCACTGACCCCGCAAATATCAAGCTGGCTGCAGCGAGTCAGAACAACCATTCAGCAGGTGGCGTTTTATTTTACATTCGTGTCCTGTTAAATGGCACGCTGACCTCAAATCAATACACTTATTTTTATTTGACTGACATTTTATTTAATGAGGGGCAGCCTGCGTTGCGGCTCACGAATGGTTCTGTGAAGATCGGACCGATTCCACCTTCTGCGCTCGACGCGGACGTTGAGATCATTGAAGACACCGTTTATCATTTCGATGCCGCTGCCTTTGGCTTTTCGCAACCCGACAACAATCCTTTTACCAGGATTTCAATCGAGCAATTGCCGGCCAGTGGCGGATTATATTACAATGACGTCTTAATGAGTTCTCTCACTTCGGTGGAAGTCGCAAACTTTCATCTGTTCACTTACAAACCTGCTGCAAATGCTTTCGGTTCCCCCTATGGGTCGTTCAAATTCAAAGTAAATGATGGCATCAACTACAGCAATAATGCCTATACGTTTACTTTCAATGTTACCCCGGTCAATGATGCACCGGTGTTTACAGTGAGTGAAAGCCTCGTTGTTCGTGAGCAGGATTTTTCGGAGCCGGTAACAATTACGTTGCAGCACCAGGTTCCGGAGAACGAAGCCTCCGAGACCCTTTCGTATTCGCTCGAACCTGCGACTGTCGACTTTGCCAACGTTACCTTTGATACGTCATCCGGAACTGTTTCAATTTCCGCAAAACCATCCGGCTACGGCTCCCAGGTTTTTACGATAACGGCAGACGACGGACAATCGTTAAATAACCTTTTTACGCAAGAGTTCACCTTTACAGTGAATCGATTGAATACGGCTCCGGTTATTTCAGCTCAGGCATTTTCCGTGGCGGAGAATGCAGCTTTGGGCAGCGTGGTCGACACGGTTTTGGCTTCCGATGGCGAGGGAGACTCACTCGCATTTACCATCACGTCAGGAAATACCAACAGCGCGTTTCAGCTGGATGCTTCCACCGGCGTGCTAACGGTAGCTGACGCAGCGGCATTCGATTATGAGACAAATCCCCTGTTTGAATTGACTATTTCAGTTTCCGACGGTGTTGCAAGCTCGGAAGCTGTGGTCACTGTATCGGTAACCGATGTTGATGAAACCGCGGTCCCCGCAATCACCGATCAGACTTTTTCGATCAATGAGAACAGCTCCGCCAATACCCTGGTGGGTGTGGTTCAGGCATCGGATGGCAATAATGACCCACTTGCCTTTCAAATCACCGCGGGAAATACGAACGATGCTTTTGTGCTCGATGCAGCCAATGGAGAGCTGCGTGTCAACAATTCTTCGGCTCTGGATTATGAAAGCCTTACGTTCTTCTTGCTGACCGTTTCAGTTTCAGACGGAACGCATAGCGCATCTGACACAATAACGGTCAACATTGTCGATGTCAACGAGGGCACGACAAACACCCCTCCATCAATCTCCGACCAGTCCTTTACGATCAGTGAAGTCACTCCGGCATATTCCCTGGTGGGAATGGTTGTTGCCTCGGATCCGGATAATAACGACTTATTATTTTCGATCAGTGATGGTAACACCGGGAACGCCTTTATGATCCAGGAAGGCACGGGTGAGATTTTGGTAAACGATGCCTCGGTGCTGGATTTTGAAACGACCCCGGTCTATACGCTCACAGTTTCAGTCAGTGATGGGTTTGCCTCGGCATCGGCTGTCATCACCGTCAATTTATCTGATGTTGATGAAGCCAATGCGCCGCATATTTCCGATCAGGTATTTTCGGTTGCTGAATCCACGGGTGTGAACCATGTGATAGGAGCGGTGACAGCTTCGGATCCGAATAACGATCCATTGTGGTTTGCAATTGTCGCGGGAAATACTTCCAACGCGTTTTCACTGGATTCACTTTCGGGTGAGTTGTTGGTTAACAATCCGGTTGCCCTTGATTTTGAGACGAATCCTGTCTTTACGTTGACCGTATCCGTGAGCGATGCGACTGTTTCATCGTACGCCACCATTACGGTTAATATTTCCGACGTGAATGAGGCAAATGCACCCGTCATCAACGATCAGATATTTTCGGTAGCTGAGTCAGCTGTGGTGAATAGCGCGGTGGGAACCGTCACCGCCTCGGACCCGGATAACGGTCCTTTGTCGTTCGCGATTATCTCAGGAAACACATCCGGTGCATTCTCACTGGATTCACTTTCGGGTGAGTTGTTGGTCAATAATCCGGCAGCCCTTGATTTTGAGACCAATCCTGTCTTTACATTGACCGTATCCGCAAGCGATGAATCCCTTTCATCGTATGCAACGATCACGGTTAATATTTCAGATGTAAACGAGGCAAATTGGCCGGTAATCGCGGATCAGTCGTTTTCGGTAGAAGAGTCGAGTGCGATCGGAACAGTTGTCGGAATGGTCGTTGCGAGTGATCCGGACAATGACCAGGTGTCATTTAAAATTTATTCCGGGAATGCTTCCGGCGCTTTTGCACTTGACTCCGTGTCGGGAGAATTGTCCGTAAGCAATCCTGCGCTCATCGACTATGAAACAACTCCGGTCTTTTCGTTGGTTGTCGGAGCATCGGACGCGTCGGCTACATCCTATGCAACGGTCACAGTTAATATCACAGACCTTAACGAAGCCAATGCACCGGTTATCAATGATCAGGTATTTTCGATTGCCGAATTGAGCGCCGCCAACGCCTTGGTCGGAACCGTTGTTGCGACAGATCCGAATAACGATCCGCTTACTTTTGCCATTGTCTCGGGTAATACATCGGATGCGTTTTTAGTCAATGCCGGTTCCGGCGAATTGCGTATAAACAATGCAGATGCGGTTGACTTCGAAACCAATCCGGAGTTTGAATTGACATTATCGGTGTCCGATGCAACGGTTTCATCTTTTGCAACGATCACTGTCAACGTTACGAACGTCGCTGAAAACCGGACTCCGCTCATATCCACCCCCGTGATCGATGCGTCAATACAGGAAGATGTTGCCGGTGTTATTGTATCGGATGTTCAGTCACACTTTAGCGATCCGGATAATGATGTCCTGACGTTCGAGGTATTGTCATCAGAATCAACCGTGACTGTTGAAATCGTCAACAACCAGGTGGTGGCAACTCCTTCGGCAAACTTCAATGGCCAGGCCACGATTACGCTCTCGGCTGCCGATGGCCAGGCTTCTGTGGCTGACACATTAACGCTTACCATTACGGCGGTCAACGATGCTCCGCTCTTTACGCTGAGCACTAACCTGCTGGATGTTGAACAGGATTTCACAACGACGGAGACCGTGACAGTCACGCCGGGAACAATACCTCCGGATGAGATTGGTCAGTCAGTCACATATTCATTGACCCCTTCCTCCGTCTCTTTTGCAAACGTAAGCATCAACAGCACTACGGGAGAGGTTACCGTTACGGGAATTCAGGGACAGGAGGGCGAGCAGGTTTTTACCGTGACAGCCAGCGATGGTCAAGCCGTAAACGGACAGGCTACCGCAAACTTCACACTCCATGTGCGGATGATCACGGCCGTTGAAAACGGTGATCAACGAAATGTCGAAGTGTACCCGAACCCCGTGGCAGACTGGCTCTATCTGAATACGTCTTTCAGAGATTATATTCTGAATGTAGTGGACGCCAATGGGAGAGTCGTGATGGTAAAGAAGGTCCGGGGCGATTCGACTGAACCGTTGGATATCTCTTCTCTGAAGAGCGGTTTCTATTTGATCAGACTCACGACAGGTAAATCCGTTTATTACAGAAAAATACAGGTGTATTGATAAGAATCTTGCGCTTTTAAATCGTGCTTCCAGGGAACCAATTGGGTTGGTTAGGGTCCTGGGAGTACGGTTTAAAAGTGTAAGATTTAATTGTCGACTGGTGACGTTATCCACACGCGCCGACGCATTCTGCCGATTTGGTCTGGAAAGAACCCGTTTAGTCTTGCACCTTGAAGGTCTGAATTTTGTGTTTTTTTATTGCGATCTGATCGTGTTGTCCACCGGGCTAGTTAAAATTCCAACGATTTGATTCCTGGAAGAGTCTAACGGACATGAGAAACACCTTGATTGCTGTTATTGCCATCCTTTTGTGGGCATGTGCCGATGGGGACTCAGAACTGAATGATAGTCCCATTGACTCGAAGATAACGATTGAGACACGGGAACTGCTTGATGTGGATTCAAGGAGGCTCACCTTTTCTTGTGCGACAGAAAGGGTTTACCCGTGCGTGAATTATCCGCTATTGACAGACCGGCAGGATGATGAAAATTCTTTTCAGCTAACATTCAAGTCGGTTGGCATAACCGACATCTGTTTGACGGCTTTGGGGCCTGCGACCGCATCGGTGGAACTAGGCGCGATTGCCGAGGGAGAGTATGCGTTCGAGTTGAACAATGCAGACCAGAAAAACAAAGGCACTTTAAAGATAACCGAGTCAGAAATCAAGCTGATCTTTGATCACCAAAACGGAATTGAGATAGTCCGCGCGTCCACAAAACGGGTCCCCGAAAAAACGTATTGGGGCACGATTGGTTATCATACATCGGCATCATCAACGCTGGTTGATGAATTCCTTCAGAAATTATCCGATGAAGGAGCCATGTTTAACAAGCAGCAACCCGGCCATTATTTTTACTATGAAATTGACGAGTCGGGAGAGATCGTTGCGAACACTGAGAATTCCGGCTATTACTTCATGAAAGCATTTATTTTTCAGTACGACGGTGATGAATCAGCGCTCAAGGCGTTCATAACAACAGATGCAAAACAATACGGATCTCAACTTTCGATTTATCTGACGTCATTCAGGGGCGAATCTGTAAATAATTGGAGCAAATAATCGCGAAGAAGGCGGCCTTTTATTCGATAGATTTATTGAGCGGTCGCCAGCGCCCAACCACAAATGGCCAACACCTTTCAGTTATTCCGGAGTCCTTTCATAATCACATCAACCCATTGTGCATACATCTTGGCCGAAGGATGCAGCCCGTCGGAAGCAACGAGTTCTGGATCCGAGAATCCGTTTCGTGAAATGCCCGTGATGTCGAAATATTTTATCCCAAGCTTTTCGGTGATCGTTTTGTTTACCGCATTGAATGCATCAATGCCTTTGCTGATTTCGGGTTGCCGGTCTTTGCCAAATGGTGTGTAGCCGTAATCGGGAATGGAGACTACAAATACTTTCGATTTGTCGCCTCCTGCATAAGCAACGGCGGTCTTTAACAGCTCCTCGAATTCGGGCGCATAGCTTTGAGGGGATTTGCCCTGGTATTGATTGTTCACACCGATCAGCAGCGAAACAAGGTTGTAGTGTTTTTTAATTTCGGATGCAGCTATAGCCCGCTTTAGATCATCTGTTCGCCAGCCTGTTGTTGCAATAATCTTCGCCTCGTCAACAGCGTAGCCTAGTTTTTTTAATTCTGTGACAAGCTGTACCGGCCATCTGTGTTCTTCGGCAACACTTTCCCCAATTGTATAGGAATCTCCTAGGGCGAGGTAACGAATGCTTTGTTTTTTATCAGGTAATTGGCCCATAACATTTTCAGTTGGAGGAATTATGAACACGGCTAAGGCAAAAAGGACAGTTAATCCCGGTCGTGAAGGGGTTTTTGACACTTCCCGCAAATTATAGCCGCTATAAAATGGCATAGTTTTTTAAATGTTTCCATCGAAATTAAATGAAATAATATGACAAATATTTCAATTCGAACAAAAGGACTGGTGAGTCTCATCCTTGCTTTATGCCTTGTTTTGGGATCATGTAAAAACATGAGCAAATCTCAAAAGGGAACATATATAGGCGCGGCTGGTGGCGCTGCTGCGGGAGCGGCTATAGGTAAAGCAGCAGGTAATACTGCGATGGGTGCTATTCTCGGTGCTGTGGTAGGTGGTGCAGCCGGCTATGGTATCGGCCGTTATATGGACAAACAGGCTGAAGAATTGAGAAAGGATTTGGAAGGTGCCGAGATCGAACGTGTGGGTGAAGGTATTAAAATCACCTTCCGCGATGGAATTCAGTTCGCACTTAACTCGGCTGAACTTTCTGAGACCTCCAAGAGTAACCTGAACGAACTTGCAGAAACTCTCAAGAAATATGACGACACAAATATCTTAATTGAAGGTCATACGGATATTACGGGTACACGCGATTACAATCTGAAACTTTCCGATCGGAGAGCGGAGGCAGTTGCGGAATATCTGACTGGCTTGGGAGTTGCAAAAAAACGGGTAACTACAGAAGGATACGGACCGGATCAGCCAGTTGCTGAAAACAACAGCGATTACGGCCGTCAGCAGAACCGTCGTGTTGAGGTGGCAATCTTCGCCAATGAAAAATTGAAGAAGAAAGCCGAGAAAGGTGAGTTAGGCGAAATTTCTGCATCAGAGGATGATTCCGACGATCAGGACTAAACAAGTCGCCGTTACTTTAAATAAAAAAACCCGGGTTATCCGGGTTTTTTTTATTTACTCTTCCTAAATGCTATGCGGCTACAGCCCTGGCCTTCGTAGCCCTCGTCCATAACAACAGAATGATAAACAGGACGATAAGGATGCCAGGAAATATCATCATTCGCTGAAGGGTCTCCTGGCCGGCAAGCAACTCGAGATCACCCTGCACGCCAGCCGTTGCCGCATCCGCGCGGGCGCTGTCGATCCATCCGCCGATAATCGGTTGCCAGATTGAAGTTGAGAACATTCCGAATGCACCCACGATTGACATGCCGATAGCACCACTCAACGGAATTTTCTCAGCAGTAAAGCCAATCATATTTGGCCAGAAATAACAAACACCCATAGCAAAAAATACCGCGGCAACATAGGTCATTGCGCCGGTCTGTGTGCTAAGCAGGAAAATCCCGATGAAGGTAAAGATGGCGCCACCAAGCAGTACGCCTGTCTGATCAAATTTGTGCACGAACTCACCTCCGAAATATCTTCCAACCGCCATCAAACCTGTGATGAGAGCAAGTATGACCATAGGCTCAGCTCCACTTTTTGCGAGGACGAGCTGCGCCCACTGGGTTGGTCCAAATTCGGATATCGCCGTGAGTGTCATACAGGCGCAGATGAAAATGAAAATGGGAGTAACCATTGCCTTGAGGTTAACGGCCAGCGAGGCGCTTTCTTTCCGCGGCTCAGGAAACGTCTGTCCCCAAAACATATATGCATAAATTAAAGTTGGTATCAGGATGATCCAGATCTGAGCCTCCCAGCCGAGGTTCATCTTTGTCATTGCAAGCGAGACCAGGCTTCCCAGGACGATACCCCCCGGAAACCACATATGGAACCTGTTGAGTAACGTGTTCATAAGTTTCCCGCTGTAGGCAGACGCGATCATCGGATTGCAGGCAGCTTCTGTACATCCGTTGCCGAGTCCGATCAGTAGTGTGGAGATAAGCAGTCCGACATACCCGCCTGAATAAATGGTCAGCAGAATTCCGAGGGTGTGAGCGAAGAATGCAAACAGCATGATTCTCTTCGGACCGATCGCGCTGTAAAATATACCGCCAATAACCATCGAAATCGGGAAGCCCAAAAACCACATTTGGTTTATGAAACCGAGTTGGGTTGCTGACAAATCAAATTCTTCGCCAAGCTGTGACAGAATTCCGGCCCGGATACTGAATGAAAAAGCGGTAGTAATTAAAGCAAAGCAACTTCCATAAAAAAGTCTCTTACTGTTTTGGTTGTTCATATTTGGCTTTGTTAGGTTTTGTCAAAGATATAATTTTTGAAGTACGTAATATATATTTTGCAAGGTATTGGGTCTGTTTTATCATAATTCAAAAGCAAATCCCCTTTCAGTCAGCTGATGATAGATCTTCTTGTCGAACCTGTAAAGATTCGCTGCGCGGTGTGATACATCCTTTTGTTTTTCCTCACAGGGCACGAGCAAATTCATGTTTAGCAATTTTCTGCGGAAGTTCGGTTTGTCGAGTTCGGTTTCCAATACTGCCTCATAGAGTTCCTGGATCTGATGCAGCGTGAATTTTCTTGGCAGCAAATTAAAGCCAATGGGCTCATGCCGCACCTTGTGTTTCAAATGCTTGAAACTGTAATCAAGGATCTCGTTGTGATCGTAAGGAAGGGATGGAACCTGATGAAGATTAAACCATTTGGCATCAGATGCGGTAAAGCCTGGATGCAGGTTATAATTGTCGGCGTTTACCAAAGCATAATATGAAATCGTAATTACCCTCTTTGTGGGATAACGCTGAATATCACCGAAACACCTCAGCTGCTCGAGGTAAATGTTAGAAACGCCGGTCAATGATTTGAGTAACCGGCTGGCTGCCTCGTCAACACTTTCATTATACTGGATCCAGCCACCGGGCAGGGCCCATCGTCCCTTGCTGATTCCCTCGGCGTGTTTGATCAGCAAAATGTCCAGTTCGCCATTTCGGAATCCAAAGATCACACAGTCTATCGACAAGGCTTCTATGATATCACTTGAATATTTTCCCGACATGTTCGCTTTTCAATTCCAATTATAATTCAAATTATAAAATAAAAGCGAAAAATATAGTCAAATTGACTATTTGTAAATATAATTGTCCGAAAATTTATCAACACATGAACGAACTCCTGTTAGGGTTAGACATTGGAAGCTCTTCGATCAAAGCTTCTGTTGTTGATGCCGTCACAGGTAAATCTGTTGCCTCGGCATTTTCTCCGCGGGAAGAAATGCCAATGGTTGCCGTCCAGTCGGGATGGGCAGAGCAGAACCCGGACATTTGGTGGGAACATGCAAAAAAGAGCGTCCGCGAATGTCTGAATAATTCAGGGGTAAAGCCGGAACGTATCAAAGCAATCGGGATATCCTATCAGATGCATGGGCTCGTCGTCGTGGGAAAAGATCATAAGCCGCTCCGGCAATCCATTATCTGGTGCGACAGCCGTGCGGTGCCCATTGGCAATAAGGCGTTCCGTGCGCTTGGGGCAAAATATTGCCTCGAGCATTTTTTGAACTCACCCGGAAATTTCACTGCATCCAAGCTGCGCTGGTTAAAAGAAAATGAGCCAACCGTATTTGAAAAAATTTTCAGGATCATGTTGCCCGGCGATTATATCGCGCTTAGGCTAACAGGCGAGATCGTCACTACGGATACGGGTCTGTCAGAGGGAGTATTCTGGGATTATCAGTCTAAGGGTATATCAAAAGAATTACTGGACTATTTTCAGATTCCTCATGACGTGATTCCCGGGGTTAAGCCGGTGTTTTCAATACAGGGTCAGCTGACAAAAAATGCAGCTGAGGACCTCGGGATACTGGCGGGGACACCGATCAGCTACCGCGCGGGTGATCAACCCAACAATGCATTTTCGTTAAATGTTCTGAATGCTGGCGAGACCGCAGCCACCGCAGGAACGTCAGGGGTTATCTATTCTGTTACGGATAAGAATGCCTTCGATCCAAAATCGCGGGTCAACACCTTCATCCATGTAAACAATTCGCCGGAATTGGTATCCAACGGCGTATTGCTTTGTATCAATGGCACGGGCATCGCGAATTCCTGGTTGCGCAAGAACATTCGCAGCATCGGTTCCCCCTATGAATATCAACAGCTCAATGACCTTGCGGCGGATGTGCCAGTGGGTTCCGATGGTTTGGCCGTGCTGCCATTTGGCAATGGTGCTGAACGGGTTTTTGAAAACAAAGATATCCACGCGACTTTTTCGGGTCTCGACTTCAACAGGCATACGCAAGCGCACCTGTTTTCCGCGGCCCAGGAAGGAATTGTCTTTGCGCTTCGGTACGGATTTGATGTGCTCCAGGAGATGGGTCTTCAAACTTCTGTGATCCGCGCCGGCCACGCCAACATGTTTTTAAGCCCGGTGTTCAGAAAGGCGTTTGTCAATACCATTGGGGCTCCGCTGGAATTGTATAACACGGACGGAGCAACCGGCGCGGCGATCGGCGCAGGTGTTGGTGCCGGCATTTTCGGATCAGTGCGCGAAGCCTTTCACGGCCTTGAGCTTATCCGTCAGGAGTCGCCGGAAAGAGCGGCATCCGAGCAATACAACGCGGCATATCATCATTGGAGAAATCAACTAGAAAAATACATATGAAACTTGCTTTGGGAAATCAGGAATACTTTAAAGGCATCGGACAAATCGGTTTTGAAGGTAAGGATTCGGACAATCCGCTTGCCTTCAAATATTACGATGCCAAAAAGAAAGTGGGTAAGAAAACAATGGAGGAGCACCTGCGCTTTGCCATTGCATACTGGCACACGTTCTGCGGAAATGGAGGCGACCCGTTTGGTGCGCCAACGAAGAATTTCCCCTGGTTGGAAAGCAATGATCCGGTTCAGTGTGCCTTCGACAAGCTTGACGCTGCCTTCGAATTCATTACCAAAATTGGCGCGCCGTTTTACTGTTTTCACGACTACGACCTGGTGAGTGAAGCTCCGACCCTCAAGGAATCCGGTGAACGGCTTCAGAAGGTTGTCGCTTATGCAAAGCAAAAACAAAAAGCCTCGGGTGTAAAACTATTGTGGGGCACCGCCAACCTGTTTTCTCATCCGCGCTATATGAATGGCGCTGCCACGAATCCGGATTTTAACGTCGTGTGTTATGCGGGCAACCAGGTGAAGAATGCCATCGATGCTACTATTGAGCTGGGAGGAGCAAATTACGTTTTCTGGGGAGGAAGGGAAGGATATCTTTCATTACTCAATACAAACATGAAACGGGAGCAGGAACATCTTGCGCGGTTTCTGCATGCGGCCAGAGATTATGGAAGGGCTAACGGGTTCAAAGGCACTTTTTTCATAGAACCTAAACCGATGGAGCCGACAAAACACCAGTACGATTTTGATTGCGCTACGGTCATTTCATTCTTACGGCAATACGACCTCATGGATGATTTCAAGTTAAACATTGAAGTCAACCATGCGACGCTTGCCCACCACACTTTCCAGCACGAGTTGCAGGTGGCTGCGGACGCGGGTCTGCTGGGAAGTATCGATGCCAATCGCGGCGACTACCAGAATGGATGGGATACCGACCAGTTTCCCAATAATCTTTATGAGCTGACCGAGGCGATGCTGGTGATCCTGGAGGCTGGAGGATTCCGTTCCGGAGGAATTAATTTTGACGCCAAGACCAGGAGGACATCCACAGACCTTGCCGACATCTTTTATGCTCACATCGGCGGGATGGATTGTTTTGCACGGGCGCTCCTGATAGCGCAGGCGGTGCTGGATCACGGTGAGTATTCAAAACTGCGAAAAGAGCGTTATGCAACGTTTGATACGGGCAAAGGGAAGCAGTTTGCACAGGGAAAAGTCGCGTTGGAAGAGCTTGCAAAACTTGCCCATAAAAATGGCGAACCACAGCAAATCAGCGGAAGTCAGGAGTATTACGAAAACCTGATCAGTCGTTTCATTTGAAAAACGAATCACCGTTAGGTTTGAAGGCCAAATGTTTTGTCGCCGGTCATCCGCCACTGCGCAGGATTTAAAAAATTTTCGTCGTTTGAATTTATCCAAAAACACATTCTAAGCTTTTATTCACTATTTTTCGCGCCGTAGTTTGAAACCGGCACAGCCATGAACCTCAGACAGGTGAAATATTTTTACAACTTCAACCCCATTTCATCCAGAAATTAACCCTTCAACATGAAAGAAATATCAAAGACGAAAAGAAAATTACGCATGGGAATGGTCGGCGGTGGCCTGACCTCATTCATAGGTCCTGTTCACCGGAAAGCCGCGGGTATTGACGGAGAAATTGAATTGGTGTGCGGGGCTTTCAGTATAATTCCGGAGGAATCCGTCGAAACTGGCAGACTGCTGTACCTGAATCCGAACAGGGTATACAACACCTACCAGGAAATGTTTGAAAGAGAAAAAGATCTTCCTGCAGAAGAGCGCATGGATTTTGTCTCGGTAGTTACGCCCAATCACGTGCATTTTGGTCCTTCCAAGATGGCCCTGGAGAATGGGTTTCATGTGATGGTGGAGAAGCCAATAGCTTTTTCCCTGGAAGAAGCTAAAACACTTCAGAAGCTGGTCGGAAAAACAGGGCTGCTTCTCTGCCTTACACACACGTACACTGGCTATCCCCTCGTCAAGGAGGCAAGACATATTGTTGCAACAAATCAGCTTGGTAAAATCAGGAAAGTATACGTCGAATATCCGCAAGGATGGTTGTCAACTTTGCTGGAAGGAACCGGAAACATGCAGGCATCCTGGAGAACTGACCCGAAGCAGTCTGGAATGGGGGGAGCGATTGGTGACATCGGGACCCATGCGGCCAACCTTGCAGAATATATCACGGGCTCAGACATCAGTGAGATATGTGTGATGCTGAATGCCGTGGTAAAGGGAAGACGGATCGACGACGATTGCTCGATGCTGGTAAAATTCGAAAACGGCGCGAGTGGCGTATTGTTCGCCACACAGGTTGCCGCAGGTGAGGAGAATAATCTTAATATCCGTGTCTACGGCGAAAAGGGCGGACTTGAGTGGAGACAACAGGATCCGAACACACTGATATTGAAATGGCTGGACAAACCCACAGAGATCGTCCGTGCCGGCCAAAAATACCTTTCCGATCACGCAAAAGCCTTTACAAGAACACCGGCCGGCCACCCGGAGGGATACCTCGAAGCATTTGCAAACATTTACAGGGCATTTTCAAGGGCGGTTCGTGATTATAAACCCGGCAAGCGGATCAATCCCGAGAAGTACGACTTTCCCGATGTTTCACATGGTGTTCGCGGGATGAATTTTGTCACGACCGCCGTGAAGTCAGCGAACTCGAACAGAAAGTGGATCAAGTTGAAAAAGTGATACGGCGAACGGCAGGAGTTATCTGACTCCGGTTTGAAATTTTTAATTTAAAAATCAATGAAGACGATTAAGGGACCAGCGATATTTCTCGCCCAGTTTATGGGCGATCAGGCTCCGTTCGATAATATCAAAACAATTTGCAAATGGGCAGCCTCTCTTGGTTATGTAGGGGTTCAAATTCCTACGTGGGATCGCCGATGTATCGACCTGGCCAAAGCAGCGGAAAGCAAAGATTACTGCGATGAATGGAAAGGCACAATCGAATCATGCGGACTGGAGGTGACCGAACTCTCTACACACCTTCAGGGGCAGCTGGTGGCGGTTCATCCTTCTTTCAATGAGCTTTTCGATGGATTTGCCCCCAAGGCATTGCGCGGCTCACCCAAGGAAAGAACTGCATGGGCTGTGGAACAGCTGAAGAATGCGGCAAAAGCCAGTAAGAATCTTGGACTTAGCGCGCACGTTACATTTTCCGGCGCGTTGATGTGGCATACTGTTTATCCATGGCCCCAACGCCCTGCGGGACTTGTTGATGACGGTTTTAAGGAACTCGCAAAACGCTGGTTGCCGATATTGAACGCATTCGACAAAGCAGGCACCGATCTCTGCTATGAGATCCATCCAGGCGAAGACCTTCACGACGGAATAACTTTTGAGCGCTTCTGGGAAGCTACGGGTAAACACGAGCGGTGTTCAATACTGTATGATCCAAGCCACTTTATGCTTCAGCAATTGGATTACCTTCAATATATCGACTTCTACCATGAGTTTATCCGCATGTTCCATGTAAAGGATGCGGAGTTTAATCCATCAGGAAAGGTCGGTGTCTACGGCGGTTATCAGGATTGGATCAACAGAGCCGGAAGATTTCGTTCACCAGGCGACGGCCAGGTTGATTTTAAGTCGATCTTTTCGAAACTTACACAATATGGTTACGACGGCTGGGCCGTGCTGGAATGGGAGTGCTGTATGAAACATCCGGAGCAGGGTGCCTCCGAAGGTGCCAGGTTTATCAAAGACCATATCATCAGGGTGACCGAAAAGGCCTTTGACGATTTTGCCAATACAGGCAGGGACCAAAAGTTCAACAAAAAAGTGCTAGGTTTAATTTAATAATCCAAAAAATGAAAAAGTTTTACATTCTGATTTTACTGACGGGATTTGCTTCGTGGACATTGACCTCATGTGGTGGCAAAAAAGCCGAAGATAAAAAAGCCAGCGAAGAAGAATATAGCGATTATGAGACGGCTGAACCTAAAAAAGATTCTGACGAGGACCTGATAAAACAAGGGCAGGCATTGGTTGAAGCGAGTGATTGCAAGACCTGCCACCATCCCACCAACAAGATCATCGGCCCTTCCCACACCGATGTGGCAAAAAAATACGACTTTACCCGTGCTAACATCGGCTTGCTTGCTTCAAAAATTATCAAGGGCGGACAGGGAGTCTGGGGCGAGATACCGATGACGCCGCACGCCGATATTCCACAGGCCGATGCTGAAAAAATGGCCATGTATGTTCTCTCCCTTGATGGCGAGAAACCAAAAGACTAAACGGTGCCTGCACTGCCGCCGAATTGCCCGAAGTTAAAAAGCCCCTGGCGTTTAAGATATTTAGAAACAAAGAAAGATGATCATGAGTAGTCGTCTGCGGTTGTATTTTATCGCAATAGTAACAGTCTGTACCACTTTTTTTTCGTGTGAGCGAAGCAAGGAAATAAAACGCCCGCGTGATCCGTGGGTTTTCCGGTCAGTGCTGGATCAGAAGCCCCGTATGGTGACGGTGGTGTTGAATGAGAATCTTTATGTCGCTTATGACGCGCGCGCTTGCCAGTTGTACAAAGCCTGGAAGGGCGGTGTCATCTTCGACGGTGCGGTATATACGTCCAATCACGGACCACAGCCCACCTCGAACGGATACGCCTACTTCACCCAACCGGAAGGGCAAACCTCATGGTATTTCGTAAATGATGGAACTGAGTCAGAGGCGATACCCCATTTCAGGGGCTATTTCTTCAAGGACGGGCAGGTGACATTCAATTTCGACGTCGAACATGAAAACGGCACCGTCATCCGCGTACAGGAAACTCCGGAATACGAGGAGAAAAATTCAAAAACCGGTTTCAGCAGAAACTTTCGGGTATACGATCTGCCGGAAGGCGTGGACCTGAAGATCAAGACCCTGATGACAAATCTTCAGGAGGAAAAGGACTATGAAACAGATGGCAAGCTGAACATTCTGAATACTGCAACCAAAAAAATCGGAGAGGGAACAGTGTATGAATTGCAGGGTGAGCTTACCCTCAATCGTGAAAAAGCTACTGAACTGATTATTTATTACCATCCTGGCTTTGATACGACAGAAGACCAAAAGAAGGATGAACAACCAGTGGACGACATCGCTGCAGGCGCCAGCCTGATCGACGGCTCCGATTGTAAAACATGCCATAACAAAGAAGTTAAAACAGTTGGCCCTTCCTACATTGACATTGCAAAAAAGTACGAAAACTCCGAGGCTAATGTCCGGATGCTTGTTAGCAAAGTGATCAAAGGAGGATCGGGTGTCTGGGGTAGTGTGCCAATGACCGCCCACCCGGACCTGACGGAAGATGATGCCGGGAAGATGGTGACCTATATCATGTCGCTGGACGGCGAAAAACTAGCCGAGAACGAAAATACAAATATTGACCTTAGTGCTGGTACTGATCCGGTCGGCTTCACTTTCGACCCGAAAAATGAATTTGAAAAAGAAGAAGCCGGCAAAGAATATGCGGGACTCGCTGTCTCTATTTACAAGATCGATAGAATCGACCTCAGTTTTTACGACATCCCCAAACACACAGATCCGGTATTTACAGCGGTTGCACCAGCGATCCATTTCAGCGACGAGCTCTTTGCTTCCAATCCCGACATGCACGACAATGTCATCTTTCATGTCAAAGGTTTCGTGCAGATCGAGAACGACGATAATTATGTTTTCCGGCTTGTCAGTGACGACGGCTCCCGTTTATGGCTCGACAATAAATTGCTGGTAGACAACGATGGCATGCATGGTCCGCAGGCTCGTGACGGCGAGATCATGCTGAAAAAAGGCAAACATCAGGTTGAAATTCTTCACTACCAGGGATTGGGTGGATTGGCCCTGTCTCTTCAATGGGCAAAACACGGTGATAAGAAATTTTCCGTTATCACAGGAACAAGCCTTGTCCATAATAAATCACATTTTAAGAAATCAATTCCCTACGTGCCGATCACCAAACTGGTAAAAAATGTACCGGGCGATAAACGTGACGAGGCAGGTGTTCATCCTTCTTTTGAATTATCACAGGCGCGGCCTTCTTCTTTCAAACCGAAAGTTGGCGGACTGGATTTCCTCTCAGACAGCAGTTTGCTGGTTTGCACATGGGATTCATTGGGCCCGCTTTACCGGCTTGAAGGGGTGACTGGCGAGGATCCTGAAAAAATCAGGGTCACCAGGATCGCTTCCGGCCTGGCAGAACCTCTTGGCGTCAAGATTGTCAACGACACAATTTATGTTCTTCAAAAACAAGAGCTGACACGTCTCCTTGACAACAATCAGGACGGCATCATCGATGAATTTCAGACAGTGTGCGATGGCTGGCGTGTCTCGGCGAATTTCCATGAATTCGCGTTTGGCCTTGCCTACAGGGATGGATATTTCTATGCCGCACTTGCCACGGCAATCAACCCGGGAGGGGCAAGCACGAAGCCGCAGATCCCTGATAGGGGAAAGGCGATCAGGATTTCAAAAAAGGATGGAAGTTTTGAATTTATCGCAAGCGGCCTGCGGACTCCGAACGGAATTAACTTCGGCGTCGATGATGAATTGTTCATCGCAGACAATCAGGGCGACTGGTTGCCGTCCAGCAAGATCGTACATGTAACAAAAGGTGCCTGGTTTGGATCGCGGTCTGTTGACTTTGAAGGAACCGCAAATGCGAAAGAGAAATTGCCCGTTGTATGGCTTCCCCAGGACGAAATTGGTAACTCTCCGACGCAACCTGTTCCGATCCATCTTGGCCCGTACAAAGGCCAGCAACTGCACGGGGAAGTGACCCACGGAGGTCTGAAGCGGGTCTTTATCGAGAAGGTAAACGGTGAATACCAGGGGGTCGTATTCAGGTTTACGCAGGGACTTGAAGGCGGCGTTAACCGCGTGGTTTGGGGGCCTGATAATACCTTGTACGTTGGAATGATCGGCAATCCCGGCAACTGGAGTCAGCAGGGTAAGGAATGGTATGGTCTTCAAAAGTTAAAGTGGACCGGCAACCCCGCTTTTGAGATGCTTGCCGTTCGTGCCAAATCGAACGGAATGGAAATTGAAATGACAGAGCCCATTGCAAACGGATTTGGGAACTCAATTTCAGATTACGAAGTAAAGCAATGGTATTATAAGCCAACGGAAAATTACGGAGGTCCCAAACTCGATGAAAAATTTCTCAGGATCCGCTCGCTGAATATTTCGGAAGACCGAAGAAAAATCTTTCTGGAACTGGATGGTATGGAATCCAACCACGTCGTATACGTTCGACTGAAAGGTATGTTCATCAGCGCCGCGAACAGAAATCTCTGGACAACGGAAGCCTGGTATACGTTGAACCAGATCCCGGCCAATGTGCCTGGTTTTGAGAACCCGGTTCTACCGCCAGTAGCCAATGCGTTAACACCAAAAGAGGTGTCTGAAGGCTGGCGCTTGCTGTTTGATGGGAAGTCAACCAAGGGATGGCATACGTTCAAAAGTGACGGCATCGGCAGCGCATGGAAGGTGAGGGATGGTGCCCTTTACCTCGACACCTCAAAGAAAAAGGATTGGCAAACTGTGGGCGGGGGAGATATTGTCACGGAGGATGAATTCGAGAATTATGAATTGAGCCTTGAATGGAAGGTCCAGAAATGTGGGAACAGTGGGATCATTTTTAACGTGGTCGAAAATGACAAATACGATTACGTCTGGCAAACCGGACCGGAGATGCAGATACTTGACAACATATGCCACCCGGATGGCCGTATCGAAAAACACCGGGCTGGCGATCTGTATGATCTGGTAGAAAGCAGGTTTGTGGCAGCCAATCCCGCCGGGGAATGGAATCAGGCCCGGATTGTGGCCAACAAGGGAAAGTATGAGTTCTGGCTCAACGGATATCGTATCGTGGAATTTGATATGACCACAAACGAATGGAAGGCGCTTATCGCGAAAAGTAAATTTGTTGACATGCCGGATTTTGGTAAAGTGACCAGGGGCCGGATTTCATTGCAGGACCATGGCGATCAGGTCTGGTTCCGCAATATCAAGATCAGGGAATTGAAGTAAAGCAGCAACAGACAATCCGGAGGTTAGCCCTTCCGGATTTTTTAATTTCGAATATGAGGCCATACATAATTTATCTTGTTTTCTTTTGCATGATGTTTTCGTGCAGGCAAGAGAACAACCGCATCCTGGTTTTCTCTAAAACCAAAGGCTACCGGCACGAATCAATCGGTGATGGCAAAGTGGCCCTGATCCAACTGGGAAAGAAAAATGGATTTGAGGTGGACACAACCGAAAACGCTGCTCTGTTCACGGATGAAAAGCTGAAACGATACAGCGCCGTAGTCTTTCTCAGCACGACAATGGATGTGCTGAACACGGTAGAGCAATCCGCCTTCAAACGATTCATCGAGGCCGGCGGAGGTTTTGTCGGCATTCATGCCGCAGCTGATACGGAATATGAGTGGCCATGGTATGGGAAACTCGTCGGCGCTTATTTCAAAAGCCACCCGAAAATCCAGGAGGCGAGGATCAAAAAAGTAAAACCGTTCGGCGCCGACAAGCTTCCGGATACCTGGGTGAGGACGGACGAGTGGTACAATTACAAAAGCATCTCCGATGACATCAACGTGATATTTGAGCTTGATGAAACTTCCTATGAGGGCGGAGAGAACGGAGATCACCATCCGATTGCATGGTACCATGAATTTGAAGGAGGACGCGCTTTTTATACGGGACTCGGCCATACGAAGGAAAGTTACAGCAATGAACCATTCCTCGACCACGTACTGGATGGTATTCAATATGCCATGGGCGGGAAAACCCTCGATTATGATAAAGTCACCACCCGGCTGGCGCCGGAAGAAAATCGTTTCACGAAAACAGTGCTTGATTTTCACCTCGACGAGCCGACGGAGATGACGATACTGCCGGACGGCAGGATTATTTTTCTTGAGAGAAAAGGTATTATTAAGCTTTACAAGCCCACGGATGGCAAAGTCAGGGTCGTGAACACTTTCAATGTTTGGAGCAAGCATGAGGATGGTATGATCGGCGTCACGGCAGACCCTGGCTATTCGCAAAATAACTGGATCTACATTTTTTATTCGCACCCCGAACGCCCGGCAAATGTTCTTTCTCGTTTTATTTTTAAGGATGACAAGGTCGACACGACCTCCGAAGTTCAGATACTCGAAGTTCCCGTTCAGCGTGAGCAGTGTTGCCATACAGGAGGGTCGTTGACTTTTGGCCCCGGAGGAAACCTCTTTATATCAACCGGTGATAATACAAGCCCTTTCGAATCCGATGGATTCAGCCCCTCGGACGAACGCGAGACTGGGTTGAATGCAGAAGGGAAACTGGTACCGCGCAGCCCCTTTGACGCACAAAAATCGTCTTCCAACACAAATGACCTGAGGGGAAAGATACTGCGGATACATCCTGAACCGGACGGCACATATACGATTCCGGAAGGCAATCTTTTCAAACAAGGCGAGCCCAACACACGACCTGAAATTTATGTAATGGGATGCCGCAACCCTTACCGGATCTCGGTAGATTCACGGACTGGCTATTTGTACTGGGGCGAGGTTGGACCGGATGCTGGCGACAGCGATTCGCTACGCGGGCCCCGCGGGTATGACGAGGTTAATCAGGCAAAAAAAGCTGGCTTCTTTGGCTGGCCGTATTTTGTAGGCAACAATTACAGCTATGCACGGTATGATTTCGCCACCAAAAAAGTGTTGAAGAAATGGGATCCGAACGCCCCCGTAAACGAATCACCCAACAATACTGGAAAACGAGAGCTTCCACCGGCCACACCTGCCTTCATCTGGTATCCCTATGCGAAATCCGAAGAATTCCCTATGGTTAAGGAAGGTGGACGCAATGCCATGGCGGGTCCGGTGTATTACAGTGAAAACTATGAAGGTGTGGCTACCGCCTTCCCCGATTATTTTGATGGCAAGGTGCTCATTTATGACTGGATGAGAAACTGGATGTTCCTCGTGACCACAAATGATAAAGGGGTAATCAGGGACATCGAGCCGTTCATTCCCAATACGAAATTCAATAACATCATGGACCTGGCATATGGTCCTGACGGTAAGCTGTATATGTTGGAATATGGAACTGCGTGGTTCAGGCAGAATATCGATGCACGACTTGTCCGGATTGATTATAATGGAGGAAACCGGCCGCCGGCGCTGTCATTTACCGCTGACAAATACAACGGTTCCGTTCCGCTTACAGTCAATTTTTCAGGGCATGGAACAGTTGACCCGGACGGCGATAAACTAAAATATGAACTTGTTGCCAATGGAAAATCATATCAGTCAGACGATGGCAATTTTACGGTGACGTTCGATACGCCGGGAGTGTTCAATGCCGATTTTAAGGCGACGGATGATAAGGGTGGATCCGGCACCGCCAGGCTTCAGATCACTGCTGGAAACGAACCTCCTCTTGTTACAGCCGAAATTACCAGTGGCAATAAGATGTTTTATTTCCCTGCATCGCCTATCCAATATTCGGTACAGGTTAGGGACAAAGAAGACGGCTCAACCAGTGACGGCAAAATCTCGCCGGGTGCAGTCTCAGTGACTTTCAACCATCTCAAGGGTTTCGACATGACCAGGATTGCCCAGGGCCATCAGCGGTCGCCCATTGAATTACCTGGTAAATCTTTAATGGAACGAAGTGATTGCAAGTCGTGTCACCTTCTTGAGGAAAAATCCGTCGGTCCTTCCTATAAGGAAATCGCGCTTAAATACAAAGGCCAGCGTGGCGCCCGTGACCAACTCGCCGCCAAGGTGATAAAAGGTGGTGCAGGTGTATGGGGCACAACCGAAATGGCGGCTCATCCGCAGATCAGCGTGGAAGACGCCAAGCAGATGGTTGAATACATTTTATCGCTCGGAGAGGAAAAGACTATCAGCAAGCTTCCTTTGGCGGGACACGCGATTCCCGGTAAGGAGGAGGAAGGGGCATACCTCCTGATGGCAACATATTTCGATAAGGGGGGACCGAATGTTCCGTCGATTCCATCGACCCATACGCTTGTACTGCGCAGTCCAACCCTGAAGGGAGACGCGGCCACCGAGTTAAGGGGCGTCAGGACTATCCGTCACGAAGGCAATATCGGCCTCGAGAATATCCGCCATAATACATCAGCGGCGTTCCGGGATTTGGACATGACAGGCGTAAGGCAGCTTACGCTGACCGCATTCAATCATCCGGGGAATACCGTTGGCGGCTCAATCGAAGTGCGTCTCGACAAGATTGATGGAGCACTTTTAGGAAAAGTCGAAGTAAATAAGCCGGAGATATCGTCGTCTTCTATCCGGCTGAATCGACTTGACGGGACTCACAGCATTTACCTGGTGTTTGTTAACCCGACAGCCGGCGACAAACCGCTGTTTTATTTCGTCAATATGAAACTTGCTAACAAATAAAACTACCACCAATACCACCACAATGAAAAGAAGAGAATTTATTCAGAACTCGGCCTTCACCATTGGAGGCTTGATTGCCCTTCCTTCGTTTATGCAGGCCTGCGCAGAGCAGAAATCCAATGTGGGACTACAGATATATACACTGCGTTCAACGATCTTCAACGATCCTAAAGGCGTCCTGAAACAGGTGGCCGACTTTGGTTACAAAGAGCTTGAAACCTTTGCATATGGCGATGGAAAAATCTTCGGAATGGATTTCAAGGAATTCAACAATTACGTCACCGGTCTTGGAATGAAGGTTTCCAGCGGACACTACGGTCTCGATCTCGCAACAGGCGACAAGTGGGAACAGGCAGTCAGCGATGCCAAATCGATAGGCCAGGAATATATGGTCGTTCCTTACATCCAGGATACGGAAAGAAAATCCATTGATGATTATAAAAAGATCTGCGCAAACCTGAACAAGGCCGGGGAGATTTGTACAAAAAATGGCGTCCGCTTCGGCTATCACAACCACGCTTTTGAATTCGAGACGCTCGATGGACAAATCCCCTTTGATGTCATGCTCGCTGAACTCGACCCCAAACACGTCGGGATGGAAATGGATATCTATTGGGTTGTCAGAGCAGGGAAGGATCCTTTACAATATTTTGAAAAATATCCAGGCCGTTTTGAACAATGGCACGTCAAGGACATGGATAAAACTGATAAGGATCGCAATGCCGATGTCGGAACGGGCGCCATTGATTTCAAGCCAATATTTGCGAAAGCAAAGCAATCGGGTATGAAACATTTCTATGTTGAGCAAGAGACCTACCCAGGCGAGCCGATTGACAGCGTAGGTGCAAGTATCCGGAACCTCAAGGCAATTCTTTGATACCTTTTGATCCGAAGCGTGAAGTGCGATTCGTTTCATGGTGTTAACCAGACAAACAGTCCGCCCAGGTGTGAATACTTTTGTTGGTACTGTTTTCAACGTTTTTCCCGGCGCTGATTTGTGTCAGGTCAGTGCCCTAAACAAACTTTGACAGTGACATATCCGACCGGCTATCGGGCGTGGTTCTGGCTGGAGGTTCTGTCAGGTTGTTGCAGCATCGGACTAAGTTGGCAACCTTTAGCTATCGTCGCAGGCAGGCCGGTTACAAGCTCGCCGTTTCATTTACCGGTTAACACGCCTTACCCGGTTAAATTCTGATCCGTTTGGGGATAATCTGAACGATTATTTCGTTTGGACCTGAGACTTCTTTCCGAAATAAGCCGGGATATAAAAGAACCTGTGCGATCGATATTCAAAATTCTGTCGGGCCAGCATCATGAAGCCTCCCACCATTTTGATATGATCCAGGATAAACTTGTTACAAAATATCAGTTGGGAATCATACCGATCATTGTTTTACAGACTTGACTTTTAATCTTAAGTTTGGAGACGACAATTAAGTCCTTTCGTAATATGAAAATCGTCAATCTATTGCTCGCCGTGATGTTCATCGTTTTTGCATTTGTGCAGATCAACGATCCTGACCCTGTTGTCTGGATATTGATTTACGGTTCGATGGCAGTCATTTGCATCATGGCCGCGTTCCGTTATTATCCGAGGATCGCTATGGCTCTCATGATGATCTCGTTCCTCGTGTATAGCGCCGCGTTTTTCGATGGGATTGCAGAATGGCTGGCCATGGATGATAAGTCCGTGCTGTTTGACGACATCGCCAAAATGGAGCATCCATACATCGAAGAGTCCCGGGAGTTTTTGGGGCTCATGATCTGCATCATGGTCCTGCTGATACACTTGCTGCTCTCCATGAAACGCAGAAGGGTTTCCGCAGACTAAACCGCAAACGTTTTTGTTAGGGCAGTTTAAAAACCTGCCTTTCTTTTTATAAATTACCCCGTATGAAGACAATTTTTACGCACATCCCAATTATTTTTTTACTTATTTGCTGCACATCTCCAAAAGAAAAAATTCCTCCGGTGAACGGGATGCAAAAGCAATCAGGCAAAGTGATCGTATATCAGATGCTTACCCGTCTCTTTGGAAACAAGGTGTCAACCAATAAGCCATTTGGCACTGTTGAAGAAAACGGCGTTGGCAAATTTAATGATATCGACGCCACGGCATTGCGCGGCATTAAGGAGCTCGGCGTGACCCACGTATGGTATACCGGAGTGCTGGAACATGCCTTGCTGACAGACTATTCCCGTTTCAACATACCCCTCGATGACGCCGACATCGTCAAAGGTCGCGCGGGATCGCCTTACGCGATCAAAGATTATTACGATGTCAACCCCGACCTTGCTATGGATGTGCCCAACCGATTGTCGGAGTTCGAAGCCCTCGTCAACCGCACGCACCAGGCCGGCTTGAAAGCGTTGATCGACTTCGTGCCTAACCACGTGGCCCGCGCGTATAAGTCTGACGCCAAACCTGCTGACGTGCGCGATCTGGGAGAAACCGATGATAAATCAGTAACTTTTTCGGCTGCGAATAACTTTTATTACCTGCCTGGTCAATCCTTTACTACGCCACGTGATTATAAACCCCTGGGTAATTTGCCGTTTCCGACCGAAGACCGGAAATACGAAGAGACGCCGGCCAAGGTAACGGGCAATGATCAGTTCACAGCGTCACCCGGGGTTAACGAATGGTTCGAAACCGTAAAACTGAATTATGGCGTCGATATCCAGAACGGAAGAAAAACCTACTTTGATCCGATACCCGATACCTGGAATAAAATGAGAGACATTCTCATTTATTGGACAGGGAAAGGTGTCGACGGATTTCGTTGTGATATGGCCGAAATGGTCCCCGTTGAATTCTGGAATTGGGTGATCCCGCAGGTCAAGGAAGTAAAACCGGAAATTATTTTTATCGCAGAGATCTATAACCCCGATCAGTACCGGAACTATATCGAAACAGGAAGATTCGATTTTCTCTACGACAAGGTATTGCTCTATGACACGTTGCGTTTGCTGTTGAATGGCCAGCGCAGCACAGCGGATATACCAAAGATCCAGAAACGCCTCGAAGGCATTAACAGCAACATGCTGCATTTCCTGGAGAATCATGATGAACAACGGCTCGCTTCGAAGTACTTCGCCGGCGATATGTGGAAACCCGCGCCGGCAATGGTCATCAGCGCGACGATCGATAAAGGTCCTGTGATGATATATTTTGGTCAGGAAGTAGGAGAACCGGGCAATGGCGCAGAAGGTTTTGGTGGCGACGATGGAAGAACTACGATTTTCGACTACTGGGGAGTGCCGGAACACCAAAAGTGGATGAATGGAGGCAAGTTTGACGGCGGACTTTTGTCAATGGAACAAAAGCAGCTTCGGCAATTCTACGCTGATCTTTTGTCTCTTGCGGCAAGTAGCCCGGCGATCACGCAGGGTGCATATGAGGACATCACGGATTTCAACATCAGCCGATCCAATTTTACGGATAACGTTCATGCCTACCTGCGGTATTCCGATGCGGAAAGGTTGCTGATCGTCAACAGCTTTAATGACAAGGACCAGGTCGTTAAAATCACGATTCCCGAAGATGCCATTGGAAGAATGGGCCTGGATCGCACGGCAGCCTACATTGCCAGAGATATGTTGTGGAGAGAAGCCGAAGTAGGGTTTGACAAAACATTCACCTTTGAGTTAAAGCTCAGGCCTTACAGCTCATTCATCTTCAAAATCAAGTAAAGGATGGCCATCAGATTCAAAACAATTTGTTCCTTCGTCCTGATCGTTTTTGTTTGCGGCTGCGACAAAAATAAAACAGACGTGGTCAGGTGGCCATATGGTGTGAAGTATGAAGTGTTTGTCATGTCCTTTGCCGACGGCGATGGAAACGGAAAGGGTGATTTCAAAGGCCTTACCGCAAAGCTCGACTACTTTAAGGATCTCGGCGTGAATGGACTTTGGCTCATGCCGATCATGCCCTCCGATACCTATCACAAATACCATGTGATCGATTATAAGAATATTGATCCGGATTTTGGCACCCTCGATGATTTCAAAACATTTGTGGCGGAAGCGCACAAACGCGACATCAGGATCATCACCGATTACGTGATCAACCACACGGGTAACCTTCATCCGTGGTTCCTCGAGGCGCAAAAAGGAAAAGACAATCCATACAGGGACTACTATGTGTGGGCCAGGAAGGATTCGATCCGTAACCAGATAATGAAAAGGGAAAAAGCGCTTGATTCTGATAACATCCGGAAATGGCATGCTGTCAATGGCGATACACTCGGAGAACATTACTACGGTTACTTTAACAGCCTCACACCTGATCTCAATCTTGATAATCCCAGGGTGAGGGAGGAGATTGTGAATATCGCGCGCTTTTGGCTGGACGAGATTAAAGTCGACGGATTCAGGATGGATGCGGCAAGGCATATTTTTCCCGATGAAAGGGTTACCGACAATCACGAATTCTGGGTTTGGTTCCGGAAGGAAATGGAACAAATAAAACCGGATGTTTACCTGGTTGGAGAAGTTTGGTCTTCGGCAGAAGTTGTTGCCCCATACCTTAAGGGTTTGCCTTCGCTGTTTAACTTCGACCTCGGATATGCGATCACGGATGTTGCCAGGGCGGGCAAAGACACGATCGGTCTGGTGCAACGATACAAGGAGATCAGAGACTATTACAAATCGATCACCAACGAATATCTCGATGCCACATTTGTGAAAAACCACGATCAGACCCGGCTTCTGACCGAATTAAAAGGCAATGTTGATAAGGCGCGAATGGCCGCCTCTATGTTACTGACCATGCCGGGAACGCCCTACCTTTACTATGGCGAAGAAATCGGAATGCTCGGAGATAAGCTTCAGACATTTGCCGACATCTTTGGTCCTGACGCTTATGTCAGGGAGCCTTTCATTTGGGATTATGACAGGCGTGATAAAGCGGAGACCACCTGGGAGAAACCCCATTACAGCACCGATAGTACGGTCGTACCCATCAGCGCACAAAAAGGCGACGGTAATTCCCTTTACAGCTTCTACCAAAAACTAATTGCCTTCCGGAATAACAGCAAAGCCCTGACTTATGGTGACATTGACCAGGCAGGAATTTCAATTTCCGAGGTCGTTGCGTTCAGACGCGTTCACGATGATGAAACCGTGCTGGTATTGCACAATGTTTCAGACGTCGAGGTCACCGTTCCCTTGCAAGCGGAAAATGTTGATTTTGACGAAGTGGTGTACGACTTGAACGGAAAAAGTGTGCTGCTGGACGGAGAATTGACGCTTCCAGCCTTTAGCACGGTTATTTTGAAATGATGTCAAATTTAACGAGTTCATAAAGCATGAATGCCAAGGGCCAGTCACGGGTAATGATCGAAAATGTTCAGCCTCAGGTTGATGGTGGATTGTATCCCGCAAAACGAACGGTAGGCGAAACAGTAGAGGTGCGCGCGGATATTTTCGGGGATGGCCACGACCACGTACGCGCCCACCTGTTTTTTAAAAAAGATCGGGATAAGAGCTGGCAGGTCAGGGAGCTTCATCACGTTGGCAATGATGTTTGGATCGCTTCATTCAGCGTTGCTGAAAAGGGAGTGTACAAGTTTACGATCGAGGCATGGATCGACCACCTGGATACCTGGTACGATGGTTTTAAGAAAAAGGCCGATGCCCGTCTCGACGTTCACGTCGAATTAATGGAAGGTGCGAAGTGGCTTCGCAAACTCCCTAATAAGAGCGGAGAAATTGAACGCATAGCGGCACAGTTAGAAGATAAAAGCAATTACGCGGGGGCCGTCTCGCTTGTTCTGAGCAGGGAATTCGCCAGCATCGTTCAGGCAAACCCTTTGAAAAGCTTTGAAACCGCTTTGGACAGGGAGTTGAAGGTCGTCGTGGAACACCAAAAAGCGAATTTCAGTACGTGGTATGAGTTGTTTCCGCGGTCTGCATCTCTTGAAGGAAAACATGGTACATTCCGCGACGTGATCCGGCTTTTGCCACGAATCCAGGCCATGGGATTTGATGTCCTATACCTGCCTCCAATCCATCCCATCGGAAAGGTAAATCGCAAGGGAAAAAATAATAACGTTCGCTCGACGGCCGGCGAACCGGGATCGCCATGGGCGATCGGGAGCGATGAGGGAGGGCATAAATCCATTCACGCTGAACTTGGCACCCTTGAAGATTTCAAGTTGTTGATCGCCGAAGGAAAAAGGCATGGACTTGACATCGCTGTGGATATTGCATTCCAGTGCGCACCAGACCATCCGTACGTAAAGGAACACCCCGACTGGTTCCGGCAGCGGCCCGACGGCAGCATTCAGTACGCCGAAAATCCACCGAAGAAATACCAGGACATTTATCCTTTTAACTTTGAAAGCACGGATTGGAGGGCCTTGTGGGAAGAGTTAAAATCGGTAATCGTTTACTGGATCGAACAAGGTGTCAGGATATTCCGTGTGGATAATCCGCATACGAAACCCTTTATATTCTGGGAATGGGCGATTGCTGAAGTGAACAGGCAGTTTGAAGATGTGATCTTTCTTTCAGAAGCGTTTACGCGGCCAAAGGTGATGGCCTCATTGGCGAAGATTGGTTTCACGCAATCATACACGTATTTTACCTGGCGCGTTTCGAAACAGGAACTGACGGATTATATGAATGATCTCGTGTTCACCGGATCGAGAAACTACTTCAGGCCAAACTTCTGGCCCAATACGCCCGATATTCTGCCTTACCACCTCCAGCACCAGGGCGAGAATATCTTTATCATCCGCCTGGCACTTGCAGCAACGCTATCATCCAACTATGGAATGTACGGCCCGGTGTATGAGTTTTGTGAAAATGTTCCGGTTCCTGGCAAGGAGGAGTATATGGACTCCGAAAAATACGAGATCAGGCAATATGATTGGAAGAAAACCAACCGGATGACCGATATCATCACGTTGCTCAATAAAGCGAGGAATGAAAATCGGGCGCTTCAGTCCACGTGGAATCTTCAGTTCTGTTCAATTGATAACCCGCACCTGATCGCATACTTAAAGGCTACGGAAGATCTGTCGAACATTCTCCTCATCGTGGTCAACCTCGAGGCACACAGCCGCCAAATGGGCTTTCTGCAGTTGCCGTTGGACAAATTGAAGGTGGCGGGGGCGGTCAATATCAAGCTCCACGATCTCATAACCGACGAACGGTATACCTGGACGCAGGAATGGAATTACGTGGAGTTGGATCCTTACAAAATGCCGTTCCACTTATTTCGGTTAGAGATCCGCGAATCATTTATGTAAACACACATGAACGGAAATTTCAAAAATGCCGATCCCCTGTGGTTTAAGGACGCCATTTTTTATGAGCTTCACATCCGTGCTTTTTACGACAGCAACGGGGACGGTATTGGAGATTTTCCGGGTTTGATCCAAAAGCTGGACTACCTGGAGGACCTGGGTATCAACACAATCTGGCTTCTGCCTTTTTACCCGTCGCCCCTGAAGGATGACGGTTACGACGTGTCGGATTATTACGATGTCCATCCGGATTATGGCACCATCGCTGACTTTAAACTCTTTCTGAAAGAGGCGCACAAACGGAATATCCGGGTCATCACCGAACTTGTTCTCAACCATACGTCCGATCAGCACCCCTGGTTTAAAAGGGCCAGGCGCGCAAAGGCGGGCTCCCGTTTCCGGGATTTTTATGCATGGAGTGATACGCCGGAAAAATACAAGGACGCACGTGTCATCTTCGCCGATGAAGCCTCGTCAAACTGGACCTATGATCCCGAGGCCAAAGCGTACTACTGGCATCGCTATTACCGTCATCAGCCTGAACTAAACTTTGAAAATGCCGAAGTACAGCTTGAGATGATCAAGGTTGCCGATTTCTGGTTGAAGCTGGGCGTCGATGGATTTCGCCTTCCGTCCGTAACATTTTTATATGAGGAAGAAGGAACGAGTTGTGAGAATTTACCCCAGACACACGCATTCCTGCGGCGTCTGAGGGCACATATCGATAAGCATTACAAGAACCGGATCTTGCTTGCGGAGGCAAACCTGTGGCCGGAAGATGCGGCTACATATTTCGGTGGCGGCGAGGAGTGTCATATGAATTTTCATTACCCGTTGATGCCGAGGCTGTTCCTGGCCCTTCGAACGGAAGACAGTTACCCGATCATCGATATCATGGAGCAGACGCCGGCTACTCCGCCCAACAGTCAATGGGCTCTGTTCCTCCGCAACCATGATGAACTCGGACTTGAAATGGTCACGGAGGAGGAAAAAGATTACCTCTTTAAGGCGTATGCCTATGACCCGAATACAAAATTCAACATCGGTATCAGGCGCAGGCTGGCTCCGCTGCTAAACAACGACCGCAGAAAAATTGAACTGTTATATACGCTGCTTTTTTCTCTGCCGGGCACTCCCGTTTTGTATTACGGGGACGAGATTGGAATGGGCGATAACGTTTACCTCGGTGACCGTTATGGCGTACGAACGCCGATGCACTGGAGCATGAATGTGAATGCCGGATTTTCTGCCGCAAATCCCCAGCGACTTTTCCTTCCCGTGATTACCGATCCGGTTTATCGTTATGAGTCCGTGAACGTTACTACACAGGAAGAAAACCCCTCGTCACTTCTTTGGTGGGTTAAGCACGTGATCGGCATGCGTAAACGGCTCAATATATTCGGCCGGGGAGACATCAAGTTTGTTGAAACCTCGAATGCAAAAGTTCTCGCATTCATGCGTGCTTATGAAAAGCAGCGGATCATTGTCGTGGCCAACCTCTCCCAATTTTCGCAGGCGTGCACCTTGTTTCTTTCAGAATGCAAGGAGTGCGACATTACGGAGGTATTCAGCCAGAATCGGTTTCTCCCTGTCTCGGAAGGCGAATACCACATCACCATCGGACCTTACGGATACTTTTGGTTTCAGGTCGACAAGGCCGAAAGCAAAGACAAGGCAGAGGCGAGCGGTGAATTGCCGTTGTTGAAAACCGATATTTCGTGGGAGCGTTTGTTTGAAAATTATAATGAAGTAAGATTTTTTGAACGGCAGATCCTCCCGCTGTTCATGAAGAAGTGCCGCTGGTTCGGTGGTAAAGCAAAAGTGATCAGCAAGATCTCGGTACATAAAACCATTCCCTGGAAAGTGGACGGAGATACCCATTTTCTGGCGATTATTGAAGTTCATTACGTGCAGCGTCTCCCGGAGCTGTATTTCCTTCCATTGACATTTGTACTTTCCGACAGTCTTCTTGACAAGGTTGAATACACGGTTCAAAGTGTTGTTTGCCGGGCCGAGATTCAGGGGAAAGCCGGTTTTATCATGGACAGCTGCTATGACCGCGCTTTCCGCGACTGTTTGTTTGTGAGCATGGAAAAAGAAGCACGGATCAAGGACGATGATGGTGGTGTTCTTGAATTTAACTCGGGCGTTTTTTCAAAAGCAAATGAAAAGAAACCCGTCGACTCAAAAATTCTGAAATCAGATCAAAGCAATACGGCGATCATCTACAACGACGCATATTTTTTCAAGTTCTATCGCAAGCTGGAGAAAGAGATCAATCCGGATCTGGAGATCGTGCGTTTCCTTTCAGAGCATACTACATTTCAAAATAGCCCTCGCTACGCGGGCAGTGTCGAGTACCGCGACTCGGATGGGAAGGCGATCGTCTTTGGACTGCTGCAGGAAAAAGTCGACAACCAGGGCGAAGCGTGGGGCATGTCAGTCGATTCCGTAGGCAGATATTTCGAAAGGGTCATTACCAAAGCCAAGGGACTGAAGCTGCCAAGGCTGATCAACAAACCTGCTATTAAATTTGAGGAGGCACCCGAGCCGATCCAGGAATTTATCGGCACGGGATTTTACGAAAGGGTCGTTCGCCTCGGGCAACGGACGGCCGAAATGCACATGGCGCTTGCGTCTGATTCGCAAAACCCGGCATTTGCACCGGAAGTGTTCACCGCAAACTATCAACGGTCACTCTATTCGTCATTGCGAAAACTCGTGCGCGACCGTTTCAGCCTGCTGGAGAACTCCTTGTCCAAACTGAATCCCGAAGCGCATGAAATGGCAAAGAAAGTACTGGCGCTTGAAGAAACGATCCTGGAGGGCTTCAGCGAGGTATACCAGAGAAAAATCAATGCTGTTAAAACCCGGATACATGGCGATTACCATTTAGGACAAGTGCTGTTTACAGGAAAGGATTTTGTGATCATCGATTTCGAAGGGGAACCTGGCTTCTCTTTCAGCGAGAGACGTTTGAAGAAAAGCCCAATGAAAGATGTTGCCGGTATGATGCGATCATTCCATTATGCTGCTTTTGGAAAATTGCTCCTCAACGAAAATTACCGCGAACGCGATCTGGATTTGCTGGAGCAGGCCGCCGAACAATGGCAGCACTATGTCAGCCGGTTTTATCTCGGGGCTTACATGGAACGTATGGGCATGGGCACGAAACTTTCTGATGACCACGATATTCTCATCCGGACGTTTTTAATAGAAAAAGCTATTTATGAACTCGGATATGAACTGAATGGCCGGCCAGACTGGACAATTATTCCGCTGCGGGGAATATATTACCACGTAAATCGGTACATTCAGGAAAAAGAGGAAAAGAAAGGCTGATCGCTCGTTTCGAATTTTAAAGATAATTCAAATGCCAAAAAAAACAGATAAAGAAGTCGCGACTATGGAGCATTTTAGTTTGCTGACAGATTTTGATATACACCTTTTCAAACAGGGTAAACATTACAAGTTGTATGAGAAGCTGGGGTCCCACTTCATCAAAAATGCAACCACCGAAGGCACCTATTTTGCAGTCTGGGCGCCCAATGCGCGCAATGTTTCCATGATCGGAAATTTCAATTTCTGGAAAGACGGCCATCACAAATTGGCTCCGCGATGGGACGAGTCCGGGATATGGGAAGGTTTTTTTCCGGATATCAAATATGGTGAAGCTTATAAATATGCGATCCATTCCAACACAGGCGAGTTTTTGGAGAAAGCGGATCCCTTTGCACTTTACGCTGAAATGCCTCCCAAAACAGCCTCCATTGTCTGGCAGCCGAAATATGAATGGAAAGACCAGGAATGGATGGCAACGCGTAAGGCAAAAGCCGGTCTACCTCAGCCATATTCGGTTTACGAAGTTCACCTGGGGTCATGGAGAAAAAAATACGAGGATGGATCGCGGTCGCTTTCTTATCCTGAAATGGCCGACGAACTTGTACAGTATGTAAAGGATCTAGGGTTCACCCACGTCGAATTCCTTCCTGTGATGGAGCACCCGTTCTTTGGCTCATGGGGTTACCAGGTTACGGGTTATTACGCGCCCAGCAGTCGCTTTGGCAGTCCTGAAGATTTTATGTACCTGATGGATTCATTTCATCGCGAGGGGATCGGCGTTATACTCGATTGGGTCCCCTCACATTTTCCAGGCGATGCGCACGGGCTGCATAAATTTGATGGCACATTCCTCTATGAACATGAAGATCCGCGCAAAGGATTTCATCCCGACTGGAGCAGCTATATCTTTAATTATGGAAGGAATGAAGTGAGATCTTTTCTTATCAGCAACGCGATGTTCTGGATTGAAAAGTACCACGCCGATGGCCTCCGCGTTGACGCGGTTGCCTCCATGTTGTACCTGGACTACTCGAGAAAAGAAGGGGAGTGGGTGCCGAATCAATATGGCACCAATGAAAACCTCGATGCGATATCGTTCCTGAAAGAAATGAACGAATCGGTCTATGCGGCGTTTCCGGACATTGTTACGATTGCGGAAGAGTCCACTTCCTGGACAGGAGTGTCAAAGCCGACTTACCTCGGTGGCCTGGGCTTCGGCCAAAAATGGATGATGGGTTGGATGCATGACACGCTTGCGTACTTTAAGAAGGATCCCATATACCGAAGGTACCACCAGAATGACATCACGTTCAGCATCATGTATGCGTTTACGGAGAATTTCATGTTGCCTTTGTCGCACGATGAAGTTGTACACGGCAAAGGTTCGCTGTTGGGTAGAATGCCCGGCGACGAATGGCGAAGGTTTGCAAATCTCCGGTGTCTGTTTACTTACATGTTCGCGCATCCAGGCACAAAGCTGTTGTTTATGGGAGGGGAATTCGGCCAGGCTTCGGAATGGAGCCATGACCACGGTCTTGACTGGCACGTGCTTCAATACCCCGGACATCAGGGAATACAACTATTGATAAAGGATCTCAATGCATTTTACAAGCAGGAAAAAGCACTGTATCAGTACGGCTTCGAGCAGCGCGGGTTCCGGTGGATCGATTACGGAGATCGTGAAAATTGTGTCATGGCGTTTCAGCGGCAGGCAGATCACAAGGAAGATATGCTGATCGTTGTTTGCAACTTCACGCCGGAGGTCAGGTATCATTACCGTGTCGGCGTACCTTATCGAGGTGTGTGGAAGGAAGTTTTTAATTCCGACGAAAGAAAATACTCCGGAAGCGGCGTTCTGAATGCGGGCTTATTAACAACCTCTCCCGTAAAATACCATGGCGGCGATTACTCCGTTTCATTAACTTTGCCACCACTTGCTGTGACGATCCTGAAGCTTGAGAAGGAGATCAATGAGTTTGAGCTTGAGGGGAGCGCGACATAAAATAATTTTTGGCTTTTGTTAATTTGATTTTCGTTGGAAAGATATATCTGTATTCATGGGCACTTCTATCAACCGCCTCGTGAAAATGCATGGCTCGAAGTAATTGAGGTACAGGACTCTGCGCACCCCTATCACGACTGGAATGAACGGGTTAGTGCCGAATGCTATGCCCCCAATACCGCATCCCGGATTCTGAACGAAAACGGTGTGATCAGCAACATCGTCAACAACTACTCTCGCATCAGTTTCAATTTTGGGCCGACCCTTCTTTCGTGGATGGAGAGTTACGACCGTGAAACCTACGAAGCGATCCTCGAAGCGGATCGTCAGAGTCTGAAAATTTTCGGGGGCCACGGATCTGCCCTGGCGCAGGTTTACAACCATATGATAATGCCCCTGGCTAATACGGCCGATAAAGAAACACAGATCATCTGGGGTATCCGTGATTTTGAACACCGCTTTAATCGCAAGCCGGAAGGCATGTGGCTGGCGGAAACGGCGGTCGACACGGAATCGCTTGAACTGCTTGTGAGACACAACATCCGTTTTACCGTCCTGGCACCACGACAGGCAATGGCATACCGGAAAATTGATGAAAACGGAGACTGGACTACGGTTGACCATAAGCCGTTTGAAACGAGAAGACCGTACCGATGCAATTTGCCCTCTGGTAAATCCATTGTCTTGTTTTTTTACGACGGGGACATTTCCCAGGAAGTGGCTTTTAGCGGATTGTTGAATGACGGAAAAAAATTTGCCGACAGACTGTTGCATGCATTCGACCCGAAATCCGAGGAGCCACAGCTCGTTCATATCGCCACCGACGGTGAAACCTACGGTCATCACCACAAACATGGCGACATGGCGCTTGCGTTCTGCATTAACCACATCCAGAAAGATAAACGGGCGCAACTGATCAATTATGCGCAGTTTTTATCGATGCACAAGCCGCAATACGAGGTCAGGATTCATGAGAACAGCTCATGGAGTTGTGTGCATGGCGTTGAGCGGTGGCGCGATGACTGCGGCTGTAATTCAGGCGGAAAGCCAGCCTGGAATCAGCGCTGGCGCAAGCCGCTGAGAGAATCGCTCGACTGGCTGCGAAACGAGCTTTCCGTCATTTATGAACGTGAGACTTCGCAATTTCTGAAGGACCCGTGGCTGGCAAGGCAGGATTATATCAGCGTAATTTTGCATCGCGATGACGAGTCGATCAAGCGATTCATCCGTGACCATTGCAGCAAGCCGGTTGAAGTCAACCGCGTATTGCGATTGATGGAGGTGCAGCGCAACGCCATGCTGATGTACACAAGCTGTGGATGGTTCTTCGATGAGGTTTCAGGAATCGAGACGACGCAGATCCTGCAGTACGCATGCCGTGCCATGCAGCTGGTCAGCCAGATCATTGATTTCGACCTTGAGCTGGAATTCCGGAGAAGGCTGGAGACAGTTCCGAGCAACGTCATTGGGTTGGAAAACGCGGCGAATATTTATACGCGGTATGTGCTGCCTTCGAAGACCAACCTTCAAAGAGTGGGTATGCACTATGCAATCGCCTCTTTGTTCGAGGAGGACCCGGAGTCATTCCCTGTTTTCAATTACACCACGTCAAACGAGATATTCATCCGGAAAGAAGCCGGCCAGCAAAAAATGGTTTTGGCTGTTACCAAAGTGAAGTCAAACGTAACGCGCTCGGAAAGGAAGTTTGCGTTCGCAGTCATTCACCTTGGCGGACATAATATCATTGGGAATATTTCCATTGAAATGGAAGAAGATAAATTCGCGAGTATGCAGGCGCGCATGATCAGCGCATTTGAAGAGGGTAGACTCGGCGATATTATCGGATTGATGCAGACCTACTTCGGACCTGAAAAGTTCTCGATCTGGCAACTATTCCAGGACGAAAAAAGGAAGGTCTTCAACTTTATTACACAGCAAAGTATGGTTGACCTCGAGGAGTCGCTGCGCAGAATCTATAACCGCGACTATCCGTTGGTCATGGCGTTGGCCAACAACGAAATCCCCATACCAAATGCATACAGGACTTCATTCGAATATATTCTCAATGCTGACCTGGTCAACTGCTTTCTCACCGACAAGATCAATATCCGGCAGGTCGAAAGGATCATGACGGAACTTGTGAACTGGGACCTGAGAATTGAAGATCCGGGCAAGGTCGAAAAGTTTGCGGGCGAAAGCATCTTCAAAGAGCTGAAACGGATCAGCGCCGAAGGGGAAAGCTCCAAACGCATCGAGCGGTTAAACCGGTTGTTCCCCTTGCTGGTGAAATTCAACCTGAAACCAAATCTCTATAAATCCCAGAACCTGTATTTCGAAATTTCAAAAGGCATACAAACTAACAATGGCCGTTCGGAAGAATGGAAGAGGCAGTTCGTTTTGCTTGGGAATAATCTCGGCGTAAAGGTAGAATGACAATTACCGCAGGATCGTAACAATGCCTTTCAGGTTCGCTTTGCGGTTGATCAGGTTAAAGTCAACGGTATAAAAATACACGTCGGGTGGCAATGTGCTGCCGTTGTATTTACCGTCCCATTCTGTATTGATTCCGGTGCCTTCAAACACAAGCAGTCCTGATTTTGAATAGACCCTGATGACGACACCGTCGTAGTTTTGCGTGTTATCGAGGGGCCGGATACTCCACGTGTCATTTACGGCATCTCCGTTCGGCGTGAAGCCTGTCGGGATTTCGAACGAACCGGTGATCAGGTCGGAGAAGCTGACCGGTCTGATAATCCGCCTGCTGTTGGCCTGTCCGTCGCTGGCGTAGACACGGACTGCGGTACTCAGCCTGCCTGAGGTTTCTCCAGCGCCAAGCTGATAAACAACCGAACTGATAGCCGCGACATAATCCTGGATAGAGGCCTTGCCGATCAGCGCCAGGATCCCATTGCCACTGTCAAACAGTCCTTTGATCGGAGAGACAGAACTGCTGGGATAGTTGAGAATGTCGGTCCCCGGTATATACATTCCTTCCGGGAAACTAACCTCTGCAAGTGTCAGGGAATCGTTGTCGACATCAGAAAGAGTGACGTTCGTGAAAATGGTGACGGGCGCATCGCCGAAACGAACGCGAATTGCCGACGTATCCATCGCCATCACCGGTGCGTCATTCACCGCCCTGACCGTGATTTGAAAAGTATATGGGTCGCTGGTGTCCTGTCCGTTGGTGACAGTCACCGGGATAAAAAGATTGCCGTAATAGTTTGGCGCAGGAACGATGGTCGTGCCGTTGCTAACCTGATAATGTTCTCCCGCCGAAATGTTGATTGAAAATCCCTGGGGGTAATTATTCTGCGGATCACTGACGATCAAATGGCTGGTTTCGAGGGCAAATGATTCATCCTCTCTGATAATGACCGGCACCTGGTTTTTGATCACCGGGTCAGTGCTTCGGGCGGCTACACTAATCGTGAAATTAAAACGCTCGCTGTCCGCTTTTCCGTCGTTTACGATGATTGGGACAACGAGTGGGCCAACATAAGTTTCTTCCGGAGTTATCTCATTGCCGGAAACCGAATAATTTTCTCCGTCCTGGATCTTGACAATGAAGTCGGCAGGGTAGGCGTTATCCGGATCCCTGACGCTCAGGTGGGCGAATTCCAGTTTGACACCCGTACCGGCCGTCGTCCCGAGAGATTGCTGGCCGGTGATCACCGGGGGATCGTTGATGTTGCTAACGGAAATTTTGAGATCGAATTTTTCACTGTCGTCTTTTCCATCGTTAACAGTTACGGGTACTGTGAGGGTCCCGGTAAAATCCTTCTCGGGTGTAACTGCGTGTCCCGAAAACGAATAGTACGTCCCGGCGTACAGCTGCATGGTAAAACCGATTGGATAAAGAACGTCATCCTTGTCTTCGACTTCGAGATGCCACATCTCTATGGTTATCGGGTCTTCTTCGGATGTTGAAAGTGGTTGCTGGCCTTTGATCTTCGGTTTGAAGTTTTTTTCTTTATCGTCATCGTCGTCATCATCATCATCCTGCGCGAAAGATGCGCCGGGAAGAGAAAAACAAATGAAAGTGAATAGCAATATCCTGGACGCAATACATCGCAGGGCTGAGAGACGAAAATCCAATAAGACCGACATATCGGCGCCTGTTAAAAATTCTATGCCTGGTTTAAATCAGACACGAATGATTTTGATCAGGCGATGACCTCTCTGAATTGATTTTGTTTGTTGTCGAGAAAATTCCAGACCAGGCTACTGGCGCCGAGGATTGGCGCGGCCTGATTTTGCAACGCAGAAGGCAGAACCTTCACTTTGCCACGGAACAGCGGCATCAGGTTCGCTTCCATATGCTTGATCGTGGGTTTAAAGATCAGATCACCTGCCAACGAAAGTCCACCAAAAAGGAAAATTGCTTCAGGGTCTGTGTGAACCACCGTTTCAGCGAGTTTCATTCCGAGGATACGGCCGGTATACTCAAAGGCCGCCAGCGCGACAACGTCACCTCTGACAGCTGCTTCGGTGATCATTTTTGTATTGAGGTTATCGAAACTGATGCCCCGCAGCTCGCTGGGTTCAAGGTGATCCGCAAGCAGTTTGTAGACGGTTCTTTTAATACCGGTTGCTGAAACATAAGTTTCAAGGCAGCCGCGTTTGCCGCAGTTGCAGTATCGTCCGGCAGGGTTTACGGACGTATGTCCAACTTCACCGGCAATACCATGTTTCCCATTCAACAACTGGCCGTTGCACACGAAACCGCTGCCCAGGCCCGTGCCGAGTGTGATCACTATAAAATCTTTCATTCCCTTCGCCGCGCCATATACCATCTCTCCGACTGCGGCTGCATTCGCGTCATTGGTAATAATTGAGGGGATATCAAACTCCGCTTTCAGCATATCCGCCAAGGGGATGATGCCTTTCCATTTCAAATTGGTTGCCCTTTCAATCGTGCCTTTGTAATAATTTCCATTGGCGGCGCCAACTCCCACACCAAGAATCTTGAAATCTCCCTGCAGACCAGTCATCGCCGCGCGCAATGCTTTAGCCAGAGCGTTGAAATAATCTTTGAACTCCTCGTACTCACTCGTTGAAATGGATCCCTGGAATACAACCTGACCGCTCTTGTCTACAATCCCGTATTTGGTGTTCGTTCCTCCAATGTCAATTCCGATGGTTAATTCTTTCATGTCACGTCCTGTTTTTAAATTGAAAGGATCTTCGCTATTCTTAATGACTCGCTGTCAATTTCATGTTTGTTCGTCATGATGAGGGTGAAATCGTTGTACACCATTTTGTTGTCCTTGATCCCTACCATCACATCGTATTTTCCCTGGAGCAGACCTTCGACAGCGGCAATTCCCATCCGGCTGGCCAGTACACGGTCAAAGTAAGTGGGAGAGCCCCCGCGCTGAAGATGTCCGAGAATTGTCACTTTGATATCAAAATAAGATGAACGTTCGGCTACTTTTCGGGCCAGCGTATTCGCATCGCCGATCTTCGAGCCTTCCGCGACAACAACAAGATTCGATTTCTTTGAGGTTTCCTTATCGGCACCAAGGATATTGTAGAGATCATCGAAGGTCATGTCCTCCTCCGGAAGTATCACGGCTGTCGCACCTCCGGCAATTCCACTGTTGATGGCGATGTAGCCGGAATTGCGGCCCATCACTTCAACAAAGAAAAGACGGTTGTGTGAAAGCATCGTATCACGGATCCGATCGATGGCTTCAACGGCCGTATTCGTGGCCGTATCATAGCCGATGGTGTAGTCGGTCCCAGGCAGGTCATTGTCGATGGTCCCGGGGATACAGATCGAAGGGATTTTGAATTCTTCGTAAAATTTGTGCAGCCCGGTAAAGGTTCCATCACCGCCAATCGCAACCAAAGCGTCAATTCCCTCCCGACGGATATTTTCATACGCTTTGCTGCGACCTTCCGGCGTGCGGAAAGTCTGGCTGCGCGCGGATTTGAGAATCGTGCCGCCGCGTTGTATTATATTCCCGACCGACCGGGCCCCGAGTTTGACAATGTCACCATCGATCATGCCCTCGTACCCCCTGACGATTCCAAAACAGTCCTTTTTGTAGTATGTACACGCGCGAACGACGGCGCGTATTGCAGCGTTCATTCCCGGAGCGTCTCCACCCGAAGTAAAGACGCCGATTTTCCGAATTTTATTCTCCATCAAGATCAAAAATCCATCAAAAATAATGGATGAGTTTCACTTTACAACGATTAATTTAATTAACTGAATTTCAAACGTTTGAAATAATTGATGAGGCCATTTGTAGAGGAATCGTGCGTGCTGATTTCTTCGGTGGTTGCCAGCTCAGACAAAATTTTCTTTGCAAGAACCTTGCCCAGCTCTACGCCCCACTGGTCAAAGCTGAAAATGTTCCAGATCACCCCCTGCACGAAGATCTTGTGCTCATACATGGCAATCAGGCTGCCCAACGTGCGCGGAGTAAGTTTTTTGAAAAGGATGCTGTTGCTCGGGCGGTTTCCTTCGAATATTCTGAACGGCAGGTGAAAATCGACCTCGGAAGCAGACATCGCTGCTTTCTCCAGATCCTGCTCTACCTCTTCGGCCGTCTTTCCGTTCAACAAAGCCTCCGTTTGCGCGAAAAAATTTGACAACAACTTGTCATGATGATCGCCGATTGCGTTGTGGCTTACTGCGGGCGCGATGAAATCACATGGGATCGTTTTCGTCCCCTGGTGAATGAGCTGATAAAATGCATGTTGGCCGTTTGTCCCCGGCTCGCCCCAAATGATCGGTCCGGTTTGGTATTCGACAGGCTTGCCATTGCGGTCAACAGACTTGCCATTGCTTTCCATATTTCCCTGCTGGAAATAAGCGGCAAATCTGTGAAGGTACTGGTCATAGGGGAGGATAGCTTCCGATGCCGCGTGAAAAAAATTGTTATACCAGATGCCGATGACAGCCAGCACTACCGGGATGTTTTTTTCCAGGGGCTCATTGCGGAAATGTTGATCCATCGCGTGCGCGCCTTCCAGCAGCTGCACGAAATTATCAAACCCGATTGTGCATGATATCGACAATCCGATCGAAGACCAAAGGGAATACCTTCCGCCGACCCAGTCCCAGAACACGAACATATTCTCCGGCGCGATCCCGAACTTTGTCACTTCCTTCTGATTCGTAGACACCGCTACAAAATGCTTCGCGACATCGCCTTTGCCTCCGGTTTTTTCAAGAAACCAGGAGCGCGCGCTTTCGGCGTTCGTCATCGTCTCCTGTGTGGTGAAGGTTTTTGAGGCAATGATGAAGAGCGTGGTTTCGGGGTCGAGTTTTTTTACCGTTTCCGCAATATGAGTGCCGTCGACGTTCGACACGAAGTGTGGAGTGATTGTCGACCAGTAAGGGCGCAATGCCTCGGTGACCATGTACGGTCCAAGGTCAGAGCCGCCAATGCCGATGTTCACGATCGTTTTGATGGGCTTTCCCGTAAACCCTTTCCAGTTTCCGGCGATCAGATCGTCGGAGAACTTTTTCATTTGCGCCAGGACCTTGTTTACGTCCGGCATTACATCTGCGCCGTCCACCATGACAGGCTTGTTTGAGCGGTTGCGAAGTGCGACATGCAGCACCGAACGACTTTCCGTCTGGTTAATTTTCTCACCCTTGAACATCGTGGCGATTGCGTTATGAACCTCAACCTCTTTGGCAAGGTCGATCAATCCATTCAGCGCTTCTTCCGACAGGATGTTCTTTGAAAAATCAACCAGAATGTCTTCAAACTTCAGGTGGAATTTTTCAAATCGTTTCGGGTCCTCTGCAAAAAGTTCACGCATGTGGGTAGCCTGAAGAACCATATACATCGCTTCAAGGTTTCGCCATGCTTCCGTTTCGGTTGGATTGTATTTCGGTAACATAAGTATGAGTTGAGAAAATCTTGTTTAGATACGCGGCGGCGAAGACTACTTCTTGAACTTCTTCACGAGCATGGCGAGTTTTTCTTCCATGCTCTGCTCTTTTTCTTTTGGCTTGCTTTGCTTTTGACGTGCCGGCCCGGGCTGCGTTTGCCCCGCCTGAGCAAAAGGATCACTTTTCATCGATAATCCGACACGTTTTCGTTGCACGTCCACTTCTACCACCGTGACGAAAACCTTTTGCTGAACGGTCACGGCTTCCTTGGGGTCTTTTATAAACTTGTCAGACAGATGACTGATATGAACAAGACCATCCTGGTGCACGCCGATGTCGACAAAAGCGCCGAAGTTTGTGACGTTCGTAACTATACCAGGCAGTTTCATTCCAACCTTTAGGTCGCCAATAGAATTCACACCTTCGGTAAAGCTGAAGACTTCAAAAGTTTCGCGCGGGTCACGACCGGGTTTTTCAAGCTCCTTTACAATATCGGTAAGGGTGGGGAGTCCGACTTTTTGCGTAACATATTTACTCAGCTCAAGCTGCTTCCGGAGTTCGCCACTTGTCATCAGGTCTTTGACGGAACATCCAAGGTCTGTTGCCATCTTTTGAACGATGGGATAGCTCTCCGGGTGAACCGAGCTTGCGTCGAGGGGATTTTCCGCTTCGCGGATACGGAGAAAGCCGGCCGCCTGTTCGAACACCTTTTCGCCCAGCCGCGGAACTTTCATCAGGGCCGCGCGATCTTTGAAGGGTCCATGCTGATTTCGGAATTCGATGATGTTGCGGGCCAACGCGGGGCTGAGTCCGGAAACATACGACAACAATTCTTTGCTGGCAGTATTGACTTCCACGCCAACCGAATTCACGCAGCTCATCACTACATCATCCAGTCCCTGTTTGAGTTTGGTTTGATCAACATCATGCTGATACTGACCAACCCCAATTGACTTCGGATCGATTTTCACCAGTTCTGCGAGGGGGTCCATCAGTCTCCTGCCGATAGAAACTGCGCCGCGAACCGTGACATCCTTGTCCGGAAACTCTTCTCGGGCAACGTCGGAAGCGGAATACACGGAGGCCCCGCTTTCATTGACCATGACAACAATGATCTGATGGCTGAGGCCGATCCCTTTGACGAAGGTTTCCGTTTCGCGTCCAGCCGTGCCGTTACCTATGGCGATGGCCTCTATTTGAAACTTTTCAACGAGGTTCCTGATGATTGCCGCAGATTTTGCCGTTTCGCGTTGCGGATCATTGGGAAAGATCTGTTCGTAGTGCAGCAGCTTACCCTGGCGGTCCAGGCAAACCATTTTACAACCCGTTCTGAAACCGGGATCCAGAGCAAGCACATTTTTTTGTCCCAAAGGTGCTGAAAGTAAAAGTTCCTTGAGGTTCGAGCCGAATACCCTGATCGCCTCTTCGTCGGCTTTCATTTTGGATTCCATCCGCACTTCGGTTTCAAGCGACGGACGGATGAGACGTTTGTAACTATCCTTGATTGCTAATCTAACCTGCTCGAACGCGGGATTGTCGTTCTTCATAAACTGCCTTTCGATAGAAGCGATTGCGTCTTCTTCCGGGGGATAAATATCCAAAGCAAGAATGCCTTCCTTTTCACCCCGTCGGAGCGCGAGCAGTCTGTGAGAAGGTGTTTTTGCCACCGGTTCCTTCCACTCGAAGTAGTCCTTATATTTCTGTCCGTCGGATTCCTTTCCTTTCAGTACTTTTGATTCAATGGTGCCTTCCTTCCAAAACAGCTCGCGAATATTTTTCCGGGTTGTCTGGTTTTCACTGACCCATTCAGCAACGATATCCCGCGCGCCTTCCAGCGCTTCTTCCAGCGAGTTCACGCCTTTTTCAGCATCGACGAATTGCCGGGCAAAATCTTCGACCGCGAATTTCTCCTGGTCCATCAGTTTTTGAGCGAGCGGTTCCAGACCTTTTTCCCGTGCGGCAGTAGCCCTCGTTTTTCGTTTCGGTTTATAAGGAAGATATATGTCTTCAAGTTCCGCTAACGAAGTAGCTGCCACGACGGCCTGCATCAACTCGACGGTCAGCTTTCCCTGTTTTTCGATCGAGCTTATAATCGACTCACGTCGTTTGTCAAGCTCGCGTAGTTGTTCCAGCCGGTCGCGAATGTTGGCGAGCATTACTTCGTCCATACTACCGGTGAGTTCCTTCCTGTATCTTGAGATAAAAGGTATCGTGGCGCCTTCCGCCAGCAAATCGGTTACGGTTTTGACATACTTGGACTGAAGTGAATACTCTTTGGCAATCTGCTCGATCCAGCGTGAAATATTTTCCTGTTCCATAAAAATAGGGCAGGCAAAAATAGAATAAGCGCATAAACCTGCAATAGTGTATTTTTATATCCTTGAATGAGAGCACATTAAAATGAAAACAAAACAGGTCGCTTTAATCGCCCATGATAATAAAAAGAAAGAATTGGTCGAATGGGTAGAGTTTAATAAGGAACGGTTCGCCAAATGCGAGTTGTTCGCCACGGGAACTACCGGCCGGATTATCGAGGACAAAATAAAACAAAAGGTGACCAGGCTCAAGAGCGGGCCCTTGGGTGGCGACCAACAGATTGGAGCAATGATCGCCGAAGGCAAGATCGATCTTCTGATCTTTTTTTGGGATCCCCTTGAACCTCTCCCGCATGATCCTGATATAAAAGCGTTATTGCGAATTGCGGTCGTCTGGAACATTCCTGTGGCCTGCAACCGCACCACAGCAGACTACCTGCTCACTTCGCCTTTGCTTTTCAGCAACTATCAAAAAAGGGAACCTGATTTCACTGACTATCTCAACAGAAGACCGGCAACTGATTGATACGATCACTAGGCATTTGGCTGAATCGATGTTGACGATTGCGGCGATAAGTTTTTCCACACTCAGGATTGTTGCCTGGTGCCGGGCGAATTTTTTATAACGGCTTTAATTCAGGCTCGTCATAATCCGATCGTGAAAGAGACAATTATAGGAGTCGTCTTGTCAGGCAAAAGGGGACGTGAGATGGCTTGGCAGATTGTCTCCCTGATTATTATGGTTATTGAGTAAGTTGAAGGTCAGCCAGCAAAAAAAAGCAAGAGATGACGGTTAAGGAACTGTTTCCATCATGGTGGCGCGGTTCATAATAGAGATTAAGATGGCAGAAAAGAAGTCAGGTATTTTAGCCGCCAACAGTTTTGCGCAGGTTTTCTACAAGGCTGTCCCAGAGGGATTGAATTTCTTTGGCATCCTCAATCGCGGAATAATCAAATACTTTCAGGAAGACAGATTGTGTGAGTTCATTGAATTCCAGTCGAAGTTCAAAGTAGGCCGGGTCGTCCTGATCGTCGTGATCTTCCGGTAGGAACTCAAATCGCGCGAAATGGTTTGTGCGATGAGCTACCTGTTTTGCTTTATGCTCTTCATTGTCCCAGCAAAATGTAAAGGTCTTGTCCATATTATTGATCTTCACATCATCGGCAAACCATTCTGATAGTCCACTTGCCGTTTGGATATAAGGGTACAGCATCTTGATTGAAGCATGCACCTCATAATCGGCTGTGAATAATTTTTTCTTCGGCATGGTATGGAACTGTTCTTGTGGCAGCGAGTTTAATTTATACAATTTTTGTATAACAAAAATAAAAATTTCACCACTAGCGGGGTATTTATAAACTTTTGTAAGTTTGCCGTCCAATTAGCCGGCTGGAGTGAAAAGCCGCTCGGTCCAGGCCTTGGTGCGATGGCTCAGGTCGTGACAGCGATCGGGAGAGCGTTGGATTCATAACCGTCGTTTGGCGGATGGGATTCAAAAAAGGACGATGAAAAAGTTTGTTTTAGTAATGGCGCGGTAGCTCAGGTGGTTAGAGCGTTGGATTCATAACCCAAAGGTCGGGGGTTCAACTCCCCCCCGCGCTACAAGATTAAGAGGCCCCAAGTCGTAAGAGATTTCGGGCCCTTTTTTTTCGAAGAGATCTTGTTCAATTACGCTCGACCCTGTTTCCAAATATCACTTTCCGTCATTTCCGGATCAATTTTTGAATAGATTTGCATCTGGTTACTGACGTATCAGCATGTTCATGCGGAAATTAGATAAACTTGTTTTACGCTCGTTCATCGGGCCATTTATATTAACCTTTCTGGTTGTTGTGTTTATTCTGCTGATGGTGCAGATGCTCAAATACTTCGACGATATCATCGGCAAGGACCTCGGGGCTGCCGTGATCAGCAAACTCCTTTTTTACTTTGCGGTCTTCACCACACCGACAGCCTTGCCGTTGGCTGTCCTGTTGTCGTCGCTGATAACGTACGGCAATCTGGGGGAACATTTTGAGCTCACCGCAATCAAAAGCGCCGGCATCTCGCTGTTGAGAACACTCGTTCCGATTTTCTGCATCGTTGTTCTGCTGACAATCGCTGCCTTCTATATCAACAACAACCTTGTTCCGAAAGCTGCCCTGCAAGCTTATAGTCTCCTTTATGATATCAAACAGAAAAAGCCTTCGCTCGAACTGCGGGAGGGAACCTTTTATCACGGAATACCCGATATCAGTATCAAAGTGGATGAGAAATTTACCGACGATGAATCTGCATTACGCGGGATCGTTGTTTACGACCACCGAAAAGGCGACGGAAACCGCGACGTGATCAAGGCAGACTCCGGGCGTATGTACACGATACTAAACCAGCGTTATCTGAAATTTGAACTCTTCAACGGATACAATTATAAGGAAGGACTCGGCGAGGAGCAAAGTTTTACCGGCGCCAAGAAAAAGGCGACCACAGAAAATTTCACCCGCAGCAAATTCGAAAAAACACAAATCGTATTTGACCTTTCTTCATTCGAGCTTTCAAGAACGGATCCGAAATGGTTTCAGGGTAACCGCATCATGCGTAACCTGAGTCAGCTTGAACACGATATTGATTCCCTGGAGGAAGACGTTCTCGAATTCAGGCTGAACTTTTACCAGTCGAAGCCAACGTATTTCCATTTTCTGACCAAGAATGAACCTGAAAATCTTCCGGATGACCTCTACAATTTTAAAGTCTGGAAAGATTCAATGGAACGATTTCGTTATACCCGCCCGGCAGGCGCCGACAGCATGGTGAACCGATCGGGCCGGCCCGACAGGCCAATTGACCACATCAAGGGGTTTAAACAAACGAAACGGAAACCGCTGATAACCAAGACGGTGTCGGCCACTGCGCGAAGGGACAGTTTGCTGGCCATGGTAAAAGATACCGCCAGGGTCCGGAAAATAGTGGCAAGGATCGATAGCGTTTTCGCGATTCCAGCTACGACCGACCTGGTGCAGTCGGCGACGAACTTTGCCAGAACGGCAAAAACCCAGATAGAGATCACCAATGTGAACGCGACGGTTTCTGAACGCGAAGTACGCGTGTTTCTCATTCAGTGGCACAGAATACTGGCCAGTTCACTCGCCTGTATCGCGATGTTCCTGATCGGAGCGCCGCTGGGCTCGATCATTAAAAAGGGTGGGTTGGGCGTACCCTTTCTTCTCTCAATTACATTTTTCATCATTTATTACCTGCTGACCATGCAGGGCGAGAAACTTGCCAAAGCGGGTTCCATAGGAGTTTGGACCGGGGTTTGGATTGCCGATATCATCCTGTTTGCCATCGGCTTTGTATTTCTGCGTCAATCGCAACAGGATGCACGCCTGTTTGATTCAGACGCTTACAAAATTGCTTTTGATAATGCGAGAAAATGGCTTTTCCGGAAGCGTTTAAGCCCCACCGCTGCAACTTCTTAGGCCTTGAATTTGGATAATGCCCTGAAAAACCCTACTTTTGCCCCTTGAAAAATTAGAAGAAAACACAAAATTGCGATGTATTTGACTACCGAAATTAAGCAAGAGCTGTTCAAAAAACACGGACACGGTAAGAAGAACGAGGAAACCGGTTCCCCTGAAGCCCAGATTGCCCTTTTCACCCACAGAATCAACCACTTGACTGCGCACCTGAAAGAAAACAAGAAGGATTTCTCCACTCAACAAGGTCTGATGAAGCTGGTGGGTAAGCGTAAAAAGCTGCTCAATTACCTTCAGAAAACCAATATCGAGAGATATCGGTCAATCCTTTCTGAACTAGAATTAAGAAAATAATTCCTGCAGGGAACCAAAACAATGGTTCCCTTTTTACATTTTTTTACCAAGGGAAACGTGCCTTCTGTTGAGAAGACATTTTCTTTTTATAGCTGATAATCGAGCCGGTTCCTGTCCGGAACTCAAAAAGATAGGCTCACAAATCCACGTCTTCGGACAAAAAAATTAACACATGAAACCAATCGTTATATCAAAGACCTGCAAGCTGCCAGATGGCCGCGAAATCACTGTTGAAACAGGTCGCCTTGCCCGTCAGGCGGACGGTGCAGTTGTTCTCAGAATGGGCAACACCATGCTCCTGGCTACTGTTGTCTCCTCCCACGATCCAGTTGAGGGGGCGGATTTTCTTCCGCTTTCGGTCGATTATCAGGAAAAATTTGCTGCAACCGGCAAAGTTCCCGGCGGCTTTTTGAAACGCGAAAGCAGACTATCAGATTACGAGGTCCTGATCAGCCGCCTGGTCGACCGCGCAATACGCCCCTTGTTTCCGGATGACTACCACGCGGAAACGCAGGTGATCATTTATCTTATTTCTGGCGATGAAAATGCCTTGCCGGATGCGCTGGCCGCTTTTGCCGCCTCTTGTGCGCTTTCGGTTTCCGATATACCGTTCAGCGGTCCGATCTCTGAAGTCAGGGTGGCGCGAATTGACGGTAAATTTGTTGTCAACCCATCCCTTGCTGACCGTGATCGCGCCGATATAGATCTGATCGTCGCTGCTTCACTTGAGAATATTCTGATGGTCGAGGGATCAATGAAGGAAGTGACCGAAGATGAAATGCTTGAGGCACTAAAGGTTGCGCACGATGCCATCAGGGTACAGTGCAAGCTTCAGATTGAGTTGACGCAGGAGACCGGCAAAACCGAAAAACGTGTCTACAGTCACGAGAACAATGATGAGAATTTGAAGGAAGAGCTTTGGAAATCTCTCTATGACAAGGTCTACAACCATGCGCGTCAGAAATACGCAAACAAGAAGCAGAGATCCGAAGGTTTTTCAGCGATCATCGACGAATATCTCGCCGCGATTCCTGCAGAATCAACCATCGATAAGGACCTAGTTAAACGATATTATCATGAAATCCAGAAGAAAGCGTCGCGGAACCTGGTTCTCGATGAAGGAGTTCGACTGGACGGCCGCGCAACCAAAGAGATCCGGCCAATCTGGTGTGAAGTTGATTACCTGCCTTCGCCTCATGGCTCCGCAGTTTTTACGCGCGGCGAAACGCAATCCCTTACAACGGTTACCCTCGGTACCAAGCTTGATGAGCAGCAGATCGATGGAGCAATGATCTCAGGAACGAGCAAGTTTTTACTTCACTATAACTTCCCTGGATTTTCAACCGGTGAAGTGAAGCCGAACCGTGGACCCGGCCGCCGGGAAGTGGGCCATGGTAATCTGGCGTTACGTGCGTTGAGGCAGGTGCTTCCTGCTGATACCGACAATCCTTATACCATCCGCGTTGTTTCAGACATACTTGAATCCAACGGATCATCCTCAATGGCAACCGTATGTGCCGGTTCATTGGCGCTGATGGATGCAGGTGTTCCCGTCAAAGGCCCTGTTTCAGGTATAGCAATGGGTATGATTGCAGATCCGAAGACCGGCAAATATGCAATCCTGTCCGACATCCTTGGAGATGAAGATCACCTGGGAGATATGGACTTTAAAGTGACCGGAACGGAAAAAGGTATTACGGCATGCCAAATGGACCTCAAAGTAGAAGGCCTGACCTATGAGTTGCTTCTTGAAGCACTGAACCAGGCGAAAGAAGGCCGCCTTCATATCCTGAACGAAATGAAGAAAGTGATTTCGTCTCCGCGTCCTGATCTGAAACCTCATGCACCTCGCGCTCAGACACTGGTCATTGAAAAAGATATGATCGGAGCCGTTATCGGGCCCGGTGGTAAAATCATTCAGGACATTCAAAATACTACAGGCGCAACAGTCGTCATCGAAGAAGTGGATGGCAAGGGCGTTGTGAACGTGTTTGCAACCAACAAGGAATCAATGGACGGCGCCATCCGGCGGATCAAGGGAATTGTTGCAATTCCTGAAGTCGGTGAGATTTATGATGGAAAAGTAAAATCAATTATGCCTTTTGGAGCTTTTGTTGAATTTATGCCGGGCAAAGATGGTTTATTGCATATCTCCGAAATAAAATGGGAGCGTCTGGAAAATATGGAAGGGGTCCTTGAGGTTGGTGAAGAGGTGAAAGTGAAGCTTATAGAAGTGGACAAAAAGACCGGTAAATTCAGACTTTCCCGGAAAGTGCTTCTGCCCAGACCTCCCCGGAAAGAAACTACACCGACAGAATAAGGTATTAAACAAAAATTGACAGGAACTATCAATTAAGCTAATATTGTTAAACAAACGTAGCAATATTCCGAATGAGACAGCTAAAGATCAGCAAACAAATAACCAACCGCGAGAGCCAGTCGCTGGATAAGTATTTGCAGGAAATCGGAAAGGTGGATTTGCTTACACCTGACGAGGAAGTTGAATTGGCAAAGCGGATAAAGGAAGGCGACCAGATTGCGTTGGAGAAACTGACGAAAGCTAACCTCAGATTCGTTGTATCAGTAGCAAAACAGTATCAGAACCAGGGACTGTCCCTGGGTGACCTCATCAATGAAGGTAATCTTGGCTTGATCAAAGCCGCTCAGCGTTTCGACGAGACACGTGGGTTCAAATTCATCTCTTACGCCGTCTGGTGGATCCGTCAATCGATCCTCCAGGCTTTGGCCGAACAGTCGCGTATCGTACGCCTGCCTTTGAACCGCGTGGGATCTCTCAATAAGATCTCGAAAACATTTTCGGAGCTCGAACAAAAGTATGAGCGCGAGCCGTCTCCCGAGGAGTTGGCGGAAGTACTGGATGTAACAACGGCGGAAGTTGTCGACACTATGAAAATTTCCGGTCGTCATGTCTCCATGGATGCGCCATTCGTTCAGGGCGAGGAAAACAGTTTGCTGGATGTTTTGGAAAACGACAGTGAAGAAACGCCGGACTCCGGACTGATGAATGATTCCCTCCGCAGGGAAGTGCAGCGTGCACTGTCAACGTTGACGCAGCGGGAAGCCGATGTGATCACCCTGTACTTTGGTCTTAACGGTGAGCACTCAATGACGTTGGAAGAGATCGGCGAGAAATTCAATTTGACTAGAGAACGTGTACGTCAGATCAAGGAGAAGGCAATCAGACGTCTAAGGCATACATCGAGAAGCAAGGCTTTAAAGCCCTATCTCGGTTAAATAGTTCGTAAAAAATTGTTGTGAATAAGGGTCTCCATCAGAGACCCTTTCTTATATCTTGCAACCTTTTTATAACCACACGAAGCATGAATCAAGAAACGGCAAAAGTGCTGATCATCGGATCCGGTCCAGCAGGTTATACTGCGGCAATTTACGCGGCAAGGGCAGGTCTGAAACCACTTCTTTTCACCGGCGGCCAACCTGGGGGCCAGCTGACAATTACTAACGATGTCGAAAACTTTCCGGGATACGCGGACGGAATAAACGGTCCGCAGATGATGGTCGATCTGCAAAAACAGGCTGAACGCTTTGGGACCGTTGTTAAATATGGCCTTGTTACCTCCGTTGATTTTTCCAGCTATCCTTTGAAGGCAGTCGTCGACGAAAAGGAAACCATTGTTGCCGAATCCGTGATTGTCGCGACAGGTGCGACTGCAAAATACCTCGGACTTCCTTCCGAGGAGAAATTCGCAAACAATGGTGTCTCTGCATGTGCCGTTTGTGATGGATATTTTTATCGCGGACGGGAAGTGGCGGTGGTCGGAGCAGGGGATTCTGCTGCGGAAGAATCAACTTATCTTTCCAAACTATGTACAAAAGTGCACCTGATCGTGAGACGCGACGAAATGCGCGCTTCGAAAATCATGCAGCAAAGGGTTCTTAAAACACCAAACATTGAGATCCACTGGAATACCGAAACTGATGAAATTCTCGGAGACGAAAGCGGAGTTACCGGCGCCCGCGTGATAAACAACAAAACTGGCGAAAAGAAGATCATTCCTGTTCAGGGATTTTTCCTCGCCATCGGACACAAACCGAATACCGATATTTTTAGAGGATATCTTGATATGGACGACACGGGTTACATCCAGGTTCAACCTGGCTCGACCAAAACAAATATCCCGGGCGTATTCGCCGTTGGCGATGCTGCCGATAAAGTTTACAGACAAGCGGTGACCGCAGCGGGAACTGGTTGCATGGGTGCTCTTGACGCCGAGAAGTTCCTGGTGGCCAAGGAGATGGAATTAGCCCATTGATAAGTTGTCGGTAAGCGGAGGTTGATCTGAGAAGGGGTGGAAAGGCAACGCTGTACTTTTTGTGACTTGTAATTTCTTTACGTTGGGTAATGAAGCCTCATAAATGAAACTGGATATCCTAGTTCTTGCCGCCCACCCTGATGATGCCGAGTTAGGTTGTGGCGCCACCATTGCCAAGCACGTTGACCTTGGACGGCGTGTGGGAATCGTTGACCTGACACGGGGTGAGCTCGGCACGCGGGGAACACCAGAGATCCGCCAACAGGAAGCCGCTGCCGCAGCAACAATTCTCGGAATCACCATTCGCGAAAATCTTGGTTTGCCGGATGGTTTCTTTCAAAATGATGTTGAAAGCCAGCGTAAGGTGATCCAAACGGTTAGAAAATTCCAACCGGATATTGTTTTGACGAATGCGGTCCTTGATCGCCATATCGATCATGGTAAAGGCGCTTCGCTGGTATTTGACTCCTGCTTTTTGGCCGGACTTTCGAAAATCGAGACCGTTGACGGCAACGGCAAATTGCAGCAGCCGTGGCGCCCATCTGCCGTATATCACTTCATCCAAAGCCAGCTGATCGAACCGGATTTTATTGTCGATGCGTCCGGTCATTGGGAGCGCAAAATGGAGGCGATCAAAGCATACAAAACTCAGTTTTTTGACCCGTCCAGCTCCGAACCGGAAACTTATATCAGCAAACCTGCTTTTCTCAAGATGATCGAAGGGCGCGGAATCGAATTTGGTCATGCCATTGGTGTCAGCCATGGAGAGGGTTTTACTGTGCGACGGTACCTGGGGATTAAGAACCTTTTCGATATTCTTTGAATACGCCTTTTGTCTTCAGCCCTTGGCACCTCGTACCCCGTACCTCGAACTAGGGTGCCAGCCGGTGAATATTCCAGACGTTATCGATCCTGCTGTATTGAATTCTGTCGTGCAGTCGGCTCGCTCTTCCCTGCCAGAACTCAATCAAAAAGGGGTCAACCTGAAAACCTCCCCATTGATGCGGCTTTGGCAGCACTTCCAATCCCTCGAATTTCTTCTCAACCTGGTTATAGCGTTCCTCAAGAATCGAGCGATCTTTGATCAATGTGCTTTGCGGAGAAGCCCATGCACCAACCTGGGAACTCCGGGGCCGGCTCTTAAAGTAGGATTCTGAGAGTTCAGCGCTCAGCCGTTCTGCAATACCTTCGATGCGTACCTGTCGTTCAAGATCCGGCCAAAAGAATGTCAACGCACATGCGGGATTTGCATCTAATTCTTTACCTTTCCTGCTCTGATAGTTGGAATAAAAGAGTAGCTTCTTGTTTTCAATCCCTTTGAGCAGCATGATTCTTGAAGATGGTTTTCCCTGCTCATTGACTGTTGCGAGATTCATGGCGTTTGGTTCTATCACTTCAGCTTTTAATGCCTCGTAAAACCAGATTTCAAACTGTGCGATTGGGTCGTGATTAACCGTTGTAACATCCAGTGATGCCTTTAAATATTCTTTTCTTATATCTGCTATGTTGCTTTTCATTCGGTTGCGGCTATGGCATAAAATTTATCAAAGAAATAGGATTTGCATAGATCAATGATAAATATTTTATTCAGGTACGGAAACAGTAACCATCTGACGAAGAGTACCTGGATTTCGTGGGGCGAAATATTCATTCAAAGTTTTTTTAATGGAGTTTTTCAGATACAGGAATAAATTGAAGCCGGAACGTGGCCGGCTACTGATATCAGAACCCTTTCTTCCGGATCCGAATTTTGAACGAACAGTAGTGTTGCTATGCGAGCACAATGACGAAGGCTCATTTGGTTTCGTTCTTAACAAGCCCTCCATCCTGAAAGTCAATGAAGTAATGGAAGATATTGCAGGGCTTGAAAATATTGTCTTTGTTGGTGGGCCTGTCCAACAGGATTCGCTGCATTTCATCAACAGGAACGTGAGCGTTGCTAATGCGGTCGAAATCGCAGATACCATATACTGGGGGGGCGATTTTGAAAACCTTATCACGTTATGCGATACCAAACAAATTACCGGCAATGATGTGCGGTTCTTTCTTGGTTACAGCGGTTGGGGACCTGGCCAGCTTGAGTCGGAACTGGAACAGGAATCGTGGATCGTTTGCGATTACGTTACGAACCAGCTATTGTTCGATACTGATCCGCAGCTATTGTGGAGAAAAGCCCTCGATAATATGGGTGGCATGTTTTCAGTATATTCGAACTACCCCGTCGATCCAAGAATGAATTAGGCATTTTTGTTAACTTAGCATAAAAGGAAAGGAAATGGATACTCTAACCATGGACATAGAAAAAGAAAAACGCGATGAGCGTGAACATGTAAAGGATGCCGGGTTGACTGAAAACCATGGCGAACATGTGTTGCCTGCCGAGGAAGATTTATCGGAACACGAAGACATTTCTGAAGAATCCCTCGAGGAGGTCGAACACAAACATGTTGACTACAGCAATTTTTCAAAGGCGCAGCTCGTATCCATTATCAAAGACCTTTCAAAGGAAACTGATTTCAAAAAGACCGATGCCGTCATAAAAGATATCAAACCGCTTTTTGATGACATGCGGGAAAAGGAACGCACCACCGCACTGCAAAAATTCGTAGCAGAAGGTGGAAATGCCGATGACTTCGAATTCAAAGGCGATGACCTGGATGTCGTGTTCGATGCCAATCTGAAACTCATCCGCGACCGGAAATTCCAGCACATCCGTCAGCAGGAGGAACAAAAAAATGACAACCTGCGCAAAAAGCTTGAACTGATCGAGAGGTTGCGTATGCTTGTGGATTCGCAGGATCAGTCGAACCAGTTTGATGCGTTTAAGGAATTGCAAAAAGAATGGCGCGCAACTGGCCCGGTACCTTCCACACAAGCTAAAACGCTCTGGGCAAATTATCACGCGCTGGAGGACAGGTTCTACGACAACCAAAGCATTTATTTTGAGCTGAAAGAGCTCGACCGCAAGAAAAATCTGGAAGCGAAAATCGAATTGTGCGCGCGCGCGGAAAAACTGGCCAATGTTGAGATCATCAAGGATGCAATACGCGAGTTGAACGAACTGCATCACGAATTCAAACACATCGGTCCGGTTCCCAAGGAAGACAAAGAAGCGGTCTGGCAAAGGTTCAAGGCTGCATCGGATGCGGTATACGCACGGAGAGACGCCTATCTTCAGAACCTTCAGCATGAATTGCAGAAGAACCTGGATGAAAAAACCAAACTTGGCGATGAAGCCCAGGCCTTTGCCACGTTCCAGACAGATCGGATCAAGGAGTGGAACGAAAAAACAAAGGAGATCCTCGATCTTCAGAAACGCTGGGAAATCGTCGGCGGTCTTCCGCGCGCCAAAGCCAAAGAGGTCAACAAAAAATTCTGGTCCGCATTCAAGGCTTTCTTCAATAACAAGAATGCTTTCTTCAAGAAGCTTGATGAAGAACGTGAGGCAAACCTTCAACTAAAGAACGACCTGGTCAAGAAGGCACTTGAGCTCAAGGAAAGCCAGGATTGGGAAAGCACATCAAACGAGCTTAAGAACCTGCAGCAAAAATGGAAGGACGTTGGGCCGGTCCCTGAAAAATTCCGTGAAAAAGTCTTCAAGGAATTTAAGGATGCCTGCGATTACTTCTTTTCGCAGCGACGCGGACAACAAGGAAGGGTAGAGCAGGAGCAGATCGACAATCTCAACGTGAAAACTGCGGTTTGCGAAGAGCTCGAAAGACACGTACGGGAGGGCACGGCAAACGTCGAAGTATTACGCGATCTTCAGGACCGTTACAACAACATAGGCTTCGTTCCGAAAAAAGACATCGCCGCCATCAAGAACCGTTACCACGAGGCAGTCGAGAAATTTATTGATGCCGTCCCCGGCCTCACGGAAGATGATAAGTCGCGTGTATTGCTCGAAAACCAGATCAGTGATCTGCGCAAAGATCCCATGGGCGACCGGAAGATCTACCAGAAGGAGCAGGCGATCCGCAAAAAGATCAGCAAGGTTGAGAACGACATTGCGCTATGGAGGAACAACATTGAGTTCTTTGGGAAATCTCAGAACGCAGAAAAGGTTCGCGAAGAGTTCAATGACAAGATCAAGAGCGCATCTGACCACCTGCAACAGCTCAAACAACAACTCAAATTGCTTAGAACTGTTTGAGAAGTTTAAAGTTAACACTGTCCCGGAAAAAAAACTGGCTTCAGTTTAAATCGCCGGAGTAGTGCTATGATACTTATCACGGCGCTCGGCGCCCCCCTTTTGAAACCGTCATCCCGCGCTTGTTGAACATTCTATGAAAAATAAACCATCCTGGGCGGGACCCACTTGATTGCGCCCTTACTAAATCTACCAAACGGTCCGTGCTGGTCTGCTTCGAAGGGACTGGTTTTTGCGATGTTTTACTACGAATTCAACAGTAAACCGTAAATCGTTCCCCACTACTTCGAATCAATCACCAGCACCCAATCCTGTCCATAGCCGCTTGTTGGCGCAGTGAAGACCTTTTTTTCTTTTGGAAATTTCCCCAAACCCATATAGGTGCCGTCGCGCGGATTGAACCAGGCCGCAGTGCATTCCTGTCCGGATAACACCGTGGGATCCACCATTATCTTGCCGCCCTGCGCGCTGTAAACAAAAATGTAATCTCTGCCGCGTGTGGCTTGAACATGGTCATTGTTTCCGCCGAAGGTTTCGAGCAGACCCTGATCCGGAATTCGGTCCAGCATCGGACGCGATTCTATCAGCGCTCTCAGGTGTTGCATCTGTGATGCGCCAGGAAGGTCCAGCGCCACATACCACGGATAGCGGGGACCATTTACTGGCTCACGGTGAGGTGCGTACATCTGCCAGACATCATGACACCCATAGGTGTGTCCGAAGGCTCCCGCAAAGACATCAAAGTACGCGTGCCTGCGTATGTCGTACGCGCTCGATACGCCGAGGTCTTTCGCATTAAAGCATACCGGGTGATCTTCATACAATGTCTCCCCGTCGAGCACTGGCTTAACAGGTGAAAGCTTATACGCAACCTGGATGCGATCCCATACATTGTTCTCGCGGCAATGACCGGTTTGAAACATATTGAAGTCAAGCCACGTGTCGTTGTGAAACCACTTAGCAGATCCACCATCGGCCACGTCGGTAGGCTGTGGATGAAATGTCATCAGCGCGCGGTCTTGCCCTCCAACTCCTTGTACAATTCCCTCGGCCATCGCCCGCCAGATCGCGACATCCTGTTCATTACGCGGGTTCCGGTCGCCACCCAGCACCCAGATGATGTTCCGCTTGTCCCGATATCTTCGGCCGATCCATTTGCCATATACGAGCGCATTTTCCGAATTGAATATTTCGGGCCCTATTCCCCAACGGTCTCGATATACCTTGTCGCCCCACGTTGGAAGCAGTGCAATGAACAGCCCGTATTCCTTTGCTTTGTCGATCACGAAATCAACGTGACGAAAATAAGCTTCACGCGGTTTTGCAGGGTCGTCACCTTCAAGGGGGAGCTCATTGTAAGCGTTGGGGGTATGCAAGCCGTCCATCTCGGCCAGCACAACCGCCTGGATAACGGTGAATTTTTTTGAAGCCCTGTCTTTCAGATATTTTTCAGCCTCCTCGCGCGTTAGCCGGTGAAAAAGTTCCCACGCTGTATCGCCGAGCCAGAAGAATGGTCTGCCATCTTCAGCCACGAGAAATCGTTTATTTTCACTCACTTTCAACTGCGCGTTGACCCCGGCTCCCAAACAGCAAATCAGGGCCGGAACAACAAAATGTCTCATAGGATTTCTCATTTCCGAAATTGCTTGGGTATACCGCGGATTCATCAGCGCTTTATGCAATCGTGCGCGCACTTCGTAGCGTGAATTTACACAAGGAATTGTCTATCCAGAACAAAATGTACGGTAACGGTGACGGGGATTTCTCCGAAAGGAAGGTTTTTACTAACTTAGACAAACAACTATACCTGAGTCCGGGCATATTCATCTCTTCTGGATTGCCGCGGGAAAAATGACATTTGTGGCGATAACCAGCAAAATTTTCCGACGACTCCTTCCGCTAAGCTCGTGGATGATTGTCCTGTTATGTCACACGATTCCCTCAGCATCGCAGGATAAGAAAGGCCTTGCCGGCATGGCCGAATTCCAGATCAATCATTGGACAACTGACGACGGACTTCCCGCCAATACACTCGTACACCTGTTCCAGGACCACGAAGGATTCTTGTGGATTGGAAGCTTTGATGGATTGATCCGCTTCGATGGTAGCGAATTTATCACCTACAACAAAGTCAACACACCTGATCTTAAGTCGAATCATGCGCGGGTCCTTAAGGGTGACAGCCAGGGAAACCTGTGGCTCGGTACGGGTAACGGACTGGTGCTATACCGAAAGGGAAAGTTCACCAGCCTCGCAGACAATGACCATATATTTTTCATCGAAAGCCTTTATGTAGATGAACCAGGTCATAAGATCTGGATTGGCACACGCGATGCCGGCCTTTTTACTTACAATACCGACACGCGTAAATACGAAGAGATCGACAACCTGAACAAAAAGGATCTGATCAGCTCCCTGCAAAAAGATAAGGCGGGCGATCTCTGGATTGGCGGGGAGAAAACGGGATTGTCCCGGTATAGCGACGGTCAATGGATTCACTATTCCGATAAAAATGGATTACCAACCAACGAGATATCCTGTCTTTATGCCGACGACTCGGGCGCGTTTTATGTGGGGACTACTTCCGGTTTATACCTGCGCGAGGGAGAACAATTTGTCGCCCAAAAAAGATTTGAAGGCATTCGCATCAACCAGGTCAAAAGGGACGGCAAGGGGAATTTGTGGGTTCTCACTTCCAATGGAATCTACAAAGACCTTGGAGCCAATCAGTGGCAATATATTCACAAGCAAAATGGATTATCCAATAACGACGCGCGCGACATCTTTTTCGACTCAGAAGAATGTATCTGGATTGCGACCTATCGCGGTGGTTTAAACCAGATCCGCGAGACGAAGTTCAAAACTTTTTCAGCCGAGAACGGGCTCGATGTTGAAGCCGTCGGTGCCTTAAGGGAACTCGCACCGGAACGGTTCCTGGTCGGCGGCACTGATGGAAAGCTCCTGCTCGTCGAAGACGATGTCGTCAAGCCATTTTCAATCAGGACCCGCCTTCAGCAGCGTATCTATCACATTCTTTCCGACCACGCAAACAACTTGTGGATCAGCTCTTACGAAGGGTTATTGTTGATTACGCCCGATGGAAAAGAACGGTTGTTCACGGTGGATGACGGATTGCCAACGAACCAGGTGCGCCTTGTTTTTCAGGACTCGAAGCGGAACTATTGGATCGGTACCCGCAGCGGCGGGATTACCCGAATGGACTTTGACGACTTTCCAATGAAACCAAGATTCAACCGGTTCAAGGTTGACGAGCTGACGCGCCTTAATTCAACCTTTGTCATGTCGATGGACGAGGATTCGCATGGGAATTTGCTGGTGGGATCAAATACGGGCGGGTTAAACATAATATCACCCGAAGGGAAAATTGCGAACTACAGCAAAGCGCAGGGCCTGATCAGCAATATCATCTTCAATGCTCACGCGGATGAAGAGGGGGTGATCTGGATCGCCACTTCCGACGGGTTGGGCCGGCTTGAGAACGGTCAGATCCACAACTACACGCGTTTGGATGGCTTGCCCCAGGAGAGCTTATTCGATGCGGTTGAAGATCGTTCCGGATTTCTATGGATGCCTATGGCGCGTGGACTTATCCGCGTTGAAAAAAAGCAACTGGAAGATTTCCGGACCGGGAAGTTGTCAAAGATCGAATGGAAAGTCTACGACAAGAACAGCGATCTCAAGATATCGGAATGTACAGGAGGGACGGCGATGTTCAAAGGAAGCGATGGGCGATTGTGGTTCCCATTGCTGGGTGGCCTGGTTTCCGTCGATCCATCCACCCTCACGCTGAATGAAAAGAAGCCGGATGTTTATATTGAAAAACTCGTCATCGATGATCAGGAAACTGACATCTATAACCGCATCGTCGTTCCGGCAGGCAGCCAGCGCGTGGCCATCAAGTTCATCGCCATCAGCCTCCGGTATCCGGGGTCTACCCGGTACAAGTACAGGCTTGAAAATTTTGACAACCGCTGGATGGATGCCAGCACAAACGCGGAGGCCGTTTATACGAGCTTGCCGGCGGGGTCGTATACATTTCATGCGCTCGCATCAAACAATGATGGCGTCTGGAATGAACGCGGTGCTGCGATTTCGTTTGTTGTGGAACCCCATTTTTACCAGACTTTGTGGTTTTATACCGTGGCCACGCTCGCGCTACTGGCGGCAGTGCTGACTTACATCCGGCTGCGTACGCGTGCAATACAACAGCGGTCGGAAATGCTTGAGCGCAAGATCGAGGAGCGGACCCGCCTGATTGCGCAGCAACGGGACGAGCTGATGGAGCTGAACCGGAAACTACAACTAAGTCAGGAAGAGATCATGGCACAGCGCGATTCACTCGCATCCAAAAACGAGGAGATCGAGACCATGAATACGAACCTGGAAAAGCTTGTGGAAGACAGGACGCGTGTGCTGGAAGATCAGAACCAGCGACTTGCGGAGTATTCATTTATCAACGCACATAAACTTCGCGCGCCATTGGCCAGCATCCTGGGACTGATCAACCTGTTTGGCATCGATGCAGCTACCGAAACACAGCGGCAGATGCTGCATCACCTGAACAAGTCTGCGGCAGAGCTTGACGACATCGTGAGGTCGATCAACCGGTTGCTTGAGCAGGAGTTTGAAAAATCGGGGAAGGAAAAGGAGAAGGTTGCTGCAAATGGCGACGAAAAAGACACCCAGGGAAAGTAGCCATTAACATTTTCGGATATTTATTTGCGCAGAATCAATCTTAAACTATTTTTGCACCTCTTTTAACACCATCAGGTGCCTGTTTTAATTGCCGCTTGGAACTTTTCAATGGCAAAACGGCTTGTGACTGTGTGTATTAGCCTCCTTAGCTCAGCTGGTAGAGCAACTGACTTGTAATCAGTAGGTCGTTGGTTCGATTCCGACAGGGGGCTCAAAGAAAGCCGGAAATTGTAGCAAATTTCTGGCTTTTTCATTTAATTCACTTCCGTGATTTCCGGCCTTTTGGTCCTTTTCGGAAATACTTTGGTAACCCTAATGTAACCCATTAGCCCCTCATGATCTCAATCCGCCTTTATCAGAAAAAGGAAAGGATTCGCGCAGACGGAAAAGCGCCGATCTATTACGTCTTGGCTAAGGGCTCACAACGCAAATACATTGCCACCAAAAAATATGTCCAGCCTGGATACTTCGACAATCAAAAAGGTCTTGTTAAACGTGGAATCGATAATAGCATAAAGCTGAATGCATACTTCAAACGTAAGATGACGGAATTGGATAACATCATCATTGATTTGTCGAACGAAGGGAAGGAGATAACATTTGAAAGAATCGAACAGCGTTTCAAAAACGATTTCGGCAAAGACTTCATCGCATTTGCGCTCACTGAGTTAAATAGTCTGAAAGGATTAATTGCCTCAAAAACATGGATCGGCTAATAGGCAATGCTTATTAAACCTTAAAAATTATTGCCCGGAAATCTCGTTCAACCAGGTTGATCACAGTTGGTTGATAAGGTACAAGCATTATTTAGCGGTTGTCAGAAAAAGAAAGCCCAACGGATACTATCAGGATGTTGCAACGATAAGAAAGTTTTGGCGGATAGCGGTTGCTAAAGGCGAGGCAAAAATGAATCCCTTTGCAAATTTTGATTTCGACAAAGAGGAGACACATCGTAATTGGCACCCTAAGGATGAATTGTTAAAATTGTACGAGATCTTGAAGATGGACAAGTTTTCAGATGAACAAATCTCAACGATCAAAGCATCCCTGGCACAGCCAAAAATTACCCCTGAAGAGCGCCGCCATTTGGATTATTTCCTAAAAACCAATGGAATCAGTGCAGCAGTCAAAAGTACGTTAAGACACTATTTATTCAGCTGCTTCTCCGGCCTTCGGTTTGGTGATAAAAAATCATTCAGTAATGAGGAAATTGTAAACGATCGGATCCAGCTTCGTCAAGGTAAAACTGGTAAGCTTGTCACGATACCTTTCAATGACCAGGCCCGCGAGCTGCTACCTTTTATTCTTGCGCAACCGCTTCAAACGAATAACAACAGGGTAAATACTGAGCTCCAGGTCTGCATGTATGTTGCTAAGGTTAACAAGCATATAACCTTCCATTGTAGCCGCCATACATTTGCAATTAATTGCATTTTGGTTGGGATCGACATCATAGCCGTCCGTGATTGGCTAGGTCATAAGAGTGTTAAAACAACTGAGATTTACGTTAAGATTGCAGAAGAGTACCGGAATGAAAACATGAAGAAGTTTGATAATTTCTTCACTGGGAAAATTGCATCTTGAACGTAAAGACATTATTTCAAGGGCAGACGTAAAAGCGCCTGATCAATTAGGTCATCCTTATTAATCTCGGCCACCGGTTTAGATTGAACACCTTGAACTAGAATAGTACAAAAGTACTATTGTGGCCCCGCAATAATTGTTATACATTTTGCCGATCAAATTTTTAGATCCATCTGGTGAACTACGGTTCTTCGGTTGAAAAGAGGTTTGAAGGGTTTATCCATACTCCGAAAAACCCACCCGACGGCCCCCAACTATTGATTGGTTTTATGTGTCAATACTTTATTGAAAACAACATCAAAATTATGAAAACCCGTATATGTTATCTAATCCCAATAATAATTACTCTTCTCGGATTTAGCTGTGAGAAAAATGATCTTGATTGTGAAGGCGAGCCCACGCAGATACCCTTTGAGTACCTTTTAGCTGAAAACTCTAATGAAACGTGTGTTCTAAAAAATATTGATGACACCGAAGTACAAGTCAACCTGATAATTCAGTCTCAAGTTGACTACGAAAAATATTTAGAATGCTCAGATACACTTCCGTCCATCAACTTCTCTGAACATACGCTGCTGGCAGGGAGATTAAAGGCGCCAAATATGGATCGAGTAGTCAAACAAACTTTTTCTCAGGATTGCACGGACAGGTATTTATATTACGTGGAAATCGGTTCTGGTGTAGCGACGATGCCTTCTGATGTTTACTATTTTGCCATTGTTCCAAAGATAATCGACGAAAGTACTCTTCGATTCGAAATCAAATATGTGAACTAATCGCTGATCCTCCGATACATTTCATTTTTTCAAACCTTGTAAATCTAAACCCCCAGATTCATGCACTTCACCCCTGCGTTAATTTCATTATTTCTTTTAATGCTATTTCAGATTGAGACATCAGCTCAACTATTTACAAGCTATTACAAGGGACAGAAGGTTTCGTATAAAGTCGCGAATGATAAATTGTTAATAGTTTTCAAAGAAGATGGCGGTAGTGGAACCAGACTATCCAGGAGTTCGATTTCAAGAATTGAAAATTTAGGCGCCCACAATGTATCTATTGCAACCTTGAATAAGCCGGTGAATGAAGATGGGATCTTGGAACTTATTAACGAAGTCGAAGGCGACGAAGTAGTCTCCTACGCGAGTCCTATTTTATTGAGTGAAACGGGAGAAGAAATCGGTGGGCTGACGAATCAGTTTATGGTTAGGTTAAAAAATTATGCTTCAAAATCTGACCTTGATAGATTGATTGGAAAGGCCAGAGCAAAAGTGACTGACTATCAATTTGATTCTCGAACGTATTTTATATCGGTCGAAAAGGGGTCGCTGGAAAGTGTTCTCAGCATGGCCAATCGATTTTATGAAACTGGTTTATTTGAGTTTGCAGAGCCTGATTTTATCTTCTTTGTAGAAAAATCCACGAATGACCAGTTCTTTAATCAACAATGGGCCATCAACAACACAGGACAAAACGGTGGAACATCTGGTGCGGATATGAAGGTTCTAAAAGCTTGGGAAACCACGATGGGTTGTAATGCTGTCAGGATTGCGATTCTCGATGACGGCGTTCAATTAACACATCCAGATTTAATTGACAATTTAGTTGCCGGCTTTGATGCCGCCGGCGGTGGTACAAATGGCGGTCCTGGTGGCGGAGACGGTCATGGCACCGCCTGCGCTGGTATCGCTGGTGCGGACGCAGATAATACTATCGGCGTTGCAGGTATCGCCAATAATTGTAGACTTGTCCCAGTTAGAGTTTTTACAGGAACATCGACTACTACCGATCTTGCAACTGCCGGGTGGATGGCAGCTGGTATTGACTGGGCATGGCAAAACAATCGATCTGATGTTTTAAGCATGTCTTGGAGAATAGCAGTCGGGCAAGGGGCAATTGATCAGGCGATAAATCGGGCTGCAACTCAAGGACGAAATGGTTTGGGTTGCGTTTTATTGGTTGCCTCGGGCAACGATAATTCCACTACTCTTACATTTCCTGCAAGTAACCCACAGGTGATTGCCGTTGGAGCATCAACACCATGTGACACGCGAAAAAGCACAACTTCCTGTGATGGGGAAACTAACTGGGGAAGCAATTTTGGCACTGGCCTTGATATCGTGGCACCTGGTGTGAAAATTTATACCACCGATCGCCGCGGAACAGCTGGGTTTAATACAACGCCTGGTGATGCAGGAGACTATGTATCAAATTTTAATGGAACTTCGGCGGCAACACCGAACGCTGCTGGAGTCGCTGCGCTGATTCTTTCTGCCAATCCGACTTTGACCGCCAATCAAGTTAGACAAATATTAGAGTCGACCACCGATAAAATAGCCGGGTACACGTTCAATTCAAATGTAGCCGGTCAACCAAATGGAACTTGGAATAATGAAGTTGGTTATGGCAGAGTGAATGCTTCAAGGGCAGTAGCTGCAGCCGTTGGTGGGCCGATAGATGGCCCTAATCTCGTATGTGCCACCGGAACATTTTCGTTACCGGCTCCGCCGCCCGGGTCTACAGTCACATGGTCCTCAAGTAATTCCAGCGGACTTAGTATCAACCCGTCCACTGGCCTCGCGACGCGGCAAGGTAACTTTAACGGTTCGGTAACAATCACTGCAACTATTTCCGCTGGTGTGTGTGGAAGCGTTCCCATAAATAGAAAAATTTGGGTTGGAACCCCGCTTGCTGGTTTGGCCTTAGACGGAAGTACTCTATGCTGCGAATATTGGAGATATGTAGAACCTGGTGTTCACACATTGACGGTCAATCGTATTGGCACAGACGACAATGGCCAAAACCCGAATGTAAACATTAAGAGCACTCGCAGCATGGGGGGTTTTACTTACCAGCCGACATATCACAATAGCACCGCTGATGTTGTAAACCATACTTGGGCAATAATTCATTATGGCGAGACGTATAATTTTTTGATTACATCGTCTAACACCTGTGGAACTTGGAGCGGTTCCGCAATGGTCACGTCAGATGAAAATATTATTATTGTTTCCTCATTTCCTAATCCGACAGATTCGGAATTGACCGTTCAAGTCGGGGATGAAGGTGAGGTAAAAGAGATCTTTTTGTTCAGTAATGATCAAGAAATTGTTTATATGGCGGAGACAAAGGCAAATGATATAGTTATTCCGACAGGACATTTATCAGAGGGCCGCTATGTTATGAAAATTAATAAGCGAGGTCGAAGTTATATCGAACACATAATAGTGGATCATTAATTCAGCAAGCTTGCAAGCTTCGGGCGAATTGTCGAAAATATTTCGTTTTTGATCCTCCTATCTTGAGAGGCTCTTCAATTGGCAATGTTTTGTTGAGGGGGGAATCAGAGAACTTCAAATGACAAATCTTTTGCGGTTACACGTCTTGTAATGTTTTCGGGCATCGAAGTAAGAATTGATGGAATCGACGATATTTTTCGGTCAATTCAGAGGAATTTTTTCCAGTCGTGAATGCCGGATACTTTTCTGCATAGGCGGAGAACCCACCACTGGTTCTCTCCACCTTATCAAAAATCTTTTTCATTTTACAAATTTAAGAAAAGAGTTTTTGCGAAATCTCGCTTGCTAAGTAACTGGCAAAGAACCCGTTTAAGAAAAAACTGGCCATGTTTTTGTGGTGAATTGCAAGCGAGACACAAAAACAATTTTCTGAATTATGAACCTCAATATATCCTCAACGCTGATCCAGCTCGGATATGATCCTGACCGCTTGATATTATTTCTTAACGACGCCTTCACTCAAGAGCGAGATTTTTTCGACACAAAAAAGAAATATCTTTCCTCGGATGAGTACTACGATAATGAAATGCGGTTGATGGCTGTTCAGAAACTTATAGTAGCAATGCACATAGAGCGACTTCAAGCTGAGAATTTGTTGGATAAAAAGCAGGGCAGACGTCTAGGTATGAAAGCAAATATAACAGCAACTCTTCTCGAACACGGACACAATCCGGAGCGTTTGATTTTGTTCTTTCAGGAAACAGAAAGCCAAGGGCGTGATTTTTTCGATATCAAAAAAGAATACCTATCAGCCAAAGAATTATATGAAAATGAAATGCGATTAATGGCCGTAGAGGCGCTCATAGTAACAATGCAAATCGAAAGATTTGAATGAGTGAAAAAAGAAATTCTTTCTTTTACCAAGGAATTGGCTTGGTCAATGAACTTCAATGAAAATCTATAAATGGAAAAATTATTGCCAATTAATTGATTTCATGTTTGTGATCAATTAATTGCTAAGTCTTTCAGCCTTCTGAATACGCGAGATAAATATTAATCATAACAGAACTCACTCTCACCAAAGGAAACCTGCGGAGCACTTTTAGTGTACCAAGATTATTTTACCTGACCTGATTAGGAGTAACGGAACGCATTCAAATCAAAGTGGAATCCCTCCACTTCCCGTAAAAATTACTTCCGGTATTTCCCTTTTATGGGCTAAAGGGGAATGCCAAACTTTACGTTATTCAACAATATTTTTAAGAGCGTCATTATTTGTAGGGAAATCGAAAATAATTAATATTTTTATAACGCTTCGGAGAGTCAGGCAACGAAATAGAATTGTTTGTTAAATTCTTTATTCGTTAAAATATGATTTTAAATTATCCCCTTACCCGAAGCGTACTGGCCAGGGAAGTTTACAAAGTAAGGCCCCAAACCTTTAGTGCTTGGCTGAAAGAAATCGGTATCTTCCACAAGAGAACTTTAAGCCCGAGAGAACTTCGATTGATTATCCGAAGTTATGAGCTGCCTGATGGCATTCAAATTAAACTTCCAGCTTCAGCACCCATTCTCGTTCACGATGTAGAAGATGACATTCCCAAGCTTACGCGCTTACTCGGCGAATTTGTAAAATGGCTTGAGAAAAAAAACGACGAAGAAGTTTTAAAACCTCGTCATAGGATATCTGCGTCACTCAATGTCATGGCTCCCTAAAGGTCGAATTGGGCCTTTTAATAAAATGCAATACAATAAATTTTTCTTTTAACCTATTAAACACACCTGCTATGGTAATTACATTAGATCCCCGCAGTCCAAATTACATCCCTGACGGTCGTCCTGATGACGATGACAATCTTGAAGAGGATTATCAGATGGATTCGCCGTTAAACGAATCAGAGGCTATTAATATTGCCAAAGATGAAATCAGGAAAACTGTGCTGCTCCCGATCGTCACAGGCGGTCTACCGTCAGCGCCGGGAGCCGTTGAGTTCTTGGAATACCTTCTGACCTTAGAAGGCGAAGACTTCATTGCCGAATATGCGAGATATACAGGCCAGTCGCTGAATGGGCTAGGTTCTTGGTTTTCAAACGTTGTTAAAAAGGTCGGGAATACAGCTAAAGGTTTGAAGACTCTCACCCAAGCTATCGTAGGACCGATACTATCGGTCGCCATGCCCAACAACTTGCTTGTAAGTAAACTCACATCAAACCCGATCGACGCAGCCCTTCAAAACCTTCCTGCCGGCAAAGTAAAGGAGCTTGTAGGCCAGCTCACCACACGCCAAGCCGTTCAGTTAGCCACGAAAATCCAGCAGAGCCCGGCAGCTACGAAACTTAAACAGACCCCATTGACCAAAGAATTAAGTTTGATCAAGACCGTAACGTCAGCCAATCCTGGTACTGCTGTTCTGTCTGTGAGCCAGCTTAATCCCGATCAGGCCCGTGCTGTTCAATCGAGAATAAAAGAAAGTCCTCAGGCTGCAGTTCTTATGGATACGCCGATAGCAAGGGAGCTGGAAAAAATCACCGGGGAACCGACCAAGTTGCAGGCAGCCGGTCCTGAGGGCGCAGGTGGAACTATATGGATTATTGGCTTTATGTTATTGGGTCTTGGTATTATCCATTATGTCAAGACTTCAACGGAGGCAAAGACAATCGGGGGACTAGATGATACTGATCCTCAGGCGTCAGTACCGTTGCAACCTGACAAGGAACTGACGCCATTAGCGCCAGCATTAGCATAAAAAGAGGCCGTGAACGGGAATTCACGGCCTTTCAATTTTTTTAAAACATCGTCAACTCATGGAAACAAATTTATTGCAATTAATTGCCATTTCCAATATTACGGAAAATTGGTTTAGGCTTCAAAGAACTAGGGCATTTCTTCCGAGCTGAGCTGTCACGCATTCGAAAGTCAAATCTCGAAAGGCCAGATCCCCAATTGTTGCGTACGGCCATCCATCTAAAACATGCTATCAGGCATTACAGTGATTTGTTACGGCAACGGTCGTCTCGCAGACGGAAGAAAGGAGAGGTTATTTACTTTATTCCAAATGCACTATGAACTCCGCGTCCAACTATACCCTCGAAAATGACCATGGAGCGTATACATGTCCAAGTTGTGGAAAAAGCAAAGTTTTTGTCAGGTACGTGAATCCAGAAACAAATGCGCATCTGGCTGACCACGTGGGCTGCTGCAATAGCGTGTTTGAATGTGGCTACCACTTCACGCCAACAGATTATTTTGAAGCAAACAAAAATCAAAAGGACCATCCTAACGCCGTGGAATTTACTCTCTCAATAGTTAAATCTGATATCGTTGAAAAGCAAAGAGATCTTGATTATGATGAAGATGAAATAAATGATCATAGCGATATCGGTGAAATCATTCCAGTAATTGAAATAAGAAATTGCGTCTTAGCAGCGAAAGGTGACATATCTATAATCGGAGGTTTACCAAAAGTGGGAAAAACATCGGTCTGCTCGTTTATCTTATCCACAGCGTTCATGAAGAACATTCCAGCTGGATTTGATACCCTGGGGATTCGCACTGCTTTCTGCGAAGGTAAAAAGGTGATTTATATTGATACGGAACAGCCAAAAGTCTATACCAACAAATTGCGGAAATCTGTTCTTAGAATATTAGATGTAAAAGTCCAGCCAACGAACCTTCTTATATATAACCTGCGGAAATATGATTCAGAAACAAAACTTCAAAAAGTTCTTGGCATGATGAAAAAATATCCAGACGCACATTTATGGATAATCGACGGGGTCGCTGATCTAATTAAAGATCCTAACGACACAAAAGAATCGTTCGGTATTATAGAGAAGTTCATGATCAAGTCGAACGAACTCGACACAGCGATAATTCTACACATCCACGAAAATCCTGGTACCAATGGCAAACTACGCGGTAATCTTGGGAGTGAGGCGGAAAGAAAATGTGGTGGCGCCATCACCATAAAGAAACTAAAAGATAAAGGGGTTCATAGTATTGAAGCTAAAGTCATAAGAGGCCAGGAAGATTTTGATCCAATCTTTTTCAGATTCGAGAAAGCTTCCGGCCGAATGGTATCTGTTGATGAGACGGAAGCTGCTGAGCTTAATAGGTCCATGGATAAGGGGCAAATTAAACTTGATAAAAGGATCCAGTTAGCCAAGCGATGTTTGCTCACAGGTAGCCTAAAATGGTCTGACATGGTGGAAGCAATCATGCTTCACATTTCTGAGATTGAAGGAAAGCCTGTATCGAAAAGAACAGCCGAAAATCGTATAGAAGAGCTGGTAAAAATGGGAATTGTACACCTTCAGAATCAGTTTTATGCAATTGCAGATATATATAAACCGCAACCGTAATGTATATATAAGCCTTTTTGCGTTGCGTTTCGGTAGCCGTAACAACGCAATTCTCCTATATACGCCCCCTTATTGCGGTACTTTCTTGCGGTTGCTATGAATTCGGCCAGAAACTATACCCTTGAGAGGTACCATGGGCCAGGAAGCCGGTATACATGTCCAGGCTGCGGAAAAACCCGAGTTTTTGTCAGGTATATGGATATGGAAAACCACGCGCACTTGGCTGACCATGTGGGCCGCTGCAATAGAGAAATTGAGTGTGGGTATCACTTCAAACCAAAGCAATACTTCGAAGAATCCGGAAACAATAATCCTCTCTCCAGGGCTCATTACGTGCATCCAAAAACTGCTACTCCTTCACCTGATTTCATATCTAATGGTTATCTTCAAAGCAGCATGAGTGATGCCTTGCTGCAGGGCAATAATTTCGTGAAATACATTCAATCGATTCTTGGATATTCAGTTGCAGAAAGTTCTATTAAACGTTTTCATATAGGATCTGCCAATCGTTGGCCAGGTTCAACTGTATTCTGGCAAATGGATTCACAGGGATTAATCAGGTCGGGTAAAATAATCTTGTTCAATCCTGAGACCGGGAAGCGAGTTAAGAAACCATACCCTCACATAACATGGGTACATAAACAGCTGATCCGGAGACAAATCATTAAGACTTTCAACCTACACCAGTGTCTCTTCGGCGAACATCAAATAATGAGAAATGATCATAAGACTATTGGGCTTGTTGAAAGCGAAAAGACCGCGATCATTGCGAGCGCTTATCTACCGGAGCTGATATGGATGGCAACTGGAAGTGTGAACGGATTAAAATCCGAATTCCTGAAAGCAATTATTGGTAATAAAATTATCCTATATCCGGATATCAAAGCATACGAAAGATGGAGCAAAAAAGCTTGCGAGTTAAGAAAGGTGGGATTTAATATTGTCACTTCCGACCTGTTGGAGAATAGCAAGTTTATTACCGATGTTGAGAGAAGGAATGGACTCGATCTGGCAGATTATTTACCCCGGACCGGCAAACCTGGTTCTTCATAAAGCCCCCAATATTAATATTTACGTGTCCAGTCGTTCAGAGCCCTATCGATTCGCTCTTTAAATTCCGGACAACATGCGTCGATCTCAGGCGTTGTATGGATCCCGCCGTCTGGAATAAATTTGATCGCGTTGCTCCCTCGCTTTCATGTTTGACGCTTTGCTGCCGGTTTGAATTTCGTATCTAATCATTTGTTGAATTTTTAGTTTTTGTAAAGATGTGACGCCAAGAACGAACGTTTTAGGACGTGGCCATAGGACACCGTTTCGAAAGCGGCTCAGCCGGCGGTTATGCATAAGGAATAGGTCTCACAGTGTCACCCTAATGTCCCCAATTGATTGCAATTGATTGATAATGAGATTATGTCAGCTATCTTGTAATCAGTAGGTCGTTGGTTCGATTCCGACAGGGGGCTCTCAGGTATTGCGAACCGCATCGAAACGTGCGGTTTTTTTGTTGCATGCCGGGTTTCGATCATCTCCGGTTAAACGCCAACGAAGGGCATCTTAACTAATTTTGCCTGCTTTTGCCCTCTCTTCATAAGCCTCCGTTAACCAGACTTTGTTGAAATAAATCACTGCCGTTGAATAAACAAGGCAGCATGAAATTTTTCCGCAAGTAGGTTTCACAAACCGGTACGCACAATGCTCAACTTATCCACAGCGAATTTATTCTGCTTTGTTAAAACGCTACCAAAAAGTGACCATTGACCCATAACATATCTGCTTTTATATTTGGCGCGACCCATACGTTTTTAGACATGACAAAAAAAAGAATAATCCTATTCGCAGTTGCGCTCCTGCTATCCCTTGGTGGCGTGGAAGCAAAAAAAATTCCCGGCCAGGTGATCGGGAATGACGGCACGGTGAAAGATGTGATTTTCAACTTACCCGTCAACCTGTTTGGAGATCTGAATTATCAGAAAATTCAAAGCCGGATCGTGTACTATGAGGGTGAAAAAAGGACCGTTTTGAAACCCGATGACGCGCGTGAGATAAATTTCACTTACCAGCATGAAAACGTCAGGATGTTGTCGAGAGTAAATTCAATACGAGGCGGCTCAATTTTTTCGAGTCAGAAGAATATTTTTCTGAAACTTATCATTGATGGCAAGTTGAAATTGTTTGAATTTTTTTTCAAGTCCCGCAGCCCGGGAATGCAGACAGCTGGCGGATTTTCTCCGGGGACGACCTATACCGTGGAGACTTTTATTATGCAAAAAGGTGATGCTCCACTGAAGGAAATTGCCGGATTGGGTTTCCGGAAGGATATGTCCGACTACTTTCGCGACTGCCCGGAAGTTGCTGACCAGATCAAGACCAAAGAGCTAAGAAGGCGGGATATCGAGGTGATCGTGATGGAGTATAACAGAAAATGTGGTTTGTGATCTGTAACAGTCAAATCGGACCAAACCTAAGCACATCATCGGGGGCGCACGTCGACATAATACATCTTCTCGATTGCCAATTCGTCAATGAGCGTCTTCTGGCTATCCTTCACCTTCACAGTCTGCCATTTTTCGGTCGGAAGTAAACGGATGACCGACGATCCATTCCTGAGCACCAGCGGAAGATTGAAACCTTCTACCACATTGGACCATCGATAAGTAACAGTATTTTTGTCGATGGAATATTCAAGGATCGGGATCCTGACAGTTCTCAAATACTGATCAAATACCTTACTGTAATCGAATCCAGCCTTTTCGGAAATATAGTTTTCGATTTGCGCCGTTGTCACTGTCTGGTGCCTGAAAGTTTTGTTCATCCCTCTCAGGATTTCCCGGAAAAGCTTGTCGTTATCGATACTGTGGCGGATCGTGTGGAGCATGTTTCCTGCTTTCGGGTACATGTCGCCCGAGCCGCGCTTGTTGAAATTATATATTCCGATGATCGGACGGTCGTTCGCAATCCCCTTTCTTGTTCCATAGCAATATTCATTGCCCGCATTTTTTCCGAAGTGGTATTCCGTATACAGCGTTTCCGAATAGTTCGTAAAGCCTTCGTGTATCCACATGTCGGCGATGTCGCGGTAGGTGATGTTATTGGCGAACCATTCATGGCCTGACTCGTGAATGATAATGAAATCCCATTTCAATCCCCATCCGGATCCCGATGCATCATGGCCGAGATATCCATTTTGATAACCGTTGCCATAAGTAACGGAGCTTTGGTGTTCCATTCCGAGATAGGGGACCTCGACCAGCTTATACCCATCTTCATAAAAAGGATATGGGCCAAACCAGTATTCAAATGCCTTCAGCATGGGCTTCACCTGTTTGAATTGCTCTTTAGCTTTTTCAAGGTTATGAGGAAGTACATAGTAATCAATGTCGAGCACGCCCTGTTCGCCGTGTAGTGTGTCGGCGAAGTGTTCGTAGTTCGCAATGTTTACGTTTACGCCATAATTGTTGATCGGATTTGTTACGAACCAGTCGAAGGTTTTGGTGCCGTCCGGATTCATCGTCGTCTTACGCAGCCGGCCGTTGGAAACATCTGTTAATTTTGCTGGCGTCGTAACGCTCATCAGCATACTATCCGGCTCATCGTACATGTGGTCTTTACATGGCCACCATACGCTTGCGCCCAGCCCCTGACAAGATGTAGCAATGAACGCCATGCCTTCTTTGTCGTACGCCCATTGGAATCCGCCCTGCCACGGAGGGTTTTTTGCTTCGATTGGCTTGCCGGAATAGGTTATCATCACCGACTCGGCACGGCCTGGCTGTTGTGTCTTTGTCAGCCTGATCATGTAAGCGTTTTTTCCTTTTTTCTCGAATGTAACGGCCTGATTGTCCTGCGTAACGGAAGTGATCGAGAGAGGCGGCTGGAGGTCAATCTGGAGAATTTGTGAAGGGTCGATGACTTTATAGTGAACGGCAACAGTTCCTGAAACGGATTTTGATTCCGGCCTGACGTTAATGCTGAGGTGATAATACTGCAGGTCCCACCAGGAACGTTCGGGGGTGACCGAACCGCGGAGTGTATCGTCGACTGTAGGCAGGACATTTTGAGTGTAGCCTGGAAAGAAAACGAGGTTAAGCGTGGCGGCCAGGGCGACCATAAATAAATGTTTCATAGTGGAATTGAAAATGATCAGTAGTTTTGAAGTTAACTCATAAGATGGGAAGGTTTCGTTAATTTTGCTATCGAAATTGTTTGAAACGAGGATTCTACTGAATAAGTGGATCGCGCAGATTTTGAGATTGCCGAATCAGAGAACTACTTAGTTAAAACTACAATGATACAGCCCCCGGAAATGAAACTGGACCTGCCGATGAAGCTGTCAAACAACGTCAGGTCTACAACAACCCGTGTTTGGGAGATACTCGTTGCAAGTCGCGATGGAAATTTGGATGCGGTTAAGAAGCTGGTCGGTGAATGCCCGGAGCTTATCTACGCCCAGTATAATTACACACCACCCATCCATTTTGCAGTTCGTGAAGGACACGTCGACCTTGTTGGTTATTTACTGGACAACGGAGCGCTCGATACCACATATATCACTTACCCATTCAAAGATACGTTGGTGAGCATGGCGCAGGAGCGCGGTCATACTGACATTGCATCTCTTTTACAGGATTACCTCGCTCATCCCGAGCGTTGCAGATTCAAAGGCGACAACGGAGAGATTCTTTATCAAAGAAGCGCCCTTGAACGGGAGTTTGAGACGGCAGTCGATAATCAAGACCTCGGGAAAACTTCCGCGTTGCTGGTAGACCATCCTGAGCTGGCGCTCGATAATACTTTTTTTTGGGGCGAAGGAATATTGATGATGCCGGCAAAAGACGCCAACCATAAAATGCTGGAACTTTTGATGAGCTACGGAGCCACGGTGCCACCTCTTTCCAAATGGGGACGATTTTATTACTTTAAACATTATGAGACCGCGGCATTCCTGTTGGAGAACGGAATGGATCCCAATCATAAGACATGGCATCATGTAACGCTGCTGCACGACATGGCCCAGGCGGGCGACATTCCAAAAGCAGAACTTCTCCTCAAACACGGCGCTGAAATCGATCCCGTTGATGAAGAATATAACACTACGCCATTTGGAATGGCCTTGCGTTGGGGTCATAAGGAGATGGTTGAGTTTTTACAGGCGCACCTGGGTGGTCTATCCAACCGAAATATTGAGTGAGCGCTTGCTATCGGGTCGCGCTACGTTATTTTTGCGCGATGTCAAGACTTTTTATTCGGATCATGTTGGTTCTGGTTTTTTGCGGCGTGCGCTTCGATGTGTACAGCCAGGCGAAACGTGATTTTCGTATTGTCGCTTTTTTCACTGCTAAAAACGACCAGGCTCACATCAGCTTCGTCAAGGAGGCGGTGAGCTGGTTTTTGAAAAATGCATCCGCGCGTCATTATGAATTCGATACAACCCGCAACTGGGGCAACCTCAACGATGATTTCCTTTCCCGGTACAGGTTGGTAATTTTTCTCGACACCCGTCCAGAAGGTGCCGCGCAGCGGATTGCATTTCAACGCTATATGGAAAAGGGAGGGTCCTGGATGGGATTTCATTTCTCGGCCTTTGCTTTAACGCCTTCCGCCTACCCGCAAAACTGGGACTGGTATCACAATGAATTTTTGGGGTCCGGCGAATACGTCAGCAACACCTGGCGGCCTACGCCGGCAACGCTCAAGGTCGAGGACCCCGACCACCCGGTGACGAAAGATTTGCCCTTAAAGTTTCTCTCAGCCGCCAACGAGTGGTACCGTTGGAAGCACGACCTGAGAACTAACAAGGACATCAGGATATTGCTTTCGGTTCACGATGATAGTTTCCCGTTAGGTACAGGTCCAAAGCCGCATGAAATTTGGTACGCTGGATACTATCCGGTTGCGTGGACAAACACGAAGTACAAAATGGTGTACTTCAACATGGGCCACAACGACATTGACTACGAAGGTGGAACCGGACGGGAATTGTCGTTCACCTTTTCAAGTGAAACGCAGAACCAGCTAATTGTGAATGCGATTGAATGGTTGGTTCGAGATTGATATGGGGCGCCATTCACTTTACCATGTTTTCCGTCACATTCAAATTACAATAGACGCGTCTTTCGTTCTTATTTTTGATTCCGGAAAGCGTCTATGAGTCTTAAGTATCAGATCCGGAAGCAATCTTCATTATCCTTTGCGACGTTCACGGTAATTAGCTGGCTGGACGTTTTTACCAGACGCGAACTGAGTGTTCACGTCAGCAATGAAATGTATGCGATCCATGACATTGAACTGAAGGATTGGAAGTTTTTGGAAAAGAAAGGAAGCCTCATACCTTTGCTTCGGAAGGTATTGCCAGATGAAATTTTGAAGAGGTTTAAATGACCATGCTTCCCTTTTACTTTAAGCCCTGAAAACATGACAACACTGAATATTGTCCTTGCTTTAAGCATCGCCATCATCGTTTTCACATATTGGAAAACCATTAACTCTTCCTTTTCAAGGGATCGCAAAATCGCTCTCTATATAGTGACCCTCATCATCCCGGTTTTGGGTCTTATGCTTTACTTTATATTTAGGGCGGGCGAAAAGCGGGGCTCCGCGAGTTCCTAGTTTCCGCGAAAGCCTGGACAGCCAAATAAGGCTCTGAACGAACCAACATTCATCTTTGGAAGATAAAAGCCCATTTCACAATGTGCAAACAGCGCCCGAATAAGCGCAAGCTCGAGTCCACAGGAACCAGTCAGTACACGTAAAAGACCAAACGCGATTACGTAGAGAACATTGAGGCCTAAGGAACCTCAGTTACTGTTCAGCGGACAGCGAATAGCATTGCTGAACAATACGCGGAATCTTGCGGGGAGGCTAATAGCATCTGTGGAAACGCGAATCCGGTTTCGCAGAGCGCAAACAGCACTCCCAAGCGATCAAATTCTCTTCCGACGAAAGCGAATGGCGCCTGTGGATGACCAGATGCGATTCCGTAAATGACGAGCGGCGCTTGTGGAAAGTCGGATGTGATTTTTCAGAAAACAAACAGCATCTGTAAAGGATCAAATTCGGTTCCGGCGAGAGCAAACGGCGCCAAGGGAAGATCAAATCCGATTCCGCGGGGAACCTACAGGACCAATGGAAGATCAAACGCAATTGCGGGAAGGACGAATAGGCCATTTAGGAGGTCAATTACCGTTTCACAGGGAAGGAACGCCACTTGTGGAAGATCAAATTTGGTTCCGGCGAGACCAAACGGCGTCTGGGGAAGATCAAATCCGATCCCACAGGGCGCAAACAGAACCAATGGAAGATCAACTCCATTTGGGAAAGGAAAAAACGGAACTGTTGGGATATCGAATTCTGTTCCGGAGACGAATGAGCGGCGTTCGGAAGCTCAAGCGCATTTCGGCATCAACACAACCTAGCTGGTAACAAAAACCCACTCAAACTTAACCCAACCCTCCGGCAAAACTGGTGACAGGGAAGCGCGAAACAACTCAGCAGTTATTAGCCAAAGGGCTACAGTTATTGGCTAAAACCATACAGTTATCAAATAGATCCATACAGTTATCAAATCTGCGAGTTTTGATTTTACGCATGTTGTTAATTCGAACCATTAACAATTTAAACTTTTCACAAAATGAAAAACAGTAAAGTCAACCAGGTTGCAACCTTCGAGAAGCTCTTAGGTTTTTGCAACAACCAGAGTTCCGTGTACAAACCCAGCAGGTCGTCCCTTCAGCTGACTGCCTTGAACAACTTGCTGACACAGGCTCAACAGCTATTAAAGGCAGCCGACGCGGCTCGCATTGTTTACGAGAATGCGGGCAATACCAGAAATGCTCTGTTTAAATCACTATCGAGATTCGCAACGCGCATCATGGACTCCCTTAAAGTCTCCGGTGCTTCGCAGGATGTGATCAACGACGTGACCTTGATCAAAAGAAAGTTGAGCGGAGCCACAAAACGTTTCAGGACTGTTGGCAACGGCGATTCGGGCAACAACACCCACCCGCCGGATGGGCCTCAGCAGCGAAGTGTATCCCAGCTGGATTTTGCCTCAAGGGTGGAAAACTTTGAGCGAATGGTAAACAGGATCGCCATGGAGGCAGCTTACAAGCCTAACGAAGCTGATCTTCAGGTAACGAGTCTGCTTGCATTCGCCACCCAGCTACGTGTCGCGCATCGCAATGTTGTAACTGCTTACATCGCAATGAAAACTGCCAACAGGTCGTTGAATGTTGCGCTGTATGGCTCCCATGGCATTCACGAAAACGGCAGGGCAGTAAAAACGTACCTGCGGTCGGTCTTTGGAAGTACCAGCTCGCACTATGCAGAGGTAGCCGGATACGAGTTTATTATTAAAGTCTGATCGTACGCAAACCATTTGAACGCCTCCGTGATTTATTTACCGGAGGCGTTTTTATATTTAATATCGAATCACATCGCCATTTTTATGGATTTCAAGCGTTTGCCGCATCCTTGAAAGAGAACCAGTTCCTATGATACAGTCCAGACCCAGGAAACAGCTTCTTTATCCATTCGGAATATTGACTTTTTCCCTGTTACCCGTTTTGCTTTTTCATCGCTATGGCAATGATGTCATCAGGGAACCTGAGGTGGTGTTCGAAGCAACCTATATGGATCCAGCGGAAATTTCGCGTCACCGATCATATTTCAATGACAAGTGCCTGAAACTAGTACTGACGGGGGAGCCAGATGATGAGATGAAACTGGATTCCGTTCAGGCGTTAGTCCGCGGCCTGTTAAATCCGCCGAACTGGCCGCCAGGTATTGAGATAACATTTGCTGAAGAAGCTAAGTATTCCTCACTTATCCGCCTATACAACATTTGCCACGAAGAGCGGGTAAGACGTTATTTAAACCACGGCAATAAATTTGTGATTTTGAGATCACCTCGATAACGGATCCGCGTTATGTCGCTTTGTTGATCACGATGATATTCGTGTGTATAAGAATTGATATGTTTATACCAGCCCCAGTCCGTCTTCTGACTAACTGGTGCAACTCTTCCGGCGTGGCCGTGCGCAGGCGAGACTTGCGCCTTACTACATCCTTCCAACTCTTAACAACCTGAACATTAAAACGACATTAAACTTTCGGACGCTTTTTCGCCTTCACACCGCCCTGGCTGCCATCGAGACCGTTGTGGGCGCCGCGCGGGGCCAAATTTCGCGGATCTTCGGCCTGAAACGACGTTGAAACATTCATTCAGCGGTCATTTAATTAAAACGTTAATTCCATAGCACTGTGTAAGGCAGAATTGTAAATTCGTCTCCATTCTTAACTAACCTTTATATGAAAAAAAATCTGTTCATTGTTGCGCTGCTGATCTTCGCAGTGGTAGGCTCTGCTCAAGCACAGAAGCTTGACAAGTTTTCAAGCTCTGTTACCAAAAAAGTCGGACCTAAGACCGTAAATATCCCGTACACCGACGTGATCTCGTATCTCGGTTATGCCGCTCCCAATACTGAAGACGAGATAAAGGACGGTAAGAAATTCTACTACGTTTATATCTGGATTCCGCTAGCTGCTCCCGAACTGGGCGTGCGCATGTTGTCACCCGTCGCGGACAATGCTCCGAAGGAGGCCAGCAAGTCGGCTGACTTCGAAGCCAACGCAAAGTCGACGGAATTTTTCGATACCTATATAACACTTGAACGTTCCGATATCATCAAGGTCGAGGATATCACCCCGGCCAAAGTGAAAGCTGCAAAGTGGACAACCCTCGAAAGAAATGACGACAGCAGCGAAATGCCGAAACAACCCAGCGGAAGCTCATACAACTCGCTTCTTCGTTATACCAGTGACGTCAACGATCCGACGAAAGCATTGACTGCCGGACTGTACCGCGTCGGCTTCACTACTTACAAGACCGGCGAGGTTAAAGGAACTTTTCTTGCCGAAGTAGGTGCCCCCGTTAAATTACCCGGTGTCGCCGTTGGCAAAACTCCTGATACCGTAAGGGGTTTGCTGGCTGCCAAATAATAATCTCTAAAAAAAATTCAAGGCCATGTCGCGTGACGTGGCCTTTTTTATTGACCGGCCGGCCATCCAGCAAGTGTTCCAGCCAGGCTGGTATGATGGCAATACCGTGTGTGATCATCGATGAGACTTGCGCGGCGGCTAATTTCAATCGATTGCCGGTTCGGTTTTTGACAAATCCGTTTGTTCGCGTTATCTTTATTTCTGTTACCTATTCCTAAACTTAAAAAAGAACCTCATGTCGCGTTCGAGATCCGCGCTGTTGATTGAGCAGCATGTCTATTCACTTCCGCCAATTTCAAACTTTTCAACAATCCTGATCATTTCACTCCTGTTGTTGCTGACAGTCACGTCAGGCATTGCGCAAAAAAAGCCGAAACCCAAGTTCGGACGGGCTGTTGAAGAAGAAATCAGAATGCAACGTTATGAGAAGGACACGACGGCGCATGCGGTCGTGCTTTACGATCGCGGATATCTCAGCTCAACCCGGTTCACATTCACCAGACATGTTAAGATAAAAGTGTTTTCGAACGCGGGCACTTCATTCGCAAACTTCACCGTCAATACTCCCGCTAAGAGCGATATCCACGGTTATACCTACAACATTGAGAATGGTGTCGTTAAACAAACCAAGCTTGAGAAGTCGAGTATCTACCGGGAGGAAATTGTGGATGGCTTCGAAGTCTACAAGATTTTTTTTCCGGAAGTCAAACCCGGTTCCGTCATTGAACTTTCCTATAGTCACACCGGGATCCCGGGTGAGTGGCGGTTTCAAAACAGGATTCCGGTAATTTACAGTGAGCTCGTCCTTGAAACAATAACAGGTGTAAATTATAAAAAGACACAATACGGTTTTGAACCGATCACTGCAGTCGGCTCCAATTCATGGATTGCCGAGGACATGCCCGGCCTGGAATTGGAGCCCTACATGGGCGATTACTCCAATTACCTGACCAGTTTTCAATTCGAGGTTTCAGAGGTATCAATACCACAAATTGGTTATTACAGACAGTATTCGACTTCGTGGGAGAAGATCAGCGAACAGTTACTCAAGTACGAATATTTTGGGGTTTATTGACCGGCCTCTCTTTTTTAAATGATAAAGGAAAACAACTTGAGGCAGGCAATATCCCAGTCGCGGAAAAAGTGTCAGAAGCTATCGCGTTTATTCAGGAAAACATTAAATGGAACAAACAGAATTCATTGACTGCAAGCTATGAATTCAGAGAGAACTTCAAGAAGAACCATACCGGAAATTCTGCCGACGTGAATCTCTCGCTAATCGCCTTGCTGCGAAAGGCCGGAATCAATGCATACCCAATCGTGTTAAGCACACGTGATAATGGCATGCTGAATCCAGGGTTTCCTTCTGTTAGCAGGCTCAATTACGTCGCAGTATTAATCAACCATGATAACGTGCAAATGCTTGCCGATGCAACTTCGCCGTTCTCGGCACCTGGCATATTGCCGGAACAATGTCTGAATTTTTCCGCATGGGTGGTCCTTCGCGATGGCGGAATGTGGGTAGACCTCAGCTCAGGAAAGGCGGATGTGGTTAAACAATTCATCAGGATAACCGTTGATGACGCCAAGCAGTTTACGGCAGATGTGACAAGCAGTTATGAGGATTATGGTTTCTTGAACTGGGCACCGAAATATATGGAAGCAGGATCTGAGGAGCTTTACGCGGCCCAGGTAAAGAATGATACAAGATCGGTTGAGGTGACCTCTTATAAGCTGAAATCAATGGATAAAGGCAAAATGCGTGCATCGGAGACTACGACTGCTAATATCTCCAACACCGATTATGTGCAGGATATCGGCCGGGAAGTAATGATCAATCCTTTTGTCCTTAGTGGACTGGAAAACCCATTCAAATCGGAAGGCCGTAAGTTCCCGATCGATTTCAAATACCGCAAAAATCGTTCGATCGTTGTATCCATTACATTGCCAAACACCTATAAGGTCAGAACCGTCCCTGAATCGTTCAGCGTTAGTTTGCCAGACAATAGCGCCAAGTTTTCATTCCTTTGCAATACGATGAACAATAACGTCAACATTAAGTGCGACGTGGTCATTAACAAACAAGTCTTTTCCGAGTCTGAATACGTTATGCTCAAATCCTTCTTTGCAGAGGTTATCAGGAAAATGAGCGAACCAATACACATCGATAAAAATACCTAGTCATGAGGAAATTATTGCTTGGGCTGTTATGCTTTGCCGCTGTTGAAACTGAGGCCAAGGTGAAATCTGTGATCGAGATATGGAATACAAAGCTGTATGTCCCCTCATCGACAAATCTCGTGATCACAGAGTATATGAAGATTCAGATATTGAACGAAGAGGGCTATCAGTTTGCAGTTTTTAACGAGTATTACGATTCCTTCCGGAAGATCAAATCATTGAAGTATACGATTTACGATGCAACCGGTAAACGGGTGAAAAAACTCGGGAAGGCCGATGCGGTCGATGTGATGTTCAATTCTTCTTATGAGATTGGAGACGTTCGTACGGTTGTCCTTGATCCAAACTATAAAAATTTTCCGTTTACTGTCGAAATTGAAGTTGAGATTGACTACAACAGCTTTTTTACTTTCCCCGTGTGGATGCCACGCTTTGCTCCGGATGTCGAGGTAAAAAAGGCCACCCTGGTCGTTGAAACGTTTGATGGGTATGTGTACCGTTCAAGGGAATTCAACGGAATTCTGCCCCCAAAACTTGAACCTGGCGTTCCTGGCTTTGTAAAAAAAACATGGGAAGTGGCAAATCTGCCCGCAATGCCGAAGCAGGTCAATTACAAATCGTTCTCGGAAGAGCAGCCTAAAGTCCATCTTTCACCAGTAAGCTTTATACTGGATAAGTCCCCCGGGTCTTTCCAAACTTGGAAGGAGTTTGGCGACTGGTTTTCCGACCTGAACTCCGGACGAAATTCCTTGACCGATGAGACGAAAAGTTATCTGACGCAGCTTCGGTCTCAGAATCGGGAGCCCCATGAGGTCATCAAAGAGATTTACCGCCATATGCAGGCGAAGACACGTTATATTTCCATTCAGCTCGGGATTGGCGGCTTCCAGACAATTCCATCTGATGTGGTTGAAAAAACCGGCTACGGTGATTGTAAGGCGTTGACGAACTACATGAAGGCGATGCTTGATTACATCAGCGTCCCGTCCAATTATGTTCTCGTGAGAGCTGGCGAGGATGTGCCGGATGTGATTCCAGATTTTCCAAGCAATCAGTTTAATCACGTCTTTCTCGCTGTGCCCATGAAAACAGACACCATGTGGCTGGAGTGTACCAGTCAGATCGTCCCGCCATCATTTATCGGCACTTTCACAGATGACAGGAACGTGTTGTGGGTTCAAAAAAATGCCAGCCAGATTATCCGAACGCCCATTTACCTGCCTGAAGAGACCAGGAAGTACAACCGGTGCCAAATCGTAGTCAATGAAGCAGGTGATATGGATATTAAACTGTCAACGAAACAAACGGGTGCCTTTTTTGATGACGTGATGGCTTACAAAGGCATGATGAAGGATGACATCAGCAGATTTAATTACGGCAAATTCGACTACAAAGATTTCACGATCACGTCATTCAACTTTGAGGTGCCCGATCCCGATCAGCCGGAGTTAGTACTGAACTTTAATATCAAAGCGAAGGGTGTGGCAAAGCCGATCGGTAGCAAGCTGGTACTTTCTTCCAATCTCCTTTTTGCACTGGAAAAGGAATTAATCACCGACGCGATGAACAAGAAATCGGAGATCAGACGTGGTTTTACGCTCGAAGACGATGTTGAGTTAACCATCCCTGAGTTATTCCGCGTCGATATGTTGCCCCAGGCCGTGAAGGATGTGACTGAGTTCGGCGCATTTGAAATGAAAGTGTTCGCGGACGAGAAAAATGTTATTCATATTTACAGAAAGACGACCATAAATAAAGGGAGCTACCAGAACGAGACTTTTGATAAATTCAACAACACCCTAAAGAGGTTCAAGTTGTACGAGCAGTCGAAGATCGTCCTGCAATCGAAGACCTGATTTTGATTGCTTTCATCGCGCAAGTCTTCGCGTCGGAATGTGCGTCAGCGAGACTTGTGCGATGAATTGTGCGATGACCCAACCGCACCGCTAAAACTCAAAACGCTTGTCAACAAAACTCACGTAATGCGACAGTTGCTTATTATCGACCTGCAACTTTATAGCGTCCGCAAATTTTTTAATGTAGACCTTGCCAATCGCTTCCTTTTCATTGGAGCTGAACGATCCTTTTTTTGATTCGACTTTGTATTCAACCAGACTGTTAAGGGTGAGGAGCGTATTTGGAAAATCAAACAGGATCTTTTTTGATTCCGTGTCCTGTTTCATGATGGAGATCACGTCGCGTGCCCGGCCTTCCCTCATCTGCAGCTGAATTATGCTGCTTTTGAATTTTTGGTTGATGGCCGCCATGAAGCGGTCAATGCTTTTCGGCTCGAGCTCTGACAGGCTTTCAGGGATAAAAATGTACAACAGCGGTTGCCGGTCCTCAGAAAGGACCTGTGTGATCACTGGTTCGACAAAATTATTGACATATCCATACGCAAGGGCATAGGCAATGGAGTACTCTTCTTCCTCAATGGCTTTGGAATACTCGCTCATCAGGCCTGTTACGGCCCCTGAGATCAATCCAAATATTACAGTGATAGGCTCCGGTTCGAACGGCGGATTCTTCACAAAAGCCCACACAAATGCCGCCACGAGGGTGCAAACCCACAACGTGAGGAGCGTGATCCTGGAAAGCAGTCGTATCATGTGACAGCGGTGATTTCAGCGCCGGTTAATTTACAGCTTTTGGTTTGATCTTCAGCACATTAACTGAACCTCGTTGGCATTGGTTTTTAAGCAGTATTTGCATATGGAACTTCTGGCTCAATTTGTAAAAGATACATTCTTCCTGCTGCTGGTGATGCGGATCGCTGTGATCGTGGGATTGGCTGTGGTGATCGTAAAGGCCCTTAGAACTCCCTATATCACGCAGCTGTTCAGAAGATTCCGCGGTTTAACAAAGCGCAGCACCTTTCCGGGAGAAAAATCAACACTTGGACACCATTAGAAGAGAACCGTGAGATCGAGCGAGTCTTTCCCTCTTTTCACCTTCACGGGAACAGTTTGACCTTTTTCGAATTTTCCGAGTGCATCCATGTAACTGTAAATATCGGTGATCGGATAATTTCCCATCTGGATAATGACGTCGCCGCTCATGATACCTGCTGCAGCGGCGGGCTTGCCTTCTGAAACCGCATCGACTTTCAAACCTTCGGAACCCGACGCATAGCTTGGCATGATTCCGAGCGTAACTTTGAATGACGACGGCCGCGCTTGCATCTTGTTCTTCGTTGTCAGGAATGCGAGTTTCGGTTCGTTGTCGAGGACTTCGATGATCCGCGCAATCAGTCGGAGGACTTTGACTTCACCTTCAATATTGATCTTGCCGATATCGTCCGAAGGTTTGTGATAATCCTCGTGTCCGCCGGTAAAGAAGTGCAGTACGGGAATATTCTTCAGGTAGAACGATGTATGGTCGGAGGGACCTGTACCGGAAGAGTCGGTTGTGATCACCAGGCCTTCGGTATTGATCCGCTTCAAGAGAGGTTCCCAAACCGGACTGGTTCCCGTACCGTTGATAACCAGGTTATTCGCAGGGCTCAATCGACCGATCATGTCCATGTTGATCATAAAGTCGACGGAAGCGAGATCTACCGGCGGATGTTCCGTAAAGTACTTAGATCCGAGGAGGCCGAGTTCTTCGCCTGAAAAACAAATGAAAATGAAATTACTGCTTTCCTGGAGTTTATTGTTGCTGAAGTAGCGGGCGAGCTCAATTACTCCCGCAACCCCTGAAGCATTGTCGTCGGCACCGTTGTGGATCTTGTTTGCCGGGTTTGAATCCAGCGAGCTTCCCTGTCCGTCGGTCCCGAGGTGATCATAATGGGCTCCAATCACAATCGTCGTTTTTCCCTGGTTGTCGAGGTATCCGATCACGTTGTTGGCCATACCTTTTTCGCCTTGTCCATGGACGCCTTTTGAAAATGGAAAAGTTTGGAGATATGTTTTGTTGTCCCCTTGCGGCAGCAGCCGTAATTTCCTGAATTCATTTTCAATGTAGGTAGCTGCCGAACGTTCACCCTTTGTCCCGGTTCCCCTGCCGGAGAGCGAGTCGTCAGCCAGTGTCCTGATGTGGTCGAAAAGGATATTTTTATTGATCTCCTGGGCCTTTGTGATACACGATGCGGCGGAAAGGAGAACAAGACAAAGTGAAAAGCTTTTCATAAAAACTGCTAAAACCGAAAGATAGAATAAGTGAAACACTTTTGGTAATCCCGTTATTCCGGCTTGGCGACAGCTTGCTTTTATGAAGGAATTGACTTCAAGGATGGGAGAGGCGCAATTGAAGTCTCCGTAGCGCTAGTCTTACTCGTGTGCTTTGATAATCTTTTGTGTTGAAATTGGATTGGATTTCAACAGGACCTTTTCATAAACCCTCTTGATCCGCTTCCTCTTCTTGATAGTGTCCATAATGGATTGAAATTTAAAAATGGGTGAAAATTTCAATGCCAACGAAAAGTTAAACTGCTGCTTGGCAAATAAACATCATTGCGGGGTCGCAAAGCGCGCGGTTCTGCCTGCTGAAGGGCACCTATAAAATAAATCCTGGTAATCCTTTAATCCCACCAATCAAATAGTAAATCAATCGTGATAATCCTTTATCACAGGCAAGTCAATCAGGGTAATCCTTTGATCCTACGAATCAAGGTCACGGTTGGCGATTTCAACATAGAAGGCGCAGAGACACGGGGCTCTTGTTTACCTTCGTGTTCCGTATTTGCTTTCATTATCGCACTTGATGAGCTCCGCAGTCTGGGTTGTCAACAGCCCAATCCTTTGTAATCAGGCAAATCAATCATGTTAATCCTTTAATCCTACGAATCAAGATCGAATTTACCACAGAGAAGACACGGGCCTTTTGTTTACCTTCGTATTCCGTATTTGGTGCTCTCATTATCGCACTTGACGAGACCGAAACCCTTGTAATCAAGCAAATCAATCATGGCAATCCTTTAATCCCACGAATCAAGGTCCATGCGAGCCACACTTTCTATTCTATTCGCCACCAACCTTATTGTTTCCCTGCAAGGGCAAAGGCTTTCCGAACTCGTCAAACTTCCAAAAGACACGCTTGTGGAGATGGCGATGGTGAAGCTGGGGAAACCGCCAGGATACTTTGTCGACTTTGACCGGATTTCAGTCTGGAGCTGGCCTGAAGCGGGTCGCCTGGACGTGATATTTGACCGTCACACAAACTACCTGACACGGACGAAGAAATGTATCCGCAGCGTTTCGGCGGAACTGATCTCGGGAGTCGTGGGTGGTGAGACGTCCGGGCTGCGTATTGCTGAATTTGATGACAAAAAGTATTACGTGTTTTCGCCAGGTCAAAAGAAGGATATACGTTTTGTGAAGGAGACCCTGTTAAGAAGCGATCGATATAAGGGCTTGCTATCGGCAAGTGAGAAAGACGGTCACTTGACAATCGCGGAGAATAAGCGATTCTTTGCCATTACCATTGAGGTGTCGGGAAGCTATTTCGCCTCTCTGAAGATCGATAGGCGGTCGGGAAAAATTTATGACGCCTCCTACATGGAGATGACACTCACACCCGAAACACCAAAGCGAATCCGCGTCTATTAAGGGAGAACTTTTCGCAGCAGGGTAAGGCGGCCGTGTCGCGTGAGGCAGAGCGACGCCAGTTTAATCCCTCACATAGACCTTCGTATCACCCCTGAGGACCGTGTCAGGCAAAGTTATAAATGCCGTAAGCGTATATATACCTGTTTTTCTTGTTTCGATTTCAAAATAGCCTGTTCCGTCAGGCTGCGGTGATATTTGCTGGCCGTTCACGTCTATTTTACGAATAAAGTTTGTTGTTCGGGGGTCGGCTTCTGCCATTGCCATTAAACTGATGTTTCCGGAAATTTTCTCACCCTTGTCAAATATGATTTTATCAGGGAAGATTACCGGTTGTATTTTACCGAAAGAAACCGTTTCTCCAAAACTGTATCGGTCTTTTTGTTCGATCAGATAAAACGCCTCCATCGTGGCAAGCAATAATTTCAGCAGGGGCCGTGGAGTGTCTTTCGTCAGTTCAGAAGAAGATTGCCGGTAATACCGCAGTTTTTTGAAGTGCTTTTCAATGAAGTTGCGTGCTTCTCCATTCGCATCCAACGGTTGCATGCGATCGATTTCATCATTGAATTGCAGCAACTCCCTATGGGTATTTTCAATGCGGCGGATTAACAGTTCGTTACTCTTTATTTTTTCAATATTAAGCGCCTTGATTTCTTGTTTTATTTCTTCAAGTTTATTTGCATTGCTTTCCAGCTGATTGAATAACAGTTGTTCGACATCGCTCTTGAAAATCCGTTCTTGCGTGCAGGAGCAAATTGAAGTAAGGGTGATCACCGTCAACACGAGGAGTTTCATTGGGGTTTTTATTACGTGATGGGATAGTGCCACAATAGAAAAGAGTCAAAAGCTTAACAATCTCAAGTGTATCGAACAAAAACTTTCACACTTTCAACTCACAATTTGCAACAACTTCAGACTTTAAACACTTTTAACTTTAAATTTAAAACACCCGTACTTTCGTAAACTCCAAATTGAGATCCAACCCTTCATTTGTTCAAAGGACTTGTTATAAATTGCTCATCCTTAAAGAAAGTAGTTGTTCCGCCTTTCACCTCGAGGTCGCGAATAAGAATTGCCTCCGGAACAATAAAGGATGCCATTTGTTCGGTGCCGAAGGGAAAATTAAAAGCCGTGCGGGTTTTTGTCGCGGCCACCAGGTCTTTGAGTTTTTTTAGATCGATAAATTCGAGCATGGGCGCACGGAGGATCTCTTCCTTTCCGTCAGCGACCGAAATGCGTGTTGCAATCGCGGGCCGGGCGCCGTTAGAGCCTTCTGAAAAGATTAGCGCATGCTCGGCGCCCTGCTTCTTTGCTTCCTCTATAAGCATTTTCTTCAGCGCATCATTTGTCACGCCATTTTCGATTGCAACATCGATCACGGCAGGCCCGGCAGCGTGGCCATTCGCGATCTCCGATGGTTTGATGGACGACCTGTTATTGAGCAGATTTCTTAAAATTCCTTTTTCGATGACGACCGTTTCCTTTTCGGGGACGACACCTTCATCGTCAATTTGATAAAAACCCAACAGCGCTATCCCGTTAAACTCTTTAAGCAAAGGGACAGAGCGCACTGTCATTGTCACCGGAACTACCGGTTTGCCGATTTTGGTTTCAATGGATGACTGATCCGAGCTCCTGTAACCGCGTGGGTCTGGAAGCAAGTCGGAAGCAACCAGCGCATCTTTGGCGCTGAACAGTGTTCTTGCGAAAAGATCCGCTACGGCGCCGCCCGTGATCAGAACGGGACCGTTGTATTCATCATCAAATCTCCTGAGAGGTACTGACGTTATATACTTGCACAATTCATGAATCTGTTTCCTGATCTGTTCGGTCGGGGGAAAGCCATCCGGAGTAAATGCATGGTGTACGATCTGATCCTGGAGCGTTTCTCCTTCTTCGCTCTTCCTTTGGGCAAATATATGCAGTGATGCACGTCTGACCGGTGTGACGCTGACGGTGCCTTCGCTGTTGACGAAGTAGTTATATCCATCCGTAAAAATGACATAGGCGCTGGAGTGCTCAATGGCCGGATATTGCCCGAATTCGGCAGTAAGATCCTGAAGGTAATGCTCAAGATTTTGCTGATCGAACCGGATAGCGGGAAGGCGGTCGATGATTTGCGCCGCCGGCTTTTTTGCAAAAGAGCGGTGGGGCATTTCAGATATCGTTTGCTTTTTTTGCTCGAGCAATTCGAGATTGCTTTTGTACTGGCGTGCCGCGCTCTTATAGATGTAATCAGTCGTTACCCACAATGACCTGCGGATGCCGTAATAGTCATCGTCGAGTGGCAATTCGATTTCATTGGGCTCTGGAGGACTGAATGAATTATTGTCAAGGCTTTCGTCGTTGAAGTCATAGTCGCCCACAAGCACTCTGACATTCTTTGTTCTATTTCTTTCCTGGGTGGACCTGAGAATCGAACCCATCATTGCCACCACCGAATAACTTGTCACATCCTTGATCGAGTAAGCGATGTAGAATGGATCCTGGAAGCCTTCATACTTCAATTCCTTCATGTTCCGGAAGAGCTCATCTTTCATCGCTTGCAGGATCAGGCTGTCGTTTGCCTGAGCCTGCGCTGAGGTACCGGCAACTGTTAATAAGCAGAAAACAAGAAATCTTTTCACAATGAATTAGTTAGCGGGCCTTGCGAGCAACGTTGTGTCCTGTACCGCGGTCGGTTTTTTCTGGGTTTCGATCCGCTTTACAAAAAGAGCCGGGGAGATGGCACTGACAGGTACCTGGCCTGATTCCGCTCCGCAGAAGCCGTTGAAGACTTCGCGTTCATCTCCCGTGGCACCAATCTCGGCAAACATCGACAACGGTGTGCCTATAAGATCGACGCCCCGTACGAGTTCGTCCGGACGCCCGTCGGTGTAGATGCGGTATACTTCGGTAGGAAAAATATTAAAAGCATTGGGCGTAAACCTGTCAGTATTGGTAAATCCGCCCATCACGTCTTTGAACAGGTATCCGTATTTTTTCTTCTGACGCTTGCACTCTTTGATCAGGAGCTTCCGAAGTTCTTCCATTGACTGGGACTTGGATGTCTCCACGATCAGATTGGATTGCCGTGATACGGTACCGACGCCGGGAGAACTTCTTCCATGGCCATTCGAGGTTATGAAATTATCGAGCGGTGTCCGGGACATCAGGAATGTTTTTAGTATTCCGTTTTCAACGGCCTGGACGCGCTGGGCTCTCACGCCTTCGTTGTCGAACTTATAGTGGCCGTTCAGCAATTTATTGCCTATCTGGGTGATGGTGGGATCGAAGGCGACACTGATATGTGCCGGAAGAACCTGTTCCTTCACCTGCGCCCGAAAAGTCTGGCCGTCAGTCTCATCTTTCAGCCTGTGCCCTTCGACTCGGTGCCCGAAGATCTCATGGAAGAAAACCCCGGCGGTCTGAGCATGCAGGATTGCGGGTCCTGTGTATGGTTCGGCGATTGGTGCAACGCGTAGCGCCTCCAGCTTGGCTATCATCTGCCGGATGTCCAGCTCGATCTGCTCTTTTCCAGGAAGCTGATCATGTTGAAAACCGAAATAAGTCTTGTGCAGCGGAAGAATGTCTCCATCCTGTGCGCGGATACTGGCCATCACATAGAGGTAATAATGTATGGTATTCTGAACGACTTCCGATCCCTCGGATGAAACAAAATAATCGCGCTGGCGGATCACACTTAACGTTACTTCGCCGGTGATCAGGTCCTTGTTATTTAGAAAAAGCGATGAATATGATCGGGTCCGGTCTTCCCAGTTTTTTAAGTCGAATTTCTTTTCGAACTCGCGGTCCTCGGGCTCATAATAATGTGACGGTTCTTCTTTTGAAAAGTCTGGCACCTTGGTCATCACCGGCTTCGTGGTCGGACTTTTGATATGTCTGTATTCCCGCAGGCTGCTCTTGTAAGCAGATTCTGCTGCCTGCCATAGCGTATATCTGATCGCGTCCGGTTGATTCGTGATTGGAAATAACGAATACCCGCCCATTCCTTCATATTGGTGAGATTCGTAGTCTACACCACTTCCATGTTCTGTGCTGTGCGTGTTGTCGAACTGATAATCGCCCAGTCGGACATTGACTTTTAATAGCCTGCTTCTGTCTTTAGACGATTGTATCAGGCTTCCGAATGAAGATGTGATGTTCGTGTAATGAACGTCATTCAACTGATAATCGATATAATACGGTGCGACAGGTGCGTTCTGCAGTTCCGAAAGCTGGCGCTTCATCTCTTCGTTGAGAAGATTCACCAAAGAGTCGGAATGCTGGCCCGTTAATGGACCAATTGAACCGAAAAACAAGAAAGTAAAAACTTTCAAACAGGCTGGGAAACGCTTTACCACAAAGATCTCTGGTATAAATGACTGATATTCATTAATCACGAAAGTTACAAAATCTCCATTGCGATTTAAAATTAACCGCCGACATTGCCGGTCTTGATTGACAAAATTCCTTACATGAACATTATTCACAGGTATTCTTTTTTGCTGGCGGTTCTTTTGACAGGCTGTCAGTTGCAAAGTAACACCGACTGGCGATCATTGTTTAACGAAAAAGACCTTACAGGATGGGACACCTATTTGGGTCCCTCATATGACACGGTCAGGGGAGAATGGAGCCAGCATGCTGTTGGTCTGAACATCGACCCCTTAAGAGTATTTTCGGTAGCCGAGGTGGACGGCGCTCCTGCTATGCGGATCTCCGGCGAGCACTTCGGGGGCATCTCCACGAAGGAGACTTTTGAAAATTATCATTTGAGATTGAAGTTCCGGTGGGGCCAATTAAGATGGCACCCCCGCAAATCCAGTAAGCGCGACAGTGGCGTTCTTTACCACGCGGTTGGTGACCACGGCGCAGACTTCGGCTTCTGGATGCGTTCGCAGGAATACCAGGTGCAGGAAGGAGATTGTGGAGACTACTGGGGCGTTGCAGGAGGTTCGTTCGAAATTCCGGCACGGCGGGTGGATAGTGCGCAGTACATTTTCGATCCGAAAAACGATCCCCTCACTTTCAATGAAGATAGTCCGAACGGGCGGCGGTGTATTAAGTCCGTCGACATGGAGAGGCCTTTTGGTGAATGGAATGAAGTGGAGATATTATGCTACGGCGACACCACGGTGCACATCATGAATGGGAAAACTGTCATGGTGCTATATCGATCGGCGCAGTTGGAAAACGGAAACATCAGGCCTCTGAGGCGCGGGAAAATCCAGTTACAAAGTGAAGGTGCCGAAATCTATTACCGGGATATCGAAATCAGGAGCGTTAAACGTGTACCGGCAGAAGTTCTGGCTGCTGACTAATCGCAATTCATCTTTTCCTTTCTGCAGGACGTGCACAACATTGATTAACAGTCCGTTAAGAAGATGTGGTTTATCCGCATTAGGGCGCTTAACGACGGTTGCTGCCTTACACCGGCAATTTTGGTCAAAGAACCGTTTTTCCATGGATAATTAAAAAAAAAGGGTTATTACTTTTTTCTACAGCAGCTATTCCATACTTTCGGATATGTTTAAATCCCCTCGCCTGATAGTTGTGCTGATCTTTGCCATCATCATCTTCGCATCCGCGTGCGCCGAAAGAGCCTGCTCGGTAAAACTGAATAAGAAGAAGTTCAAATACTACAACGGTCTTCAGTACGGCCGCACCAAAAAATAATCCGGAACCAGGTATTCGACGGGAAACTTTCCTATCCATCAAATGTTAGGTAGAAGTGCCTTTTGCAAATGGCATTGCATTTGATTTTGAAACTGACTTCCATGAATAAAACCAGCTTCATTTTTTTTGTTTTCACGGTGCTTTCGACGGCAGTTTTTGCGCAGGAATCAAGGTCGATGCTGGAATGGAATGAATTCTATCGTCTCAGCTGGTCGGACTTCGAAGGGGCTCCCGTGGAAGGTACATTTGGCGACGCTGGTACAGCCGTTCACATTAAAGCAAAACCTTATTATTCCGGCGACGCCCTTAAATACGATGTGTATGCATATTTCAACCGGGCCAAATCCTGGGCCCGTGATACCTCCGCTTCACTGCTTGCCCACGAACAGTTGCATTTTCATATCGCTGAATTATACGCCCGCAAGATCCGAAAGAAGATAGCTGCCCTTTCAGCAGCCGGAAATAATGACATAGAGGTCTATAATTCTGCGATCAGGAAGATCCTGCAGGAAAGCAATGAAGTGGACGAGCAATACGATCTGGAAACGCTTCATGGCGCGTTGCCGAAAAAACAGGCGGCCTGGGAGAAAAAGGTACATGAGGAATTGTTGCTTCTGAAAGATTACCGGAAAAAGAAAACAGTCATTGGTGTCAGGAAGCTTAAGGAAAGGCCACTTATTTTTTCCAAACGTCGAAAACCCAAAACTGCGGTTGCCCATCTCTGATAATTCGATATGACGGCTTGATTTTTTTGGGAAAAGTCATCGCATTGAAACCGGTGATACTATGGAAAAGAAAAAAGAACCGGCTACGGAAAAGCAGCCGGAAGTGAACAAGTCATCAAAAAAACGATCGGAAGGCGTTGTGTCCGGAAGCCCGGACAGTGTAGGCGGAAGCCGTGAGGGCAACATCGGCCACCAGAGTAATCCGAACAAAGGAAAGGGACACCGTCAGGTTTAATCATCAAACTTCAAACCAACGAGTTATGGCAAAGTCAAATGTCAGAAGAGGGGACCGCGGCCATGGCGCCGATCCGATCAATCAGCAACGGGCTATCGACGAGGCGTTAAACGAACAGAGGCGATTAAAAAAAGAACAGAATCAGCCCGGCGTTGATACTGTTAAGCGACATACTTCTGATCACAAGCGGGATGCCTCTGAAAAAGAAGTTGGACGAAGCAGTTCAAAAAAAGTATAACAGGACATTTTTAATGGTCGAATAAGGGCAGGATGATCATGAACGTTGCCCCAAGGTCCGGCGTTGATTCTGCACGGATAATTCCTCCGTGATTTTCTGCAATCCTTTTGCAGATTGTTAATCCCAGACCCGAGCCTTCGTACATCGATCGTCCATGAAGTCTCATGAACATGCCAAAGATCTTTTCCGCATGCTCCTGCCTGAAGCCTATTCCGTTGTCGCGCACATTGATTTGCAGATAGGTAGCGGCTGGCTCGAGGAATTCTGTTGAGTCAATTTCATGCCGGGATAAATATTTGTGAGTAATACTGATCTCCGGATTTACGCCCGGCCGCGAAAATTTGAGCGCGTTGGAGAAGAGGTTTTGAAAAAGTTGTCTCATTTGTGCAGGGATCGCCGAAATTACAGGAAGGTCACCTGTTTTAATGATCGCGTTTTTCTCTTTCACAGTTTCTTCAAGGATCACCAGTACTTCCGTGATCACCGATTTCAGGTCCACTTTCTCTTTCTTTTCATCTTTCGAGATTGTGGAGAACTTCAGGATATCTTCAATCATCTCCTGCATACGCATCGCTGAGCGTTTTACCTTATCGAGGTTTGTGCTGGAGGTTACCGAAAGCTTACCTTCCTCAAGGGTCAGGACCATGTCGGTGTACATCGACATTTTCCGGAGTGGTTCTTTTAGGTCATGACTGGCAATGGAGGCGAATTGTTGTAAACTTTCGTTGCTGCGTTCGAGCTCAACCGTTTTGCGGACAAGTTCATTTTCGATCTGCTTCAGATGCGTGACGTCCTGAACGGTACCGCGCATCATTACAGGTTTGGAATCTTCGAATGTGACAATGCCCTGCGCCCAAAGAATTTTCTCTTTGCCATTGATAAAGTACCGGTAATGACTGGTGTATTTGCCTGTCTTCTTTGCATTCGCCAAACCGTGTTCAACTTTTTCGACATCATCGGGATGGACGTTCTTAAGCCAGGATTTTCGGTCGAGGCTGTCCACCCATCCCAGGATGTTTCGCAGCTCCGGTGTGTAGGTCGTGTGGTCGTTGATCATGTCCCACTCGAAACTGCCGATCTGTGCCATGGCCTGCGCTTCCAGCAACTGACTTTCCCGCTTTTCTAAAGCAAGGGCAGTCTCTCTCTCCGTTGTAATTTCGAAAGTGCTGCCAAGAAGTTGAAGGGGTTTCCCGTTTTCGTCTTTTTTGAAAATTACGTGGTAAGTACGCAGCCACCGGTAAATGCCGTCCTTGTGTTTCAACCGGTATTCAACCTGTCCCACTTTACCATCGACGTCTTCTGCCAGCTCCTTGAAATGTTGTTCAAGCACGGGGAGATCCGCCGGATGCGTAAGGCTTATTAAGACACTACCGCCCATTGCGGTGACGTCCTCGGCGGTATATCCCGTTACCTCATCGACATTTCCATTGACATAGATTTCCGTTTTCCTTTCAAGATCGAAGATAGAAATGATCCCGGGTGACGTATGGATCAACTCTTTCGTAAAATGCGACTCTTCTTCGATTTCACTTTTGAGAATTGTGATAAATGTGTTCAATCCGGTGGTTGTAGAGGCAAAAAGGAACTTGTCAATTTCTTCCATCAGTTCAAATTTCTGCTCCTCCGGCAGCGCATATTTCATCGCGTATTTTTTAAGTGCTTTGCCCCGCACGTAATTGACCGCCGTGATATCCTCGGCGTGGATATCGAATTTCCCCACCAAATCCAGTTGATCCTTTCCCCATCGTTCCATAGAAGTTTCTATTTGCCCACGGGCTTCATTTCGGGTAAGGAATCCAAGATAGGCCTGTGCCGCAGTTTTGGTGACTTCCCGGAGCTCGTCTGCCGAGAGGTGTTGAATCCGTTTGAGAAGCGGGAGGTCAATTGCTTTTGAAAGGGTTATCAGATCGGCGACATATTCGTCGATCCAATTGTCTAATAAAAACCGTGCAAATGACGGGATGTATTTGAACCGGTATATTTCCGGTGTCGGTTCATAAATCAACATGCGCCTGAAACTTAAATTTACGCGCCAGGGGGTATCCCCAATTTACCTCTTTGACCCTTCAAATCCACCCCTGACGGCAAAGCGTTTTAAAATACCAGTCTCAAAAGTCTTCGCCTGGGTTGGCACAATGTTTAACATTCATGGTTTGCCTTGATCGGAGCTTCGGCAGATAGTGAGGATCCGCCACACGGCCCTTTGTAGTTGAATCCTTATGAATATCCTTGAAAAAGAAGAAATACTCGTGTTCGCCTATTTCAAGGGTCATGGTGACGGCTTGCACCTTGCCTGTAGTGAAGATGGTTACCAATGGAGCGCGCTTAACGACGACAGGGTTATTCTGCGACCGGCGGTTGGAATGGAATGTATCATTCGAGACCCATGTATTTTCCCGGGCAGGGACGGCCTGTTTCATTTTGTCTGGACCCTTGGCTGGCGCGAAAAAGGCATCGGTTATTGCAGTTCACGCGACCTTATCGATTGGTCAGCGCAACAGTATTTACCCGTGATGGAACACGAGGAGAAGGCTCGTAACTGCTGGGCACCGGAGATTCTGTTCTATGCGCCGGCGAATGAATACCTGGTATACTGGTCAACAACAATAGAGGGAAAGTTTCCCGAAACCCAATTTTATGGCGATGATGGTTACAACCACCGGATCTACTACGTGACTACGAAAGATTTCAAATCATTCAGCGCGACTAAATTACTGTATGATGGAGGGTTTAATGTCATTGATGCGAACATTGTACCCGATGGTCCAAGGTATCTGCTTTTCATGAAAAATGAAACATTGATACCCCCTGAAAAAAATATCCGCCTCGCCGTCGGCAACACACCATTTGAGTTCGGCGCTGCGGGAGCTGCACTGACGCCAAATCATTACTGGGCGGAAGGTCCAACAGCCATAAAAATCGGGGAGGAGTGGATCGTATATTTTGACCGTTACAAGATCAACCAGATAGGCGCAATACGGTCGAAAGACCTGGTGGAGTGGGAAGAAGTTTCACACATGGTAAGATTTCCTGACGGCGCACAACACGGATATGCATTTAAAGCGCCTGCGAAAATAGTCGACAGGCTTCGACATATGAAACAAACGGCAGTTGCCAGGTAGAATGCATGCCAGCGAAGGGCGGCATGCATTTTTAACTCCTCGACCAACCAATTAAAGTTTATTTTATGCGCTGGATGGGTAGGCAGGGAAGCGGCAACGTAGAAGACCGGCGAGGAATGGGTGGACTGGCCATTGGAGGAGGAATCGGCGGTGTTATTATTCTCATTTTAAGCTTGTTGCTCGGAAATAATCCTCTTGAAAATATTGATACAGGACGATCGGTGGGTGAGGCGGCCACTTCAACGACGCAAGATCAGGAAGCACAGTTTGTATCGGTTGTCCTGAAAGAAACTGAAAATGTCTGGAATGCACTTTTTGAGCAGGAGTTCCGCGCGGATTACAGTGAACCGCACCTTGTGTTGTTTTCACAGGCGAGCCAATCCGGATGTGGATTTGCAAGTGCGGCAACAGGCCCGTTTTATTGTCCGCTCGACCAGCGGGTTTACATTGACCTCAGCTTCTATGATCAATTGAGCAATCGTTTCGGCGCATCTGGGGATTTTGCGATGGCTTACGTGATTGCGCACGAAGTTGGACACCACGTGCAGCAACTGCTGGGGACCTCGGAAAAAGTACAGGAAGCGCGTAGACGGCTTGGCGAACGGGAAGGCAACCGGTTATCAGTAGCCCTTGAGTTGCAAGCTGATTTTTATGCGGGCGTATGGGCTCACCACACGCAAAAGCAAAACCTGCTTGAAGAAGGCGATATCGAAGAAGCCTTGCGCGCTGCGAATGCGATTGGCGACGATAATTTGCAAAAACGTTCTCAGGGATATGTCGTTCCTGACGCTTTTACCCACGGCACATCCGAGCAGCGGATGTATTGGTTCAAACGCGGTTTTGAGACCGGGGATATACACGCCGGAAATACGTTTGAAGAAATCATGTAGCCTCGTACAACGCCGGCCATAAGGTTCCCGGTTCCGGGTTCCCGGATGCCTGCGGTTCCGTGTTGAATTGGGTACCTGTTTTACCGACTGTGAGGTAGGTGTTATTTTCAGTGCGGTTGTTATCTCCCAATTTTCCTTCAGAAAATCCTCCTGTCCATCGACACGTCGTAAATCGTCCGTGGTAAATCGTAAATCAAAATTTAAAAAACAATTCGGGCTTCCCCTCCCTTCAAAACCAGGTATAGGTTCCCACCGATTTCTTATTCAGCGTCACCGTCGCAATTTTCCCTGAATACCTGATATTGAATGTCAGGTTGCGCTGACTGTTGTTGTAAACTACGAGAACCTTCGAGCTTCCGTTGGTGATGCTATTGACAAATCCGGCGCAAATCAGATCTCGCGACCCGGAACTCGATGCAGTCCTGATCGCTCCGGGGCGGATGAATTTGGACATATGTGCGACGATGTAATAGCCAACGTTGCGTGTATAATTTCCGCCATTGACGGTGACACCCCCAAGGCAGTTGGTACAGCCGCCATTGGTATGCGGACCGAATGAAGCATCATTCGCCAGATTCCACTCCAGGCCTGTCTTTGCCCAGTTGTTCGTCCCTCCAATCATGACATTTTGCATATGCCATCCGAGGTCACCGACGAAGCTTCCAGTCGACGACGTGTATTGCTCTGTAAAGTATACATTCTTGCCCGTCGTGTTGTGAACTGTCGACAGCGCGGAAATATTTCCGGCATAGAGGTGGAATGCCGCACCATCGACATAAGCTCCGGCAGCACCAGTCAGGACACTGATCGGATATTGTGTGTTATCGCAGTTATGATCGAACGCAATGATCTTCGGAGCAAAGCCAGCGTTTTGCAGCACGGGTGCGAGCTTGAGAATGAAGTTCGTCTGTTCCGAAGCCGTCATCAGCATGGCCGGGTTGTTACAACAATGTTCGGGTTCATTCTGCGGTGTGATTGCATAAATAGAAATTCCCTGAGCTTGCATTGCCTGGAAGTACTTGACGAAATACAGCGCGTATGCATCGTAGTATTCCGGCTTCAAGTTCCCTCCGCTGAGGCTGTTGTTGGTCTTCATCCATGCCGGCGCGGTCCAGGGCGTTGCAATGATCTTCAGGGACGGTACAATTGCGAGGATCTCCTTCAACACCGGCACAAGATGCGTCAGGTCCGGACCATTCAGACTGAACTTAGACATCGTAACGTCCGTCTGTCCGGAAGGCAGGTCGTTATAGGTATACACGGATGTGCTCAGGTCGGTGGCGCCGATGCCTATGCGCAGGAATGAGATGCCGATGCCATTCGACGGATCAAACAGTTCTGTCAGCAAGGTGTTTCGTTGCGTCGTGCTCATTTGCGTCATCATTACATAGGCACTGCCCTGCGTCAACGTGTAACCAAATCCGTCGATTGTTTGATACGTAGTTCCGGGATTCAATTCGAGCGTTGGGTGGCCATTTGATCCGGTGGTGAAAGCAGGGGTTGAAGAAAGTTGTTGAAATAAGGCTGATTTGTCACCATGCGTGACTACCTGGGTGACCACACCCGGTGTTGTATTGAGTGCCGCGGTCCCGATTGTTGATTCTTCTGCCTGTGCGCTGCCGGCTTGTTTCATCTCGAGGTCCGAACATGCTAAACCGCACAAGGTCAGCATGGTGATTGGTACCCAATGATTTGTTTTTAAAATTGTCTTCATTGTCGTGTTGTTTAGATTTATTTCACCATGTTCTTTTCATTAAGGGTTGGCTGATTGCCATTTGATAAAGTTTATCGCGTGTCTCTGCTACATTATTGCTGTTGGGCGTTGGCATTTGGCCGTTAGCTCGATTTACGATTTAAGGTTTACAGATTTTGTGGCACAAACTTCAATCAGCGCTAAAACCATTTCGGAGTGGAATTAAATCGCAATGTGGGCCTCCTGAAGTGGTTCATAAACGAACTTATCAGAAGTTCAAAAGAATGGAAGTTTTTTTTACAAAAAACTGCGGTAATCGAGGAGGGATGACGGCTATAAAATGGTCATTTATCCCGTTTCAGTCACAATCGAAAAAGTGCGCTCATAGGGTCAATTTTCAAATGGTGACGAGGAATCCGTATCGCTTCGTTCGCAAGCCTCATCGCAATCGTAAATGAGCATCAAAACCATTCGGAGACAGCATCGTGAGGTAATGTGTTGGACTTCACCCGAACAACAGTAAATCGTACATCGTAAATCCAATCATACATCGTAAATCTAATTATACCTCGTAGATCCAATCATACCTCGTAGATCAAATCGTACGTCGTAAATCGTACGTCGTAAATCGTAAATCAGATTTGACCCCGATTTCAGAGGGCCTCCCTTCCCCTACACATTCGCCATCTCTTCCGGCGTAAAAATTACATTTTCCCAGTGTGCCAGTTGCTCTTTATTGCGGATACTCTTTTTGATGATCTTGTTCACTTTATCTTTGAAAGACCAGCACGTGTTCCGGCGAAGGCTGAGAATGGCGGAAATGTCGTCGGTGGTGAGATCGTCGCGTTCTGTGATCACGAGATGCAGGATGTAGAAAGCCTTTTCAATCGGGAACTTGATTCCGTGAAAGATCGTGAAAGCGGTCGGGCTTTCGTTGTAACCGCAGCGTGTACATCGCCGGTCGAATTTGTTCTTTCCCGCATGGTATTTGTCGTGATGGCATTTTTTGCAGGAAAATCCGTCTTGCCATTTTTGCTCTTCCAGGTAGCGGAGGCAAGTAAGGTCGTCGGGGAATATCTTGCGGAATTCTTCGTAATCCATATTCTTGCTTCCTGCCCGCGCAAGCATCTCCTCCTGGATACTTCTTTTCAATTTGTAGTTGTCAAGATCCAGCAGGGAGTTCATCCGGGATATTTCTTCTGCCTGTTCGCGCAGCCTGTAGTTGGCATCTTGCAATTCAAGGTTCTGGTGTTCGATGATCCGCTTCTGGTTGTTGATTTCCGATGTCCTTTTGACAACTTCATTTTCAAGCTCTCTGGTCACCTTGTCTTTTAATTGCTGGTTTACTTCGTGCTGATGAATGATCCTGCGCATCGCCCTGTCCTTGCTGTCTTTGATAATGCGCACCTTATCGGCAAGCGCAAAGGACAGCAGCCACATCTCAAACCAGAAGCTGATAGAAATACTGTAATGGGTAACGATCGAGCCGGGAATGAGTGGAATATCCAGGTTGATGAGGATCTTTACCCAAAAACCGACGAACAGTAATCCATAGGCAAGCGCGAAGAAACGGGCGGCCTGATAACCTTTTAGAAAACTGTACAGACCGGTATAAAATGCGATCGAAAGCGGAACGATCTCAATCCATTTATATGCAAATAACTTCGGGTAAATCAGGGCGCACAAAAATACCACGGATCGTAAAATGATCGTTGCTGTGATCAGTTTATTCAGCAGGGGATGCCGCGACCGGGTATGAAGAAATGTCCTCGTAAATATCAGCGCCCATAAGACCACGGAAAACAAGGCCACCCCAACCGCCTTCTGGTTCCACTCGGGATGCTCAGGCCATAGATATTGAAATGCAATTCCGTCCGAACACATCGTAAAAAGGCCCACGCTCAAAACGTAGAGGATATACACGATGTATTGTCGTTCGCGGATGACAAAATACATCAGGAGGTTGTAGATCGCAACCACCAGGATCATCCCATAAAAAAGCCCGAATAGAAAATATTCGTTCAGGGAGTAGTAGATGAAACGTTCAACGGAACGTAGTACAATGATGATGTTTGCTTCGTTGGCGGATTGGATCTTAAAATATATTTCGCGTGGAGTATCGGTGTTGTTCGGCCATTCAATCTCGAAATTCTTGTGCATGAACTTTCTTTGGCCAAAAGGCAGTTTGTCACCCATCACTTCTCTGGAAAAGGTACCGTTGTCCTGCGGAATGTACGCCTCAATCTGATCGATGGTCTGATCAAAAAATTCCAGCATCCACTTTTTCTTGCTTTCGGGATTACCTTTTAAAACGATCCGGATCCAGTAAGAAGACTGCGTGTTGAAATTATGTGGTGAATACAGTGGATTTACAACAAACCGATCGTGCAATTCGCCTGTGACTTGCGCGAGCGTGAATCGGCTATCGCGGTCTTCGAGGAAGGCCAGCTGGCTGTAGGTGAATATGTGCTGGTCTGTTTTATCGTTGACGGCGATCACGTCCTGCGCAACAGCATTCCCCAGGCTCCAGATCAAGACCATTGGCAACAGGCCCTGAAAAAATACATTCGTCTTGTTAACGCTCATCTAACTAAAATAAAAAATCTTTATGAGCTAAATGCCGTTTTCAAACAATTAAAAAGTACCTAACTTCAGAGCTGACCAACGAAACGATGCAGATCAACGGAAACGCAAAGACGAAAATGACCTATGATGCGATTGTGATCGGATCAGGCATCAGTGGCGGGTGGGCTGCCAAGGAATTGTGTGAGCATGGCGCGAAGACTTTGGTGCTGGAGCGTGGCCGCAATGTAAAGCACAACGAAGATTATCCAACCGCAACACTTCACCCATGGGAGCTCAAAAGACGCGGGGCGCTTACGCATTCCGTCCTTGAGGAAAATCCGATCGTGCGTAAATGTTACGCTTTCGATGAGGCTACGAGTCATTTTTTTGTCAAGGATCATGAACACCCCTACATTCAGGAGAAGCCGTTCGATTGGATAAGAGGGTATCAGGTTGGAGGTAAATCACTGATCTGGGCAAGGCAAACGCAGCGATGGAGTCGCTTTGATTTTGAAGCGCCGGGCCGGGACGGATTTGCCGTGGAATGGCCCATTACGTATCAGGATGTTGCGCCGTGGTATTCGCACGTAGAAAGGTTCGTAGGCATTGCCGGCAACCGGGATGGCCTTGAAAATCTGCCGGATTGCGAGAGCCTACCCGCCTTTGAAATGAACTGTGTTGAGAGACATCTTCGGCAATCGATTATGTCTAATTATAAGGATCGTCCTGTCGTGATTGGCCGTTGTGCGCACCTGACAAAGCCTGAGCAGGTCCATCTTGATCAGGGGAGGGGCCAATGTCTGGCCAGACACCTTTGTTACCGGGGTTGTCCCTATGGCGCGTATTTCAGCTCGAATTCGGCCACATTGCCGTGGGCAGAAAAAACCGGCAACCTGACGTTGCGGCCCGACTCGGTCGTTCATTCAATTATTTACGATGATCAGAAGAGGAAAGCGATCGGAGTGAGGGTGGTGGATGCAAATACGAAGGAGACAATGGAGTTCTTTGCGCGGGTGATCTTTGTCAATGCCTCAACATTGAATACAAATCTCATACTCCTGAATTCGACGTCGGCGCGTTTTCCCCAAGGCCTCGGCAATGATAATGGCCTCCTGGGAAAATACATCTGCTTTCACAATTATCGCGGGACCATCGGTGCTACGATTGATGGCTATGAGGATCAGTATTATTCCGGCCGAAGACCCACCATGGTCATCATGCCGTCGTATCGGAATGTCCGTAAACAGGAGACCGACTTCCTGCGGGGATATCTGGTCGCCTTCGATGCATCACGAAGTGGCTGGGGGCGCGAAGACGGTTTGATTGGCGAGGACTTGAAAAAGAGCGCAAGCGAACCTGGGCCGTGGCGTGTGTTTATGATGATGCAGGGAGAAACGATTCCCAAAGCTGAAAACCACGTCAGGCTAAGCGCAGACCAGAAAGACGCATGGGGCGTGCCGTTACTGATCACTTCCGTGAACTACGATGAGAACGACGAAAAAATGTTGGCCGATTTCCTTAACACGGGTTCAGAAATGCTTGAACGGGCAGGATTCAGGGACATTTGGAAGACAGATACCAGGCAGGCCCCCGGACTCGACATCCATGAGATGGGGGGTGCAAGAATGGGAAAAAACGCCGCGACATCCATGCTCAACGGTTGGAATCAGTTGCACGCGTGTAAAAATGTTTACGTAACCGATGGCGCGTGTATGACCTCGACGGGCACGCAAAATCCCTCCCTGACATTTATGGCAATTACAGCGCGTGCAGCCAACCACGCCATCGAAGAATTAAAAAAAGGACTGGTGTGAACCTCGCTGTGCGCATGTAAACCTGGGTAAAGACATTACATCGTCGACCAAGTCGACTGTCTTGGGCTAATCGTTTCTTAAAGTCTTTGCTGGATTTTCTGCTGCCACCTTTTTAAGTTGTGTGGCGATCGTTACTGCAACTGTGATCGTCATTATTCCTATCGTAACAAGGAACGGCCACGCATTCACGGGAATCACTTCCGGATAGGAAGCTTTGATCAGCAATTCCATGAGATAAAATCCTATGGGCGCGCCGGCGCAAAATGACACCACCACAATCCATAGATAATCGCGATTCATCAACCGGAAGATCTGGAGCAGATTGGCGCCGAACACCCTGCGTATGCTGAATTCCTTCAGCCTTCTGGTGAGATTATAGGAGATAAGCCCATAAAGTCCCATGCAGGCAAGCATGAGCGAAACACCTGCAAGGAAATACATGATCCTATTGTTGGAGCGATTCGAGCGAAAGAATTGCTCAAACACCTCGTTCTGGTAATGACCTTCATAGGGCTCATCGGGTGCGATCGATGCCCAGGATTTTTTCATAAAGTCGGCGACTTCATTCACGTGCCCGGCTGCAGCATTTATCGCCAGGTACCGGTACTTATCTTCCGGTCCAATGTGGATCATGACTGGCTCAACCTGATAATAAAACGGTCGGTAATGAAAGTCCTCCACAACACCAATGACGTGCCATTTTACGTTATCAAAATTGAATGACTTGCTCAACGGATCTTTCCATCCCATCTTTCGGCCGAAGGCTTCATTGATGATGACAGATTCTACCTTATCCGATTGGATTTTTTCGTTAAAGAAACGGCCTTGCTTCAGTCGCAAATTCATCGTCTGCAGGTAATTAAAACCAACCTCGAGCCGGATGACGTTGATCTGTTGGTCGAGAACATTCACAGTCGTGGAATGAGAGGCATGCCCGATGTGGCTTTCGGCCCCGGCATAGCTAACAACGTGTTGATGATGGGCGACCCGGTCCTTTAACGCATTGTACTGTTCGCTATTTTTTACGGCAACAAAAAGATGCTGGTTATGGTTGTAACCCCAGTCTTTTCCTTCAAAGTAACTGCTGCTGTTAATGAACACAAGGCAGGCAACGATAGTGCTGAATGAGATCACGAATTGCGCGCAAAGCAGGATTTTACTGAGCAAGCCTTTACTTCCAAATTTTTCATTCCCTTTCAGGACCCTGACGGGGTTGAATGATGAAACATAGAGTGCGGGATATGCGCCGGAAATAAGCGCAACGAGGAGAAGTCCGCCTCCAAAGAAACCCAACATCGCCGATGCTGAAGAGAACTCAAACGGAATATGGATCGGATAAAGTGTATTAAACCCAGGCAACAGCAGAAAATATGCGATACCTGTACCGACGATCATTGCGAATGAACAAAGGACGATGTTCTCGATGATAAACTGCTGGATGATCTGTCTTTTTCCACCTCCAATCATTTTGCGAATGCCTATTTCTTTCAGCCGCGTCGAAACCGAAGCCACAGCCACATTCATATAATTGAAACATGCCAGTAGTACGAGAAATCCCGCGAGCATTCCGAGGATAACCATTGCAGCGGGCAGGTTGCTCCATGATAACGAATACGAAATATTGTAGCTCCGTTCTGCCACCTGATCGATTGGAATCCATTCCACTTCCTGTATCTGAAACTTGTCATTCGCCTGGTGCTGGATCTTTTTATACTTTTCAATTGCGGCATTTAATTCTTCAGGCCGGTGACCTTCTCTGAAGACCGCAAATGTTGAAGCTGCCCACGTTCTCCATTGAATATTCCTCGCAGCATCAACATGCTGCTCCCAGACCTGCATGGGAATTAAGAAGCTGATGTGCATGCTGGAATTATCCGGTACCCGCTTCAACACGCCCGTGATTGTAAAAGACAATTTTTCTTCCCTGGGGAATTTGATACTGATATCTTCGCCGACAACATCCGTGCGGCCGAAGTATTTTATCGCCATGTCCCCTGTCAGAACGATATTATTTTTACCCGAGAGAGCATCTGGCTGGCCGTGCAGCAATGGATAACTGAAAGCGTGAAGGAACTCCGGATCGACAAACCAGACTTGCTCCCTGAAAACAACTTCACCGTGTCTGACGCTCAATTGGTCTTGCTGAATTCGGACGATGGACTCAATCGCACGGTGCTCATCCTTCAGTGACGGGCCAAGCAGATAAGGGGTACGGGCCCAACTATCAATTTCATCACCCGCCTTCATCTTATTCATTAACATGTATAACCGGCTGCCTTTTTCATGGAAGGTATCGCGGTTGTAATATGAATCCAGCAGCAGAAATACAGACAGCCCGCAGGCCAGCGCGATTGAAAGGCCGATGATGTTGATTGAAGACGGTACCATGTTTCGGGCGATATTTCTGAGGCCTGAAATAAAATAGTTTTTGAACATAGCAGCTGACGCGAGCGGAGTGGGGTAGTATTTATTATTTCTCTTGATATTGTTCCATCGAAAGAATCGGAACACATTCCAGACAAATCCGAGATTTGCCATCCCGCGATGCCTGGCTTCGGCGCGATAAAAGATCTCATGAATATCGCCCTGTATTTCTTCAAGTAATTCGGGACGACAGTACCATTCAAGAAACCGGTCAGCCCATTTCGGAGGAGATGATTTGTCTAGACCCATTGAAACTGTAAGGCGACTTTAGGGATTCGATTGAATAGCTCCGTTCGTATCTGGTTTGCTTCTTCAAGTGCTCGTTTGCCTGCGCCGGTAAGAAGAAAAATCCGTTTCCGTCTTCCTCCACGTTCCTGTGTGGGCTCGCCCATCTTCGATTTAACAAAACCCTTTTCTTCAAGCCTGGTTAATACTGCATGCACGGCGCTGACATTCAGTTGACGACCCGTCTCTTTTTCGATTTCGTCCATAACACCAACTCCGTAGGCTTGGGGGTGCATGATCCCGACCGTAAGGAGCACGAGTTCTTCCAATTCACCGAGATGGTTTCCTTTCATTAGTTCTAAAAACGTGAAAGATATCGATATGTTTCATTTTTGTAGAATTAATATTGGAAAGTTTAACAACGTTGGGAATCATTTTCAACAGCGGCATGCGCGGCCTGAAGGATGTATCCCAAAGACTTCAGGCAAATTGCATCATTGCCAGCCACCATCCTGGGACACAGGAAATCTTCAAACCGTTGTTCGCGCAAACACCCATTTTTTCGGAAATGATGATGTAATGAATGATGTATTTTTGATGTAGTCGGAAATTGGGTCCCTTCCATTTAAAACTCTCTATTTGAAGTATTCAACCGTTCGCGGAGCGTGCTTCGGCGCGATTATTTTAATGTCGGTTCCAGTTTACCTAAAACCCAACGCCTATGTCTTTCACAATTAAGAGATACCTTGTTTTCCTTTTTCTGCTCTGCGCGATAAATGCGGTTCATTCGCAATGTCCCCAACTCGTGTGGTACGATGAATTCAACGGCTCTTCTCTGGATCTCACCAAGTGGACTCCGCAAATTGGCAATGGCTGTGATATCGGATTGTGTGGATGGGGAAACAACGAGCTCCAGTATTATACGGATCGTTCGACAAATCTGCAGGTGTCCGGGGGATTTCTTCAGATCACGGCGCGCAAGGAACGCATCCAGAGCAATCAATATACGTCTGGTCGCATACGCTCTCTCAACAAAGGCGAATGGACCTACGGCAGGATGGAAGCCCGCATGAAGATGCCCGTAGGTCAGGGCATCTGGCCAGCGTTTTGGATGTTGCCCACCGACGAAGCTTACGGAGCATGGCCCCAGAGTGGCGAGATCGATATCATGGAATATCTCGGTCACCAGTCGAACACGATTTATGGGACGGTTCACTACGGCCAACCCTGGCCAAACAACAAAAACACAGGTGGGAAATATCTGTTGCCAACAGGTGGCTTTAATGATGACTTTCATGTCGTAGCAATCGAATGGGAACCCAATGTGATCCGGTGGTATGTCGATGGTATTTTGTACGTCACCAGAACCAATGTTGATCTTTCACCGGAGCGGTGGCCATTTGATCAGCGATTTCATTTTCTGCTGAACGTGGCAGTAGGAGGGAACTGGCCTGGAAACCCTGATGCGACCACCGTATTCCCGCAAACATTGACGGTTGATTATGTTCGTGTTTATGCATCCGGATTTCCAAACATTACGGGACCCGACCAGGTGCAGTCGAATCAAACCGGGATTCAATACTCGGTTCCTTCATCGCCGGGCGCTTCTTACAACTGGACTGTACCTTCGGGAACTGTGATCCGCTCGGGCCAGGGCTCCAGCGCTGTGACAGTCGATTGGGGATCTGCAGCGGGAGCGGTGAAAGTTTTGATAACACAATCCTGCGGCGCGAACGAGTATTCAAAGAATGTCTATATCAAACCTACGCTGACCTATACGTCAACTTTTGACAATTTTGAGGACAAACGAAATATCACCTACTTGTCGTCGACCGGTACCTTCCAGCAGGCCGTCACCAATCCTGACCCTTCAGGAGTAAATACCAGTTCGAAGATTGGAACCTACACGCGGAACAGCAGCGAGCAATACGATGTGTTGGTTTATCAGGTCTCATCCATCACCGATGCCTCCCAATACAGCACGCGGACGAAAAGATTTTTTATGGATGTGCACACCAATGCCCCGCCAAATACACTGATCTTCATTCAACTCGAGAACAGTGCAACAGCAACTCCTTCCAATTTCCCGACGGGAAGACATAGCAGGTATGTGGCGTTTACTTCCAAACAAAATCAATGGGAAAGACTTGAATTCGATCTCGACGCAATTCTTGATTCTTCAGTTCCAAATAGTGCTGTCGATCGAATCATTGTATTGTTCAACTCCAATTCATTTACCGGGCACACTTATAATTTTGACAACTTCGACACCTATTCCGTTGGAAGTGGCTTGCCCGATACTCAGGCACCTACCGCGCCGTCGAACCTTGTTTCCACAGGAAAGACGGACATCAGTGTCAGTCTCATCTGGAGTGCGTCCACCGATAACGTGGGAGTGATCGGCTATGACGTTTTCAAAGATGGTATACTCTCCGGTTCAACTGCGAACACGTCGCATACGGTAACAGGATTGACCGCATCAACTACTTACGCTTTTACAGTGAAGGCAAAGGATGCAGCGGGCAATGCCTCAGCTGCCAGCAACAGCGTGTCTGTGACAACGAATCCTCCTGCGACCGCGTCCGTCAAAGTCGAAGCCGAGAATTTCAGTGCGTCCAAAGGTGTCACCACCGTGGCCTGTTCCGATACCGGCGGGGGTTTGAACGTGGCTTCGATCGATAACCGTGATTACATGGAATACACCGTCAATATTCCGGTGGACGGCTCATACCGAATAGATTTCAGGATAGCAAGTTCTGTAGCCACAGGCAGATTCGACTTCAAAAAAGGACAAACCGTACTGGCTTCTTTAACAGTTCCCAATACTGGTGGAAATCAGTTGTGGCAAACGATCGCTGCAAACGTTCAATTAGCTTCAGGTTCACAAAAGTTCCGGGTCTCGGCGACCGCTACAGGGTTCAGCATGAATTGGTTGAACTTTGAACTTGTTTCCTCGTCTTCGATGCTCGCCTCTGAAGGAGCGGAAAAGATCATGATCTATCCAAATCCTGCGCGGGGTTTTGTTACCATATCAAGCGGTAACACTGAAACGCTCAAAGAGGTTATGATTGCTTCTGAAACCGGTGCACGTCGAATCTTCACACCGGAATCCTCCGAAGTCACAATCTCAACTTCTGAGTTCACAACCGGTCTCTATATTGTCAAAATCCGTACGGCTTCTTCGTTTACGGTCAGGAAATTACTCATAGAGTAATATCAGGTTTATAGTTTAAATGTTTAAAGGTCCGTCGGCTTCGAGTCAACGGACCTTTTCGCGTGTCGACGACAACGGCGCTCAACGAGTAATGGATTTGAGGAACGTCACTGGCAACGCCCGAGCGGTTCTGGATGGTGTGGTCTCTCACGAATTGAAAATCCGTCTGTAACCATGGTCAAAAACGACCTCCACAACCTGCTTTCGGTGCTCTGCTTTACCTATCTGCTTTCCTGTTCCGTGTTCCCGTTAACACCTGCCCCTGATGTAGTATTGATGTACCCACTGAAGCATTTTTGATGTATCCGATTTTTAGCGATCCGCAGAATTAATGACGGAATTTGAGGCCTGTAAACGGAATCGCACCCGATTTCGCGTGCAACTACCACCCAAAACCTATGATATGAAAAAACTATGTTACTTGCTTGTTGTATTCCCCTGGCTTTACCTGTTGTCCCATTCAAATGTTGGTGCGCAGGTCGTTCCAGTTGGCAGCGGAAGTTACACGACCACCTTTCCTGGCACTGATCAGGCTGGCCGCAATACCTTCCCATCCGGAACGCCAACACTTTCTGGAACCGCCGCGACCAAACCAGTACCTACAAATGACTGGTGGTCTAACCTCATCAAAGCTGCGCATGGAGGCCAGGCCTTCAATTATCCGCTGTCTTACAGGTCACTTGCTACCGGACTGGTTGTTAACCATACCGTTCCCCCGGGCTCGGGTCCCAATGAATATCGTCAGCCGATGGGAGATGTTGCAGGCATCGTGGTCGGTGTTGATGGCTTGAATGCCACCGAGTCCACCGCTGCAGATCACACCGATTGGACGGTGACCATGAACTGGTCGTCTTCCGGAAAATCGTTCAATGCCATCATGGGCATCGGCATGCCCTTCACTTATTTCACGAAGGCAAGTGCTGACCTGGCAAAAGTCACGGTCAATCACAATCCTTCAGGCGCGTCCATCAGTGGTAACAAGATCATTATTACCAATAACTACAACGGTGCAAATTATGTCGTCTTCGGTCCAGCAGGTACGGTGTGGTCGGGAAGTGGCGGTGTATACACGTCGAATCTCAATGGTAAAAATTACTGGTCGATGGTCATGCTGCCTGCGGGAGTTGATGTCAATACTGCAATCAGCAACCTGACTCCCTATGCTTTTGTATTTCCCGGCAACACGCAGGTTTCGTGGAATTACAACGCTTCGACGGGCGCCGTAAGAACCACCTTTACAATAACCCCGGACGTAAAGGAAGGAGCGGCAAATACATTCCTGCAGGGACTCTTACCGCATCAATGGTCGAGACTTGCTATAGGTTCACTCATCCCGGCAGGTTACACCTACAATACGGTGCGGGGCCAGCTGAAAACCCTGGCGTCAAACTCGTTCGTCGTAGAGAACAAATTCAGCGGCATCCTTCCGACACTTCCGAATCTGGCCAAGTACAGTTCCGGCTTTGATCCGGGAGCTTTGTACAAAAAGATCGACCTGATGAAAAATGATGGCCTCGCAGAGTGGACCGACTCGTACAACGAAGGCCAGGCGATGAATCGTCTTGTCCAGGTGGCTCACCTCGCGAATCAGCTTGGTCACACCGAAGCGCGCGACAAACTGATCAATACCGTCAAGGCCCGGCTGGAGGATTGGTTTAAGGCCGAGGGAGGAGAAGTCGCGTTTCTTTTTTACTACAACAATACCTGGAAAACAATCATCGGTTATCCGGCGGGTCACCGGCAGGATGAAAACCTTAACGATCACCATTTTCATTGGGGATATTTTATTCACGCGGCTGCAGCGATCGAACAGTATCAGCCAGGATGGGCCTCACAGTGGGGAGGAATGGTGGACCTGTTGATCCGCGATGCGGCAAATCCATCGAGAACGGATTCCATGTTCCCATTCCTGAGGAACTTCAGTCCGTTTGCGGGACATTGCTGGGCGAATGGTTTTGCAACAGAGCCCTTTGGCAATGATCAGGAATCCACATCAGAATCCATGCAATTTAATTCATCACTGATCCACTGGGGAATGGTGACGGGAAATACGGCAGTCCGTGATCTTGGCATCTATCTGTATACCACTGAACAATCCGCTGTTGAAGAATACTGGTTTGATCAGAACGACAGAACCTTTCAGCCGGAATATGCGCACGAAATGGTTGCCCGCATCTGGGGCGGTGGTTACGACAATGGCACCTGGTGGACATCCGACATCGCGGCCTCTTACGGAATTCAACTTTACCCGATGCATGGCGGTGCACTGTATATGGGGCATAACACGGCGTACGTGCAAAAAGTGTGGGATGGAATGAAAGCCAAAACCCAGGTGCTGTCAAATGTGGCGAATGATAATCTCTGGTATGACACGTACTGGAGTTTCCTTTCATTCCTTGATCCGCAACAGGCAATCAACTTATACAACTCATACACTAACAGGAATATCAAGTTTGGCATCTCCGACGCGCAGACGTACCATTGGCTTCACACCATGAATGCCATGGGCCAGGTAGCCGAAGAAGTCACTGCAAATTATCCGCTCGCGGCAGTGTTTAGCAAAGGGGGTGTGAAGACATACGTGGCACACAATTATGGATCAACCTCGGTTACCGTTTCTTTTTCCGACGGATTTTCCATGGCTGTGCCGGCGCGCACCATGGTCAGTAACCGTGACCTGGCTGTCACTGTGACGCTTTCGTCGAATACAACCCAGGTTCCTACGAACGGCACCGTCAGTTTAACAGCAACTACCACCGGTTCGGGCATCACCAAAGTTGACTTTTTCAGGGACGGTGTGCTGATCGGCTCAGATGCGAGTGCGCCCTATACACTCACCACAGCACCACTTGCTGCAGGGTTGCCAAACTTCCATGCGCGTGCATATGTGGGAACAGTCAACCACAATGTCTCCAATATAGTCAGTGTGCAGGCAGGCTCGCAAGTTCCCTATGGCGGAACGGCCCGTGCAATACCCGGGACGATAGAGGCCGGCCATTACGATGCTTTCGAAGGTGGTAGCGGTCAGGGCGTCTCTTATTCCGATGCCACTCCCTGGAACGAAGGTAACTTCAGAACCAGTGAAGCTGTCGACGCCGGTACAACAACTACGGAAGGCGTTACTGTTGGATGGATCGACGCTGGTGAATGGCTTGAATACACTGTAAACGTTTCTCAGGGTGGCTCCTATGATGTGACGCTGCGTTATACTTCCGGTAACACGTCCGGGGGAGGACCTTTCTGGTTCGAACGCGAAGACGGAACGAAAATAAGTTCTGATATAACGGTGGCGTTCAATGACATTAACTGGAGCACGTATGCCAACAAAGTTGTCACAGGCGTAAGCCTGGCTGCAGGACAGCAAGTGATCCGCGTGCGCGTGGGCAACGGTGGTTTCAACCTGGGCCGGATGACTTTCACATTTGTGGGCGGGGGCGATACCCAGCCACCATCCGCACCAACAAACCTCGCGTCCCCATCGAAGACGACGAGTAGTGTAAACCTAACATGGACGGCTTCCACCGATAACATCGGTGTCACGGGCTACGAGGTGTTCGTGAACAGTGAAGCGACGCCACGCACTACTGTGACGACAACTTCGGCGACCATTGGAAGTCTCGCGGCGGCAACGGCTTATAATTTTAAAGTCCGGGCAAAGGACGCGGCTAACAACTTGTCGGCGTTCTCTGCAACATTGAGCGTCACAACCAATGGAACGCTTCCCTCACCATGGGTTACGGCGGACATCGGGGCAGTGGCTGCTTCGGGTAGCGCATCACACGCATCCGGAACTTTTACGGTTTCGGGATCGGGTTCAGATATCTGGGGCACAGCCGATGAATTCAGATTCGTGTACCAGCCAGTCAGCGGTGATGTGACAATCACGGCGCGGGTTGCGTCGCTGGCGAATACCGATCCGTGGGCAAAAGCTGGAGTAATGATCCGCGAAGGCACCGCCGCCAACGCGCGACACACTTTTAGCGCGCTGACCACAGCCAATGGACTTGCTTTCCAGAGAAGGCTCACAACCGGTGGAACCACAACTCACACCGCTGGCCCGGCAGGCGCAGCCCCTTATTGGGTACGGCTGACCCGATCCGGAAATGTATTCACAAGTTTTGTATCGGCGAATGGAACGACGTGGACGCAGATCGGAACTGAAACAATTGCCATGACCGCATCGACCCAGGTGGGCCTTGCTGTCACCTCTCATAACGATGGTGTGCTTTGTTCGGCAACTTTGGACAATGTCACCGTAACGGCATCAGTTCCGGTTACCAGTGTCTCGGTCACGCCTGGCTCGGCTACGATCAATGTCGGAGCAACGCAGCAACTCACGGCTGCAATTTCTCCTTCTAACGCGAGTAACAAGAACGTGACATGGACCTCGAATAATACATCAGTCGCTACCGTCAGCAGCACAGGCCTGGTCACGGGTGTTGCGGCAGGAACAGCCACGATTACCGTGACTACTCAGGACGGCGACAAGACGGCAAGCTCGGCAATCACGGTGACAAGCGGTGCTCAAAATCTTGCCCTCGGCAAGACCGCCACGGTTTCGTCAACCGAAACTGCAAGTTACCCGGGCTCGGCTGCGGTGGATGGAAGCCTGACAACGAGGTGGTCCAGCCTTTTCACAGACCCTCAGTGGCTCTATGTCGACCTGGGCGCCACATACGACGTGAACAGGGTTAAAGTAACCTGGGAGGCCGCCTATGCATCGTCATATCGGGTGGAAATTTCGCCCGATGCATCGACATGGTCCGCTATGAAAACGATCACGGGGAACACTTCGACAGTCAACGACCACACAGGGCTCACGGGCTCAGGGAGATACGTGAGGATCTATGGAACTTCCCGCGCGACAGTCTATGGTTATTCGATCTTCGAACTGGAGGTTTATGGAACACCAGGTTCGGCCGGCGGAGTATGTTCTGGTTCGGCGGCGAACGGAGATTATACCTATCAGGTTTCTACCGCAAGCGGTAATGTAAGCTGGACATTCATTCCTGGCGCACCGATAGCCGGAAGCACACTCGCGATCCTCAACGTCAAGGTCGGCACCGGAGGTTATGCCGGATTTACGATGACACAGTCCGGAAGTAACTTTACATTTTCGCAGTCCTATGCCACCGGCGCTGCCCTAACGTTTTACTTTACCTACCGGGTTGGAAACACGAATACGGAAAGAAACTCCAGCGCAAACCCGCACACGTACACGGCAGGCACCAGTTGTTCGGGCAGGATGATAACATCTTCCGATAATTTCGGAGAGGATCCTTCGGGTGAAAACACGATGACGGTATATCCCAATCCTGCGCGTGAGACGATCCATATCCGCACACCGCAAGCAGGGCGCTGCACGGTTCGTATCTTCGATGCGACCGGAAGAGAAGTAGTAACAAGCAAGGAAATAGATGATGTAGTGGATGTTTCCGGGTTGTCCTCAGGATTATACACTGTGATCGTTTCCAATGGCAGGACAAAAATGATGCGGCGGTTTGTCAAGGAATAAGATCCTCTTAACTGCGAGCTGCGGGAATGATTCATTGGAATTGTCCCGCAGCTTGCTGCTTTATAGGGAGCCCCCGCAGGCAGGAATTGGTGGGTAGCATTTAGTCGGCAGCGAATTCTCCTTTTCGAAGGACGTAGAGTGCCAATCAGTTGACAAGTTGAATCTTCCCAATCTTCAACAACTTCAAACCTTAAATTTTCAAACAACTTGAAACCTGAAACCCGAAACCACCCCGAACTACCGGCAACCTGTACCCTTAGCTACAACACAACTTTAAACTTTAGACCATTGTTGTCCGGGGAAAAGTTTTTTTGAAGGAAATTTATTGGTAACTGCTCTTGGAAAGGCCGATATCCAATCATTACCGAAAAGGAATTCTGAGCAGCGAAGCTTGTCTCGCTCACGCTGAACACAATACTCAATCCCAAGGGGAAAACCTGGAATCCTGAGCATAGGATGTGTAGTGGCGAGCAGCGAGCGAAGCCCGCCTGCCGGAGGGCAGGGATCTTGGGTGTGTTTTATCGAAAGAGATCCTTTAGTTCAGCGGTCAAATCTTTCCACGTCGGATTGTGTTTGCTGATCAAAGCTATTTTCCATGCGCGA
>Ga0196981_1000063_pt1 | contig 138291 bp, 120 predicted proteins | sample S3_2013CmetaG_FD_155462 | JGI IMG/M metagenome (GOLD analysis project Ga0196981, IMG submission 155462) | Soil microbial communities from Anza Borrego desert, Southern California, United States - S3_20-13C | ecosystem: Environmental > Terrestrial > Soil > Desert | place: USA: California...
CACACACAGCAGGATCACTTCGGGCGCAAAGTGCCGCCACCGGAATACAGGATCCATAGCTGACCTCTTATGCTGCGCCCACTCGAGGTTATCCTCGCTCGACGACAAAGTTTTTGCAACAGAGCCTTTTCGGGAACTCTCGGACATAGCGCGATTGCCCAGGCCGACTGCGCTTACGGTGAGACTGAAGCCGATTTCTTTGTTATGATTTCAGCCATTTTCATCGATTTTCACTTATAACGTATAAGAAGGAAGATCTTCATGACGCGCGCAGAAACCCCGGTTTGTGAATTCGGTAAAAAGGCGGTTGATTTCGCTCTGCCTGGCGTGGATGGGCAAATCTGGACTCTGGAAAAGTGCAAGGGACCCAACGGCCTTCTGGTAATGTTCATCTGCAATCACTGCCCCTACGTGAAGGCCGTGCAGGAGCGCATCGTGCGGGACGTGAAAGAGCTTAAGGAACACGGCATCAACGCCGTGGCCATCATGTCCAACGACCCGGCCGATTACCCCGAAGACTCCTTCGAAAACATGAAAATCGTCGCGGAGCAACAGGGCTATCCCTTCCCGTACTTGTACGACGAGACTCAGGAAGCGGCCAAGGCCTACGGAGCAGTCTGCACCCCGGATTTCTTCGGCTACAACAAGGATCTCGAATTGCAGTACCGCGGCCGGCTCGACGCCAGCCACAAGGAAACCGCCCCGCCCGATGCCAAACGCGAGCTGTTCGATGCGATGAAACAGGTCGCGGAGACCGGCAAGGGGCCCGAGGAACAGATTCCGAGCATGGGCTGCTCGATCAAATGGCGGGAGAAAACGGAGGCGCCGCAAGAACCTCCCAAACCGGCTAAAAAGGCCGTCAAAAAGGATGTTAAAAAGAAACCGCTCTCTTTCAAGCGGATCACCGACCTCGATCTCGCCGGCAAGCGTGTTCTGATCCGCGCGGACCTGAACGTCCCGGTCAAGAACGGCAAGGTCGCCAGCGACACCCGCATCCGCGCCAGCTTGCCGACGATCGAGCATTGCCTCCGAGCCGGCGCAAAAGTCATGGTCATGTCGCATTTGGGGCGGCCGGTCGAAGGCGAATACGCCGACGAGTTCTCGCTGAAACCCGTGGCCGACCGCCTGACCTGGCTGCTCGGCCGCAAAGTGCCCCTGGTCAAGGACTGGCTGAACGGCGTCGACATGAATCCGCGCGAGGTCGTCTTGTGCGAAAACGTCCGCTTCAACAAGGGCGAAAAGAAGGATGACGAAGCATTGGCCAGGAAAATGGCTTCTCTCTGCGACGTCTATGTGATGGATGCCTTCGGAACCGCGCACCGGGCCGAAGCCTCAACCCACGGCGTAGGCCGTTTCGCGCCCGAAGCCTGTGCCGGCATTCTGCTGGCCGCGGAGCTCGATGCCCTGAACAAGGCTCTGGAGAACCCCAAGCGCCCGCTTTTGGCGATCGTCGGCGGCTCCAAGGTTTCCACCAAGCTGACGGTGCTCGATACCTTGACGGCCAAGGTCGACCAGCTCATCGTCGGCGGCGGCATCGCCAATACCTTCATTGCCGCCGCGGGCCACCCGGTGGGCAAATCGTTGTATGAGGCCGACCTGATTCCCGAGGCCAAGCGACTGATGGAGCAAGCGAAATCCGAGGGCGGGGAGATTCCGGTGCCGACCGATGTGGTCTGTGCCAAGGAATTCTCGGAATCGGCGGCGGCCACGGTCAAAAAAGTCGGCGAAGTGGCCGACGACGACCTGATCCTCGATATCGGGCCGGAAACCGCGGCCCGTTACGCGGAGATGATCAAGGCGGCCGGCGCCATCGTCTGGAACGGGCCGGTCGGCGTGTTCGAAATCGATCAGTTCGGCGAGGGCACCCGTACCGTGGCGATGGCCATCGCCGAAGCCGACGGCTTCTCCATCGCGGGCGGCGGCGATACGCTCGCCGCCATCGAAAAATACGGGATCGGCGATCGGGTGTCCTATACCTCGACCGGCGGCGGCGCTTTCCTGGAGTTCCTGGAGGGCAAAACGCTTCCCGCCGTCGCGATGCTGGAAGAACGGACCAAGTAGTTCTTCGATTCCGCGGCGCGAAGGAGAGCGTCCGGCGCTGTCCTTCGCGCTCCCTTATCGGGCGATCTGAACCTTCAGGCCGCATGAGCGGTCTGGAGTATGGAGCCCTCGGCTAAAACTCCGGACGGATTTTTGATTCCGCCTCGCCAAGGCGGGCGTTCTGCGCCTGTCCCGGCGGTCTGCGACAATGTCCAAAAACCTGTTTGTTTTTATTAAACTTTTTTCAACCGACTCCAAATCGAGGATTCAGTAACCATGGCAAGAGTAACCGTCGAAGACTGTCTGGAACACGTCGACAACCGTTTTCAGCTCGTTCTGCTGGCAACCAAGCGAGCTCGCCAATTGTCCCGGCACCCGGACGACGCCAAAGTGGCGTGGGAAAACGACAAATCGACCGTCGTGGCGCTTCGGGAAATCGCCGGCGGCCTGATCACGCGCGACTATCTCACCGCAGCCGCCAAACAGGAGCGGTTCGCCATCGAGCGTCCGCCGCTGCCCGCCCCGCACGGTCCGGGCCTGAACCATCTCGACGACGACGATTTCGAATAAGCCGCATCGGGATCGCCGAGCGCCGAAGGGCCGAAACACTAGCGCGGACTGTCATGAACCAGCTTCTTCCGAAAGAGGTTGCCGAACTGCCGAATGAGAAACTCGTTCGACGGCTTTGCAGCATGGTGTCGGCCTATCTCGACGGCGCTCAGGCCGACGACATCTACCGCGCCTATCAGCTAGCCCTTTCCGCGCACGAGGGACAGGTTCGAATGACCGGCGAGCCGTACATTTGCCATCCCTTGTCGGTCGCTCTCATCCTCGCCGAGATGCGCATGGACGCCAAGGGCATCATGGCGGCCATTCTGCACGACGTCATCGAGGACACGCCGGTCACCAAGGAACAGTTGCGCGAACAATTCGGAGACGAAGTCGCCGAGCTGGTCGACGGCGTCAGCAAGCTGACCCAGCTCGATTGCAAGTCGCGCGCCGAAGCGCAGGCCCAGAACGTCCGGAAGATGGTGCTGGCGATGGTGAAGGACCTTCGCGTCATCATGGTCAAACTGGCGGACCGGCTTCACAACATGCGCACCTTGGGCATCATGTCGCCGACGCGGCGGCGGCGCATCGCCCGCGAAACCCTGGATATCTATGCGCCCATCGCCAACCGCCTGGGCATGAACGAGATGCGCCTGGAACTGGAGGAACTGGGATTCGCCGCCATGTACCCGGTGCGCTACCGCGTGCTGGAACTATCGGTGAAAAAAGCGCGCGGCAACCGCAAGGAGGTGGTGGCGATCATCGAGTCGGCCATCACCAAGCGATTGCAGGACGCCGGATTGACCGATTGCGAAGTGATCGGGCGGGAAAAGCATCTTTACAGCCTTTACCAAAAGATGCGAAACAAGCACATATCCTTTTCCGGCGTCTATGACGTTTATGCCTTCCGCATCATCGCGGAGCAGGTGGACGACTGCTACCGCGCCTTAGGGATAGTTCACAACCTCTACAAGCCGGTGCCGGGCCGCTTCAAGGATTACATCGCGGTGCCCAAGGCGAACGGCTACCAATCGCTGCACACCGTGCTGGTCGGCCCTTACGGCCAGCCGCTGGAAATCCAGATCCGCACCCGCGCCATGCACCATCTGGCCGAGTCCGGCATCGCGGCGCACTGGCTGTACAAGAGCGAGCACGAACAGATCTCGACCAGCCAGGCTCGCGCTCACGAGTGGCTGAGAGATCTTCTGGAAATCCAGAAGAGCGCCGGCGACTCGATGGAGTTCCTGGACAACCTGAAGGTCGATCTGTTCCAGCAGGAAGTTTACGTCTTCACCCCGAAGGGCAAGATCACCAAGCTTCCGCGCGGCGCCACCCTCGTCGACTTCGCCTACGCCGTGCACACCGACATCGGCAATACCTGCGTGTCCGCCCGGATCGACCGGGTGCTCGCGCCGCTGCAAACCGTTCTCGAAAACGGCCAGACCGTCGAGATCATCACGGCGCCGTGGGCCCGCCCCAATCCGCTGTGGCTCAATTTCGTCGTCACCGCCAAGGCGCGTGCCGCCATCCGCAGCTATCTCAGAAACTTCAAGAAGCAGGAAGCGGTCGCCCTGGGCAAGCGCCTGCTGGAAAAGGAATTCGATGCCCAGAGCATATGTTTCGAGGACATTCCCCGCGAGCGCATCGACGAACTGCTGAAGACCCTCGATCTGCCCTCCCTGGACGCCTTGCTGGAAGACATCGGGCTCGGCAACCGCCTGCCCTTCCTGGTCGTCCGCCAGATGGCTCAAGCCGACGCCGCATCGGACGCCGCCGGCAAGGAGGAAACCCTGCCCGCGCTGTCGCCGCTCATCATCAAGGGCACGGAAGGCATGGTGGTCAATCTCGCCAAGTGCTGCCGCCCGATCCCCGGCGATCCCATCGTCGGATTCTTCAATCCGGGCAAGGGCATCGTCGTTCATCTCACCGAGTGCAAGAACGTCTCGGAACTTCGGAAAAAGCACATGAACTGGCTGGACGTGGACTGGGACAAGCAAGCCAGCGGCGACTTCCCGGCCGTCATCCGCCTGGAATTGATGAACCAGGTGGGCACCCTGGCGAAAGTGGCCTCCACCATTTCCCGCATGCGCGCCAACATCGAGAACGTCCAGATCACCAATCAGGACAGCCAGATTTCCACCGATATCATTACCCTGATGGTCAAGGATCGCGTGCATCTCGCCTCGGTCATGCGAGAGCTGCGAAAATTATCGGTCGTTTTGAAAATCTCCCGCGTGAAATCCGAACTTAGAAAAAAGCAAAACCATGGCAAGACAAATTATCCAGACTAACCAGGCTCCCAAGGCGATCGGCACCTATTCCCAGGCCGTGAAGGTCGGCGACACGGTTTATCTCTCCGGCCAGATTCCCTTGGATCCCGAGAGCATGACCTTGGTCGAGGGCGGCATGGACGTGCAAATCCGCCGCGTGTTCGACAATCTCAAGGCGGTGGCCGAGGCCGCCGGCGGCAGCCTCCGGGATGTGGTCAAACTCAATGTCTTTCTGACCGATCTCGCTCATTTTCCGCTGGTGAACGAAATCATGGCGGAATATTTCGCCGAGCCCTACCCCGCCCGCGCCGCCATCGGCGTGGCCTCTTTGCCGAGGGGCGCCGGCGCCGAAATGGACGCGATCATGGTTTTGGCGAAATAGACGCCCCGCGGCTATTTGGCTTCGCAAAACCGTTCTCTCGACGAGCTTCCGGCAGCCACCCTCAAGGGGGCTGGCGCGCAAACCCTCAAGCGGCTGGAAAAGCTGGGCATCTCGACTGTCGGCGACCTGCTTTTCCACCTGCCGCTCCGCTACGAGGACCGGACGCGCGTCGTCCCGATCCGGCATCTGAAGCCCGGCGATCATGCGCTGGTGGAAGGCCGGATCGAACTCGCGGAAATCCTCCCCAAGGGCCGCCGTTCGTTGATCGTTCGGATCGCCGACGGCACCGGCTTTCTCGATCTGCGTTTTTTCCATTACACGGCCAAGCAGCGCGAACAACTCACCCGCGGCAGGCGGCTGAGCGGCTACGGCGAAGTGCGGACGGGCTATGCCGGCTTGGAAATGACCCATCCCGATTACACGCTGATCGACGATACGGAAACGGAGGTTTCGGAACAAGCGCTGACGCCCGTTTATCCCCTGACCGAAGGCATCCATCAAAAAGCCATCCGCCGGCTGACCGCACAAGCGCTGTCGATGGCCGACGAATCCCGGCTACCGGACCTGCTGCCCGAATCCTTGACGCCTTCGGCAAGCCGGCTGCGGCTCCATGAAGCGCTTCGGCTTCTGCATCAACCGCCCGCCGGCTGCGGCGAAGCATCGCCAACGCTTGCCGCCGCCCGCTCGCGCCTCGCCTTCGAAGAGCTTCTGAGCCACCACCTGAGTCTCGGCCGCTTCCGGGCCCGAATGCAGGCTCATCGAGCCCCGGCCATGACGATAGCCCGGGAGGCGGCGGAGCGGTTTCTGCGCAGCCTGCCGTTCTCGCTGACGGACGCGCAGAAGCGCGTCATTGCCGAGATCGAGGCCGACTTATCCTCGAACCGGCCCATGATGCGGCTGGTCCAGGGCGATGTCGGCTCGGGCAAGACCGTGGTCGCGGCCCATGCCGCGCTGACGGCGCTGTCGTCCAATTACCAGGTCGGGATCATGGCCCCGACCGAACTCCTGGCCGAGCAGCATCTCCGCAGTTTCCGGCAGTGGCTCGAACCCCTGGGCGTGCAGATCGCCTTCTTGTCCGGGCGTCTCAAGGGCGAAGCGCGAAAAGCCGAGCTGGACGCCATCGGCCGCGGCGCGGCCGGCGCCGTCATCGGCACCCATGCCCTGTTCCAGGAACAGGTGGAATTTCACCGTCTAGGCCTCGTCATCATCGACGAACAGCACCGATTCGGCGTTCATCAGCGGCTGGCGCTCCGCGAGAAAGGTCTCCAGGACGGCCTGTATCCGCACCAGCTCATCATGACCGCCACGCCGATTCCGAGAACCCTGGCGATGCTCGGCTACGCCGATCTCGATCTTTCCGTCATCGACGAGCGTCCGCCCGGACGGACGCCCGTCAAGACCGTCGTCGTCCCGACCGGCCGCCGGGCGGACATCGTCGCCCGCATCACCGATTGGGTGTCCAAGGGCAGACAGGTGTACTGGGTTTGCACGCTGATCGAGGAATCCGAAGTTTTGCAATGCGAAGCGGCGGAAAAGACCGCCGTGGTCTTGGCGGAAGCCCTTCCGGACGTGCGCGTCGGGCTGATACACGGGCGCTTGAGACCTGCCGAAAAGGAAGCCGTCATGCTGGATTTCAAGGAAGGGCGTTTCGACTTGCTGGTGGCGACCACCGTCATCGAGGTTGGCGTGGACGTTCCGAACGCCAGCCTGATGATCATCGAGAATGCCGAACGCCTGGGACTGGCCCAGTTGCACCAATTGCGCGGACGGGTCGGACGCGGCCCCGGCGAAGCGCATTGCGTGCTGCTGTACCAGCCGCCCCTGTCGGAAACCGCCAGGCAGCGCTTGGGGATACTGCGGGACTCCGACGACGGCTTCGTCATCGCCGAGAAAGACCTGGCATTGCGGGGACCGGGAGAACTCCTGGGAACCCGGCAGACCGGCCAAGTCCAGTTCCGCATCGCCGACTTGTCGCGCGACGGACACCTATTGGAAACCGTCGCTCAAACGGCCGCCGTCCTGTTGCGGGATTATCCCGACCGCGCCGAGCGCCTGATCCGGCGCTGGGTGGGACATTCGGTGCAATATGCCGGGGCGTAGCGCATTTACGGTGCAGAGACGAATGAATTCGCTCCTGCACGCGAAATGAAAACGCACGTCCTCTGTTAAACCTAGAAACGGCAGTTGACCGCTGCACCGGAAAAGCCTTTTGAGTCTTGACGATTATCGCTTTTATCCGCTTCATCTTTTAGGTGAGGCCGCTACGCACCCGATGGCCCCCTCGGATGCGTCCAACTGCCGTTTCTAGGTTAAAATTCGCCGCTTATTTTCGAGACCGACAACTTGACGACACGCAGTCACCTTTTCCGCCGGGCGCCGGACTGGTTCCACCTCGGAAGCAGCCAGCGCAACCGGATTCCCGAAGGGCTCCACTCATGGCTTTTCGAAACCGGTTCCCTGACCCGCCGGGTCCGCGGCCTTTGCGGCGACCGTTTTCGCGTCCGCGTGCTGCGGCAAAGCTGGCTGAAGCCGTTTTCCGACGAATCGCGGGCGCTGAGAATGCCGCCGCCGCGAGCCGCCCTGGTGCGAGAGGTGCTGCTTCAATGCGGCGAGCAGCCCCTGGTCGTGGCGCGAAGCATCATACCGGCAGCCATTCTGCATGGCGCTCAGCGTCATCTGGCCTGTTTGGGCGACCGTCCGCTGGGGGAAATTCTTTTCGCCGACCCCAGGCTGAAACGATTGGAGCTGCAACTGGCCGCCGTCGAAAAAGAAACATGGCGGCCCGAACTTTCCGATGCCCTCGACCTCGCCCGGTCGCCCGGCCGAATCTGGGGCCGGCGCTCGCTGTACGCCGTCGCTCACGGAAACTTGCTAGTCGCCGAGTTCTTTCTGCCCGCTATTTCCAGGTTGAAGCGAGAAGCAAGCCTATGACCGAACCATCGACTTTCCGCCTATCCGGCAGACGCATCGAGCTTTACTGGCGGTTGATGCGCCTCGACAAGCCCATCGGCATCTTTCTTCTCCTTTGGCCGGCCCTTTGGGCTCTCCTGATTGCCGGGAACGGCAAGCCCGACGCCCTGGTCGGCTTCGTCATCGTCACCGGCGTCGTGCTGATGCGGGCGGCGGGATGCGTGATCAACGATTACGCCGACCGCGACTTCGACCCTCACGTGAAACGCACCAAGCTGCGTCCGATCGCCGCCGGGCTGGTGACACCCGAGGAGGCGCTGCGGCTGTTCGTGGTGCTATGCCTCATAGGGTTCGCCCTGGTGCTGCTCACCAATCCGCTGACCATCGCGCTATCGGTTCCCGGCGCGTTTCTCGCCGCGTCTTACCCGTTCATGAAACGCTACACCTATTTGCCGCAAGCCTATCTGGGACTCGCCTTCGGCTGGGCGATCCCCATGACTTTCGCGGCCCAGACCGGCGGCATCCCGTGGGTCGGCTGGGAGCTTTACTTCGCGGCCATCCTGTGGGCGCTGGTTTACGATACGATGTACGCCATGGTGGACCGGGACGACGATCTCAAAATCGGCGTCAAATCCACCGCCATCCTGTTCGGCGACATGGACCGGGTGCTGATCGCGATGCTCCAGGTTTTCGTGCTGCTGATTCTCTATGCGGCGGGAAGGCAAGCCGGACTGGGAATGCCCTATGTTCTGGGACTCCTGATCGCCGCCGGACTGGCCGCTTACCAGCAGCTCCTGATCCGGGAGCGCGTTCCCGCCGACTGCTTCAAGGCGTTTCTGAACAACCATTGGTTCGGCGCGGCGGTATTTGCCGGGTTGGCGGCGGATTACGCCGGGCGCATTTTGTAGGCTCCCGCCCCTCGCCGCGGCGCGATGATCGGCAAACCCGTCAGTCCGCCAGCCGACCGCCGATCTTGTAAAATTCGCCGGCGCGCCGAAGCCGCCGCTGCTCGTCCGGACCGCTCGTCCCGGCGCAGATCGCGCACTGTCCCAGGCGAAACGCCGCATACGCCGCGCGGTAGAAAGCCAGTTCTTCCGAAGCGGGCGGCTCGCCGCCGGCGCGGACGAACGCCTTCAGCAAAGGCCGGGCCGTCTCGTTGTCGAGCCGCCATTCCACCATCGCTCCCGCCAGATCCCAGATCAGGGGCTGGCGCCCGACCGCCGTGTGATCCGCCGAATGCCCGGCGCAGTCGACCTTGATCAATCGCCCGTCGGTCCGGCGTATCCACTCCTCGGGTCCCAGCCGCCCGTCGCCGTAGGCGGGCCGCGAACGCGCCGGAACCCGCGCCTTCCATCGCCGCATGCGCTCCGCCACGGCCTCGCCGAAACTCTCGCGGACATTCCAGTACAGCATCTCGCGCAGCCGCTCCAGCGCTGCTTTTTGCTCGGAAACGGAAAGTTCGGGACCCGCTCCATCCACGATATAGCACCCGATACGGTCCAAGACCGCCGCACTGCGGGATTCCCGCGCGAGCGGCTTGCCCTCGATCCAGGGGCTCGCCAGGAATCCATGGGCGGAATCCAGCGGAGCCGCGGTCCAGCCTCGCCGGGCCAGCCATGCCATGCGGTCCCGGCCCGCTTCCGCCCCGCCGGTCAGTCCCTCGAACTTCCACAGCAGCGCCGAACCGTCGCGTCGCACCACCCGGTACTTGGTCCGCTCGAATGCCGCGAATGCCGGCGGCCATTCGTCCTCGCTCGAATAGACGGCACGCCGCCACGTTCCGCCGCAGAGATCGTCCACCCGAACCGCCGAACCGCTGCGATAGGCGAGTTCCTCCACAAGCGACTGCCCCTCCCAGGCCATTTCGCGAAGCCCGACGACGTAGCACGGCGCATCCCTCCACCACTGGCGAACGCCATCGCTTCCGGCGTCTCCGGGGCCGCGGTCGTGTCCCGGAAAAAAGCCGATTCGGGATCGGTCGAGCCCCGCTTCGACCAGCGCTTCCGCCGCGGCCGCCATGGACGAGCCGGACAGGCCCGGGCCTTCGTCCGCGACCAGCCCGAAAACCGCACCCTGGACAACCTCGCGCGGGATTTCCACATGCCGGGCATAAGGGTGCCCCGTCGGCCTGACCGTCAGCCGCCGCACCGTCCAGCCGGCTTCGGCCAGCACCCGCGCCGCCACCGCCGAGAGGCCGGTGCCGATGCTGCGGATGCCGACCACCGCCGCCCGCCGCGAAGCGGCATCCGCATGGTCGCGCACCCACCGTCTCGCCGCTTCGGCGTACTGCTCGGGGTAGAGGGCGTAAAACGCGTATCCTTCCGGCACTTTGACGCGCATGGTCAAATCCGCCGGCAAATCGATTCCGACAAGCGCCTTTCGCAGCGGCCCGAGGCGGGAACGATCGAGAAACGCATCGGCGGCGAGATCGGTGACGTTCATGACGCGCTCGACGAGGGCGCCGCCTTCCAGCCGGTCGGCCACGGCCTGCTCCAGTTGGCCGGCTTCGATCAACAGCCTCCGGCGGGCGTCCAATCCAACGCTCGCCATGTCCGTCCATTGCCGGACCCGGCCAAGCAAGGCGTCGGCGGATGCTTCGTGGCTCGGGTCACCGTAGACGATCATATTTTTTAGACTGCGCAGCACATTGCTTTTCGCGCGCCATCTAATCGTTAAGGCGCGAACGTTCGGCGTCGGAATGAAGAGTCGCCAGCCAAAGATAGGAATCCTGACTTTTCACCGCTGCATCAATTACGGCAGCTATTGGCAAGCGCGCTGCCTGGTGGAGGGACTTCGCTCGCGCGGGCTGGACGCCGTTATCCTCGACCACGACTCCGCGCGGATCAAACGCGCCGAATGGACGTGCGCGCTCCGGCCGGTTCTGCCCACGCCGGTTCCGATATCGGACTATCCGCTCTACGGCATGAAACTCCTCAAGTTCGTCCGGGCGATTTTCAAGCTGCCGCGTTCGCCGCGCTTCAGCCTCGAATGCGCTGGCAATCTGGATGGCTACGACCGGGTGATCGTCGGCAGCGACGAAGTGTGGAATTTCAGACACCCCTGGTATGGCGGCTGCCCGCTGTTCTTCGGCGACGGAATCCGGACGCGCCGGCTGATCTCCTACGCCGCCAGCTTCGGAAACTGCGAGGCTTCGAAAGGGCTCGATCCGGCCTGGGCGGAGCGGCTGCGCGGGTTCCAGGCCATTTCGGTGCGCGACGAAAATTCCCGAATCGTTATCGAAAACGCTCTCGGCTTCGAACCGGAAGTAGTGCTCGATCCCTGTCTTCAATTCGTGCCGAGGCCGGAAGGGACCTGGCGCGGACCGGATCGGCCCTTTGTGGCCGTGTACGGGCACAATTTCTCCCAGGCGTTCGGCCGTGAAGTCAGACGCTGGGCGCGATCTCGCGGCTATCCGCTGGTCAGCCTGGGCTACCGGAACGACTGGGCCGATCGCCAGTGGCTCACGGCAGGCCCGCACGACTTCGCCCACGGCATGGCCCGCGCGGAAGCGGTGGCAACCAATTTCTTCCACGGCTGCGTGTTCGCCCTCCGCCATGCCAAGCCTTTCGTCTGCGAAAACTCCCCGTATCGGTCCACCAAAATCCGGAATTTGATGGCGATGGTCGGCGGAGAGAAACATCGGGTACCGGAAAACGCGGCGGCAGACGTCTACCATGCATGTCTAGGCGAGCCCCTGGATTTCGAAGTGCTCGACCGGATCGACCGGCTCCGCCGCAGGTCGGATGCCTTTCTCGGCCGCGCGCTGGACTGACCGATGCCGCCCCCAACCGACCGACCGATCTTCAGCCCGAGGGACATCGCGCGCTCGGGCCTGTGCATCGGCTGCGGCGGCTGCGCGGCCGCCGGTGCACGGATGGAACTGGATCGTTACGGGCACTACAAGCCGATAGGCTCTCCCGAATGGCTGCGCCGCAGGTCCTCGGAGTTCGCGCGAATCTGCCCGTTTTCGCCGTCGGCGCGGAACGAGGATGAGTTGGCGGAGGAGCTTTTTCCCGAAGCCGGCCGGCCCGATCCCGCCCTGGGGCGTTTCCGCGCCGCCTACGTGGGCTACGCGGCGGAGAAGGGCTTTCGCGAGCGGGGAAGCTCGGGAGGCATGGCCAGTTGGGTCTTGGCGGAGCTGCTGCGCAGCGGGCGCATCGACGGCGCGGCGCATGTCGCGGCCACGGACCCGCGGCGCGAGGGGCGGTTTTTCCGTTACCGGATCTCGCGCAACGAGGACGACATCCTGGCCGGGGCGAAGTCGCGCTATTACCCGGTGGAACTGTCCGACGTGCTCGGAACCATCCGATCGAATCCGGGCCGCTATGCGGTGGTCGGCATTCCCTGCTTCGTCAAGGCCGTGCAGCTCCTTCGCCGCGAAGACCCGGTGCTGCGCGAACGCATTCGCTTCACCCTGGGCCTGTTCTGCGGCCACATGAAGAGCGCGCGCTTCGTGGAAAGCCTGGCCTGGCAGATGGGCGTCCCGGAGGGCGACATTCAAAGCGTCGAATTCCGCCGCAAGGACCCGAATCGTCCGGCGAACCGGTACACCGCCGAGCTTTCGCTTCGGGACGGCCGCACGCTGAGCAAGGACTGGTGGCATCTGGCGGACGGCGACTGGGGCGCCGGCTTCTTCCAGAATCCGGCCTGCGACTTCTGCGACGACGTGGTCGCGGAGACAGCCGACATCGCTTTCGGCGATGCCTGGGTGGAACCTTATTCGTCCGACGGGCGCGGCGCCAACGTGGCGATCGTCCGCTCGCCGGAAATGGAACAACTCGTCACCGCCGGAATCGCTCAAGGCCGGCTGCACCTCACGCCGGTCGACGGCCGGTTCGTCGAAGAAACCCAGGCCGCGGGGTTCCGGCAGCGCCGCGAGGGCCTCGCCTACCGGCTGAGCCGGCGGCGCTCGGGCATCGTGCCGCGAAAGCGGGTGCCGCCGGGTTTCCGAAATCTCTCCATCCGACGCAAGCTGATTTACCGGTCGCGCCGCCTGATCGGAGCCTGGAGCCATCGGGTATTCCGGCTCGCCCGCCTGATCCGGCGGCCCGGGCTCTACATCCGCTGGGCACGTCTGGCGCTAACGATCTATCACGGTCTGGCCTATTCCCGGGGAAAGCTCGGAGTGATAATCGACCGATGGGGACAGCGTTAGATTCATCGTAAAGAATCACTCTCTCGAACGATGCGGTCCCCTGTCGGTCACCGCATCCTACGGCTCTTCGCAGGATGTGGTGAACGAAGTGAACGGCATCTCACCCGTGCTGCCAGCGCTTCGCGCTGAACACGTTGTGCACCTGGCCGATCTTGTCCAGCACCGAGCTGAGCTGGCCGGGGTCCGACACCTCCGCCGTGATCCGCATGACCACGGATTGATCGTCGCCGTTGGTTTCGCTGTGGGTGCGCACGATATTGATATGCTCGTGCGCGAGGATATGGGTGATGTCCTTGAGCAGCCCCTTTCGGTCCAGCGCCCTGACTTCGAGCTCCACCGGAAAGGCTTCCGGCTCCGCGCCCCAGGCCACGTCGATCAAACGGCTCTTCTTGCGGGGCGGCAGTTGAATGATGTTGTCGCAATCCTGGCGGTGGATGGCGACACCCTTGCCCACCGTCACGTAGCCGATGATCCGGTCGCCCGGCTTGGGCTCGCAGCAATGCGCGAAATAGGTCAAAAGGTTGCGGACGCCCTGGATGGTCACCTCTTCCGACGCCTTGCCCGTCGCCGGCGGCAAGGGCTTTTTCGCAGGCGGAGGCGCCGGAACCTTCGGCTGCCATTCCGGCAGCTTCAAGGCATTGGCCAACTGGACCGGCGCGATGTCGGCGCGGCCGATGGCCAGCAGCAGATCGTCCCCGCGCGGCAAATGGAAATGCCGCGCCAGATCGTCGAGGTCCACATCCTTGATGCCCAGCTTCTGCCGCTCCCGGTCCAGAATGGATTTCCCGGCGCGGAGATGCTTTTCGTGATCCTGCTGTTTGAACCACTGCCGAATCTTGCTGCGCGCATGGCCCGTCCTGACGTAGCCGAGGTGCGGATCGAGCCACCCGAGACTCGGGCCGCCGTGCTTCGCGGTGAGAATCTCGACCTTTTCTCCGGACCTAAGCGAATAGGTCAGAGGCACGATGCGTCCGTTGACCTTCGCCCCGCGACAGCGGTGCCCCACCTCGGTATGGATGTGATAGGCGAAGTCCAGCGGCGTCGCTCCCTTGCTCAGCCGCACCACCTGGCCTTTCGGCGTCAGCACGAAGATTTGATCCTCGAACAGCTCGGCGCGGAAATCCTCCAGCATCGCCTGATCGTCGTCCCTGCTTTCCAGCAGGCGGCGCAGGGCGTTGATGCTGCGGTCCAGAACCGCGTCCTGCTTGCCGCCTTCCTTGTAACGCCAGTGGGCGGCCACACCGTACTCGGCGAAATCGTGCATGGCCTGGGTGCGAATCTGGACCTCGACCGGCCGGCCTTCCGGCCCGATCACCACCGTATGCAGCGATTGATAGCCGTTTTCCTTGGGATTGGCGATGTAATCGTCGAACTCCTTGGGAACGTGCAGCCAGCGGCCGTGCACCAGGCCGAGCACCGCGTAGCAGGCGGCGACGTCGTCGACGATGACCCGCACGGCATGCAGGTCGTACAGTTCCTCCAGATCCAGCTCCTTGCGCTGGGTTTTCCGGTAGATGCTGTAGATGTGCTTGGGCCGGCCGTAAACCTTGGCGCGAATGTGGTTCGCCTCCAGTTCTTGCCGCAGCGTCTCGATGAATTGATTGACGAAAGCTTCCCGGCTGGCGCGGTTGGCCGCCAATTGGCCCGCAAGGCTGCGGTACCGGTCGGGATCGAGATAGCGGAAGGCGAGATCCTCCAGCTCCCACTTGAGCTGCCCCACGCCCAGCCGGTTCGCCAGGGGCGCGAACACGTCCAGGGTTTCCATGGCGATCTTCCGGCGCAATTCGCCGTCCTGGCTCTTGAGCAGCCGCAAGCGCTGCAGACGGTAGGCGAGCTTGACCAACACCGCGCGCACGTCGTTGACCACCGACAAGAGCATGCGGCGCAGGAGTTCCGCCTGGGCGGGCTCCTTGATTTCGGTCGGACGGTATTCGTCGAAGGTGTTGAGCCAATTCACCTTCTGCACCAAATCGGCGACGGTCTCCCCAAATTGGGCCTTGATTTCGGCTTCCTTGAGCGTGTCGCGGAGATAAGGATCGCTCAGCAACGCGACTTGCAGGGTCAGCGCATCGGCCTTGATCCCGTGGAGAATATCGGCCACGTCAAGGCCGCGCGGCCGGACGATCGAATCTTGGTCGCGCGCCTTGACGGCGAGGCTCAAGGCGTCGGCGATCCGGTCGCGCTCGGCTCCGACGGCGCCGGCCGTCAGCCGCGATTCCAGGTCCTGGGTCGAGCGAGAAGAAATGTCCGAGTGATACAGGGAATGCTTCATGAAAATTCGGAATCAAAACGCAGAGTCGAGCGAAACAAGCAAACGGCGCACCAGCGCCACGGGGGATTCAACCCCAGACCATCACTCGATTGCGCCCGGCGCGTTTTGCCATGTACATCGCACTGTCCGCCTGGAACAGAAGGTCCTCGCCGGTCGCTCCGTGACGGGGATATTCCGCGATCCCCATCGAGAGCGTGGCGTTCAATACTTGGTCTTCATAAACGATGCACAATTCCTGAAACGCCAAACGCCAGGATTCGGCGCGCTGAGCCGCCGTCATCAACGGCGCGCCGGGCAGAATCGCCACGAACTCCTCGCCGCCGAAGCGGCAGACGATGTCCTCGCTGCGCAGATGACGCAGCAGCAGCGCCGCCAATTCCTTCAGCACCAGATCGCCCGCCGGATGGCCGTAGGTGTCGTTGAGCTGCTTGAAACGATCGATGTCGATCATCACCAGGCTCAAGGGCCGGTCTTCCCGGGCCGAGCGGGACAGCTCGCGCCGCAGGGTCTCTTCCATGTAGCGCCGGTTGAACAATCCCGTCAGCGGATCGCGTACCGCCAAATCCCTCAGCTTTTCCTGCAAGAGCCGGTTTTCGGCCAATTGCGCCTCGAGCCGCTCGTTGCTGGCCTGCAATTTGTCCTCGGTCAGCTTGTGGCCGGTGATATCGATCAGAAACGTCAGGATGACGGAAACGGCATTGTCCCCATCCCGCAGCACGCTCGCCGACAAATCTCCCCAGAAAAGGCTTCCGTCCTTCCGGACCAGGCGCCTCTCTCCCCGGTATTGATCGACTTCGCTGCCGAGGAGCGCTTCGACGCGTTCGCACGACACGAACCCGTCCTCCGCGGGGGTGAGATGACTCGGAGATAAGGCGCTCATTTCCTCGGCGGTGTACCCGAACATTTCCAGCCAGCGCCGATTCGCTTCGATAAACTTCAAATCCCTGTTCATCAGGGCGATGCCGACGGCGGCCTGGTCGAACACCGCGCGCCATAGCGCGACATTGGAGTGGAATCCGGTTTCCTTGAGATCGGGAATGTAGTTGCCCGCGTCGATCAAGGACAGCACGGCGATACGCTCGCTCCCCATCCGGGCCGCGCTGGCTTCGATCGAATACCGGCGGCGCGCGTTCGAGGCATTCTTGAGCAATGCCTCCGATCGGATCGTCTTTTTGCCGGCATTCACCGCTTCGAGCAATTGCCGCAAAGCGTTCGGATCGTCGAACAATACCGCCGCATCGACGCCCGCTTCGGCGACGCACCCGAAAAGTTCGCGAGCCGCGCGATTGAGAAACGCCAGCTTCTCGTCAGCCAACCGGACAATCAAGAGAGGCGTGGGAATGTGGCCGGTCCAGTCAGGAATGGAATTTTGAAATTCGGAATTCAAGGGTAGTCCTGTGGGGCACGCATCTGATTAACGTCTATTGGACAAGCCGACCGATCCCTAGTTTTGATCCAACCGGCAACCCATTCTTAAAAGCCTGTCCCGGCGAGCCGTTCGCCCCGAGTTTGTCGAGGAGTTTCAAGGGCCTGCGGGAATAGGCTCCAAACCGGATATTAGCAAGGGCCGGGATGAACATCCACCGGAAACCCTCCCGCGCGAGATTAAGACCACGCCGGGCGTCGACTGTGGCAGAATCCACGGCGGCCAGAGGTCTCGGGATAATCCGCCATGGCCGCGATTCATCCGGTCGAGCCTCGAAAAACAAATCACAAGTGCATTATCCTAGAAACGGCAGTTGGACGCTTGGATGTACCGGCAAAGCCCGATGAATCCCGAACGTCCTGCGTGGCGCGGATCTCGCCGTTTGGGCGAAGGCGCTACGCACCCGATTGCACGGCGGGCGGGCCGCCTGGCGGCGTTGCTCCTCGTTGCGGGAGACCGCCCCGCGGCCTCGTCGCGCCTTGCCATCCGGCCCGCCCGCCGCACACTCGGGCGCGTCCAACTGCCGTTTCTAGGATTATCGATACTCGGCAGTCATTACAACAAGAGGGGGAAGCCATGAGCGAGTCTCAAATCAATCCAAAAAGACCCAGGATCTTGGTCGTCGGCGGCGGAGCGGGCGGCCTGGAACTGGTCACGCAGCTCGGAAGGCGTCTTGGACCGAACCGGGCCGAGATCACGCTGATCGATTGCAGCCGCACCCACATCTGGAAGCCGCTGCTCCACGAAGTGGCCGCCGGCACCCTGGATTCGCACGACGACGAACTGGAGTATCTCGCCCACGCAAGCGGCAACGGTTTCCGCTACGTGTTGGGACGCATGGACGGCCTCGACCGCGCCAACAAGCAGGTTCACCTGGCGGCGATGCTGAACGAAAAGGGCGAAGAGATCATGCCGCCCCGCACCCACCCTTACGACATCCTGATCATCGCGGTCGGCAGCATCTGCAACGATTTCGGCATTGTTGGCGTGGCCGAGCATTGCCTGTTCCTGGACACCACCGATCAGGCGGAACAATTCCAAAACCGGTTGCTGGAAGCGTATTTCCACGCCCACGCCACCGGCGGCGTCAGGGAAACCGGGCAATTGGACGTCGCCATCGTCGGCGGCGGCGCCACCGGCATCGAGCTGTCCGCCCAGCTACACCAGGCCACGCGATTGCTGAGCGCCTACGGGCTCGACAACGTGAAGCCGTCCGACATCCAGATCCACATCATCGAAGCCGCCGACCGCCTGCTCCCCGAGTTGCCCGAGCGCCTCTCCAAGTCCACGCTCAAGCAACTGGAAAAAATCGGCGTCCAGGTCCATCTCGGCGAACGCGTGACGGAGGTGAACCAGGCGGGCATAAAGACCCGGAGCGGCCGCTTCATCCCGGCGGCGATGAAGGTCTGGGCCGCCGGCGTCAAGGCGCCCGATTTCCTGAAGACCATAGAGGATCTCGAAACCAACCGGATTAACCAGGTGGCGGTGCGCTCCACCCTGCAAACCACCGTCGACGACGACATCTTCGCCATCGGCGACTGCGCCGCCTGCCCCTGGCCGGAAAAGAATTCCACCGTCCCGCCCCGCGCCCAGTCCGCGCATCAGCAAGCCACGCTGGTCCTGAAAAACATCCGGCGAAAACTCGAAGGCAAGCCCATGCTCGGCTACCGCTACAAGGACTACGGCTCGCTGGTGTCGCTCGGCAAATACAGCACCGTCGGCAACCTGATGGGCAATCTCATGGGCACCGTGATGATCGAAGGCCTGATCGCCCGGCTGGTTTACCTCTCGCTTTACAAGATGCACCAACTGGCGCTATTCGGACCGTTCCGGGTCAGCATGCTGATGGTCTCGGGATTTTTCCGGCGGAGATTGAGGCCGAAGATCAAGCTGCATTAAACCTTGTCCGTAAGATGTAGGACGTGCTGACGAAGGAAGCGCATCGTTCGCGATCGATGCGGTTCGCTTCGTTCACCGCATCCTACAAGCCTGCACCCTGGGAACCGGGCACACATGCTCGCAAAGCGGCAAGCGGATGACAAATTCGCTGCCCTTGCCCGGTCCTTCGCTCCGAACCTCGACGACGCCTCCGTGCATTCGGACGATTTTGCTGACAATCATCAGCCCCAATCCGAGGCCGCCTTGCGTTCGGTCGAGTGTTCGGGCGGCCTGGGTGAAAGCATCGAAAAGATGAGGCAATAACGAGGCGGAAATGCCTTCTCCGGTATCGCGAACGGAAATGACCGCTTCCCCGTTCTCGGCGGATGCGGCAAGCCAGATGCTGCCGCCGTCCGGGGTATACTTGGCCGCGTTGTCGAGGAGATTCGACACGACCTGGACCAGGCGCACGAGATCCCCCTCGATATATGCGGGTCCCTCCGGCAGCGCGACCGAAAGCGCGTGTCTCCTTGAATCGATCAGCGGGAGACTGGTTTCGACGGCCTGATTGACCACCGTTGCGAGATCGACCAGGGTCACCTGGAGCGTGAGCTTGCCCTGCACGATCCGCGAGACGTCCAACAGATCGTTCACCAGCCGCACCAGATGATCGACTTGCCGGTCCACGACCTCGCGCGCCCATTGCAGCTTGAGATCGCGGGTATCCAGCTTGCGCATGATGTGAACCGCATTTCGGATCGGCGCCAGCGGATTCCGTAGCTCGTGCCCGAGCATGGCGATGAATTCGTTCTTTTGCCGGTCGGCTTCGCGGAGCGCTTCTTCCGCCCGCTTGCGGTCGGTGATGTCCATCAGCACTCCGATCATGCGCACGGGGGTTCCCTGGGCGTCGTAGTGGAATTCGCCAATGGCCGAAATCCACCGGACCGAGCCGTCGGGCCGGACAATGCGGTGATCGAGATCGTAACGGGCATGGCGCTCCCCTGCCTCGGCAACGGCGGCTTCGACGCGAGGCAAGTCTTCGGGATGCACCCGTTCGGAGAACGCTCGATAATCGACCTGCATGAATTCCGGCGGAAAGCCGAAAATTTGCGCATACCGAGGGTTCCACGCGATCTTCCGGCTGACCAGATCCCAATCCCACGTACCCAACTGAGCGGCATCGATCGCCAGACGGTAGCGTTCCTCGCCATCCCGGAGCGCCTGATCCTTCTTCACGCTTTCGCTGATGTCCATGATGACCGCCGCGCAGCCGGCAACGCAGTCGGAAGCGTCGCGAATGGGAGCGGCGCTGTTGTGGACGAAGGCCCGGCGGCCGTCGAAGCGGCGAATCTCCAGCAGCTGGCCGACAACCGGCTCGCCCTTCCGCAAGGTTTGCGCGGCGGCCCAGTCTTCCGGACGGACCGGCTCGCCGGTATCGAACCACCAGGCGCGATAAACGGCGTAGTCGCTGACCGATCGCACCGGCGGACACGTGCCGCCCCACACCCGGTCGAAGGCCCGGTTGGCGCCTAGCCTGCCGCCCTTGGAATCCAGGATGGCCACGCCCACGGGCAGGGTTTCCATGATGGCTTCGAGCCGGTTCCGCTCGTTGACGACCTCGGCGTGCGCCGCGTTCAGCGCCTGCTCGGCCCGCTGGCGCTCGGCGATTTCCTGTTCGAGCCGTTCCTTTTGCCGCAGCGCCTCCGCCAGCGCGCGGCTCTCTTTCCGGCGCAGAAGCGCGATCATCACGCTGAGCACCGCGCCCATGCTCAACAGCAGCAGCACGCGCAGCCACTCTCGGCGTTCCGCGATCTCCCAGGAATAGAAGGGTTCGATCAAATAGAAGACGCTCGCCAAGGTGCCCAGCGCGGTGGCGAAAAACCCCGCGCCAAAGCTGCCGTACCAGGCGGCGAGCGCCACGGAGAACAGAAAGAGAAGCAGGGGCGGCGCTCCCATGAAAAGCGGCAACAGGGAGAATTGAGCGATCAAGACAGCACCCGTCGCCAGCGCCGCAACAACGTAGCCGGAGCTCAAAATTCGCTTGATAGGAAATCTGTGCAAAGAGGTATGCCTTTATGAAAACCCGTTTTTTCGTTCGAACCGAAAGCGCGAAATCGGCAGCTGTTGAAAATACGATACCTTGGCTGAAATCGCTATAACAAAACCGAGACATCGTCCACGTCAAGGATCTTCCCGAGACCGGGACGCAAACCGCGGCGATAAGCCGATTGAGAGGGCGGCTCTCTTTGGAGTAAGGTAGCGGCATGATTCTCGACCGCTTTCACCCCGCCGTCTCGGCCTGGTTCCGGGACGCCTTTCCCGCCCCCACCGGCTGTCAGGCCGAAGCCTGGGACGCCATCAAATCCGGCCGGCACACGCTGATCGCCGCCCCGACCGGTTCCGGCAAAACCCTGGCGGCGTTTCTGGCCGCCATCGACGATCTGGTCCGGGAAGGCGAAGTCTTCGGCTTGCCGGAAGAAATCCGCGTACTCTACGTCTCGCCGCTCAAGGCGCTGAGCAACGACATCCACAAGAACCTCGAAGCGCCGCTGGACGGCATCAACGCCAAGCTGTTCGAATTCGGCTCGACCGACGTGGCGATCCGCTCGGAGGTCCGGACCGGCGACACGCCGGCGCTGGCGCGGGCAGCCATGAACAGGCATCCGCCGCATATTCTCGTGACCACGCCCGAGTCGGTTTACATCCTTCTCACCAGCGAAGGCGGGCGGCGAATGCTGAAAACCGTGCGCACGGTGATCGTCGACGAAATCCACGCGGTGGTGGGCAGCAAGCGCGGGGCGCATCTCGCCTTGTCGCTGGAACGGCTGGAACGCCTGGCCGAGCACCGCCTGACCCGCATCGGCCTTTCCGCCACCCAGAACCCGATCGAATCGGTGGCGCACTTTCTGACCGGCGGAACCGAGTGCCGCATCATCGACACCGGCCACCGCCGCCGGCTGGATCTCGCCATCGAACTGCCGGAGTCTCCGCTCGAAGCCGTGCTGTCCCAGCAGGCGGCCAAGGAAATCTACGACCGCATGACGGCCTTGATCGAGGCGCATAAAACCACGCTGATCTTCGTCAACACGCGCCGCCTGGCGGAACGGGCGGCCCGCGCCTTGAGCGAGCGGCTGGGCGAAGACCGCGTCACCTCGCATCACGGCAGCCTGTCGCGGGAGCAGCGGCTGTCCGCCGAGCACCGGTTGAAAAGCGGCAAGCTGAAGGCCCTGGTCGCAACCGCCTCGCTGGAACTCGGCATCGACGTGGGCGACGTGGATCTGGTTTGCCAGTTGGGCACCACCGGCTCGATCGCCACGTTTCTGCAACGGGTGGGCCGTTCCGGCCATTTCGCGGGGGGGCTGCCGAAGGGGCGGCTGTTCCCCGCCAGCCGCGACGATCTCGTCGAATGCATCGCCCTGATCGACGCGGTACGGCGGGGCGAACTGGATCGTTTGATCATGCCGCGGAAACCCGTGGACGTTTTGGCCCAGCAGATCGTCGCGATGGTGGCTTGCGAGGATTGGCAGGAGGACGAGCTTTACCGGACCGTGCGCCGCGCCTTTCCCTATCGCGAGCTGAGCCGGGAGGAGTTCGACGAGGTCGTCGGGATGCTGGCGGAGGGCTTCAGCACCCGGCGCGGACCGCGCGGGGCCTATCTGCACCGGGATGGCATCCACAAGCGCTTGCGGGCCCGGCGCGGCGCGCGGCTCACCGCCGTCACCTGCGGCGGAGCGATACCGGACAACGCCGAATACCGCGTGATCCTGGAACCCTCCGGGGAATTCATCGGCACCGTGGACGAGGACTTCGCCATCGAAAGCCTGGCCGGCGACATTTTCCAGCTCGGCAACGCAAGCTGGCGGGTCTTGCGGCTCGAAGCCGGCACCTTGCGCGTCGAGGACGCCCGCCATCAGCCGCCCAGCATCCCGTTCTGGTTCGGCGAGGCGCCGGGGCGGACCCACGAGCTGTCGTACGCGGTGTCGCGCCTCCGGCGGGAGATCGAGGAGCGCCTGGAAAAACCGATCGATGCCGGCCCTGCCGGGCTGGATCACAGCCTGAATCTTCCCGCCGCCCGCGCATTTCTCGAAGACGAGATCGGCATTTCGCCGCTGGCCGCATTGCAGGCCGTCAACTATCTCGCCGCGGCCAAGCTGGCCCTTGGCGCGCTGCCCACCTTGGATACCCTGATATTCGAGCGTTTCTTCGACGAATCCGGCGGCATGCAGTTCATCGTTCACGCCCCCTACGGCAGCCGGGTGAACCGCGGCTGGGGCCTTGCCCTGCGCAAGCGCTTCTGCCGAACCTTCAACTTCGAATTACAGGCCGCCGCCACCGAGAACGCCATCATTTTGTCCCTCGGCGCCTCGCAAAGCTTTCCGCTGGCGGACGTCGCGCGCTTCCTGAACGCCAACACCGTGCGCGATCTCCTGGTGCAGGCGCTGCTCGCGGCGCCGATGTTCACCGTGCGCTGGCGCTGGAACGCCGTCTGTTCGCTGGCGATCAAGCGCTTCCAGGCCGGCCGGAAGACGCCCCCTTACCTCCTCCGCATGCAGGCGGAAGATCTCGTCACCGGCGTGTTTCCCGACCAGCTCGCGTGCTTCGAGAACATCGTCGGCGACCGGGAGGTTCCCGACCATCCGCTGGTCAACCAGACCGTGCACGATTGCCTGACCGAAGCCATGGACATCGACCGGCTGATCGACGTGATCGGCGGCATCGAGACCGGCGCGATCCGCGTCGTGTGCCGCGACCTGACCGAACCCTCGCCGCTCGCCGCCGAAATCGTCAATTCCAAGGTCTACAGCTTCCTGGACGGCGCGCCCCTGGAAGAGCGCCGCACCCGCGCGGTGGCCAGCCGCCGCTGGCTCGACCCGTCGGAAGCCGCGGACCTCGGCCGTCTCGACCAGGCGGCCATCGACCGGGTGCGGCAGGAAGCCTGGCCCGAAGCCGCCAACGCCGACGAGCTGCACGATGCCTTGCAGACGCTGGGTTTCCTCCGGCAATCCGAGGCGGAAGCCGGCTGGGAAGCGCTTTTTCGCGAATTGAAGCGGCAAGGACGCGTGGCGGAATTGCATGTCCCGAACGGAGGCATTCTTTGGATCGCGGCCGAGCGCCTGCCGCAATTCCGGGCGGTTTATCCGCAAGCCGAAGGCTCGCCGTCCGTTTACATCGATTATGCCGCGCAACTGCCGCGAGAGTACCTGGAGCAAACCTGGACGCCGGAAGACGCATTGAGGGAGATCGTCCGCGCGCGGCTCGACTGCACCGGTCCGGTCACGGCGGCGGAACTGGCGGAAGCCCTGGCTCTTCCCGCCGGGCGCATCGAGTACGCCTTCCTGGCTCTGCAAACCGAAGGGTTCGTGCTGCGCGGGTCGTACACGCCGGGAAAAGATGCGGAAGAATGGTGCGAAAGGCGCTTGCTGGCGCGCATCCACCGCTACACCATCAACCGTCTGCGCCAGGAAATCGAGCCGGTGCCGAGCGCCGATTTCATGCGCTTCCTGTTCCGCTGGCAGCACGTCCACCCCGAAAGCCGCATGCAAGGCGCCGAGGCTCTCGCGGCGGTCCTGGCCCAACTGGAAGGCTTCGAGGCGGCCGCGGTGGCCTGGGAGGGCGATGTGCTGCCGGGGCGGATACTGGATTACGACCCGGCTTGGCTCGACGCCCTGTGCCTTTCCGGCAAGATCGTCTGGACCCGGCTTTCCGCCGCCAAGGGAGGACAAGGCCCGGTCAAAACCTCGCCCATGGCGCTCGTCGGCCGGCGCCATCTGCCTTATTGGCGGCAATTCGCCGCTCCGTGCGAATCGCCGGAACCGTCGCCCGCCGCACGGCGCGTGGCGGACATCTTGAGCACTCGCGGCGCTCTCTTCTTCGAAGAGCTGGCCGAGTGGGCGGGCCTCCTGCCGACCCAGCTCGAAAACACGCTGGCGGAACTGGTGGCGCGCGGGTGGGTCGCGTCGGACAGTTTCATGGGACTCCGCGCGCTGCTGATCCCGGAGCAAAAGAAGCAGCGTTATCGGGGACTTTCGTTCGGAATGGCGGAAGCCGGACGCTGGACGCTGGTTCAGCCGCCTTCGCTACTCGACGGGAACGCGGCCGATTCGGCCGGCCAGGAGGCCGCCGAGCATATCGCGGGCATGCTGCTCAAGCGTTACGGCGTCGTGTTCCGGGCGCTGTTGGCCCGCGAAACCGTCGCCCCGCCCTGGCAGGACATCCTTCGCATTTACCGGCGCCTGGAAGCCCGCGGCGAAATCCGCGGAGGACGCTTCGTGGCCGGCCATTTCGGCGAGCAGTTCGCCTTGCCCGAAGCGGTGGAGGCTCTCCGCGCGGTGCGCAAGGAGAAGGACAGCGAAACGCTCGTCACGCTCAGCGCCGCCGATCCGCTGAATCTCGTCGGCATCGTCACGCCCGGCGCGAAAATCCCCGCGATCCCCGGCAATCGCGTGCTGTTTCAAGGCGGCGTCCCGACCGCCCTTCACATCGGCAGAGAAACGCAATTCCTGGTTTCGGTGGAAAAGCACCGGGAGTGGGAACTCAAGAACCGGCTGACGCAGCGGACGATACCGCCGCAGCTCAGGGCTTATCTCGGTCCGGCGTAGGCTGGGCCAGACGCGCCGAGAATCCGGCAGCCGTGCTCGCCTGCCGCACACTCGGGCGCGTCCAACTGCCGTTTCCAGAATTATCGGCGCCCGAATCCTTGGCGCCCTCAGCGGGATGCGCTTTCCCGGCGCTTTTTCTCCAATTCGATCTCGTAGATGAATTTCTGGAGGCTGGTCTCGAAGCCTCGGCTGATGCCGCGGAAGGCGCATCCGACCCGCTGGCCGGCCGGCCGATTGGCCCGCGTTACCGCGACTTTATTGCGCACCTCCAGACCCAGCATCGCTTCGTCACGGCCGGGCACGATCAGCCTGCACCCCTCGAAAATGTGCCCGACGGGAAACGAACCGTCGAGCCGTTCGTCCTTGTCGATGAGAGACAATCCCGAAACGCTGATGTCGGCGATGCCGAACTCGACGGAGGTATCGTCCAGCCCGACGATGCATCTGGCTCGCACCGCGGCGGGAATCGCCACCCGGTAAAGCTTCCGCTTTTGCGGCCAGTACAGGGAGTCCGGAATCGGAGCCGCGAGCACACTCTGCCCGTTCAAGGTCGCCTCGGCGAGTCCGGCCAGGGTGAACCGGCTTGGGATGCCGTCGACCTGCCCGCGAAACACGACCTGCCGCGCCGCCAGCAATGGCTGATTCAAGCCGGGATTCTCGCTCACGTCCATGACCACCAGCCCTCGCTCCGGCATCACCTGCACGATCGTGGTGACGAAGGACGAATCTTTTCCGTCCGGCTGCACGCTCAACAGGCACTTCTTCGCCTGCATCAGCTTGAGTTTTTCGATAATCTCGCCCCGGACGCGCAGGGTGTATCCGCCGTGGCTTTCTGTGTTGTCGGCTTGCATGTATCGCTATCGAGCTAAGAGCCATCCCGGCCTAAAGCTTAGCAGGGGAATGTGCCGAAAAAAACCGGATCGGCGGCGCTTGCGGGAATCACTCTTCCATCGGCTCGGACGGCATTTCTCCGTCCAAGACCCGTTTCCGCGGCGGCGCGTCGAAGACGATGTTTTCGCCGCCGTTGAGGACCAGGAAGTGGCGACCCTTGGCGCGGGCGACCATGGTGACGCCGGCCTGCCGCGCCAGTTCGAAGCCCATGTGGGTGGCGCCGGAGCGCGACAATAGCGCCGGAATGCCCATTTGCGTAACCTTGATCACCATTTCCGAGGTCAGCCGGCCGGTGGTGTAGAGCACCTTGTCCCCGCCCTCCATGCCGGCGAGCCACATGTAACCGGCGATCGCGTCCACCGCGTTGTGACGCCCGACGTCTTCGACGAAGATTTCGATCTTGCCGTCCTTGCACAGCGCGCAGCCGTGCACCGCACCGGCCCGCTTGTACACCTCGTTATAATCCCGAAGCGCTTCGAAAATGCCGTAAATCTCGGACTGGCGGACAGTCACCCTGGGCACGCGGATTTCCCGGAGCTGGTCCATCAGCCGGCCGAACACCGTGCCTTGGCCGCAGCCCGTGGTGACGGTGCGGCTGCCCAGCCTTTCGAGAAAGGCATGTTCGGCGAGCCGGGTGGTCACGGCCACGGCTTCGGTCTCCCAATCGACCTGAACCGAGAGGATGTCGGCGATGTTTTCGATGAACCCCTGGTTGCGGAGATATCCGAGGGTCAGGAGTTCCGGATGGGTTCCGATGGTCATCAGGGTGACGATCTCGTACTTGTCGACGTAGAGGGTCAGCGCGCGCTCGCCGACCAGTTCCAGCTCGCGCCGCTCGCCGTACTCGTCGAGCGCGGCGGCGGCATAACAGGAGGCGCGCCCCGCGTCGGTCATTCGAATGCCGTAAGGATTGGCCCGAAGGCCGATCCGGGGCGGCGCGCCGGCCGCCGCCTCGCCCTCCAGCGACGCCAGTTCCTCCGGCGTGTTGATGTTGGCGAACAGCTCGGGATGATCGCCGAAATCGGCCAGGGCCAACCTGTGCTGCTCGATCCAAAGGTCGATCTTCCGCTGGCCGCTGGCGAGATAGCGCTCCAGGCTATCGGCCAAGCGGCGATCCGCCAATAGGAAAACCGGCTGCAAGCGTTCGCCGTCGTGAGCCGCGCAAAGCTCGGCTCCGGTCTCGGCCATCGCCCGGCACAGCCGTTCCAGGAGCCGCCCCGTCACCAGCGGCGAGTCGCAGGGCACGGTAAGGACGTAAGGGGTTTCCGCCGCGCGCATGGCGCTGAGCAATCCGGCCAGAGGCCCGTCGAAGGTGTCGGTCCGGTCGGCGATCACCGGATAGCCGAAACGCGCGTAGGCGTCCCGGTTCCGATTGGCGTTGATCAGGATGTGCGCGGCGACCGAGTCCAGGGCTTCCAGCGCATAACTCGCCAGCGGCCTGCCTTTGAAGCCGATCAGCCCTTTGTCTTCGCCGCCCATCCGCCGGGCCCGCCCGCCGGCCAGGACCACGCCGGTAATTTTTGCTCTCTCTAAAATCATGGTGATAAGCTAAAAATCGAGTTTCGACACGTTGCTGCCCGATGTATGCGCCCATTCCTAGGTTCGATCGCCGCATTGCTGCTGATTATCCTGCCCGGATGCGCCGCTCAAGAAGAACCCGAGCGTCTTTATTATCAAGCCGAGACCGCCAAGCCTTATCCGGACGTTCTGGCCGAGCTGGAACTCGCCATTACCGAGCGGAATTTCCGCATCACGGGCCATAACAAGATCGGCAGCGTGATCCGGGAGCGCGAAAACATCCGGTTCCCCGATTACGACACGATCCAGTTCTGCAATCTCACGCTGGCCCGCGAGATGCTGGAAATTTCGCCGGCATCGGTCATCTACATGCCCTGCAACGTGGCCGTCCGTTCCGAGAACGGCAAAGTCGTCGTGACGACGCATTTGCTGCCGACCCGTTCGCCCAATCCCAGAATGAACGAGTTCGCCCGGCAGATGAACGAAAAGCTCAAACAAATCGTGGACTTTGCGGTCGAAGACTGAACTTCATAAATTGCGCCGTCCGCTTTCGCTGCACTATCATGTAGCGATTTTGAGACCGGCCTTACGAGAACGACCGAACATGAAAAAAACCGCCTTTCCCTCTAACCTCCGTTGGACCGCAACGGTCGCCGCGCTGATTCTGGCGTCGGGCTGCACCTCCGCTCCTCCCGCACCCGAGACGGCAGCAGTAAAGGAGATCAACGATTTTCCCACGCTGGCCAGAGTCGAATACGTTTTGCAGTGCATGCAGGAGCATGGCGGCCAGAACTACAACAATCTCTATCACTGCACGTGCAGCGCCGACAAGATCGCGAGCAGAATGAGCTACGACGAATTCACCCAGGCGCAGACCTTCACCTACGCCTTCAACATGGCCGGCGAGCGCGGCGCGGAATTCCGCGATCCGCCGGAATCCGCCAGGCTGCGCGACAAGTACAAGGAAGCGAAGAAATACGCCAAGGAAGCCTGTTTTCCAGCCGGCGCGGATAAGGACGTGAAGAAATAGCGGGACGCCCCCGTTCGGCGGGTTGGATTTTCGGCTCCGCAAACGCTGCGCGAAAAGCCGGCCCGCCTTTGCCAAACGCCCCGGATCGAGGCTAAAACCTATCCTTCCGCCGCCGCGTCTCGGCGAACACCCGCAGCGGTTCGGCATTGACCATTCCCAAGTTGCGCCGGATCTCCTCGCTTTCGGGGCGCAGGAACGGATTGGTCGCCAGTTCCTCCTCCAAGGTCGACGGCACCGTGGGCCTGTTTTGCCGCCGCAGCGCATCGACTTGTTCCATCCGCTGCCGAAGCGCCGCGTTGCCGGGCTCCATGGTCAAGGCGAAGCGGCCGTTCGCCTGGGTGTATTCGTGGGCGCAGTAGATCCTGGTTTCCGGGGGCAAGGCGCGTATTTTCGAGAGCGACCGCCACATCTCTTCCGGCGTGCCCTCGAACAGCCGTCCGCACCCCAGGGCAAAGAGCGTGTCGCCGCAAAATAGCGCTCCGGCCCCGGCGAACCAGAACGCGATGTGCGCGCGCGTGTGTCCCGGAACGTCGAGGATGCGCGCCTCTGAATTTCCCAGCTCAAAAGGCGTCGTTTCGCCGACCGCCACGCCGATGCCCGGAATGCGCTCTCGATCGCGCTCCGAACCGACGATGCGGCACCCCGTCCGCCGCTTCAGATCCAGGTTGCCGCCCACGTGATCCCCGTGATGGTGGGTGTTCAGGACATGAGTCAGCGCCCACCCTTTTGCGGCAAGCGCCTCCAGAACCGGACCGGCCTCGGCCGGATCGACCGCCGCCGTCGCGCCGGTTTGGACGTCGTGGATCAGGTAAACGTAATTGTCCTCGAGAACGGGGATCTGAAGAATATCCAGCATGGCGTCGCCTCATCGGCCTCCGGACAAATACCGGGCGATATCCTCTTTCGAAAAACCGATCTTGCGGGCCACCCGGTCCGCATGGCTGACCCTCGAAATGCCTTCGACCACCCGGTAGGTCGGCTGCTCGTTCTTGAACTCGACCTGCCTCGCCAGCCCGATGTCTTTCTGCCGATAGGCATCGACCAGTTCGTGGTTGTGAGTGATCAGTATCGTGTTGCTGCCCTTTTGATAAAACCCGTCGAGGATGTTCATGGAAATCTCGATCTTTTCCTCGTGGGTCGTGCCCTCCGAGAGTTCGTCCATGATCGTCAGGCTTTTCGGCGTCGTCGCGAGGAAAATGTCCTTGGTGCGCTTGAGTTCCGTGCCGAAGCGCCCTTCCCCGTCGGCCAGATGGCTGATCTCGGGAACCTGGTAGAAGATACGGTCGGCGACGGTCAATTCCGCTTCCTGAGCCGGCACGTAACATCCGATCTGCGCGAGCAGCTGGCTCTGCGCGAGGGTTTTGCAAAACGCCGTCTTGCCGCCGCTGTTCGGCCCCGTAATAAAGGTGAGCCGCGTGTTCTTGAGCGCGATGTCGTTGGCCACGTAGTCCGGATTGTCCTTGCTGAGCACCGGATTCCGCACGCCCTTGAGCACCAGGGAGTGGCGCTCGCCTTCGACGATCTTCGGCAAGACCATGGCGTGGCGGAAGGATTCCTTGAGGCGGACGAAGCTCAGGAGCTCGTCCAGCTTGCCCAGCGAGTCCAGCGTGTTTTGCACGTCCTCCGACCGCTTGAAGATGTCGCGGAGCGGGTAAATGCAGGCGTCGCGGTCGAAACCGCCGACGATGGGAATGTAGACGAAGCTGATGGGCAGCAGGAACAGCCAGAACACCGGCGCTATCGAGACGGCCATTTCGAGCACCAGCGGCAGAAATTCGAGAGCGAGGAGAATGAGTATTCCGGCGACCGTGAGTCCCACCGGCTTGAACAGCGACGGCCGAAAGCGGACCGCCGGGGTATACCAGCTTTTCTCCGCCTTGGTTCGGACATCCTTCTCGGTCCGGTACACCGGCCCCTTCATCAGCGCGTAGGCGCGCGAACCGGCGAAGCGCTTAAGATCGTCGACCAGTATCCCCAAGTACTCGCTGTTCGGCCTCGGAAGACGATTCGCCGCCTCTACCGCGTCGAGCATGAACCGAGTGCCCTTTTTGTAGGTCTCATAGCCGTAGCCCTCGATTTCCAGCTTGTGCGCCGGCGAACTCACAAGCCCCATGAACGTACCGAACAACAAGGCATAAAAATCTTCTTCGAGCGATTTCGCCTGCCTGATCAAGGCGTCCAGCGATTCTCGAAGCGCCTTGTCGGATTCGATTTCCCGAACCGCGTCCTGTTTGGCCCGGATGAGATCCGCCGACGCCAGCGGCTGGGCCAGCGAGCGGTAAAGGGTTGCCTGACCGGCGATCGTGGCGGCATGGTTGACGCTTTCGAACAGCTTGTCGACTTCGATGGCCTGAAACGTCGAAGCGTCGATAACACCCTCTCCGGCCGCGCCCGGCGCGGCGGAACGAACGGCCGGCGGTTCTTTGGAATCGGATTGCAGAAGAGTCTTGTAGAGTGAATTCATAGAGATAAGGACCTGGCAATGATGGTTCGGCGCCCTAACCTACACCTTAGCGGCGCCTGCTTCAACCGGACAGGGAAACGGGCGGCCGCGCTCATATTCATTGAACATGGGGCGATATCCCGAACCACGCCGATGATCGACGCGATTATCGATTCAGCATAAAATTCAAACATTTTTTGAAAAATCCGTCCGGCTTCGGGCAACTCCGACAAAATAAGAACATTTTCATCAACCCACGCGATTTCGATACTCATGACCGATCACTCCGTTCGCTCCGCTACGGCCCACAGCGCCGCATCCGTTTTGACCCTGGGCATCTCCGGCTTTAGCTATGCCGACTTGTACGAGCCGGAACGGCTCAAGGACTTGTCGGACGTCTTCGACGCAACGGTTCGAGACCACGATCCGGCGCTGTTCGCCGAATTCGAGCGCTATCGCGCCTGCCAAGGAGAAGGCATGCGGCCTGAGGAAGTTTCGGACGTACTGGTCAAAATGGCGCCTTATGTCGGCACGTTCCTGGCTCGGCTTTTCGGCGTGACGTCCGAACGGGACCGGCAGGCAGAGACGATCCGAGAGGAATTCGACAGCCTCTTCGCATATCGCAACGAAATCGTCGGCAAGACCGCGGGACTGTTCAAGAATCAAGCACCGGAAAGCTGGGATATCGCCGGCATCGCGGCGGACTTCGATGCCTTGCTTCGCATCGCCGAACCCGGACTTTTCGAGTCCGACCGGGAAAAGGCGGTTGCCGCCCTGGGCGCGCGCCTGCACCGGTGGCATCAAGCCTTGCAAGCTGCCGAGCCGTCCGCGAGCCCGGCGGTCAAAAGCGGGATCGCCGAACTCCGCCGCGTGCTCGCCGCCGATCCGGATGCCGAGAAACGCTTTGCCGGTTTTCTGGGCGAAAGCGACGGCGAACTGGTGAAGGCTCTGCTGGATTTGGTCCAGCGCTGGACGTACGCCGCCCAGCAGATTCCGGAGTTCAAGGCCCGGGTTCAGGACTGGGTCAGTTTCAAATTTCCGGCCAAGACCGATTTCAATCACCTGGTTCATCACGAAACCCGTCCGGCGGACGGCTACGCCGTATGGGCGGCCCCCGAGGAGCATCACCGGCGGCGCGAAGGTTTCGGCCTCACCGATCCCCGTTTCCCCGAACGGCGTGTCTTGTACGAAGTCGACCATTGCATTTACTGCCACGACCGGGATACCGATTCGTGCTCCAAGGGCATGCGCAACAAGAAGGACGGCACCTACAAGACCAACCCGCTGGGCGTAACCATCACCGGCTGCCCGTTGGAAGAAAAGATTTCCGAGATGCATGTCGTCAAGCGGCAAGGCGACAACATCGGCGCGCTGGCGTTGATCACGATCGATAACCCGCTCTGCCCCGGCACCGGCCACCGCATCTGCAACGACTGCATGAAGGGCTGCATTTATCAGAAGACCGAGCCGGTCAACATTCCGCAGATCGAGACCAATGTCCTCACCGACGTGCTGTTCATGCCGTGGGGTTTCGAGATCTACAGCCTGTTGACCCGCTGGAATCCGCTCAACGTCAAGCGGCCGCATGCGCTTCCCTATAACGGCAAGAACGTGCTGGTGGCCGGCATGGGACCCGCCGGTTACACCCTGGCTCACTATCTGATCAACGAGGGCTTCGGCGTGGTCGGCATCGACGGCCTCAAGATCGAGCCCTTGCCCAAAGACATCGTCGGCGACGAAACTCGTCCGCCCCGTCCCATCCGCGATTTCCGCGAACTGTACGAGGATCTCGACAAGCGCATCATGCTGGGCTTCGGCGGCGTGGCCGAATACGGCATCACCGTGCGCTGGGACAAGAATTTCCTCAAGGTGATCTATCTGACCCTGCTGCGGCGGCACAGCTTCCGCTGCTACGGCGGCGTGCGCTTCGGCGGCACGCTCACGATTAACGAAGCCTGGGATCTGGGCTTCGACCATATCGCGATCGCTTCGGGCGCCGGCAAGCCCACCATCATCGATATCAAGAACAATCTGATTCGAGGCATCCGCAAGGCGTCGGACTTCCTGATGGCGCTGCAATTGACCGGCGCCGCCAAGGAATCGTCGCTGGCCAACCTGCAAGTGCGCCTGCCGGCCGGCGTGATCGGCGGCGGCTTGACCGCCATCGACACCGCCACCGAGCTTCTGGCTTACTACCCGGTGCAGGTCGAAAAAATCCTGCAACGCTATGAAACGCTGTGCGCCGCCTATGGCGAGGATGCCGTACGCGCCCGCTACGACGAGGAGGAACGATCGATTCTCGACGAGTTCCTGGGCCATGCCAGGGCCGTTCAGGCGGAGCGCCAAAGAGCACAAGCCGCCGGAGAAAAGCCCGATTTCCTGCCGCTCCTGAACGCCTGGGGCGGCGTTACCCTGTTCTATCGCAAGGGCATCGAGGATTCGCCCGCTTACCGGCAGAATCACGAGGAAATCAAGGAAGCCATGGACGAAGGCATTCTGCTGGCCGAAGGCATGAATCCGCTCGAAGCCCTGGAAGACAAATACGGGCATCTTCGCGCCGTGCGCTTCGAGAAACTCGAAGATCGAGACGGCCGCTGGCAAAAGGCGGGCGATCTCGAAGTTCCGCTGCGCAGTCTGTTCGTCGCCGCCGGAACCTCGCCCAACACCATCTACGAGTCCGAGCATCCGGACACCTTCGAGATGGACAAGAAATTCTACCGGCGCTACGAGCCCAATTGGCTGAGCGAAATCCCGGAACTGGAGCCGGTCAACGACACCACCATCCCCAAGATTGGCAAGCCGGCGCCGTTCACCTCGTACCGCCGCCACGGCAAGTTCATCACGTTCTACGGCGACAACCACCCGGTTTATGCCGGCAACGTGGTGAAGGCCATGGCCAGCGCCAAGAACGGATATCCGTATATCGTCAAACTGTACGAAAAGGAACTCGCCGCGCTCGATCGGGCCGAGCAACCGGAGCGCCTTGCCAATTTGCGGGAGTTCCAGCAAAGGCTGGACGACATGCTGCTGGCGCGGGTCGTGGAGATCAACCGGGTCACGCCGACCATCGTCGAAGTCATCGTCAGGGCCCCCCTTGCGGCGAAGCACTTCTGCCCGGGCCAGTTCTACCGGGTTCAGAATTTCGAAGCCCTCGCGCCCGTCGTGGACGATACCGTGCTGGTTGCCGAAGGGCTGGCGCTGACCGGCGCCTGGGTCGACAAGGAGCAGGGCCTCATATCCCTGATCGCGCTGGAGATGGGCTCCTCGTCCAAGCTATGCGCGATGTGGAAACCCGGCGACCCGATCGTGGTGATGGGCGTCACCGGCGCCCCCACCGAGATTCACGCCGGGCAAACGGTCCTTCTCGCCGGCGGCGGCCTGGGCAACGCGGTGCTGTTCTCCATCGGCAAGGCGCTGCGCGCGGCGGGCAGCCACGTCATCTATTTCGCCGGCTATCGGAAGCGTGAAGACGTATTCAAGATTCGGGAAATCGAAGCCGCCTCCGATGTGGTGGTCTGGTCGGTCGACAATCTTCCCGGCGCCGAGCCCATCCCGCCGCTGCGCCCGCAGGACAAGACCTTCGTCGGCAACATCGTCGAAGCCATGCTGGCTTACGCCAAGGGCGAACTAGGCTCGACGCCGATCCACATGGACGACGTCGACCACATGATCGTCATCGGCTCCGACCGCATGATGGCGGCGGTAAAAGCCGCGCGTTACGGCGTTCTCCAGCCGTATCTGAAGGCTCATCACTCCGCCATCGGCTCCATCAATTCGCCGATGCAGTGCATGATGAAAGGCGTCTGCGCTCAATGCCTGTGCAAGCATGTGGAACCGGACAGCGGCAAGGAGTATTTCGTGTACTCCTGCTACAACCAGGATCAGGACCTGGACCGGGTCGACTTTCCCAACTTGTACGCCCGCCTGCGCCAGAATTCGGTACAGGAGAAACTGTCGACGATGTGGCTGGATTATCTGCTTTCCAAATCCGGCGACCGACGGGTCGGCTAAATAAATTTCCGATGACGAAAGCATGACAATATCCGGAAAGTCTTTTACCATTGACGCCCGTTGACTGCATGGACGGCTTTACGCCTTTCCTCGATCGACGCCATCGCAGGATCTAGCGACTCGGAAGCTTTCCGCAAAACGCGGTGTGCTGATGGCGACGTATGCGTCAGCACTCCATTAAGCAATCGTGACATTTATTTGGTTATTCCGGGAATAGCCAGAGGAGAACGTAAGAGAATGAAAATGAATAAGACCGCGAAAGTATTGGGCGCTTTGTTGTTGACCGGCGCATTTGGCGTATCGGGTAGCGCCTTCGCCGCCGAAAACGCCGCTGGCGTCAAGGAATTCATGGGCAAGACCATCCAGACCACGAAAGAAGCCCAGACCGCCGCCGCCGCCGGCAATAAGGAAGGCTGCCTGTCCGCCATCAAGCAGACCAAACAGAACTACAAGGAAATCACCGGAGACGCCGCCGGCAAGCCCTTGCAGGACGCCATGAAGAAGGTCAAGGAAGCTCAAGGACTTTGCGAAGCCGGCAACGCGCCGCAGGCTGCGCCGCTCTTGGGCGAAGCCGCTTCCACCATGGAAAAAGTCAACGCCGGCATCAAATAAGACGCCTGCAACCGACCTGCTTTAAAAGCGGCCGGGAAGCACGAAAGCAGGGTGCAAGCCGCCCTGCTTTTTTTTGCGGCCGATCTTCACCCCATTGCCGTCACAAGAGCTTCGGCGAACTCGCTGGTTTTTACCTCGCGCGCGCCTTCCATCTGCCGCGCAAAGTCGTAGGTGACGATCTTCTTGCCGATGACGGTGCAGTAAGCGGTTTCCACCGTTTTCGCGGCCTCCGGCCACCCCAGGTATTCGAGCAACATCGCTCCGCTGAAGAGCAGCGATCCGGGATTGGCCATGTCCTGGCCCGCGTATTTCGGCGCGGAGCCATGGGTCGCTTCGAACACGGCGACGAAATCGCCGATATTGCCTCCCGGAGCGATGCCTACGCCTCCCACCTCCGCTGCGACCGCATCCGAAAGATAATCGCCGTTCAGGTTTAGCGTCGCGATGACGTCGAACTCTTCCGGGCGAAGCAGCATCTGCTGGAACATGATATCGGCAATGCGATCCTTGACGACGATCTTGCCGTCCGGCGGCTTGCCGCCATGGATGCGGTTCGATTCCTCCTCGGTGAGGGTCCTATCGGCGAATTCCGTGCGGGCAAGTTCGTAACCCCAATTGCGGAACGCGCCCTCGGTGTATTTCATGATATTGCCCTTGTGCACCAGGGTTACGCTCGTCCGCCCGCAGTCGAGCGCATAGCGAATCGCCTTGCGGATCAGCCGCTTGCTGCCGAATTCGCTCACCGGCTTCACGCCTAGGGCGCTGCCCTCGCGGAAATCGGCCTTGAGCTCTTTCTTCAGAAAACGTTCGAGTTTAAGGGCTTCGGGCGATGCCGCCGGATATTCGACGCCCGCGTAAACGTCCTCGGTATTTTCGCGAAAGATCACCACGTCCACGGCTTCGGGATGACGCAGGGGCGACGGCACGCCCGGAAAGTGGCGCACCGGACGAACGCACGCGTAGAGATCGAGGGATTGCCGAAGGGAGACATTGATGGACCGCATTCCGCCGCCTACCGGCGTCGTCAAAGGGCCCTTGATGGATACAACGAAATCTTCGAACGCGCGCACCGCTTCGTCGGGAAAAGCCTCGCCGTAGAGCATGCCGGCTTTTTCTCCGAGAAAGATCTCGCACCAATGGATTTTGCGCGATCCGCCGTACGCTTTGGCAACCGCGGCATCCCAAACCCTGAGAGCAGCCCGCATGATGTCCGGACCGATGCCGTCACCCTCCACGTAACCGACGACGGGCCGATCGGGAACATGAAGCCTGCCATTCCGGACGCTGATCTTCTCGCCGTCGGCGGGGAGCCGAATGTGCTGGTAATCCATGGCAACCTCCACGAAAAAGCGTGGGAGTGAAAACTCGGCCGATACCAAAAACGGACTGGCGGCTAGGAAAATAAACCCCGGCCTTAGCCCTAATGCCGTTAGTTAAGCCGTCATGCCGCCAGGGAAGGGTCGCGACTAAAGCGACCGTTTGCGATTGGAATGACGGGCGAGGCCTTAACTTAATGGCATTGCCTTTTGCCTATCCATTAGGCTTGGGCAAAATAGCGCTGCAAAAATTCGTCGAAAGGGAGCTTATCTCCGGCTTCCATCTGCCGCTGCTCCTCGAGCGATTTCTCGGCCTCCCGGCGGAAGAATTCGGCACGCTCGGCCGGTAGGAAGCGATCGCGGAACATCCGCGCATGTTCGTTCGATAGCCGCAACGCATATTCCTCGAACGATTCGCCGTTCGATCTCATCTCGGCCAGCATGCGGGCGGACAGCGTCCGCTCCGGATCGGAGACCCTGGCGGCCTGCTCGTCGAGGCTCCGGGTATAAGGTTTAAGCGTATCGTCCGCATCGAGAATTTCCGCAATGCCGCGCATCGCATCGAGCATTTCCGCGGCCCATCCCGTCAATGAAACGTCCTCGACTTTCCGGCGAAGCTTGAATCCCGGCGTACGGCCACAGCATGCGACAGCCATGCCGTTCCGGCTGACTTCCGCCTTTTCCGCGGAATCGAGCGGAGGGCTTTCCTGCAACAGGCAGAAGAGCAAAAAGATCTCCAGAAAGCGCATCTGGTCGAGGTTTGCCCCGGCGGGACTGAAGCACTGCAAGTCCAGCGATCTGAGTTCCAAATAACGCACGCCTCTCCTCTTGAGGGCGAGCGTGGGCTTCTCGCCGGACTCGGCGATTTGCTTGGGACGTATGACGCTGTAATACTCGTTTTCGATCTGGAGAATATTGCCGTTCAGTTGACGGTAGTCTCCGTCCACCTTGACGCCTATCCTCTCGTAAAGCGGATAGGGCGTTGCTATGGCCTTGCCGAGACTCGCCACGTAGTCGTCGAGATGATTAAAAGAGATCTCGAGTCCGGCCTGGCTGTCGTTTTTATAACCGATATCGCTCATACGCAGCGAGGTTGCGTAAGGGCGGAAAAGCGTTCGCGCGTCGAATTCCGAGAACCTGGACGCCAAGTGCTCGCGCCCGCCGAAGAAGGACTTGCAGAACGCCGGGGAAGCACCGAACAAATAGATTGTCAGCCATCCGTAGCGATGCACGTTGCGCACCATGCCGAAATAGCTGTCGGCAACAAAGCCGGACAGCGCTTCCGTTCTACCTTCCAACTCTCGCAAAACCGGCCATAAAGCCTCATTGACGGAATAATTGAAATGAACGCCGGCAATGGCCTGCATCATTCGTCCGTAACGATAGGCCAGTCCGCGCCGGTAGATGTGTTTCATCCGCCCGATATTGGAGGTTCCGTATTCGGCGATGGGAATGCTTTCGTCGCCGGCCACGCCGCATGGCATGGAGGTCGCGAGCAAAATCTCGTCGCCCAGATTGCGGTACACGAAGGTGTGAACGTCTTCAAGGAATCGCAGGGTTTCCGCGGGATCGGCGGAAGGCGGCGTAATCAGCTCGATCAGGGCTTCGGAGTAATCCGTCGTAATATAAGGATGCGTCAATGCCGACCCCGCGCCTCTCGGGTGCGGGGTATGCGCGATAACTCCGTCCGGCGCAAGCCGAAGGCTTTCCTTTTCCAACCCTTTAAGGCCGTTCCTCAGCAAATGTTGTTGGCCGGCACGAATAAGCTGATTAAGCCGGGAGTCGATGCTTTGGCTCAAGCGCGGATAATCCTTGGTGTTGTTCTTAGAGGCGGGATAACTCGTGAGATCGCGGAATGGCAGGCCGGATTCAATGGACTACCCCCCAATCCGTTCCCATTCTATCAGAGAAGGGTAATTAGCCTGTAGCGCAAACAATGATCTCGACTTGAACCGGATTTCACCAACTGAAAAGCACCCATTGGGGAACTCTCATGTCGTCTTCCAGATCGCTACGCCGCACATCCATATTGCCGTCGCCGTCGGTATCGAGCAAATAATAGGCCGGGCCGACAGCGGGCTTGATCTTGACCATGTAAAGCCGGTTGTTGATCCGGTATTCTTCGATGGTGTCTTTGCCCCGCCGAATAATGGTCACATCCGGCTCCAAGGGCTCGCCGCTCTCGACCTGCGGCGGGATGTCCGGCGGCTCGGGCACCGGAGCGAGCTCATCCTGAGCCTGGGCGGAGGCTGCGCCAAGCAAAAGGCATAGGGAAATAATCCGTAACATGCTGAATCCTGCTGAAAGCACTCGGGTTGCAAAGTTTGCCAATGATAGTACATATCGGATCGAGAAATCCGCTGACGCGAAGGTACGCGCGGCCATCGACCGGATCGCGGAACCGCCGGCATTTCCCCAGCCGGACGAGCCGCATTCGATTCAAAGATTATCCGGCGCGCCGATTGTTCGCGATGACAATCGTCAACTCTTTCCATCCGCACCCGGATGGAATTTAGCCGATCGCTTTAGTTTCAAGGACCGGCGCCACTCGGTTAAATTCCCCGGAACAAGCCAAGATATGCCCCATGGCCAGACGAAGCGATCATAGCCGCGACGAGATTCGCGAGATGGCTTTAAAAGCGGCGGAAGCCATCGTCGAGAGAGAGGGCGCGGCGGGCCTCAGCACGCGCAAGATAGCGAACGAAATCGGCTACACCGCCGGCAGCCTTTATTTGATTTTCGAAAACCTGGATGACCTGATCTTTCAGGCGAATGCCCGGACTTTGGCCGAATTGGCCATCGAACTCGACCGGGCGATGACTCGAAAAAACGATCCCGAGGCCGTCCTGGTGGAATTGAGCCTCGTTTACCTTCGTTTTGCCGCGTCGCATCGGGGGCGCTGGGATCTGATTTTCGGCCCCGGAGCGCCCACGGCGACCGCTTCGCCCGAGTGGTACCGCAACCTTGTTCTCGCCTTGTTCGACCGGGTTGAAAAACTCCTCGCCCGGCTCGATCCGGTCCGAACGGCGCCGGAAGTCGCACTGGCCGCTCGCGCGCTTTGGGGGGGGGTGCACGGCGTCTGCACGCTGGCTCTTACCGATAAGCTGGATATCGCCGGTCTTTCGGATGCCGGAAAACTGACGACGTCGCTGATCGAGAATTTCCTGTCGGGCTGGATGCGGCGAAATCGAGCCGCCGGCTTTGAAGACGCCTGCCGATAAGGCAAATGCCGATCTAAAGCCGGCCCGCTTTTTCCTTGCCGCATGCGACGAATGCTTTTTGCCGGTAAACTGGCTTATCTTTCCGAACAGCCTCTAATGCCGGACGATGGACGATCATCAACTTTTGCGCTACAGCCGACAGATCCTGCTGCCTCAAATCGATGTCGAGGGCCAGGAAAAACTGTTGAATTCCCATGCCTTGATTATCGGCCTCGGCGGCCTGGGCTCGCCCGCCGCCATGTATTTGGCCGCCGCCGGCGTCGGCAGCCTCGCACTGAACGACTACGACGCGGTAGACCTATCCAACCTTCAGCGCCAGATCGCACACGGCATGGAGAACCTCGGAGAGCCGAAGGTGTCTTCGGCGCGCAAAACCCTCGAACGGTTAAATCCCGATGTGAGAATTACCGAACTGGCGTCCCGCCTGGAAGGAACGCAACTGGAACAGGAAATTGCACGGGCCGATGTCGTACTCGACTGTTCGGACAACTTCGCCACCCGTTTCGCCGTCAACGCCGCTTGCGTCAAGACCCGAACCCCGCTGGTTTCCGGAGCGGTCATCCGTTTCGAGGGACAGCTCGCGGTATTCGCGCCGGGAACCGCCGGAGAAAGTCCCTGTTACAACTGCTTGTACGCCGATCACGGCGAACTCGCGGAAAGCTGCGTGCAAACCGGCGTTCTCGCGCCGCTCCCCGGAATCATCGGCAGCCTGCAAGCCTTGGAGGCCATAAAGCTCCTCACGGGCGTCGGCGACACTCTGCGGGGACGGCTGTTATTGCTCGATGCGCTCAGCATGGAATGGAATCGGATGACCTTGAAAAGAAATCCGAAATGCCCGACCTGCGGCGAACCGGCTTGAGCCGCCCTCGCCGGCATTCGCCTATTTTCCTTCGATAAATGGGGATCTCTCCCGTTGCTTTCCAAAAATCGGATACGTATACTTTGGTTCGAGCTTTTTAAGCCATTCCGAATTAATGCAATAACCAGTTTTTTTGGAGGTAATCCGAAATGAGATGGGAAAAACCGAGCTACAAAGACCTGCGCTTTGGCTTCGAAGTTACGATGTACATCTACAACCGCTAATTCGCCGGTTGAATCCCTAAGCGGGGCTCCACAGCAATGTAGAGCCCCGCTTTTCATTTAAGGGCTCACCTATAAAAAGCTCTTTTGCCTGGTAACGACCGAAATGAAAGTTCGAGTGTTGGGCGCCGGCGCCGGCGGCGGGTTTCCGCAGTGGAACTGCAACTGTCATAACTGCTCCCGGTTGCGCCGAAGGGAGATCAATGCCAAGTCGCGCACTCAATCGTCGATCGCCGTCAGCAGCGACAACGAGAGCTGGGTGCTGTTCAATGCCTCGCCCGACATCCGCACTCAACTGGAAGCCTTTCCGGCCATCCATCCCAGACGAGGCGTCCGCGACAGCGGCATCAAGGCCATCGTTTTGATCGACAGCCAGATCGATCACTCCACGGGCCTGCTGATGCTGCGAGAATCCACCCGCCCGCTGGACATCTACTGCAGCGAGATGGTGAGACAGGATTTATCGACAGGATTCCCGGTATTCAAAATGCTGGAGCACTACTGCAACGTCAATCACCATGGCGTTCCCCTGGATGGCGGCAGTTTCACGATCTCCGAAATCCGGGATCTCAGGTTCCACACCCACTCGCTGAAAAGCAAGGCCCCCCCCTATTCGCCCCATCGCCACGATCCCCACGAAGGGGACAACATCGGCGTCATCGTCGAGCAGATTTCTTCGGGAAAGAAACTTTATTACGCGCCGGGACTCGGAGAAATGGAACCGCACGTTTTTGCAGCCATGCAGCAGGCCGACTGCATCCTGGTCGACGGCACGTTTTGGCAAGAGGATGAAATGGGCCGGGCCGGAATCTGCGACAAACGTGCTCGCGATATCGGACACCTGCCTCAATCGGGCACGGGCGGAATGATCGAAGTGCTGCGAAACGTGCCCAAAGCACGGAAAATTTTGATTCATATCAATAATACCAACCCGATCTTGGACGAAGATTCATCGGAGCGAAAAACTCTTGACGAAGCGGGCATTGAAGTTGCCTACGACGGCATGGAAATCGACCTGTGAGAGACACCATGAGCGAGCCAGCACCTTGGACCCGAGAAGAATTCGAAGCCAAATTGCGCACGAAGGAAGCGTATTACCACATTAATCATCCCTACCATATGCTCATGGCTGAGGGTAAACTCAGCAAAGAGCAAATTCAGGGATGGGTCGCGAACCGCTTCTATTATCAAATCAAGATTCCCGTCAAGGATTCGGCCATTTTGGCGAATTGCCCCGATCGCGAAACTCGCCGCCTGTGGATTCAGCGCATACACGACCATGACGGCTGGGGCGACGATGCCGGCGGCATAGAAGCCTGGACGCAGCTCGGCATCGCCGTGGGCATTCCCCGCGACGAACTCTGGTCGCTCAAGCACGTATTGCCCGGCGTGCGTTTTGCCGTGGATGCCTACGTCAATTTCGCGCGCCAGGCTTCCTGGCAGGAAGCCGCCTGCTCGTCATTGACCGAATTGTTCGCACCGACCATTCACAAGCAGCGTTTATCCGGCTGGCCCGACTTGTATCCCTGGATCGACCAGGAAGGACTTGCCTATTTCCGGAAACGGGTGACTCAAGCCAGCCGCGATGTAGAACACGGGCTTGCCATTACGCTGGATTATTTCAAGACGCGCGAGCAGCAGGAACGCGCGCTCGACATTCTCCAGTTCAAGCTGGATATCCTGTGGACCATGCTCGATGCGATGCATCTGGCCTATATCGACAACAAACCGCCCTACTTCAACATTAAGGCCTAGGCGCTCGCGGGCAAACCGCAAAAACAGAGCGCACCTGCTTCCTCGCCCCGTCCCATTTCCGCGGAGGGTGTCGTAACGGTTCCCTCTCTCCTAGATAGGGAACCCAGGTGGAAGATACGTTAACGCCCCGGTGTATCATGACCCTAAACTCCGAAAACTTGTTCGCCTTTTCGCCCTTGCACCGGCTGCAATGGGAGGAAGCCCAGCAGCGTTATGTGATCCTTTATCCCGAGGGCCTGGTCGAGTTAAACCTCCCCGCCGCCGAAATCCTCAAGCTGTGCGACGGCACGCGCGATCTGACCGGAATCGTTTCGGAACTCGAGACAAAATTCGAAACCACCGGTCTAAGGGACGATATTTCCGAACTCCTGCAATCTGCTTTGGATAATGGCTGGATCAGACAAATTCCCCCTCAGTAGTCCGCGCTGGCTGCTGGCCGAGCTGACCTACACCTGCCCGCTACAGTGCCCCTATTGCTCCAACCCCATCGATTATGCGAAGCATAAGGATGAACTCGATACCCAAGACTGGTTGAGAGTGTTTTCCGAAGCCCGCGAGATGGGCGCGGTGCAGCTCGGCCTGTCGGGCGGCGAGCCTCTGGTGCGCCAGGACCTGCCGATCCTGGTCAAGCATGCGAGAGAACTGGGCTACTACGTCAACCTGATTACCTCCGGCTACAACCTCGGCGAAGCCAAGATCGCCGAGCTGAAAGACGCCGGCCTGGATCATATTCAGGTCAGCATACAGGCGCCCGAAAAGACGCTGAACAACTATCTGGCGGGCACCGATTCCTTCGAGCACAAGAAAGAAGTCGCCCGGCTGGTCAAGAAGCACGGCTATCCGATGGTGCTGTGCGTCGTGATTCACCGCCAGAACATCCACCTGATGCGCGAAATTCTCGACATGGCCGTGGAACTCGAGGCCGATTATCTGGAATTGGCCAACACCCAGTATTACGGCTGGGCTTATCTCAATCGCGATCAGCTGCTGCCCACCCGCGAGCAATTCCTGGAGGCCGAGGCCATAGCCCAGGACTACAAGGCGAAGCTGAAGGGAAAGATGAAGATTTATTACGTCGTGCCGGACTATTACGAGGATCGGCCGAAGGCCTGCATGAACGGCTGGGGAACGACGTTTCTGACCATCGCCCCGGACGGTCTCGCCCTGCCCTGCCACGAAGCCCGCTCCCTGCCGGGACTTAACTGTCCCAACGTGCGCGACATGAGCGTGCGCGACATCTGGCTCCATTCCGACGCCTTCAACAAATTCCGCGGAGACGAGTGGATGAAGGAGCCGTGCCGATCTTGTCCGGAAAAGGCCAAAGACTTCGGCGGCTGCCGTTGCCAGGTTTACCTTTTCACCGGCGACATGACGGCCGCCGACCCGGCATGCGGCAAGTCCCCTCATCGGAACGCCATCGCCGAAGCCATCGCCAGCGCGCGCTCGGCATTTGAAACCGGTGGAGGAAAACCGCTGGTGTTTCGCAACGCCCGGAACTCGAAAACTTTAAGCGCCTGATTTCCCGTTACTTGAAGTCAGGCAACCCCGCCCGATTCCCTATTTCTTGAGACCTTCCCAAGGCTCGTACAAGCCCTCCGCCTCGATTTCGAATAACCCGAGGATTCGGCCGACCGTCTCGTCAATGAGCTCGGCCAAAGTCTTCGCGGTACCGTAGAAGGCCGGCAGGGGCGGAAAGATAATGCCCCCCATTTCCGTAACCGCAGCCATATTGCGGATATGCGCCAAATTCAAAGGCGTTTCCCGCGGCACCACGACCAGCCGGCGACGCTCTTTAAGCGTCACATCGGCCGCGCGGGAAATCAGATTGTCGGAAAATCCATGGGCCACGGACGCCAGGGTCTTCATCGAACACGGCGCGATGATCATGCCATGGGTCTTGAACGCGCCGCTCGCGATACTGGCTCCGACATCGTTGATATCATGAACCGCATCGGCAAACGCGCACACCTCGCTGCGCTTCAAGCCCAATTCATGACGGATGTTGAGCGCGCCCGCCGTGGAAACGACCAAATGCGTTTCCCATCCGCCGATTTCGCGCAGCACTTGAAGCAAGCGCAAACCGTAGATGGCGCCGGTTGCGCCGGTCATGCCGATAATCAGGCGCTTGCCGCGGCTCATGAAGCGAACCGCTCAGCCATCTCATCCGCCGCCGCAACCAGGGCGTCGGTCATTTCCTCGCCGGACGCGATATGTCCGGCGTTCGGCAAAATGCGTAATTCGGAATTCGGCAACCGCTTGTAAAGACAAAAGGAAGATTCCACCGGGCAAGTCAAATCGCGCCGCCCGTGGATCAGAATCGCCGGCAAATGACGAATTCGGCCGCACTGTTCCAAAATGATATTCTCCGGTATGAAATACCGGTTCACGGCATAATGGAGTTCGATCCGGGCTTGATCGACCTCCTCCGACGAGACGTGCTCGTTCAATTCGGAGGGGTCGAATTCCTCGCCGACAATAACCTGCCCGCTCCACAGGGCCCAAGTGCGGGCTGCGCGCCGCTGGGCCAATTCATCGTCACCGGTCAGGCATGAATACAAATAAGGCAGCGAACGATTCCGCTCAGGCTCCGGAATACTCTCCATGAATTGCGCCCACTGCTCGGGGTAAATTCGCTCTACGCCGGAGCCAACGAACCATTCCAGATCACGCTGGCGGGCCAGAAACGCCGCTCTCAGCACCAGTCCCAAGACCTTGACCGGGTGGCGTTGAGCGTACAAGAGCGCCAAGGTTGCCCCCCAGGACCCACCGAAGAGCAGCCAACGCTCGATTCGAAGGGCGCGACGGATATATTCCAGATCACGGATCAAATCGGCCGTGGTGTTACCGAAGACCTCCCCTCGAGGAACTGAGCGCCCCGCGCCTCGCTGATCGACGAGAATGATCCGGTACTTTTCGGGATTGAAAAAGGAACGATGATAAGCTCTGCAGCCGGAGCCCGGTCCACCGTGCAAAAACACCACAGGCACGCCGGAGGGGTTCCCGCATTCTTCCACAAAGACCTGGTGCCCGTCCCGCTTAAATTGATGGATCGCGTAGGGTTCGTTTTCGGGGTAAAGAATTCTCATGGCAGGCTCAAGCCGGACGGGAGCTTGGACTTGGACTCGGCGGCATTAACGGACCGAGACGAATTGAACAATCAGTCCGGAACGCTGACGAAAACTACGGGTAACCGTTGGTGGAGTTTCAGCGCAATACTCATGCCGTGATTCCATGCAGCCCATACCGAAAATTCTACACCCGCATCGAACCGTCGGGCGCATTTTCGCGGGAAGAAAAAAGGGGGATTTGCATCCCCCTTTTTCTCAGCTTGAAAGGATTCTTAGAAGCCGAAACCGAGATAAGCGCCGGTGGTAAAGCCGTCGGTATCGACGCCGTTCAACACGCCATCGCTAGTCTCATATTTCAAATCGTCACCAGTCCAGTGATAACGGAAATCGATACCGGCCCACAAATCGCCCCAGATTTTGTACTCGGCGCCGGTGCCAACCATCAAACCAGGGTTCAGCACGGTAACGCCACTAGACGGCGGGCTGATAACGTGAATACCCAGGCCGAACGGAATAACCCAAGGCCGGAAGTTGCCCAGGTTGTTGAATTTGATTTTCGGCGCGGCCGTCAGAGTGAACTGGGTGACCTTGTTCCGGATTGTGCCAGTACCCAGCAATGCGCCGCCCGCAGCATTCACCAAAGAGTTGGTGCTGGTACCGTAGTTCTTGTATTCAAACATGACTTCGCCATCCACCGAAGCGATATCGGTCAACCCCCAGACGTCGTCGGTCAATCGATGATCGAAACCCGCGCCGACATACCAGCCCTCACCATCTCTTTGTTCAGCCAATGCGGCACCAGCAACAGCGTCGTGAGCCGTCAACAATTCATTGCCGCGCGCATGCTCCATCTTGGCGTAACCACCGCGGAAGAAGAGCAAGTCATGATGTTCTTTCTCATGCTTCTCCGCTTCAGCAATTTGTTGATCGACTTTTTGCTGATGCGCTTCCATCTTTTCGGTGCTGGCCTTGGATTCCGAACGAGCCTTGGCCAATTCCGAACGCAGAGCGCGCATTTCGTCTTCCATCATCTGGAGACGCTTTTCGATATCAGCCTGTGCGGACGTGCCTTTCGAAGCGTGCTTGTCGGCCATGGCCTGCTGCGGAGCCAGAGCGGCAACCGCCACGGCGGCGGTAACCATTGCTGCCATACCAGTCGATTTTTTGATCATTGATGATTCCCCCTCGTGCAAGTTGAACGTAAATTCGTTGCATGCCAGCAACAAAAAGTTGCATGTCGACGCGATCCTAACAAAAAAATCTCCATACAACAATCAGTCTATTTCATTATTTTTGCCAATTGTAGCGATTTGTACCGTTGCTTTTTCTCGGACTAGCGGGAACGCCCAACCTTGCGGTTATAATGGCGAGTTAGGCTGTAGCGGACAGTACGTGGGACTACTATTCAGGCTGCCGCTGCGCGATCTGGCAAAATACTACGGGGACAAACTGCCTCGATATCGAGCGAATGCCCGGTCTTCTCGGCTCCGTGCCTGCGGCAAATCAATCCAAAGGGAATTCAAGAGACGGCCCGTTTTAACGGGATATGCCGGCTATTCGCTCGATTGCAACATCCATTGGTCCAAAAAAGCACAGAGACACGACATGGCGATAAAAAATCGATTACACCGTAGCGAGCTGGCTGTTCCCGGCAGCAACAAGCGCATGTTGGAAAAAGCGCCCGACTCCGGCGCCGACGTAGTCTTTCTCGATCTGGAAGACGCCGTCGCTCCGGACGATAAAGAGCAGGCGCGGGCCAACATCATCGAAGCGTTGAACGCCTACGACTGGTCGAAGTGCGCCGTTTCCATCCGCATCAACGGACTCGACACCCATTATGCCTACCGCGATCTGGTAGAGGTGGTCGAAGCCTGCGGCGATAAGCTCGACACCATTCTGATCCCCAAGGTAGGCAGCGCCGCCGACGTGTACTTTGTCGCCACCATGCTGTCACAGATAGAAGCTTATAAAGGGTTCGAGCCCATCAACATCCACGTTTTGATCGAAACTGCCTTAGGCATGGCGAACGTGGAAGAAATCGCGAAGAGCTGTCCCGAGCGCATGGAAGCCATGGTGTTCGGCGTGGCCGACTATGCCGCGTCGGTACGAGCCCGCACGACGCAGATCGGCGGCGCCAACCCGGATTACGGCATGCTCACCGACCCTGACGAAAGCGGCCAGCGTTTCTTCCATTGGAGCGACCAATGGCATTTCGGCATTTCCCGCATGGTGGCCGCCTGCCGCGCTTACGGGCTACGTCCCATCGACGGTCCTTTCGGCGATTTCGGCGACCCCGACGGCTATAAGGTCGCCGCGCGCCGCGCCGCCGCCCTGGGCTGCGAAGGCAAATGGGCGATTCACCCGTCTCAGGTCGCCCTGGCGAACGAAATCTTCACGCCTACCGAAAAGGAAGTGAATCGCGCTCGCCGGATTCTGGTAGAAATGGAAAAAGCGGCGAAGGAAGGCAAGGGAGCCGTCTCCCTCGACGGCCGGCTGATCGATGCCGCCTCCATCCGCATGGCCGAGAACGTGGTCAGGCAGATCGAACAAATCGAGGCCCGCAAGTCGTAAGGAATTTCCGTAGGTCGGGACATCGCAGCCCGACGTTCCCGTTGTCGAGTCAAGGCCTGCCGGCCTGACCCGATCGATATCGAAAAGAGGAAAGCAAGCAGTGAATATCCATGAATATCAAGCGAAGGAACTGCTGAAATCATATGGCGTGCCGGTTCCTGTTGGCGGCGTCGCCTATTCGGATCAGCAGGCCGCCCAGATCGCCGAGGAAATCGGCGGCAGCAAGTGGGTCGTCAAGGCGCAGATTCATGCCGGCGGCCGCGGCAAGGCGGGCGGCGTGAAGGTCGTCGGTTCCATCGACGACGTGCAAAAAACCGCCGACGCCATGATCGGCACCCACCTGGTCACCCATCAGACCGGCCCCGAAGGTTCCGTGGTCCAGCGCGTCTGGATCGAGCAGGCCAGCGACATCAAAAAGGAATTTTACTTGGGGCTAGTGATCGACCGCGGCTCTCAGCGCATCACCATCATCGCTTCCAGCGAAGGCGGCATGGAGATCGAGGAGGTCGCCAAGGAAAGCCCCGAAAAAATCGTCAAGGAAGTCATCGACCCGGCCATCGGCCTTCTGGATTTTCAATGCCGTAAAGTCGCCACCGCGATCGGGCTCAAGGGCAAGCTGATGCCGCAGGCGGTCAAACTGATGAAGGCCATCTACCGCTGCATGCGCGACAAGGACGCCCTGCAGGCCGAAATCAATCCCCTGGCCATCGTCGGAAACGGCGATGAAAAACTGATGGTGCTGGACGCCAAGTTCAGCTTCGACGACAACGCGCTCTATCGACAGAAAGCCGTCACCGAGATGCGCGACCTGGCCGAGGAAGACCCGAAAGAGGTCGAAGCCTCCGGGCATGGGCTCAACTACATCGCCCTCGACGGCAACATCGGCTGCATCGTCAACGGCGCCGGCCTCGCCATGGCCTCGCTGGACGCCATTACCCTGCACGGCGGACGTCCCGCCAACTTCCTAGACGTAGGCGGCGGCGCTTCCCCTGAAAAAGTCACCAACGCCTGCCGAATCGTGCTGGAAGACCCCAACGTCAAGTGCATCCTGGTCAATATCTTCGCCGGCATCAACCGCTGCGATTGGATCGCCAAGGGCCTGATTCAGGCCTGCAACAGCCTGCACATCAAGGTTCCGCTGATCGTGCGACTGGCCGGCACCAACGTCGAAGAAGGCCGCAAGATCCTGGCGGAATCCGGCCTCGCCTTCATTACCGCCGAAAATCTGGACGACGCGGCAGCCAAGGCCGTCGAAACGGTAAAAGGGTAAGCATCGATGAGCGTATTCGTTAACAAAAACTCCAGGGTCATTTTTCAAGGCTTCACCGGCGAACACGCCACCTTCCACGCCGAGGACGCGATGAAAATCGGCACCCAGGTCGTCGGCGGCGTCACCCCCGGCAAAGGCGGCACCACCCACTTAGGTCTACCGGTATTCGACACCGTGGCCGAGGCCGTGGCCGCCACCGGCGCCGACGTCTCGGCCGTGTTCGTGCCTCCGCCCTTCAGCGCCGACGCCCTGATGGAAGCCATCGACGCCGGAATCACAGTGGCGGTGACCATCGCCGACGGCGTGCCGGTGCATGACATGATCCGGCTCCAGCGCTACCGGGCCGGCAAGGATACGATCATCATCGGCCCCAATACTCCCGGCATCATCACGCCGAGCGAATGCAAAGTCGGCATCATGCCCTCGCACATCTACAAAAAGGGCAACATCGGCATCGTCTCCCGCTCGGGAACGCTCAACTACGAAGCCACCGAGCAAATGGCCGCCCTGGGGCTCGGCATCACCACCTCGGTGGGCATCGGCGGCGATCCCATCAACGGCACCGACTTCATGACCGTGCTGCGGGCCTTCGAAGCCGACCCCGAAACCGAAATCGTGGTCATGATCGGCGAAATCGGCGGCCCTCAGGAAGTGGCGGCGGCTCGCTGGGCCAAGGAAAACATGAAAAAGCCGGTCGTCGGTTTCGTGGCGGGCATCGCTGCCCCGGCGGGACGGCGCATGGGCCATGCCGGAGCCATCATTTCCAACGAAGCCGACACGGCCAGCGCCAAGATGGACGCCATGGAAGCCCTAGGGCTGTATGTCTCCCGAAACCCGGCGCATATCGGCCAAACCGTGCTGCGGGCAATGAAGGAAAACGGCATTGCCGTAAAATAGGCCAATGGCCGGATTAACCTGCCGGCCCGTTCCAATCCGCCAAAGCCGCTGGCTCCAAACCGGCGGCTTTTTTATACGGCTAGAAATCATGCGCGATATCTCCCCCTCGGAACTTCGAAACCATCTCGAAACCGCCGAGACCAAGCCCCTTCTTTTGGACGTGCGCGAACCCCAAGAATACGCCCGTTGCCACATCGAAGGCAGCCGGCACATCCCCATGAACGACATTCCCTCCAGGCTTGCCGAACTCGATCCGGAGCAGGAAATTGTCGTCATCTGCCATCATGGCATGCGCAGCCGCATGGTCGGCGATTACCTGAGCCGCCAGGGATTCGGGAACATCGTCAATCTGCGCGGCGGCATCGACGCTTGGGCCGCGGAGGTCGATCCCGGCATGCCGAGGTATTGATCGTGATTGCCGTCATCCAGAGGGTAACACGGGCCGAAGTGACCGTGGCGGGCGAAAGCGTTGGGAAAATCGGCAGGGGAATACTCGCATTGGTCGCCGTCGAACGGGGAGACAGCGAAGCGCAAGCGGACCGGCTAGCCGAGCGCATCCTCGGTTACCGGATCTTCGGAGACGCCGAGGACAAGATGAATCTCAACGTGGTCGACGTGAACGGCGGGGTCTTGCTGGTCTCCCAGTTCACTTTGGCGGCCGATACCCGAAAAGGCATGCGCCCGAGCTTCACCCCCGCCGCCGATCCCGAGACCGGAAAGCGGCTGTTCGATTACTTCGTGAAAAAAGTACGGGCCAAGCATTCTCCCGTGGAAACCGGAAGGTTCGGCGCCAATATGCAGATCGAACTCGTCAACGACGGCCCCGTGACTTTCATACTGAGTGTGCCGCCGGCCAAAACCGAGTGACGGCCGCTTGGCAGCTTCGTAGGGTGGGTTACGGTGCGCATTCAACTCAGCGGTAAACGAAAAGGCGCTCCTCATGCGCCCCCTGCCTTCTACGGTTCAATCAATACTGGCGTCCCCGCTTTCACCTGCTCGAACAAATCGGCCACATCCGAACTCTTCATGCGGATGCAGCCGTGGGAAGCCGGCTCGCCGGTGACGCCTTCGTCGGGGCTGCCGTGGATATAGATGTAGCGCCAGGCGGTATCGACGGGGCCAAAGCGGTTGAAGCCGGGCTCCAGCCCTCCCAGCCAGAGGATGCGGGTCAAAATCCAGTCCCTATCCGGAAATCGGGCGGCGAGTTCGGCATCGTAAATTTCCCCGGTCGGCCGACGCGCCACAAACACGGTGTTTAGCGGCAAGCCCGTTCCGATTTTGGCCCGGATGCGATGCCAGCCACGTGGCGTGCAGCCGCTGCCCATGCGCTCTCCGGGACCGTTCTTGGCGGTGGAGACGGGCCAGGTGCGAACTACCAGGCCGGCCTCGACCCGATCGAGCTCCTGACGCGGAATGCTGACCCGGAGGTAGAACGGCGGTTCAGGCCGGCCGACGCCCACGAAGCCCCTACCCCTTCTCGAACAGCGCGATGGATTCGACGTGAGCCGTCTGCGGGAACATGTCCATGACGCCCGCACGAACCATACAGTAGCCGTGCTGGTGAACCAGAATGCCGGCATCCCGCGCCAAGGTGGAAGGATTGCACGACACGTAGACGATGCGGCTCGCCCCCCAGCGCGGCACGTAGGACAAAACCTCCTCGGCGCCGGCGCGGGAGGGATCGAGCAGCATCTTGTCGTAACGACGATTCGCCCAATCCGCGTTATCTAAGGCTTGGCTCAGATCGGCGACATGGAACTCGACATTATCGAGCCCGTTCGCTGCCGCATTCTGGCGGGCACGCTCGACCGATTCCGAACTGCCTTCGACGCCAACGACACGGCTCGCTCGCTTGGCGATCGGCAAGGTGAAATTGCCGATGCCGCAAAAGAGGTCGAGCACCGCCTCGCCGGATGCCGGTTCGAGCACTTCCATCACGCGATCCACCATCTTCCGGTTGATGTCGACGTTGACCTGGGTGAACTCGGTGGGCTTGAACCGGAACTCGATGCCCTGGCTCGACAGCACATAGCTCAGCATCGGCGGATTTTCCGGATAAAGCGGGACGATCGAATCAGGCCCATGCCGCTGCACATAAACATCGAACTCGAAGCACGCGCCGAATGCCTTCAGCCGTTCCAGATCGTCCGGGGACGCTTCTTCGAGGATGCGAAACACCAGCGCGGTCCGCTCGTCGCCGACGGCGACTTCGATCTGCGGCAGCCGATCCTTGATACCGAGCGAGCCGATTAGTTCCGACAAATCGCGGAGCCGCTCGCCCACTTTCGGATGCAGCACGGGACAGAACTCCAGATCGGCGATAAAGGGGCTGGAGCGCTCGCGAAACCCGACCAGCACCCGCCCTTTCTTCGGCACGTACTTCACGCCGAGCCGGGCTTTGCGGCGGTAGCCCCAATGCGGGCCGGTCAACGGCGGCCATAACGGCACGTCGTCGATTTTGCCGATGCGCCGGAACTGATCCACCAACAGTTTTTGCTTCTCTTCGATTTGCGCCGCATCGGTCAAATGCTGGAAACTGCAACCGCCGCAAACGCCGAAACTCGGGCAGCGGGGCTGAACCCGCCCCGGCGCGGGCGTCACGATCTCCTCCACCTTGCCTTCGGCATAGTCGCGGCGAACGGACGTATAGACGAAGGTCACGTCCTCGCCCGGAAGCGCGCCCTCGATGAAAACGGCCTTGCCCTCGACGCGGGCGACGCCTCGCCCGTCGTGGGCGAAGGATTCGATTTGCGCCGGGACGGACCCTTGCGGAAGCGGTTTCTTGCGTGCTCGTGCAGCCATGGTCATTCCGGAAATACGCCGGTGGAAAGATAGCGGTCGCCGCGGTCGCAAATGATGACAACGATCACCGCGTTCTCGACCTCCTCGGACAGGCGCAAGGCCGCCGACACCGCGCCGCCGGACGAGATGCCGGCGAAAATGCCTTCTCGCGCCGCGAGCTGGCGGGTGGTTTCTTCCGCCTCCTCCTGGGTCACGTCCATGATGCGGTCGATCCGGCTGAAATCGCAGATTTTCGGCAGGTATTCCTTGGGCCAGCGGCGTATGCCGGGAATCTTGGCTTCGTCCTTGGGCTGCACGCCGATGATCCGGATGCCCGGATTTTTCTCTTTCAAAAACGCGGAGGTACCCATGATGGTGCCGGTGGTTCCCATCGAGCTGACGAAGTGGGTCACCGTGCCCTCGGTGTCGCGCCAAATCTCGGGGCCGGTGCCTTCGTAATGGGCGCGCGGGTTATCCGGGTTGGAGAACTGATCGAGGATTCGGCCCTCGCCCTTTCGCTCCATCTCCCGGGCCAGATCGATGGCCGCTTCCATGCTGCCTTCGGCGGGCGTCAGGATGATCTCGGCGCCGAACGCCTTCATCACGGCGCGCCGTTCCACGCTCATGTTTTCCGGCATGATCAGGGTCATCCGGTAGCCTTTGATGGCCGCCGCCATCGCCAGGGCGATGCCGGTGTTGCCGCTGGTGGCTTCGATCAGCCGATCGCCCGGCTGGATCTCGCCGCGTTCCTCGGCACGCCGGATCATGCTGATCGCCGGACGGTCCTTCACCGATCCCGCGGGATTGTCGCCCTCCAGCTTGGCCAGGATGACGTTGCTCGTGTCGCCCGGAAGACGCTGCAACCTGACCAGTGGCGTATTTCCGACAAAGGATTCTATGGTGGGAAAAATCATGGCCGTTCTCGCGGGGTTGATATTCCTGAGCGATACGCTCAACTATGGGATAATAAGGCAAGTGTTGAATTTTACCATTTCATATTTCGTGCCATGCAAAAAGTCGAATTGCTGTCCCCGGCAGGCACCCTCAAGAACATGCGCTATGCCTTTGCCTATGGCGCCGATGCGGTTTACGCGGGCCTCCCTCGCTATAGCCTCCGTGTTCGGAACAACGATTTCCTGGAGAAGAATCTCGCGGCAGGCATTGCCGAAGCCCATGAATGCGGCAAATTATTCTACCTGGCGACCAACGTGCTGCCGCACAACGCCAAGGTCAAAACCTTCATCAAGGATTTGACGCCGATCGTCGGCATGGGACCGGATGCCCTCATCATGGCCGATCCCGGCCTGATCATGCTGGCGCGGGAGGCATGGCCGGAAATGCCGATTCATCTCTCGGTCCAGGCCAACACGCTGAATTATGCGGCGGTGCGCTTCTGGCAATCGGTCGGGATCAAGCGGATCATTCTGTCGCGCGAGCTTTCCCTGGGCGAAATCGGCGAAATCCGGCAACAGTGCCCGAACATGGAACTGGAAGTGTTCGTGCATGGCGCCTTGTGCATCGCCTACTCGGGCCGCTGCCTGCTGTCGGGTTATTTCAATCGCCGCGACCCTAACCAGGGCACCTGCACCAACGCCTGCCGCTGGAAATACGATCTGGCGCCCGCGGAAGAAAACGCCGAGGGCGATTACGTTCCCGGACAGCTTCGGCTGTCGCTGTCCGACCTCAATCGGGGCCTCTCGGCTTGCGGCGATCAAACCCGTCATCCCATGGCCGATCGGGTCTATTTTCTCGAAGAAGAAACGCGGCCGGGCGAACTGATGCCGGTCATGGAGGACGAGCACGGCACCTACATCCTGAATTCGAAGGATCTGCGCGCCGTGGAGCATGTGCAGCGCCTGGTGGAATTGGGCGTCGACAGCCTCAAGATCGAAGGGCGCACCAAATCCTACTATTACGTGGCGCGCACCGCCCAGGTCTACCGGCAGGCGATCGACGACACCCTGGCCGGACGGCCGTTCGATCCCGCGCTGCTGGGCGTACTGGAAAACCTGGCGCAGCGGGGATACACCGACGGCTTTTACGTGCGCCACCACACAGAGGAATATCAAAACTACATGCGCGGCCATTCGGAGAGCCATCGCCAGCAGTTCGTGGGGGAAATCGCCGGCTTCGACGAGAACTCCGGGCTGGCGGCCGTCCTGGTGAAAAACAAGTTCGCCGTGGGCGACCGGCTTGAACTGATTTTGCCGCAGGGCAACCGGGACATCGTATTGCAGCACATGGAAGACGAGCGCGGCAATCCCATGCAGGAAGCGCCGGGCGGGGGCTACAACGTGAGAATACCGGTGCCGGTCGGCGATTGCCGCAACGGATTGATTGCCCGATACTTGTCAAACGAAACAATGTTTTTGCGGTGACCTTCTATGACCGAATTACTAACTGAGCGGATTACGATGGATTCCGGCATCTGCCATGGCAAACCTTGTATTCGGGGATTGCGCTATCCCGTTGAAAACATTTTGGAATGGTTGAGCTCGGGCATGAGCATTGAAGAGATTCTCGCGGATTACGAGGACTTGGAAAGGAAAGATATTATGGCGGCTTTGGAATTTGCCGCCCATCTAGTCAAAGTGAAACGCATCGAAACGCTGGCGGCATGAAATTTCTCGTCGATGCGCAACTACCCCGGCGTCTGGCCGCTAGTTTGAAGGGGTGGGGACATGACGTCCGGCATACTCTGGATTTGCCAACGGGAAATCGCACGCCGGATTGGCGCATCAATGAAATTTCGGTGGAGGAGCAACGCATTGTCGTCACCAAGGACGCTGATTTTGTCAGCTCGTTCGTGCTTTCGGGAGTGCCCTATAAATTGCTGCTGGTATCTACAGGAAATATCGGCAACCGAGACCTCGAAGACATTTTCGCCAAAAATTTGCCGACAATCTTGAATGCACTGGAAATGTACGATTACGTGGAAATAACCCGAACGTCTTTGATCGAGCATAAGTAATCCAGCAATGCGCGCCAGCCCGGAGACTATCCATGACCTTCACCACCCCCGATCTTTGCGATCGATACTCCGACACTCACCATTTGCAAATCGCCGAGCCGATGTTCCGCCCGTTCGGCGGCAAGAGCGCATTCAGCGGCCGCATCGCGACGCTCAAGATCTTCGAGGACAATGTTCTGCTTAGGGCGGTGCTCGAAGAGAAAGTCGAGGAGCGTGTCCTCGTGGTCGACGGCGGCGGTTCCCACCGTTGCGCCCTGCTCGGCGGCAATTTGGCCAGACTCGCCTGCGACAACGGCTGGCAAGGGATCATCGTCTACGGTTGCATCCGCGATTCGATGGAAGTCAACCGGCTGCCGATCGGCATCCGCGCGTTGCACACCCATCCCTTGAGAAGCCACAAAAAAGGCGGCGGAGACCGGGATATCCTGGTCACCTTCGCGGGCATCAATTTCAGGACCGGCTACTACGTTTACGCCGACGAAGACGGCATCGTCGTGGCCGAGGACAGATTAGTCTGAAGATGGGACACCGGCTGACCAAGATCTATACGCGGACCGGCGATAAAGGCACGACGGGGCTCGGCGACGGCACTCGGGTCGACAAAGACGCCCCGCGCGTCGAGGCCTATGGCGTGCTGGACGAACTCAATAGTCATATTGGATGGGTATTGGCTTATCTCCCGACATCGAAGGTAGGCGATTGCCTGACCGAAATCCAACAAACCCTGTTCGATCTCGGCGGAGACCTGTGCATCCCCGGACGCCGCAGCGTCAGCCAGAACCATATCGACTGGCTGGAACAATGGCTGGATCATTTCAACGCTCAACTGCCCTGGCTGCAAAACTTCATACTGCCCGGCGGAAATCCGCCCGCGGCACATTGTCATATCGCCCGCGCCGTGTGCCGCCGGGCCGAACGGGTGTTGGTTTCGCTGGGAAAAACGGAACCTGTCGATCCTTTCGCTCTCGCCTATCTCAATCGCCTATCGGACTTCTTATTCGTCGTCGCCCGTATCCTGGCGCGGCAAGGCGGCGGAACGGAAACGCTGTGGCAGCCTCGCCGTCCCGCCCCGCAGCCGCCACGTTGATTCGCCTCGTCGAAAATGCAAGAATCTCCCACTTTCTTGGTCAGAAATTACCCATAGCTTATGGAAATCATACTTGCCAATCCCCGCGGTTTTTGCGCCGGTGTCGATCGCGCCATCGAAATCGTCGAACGCGCCATCGAGGTTTTCGGAGCTCCGATTTACGTACGGCACGAAGTGGTCCATAACCGCTATGTGGTCGATGGCCTGCGCAATCGCGGGGCGGTATTCGTGGAAGAACTTTCGGAAGTACCGGAAAAATCCACCGTGATTTTCAGCGCGCATGGGGTTTCCAAAGCCATCCAGAAAGAGGCCCAGGAGCGTGGTCTCCAGGTGTTCGACGCCACCTGCCCTTTGGTGACCAAGGTGCACATCGAAGTGCACCAGCATGCCAATGAGGGGCGCGAGATCATATTCATCGGCCATGCGGGGCATCCCGAGGTGGAAGGCACCATGGGGCAGTACGTCAATCCGAACGGCGGAATTTATCTCGTGGAGTCGCCGGAAGACGTAGAGACGCTTCGGGTCAGGAATCCGGAAAATCTCGCTTACGTCACTCAAACCACGCTGTCCATCGACGACACTCAGGCGGTCGTCAATGCTCTGAAACAGCGCTTTCCGAACATCATCGGTCCGAAAAAGGACGACATCTGCTACGCCACGCAAAACCGCCAGGATGCGGTGAAGAAACTCGCCGGCCATTGCGACGTCATTTTGGTGGTCGGCTCCCCCAATAGCTCCAATTCCAACCGATTGAGAGAAATCGCCGAGAAACTCGGACGCTCGGCCTACTTGATCGACAATGCCGATCAGCTTCAACGGGAGTGGATAGACGGCGCCCACAAAATCGGCGTTACCGCTGGCGCATCGGCTCCGGAAATTCTCGTCACCAAAGTCATCGCCAAGCTCAAGGAATGGGGCGGACAGACGGTAACGGAAAACCAGGGCATCGAAGAAAAAGTCGTATTTTCCCTGCCGAAGGATCTCCGGCGCACCGCCTGAAAATGGCCATTTGCCGCTATAACCGCGGTCACAAGACCGACGGCGATAGCCCTTTGTGCCTTCCGAGCCGCGGCTAGGACGATTGCGTGAACTGGGGGCAGCCGGAACAGGGAACAGTCTGCGAACCGGCGCGGACGGAGTAATTCAAAAGCGCTTTGAGCGCACTGTGATCGAGGGGTTTGGAAAGAAGATAATCGAAGTTCGCTTCCCGCCTATTGCGGGATTCGCCGATATATTCCGATTCGGTAATGGCGATGAGCTTGGGACATTGATGACCGTATTCTTGGCGTAGGCGCTCGGCTAGTTCGCAGCCGTCCATCCCGGGCGGACCTAAGGTCAGGATGACCGATTCGGGCCGCAATTCGCGGACTGCCGGCAGCACCTGCCGGCTCTCGTGCACGGCGCACGCCTCATATCCCCATAACTTCAACAGTTCGACGGTGCTTCGAGCCGCGTCGACATCGGCGTCTGCAACCAGTATGTGGCCGTACGCGATCGCATCCTCGGGGACCTGTTCGGACGCTTTTACCTCAAGCAGCGGCAACCGCACCACGAATTCGCTGCCCGTGCCGGTGCCGGCGCTATGGACTTCCACTTCACCGCCATGCATCTCCACCAATCGTTTAACCAGGCTCAAACCGATGCCCAGGCCGCCTTGCGCCCGATCGAGGGAACGTGGCTCCTGGGTAAACAGGTCGAAGATATGGGGAAGGCTCGAAGGCGAGATTCCCATTCCATTATCCTGCACCCGTATCACCGCCTTCGCGCCATCCGCCTCGACCAGCAACCGGATGATCCCGCCTTCTTCCGTGTATTTCGCCGCGTTATCTAAAAGATTGGAAAACACTTGCGTCAAGCGGGCGAAATCCGCTTTCACCCAAAGGGGATTGGCCGATAGCCGAACGTGCAAATCGTGCTGCCCGGCCTCGATCAGCGGACGGCTTGCTTCGACGGCTTGCAGAACCGGCGTGGTAAGCTCCAGGGATTCGCGCTTGAGCGTTACCTTGCCGCAGGTAAGGCGCGATATGTCGAGGAGATCGTCGACCAGCCGCGTGAGCTGGCTCAATTGGCGATCGATGATTCCTCTCGCCCAATCGACGTGAAACGGCGTCACGTTGGGTTGTTTCAAGACTTCGACCGCATTGCGGATGGGGGCAAGCGGATTGCGCAGCTCGTGGGACAGCATCGCCAGAAATTCATCCTTGCGGCGGTCGGCCTCCTTCAGAGCTTCCTCGATTCGCTTGCGCTCTATGGCATAGCGGATGGACCGGATCAGCAGGTTGCCCTGAAACTGTCCTTTGATGACGTAATCCTGGGCGCCTTCCTGGATCAGGCGAAATCCGACGGCCTCGTTGTCCAGGCCGGTAAAGACGACGATGGGAACGGAACTCGCCAGATCGCGGATTTTCAACAGGGTATCGACGCCCTCGGTATCGGGTAAATTGAGGTCCAGAAGGATGACATCGAACCGCTGCCGGCCCAGAATTTCTTTAGCCTCGCTGAGCCGCGCCACCCGTTCCAGGTCGAAACGCACCACGCCAACCTGGGTCAGGGCCTCTTCGACCAGGAAAGCATCGCTGGGACTGTCCTCCACCAGGAGAACGTGGTAGAGCTGCTGCATAGGCTGAATTATCTGGAAGGAAGGCTCACCACCGTAAACCAGAAACTCTCGATGGCCTGAACCACTTTGACGAAGCTGTCGAAATGGACCGGTTTGGTGATATAGCAGTTGGCATGCAACCCGTAGGCTCGAAGAATATCCTCCTCCGCTCTGGAAACCGTCATCACGACCACGGGAATCATTTTCAGATTCGCGTCGCTTTTGATTTCGGCAAGAACCTCGCGTCCGTCCTTTTTCGGCAAATTAAGATCCAGAAGAATAAGATCCGGACGAGGCGCGTCGGCATACTTGCCCTCCCGCCGCAGGAAGGTGATGGCTTCGACGCCGTCTTCCACGACAAAAAGCTCGGTAAGCAGCTTTGCGGATTCGAGTGCTTCTTGCGTGAGGAGCACATCGGTGGGGCTATCTTCGACCAGCAGGATATTGACAGGCTTCATCGCATTATCTTGTTGTTAGATGAACGGGAAAGGTAAAAAAGAAGGTGGCGCCGCGGCCGGGCTCGGATTCCACCCAGATGCGTCCGCCATGCCGCTCCACGACTCTTTTACAAATCGCAAGGCCGATTCCGGTGCCGGGATAGTCGTTTCGCGCATGCAAACGCTGAAAAATCCTGAATATCCGTTCGAAATAAAGGGGCTCTATGCCGATCCCATTGTCGCTGACCGAAAAGACCCACTCGCTGTTTTGTTTTTTCACGCCGATATGAATCAGGGGCGCTCGATCGCCGCGAAATTTGACGGCGTTACTGATCAGGTTCTGAAACAATTGGATGAGTTGACCTGCGTCCGCAAGAATCGTCGGCAGGTCGTCATGGGTTATCGTCGCTCCGCTCTCGCGGATGGGAACCTCGAGATTGGCCAGAACGGCATTCAGGACGGACTGGCAATCCGTCGGTTCGAAGGGGCGGTCCCGCGACCCGATACGCGAATACGCCAGGAGATCGTTGATCAGGTTTTGCATGCGCGTGGCGCCTTCCACCGTATGGGTGATCACCTGATCCGCCCGTGCGTCCAGCTTTCCCTCGTAGCGCCGCCGAATGATTTCCACGCAGCCGGCCACCGCCCGCAACGGTTCCTGAAGATCGTGGGAAGCCACATACGCGAATTCCTGCAACTCCGCGTTGGAGCGCGCCAACTCCTGCGCCTGGGCGGCGAGCCGCTCTTCCGCCACCTTGCGCTCGGTCACATCGAGCATGATGCCGATCATGCGCACGGGCCGGCCGTACCGGCCATATAAAATCTGGCCACGATCGTTGATCCAGCGAATGCCGCCGTCGGCATGCAGCACGCGGTATTCCAGATTGAAAGTATCTTGCTTCCTTTGCGTCATGAACCGCTTGATCACCGAATCCACGGTCTCCTTTACGGCGGCTCGGTCGTCGGGATGTACCCTTTCGAGCCAGTTTCTGGCGGATGCGTCGCACTCTCCCGGCTTGAGCCCGAGCAGGCGATAAGAGCTATCCGACCACATCACCTTGTCCCGGAGCATGTCCCAGTCCCAGGTTCCCGCCCGGGCGGCGCTCAAAGCCAGATTCAGGCGCGCCTCGCTCTGCTTGAGAACCTCTTCGGCGTGCTTGCGCTGAGTGATATCCGCGATGGCGGCCAAGACATAAAGATTGCCTTCGACCCGTATCGGACTCAGGGCGATTTCGACGGGAATTTCCTCGCCGTTCTTGCGCAAACCGTAAAGATCCCGCCCCATGCCCATGGGTTTTTGCTCTGGATGACGATTAAAGCTTTGCCGATAAGCCTCGTGCCCGATGCGAAACCGCTCGGGAATGAAAACATCGATCGAGCGTCCGAGCAGCTCTTCCCGTGAATAGCCGAATAATTGCTCCAGATACGCATTGACCAGAACGATCTTGCCGTTATGGTCGACCAGCACCAGCGCATAAGGCGTATTTTCCGTAATCATACGGAAAATGGATTCGGTTCTGTTGTCGGCTTCGTCCATGAGAAAAACAAAAGTGAGAGTGCTAAAAAGTAACACTTTTGGAGATCGACGACGTCCCGACAGGGATGTAAACGCCGCTCGATCTTCAATGATAAGTGGTCTGCTAGGGAATCAAATTTTCACCCAAAGGTCAACAGAATGTTACGGAAAGAAGACGCCGTTCCCGATCCGCCGAAGCGCACCGGAAATGCGTTCCGCCGCCTGCCGCGGAGCCAGGAAAAATCCCGAAAAATCGGTGCTTTTGATAAACCGAACCCCGCCCTGGAAAAAGCGCCCATGGAAAGCCCGCGGCGAATCAATCCCTTACCCAGTCCTCGATCAGCCGGCTCGGAGTGTGCGGCGATTCGCTGAGCGGCGGATGGGGTTTCCGCGCCAGAATGAGCCCGCATACCCGTAGCGTATCCGCCGCCAGGATCCAGGAAACGGCCAGAAACAGGGCAGTCAGCCCGGCGTCGAGATAATCGTTGAAAATGAGCTGCGGCGCCTTGGCGGCCTGATCCGCGGGCAACAGCCCCGCCGTCAGCTTGTCGCCCAGATCCCGCGCATGCGCCAGAAAACCGATGCGAAGCTCCGGGCTGAAAAGCTTTTCCCACGCCGCCGAGGTGGTGACGATCAGGAGCCATGCCAGCGGCGCCCCGGTCACCCAGGCGAAACGAAGCTTTCCCGTCTTGACCAGGATGGTCGTGGCCACGCAAAGCGCGATCCCCGCCAGCATCTGATTGGCGATGCCGAACAAAGGCCACAGGCTGTTGATGCCGCCCAGGGGATCGATGGTGCCGATGTAGAGCAGATAGCCCCAGCCGGCCACCACCAGCCCGGAAGTCAGAATCACGCCGGGATACCAGCCGGTCCGCCCGAGCGCGGGCACCCAGTTGCCCAGCACGTCCTGCAACATGAAGCGGGCGACGCGGGTGCCGGCATCCAGGGTGGTCAGGATGAACAGTGCTTCGAACATGATGGCGAAGTGATACCACAGCGAAAGCAGTCCCTTCCCGAAGGCGCTGGCGAAGAGGGAGGCCATGCCCACCGCCAGCGAGGGCGCGCCGCCGGTGCGGGCGAACAGGGTGGATTCGCCCATTTGCTGAGCCAGCGCGTACATTTGCCCGACGGTTACGGGAAAACCCCAGGCGGAAATCTTCGCCGCCGCCTCCGCGGCATCTTTCCCGACCACGCCCGCCGGGCTGTTGATGGCGAAATAGACGCCGGGATCGAGCACCGTCGCCGCCACCATGGCCATGATCGCGACGAACGATTCCATCATCATGGCGCCGTAGCCGATGAAACGGGCATCGGCCTCGTTGGCCAGGAGCTTGGGCGTGGTGCCCGAGGAAATCAGCGAGTGAAAGCCGGAAATGGCGCCGCAGGCAATGGTGATGAAGACGAACGGGAACAGCTTGCCGCCGAAAATGGGTCCGGTGCCGTCGACGAACCGGGTCAGCGCCGGCATTTTCACTTCGGGATGAAGGACGACGATGGCCACCGCCAAAGCGCCGATCGTTCCGAGTTTCATGAAAGTCGAGAGATAATCGCGCGGCGCCAGAAGCAGCCATACGGGCAGCACGGCGGCGGCGAAGCCATAGACGATGACCATCAGCGCCAGTTGAGGGCCGTCGTAGTCGAACCAGCCGCTGAGGCCCGCCATCCGGTCGATGGCGCCGCCGCCCCAAACCGAAAGCAACAGCAGGCCCACGCCGAGCACCGTGGCCTCGATCACCCGTCCGGGCCTCAGATGCCGCATGTAGATGCCCACGGCCATGGCGATGGGAATGGTCGCGCCGACCGTGGAGGTGGCCCAGGGACTGTGCTTCATGGCGTTTACCACCACCAGGCCCAGCACGGCAATGAGGATGATCATGATGCACATGACGCCCAAGAGGGCCGCGTTGCCGCCGATGGGACCGAGCTCGTCGCGGGCCATTTGGCCCAGCGAACGCCCGTCGCGCCGGATCGAACAGAACAGGATCACGAAATCCTGCACGCAACCGCCGATGACGGCTCCGATCAGTATCCACAGCGTGCCGGGGAGATAACCGAACTGCGCCGCGAGAGTCGGGCCGATCAGGGGGCCGGGACCGGCGATGGCGGCGAAATGATGGCCGAACACCACCCAGCGGGGGGTGGGCACGAAGTCGCGCCCATCGTTGAAACGCTCCGCCGGCGTCGCCCGCGAGCCATCCAGGCCCAAAACCCTGGCGGCGACAAAGGCGCCGTAGAAGCGATACCCCAAGGCGTAGACGCAAACCGCCGCGGTCACGAACCACAGGCTGTTGACGGTTTCCCCCCGGTTCAGGGCGATGCCGGCGAACGCCGCCGCCCCGATCAAAGCCACCGGGAGCCAGATGATCAATTTCCGAATACTCGAAACCCGTTCAGTCATGTTTTCCGCTCTTATTCGAAATAGCTGCGCCGAATGTCATCAAAATGCGCCATAGAATAAGGCCAAAACCGGCCAAACGGTGAATTTCGGGGCGTCGGTTCCCAAAAGCGGTCCCCTGCCTTCGCCGGTAAGAGCGGCAAGACTCTCCTATACTTACCGGATGAAATTCACGGTCAGCCCAGGAGGACTGTTTTCATGCACCCGATTATTTCTCAAAATTGTCACATTTCAGTGACATCTTTGTCATAAATCTCTGGCGTTTAGCCGCGCTGTTTCGAACGGACGTCTTGCTCATGACCTTCAAACAAAAAATTTTTCTCTCTGCCCTGATCGGTTTTTCCTGTGTCCTCCTGATCACAGGGCTCGCCTGTTGGGGCCTGCTCGCGCAGTCCGACAGCGTCACCAAGCTACACCTGAAGGTTCAGGCGCTGAAAAGCAGCGCCGAGGCGAACCGGCTGCATCACGGACTGTTCGGCGCGGTCAGCCGCGCGTTGCTACTGAGCCCGGAGGCCACATCGGAAGAACGCGAGGACATTCGGAAAGCGTTGCGGGACAATTCCGAACAGCTGCGGCAATCCGTCTCGTCGCTCAGCACCTATAATCTTCCCGAGGCTGCCCTGCACGAACTCGATGCGGTCAAACCGCTGCTCGAAATCTACGAGTTCGACGCCAACATGCTGGTTTCAAAGGCATTGACCAATGCGGAGGCGCCGCACAGTCTCCCTCCCGACTTTCTGGTCACGTTTCGGGACATCGAGACCAGGCTCTCGTCCTTGTCCGGCATGATCGAAGCGGCCGCCAACGAGGCCAGCGCCGAGGCCGACCAGTCCAAGGAAAAGATGCTGACGATGCTCATGTCCTTCGGCCTGGCGACCTTGATCTTGTCGATATCGTCCTGTATTTACCTGTATCGGGGCGTTTATCTGCCCCTGCGGCAGGTCGCCGACCATTTCTCGACCATTAGCCAAGGCACCAGCGACCTGACGATTCGCCTGAACGACCAAGGCCGCAACGAAGTCGCCCTGATCGCCGCCAGCTTCAACCGCTTTGCGGCCAAGCTCCAGAATACCTTGCATCAGTTGCTGGCGTGCAGCGAGAAAATCACCGAGGAGTCCAGGCATTTGCTGGACGTCAGCGATTCCGCGAACCAGGGCGTGCAGCAGCAGCAAAACGGAATACACCAACTGGTTGCGGCGGTAGAGCAGATGACGGCCGCGATCCAGGACGTCGCGCGGACGGCGCACGCCACCGCCGAGGCGGTTCAGGAGACCAACCGGGAAACGCGGAATGCCAAGCAGATCCTGGACAAGGCGTCAGGAGCCATCGACGCCTTGGCGGTCAATATGGGCAACGCCACCACGGTCGTCGGCACCCTGGAAAAACAAACCGAACGGATCGGCGCGGTTCTGGACGTGATACGCAGCATAGCCGATCAAACCAACCTGCTGGCCCTGAATGCCGCCATCGAGGCCGCCCGCGCCGGAGAATCGGGACGAGGCTTCGCGGTCGTCGCCGAAGAAGTCCGCAGCCTCGCAAGCAAAACCCAGCAATCGACCGCCGAAATTCAAGCCACCATCGAAAAGCTTCAAGCGGAAGCGAAATCCGCGGTTCGGGCAATGGAAGACGGCCGCGACCAAATGCAGGCGACCATAACCGAGGCCGGCAAGGCAGGCGAGGCTCTCGCCCACATCACCGAGATGATCGGCCGGCTCACCGACATGAATGCTCAAGTCGCGAGCGCCGCCGAGCAGCAAACGGCGGTCGTCGGCGATATCAATCGCAACATCGTCGCCATAGGACGCATCTGCAACGTGACCGCCGAGGGCGCCACGCGGTCCGCCCAGGCCGCCCGCGATTTATCGCTGACCGCGGGCTCCATGAACCGAGTCACCGAGTTGTTCAAGGTCTGAATGCGCCCCGGCGAGGCCACTCGACCTGGAAACGGCAGCCGACTGCTTAGATGCACCGGAAAAGTCCGAGCAATCTTGACGCTCCCGGCTTTTGTCCGCTTCGCCTGGGCGATGCCGCCGCCTATCCGACGGCACGGCGGGCGAACCGCCCGGCGGCGTTGCGCCCGGCCATTCACCCCGCCCGCTCCATACTTCGGCACGTCGAGCGGACGTTTATAGGTTCAACACTCACTTCAGGTTTGCCGTCTGGCCGCAGAAAACCCCGGAAAACCGAGGCTTGTTCATGTTCCAGCGAGACGGTTCCATGCGTCCGATGAATTACTTTCCAAGCGTGCACGACTATCTGGAACAGAAATTTCCGGGCATGGACGTCTCGGAGGTCACCCAGCAGGGGACCGTGGCGCGCCTCCTGAAGTGCGCCCCGCCGCTGCCGCAGAACACTCCCGCCATGGATGTCTTGGGCACGTTCATCAAAGATCAGGCACTTTACTCGATCGCCATCGTGGACGAAAACCTCGTCCCCGTGGGGATCATCGACCGCCAGTCCTTGATCGAGATTTTCATCCAGCCCTTTGCCCGCGATCTGCATCACAAGAAAACGATCCGGGAATTCATGGATCCCGATCCCATCGTCATCGACGTACGCACCGGCATCGACGATCTGGCCGGGATTATCGTCGATGCCGGCATGCGCCACATGGTGAACGGGTACATCATTACCCAAAACGGCGTTTACGCCGGCATGGGGACGGGCCGCGACCTGCTTGACGAAATCACCCGAAGAAAACAGGCCCACCTCTGCTACCTCGCCCATTTCGACCAGCTCACGGGGCTTCCCAACCGTTTATTGTTCGAAGACCGCTTGCAGCGGGCGTGCTTGAACGCGCAAAGGAGCGGACGGATGCTCGCGCTGCTATTCATCGATCTCGACCGGTTCAAATTCATCAACGACACATTCGGACATCCCACCGGAGACGAACTCCTTCGCAGCGTGGCCGAACGGCTCGTTTCCAGCATTCGCAAGTGCGATACCGTGGCCCGTTTGAGCGGAGACGAATTCACCGTGGTTCTCGAAAACATCGAGAGCGTGCCGGACGCGGTGCAGGTCGCGCAGAACCTGGCATCCGTATTGAGCAGGCCGTTTTCGATTCGGGAGAACGAATTCCACATCACTTCGAGCATCGGCATCTCGGTCTGTCCCGACCACGATACCGCTCCGGACGGATTGATCCGCAAGGCGGACGCCGCCATGTACCACGCGAAAAAGAACCATCGGGGCCGCTGGCTCGTATACGATGAAACGATGGAGAGCGGCGCTCTCGAACGGTTGACGATCGAATCGGCATTGCGCACCGCGCTCGACCGCCATGAATTCATGCTTCACTACCAGCCCCAGTGCCGCGCGGCGACGGGCGAGATCGTGGGGGCGGAAGTGCTGATCCGCTGGAACCACCCTCAACTGGGTCCGGTCTCTCCCGCCAAATTCATTCCCATCGCCGAGGAAACCGGACTTATCGTTCCGATCGGCGAATGGGTGCTTCGGGAAGCCTGCCGGCAGCACATCGCCTGGAAAAAACTGGGACTCCCCCCGATCCGGATCGCCATCAATATTTCGGCCGTTCAATTCCGCCAGAAAGACTTCCACCAGTTGGTGCAAAAAATCATCCGGAAAACCGGCCTATCGCCCGAATGCCTCGAACTGGAGCTTACCGAAAGCGTGGTCATGAGCGATGCCGCTTCGACAGCCGCTTCGCTGGCTCAGCTTCGGCAATTGGGGATAAGGCTCGCCGTCGACGATTTCGGCACGGGCTATTCGAGTTTGAGTTACTTACGGGAATTCCCCCTGGACCGGCTCAAAATCGACCGGTCGTTCATCCACAATATCGACAAGGTTCCGGCAAATCTCGCCATCGTGCGCGCTATCGTGGCGCTCGGGAAGAACCTCGGGCTAGACATCATCGCGGAAGGCGTGGAGACCGGCACGGAACTGGCCCTGGTCGCGGCGAACGATTGCACCGAAGTACAGGGCTACCATATCTCCAGGCCGATGCCGGCAGACCGCTTTCTCGAATGGTTTCGAAGCCGGCTCGATTGCCGGCAACCCGCCGTGCAATCCCTCGTGGAACCGGCGGCTTAACGGTTCACAAGCGCCCGCAAGCCCCTGACCAGCCGCCGCGTCCCCTCGGCGGCAGTTTCGGGCTCTAGGGCGCCGTAAGCGACTCGCAGGTAACAGCCCTCTTCCAGGCCGAATGCCTTGCCCGGAATGACGGCCACCCGGTGTTCCCGGATCAGCCGTTCCGCGACCGTCATGGAATCGAGCTCGGCATCGAGCTTGAGCAGAAGGTAAAAGGCGCCCTGGGCTTCAGGAATCCGGCAGATATCGGCCACGCTTCGCAACTCGTCCAGAACGATGTCGCGAACCCGGCCGATGGTCTCAAGCTTTTCGCGGCAATAGCCGGAACCCGTTGTTAGCGCGCCGATGGCGGCGAGCTGCGAAATCGAGGGCGCGCAGATGAGGTTGGTGTCCTGCGCCTTCAGCACCGCTTCGTACACATGCTCCGGAATGACCATGTAACCGATGCGCCAGCTCGCGAAACCGTAGGCCTTGGAGAGCGAGAACAGCGAGATGGTGTGGGGCTCCGAATTTTGCTCGGAGGCCGGCGAAAAATGCCTCGCGCCGCCGTAGGTGAAATATTCGTAGGCTTCGTCGCTGATGTGGTAAATCCCGCGTTCCCGGCAAATGGCGTTGACCTCCCGCAAGGACTCCTCCGAATAAACCGCTCCGCTGGGATTGTTCGGCGAGATCGTGACGATCGCCCGCGTTTTCCCGGTAACGGCGGCCCGGATGAGATCGGTCCGAAGCTGATAATTCTCGTCGGTGGGCACGAACACCGGCGTGCAGTCGAGCATGCGGATCGCCATTTCCTGGTTGAAATAATACGGAAGCGGCAGGATCGCTTCGTCGCCCGGATCGGCGATGGCGAACAGGGCGTTGAGGAAGCCCATGTTTCCCCCGGCGGTCACCACGATGCGCCGTCCCGCGCCGACGCTAATGCCGTTTTCCGCCGCCAGCTTGCGCCCGATCAGTTCGAGCAGCCGGGGCATGCCCTGAACCGGACCGTACTTCTGGTTTTCGGGCCTTGCGAAAAAATCCCGAATCGCTTCGCCGGCGGCCGGCGGCGGACCGTAGAACACCACGCCCTGCCCCAGCGAAATCGTTCCGGGATGGCTCCGGATCAGCTCGGCGATAACCGGAATGATGGGCTGTTGCACCGCGCTCATGCGCCGGCTGACTCTCGGTCGATGCATCGTCGCGTCACACTTTCAAAAACATGAATTGTAAGGCGCTTTGCCGCATCGGTTAAAATGCCTTCTTCCTCCGGCGCGGGATGCACAAGCCGGACGCCTCATGATAAAGTTTAGTGAAATACTGGGTTATCGAATGCTTATCGACACTCTGCTGAAGGCGCGCTGGATCATCCCGGTGGAGCCCGACCGTACCGTTCTGGAAAATCACGCGCTCGCCATCGACGGCGGACGGATCGTGGACATTTTGCCGATTTCCGAGGCCGAGCTTAGCTACCAGGCCGCATCGGTGGAGTCGTTCGACCGTCACGCCTTGATCCCCGGCCTCGTCAACGCCCACACCCATGCCGCCATGTCTCTGTTGCGCGGCGTGGCCGACGACCGGCCGTTGATGGAATGGCTGCTCGACCATATCTGGCCGCTGGAACAGAAATGGGTCGGCGAAACCTTCGTGCGCGACGGCACCGACCTGGCGATGGCCGAGATGATCCGGGGAGGCGTCACCTGCTTCAACGACATGTACTTCTTTCCCGAGATCACCGCCCGCCAGGCGGCGCGCTGCGGCATGCGCGCCGTGGCCGGCCTGATCCTGGTCGATTTCCCCAGCGCCTGGGCGAGCGGGCCCGACGATTACCTGTCCAAGGGACTGGCGCTGCGCGAGGAGCTTCGCCATAACCCCTTGATAACCACGGCCTTCGCGCCCCATGCGCCCTACTCCGTCTCGGACGAGCCCTTGCTGAAAGTTCGCACCCTCGCGGCGGAACTGGACCGTCCGATCCACATGCACCTGCACGAGACCCGCGACGAAATCGATCAGAGCCGGCAACGCTACGGCATGCGCCCCATGAAGCGGCTTCAGCAGTTGGATCTCTTGGGCCCATCCTTCGTGGCGGTGCACATGACGCAGCTCACGGATGAGGAAATCGCGCAGTTTGCCGAATCCGGCGGCAGCGTCGTGCATTGCCCCGAATCGAACCTGAAACTCGCGAGCGGTTTTTGCCCGGTCGCCAAGCTCGTCAAGGCCGGCGTCAATGTCGCCATCGGCACGGATGGCGCGGCCAGCAACAACGACCTCGACGTGATGGGCGAAATGCGCGCCGCCGCCTTGCTTGCCAAGGCGGTATCGGGCGATGCCGCCGCGGTTCCGGCCCACGCGGCGTTGCGCATGGCGACCCTCAATGGCGCCAAGGCCCTCGGACTCGAAGCGGAAATCGGCTCGCTGGAAATCGGAAAGTCCGCCGATATCGCGGCCATCCGCCTCGACGAACTTGAAACCCAACCGCTGTACGATCCGATCTCGAACGTCGTCTACGCGGCAGGGCGCCATCAGGTCAGCGACGTTTGGGTGGCGGGACGCCAGCTTTTGAAAAACCGCGAGCTGACGACTCTGAACACCGAAGAGATTTTTCAGAAAGCCGCCGCCTGGCGGGAAAAATTAATCAGCGTACAGGAACGGCCATGACGAGCACCGAAAACGTCCACGAACACGAAATCCGGAAATTCGGCGCCCTGGCCGACCGCTGGTGGGACCCCGGCGGAGAATTCAAAACGCTGCATGCGGTCAATCCCTTGCGCATCCAGTTCATCCGGTCGTTCACGGAGCTCGAGGGCAAACGCGCCCTCGACGTCGGCTGCGGCGGCGGGATACTCAGCGAAGGACTCGCGCGGGCCGGCGCGGCGGTGATCGGCATCGACCTCGCCGAAGAGCTCTTGGAGGTCGCGAAATCCCATGCGGATCAAGCCGGAATCACAGTGGAATACCGGCGGATCGGCGCCGAGGCGCTCGCCGAAGCGGAACCCGCCGCTTTCGACGTCGTGACTTGCATGGAAATGCTGGAGCACGTGCCGGACCCCGCGTCGGTGGTCAGGGCCTGCGCCAAGCTGGTCAAGCCGGGCGGCCGGGTCTTTTTCTCGACGCTGAACCGGAAGCTCAAGGCCTATCTCCTCGCGATCGTCGGCGCGGAATACCTGCTCAACATGATTCCCAAGGGAACCCACGACTACGCGACGTTCATCAAGCCGTCCGAACTCGGCCGCTGGGCGCGGGAGTCGGAACTCGAGCTTCTCGGCATGGACGGCATCGCCTACAACCCCATCACCGGGCAGTTCACCCTGAGCCGCGACCTGGACGTCAATTACCTGGCGGCATTCGAGAAATCCGGGGAATAAACGCATGGCCTTAAATCCGACGATTTCCGCCGTGCTGTTCGATCTCGACGGAACCTTGCTCGACACCGCGCCCGATCTCGTTTTCGCCGCCAACGCCGCGCTCGCCGAGGCCGACCTTCCGCCGCGCTCCGCGGACGAACTCAAGCCCTGCATCTCGGGCGGCGCCGCCGTCATGCTGCGCTGCGCCTTCAACGGCGACTGCGAGCAGGCGCTTTTCGAGCGGGTGCTGCAACGGATGCTGGCGCTTTATCAAGTCCATGTCGCCGATCGCACCCGGTTCTTCGGTGGCGTCGAATCCGTGCTCGGCGAACTCGAACGCCGCGGCATCCCCTGGGGCATCGTCACCAACAAGATGAGCCGGTTCACCGATCCCTTGCTGGCGAAGCTGAACCTGGCCGGTCGTGCCGGATGCGTCGTCAGCGGCGACACTACGGCTGAAAAGAAGCCGCATCCCCTGCCCCTCCTGGAAGCCAGCCGACGCTTGAACCTGACGCCGGATGAGTGCGTTTACGTCGGCGATGCGTCCGGAGACGTGGAAGCCGGCCGGCGTGCCGGCATGACGACCCTGACGGCGCTGTACGGTTATATCGCGGCGGACGATACGCCCCACGATTGGGGCGCCGATGGCCTGCTTGCGACGCCTGGAGATTTACTCCCCTGGCTGGACGGAGCGCTGCCATGAGCGAACCGACGCTGAAAGACCGGATCATTCTCGTCACCGGCGCCGGAGGCGGGCTCGGCTCGGCGGTTTCGAAGACTTGCGCCGCCCAGGGCGCGACGGTCATCCTGCTCGGAAAGACGATTCCCAAGCTGGAAACGGTCTACGACGCGATCATGGCCGCCGGGGGGCCGCAACCGGCGATCTACCCGCTCGATCTGGCCGGCGCCGCCGAGAGCGATTACCGCGAACTCGCCGCCGCCATCGAGCGGGAATTCGGCGCGCTGCACGGTCTCGTGCACTGCGCCGCCGAACTCGGCGCACTGGGACCTGTGGCCGACATTACCGGCGGGCTGTGGCAGCGGCTGCTGCACGTCAATCTCACCGCGCCGTTTCTGTTGACTCGGGAACTCCAGCCGGTAATTGCGAAATTTCCCGGTTCGGGCATCGTTTTCGTCACCGATTCGGTAGCCCGAACCGGAAAAGCGTTCTGGGGCGCTTACGGCGTGGCCAAGATCGGCCTGGAAGGCTTCGGGCGGGTACTCGCGGACGAACTGGAAAGCCGCAAGGTTCGCGTTCACCTGTACTCGCCCGGCCCCATGCAATCCCCACTGCGCCGGCGAGCGTATCCGGCCGAGAACCCGACGGGCCTGCCCCTGCCGGACGTCCATGCGGAGCATATCGCGAGCCTTCTGAGTCCAATCAAAACACCTTCAAGCGCCTATTTCATCAACAAAGCATAAGAGATCTATGTACGGTTACGGTCGCGAAAGCATCGTCCTTCAACGGGATGTCAATGTCGTAAAAATTCCGGACGGCACGCCCGGCTCACTGCCGAAAGGCCATGTGGTTTGTCTGTACCAGTCCTTGGGCGGCAATTTCACCGTGGTCACCGAACTAGGCCTGATGGCGCGCATTGCGGGGAGCGATGCCGATGCTTTGGGGAAAGAACCGCCGATCATGGGCAATCTTGTCAGCGGCACGGATCCCGAATCGGTGGAAAAAAATGTCTGGGCGGTGCTTAGAACCATTTTCGACCCGGAGATACCGGTCAACATCGTCGACCTGGGACTGATCTACCATTGCAAGGTCACCCCCGTCGAAGAGGGCAAGAACGACGTCGACATCGCCATGACCCTGACCGCGCCGGGATGCGGCATGGGCCCCATCCTGCAATACGATGCCGAGGCGGCGGTGAAGAGCCTCCCCGGCGTGAACAAAGTGAACGTCGAGGTGGTATTCGATCCGCCGTGGTCTCGGGACATGATGTCCGACGTGGCGAAGCTTCAGTTAGGGATGATCTAGACCATTCTTCGCTCGCTCGTGCTCGCGTGATCCGTTACGGATGCCCTTAGCCAATGATCGATGCAATCTTCGACTTATCGCCGAATATCCGCTACGTTGCGATCTACAGGGATGGAGCCCTGGAAGCCAAGGCGCGGGCCGATGCGAGAAACGCAAGCAGTTCGGAAAGCGACCGCTACGAGGAACTTCTGGTCAATCCAACGCTGCTGAAGCTGGCGTCACAGAGGGGAAACATCGACTGTGGCGGTCTTCATTACCTGTTGGTGAGGTACGGGAATTTCTTTCAGTTTGTCTTGCCGGCGGATTGGGGACATGTATCCGTTTGCATCGAGCCGGACGCCGATCCGGTTCAAATCGGTCTGCGCGTGAAGGCGCTTCTCGCCGGCCGCCTCGACGTGCCGGGTTGAGGAGCTTACCTCCGCTGCGGAAAGGAGAGTTCGAGCACGACGCAGCCCTCGTCGGTTTTGAACGGACCGTGGATTTCGCCGGGAGGACGGCTGGCGTAATGGCCGGCTTCCAGCCATAGATCGAACGCCTGGTCATAAAGCCGCCCGCTGACGATGAAGACTTCCTCGGGGTAGGCATGGCTTTTCCCGCCGAAGGGCGTCGTGTCCGCCCCCGGAAGAAACCTAGTCAGCCGGGTGTATTCGCCCGTCGTTTCGTCGATGCTCAGGGTGATCTCCTCGGCCATTCCTTCCAGTCCCTTGACCGGCTGCCAGCATCCACGGTTGAGCGGGTCCAACGGATTCCAGTAGGTTGCATTCGATTTGGGCATCCCGATTCCTCGTTACAAGAACAGGCGGCGGGGGTTCTCCAACACCCCCGCCGCCACGGGTCCGGCGTATTTTTTCAGCGCCTTTCGGCCAGGAACTTAACGCGCCGCGCAAAACCCGAACTGCTGCGTCCCGCCAGCCGGCACCGACTTGTTCCATGCGGCGCCCGAGGCCGTGAGGGAGTTGCCGGTTTGGGTATACACCGCGTTCCATAAATCGGTGACTCGTCCCTCGATGCTCAGGCTGACCTGCCAGTTCTGGGCCGTGGCGCCCGAATTTACGACGTCCACATGCGCACAGTAGCCGGTATTCCAATCCGTGTCGACGGTGAGTACGGCCTGAACGCTGCCGGATGCGGGCTCGGCCTCGTCGGCATCGTCCGCCGCGGCGCAGCCCGGATCGAAGGGCCAATCGACCTGGCCGTCGCCGTCATTGTCGGTTCCGTCGCTGCACGCCGCCTGGGCAATGGGGCGCTCGGCGCAGAAGCCGAAATCGGCCGAGGCGCCGCCGGCGAGAACCTTGTTCCATTCCTCGCCGGTCGCCGTCACCAGGTTGCCGCTCTGGGTGTAGAGCGCATTCCAGAAGCTTCCGATCGTGCCCTCGACGGCGAAGGTGGTCTTCCATTCCAGCAGGTCGGCGGTTTCGTTGGTTACCCGCACGTCGGCGCAGTAGCCGCTGCCCCAGTCGGATGCGACGGTGACCTGGGCCGGCAGTTCGGTGGGCGCGGGCGGATTGTATTCGTCGCTGTCGTCGGCCGCCGAACAGCCCGGATCGTTCGGGAAATCGACCGATCCGTCCTTGTCGTTGTCGATGCCGTCGGAGCAGGCGGGCAAAGGCTGGGTTTCGGTGTTGTCGGCAACCGATGAGCAACCGGGGTCGGCGGGATAATCGATCAGGTTGTCGCCGTCGTTGTCGATGCCATCGCCGCAGGCGGCGGCGGGGCGGTTCGCCAGCGGCAGGGGGCCATTGGCGTAATAGGCGCCGATCCCGTGGCGCAGGAAGCCGCCGTCGTCGTCGGCATTGAGCGCCGGCAGATCGTTGAGGTGATCGGTATGGTTGAAGGCGCGGTTGTCGATGGGATCCGGGTTGGTCACCCCGTCATTGCGGGCGTCGAAGTACTTGGTCTGGTCGTCCTGCCCCGCGCCGAACAGGAAGGCGACCACGCCGGCGTCGCGAAATTGCGCCAGTCGCGCGGTATCGCCGGATTCCACCACGGGTTGCAGAAAATACTCGGCGCGGTTGTCCTGGTAATGCCCGACGGTATTGTCGCCGCTGCGGTACAGGGTATTGCCGATAGGGATCTGCCATAGGATCACGTCCTGGTTGAGTTCCGTTGACAGGCGGGACACGAATCTCCGGTAGCGGTCGAAATCCTCGGGCTTCCACCAGCGTTCGGGGGAACCCTGCTTCTGATAGTAGCCGGAATCCCGGTCCGAGAATTCGGCGAACATCACGTCGAAGGTCGCGCCGAGAGCACGGTAGAAATTGGCGGTGGCAAGGCCCAGTTGGTCCGGATCTCCCTGGTTGAGAATCAAGTCGGTACGGGTGGCCCAGGCGGAAACGTGCCAGCCCAGGATCACGTTGGGAGCGTATTGATCCCGGAGAGCCACCATCAGCTTGGCGAAGCCGCGGGCGTTATTCTCGTAATTCGCCGCCTGTGGCAGGCCGGAGGACGCCACGGCCACCGGCGTTTTCGCCGGATCGGGGTCGTTCCACTGGTAGTAGCCGAAGAGGTCTGGCTCCAGGTGAACGATGACCGGATCGCCGAAAGCGGCGATGCGCTGGAGCAGGAAGATCCAGTTCTCGAAGTAGGCCTTCATGGTGGCGGGCACCTGAAGGTTCCGGAACGGCGGGTCTTCATAGGTGTAGGGTGCGGCGTGGACAATCTCGTAATAGGTCACCACCGGCACCAGTCCCGCATCACGGCTTTCCTTCAGCCACAGGTCGGCGAAAGCGCCATCGGGAGAATTCCAGTGACGCCAGTCGTTCGCTCCGAGTCCGCCGGAAAAGTACTGATAGCGGTAGCCCACCGGCATGCCGGCGAGGCGGTCGATCCCTCCGATGGGATTGTTGCCGACGCCGAAAGACAATATGTTCGGGGTGTTGCCGGCCAGCGGCAGCGCCAGGGCAGCCGATGCGGACATGGATAACGACAGGGCCAGCAAGGCGGCCCGGGTCTTTGGGGAATGCTTTTTTGTCATTGTTTGATCCTCGTGTTTATCGTCATGCCGGTGCAAGGCGCTTTATCCGCTCCTGTTTCCGTATGTTCCGAGATGTCTCCCAAATGGGCGCGGTAGAAGTACCGGACAACGGAGAATGCTTAGCGGGCCGGCGGGTTACTCCCGCGCGGATAACCGGCTGATGATTCAATATAGTAGAGGTGCCCCGATCGGATTGTCCGAAAACCGTCAGATTTCAGTCAGGTTTTAACCACGATGCGGCGGAGGATGGTTACAGCTTATCGAGCAGCGCCTTGGCTTCCCGCAGATCCGGCGTGTCGAAGCCTTCGGTGAATCCGCCGTAGATGCCGGCCAAAAGGTCCCGCGCCGTTTCGGCCCTGGCCTTGCCGCAACCGGGCTGGCGAGTCCCGCCTGGAGCAACAGCTCCCCCGCAGCCGGTGCGCTTCGGCTTCATGGCGGCAATCGCCGTGGCGCTCCATTCGATTGCACAGCAGGTTCGTTCACCACATCAAATCGTCCGGCACCTTGTAATCCGCGTATTCGTCGTCGGCATCCTGCGGCCGATCGGGCGGGTTGAGCAGGACAACCCGGCTTTCGTCCCGCTGCCGGATTTTCTCGGCCACCTCCGGCGGGACGATTTCGTACCGCGATTCCAGGCTGACGATCGCGAGCCTTCCGGCCGCGAGGCCCTGATGTACCGATTTGGATACATAGAGGGTTTTGACCTTGTTGTCGTGCGCGAACCGGTAGGCGATCTCGTCTTCCCCCGGCGCAACCCGGTTCGCCTCGATCATCTGCTTGATCTGGGCGGCAAGCGCCTTTCTTTCCGCTTCCTTGGCTTTTTCCAGATTGAGCTGGCGGTCGCGCTCGATTTTTGCCGCCTGGGCCTCCTGAGCGGCGCGCTTGTTCTCGTCCTTCGCGGCGGCATTGCCGTGGCGATTCTGCTTTTCCTGTTTTCTCGCCTCCTTGCTGGCCTGCTTGACCTGCTTGTCGTTGACCAACCCCGCCTTTAGAAGCTGATCTCTCAGGGAGTTACTCATGCCGGTGGCTCCAGTTTCGTTCTATGTTCATCGATTGAGTTTATAAATGCCCATGCAATGGCGAAAGGATCAATCCGCGTCCCGCGTCCCCACGGACGGCCAGGCGATCAGCAAAGCCAGCAGGCTGAAACCCGCCGCCGCCGTGTAAACCCAGTGCGGTCCCAGCGCCGTCCAGAAATGTCCGCTATAAAGACTGCCCAGCGCGCCGCCCAGGCCGAAGCTGAGGGCGCTGTAAAGCGCCTGCCCTTTTCCGTGGTGCGGGCCTCGGAAATGACGGTGCACCAGGTGAATGGCGGCCACGTGGGCGGAACCGAAGCTGGCCGCATGGAGCAGTTGGCCCGAAAGCACCGCCGCGAGACTGTCGATGCCCCAGGCGATCAGCAGCCAGCGCACCACGCTGAGGGCGAGGCTTGCCAGAAAAATACGCCGCAGGCTATAGCGCGCCAAGAGTCGGTGCAGGAATGCGAACAGCACGATTTCCGCCAGAACGCCGAGCGCCCACAGCTGGCCGGTCTCGCCGCTGCCGAAGCCGTGATTTTGGAGGTAGACCGAAAAAAAGACGTAATAAGGGCCGTGCGCGAGTTGTTGCAGCATGCACGCCAGAAAGAACGCGATGACGTCGCCCCGCTTCAGGATATTCGCCAGAGAACTCGGTTCCGGGCCGTGAATTTCCGTTGGCCCCCTCGGCACGGTCAGGCTGACCAGCCATAACCCTCCGAACAGCAGCGCGATCAGCTGCGGCAAACATCCGATGGAAAGTGCCCCCTCCAAGGCTTTGCCGATCGACACGACGGCCGCGATGAAGCCTATCGATCCCCAGACCCGCACCCGGCTGTAGCGATAAGTGTCGTGGTGCAGATGATTGAGCGTGACGGTTTCGAAAAGCGGCAGCGTGGCGTTCCAGAAGAAACTGAAGACCAGCATGACGAGAGCGAACCCCCCGAATCCCTTCAGTCCGAAAACCGGGCTGAAAGCAGCGAGGGTGAAAAATCCGGCGAGCCGGACGAGAGACAGGGTCCGGCCCGTTCGATCGGCCAGCCACCCGAAGAGGTTCGGCGCGACGACTCTGGTCGCGGCAGTAATGGCAATCAACTGGCCGATCTCGGCCGCCGAGAATCCTCTGTCCTGGAGATAAAGCGCCCAATAAGGCAGAAAGGCGCCCAAGGCCGAGAAATGGAAAAAGTAAAAGCCGGACAGCCGGCCGTAAGGCACTTTACGCGCCGCGAGCATAGCAGGCGGAAGAGGGTTGGAACGACTACGGAGCCGCGGGCGGAATCGGTGGCAGCTCGGTCTTCACGTCCGGATTCTGGGCGCGATGGCGCAAGCAATGGTCCATCAGCACCAGGGCCGTCATCGCTTCCGCGATGGGCGTGGCGCGGATGCCGACGCAGGGGTCGTGCCGGCCCGTGGTGACCACTTCGGCGGGCTCGCCCCGGACGTTCACCGAACGGCCCGGCAGGCGCAAGCTGGAAGTCGGCTTCAGCGCGATGCCGGCGACGATGTCCTGCCCCGAGGAAATGCCGCCCAGTATGCCGCCGGCGTGATTGCTCAAGAAACCATCAGGGCTCATCTCGTCGCGGAATTCGGTGCCTTTCGCCTCGACGCAGGCGAAGCCGTCGCCGATTTCGACCGCCTTGACCGCGTTGATGCTCATCAGGGCATAGGCCAACTCGGCATCCAGGCGGTCGAAAATCGGTTCGCCCCAGCCCGGCGGCACGCCGGTCGCGACGACGTTGATACGCGCGCCGATCGATTCCCCCTCCTTGCGCAGGGCGTCCATGTAGGCTTCCAGTTCCGCGACCCGGTCGGGATCGGGACAGAAGAACGGGTTATTGTCCACTTCATCCCAAATCAGCCGATCGATCTTGATCGGACCGAGCTGAGCCAGATAAGCGCGGACCGTCACGCCGACCCGCTCTTTCAGATATTTCTTGGCGATGGCTCCGGCGGCCACCCGCATGGCGGTTTCACGGGCGGAGGAGCGCCCGCCGCCGCGGTAATCGCGGAAGCCGTATTTCATGTGATAGGTGTAATCGGCATGCCCCGGCCGGAAGCGGTCGGCGATGGTGGAGTAATCCTTGGAGCGCTGATCCACGTTCTCGATCAAGAGACCGATGGGGGTGCCCGTGGTGCGGCCTTCGAACACGCCGGACAGAATCTTCACTTCGTCCGGCTCGCGGCGCTGCGTGGTATGCCGGGATTTTCCCGGACGCCGCCGTTCCAGTTCCCCCTGGATATCGGCCTCGGACAGTTCCAGGCCAGGAGGGCATCCGTCCACGATGCAGCCGATCGCGGGGCCGTGGCTCTCGCCGAACGAGGTGACGGTGAATAATTTTCCGATGGTGTTTCCAGACATGGCGCTCGAGGGTTATCGATCAAAGGGGCGCGGGCTGTCGCGCGGATTGGCCGGCCATTATCGCACGGCTGGGCGCGCGGCGGACAACCCCTTCGAATCGCCGCTCCGCTCCCTATGCGCTTTAGGCTTTTCGATCCTGATTTTTTCGGACTCCCGCCGCTTGCCAAATGAAATATATTACGCGGCAGAGAGTCTGAACGATCACGGAGGTACGAATAATGACCATCGGTGCATCGAATGTGCGGAACGACAAATCCCTCTCCTATCTCCTCTATCTGTATCTGTGGCCGCTCTGGATTTTCGAGAATGTGAATGTAGGCTCGTTGCTCGAGCGCGCCGCGGCGTATCGCCGGAACCGGTCCAGACGGGTCTATCTTCCGGGTTACACGGCAAAGTGGACGGTCATTTTCGCGATGCTCATGGCCGTGCTATGCGCCCTGGAAAGCATGGGAAACGCCCATGCCTCATGGAAATTCTCTTTCACCCTGCTCGCATGCGGAGCCGGCATACTGGCCATCCTGGCATTCGTGGTGGTTGTGATGACTATCGCCATCTATCTGTTATTGACCCGCTGGAAGTATTGAGAGCGCCTCCCGGCACGGCGGCGGGCCGGTCGCGTCGATTTTGTGGCGACGTGAAGCGTGCTTTCCCGTTTTAAGGATGGAATGGTTTGGACCGGGCCGCCGGCCGATTTTGCCTCTGACCGGCAAGGACCGCGCCGATGCCGGCCCAAGGGACAAGCTTGAATGCAACCGGACCGGACATCCTTGTCCTCTCGCGACGCGAATCCGCCCTTCGCTCTCCATCGCGCTATCCAGTTACCGTCTATCGCTAGACCAGTGGGGTGCCGGCCTGTCCCATCCTGGGGGGCGACGCGACACCCCTTATCCGTGCTCGAATGCCGCTTCCCTACTGCCCTTTCGAGTGTGGTTCATTTAAACGCCGGACGGCGCCCGAAAAAAATACGTGCGACCTCGTAGGTATATCTCCGCACATCGTGCCGGCAAGGAACATCATCGAATCAAGATTTCGTGACTCACATCAAATCCGCTTCGATGCCGGTGGTGATATTGTTGAGTCCGAGCCCGGATCAAGGGCATCGACCGGCCGTATCCGGTCGATGCCCCGAATGCGCCGGCGCGGGAGCTTTCTTTTCGCCGGTATTCCTACGTGAATCGCCGAAACCGTTCCCGAATGACTTTCTTCATGGCCTGCCGATCGACCAGTCGCTAGTTTTCCGAATATGATCTCGAAACGAAGGGGAAAAACGATGGCGCCCAGAAACAATCCCCAGCGCCACCATCCGGAGTTGATTCAACGCCTATTGGACGCCGCCGATTCGATCTATTTCGATCCCGAGGCGGACCGCGCCATGCTGAATCGCTTGCTGGATCTCGTCGAACGACTCCAGCGCAGAAATCCGCAGACGACGCTCCCCCGCCACTATCGGCACGGTTCGCCCCCCGCCGCGGGCCGAAGTTCCGCTTGATCCGCCGATGACCGCGCAATAGGCCGATCGCCCGTATCGGCCTTGCCTGGACAGCCCGCGGCGCAGTCTCCACGACTGTCTGCGGACAAGCCGTCTTCCGCGCGCACGGATGCCGTTCCGAACCTTCGCCGGCTCGCCCTGTCCCATTGTTACGGGCCGCGACTCCGCGGCTATTGATTCTCAACACAAATCCGACGAGAACGGAGAGAACCATGGAAGTTCGAGAGATCATGACTCCAAACCCGGTCTGCTGTACGCCGGATACCCATCTCGAAGCTGTCGCACGGTTGATGGTACGGCACGACTGCGGCGAAATACCGGTAGTCGAAAACGAGGAATCCATGCGGCTGATCGGTGTCATCACCGACCGCGATATCGTCTGCCGCACCCTGGCCCAGGGCAAAAACCCGCAGTCCATGACCGTGCGCGAATGCATGTCGAGCCCGTGCGTCACGGTGACGCCCGAAACTTCGCTGGAAGACTGCTGCCAAGTGATGGAAGAGCATCGGATCCGGCGCGTGCCGGTGGCGGATCGAAACGGGTACTGTTGCGGAATGGTCTCCCAGGCCGACATCGCCCGGCGCGCCTCGACCGAGCAGGCGGCGGAAGTGCTCAAGGAAGTTTCGCAGCCGGCCACGGCCTAGCGCCGTTTCGGCAACAATGCGCGGCGGGCGGTACAGCGCCCCGGCATCGGAGATGAATCCGCTTTAGCCCGGAAACATCCTGGGCGGAGCCGCAGGTCCGGAAGAAACGCCTTTGCCGGGCCGAGGCGCTACGGCGACGAGGCTTAGGTGTTCACGGAGCGGCGTCGCCTCCCGGCTGGCAGTCGGCATTCCGTTCCGCCGTCGGGGATCTGGGATGACGCCCGATGCTTTCACCCCGGAAATGGCCGTTGGGCATTGGACTCGAAAAGCCCGACGAATTCCGCTTGTCCGGGTTTTAATCGCGCCGCCGATCGGATGAACCCGCTACGGCAAAACGGGCGCGCCGATCGCCGTTTCGAGGTTCAAGGAGGACCGACATGCCCAATCGCCGGAAAAGCCCGATCCTTCGTTGGCGCGGAATCCCGGCCGCGCTGCTGCTGTGCATCTGCCAGGCGGCTTTCGCCAAGCGGGTGGATGAGTCGTCCTACCGTTATCCTTACCCGAATCCCTATCTCGCCACGGCCACGGTCGCCATCCTGAAAGACCGCGAGCAGCGGTATGCGTGGGACGACACCCGCCATTTGGATATCGAGCTGATTCCGGGCCGGAACGATGTCTACCTGCTGGAAGGCAAAGGGAAGCTGCGCGTCCGCTACTCGCCGCATCCCGGCCCCGCGCCGCTGATTTTCCTGCTGCCGGGATTCGGCGGTTCCGCCTATTCGGGCACGGCCCGTTACGTCGCACAGTTGCTGACGGACCATGGCTTTCAAGTGCTGTCGCTGCCCTCCCCGTTTCATTGGAATTTCACCCTGGCGGCCAGCCGTTCGGCCTTGCCGGGTCTCACCGAGACGGACAGCGAGGACTTGTACCGCGCCATGCAATCGGCACTGAACATCGTGCGCGAACGATTTCATCCGGAAATCGGCCGAATCGGGCTAATCGGCCTGAGCCACGGCGCGCTGACGGCGGCCTATCTGAGCAAGCTCGACTCGGAGCGGAAGAAAATCGGCTTCGACATCACGCTATTGGTGAATCCCCCCATCGATCTGCTCGAAACCATCCACACGATAGACCGGCTTGCGGACCTGGAAAACCGCTATACGGAAGAGCAGAGATCGAACATCCAGGCCTATGCGATCGGCACCGCCAGCGGCGCCCTCAGCCAGCCCATCGAAGACCCCGGTTATTTCGCGCAATGGGACCAGCGCCTGAAACTGGACGACGAAAAAATACGCTATCTGATCGGATGGATTTTGCGCCAGCCGGTGGGAAGCTCGCTTTATACAAGCTCGCTGGTTCATCCGGCGATGGAAATTCTCCGTACTCCGATCACGTGGGGCTACCGCAGCGCGAGGCTGGAAGAGGCCCGATCCTACGACCTCATGGATTACCTCGAGCGGGTTCTCGTACCGCATCTGGAGCGGACCGGCGACAAGACGCTCAGCTTCGACGAACTGGTGCGAGAGTCCTCCCTGAAAAGCATCGCTTCGGCCCTGCGCGATAATTCCAAGGTTTATCTCATGCACAACGAGGACGATTTTCTGGTGTCGGACGAAGACCTGAGGTTCGCCGAACAGGTCTTCGGCGACCGCGCCACCATTTATCCCCGCGGCGGACATCTCGGCAATCTCTGGTACACGCAAAACCGGCGGGACATTCTGGCGACATTGAAACCGCTGCTAAACAAGCGTTCCGAGACAAGATAGAGCGGAACCGAGACCGCCGTATTCTTGCGCCGCAAACAGCGCCGGCGACGGAAGACTTTCTCTCTTCTTCCGGACCTCCGCTCGCTATACGCCGACGGGATAAGTCTCCACGGGCTCTTCCGGCTCCCTCCGTGCAGCTCGCTCCAAGGGTTCCACGGCCTGGGTCCGGTCGTAGTGGAGCACGACGTCGAATTGCTCGGCGAGATGCGCTTCGAAGTAATGGCTGATGCGTTCGGTTTCGGGAAGATAGATCACGCCGATGGCGCGCTCCAGGCGAGTCCGCGGCATCAATTTCGCGGTTTTTCCGTCGCCGAGGTTCAACAGAAAGTCTCCCAGCCCGGTGCCGTGAAAAAGATCCTCGTAGCTTCCCGGCAGAGCCGACCGAACCCGTTTCAACTCGGCCGGCTCGCCCCACTCCGAAGCCGCCGTCACCGTTCCCTCGTAGGTCGTGAAACCCGACAGAACGGCGTCTTTCCCATGGCGTTCGCGGACCAGTTGCCCGACGTTCAGCTCGCCGTTCCAACCCATTTCGGTGGCGCGCGCGTCGCCGACGTGAGAATTGTGCTCCCAGACGACGATCTTGGCCGGCGATCCTCCACGGCTCAAGTGCCCGCACAGCGCTTCGAGCGTCTCCGCCATGTGCCGGTCGCGCCGGTTCCAGGACGAAATCCGGCCCCGGTACATTTCCCGGTAGTAGGCTTCGGCGTTCTTGACCAGCCGCGCGTTCTGTTCGGCAAAGAAGAATTCGTCTTCCGCCGCACGCGCGCCGGCCCCCTTGTAATCCGCCGCATGACGGCGGAGTTCCACCAGTTGCTGCACGGCCTCGTCTTCGCAGTGTTCAGCCAGATCGAACCGGATCGAAAAGCCATAGGCCTGAGGGTCTCCCCTGAAATTCTCGAAACAGGCGTAGCGGTGCCTGGCTTGCCGTGCGGCCTCGGAATCGACCGATTCAAGGTAGGTCAGAACCGCTTCGATGGACGCGTAAAGACTGTAGAGGTCGAGGCCGTAAAAACCGGCCTTCGCATCCCAAGACCGCGTGTCGTTATACGCGCGGAGCCAATCCACGAAAGCCAGGACATCGGCGTTGCGCCACATCCACTGCGGAAAACGCTCGAAACCCGCGAGCGCATCGGCAGGAGTCGAGCCGCCGTCAAACCCGCGGACATACCGATTGACGCGATAGGCGTCGGGCCAATCGGCTTCCACCGCAACGGCGCTGAAGCCCTTTTCCTCGATCAGCCGCTTGGTGATCCCGGCGCGGGCGCGATAGAACTCGTGGGTGCCATGGGTAGCCTCGCCCAGCAGGACGATGCGGGCGTCACCGACGATGTCCAGAAATGCGTCGAACTCCCGCGGCCCTCCGACCAGCGGGCAGGCCACGTCTCGGATCGCTCGGCTCAGCGGGTTTTGTTTCGGTTCTGCCATCGAAGTCTCCTCGTTCCGATAAACGCCAAACGACCTCGCTCGAACGGCACTTCGCTTAAATCCCGGATTCGATCGACGCGCCCGCCTCGCTGCCTGTCAAGGTTTCAATGCCGTTTGGAGAGGTCTTGCGCCATCTGCAAATGCTGCTGAAGCTTGGGCAGCATCTTGCCGGCCCAGTGCTTCAGGTCTTCATCCTGACCCTGGCTGGCTTCGCGCTCGAATTCGGCGACGACTTTCTTGTGATCCTGGACCATCGCCTTGATGTACTCGCGGTCGAATTCGTCGCCGCTCAGCCCGGACAGGCGGTTCATCAGCTTCTCGTGTTTCTCGTCCAGTTCCTCGGAAAGCTTTTCGCCCTTGCCCGAGGCCAGCCGCATCAATTCCTTGTTCGCCCGGCCATGGTCGTGAATCATGTGCTTCCCGAATTGCTTCACCTCGTCGCGGCTCGCCCGCTCATCGACCAACTGGCTGAGTTTGACCTCTGCCGTCCCACCGAGGGCGGCCTCCATCACGAAATGCCGGTCCTGCTGGCTCAGTGTCTGCTGCTGCTTGGTCATGGCCGTCTCCTTTGGCAAATCATCAAGACATTTAAGGTGCTGACGGTTTTTAAACTCGGCACGCGATACGCCGTCCGGACAGCACCGTTTCGACTTGAGACCCCGCCGCCACGCACTAGTTCGCCCGCGGCCGGCGGTCCATACGTAGAGAGCCCCACGGAATTTCGGCCATTGACGCGAACTCCAAAATTCATAGGCTGCGTTTGGCCCGAAACCGATCGGCGGCTGCGGAAGAAGGATTTTCCTGAACGAATCAATCAACCAATAACTAGAAGAGATCGCTGCCATGAAAATTCTCGCCGTCCATCCCAGTCCCCTGATGTACACCAAGGTCTTCCTACGGCTCGAACCCTTGGGCTTGGAAATGGTGGCGGAATCGGCACGCCGCGCGGGTCACGAGGTCCGCCTGATCGATCTTCAGGTCGAAACCCATGACGATTTCTACCGGATGCTGGAGACTTGGCGGCCGGATGTGGTGGCCTTCGCGCTCAATTACCTGGCCAACGTTCCGGAAACGATCGATCTCGCCAAGGACGCCAAGGACCGCCTGCCGTGGAGCTTCGTCTGCATCGGCGGGCACAGCGCCTCGTTCATCGCCGGGGATTTGCTGGAGCACGGCGAAGGCAGGATCGACTGCGTATTGCGCGGCGAAGGCGAGGCCGGATTCCCGAAGCTGCTGGAGGCGATCGAACACGACCGCGGTTCGGCGCACCGGGTGCCGGGCGCCGTCACGGCCGACGGCGAGGGGCCGCCGCCCGGCTTCGTGGCCGATCTCGACGACGTCAGCCCGGCGCGGGATCTGGTGCGGCACCGCCGGAAATATTTCCTCGGCACCCTCGATCCTTGCGCATCGATCGAATTCACCCGCGGCTGTCCCTGGGACTGCTCCTTTTGCAGCGCCTGGACCTTCTACGGCCGGAGCTACCGCGCCATGAGCCCGGAGAAGATCGTCGAGGACCTGAGCCGAATTCGGGAACCCGGCGTCTTCATCGTCGACGACGTGGCCTTCATCCAGGACAAGCACGGCTTCGAGATCGGCGAAGCCATCGCCCGCCGCGGAATCGAGAAGGAGTATTACCTCGAAACCCGGGGCGACGTGCTGCTCCGCAACAAGGACGTGTTCCGCTTCTGGAAGACGCTGGGCATGCAGTACATGTTTCTCGGCATCGAGGCCATCGACGAGGCCGGCCTTGCCCTCTACCGGAAACGGGTGAGCCTTTCCCGGAATTTCGAGGCGCTGGAATTCGCCCGTTCCTTAGGTGTAACCGTCGCCATCAACATCATCGCCGACCCCGACTGGGACCGCGACCGCTTCGAAACCATCCGAAAGTGGTGCCTCGAAATTCCCGAAATCGTCAACATCAGCGTCAACACGCCCTACCCCGGCACGGAAACCTGGCGCACCGAATCCCGCAGGCTGACCACACGGGACTACCGCCTGTTCGACATCCAGCACGCCGTCCTGCCCACCCGGCTGCCGCTGCCCGAGTTCTACGCCGAGCTAGTGAAAACCCAGCAGGTGCTCAACCTGAAGCACATGGGATGGGAATCCCTCAAGGGCACGGCGGGCATCGTCTTCCGCCGCTTGCTGCGCGGCCAGGCCAACTTTCTGAAGAGCCTCTGGAAATTCAACAGCGTGTTCAACCCGGAACTGCAACTGGCGGACCACCGGCGTCCGGTCGAATACGAAATGTCCCTGCCGCCCGAGCGCGGCGACCGGAAGCTCAAACCGCAAATCCTGTACGTACACGAGATTCGGGAACGCAAGCCGCGCGCTTTGGACGAGGCAACCGAGCGCTTCGTGGACGAAACCCGAATGGGCGCCTGAACGCGCATCGGATTTTCAGGATGCGCTGGGAAGCGAACCGTATCGTTCGAGAATCGCCCCAATGCCTCAGGGCCCGCTCTCCCGAAATTCCACCAAATCCGCCCTCACGGTAATTTTCGGCAGGGAAAACAGGATGAAATAAGGCTGCGTCTGCTCGTACACCACGTTCACCAGGGTTTGCGCCTTGCCGGTCGAGAAGCCGGCTTTTTTGTAGAGCCGCGTGATCGCTTCGGCGTATTGCGGGCTCCTGAACGTGAAAATTCCGAGCAATTTGAATCCGGTGCTGCTACCGACGATATCGGTTTGTATCAGGCTAAAATTCGGCTGCGCCAGTTTCACCTGCGTGCCGGACGCGATCTGCGCCCCGCCTGCGCTGGCGATCGGCGGCAGGCTCAAGGGGAGACCGGTCGCCGCGGGAGGAATCGGACAGCCGGTGAGCAGCAGCAATACCGGGACCAACCGCAGAAACTTCATGAGACACCTTGCCTTTCCGGATTGGCCGGATCGGTCTTGCGCATGGAAATCTCACATGACCGGCCGCAGGTTCGATCGCCTGGGCTGCGGGAACGGCTCCAGCACCTTGCCGGGATTCATGCGGTTCAGCGGGTCCCAGATCGCCTTGAATTCGCGGAACGCCTGAACCAGCGCATCGCCGTACAGCCTGGGCAGAAGGTCGGCTCGCACCGGACCGTCGCCGTGCTCGCCGGACAGCGAACCGTTGTAACGCACCACGAGATCCGCCGCTTCGTCGAGAAAGGCTTTCCAGTGCTCGACGCCTTCGCGCGTGAAGAGATCGAAATCGATACGGCAGTGGATACAGCCCTGGCCGAAATGGCCGTACAAGGAACAGTGATAGCCGTACTTGTCGAGCAGCGCCCGGTAATCCCGAAGATAAGGGCCGACATCCTGCGGATGCACGGCCGCGTCCTCCCAGCTCGGCCATGCCGTGCTCGATCCCGGCACATGGGCGGTCGCGGCGAGCCCGGCCTCGCGGGCTTTCCACATCAGGGTTTCTTCGCGGGGATCGTCCAGCAGCCGCATGGACGGCGCGTCCGGCTTGCCGCGTAGTTCGTCCATGAGCTTGCGCGCCTTGGCGTAGGCCTCTTCCCGCGTCTCGCCCCCGAATTCCAGGATCAGCCAGCCGCGTCCTTCGGGCAGCAAATCCAGTTCCTCGGCCTGCATCTGCCGGGTTTTCATGTACCGGATGAGCAGGTCGTCGATGCCTTCGAGGCCGATGGGTTGCGACGCCATGAGTTCCGCGACATGGTCGCCGGCCCGGTAAATGTCCGGATACCCCAGCACCAGCAGCGTTCGCCCGGTCGGGCTCGGCACCAGACGCAGTTCGGCGTGCAGGACGATGACGCAGGTGCCTTCCGTGCCGACCAGCGCCCGGGCGACGTTAAAGCCGTTCTCGGGCAACAGTTCGTCCAGGTTGTAGCCGGAGACGCGGCGGGGAATCTTTGGAAAGCGCGCCCGAATCAGGTCGGCGTACCTGTCGCGGATGGCCCTGAGACCGGCATAGATTTCCCCGCGCCGGCCGCCGTTCCGGATGATCGTCTCCAACTCGTCCTCGGAGGTCGGACCGACGGTCATGCGCAGCCCGTCGTAAGTCAGGATGTCCAGCGTGTGGACATTGTCGGCGGTGCGGCCGGCCATGGCCGAATGCACGCCGCAGGAATTGTTGCCGATCATGCCGCCCAGCGTGTTGTAATCGTGGGTCGAGGGGTCGGGTCCGAAAGTCAGCCGGTGCTCCTCGGCTTTGTTCCGCAGGGAATCGAGCGCGCAGCCCGGCTCCACCATCGCCCGCCGCCGTTCCGGGTCGATGGCGAGAATGCCGCGGAGGTACTTGGACATGTCGATGATTACGGCGGAGTTGCAGCACTGTCCGGCCAAGCTGGTTCCGCCGCCGCGCGAGGTGATGGGCGCATCGTGCCTGCGGCAGGCGGCGACGGTCTCGACCACGTCGCCGACGCTGCGCGGAATGACCACGCCGATCGGCACCTGCCGGTAATTGGCCGCGTCCGCCGCGTAGAGCGCCCGGCTGCGGAAATCGAACCGGACTTCGCCGCGGATGCGCTTGCGAATGGCGGCGGCCAGGGCCTCCGCCGCCGTAGCGTTCAGATTTGAATGCACCATCGGACCTCCATGTCGGATAGACGTGCAATGTGTTTCCGGAAACGAACTGCCCGCCAGCATTCCTTGCCGCATTCTCCGCGAAGGGAGAGGACATTTCGATCCGTCCGCCTGATGGCGGCATTGATTCTAAACGTTCTCCTTCCCCGGCAAAATAGCCTTGACCAGCCGTATTCAGCGCCCCGCCGGAGATTTTCCGGGAGGATGTGCGAGAAGCGGCTGCACGACCCAACGGCGGCCCTTCGACAAGCTCGGGACAGGCTTGCTCGGTGCTCGAACCGATCGGCCGCTCGCCGTGCCTCTTACACACCCTCTAACGGGCGTTCGGTTCTTCAACTAGGACCCGCGGGAAGCGGAAAAATTGCCGGGCGGCCTTGGCGGCGCCGGTCCGATCCGGGCGGAAATCATTCCGCCCGCCGCGGGGAACAATCGATCGTCGACCGGGTCACTTCGATTAGGCGTAACCTCTGAGCGGGCGGCGAGGCCCGGTTTCACCACGGACGGTGGAGACTTCAGCATGACACCGGAATTGCGTCGGGAGACAGAATTCGACCGGGCGGCTCACCCGCAGACCGGCTGTCCCGTCAACACCCATAACGAATGGGACCCATTGGAAGAAGTGATCGTCGGCCGGCTGGAGGGGGCCACGGTAGCTTCCAATCACATCGCGGTGACCGCCGCCATACCCGGCAAGACCACCCAGTGGCTGGCCAAGATCACCGGCGGCTGGAAATACCCCGGCTTTCTGCTGAGAGAAGCCCAGCGCGAACTGGAAGGCTTCGTGGATCTTCTCGTCGATCTCGGCATTACCGTGCGGCGGCCCGAGCCGATGGATTTTTCGGTCAGCTTCAAGACGCCCTACTGGAAATCCAGGGGTTTTGCCAATACCTGCCCGAGGGACAGCCTGCTCGCGATCGGCGACGAGATCATCGAAGCGCCCATGGCCTGGCGCTGCCGCTATTTCGAAGCCCATTCCTTTCGTCCGCTGCTCAAGGAATATTTCCGCCGCGGCGCCCGCTGGAGCGCCGCGCCCAAGCCGGAACTCCGGGACGACCTGTACGATCCGGACTATCGCCCGCCGGCGGACGGCGAGCCGGTCAAATATGTCATCAACGAGTTCGAACCGGTGTTCGATGCCGCGGATTTCGTCCGTTGCGGCGCCGATCTTTTCGTCACCCGCAGCAACGTCACCAACCGGAGCGGCATCGACTGGCTGCGGCGGCACTTGGGCGGCTCCTACGGCATCCACGAGATCGAAAGCCGCTCCCGATATCCCATGCACATCGACACCACGGTTCTGCCCCTGGCGCCGGGCCGGCTGCTGGTCAATCCGGAATACGTCGACGTCAACCGGCTTCCGGAGATGTTCAAGTCCTGGGATATCCTGATCGCGCCCGAGCCCGATCCGGTGACGGGGAGGCTGCAACGGTTCGTGTCCATGGCCAGCCGGTGGCTGAGCGTCAACGTGCTCTCGATCGACGAAAAACGCGTGATCGTGGAAAAAGACCAGGTGTCGCTGATGCGGCTTCTGGAGCGGCACGGGTTCGAGCCGATTCCCTGCGCGTTCGCGAGCTACGCCCCGTTCGGCGGCTCGTTCCATTGCGCCACGCTGGACATCCGGCGGCGCGGCGAACGGCAGTGCTATTTCTAATAGGGAGCATCGCCGGCATCGCGCTGGTGGACAGCCTGAATCCCACGGCCATCGCCCTGCAACTGCTGCTTCTGAGCACGCCCGGCGCAAGCGCCCGCTCCGCCGCCTTCATTCTCGGCGTCTTCGCCGGCAACTATGCGGGCGGCCTGATTCTGGTTCTCGGGGTCAACCGCTTCTTCGGCGCGCGCCTTCGGGACGTCGCCGCGCTTCACGACGGCATTCAAGCAATCATCGGCGTATTGCTCGTGGTAGCGGGCATTTTCGCGTGCCGGTTCGCATCCCCGAAGAAATCGCGCCGAGCACCGCCGGGACCGTGGCAAAGCTTTCTGATGGGCATTGCGGAGATGGCGCTGGAGCTGCCCACGGCTTTTCCCTATCTGGCGGCCGTCGGCCTCATCGTCCGGGAATCGCCGCCCTTGCCCGCGACGCTCGGCATTCTGCTGATCTACAACATTCTTTTCGTCCTGCCCCTTTGGGTTTTGTTGCTGATCTACAAGCGACTGCCCGGCCGGAAGGCCCCGTGGATGACGAAACTTCGGAAACGGTTCCGCCGCTGGCTGCCCCGGACGCTCCGGATTCTGCTGGTGGGATTCGGAGCTTTTCTCCTGGCCGACGCGGCGTCGAGACTGCCGGCGGACGGCTGACGCGGCAATCCGGCGAATGCCGCGAATCCGTTTGTACGTAATCTCCGCTAGCGACAGACCCGTTGTTTTCGTCTAACGTGAATCGCAAGCCCGCCTCAATCGTATATCGGCCGCTTTGGATGGGAAGCATTAAGCGCGTTGCATCGTTGAGCCTGACCGCGGCAGCGGCGTCGTTGGGATTCGCATCCCCCCTCTTTGGCCAGGCATGGGGAACGAAGCTCCCGCATCGGCCCGGCGCCACCCAGTTGCTGGAGGTGCCCATTTCCGGAAATCCGATTTCCCCCCGCGCGGCACTGGCCATCGAGAATCCTTATGCAGACGATCCGAATGCCGTCGTGCAGGGCCGAAAGCTCTTCGACAGCATGAATTGCAGCGGCTGTCATGCCGCCTTGGGCGGCGGCGGCATGGGACCGCCCCTGAGCGACCGCGAATGGATCTACGGCGGAGAACCCGCCGCGATCTATCTCAGCATCGTGCAAGGCCGGCCCAACGGCATGCCGGCTTGGGGCCGGGCGCTCCCGCCCCAATCGATCTGGCAACTGGTGGCGTACATCCGGACGCTCGGCGAAGCGCCCGCGCCGGCTTCCGGCCCTCGGGAAGAGGCGGCGCGGCCCGTGCCGCATCGCGCGCGCGGTCCTCGGCGATGAAAGGACGAGTCTTCGCATGCCTCGCATTGTTCGCCATCCGCCTGGCCGCCCAAGCCGCCGCACCGCCTCCGGCGCTGCTCGAACAACTGGGGTATGAGGTTTTCATCGAGCGTTGCGGGATCTGCCATGCCGTACGCGGCATCGAAGCTCACGGCGTCCTGGGGCCCGACCTGACCCATCTGATGAGCCGGCGCTACATCGGGGCGGGCGCGCTCCCGAACACGGCCGGCAACCTCGGAGGCTGGGTCGCGGACGCCCAGGCCCAGAAGCCGGGGTGCTTCATGCCGACCCTGGATTTGTCCGGCCCCGAATTGCAGGCGGTGCTCGCCTATCTGCAAACCCTGCGCTGAAGGAGAGGCCGCATGAGTCGATCGATGCTGCGTTTGCTGATGTCCGTTGCCTGCTCGGGATGGCTGGCGAATGCCCGCGGTTCGGACGAAATCGTCCGGGCGTCGCAGGACGACGGCCAATGGGCGATGGCTGCCAAGAATTACGCCAACACCCGCTTCAGCGGCCTGGACCAGATCAATGCCGGCAACGTCAAGCGGCTGCGGGTCGCCTGGGTGTTTTCGACCGGGGTGCTCAACGGCCACGAAGCGGCGCCGCTGGTAATCAAGGACACGATGTACGTCGTCACGCCCTGGCCCAATATTTTGTACGCTCTCGACCTGAAGCAGGCAGGCGCGATCAAGTGGATCTACAGGCCGAATCCCAGCCGCGCCGCGCAGGGCGTGGCCTGCTGCGACGTGGTGAACCGCGGCGCGGCCTACGCCGAGGGGAAGATCTTCTTCAACACGCTGGACAACCACACCGTCGCCGTCGACGCGGCCACCGGCAAGGAAGCGTGGAAAACCAAGCTGGGCGAGATCGCCAGGGGCGAGACCATGACCATGGCCCCCATCGTGGTGAAGAACAAGGTGCTGGTCGGCAACAGCGGCGGCGAAATGGGCGTGCGCGGCTGGATGACGGCGCTCGACACCCGGACCGGCAAGATTCTCTGGCGCGCCTTCAGCACGGGGCCGGACACGGACGTGCTGATCGGCCCCGACTTCAAGCCTCCTTACGTGACCGGCGAAAACCTGGGCGCTACCACCTGGCCGTCCGAGACGGCATGGCGAATCGGCGGCGGGACGGTGTGGGGCTGGATTTCCTACGATCCGAAAGCCGATCTGATCTATTACGGCACTTCCAATGCCGGGCCCTGGAATGCGGTGCAGCGCCCCGGCGACAACAAGTGGACTTCCTCCGTGTTCGCCCGCGATCCCGACACCGGCGCGGCGAAATGGGCCTACCAGTGGAATCCGCACGATCTCTACGACTACGACGGCACCAACGAGAACGTGCTGCTCGACCTGAACATCGGCGGCCAGGACCGCAAGGTGCTGGTGCATCCCGACCGCAACGGCTACATGTACGTGATGGACCGTCTGAGCGGCGAAATCGTTTCCGCCGAGCCGTTCACCTATACCAACACGGTCAAGCGCGTCGACCTGAAGACCGGCCAGCCCGAACTGGCTCTGGAAAAGAGTCCGCAAGTCGGCAGGTTCGTGAACGACATCTGCCCGGCCCCGCCCGGCGGCAAGGACTGGCAGCCCATGGCCTACTCGCCGCGCACGGGTCTCCTCTACGTGCCCCACAACAATCTCTGCTTCGACATGAAGACCGTCGAGGTGGGCTATATCGCGGGCACGCCCTACGTGGGCGCCGAAGTCGCGATGAAAGCGGGGCCGGGCGGCAACCGCGGCTTTTTTACCGCCTGGGACCCGGTCAGCAACAAAAAGGTGTGGGCCATCAAGGAGCCCTTTCCGGCCTGGAGCGGCGCGCTGGTCACGGCGGGCGACGTCGCCTTTTACGGAACGATGGACCGTTGGTTCAAGGCGGTCGACGCCAAGACCGGCCAGGAGCTGTGGAAATTCCGGACCGGCTCCGGCGTGATCGGCCAGCCCATCACCTACCGCGGACCCGACGGCAAGCAATACGTGGCGGTGCTGGCCGGGGTCGGCGGCTGGTCCGGCGCCGTGGTATCCGGACAACTGGATACGAAGATCCCCTACGGCGCCCTGGGTTTCGTGGGAGCGATGGAGGATTTGCCGAAGGTCACGGGCGAAGGCGGCACCTTGTACGTCTTCGCGCTGCCGGACGAACCGTCGTGAGAACCGGACAGCCCGAACTTTCGGACGGAAATCCCGACTAATTCATAAGTCATTAAAAATAAAGCCATCTTGAGCATGGAATATCCGAACCGGCATCCGGCGCTTGCAGCCGCGATGGCCATGATCTCGGTGCTGCTGACCTCCTGCCGCGACGCGGCGGACGTCAGACCCGCATCTCCTCCGGAATACGCGCGGCTAAGCCCGGTCGAGCAATCGGCGGCATCCGACATCGCTCCCGTCCGCATCGATGCCCGGCCGGAATCGTGGCCGGGGACCAAAGCCGTCGAGTTCAAGATCACCCCCGTTCACGTGAGAATCGAAAACCGCGGCGAAAGCCCGCTGCTGATTCGCTACAGCGACTTCAAGGTGCTTACGCCAACCGGGAGAGAGTTTTCCGCCTTGCCGGTCTTTCCGATCGAGGCGAAAACCCGCGGACCGGTCGTTCCCGGCGCGCTGCCGATGCTGACGACCGTGGCCTATCCGCCGATCGCCGATCCCCTGTTCAACTACCGGGATTTCCGTGCGGCTCCCTATCTCAAGCCGGTCTATCCCACCGTCCCGGTCCATGAAGGTTCTTTTCCTTACGATCAGACCTATAGCGAGCGCCGCGCGAGCGACTGGCAACGGTCCGACCTGCCCGACCTCGAAATGATCCGGCGAGCCCTGCCCGAAGGCGTGCTGAACCCTGGGGGCTGGGTAGCCGGCTGGCTTTATTTTCAAAAATTCGAGCCTCTGCCCTCGGGGACGCTCGTGGCTAGCCTGACCGAGGCGTCCGGACGAACGCTGGCACCGGTTCGAATCCCGATTCGGGCGCGCTGAAAAAGCCGTCGCTTCGCGATCTTTCCATTCCCGTTTCGGTCAAAACGGAAGAGTATCCGCGTTGTTTCAAGGCGTAGACCGGATGCCTCGATGCCGATACGGAAAGCCGGCTTTACCGCCCGCGAAGGAGGCGCAATGATTCATCCCATCCAATCCCTGCCGCTTTTGGCCGCGATTGCCGCGGTCCTGACCCACGGCGCCTGGAACACCGCCGTTGCCGCGCCTTCGGAGCATCCCCGCCTGGCCAGCACCGGCACGGTTATCGACGATACCGTGATTACCACCAAGATCAAGGCGGCTTACGTGCGGGACCCGGTCGTGGGCGCGCTCGATATCCACGTCGACACGATCAAGGGCGTCGTCTATCTCAGCGGATTGGCCGATAGCGAGGCGGAAAGGGAACGCGCCGCGACACTGGCCAGGAGCGTCGAAGGCGTCGTGGAGGTCAGGAACAACATCCAGTTGAAGACGCCGCCGGCTAACCCGTGAGCCTTGCCGGAACAGCGCGCTTCCGATCGGACGGCGTTTGGCCCGGATGTCGGCCATCGCCTTTCGCCGGGATACCGGGCTGGCTCGGATAAGCTAACCGCTCAAGCCTTTAACAGGAGGTTTTGCCATGACGGTCACGTTCACGGACGTTTTCAAAATCATTTTCGCCATTCTTCTCCCGCCGCTGGGCGTCTTCATGGAAGTCGGCCTTGCCGGCGCCTTTTGGCTGAACATTCTGCTGACGATGCTGGGATTTGTCCCAGGCATCGTCCACGCCCTGTACATCATTCTGACCCGCCGGTAGGAAGCGGCCGGCCGCTCCTCCTTGTTCGCCCGATGCCGCCCGATCTACCGCTTACCCGGCGCGCAACTGAGCGGGCGTTTTCCCGTCGCCCGATTTGACGCCCGGCAGCCCCGACTCGGCGGCCTGGGACAGGGACTGCACGTACAAGGACCGGGTGGGCAACGCGAACTGGAGACCTTCGTCCTGGAACGACTCGAAGATCAGCAGATTGATCGCCTGCTGCACGTTCATGTACTCGTTGTAGTCGGCGCTCAGAACGTAGTAGACGACTTCGAACAGCAGGGCGAAATCGCCGTAGGCCTTGAAGTGGGCGCGTTCGAAACGGACGTTGGCTTGGGATTCGACGGCATTCCGCAAGAGCCCAGGAACCTTGACCAGTTTTTCGTACGGGGTGTGGTAGACGAGTCCGATTTGAAACGCCGCGCGCCGTTCCTTCATGCGCTTGAAGTTGCGGATCCGGGTATTCAAGAGATCGCTGTTCGCGCAGATGATCTGCTCGCCGTCGAGACTGCGGATGCGGGTGGTTTTGATGCCGATGTGCTCCACCGTGCCCATGAGCTGGTCGAAAACGATGAAATCGCCCGCGACGAAGGGCTTGTCGAAGGCGATGGACAGCGAGGATAAAAGATCCCCGAGTATCCGTTGCAGCGCCAGCGCGACCGCGACGCCGCCGATTCCGAGCCCCGCCGCCAGCGCCGTGATATCGATGCCGAAGTTCTGGAGGGCGAGGAGCAGCGCCAGCGACCAGACCGCCAGCTGGCTCAGCGAATTGAAAATCGACAGCGCCCCCAGGCTGGTTTCGTCGCCCTTCGTTTTTCGGCCCAGGTAATCGAAGACCCAGACGCGGAGAAAATAGCTGACCCAGGTGGAAACCTGGAAGATCAGCGCGACGAGGGTCAGCCGCCGGACAATGCCGCCGACCGCCGGTTCCAGGTGCAGCAGCAGCGCCGATGCGAATACCGAGATCATGAACAGAAAGAACGTCCGGGTTTGCCGGACGCCGGCAAAGAACTCTCCGACCAGGACGTTGTGCCGGCGTTCGAGATAGCGCTGCAAGGCGGCGATGAGAAAATTCCGGACGAAAACCAATAAGCTGAAGAGCCCGGATACCGATACGATGGCCAATACCCAGTCGCGCACCCGGTTGCCGTTCAATTCCGTGTCCAGGACGAGTTCCGCCAACTCGCGCCAACTCCTGTTCTCGGTGCGGTCGTTGACCGATTCGACAGTTTTCTGGAGCAGCCGGCGGGTCTTTTCGAAATAAGCGTCCCGCTCCCGCAGATGATCGATCAGCGACTCCACCGAGTGGCGCTGCTGCTCGATCCAGCGGGCGGAATTGCCGTCGTCGCGCTCCGCATTGGAAAGCTTGTTCTCGATCGCGATCAATTGGCCTTTCCAATCCTGAAGCAAGAGCGCCAGGGAGCGTTCGTCCTGTTCGAGCGCGGTCAGGGCGTCGGCGGCTTCGTTCTTCCACTTCACCCATTCCGCCGGGTTGCCGACCCCGTTCATGACGGCATGGCGCCGCCGCCAGGCCGTTTCCCACGCCGCCAGCAACTCGGCCCGCCGATTCAGGCCGGAAATCCTCGCGTCCACGGCTTCCTTGGCCAACCGCCGCGCTTCGACCTCTTCCGACAGCTCTCCGAGCTTGTCCGGGGGCGCGTTCGCCATGCGCTGCCTCGCCTCGTGCAGCCGGCTTTCGTTGGCGATCTCCTGGCCATCCAGTTTCCTCAAGTCGCGCTTCAGTTCGAGTTCCTCCTTCTCGATCTGCTGCAAGCGATCCGCGAGTTCCGCCTCGGTGAACCGCACGCGGCCGCTCAAGAGGCCCAGCCGGCGCTCGAGCAGGTTCGCCGACGCTTCGGCGACGGCCAATTTTCGCCGCTCCTTTTCCAGCTCCAGTTCCCGAAGCCGGACCGTTTCCTCCGCCAGTTCGAGTTCCCACCGTGCCGGATGCAAGCCGGCGGAATCAGGCTCCGCGGCATTCGGCCCCTTTTGCTTCGCCGCCAGTTCCGTCCGGGCCTGATCCAACTGCGAAAGCGCCCCATCGACTGCCGCCCGCTGAGCGGAGAGGCGCGCCGTCTGCGCGCCCAGCTCGGCCTCGGCCGTGTCCAGTTCACTCACCGGGACCGGATCGTCGGACGCTTCCAGGGTTTCCGCCGCTTCACGGTATTTCCGCTCCTCGACGCCGAGCGTATCGATGTCCTGCCGCGCCGCAAGCTGACGCTCGAAGATCGAATCGAGCTGCCTCAGGGTCTCCAACCGCCGGTTCAGGACTGCCGTTTTGTCCGGATCGGCGCCGGCATTCAAATCCTTTTCGACCGACTCGATGGCGGCCGACACTTCTTGCCGTCCCGCCTTGATGCGGTCGATGCGCTCCTTCGAGGCTTCTTCCGGCGAAAATGCCCGCTTCGCCGCCTCGGCCTCCGCCGGCGGACGCTGAACCGGCTCCTGGGCCGTGGCGGCATGGACGGCCAGCCAGAAAACAAGCATCCCCAAGGAAAACCGGATTGCGGATCGACGCTGGGATCTTTTCGAAAGCCCCATCGAATACCCCCCTTTTTCAGAGCGTTTATGGCTTGCCGTTGCGTCCGCGACGGCGGACGCCGAAGGTCTCAAAATATTTTTTCGGATCGGATGCAATACCTTGTCCAATCTCGGATGGCCCATCGTTTAACGGACGATGTCTCGGGGAAGCGGGTTTAACCCGCGAGCGAACGCCGCCACCGGCCTTCGTCAGCAACCGGCATCCTCGGCGTCCTCGGTGAGAAACCGCAACCCCGCTTCGATGCATTCCGCATCGGGAATCGGTTTCGGCTTGACGCGGGAGATGTCCAGCATGCCGGCCACGCGCTGAAGGCTGGACAGGATCAGGGTCTGCTCCCAGGAATCCAGGCGCCGGAATGCGGCCAGAAAGCTGACGTGCAGCAGCGAAGGCGCGTGCCGGAGGGCGTCCCGGCCGGATTCGGTGATGGTGATGGTCAGGCGCCGCTTGTCTTCCGGGCTGCGTTCGCGCCGAATCCGGCCTTTCAGTTCGAGACGGTCCAGGACTGTGGTCACCGTTCCTTGACTCAGGTTGACCGCCCGGCTGAGCAGATTGGCCGTCATTGCCCCCTGTTTTTCCAGGGCGCGCAGCACCATCAACTGCGAACCGGTCAGCCCCGCCTTCTGCAATTGCTTGGATTGCAAGTCGAGGGCGCGGACGATGCGCCGCAGTTCCACCAATACCTGCTCGTGAATTTCCATACGGTAATCGATTTTTCGATGTTGAATCAGACCCGGGATCGAGAATAACGCATGGCTTCGCCCGAGGTCGACGGTTTGGGCTCTTCCGGCGTACCGGCAGCGAACGCAAAGCCTCGCAAGGGCTCGATCGAATCGTCGCGGCTCGGTTTTTCGGGTATAGGAGCCGCCATCGATCCCGCTTCTTTTTATTTGATATCAAATCATTTACCGGATCATAAGCCCTGTCAATTCCGGCCGTTAGACTCGCCCCACGGGCGTGTCACGAGGGACATCGCCTAGATCCCGAATCAATGAAGTTGACAAACCCCGCAAATCATTTTGAAATCAAATTATAACCAGAAGAATCGGGCGAGCCGACTCGGAGGCCGTGAAAAGACCGTTGCGAGCAGCCCGCCTCCGCGCCGGCACATCGGCAGGAGCGATGAAAAACATCCGGTTTTTCATTCTGCCGGGCGCTTCGCGTCCGAATCCATTCCCCGAGGACGCCGCACGGGACAAGCGCGGCGCGACAAACGCAGGCGCACCGCCCCACTCCGCTTCCGGAGGAAAGGGGCGCGGCCGGATCGCGCCCGCCGAGCACCGCGAGGGCGGAGGCGGGTGGCGCGGCAGGTTTTTTCACAATTTCTCAACGGGGGGGATCGTTCATGAAAGCAGTCATTCTTGCCGGGGGCCAGGGCCTGCGGCTAAGACCCATTACCGAGAACACGCCGAAGCCGATGGTGACGGTACTGGGCAAGCCCATCATGGAACATGTCGTCCGCCATCTCTCCTGGCACGGCTTCACCGATCTGCTGGCGACGCTCCATTACCGCCCCCGCGCCATCCGGGACCATTTCGGCGACGGCGACGACTTCGGGCTGAGTCTGCGCTATACCCTGGAGCACAAGCCGCTGGGAACGGCCGGCTCGGTCAAGCTCGGCACGGGCTTTCTCGACGAGACCTTTCTCGTCGTCGCCGGCGCGGCGCTGACGGATTTCGATCTCGGGGCCTTCTGGACCTTTCACAAGGCCAGGGGCGCAAAAGTCAGCCTGTGCCTCAAACGGATGCCGGACCCCACCGGATTCGGAACCGTCGCGACCGACGAGGACGGCCGCGTGGTCCGTTTGCCGGAAAAATCCGGCCTTGGCGAAGCATGCGGCGACGCCGTCGACACGGGCATCTATCTCATCGAGCCGGAGATCCTGGAGGCGATACCCGACGATACCCCGCACGACTTCGCCAGCGATCTTTTGCCGAGACTCCTGGAACAAGGCGTTTCGCTGCACGCCCACATCGCGGAAGGCTACTGGAACGAAATTGGCGCCCCGGACCGGCTCAAGCAGGCGCACTGGGATTTCCTCGACGGAAAAGTCCGCCTGCCTCTCGGCGGAAACCTCGTCGGCGAACGGGTATGGCTGGGCGACGGCGCGCGCATCGCCAAGGACGCCGAACTCGGCTCGCCCTGCTGGATCGGCGACAACGTGCGCATCCGCTCCGGCGTCAAGATCGGCTCGTATTCGGTGATCGCGCCGGACGTGGAAGTCGACGCGAGGGCTGCCGTAAACCGCAGCATCGTCATGAAAAACTCGTTTGTCGGAGAATCGAGCGATCTCCACAACTGCATCGTCGGGAGCAGCACCGTCGTCGAGGACCGCTGCGAAATCGGCGACGACGCCGTCATCGGCGCCCGCTGCCATCTCGGACGGCGGGTCGTGGTCATGCCCGGCGTTTCGATCTGGCCCGACAAGGAAGTCGACAGCCATACGACGATACGCGAAAACCTGATCCGGGAGCCGCTGCTGCGCCCGGCACTGTTCGGGTCGCGCGGCGTCAGCCGTCTCGCCAATCTCCATTTCACCCCGGAGTACGCGGCGGCGCTGGGCAAGGCATTCGGCAGCTCGATCCGGCGCGGCGAGCGCGTCGCGGTCGCCCGCGACGCGCATCCGTTCTCCCGGCTGATCAAGCGGGCGTTTATTTCCGGCCTTCTGGCAGTGGGCGTCGATGTCGAGGACATGGAAGAAGCCAGCCTGCCGGAAACGCGCTTCATCACCTGCTTCGGCCGCCACTTGAGCGGCGGCGTCCATATCCGCATTTCGGACGAACACCGCAGCGTCGCGGTCATCGAGCTTTTCGACGCCGACGGCCTGCCTCTGCCGCGCAGCGCGCGCCGGAAGATCGAAGCGGTGTTCCACCGGGCCGAGTTTCCCAAGGTATCCGTCGAAAACGTCGGCAACCTGAGCTATCCCGGCCGCGTCAACGAGCGGTACGCGGAGCATCTTCGGCAGCATCTCAACCGAATCGCGATTCAGCCCTGGGTCGATCGCGCGCTCCACTACTGCCGGGAGGGCAATCTGGCGCGGATACTCGCCGATCTGCTCGGCAGCAACGGCGTGCATCACCTCGAAAGCGAGTGCAGGGAAAATTCCGACGTTTCCGCCGCGCCTTACGAACGCATCGCGGAAATCGCCCGGCTCAACCGGAAAATCGCCTTGATCGTCGAGCGGAGCGGCGAGCAACTGACCCTGGTCGACGAACTAGGGACGATACACCGGGCGCAGCGGACGCAGGAACTCCTGACCGCGGCCTTCATCATTGCCGCGCCTCCCGAGGAGCCGGTCTTTCTACCGCCGGATCACCCGAAATTTCTGGCCGAACTCGCCGACGCCAGAGTGCGCCGTCTGGTCGTCACCCACAAGGAGCCGTCCGCCCAGTTGAACGCGGTCAGGAAGGCCATGCAGACCGACGATGCCTGGCTCCACTTCGCCCACTTCTATCTCGGCTACAGCGCCGTCACGGCGGCGCTGCGGCTGCTCGAATTCCTCGGCAGGGAGCGCTTGACGCTGCACGACTTCGAGCGCCAGATCCCGATCAGCCATTACCGGCGGCTGACGCTTCATTGCCCTTGGGATCACGCCGGGCGCGTGATGCGCGAATTGAGCCAGCGCCCGGAAGCGCGGCCGAACGCCGCCCCGGAAGGCGTACGCCTGGACCTCGACGGCGACTGGGTTTACGTTCTGCCGAGCGAGGACGCCCCGCAACTGGAGATCAGCATGGAAGCCGCCAGCACCGCTCAACTGGCGCAACTGGAACAGGAGGTCAGCCACCGCGTGCGCAGCCTGATTCCATGAGCGCCGCCGTTTAAGAGCGTCCGGAAAAAACTTGCCAGGAACCGGAGACCGCGCTTCTCGATGATTATCCTGGAAACGGCAGTTGACCGCTGCACCGGCAAAGCCCGATGAATCCCGAACGTCCTGCGTGGCACGGAGTGGCACGGACCTTACCTTTGGGGTGAAGGCGCTACGCGCCCGATGGCACGGCGGGCGCGTCCAACGGCCGTTTCCAGGATTATTTGACATCAAAATGTTTGCACGAACCGGCCAACCCGTTTTATCGTACGCCCATAAGTAGAACTACTCATTAAAGCACGCTGGCGTACGAGCCTTACGGCAAAGACAAGACGCACCGCTTTATTTTGTTTTGACATCAAAGTAGACATGACCGAAATCACTGTATCACTGAGGCCGGTCCTTTTCGGCGAACTGCTGCTCGATCATTTTCCCGATGGCTCGGTCGTGCTGGGAGGCGCACCGTTGAACGTGGCTTGCCACCTCCGGGGACTGGGCATGCAACCCTTGCTGATAAGCCGGATCGGCGAGGACGAGGACGGACGGCTCGTGCGGGAAGCGCTCCAGCACTGGGATCTGGACGAACTCGGCGTGCAAACCGATCCCGAACGGCCGACCGGGGCCGTGCAAGTGCGGATCGAGAGAGGGGAGCCGGCATTCCGCATCGAACCCGACCGCGCCTACGACTTCATCGAAGCGCACGATGTCCCTCAATTCCCCATGGGCGGGGCCATCCTTTACCACGGCACCTTGGCGGCGAGAAATCCGGTGTCGCATCACGCGCTGGATTATCTGATCAAGCGTCACCGCCCGCCGGTATTCCTGGATGTCAACCTGCGTCCGCCCTGGTGGCGGGCCGACGACCTGCGGGAACTGCTGGAAAGGGCGAACTGGATCAAACTGAACGCGCAGGAATTGGACGTAATCGCCGAGATCTACGGCTTGCCCGGCAAGCGTCCCGAGGAAAGGGCCGAAGCCTTGCTCGCCCGTTGCAACGCGGAGTACGTCGTGGTGACCCAGGGCGAAGCGGGCGCTTTCGCCGTCTGCGCCGACGGAACCGCGGCCCGGGTGCGCCCCGGCGCATCGGTGAACGTCGTGGATACCGTGGGAGCGGGAGATGCGTTCAGCGCCACCCTGCTGGTCGGCTTGATCTGGCGCTGGCCCCTCCAGGACACCCTGGAACGGGCCCAGGAACTGGCCGGCTTCATCTGCGGCGTCAGGGGCGCGGTCAACTGCGATCTGGGCTTTTACCGAAGGCTGAGGGAGGCGTGGAGAATATAGTAGAGGAAAGGGGCGGCGCCGCTTGTCACACGACCTTGGGAAACTCGACCGACTCTCCCAGCACGTCTCTCATATACAGCATCTGCACCAGCACCATGATCGTGACCACCAGCGGCGGGGCGAGCAGGAGCCCGAGAATGCCGAAGCCCGCGCCCATCACGAGCTGAGCGCTCAGCAACAAGGCCGGCGGCAAGGAAACGATCTTTTGCTGAATGAAAGGCGTAATCAGATAGCCCTCCAGTCCCTGGACCACGAAATAGAGGATGGCGATATAAAGCACCGTCGGGCCGCCTTGGGAGAAGCCGACCATCATCGCCGGCACCGCCGCGATGAGCGGCCCGATATTGGGCACGAAATCCAGGGCGGCGGCGACGAGCCCCAGGATGAAGGCGAACGGCACCCCCAGCACCGCCAGGCCGATGCCGGTCAGCAGCCCTACCGCGAGCATGGCGGCGATCCGGCCGATCAGCCACCAGCGGAGGGCATGGCCGATCCGGTTGAACGCTTCCCAGACGCGCCCCCGGCGCTCGTGGGGAAACAGGCGCGCGGCGCCGTCGATATAGGTTTTGGGATCGCCGGCAAAATAAAGCCCCAGCACGATCACGACGAAAAGGCTGCCCAAGGCGCCGAATGCGGTCGAAAAGATCCCGGCGATCTTCGATAGTTGCTGGGGATTGGTCAAGGTGCCGCCGGCCCTGGACAGCGTGTCGATCAGCGCCGGCCCCCAAGGGTACTGCCCGAGCGTGTTCCGCAGGCGGTCCAGCGAGGCCGGCAACTGGCGGAACATCCGGTAAAAGCCGTCGGCGATGGCCGGACCGTACAGCGCCAGGATCAGCACGAACACGGCGAGCAAGGTCAAAACCACCACGGCCAGGGACCCGTTCACGGACAACGGCGTATGCCGGCTGATGAACTCGGCGAGCGTGCGGAGGAACAGGGCCAGGAGGATGCTCGCGAAAATCAGGAAAAGAATCTGCGCCACCTGCCAGACCGCCAAAAGCAGCCCGAAAACCGCCGCCGCCGCAGCCGCGACGATCAGCGTCCGCTTCGTCAGCAATCCGCTGGCGCTCCTTGTCTCGGCGGCTTCCCGATCCATCATCGTTTTCCTTCCCGGCATCCCGGCTCGCCCGGAGATCCGGCCGCGTTTCCAACGGCTGGGTTTCGAATAAAAGGCTTTTTCGGGCGCCCGATATTCTAAGGACCAACCGGAAAACGGATTTATCCCTCTCCGCCGCGTCGGTTAGTCTATGGCATTGTCTAACCGACGATAGCCCAAAGAGGTCCAGGAATTCGCCATGCCCGTGAATCATCGGCTCTCCACCGTACTCAGGCCGTTCCTCGGCACCGCCGGATCGGCCGTTGCCCGCGAGTTTCGAACCCTTGTGCTGGTGTTGCTGACGGCTGCGGGAATCTGGGGGTTCATCGAACTCGCCGACGAGGTTACCGAAGGCCAGACGCGCGCCATCGACACCGCCATCCTGCTGGCGCTGCGGAATCCCGCGGACCCGGCCGATCCCCTCGGCCCGAAGTGGGTCGAGGAACTGTTCCGGGATTTCACCGCCCTGGGCGGCGTCGGCGTGATCGTATTCATCACCCTGGGCGTCGCGGGCTATCTCGCCCTTCTGCGGAAACACCGGGCCTTGCTCCTCTTGGCTGTCGCGGTCGCCGGCGGCCTGCTGATCAACACGGTGCTGAAGCTCGGCTTCGACCGCCCCCGCCCCGGTCTCGTGCCCCATGGCGCCTACGTCTACACCGCAAGCTTTCCCAGCGGCCATGCGATGCTGGCCACCGTCACCTATCTGACGCTGGGCGCCCTGCTCGCCAGAGTGCTGCCCGATCGCCACACCAAGTTTTTCGTGCTGACGATGGCTATCGTGCTCAGCCTGCTGGTCGGCTTCAGCCGAGTTTACCTGGGCGTCCACTGGCCGTCCGATGTGGCCGCCGGCTGGATGGCCGGAGCCGCCTGGGCATTGCTCTGGTGGCTGGTGGCTCGCTGGCTGCAAAGGGAACGGGTCGTGGAGGAAGCGGAGAATGGAAGCTGAATGCTCGTGCCGCAACTTGCGGCCGCTTTCCGTTACCTAGAGCGCGCTATGAACTTTTCTATCTTCGCTGTTAAATCAAGCCCTTGGCTTATTCTTCGGCTGGAGCGAGATTGCTTCAACAGCCTTAATTATCAGTACCTTGGATTGAGTTCATAACAGACTCTAGATCTTTCCATCGCTCTTCATCTCCACGTTTCCCGATCCGGCCCGCGCGCCGGCGATGACGGTATAAAAGGCCGGCACCACGAACAGCGTGAATAGCGTGCCGATGGCCATGCCGGCGCCCAGCACGAAGCCGATGGCGAAGCGGCTTTCGGCGCCGGGCCCGGAAGCGAACCAGAGCGGAATCATGCCAACCAGGGTCGCGATCGTAGTCATCAGGATCGGGCGGAGCCGGATCGCCGCCGCGGTTTCCATCGCCCGGCGCCGGTCCAGCCCCTCGCGCCGCTGAACCTCGTTGGCGAATTCCACCAATAGAATCCCGTGACGGATGATGGAGCCGATCAGGGTCAATAGGCCCACCTGGGTGTAGATGTTGACGGTGACTACTCCCAGCGCCATGAACAGCAGCGCACCGGCCAGCGACATAGGCACGCTCACCAGCATGATGGCGGGGTCGCGGAAGCTTTCGAACTGCGCCGCCAGCACCAGGTAGATCAGGATCACCGCCAGGAAAAAGGCGGTGACCAGTTCCGCGCTTTCCTGCACGTATTGCCGCGACTGTCCTTTCCAGTCGGTGACGTATCCGCCGGGCAGGGTTTCGGCCACGGTCGTCCTCAGGAAGTCCACCGCTTCGCCGAGCGTCACTCCCGGCGCGGGGACCCCGGACAAGGTCGCCGCGTTGAGCTGGTTGAACCGGGCCAGTTCCCGCGGCTGGACCGCTTGCGTCAGGCGGATGACGGTCGAAGCGGGAATCAGAGTGCCGTTCCGGGCGCGAAGATAATAGTCTTCGAGCTGTTCGGGGCGTAGCCGGTAGACGCGTTCCACCTGGGGAATGACCCGATAGCTGCGGTCCCGGATGCTGAAATAATTGACATAACCTTCGCTCAACAGCGTGGCGAGATCGCCGCCCAGTTGCTGCATGTCGATGCCGAGATCGGCCGCTTTGGCGCGGTCGATCTCCACCTGCACCTGGAGCCGGTCGTAATGCAGATCGGTTTCGATGAAGTCGAATTTTCCGCTTTGCCGTGCCCGTTCCAGCACCCGCTGCACGATATCGTAGAGCGCCTCCGTTTCCTCGGTGGTGCCGATGACCCACTGCACCGGCGTTCCGCCGCCCGCGCCCGGCAGCGCGGGTGGCGGAAACACGGCGCTCTGGAGGCCGGCGACGCCGTTCACCCGATCCTGCAATTCGGGCATGATGTCGAATTGGCTCTGCGCCCGTTCCTCCCAGTCCTTCATCGACATGCCGGCGAAAGCCTGATAGGCGCTGCCCACGCCGCCGCCACCCGGCGCTACGCCGTTGATGACGAACGAATGGTCGGTGGCGTCGAAATTCTCGATGACCTCGCCGATTCGCCGGGTCCAGCGTTCCAGGTAGTCGATGGAGACGTTGGGATCGGCGGTGGCCTGCACGATGAGAAAGCCTTGGTCTTCCGTCGGCGCCAGCTCGTCTTCGGCGGCGGTATAGAGGAAATAGCAGGCGACCAGCACGACGCCGCCGAACAGCAGCACCAGCCAGCGCTGCTCCAAAGTGGTGTGGAGGAGGCGTCCGTAACGCTCGGCCACCCATCCGAAGCCTGCGTCCACGCGGCGGTTCAGTCCGCGTTTCCCGGTTTCCCGCCGCAGCAGCTTGGAGCACAGCATGAACGACAAGGTCAGGCCGACGACGCCCGAGATCAGCGTCGCCCCCACCACGGTGAAGGCGAACTCGGTGAAGAGATTCCCGGTGAGCCCGGTCATGAAGCCGATGGGCGCGTACACCGCCACCACCACGATGTTCATGGCGACGATGGGCGCCGCCAGTTCGCGCCCGCTTTCGAGCGCGGCCTCGAACCGGCTCTTGCCCTCCTCCATGTGGCGGTGGACGTTCTCCACGATGACGATGCCGTCGTCGACCACCATGCCGATGGCGAGGATCAGCGCCAAGAGGGTCAGAAGATTGATGGTGAACCCCATCACCAGGATCAGAAACAGCGAACCCACCAGCGAGAGCGGCATGGCCACGGCGGGCACCAGCGCGGCGCGGGCCGATCCCAGGAACAGATAGATGACCCCGGTCACGATGGCCAGCGCCTCGGCCAGGGAAACCAGCACCTCGCGCATCGAGTCGCGGATGAAGTCGGTGCTGTCGTAGACGATGACGCCGCGGATGCCCGCGGGCAATTGCCGCTGAATATCGGGAAAGACTTCCCGCACGCTCGCCGCGACATCCAAGGTATTGGCCGTGGGCGCCGCTTCCACGGCGATGAACACCCCCGGAACCCCGTCGAAATACACCGAGGTGTTGTAGGATTCCGCGCCCAAGGACACATCCGCCACGTCCCGCAACCGGATCAGCGCGCCGTTGTCCTCGCGCACCACCAGCCGTTCGAACTCCTCCACCGAGTGTAAATTGGTCGCGGCATCCAGCGAGATCGAGAGGGTCGCTCCCTTGGTCGATCCCACCGCCGCGATGAAGTTGTTGGCCGCGAGCGCCGCGCGGATGTCGGTCGACGTGACCCGGAACGCCGCCATGCGCTTCGGGTCCAGCCAGATGCGCATGGCGACCGTCTGCCCGCCCAATACCGGCGCCTCCTGAACGCCGATCAGGGTTTCCAGGCGCGGCCGGACGGCGCGGTTGAGATAATCGGTCACCTGGTTGCGTTCCAGCACCTCGCTGTAAAAGGCGATGTACATGGCGGCGGTCGGCTCGCCCGGAGTGACCGTGACGATCGGGTCCTCGCTGCCCGGCGGCAACCGGTTCCGCACCTGGTTGATCTTGGTGATGATCTGGGCGACCGAGGCGTTGGGATCGTAATTGAGCAAGAGCCGCGCCCGGATGGTGCTGGTCCCCTGGACGCTGGTGGATTCGAGATAGTCGATGCCCTCGGCGGTGGCGATGGCCTGTTCCAGGGGCGTGGTGATGAATCCTCTGACGAGCTCCGCGTCGGCGCCGAAATAGGGGGTCGAAATGGTGATGACCGAGGAATAAGTTTCGGGGTACTCGCGGACATTGAGGGTCTGAATCGACCGCAATCCCAGCATCAGGATCACCAGGCTGACCACCGAGGCCAGCACCGGCCGCTTGATGAAGACGTCGGTGAAGGCGCCCATCTAAGGTCCCTTCGGGATGGGGTCGACTTCCGGCAGTACGTCCCGGTCCGAAATGACGACTCGCGCCCCGTCGCTGAGCTTGAGCTGGCCCGCCGTGACCACCCGGTCGCCGGGCGCGACGCCCTTCAGGATTTCGACGCGCAAACCCCGGCGCTCGCCGGTGGTGACAAAAACCCGTTGGACCCGATGGATACGCTGGTCCGGAGCCCGAGCGGAAGAAACCGCCGAATCGTCCGGATTTCCGCTATCGTCGGCACCGCCGGCCGGCAGTGCCGGAGCCGCCCCGCCCCCTTCCCGTATCACGAACACGACGTCGCCGTACGGGCTGTAGTTGATCGCCGTGTTGGGAACTGCCAGCACCCGGCGCTCATCGGGAAGTGTCACGACCACGTCGGTGAACATGCCCGGCCGGAGCAGGCGTTCGTGGTTGGGCAGTGTGCCGCGCACGCTGAAATTATGGGTTTCCGGGTCGACCTTAGGACTCACCGCGCTGATTTCGCCTTCAAAGTCCTGATCGGGATAAGCATCGACCTGCACCCGGATCGGCAGCCCCGGCCCGACCGCGCCGTAATGGCGTCCGGGCAGGGTGAAATCCGCGTAGATCGGCGCGATCGACTGCAAATCGACCACGGCCTGGCCGGGTTCGAGATATTGCCCCAGGTTGACGTAGCGGAGTCCGAGAATCCCGGCGAACGGCGCCTCGATCCGCTTCTTGCCGATCAGGACCCGCTGCTCCCGGACCTGGGCCTCCAAGGCGTCCACGCGGGTGGCCGCCTGCTCCCGCTCGGATTCCGATGCGAAGCGCCGCTGCGTGAGTTCTTGGATTCGCGCCAGATCGCGGCGCACCTGTTCGGCCTCCGCTTCCAGGCGCGCCAGCCGCGCCCGGTCGACATCGGTCTTGAATTGCACCAGGGTTGCGCCCTGCTCCACTTCGGCGCCCGATTCGAACCCGATGGTCTCCACCATGCCCGCCACTTCGGTGGTCACTTGCACCCCGTGCACCGCGACGAGGTTGCCGATGGCATTCAGCTCGGTCCGCCAGATTTCCGCCTCGGCACGGGCCGCCGTTACCGTGACGGGAGGAATCTGCGGCAGCTCCGGCGGCCTCCGTTCGCCGCCGCTCTCCGTCCAGAGCCAGTAACCGGCTCCCGCCAAGACGGCCAAAACCGCGAGACCCGACAAAATCCTCCGCCACCGGATTCCCCTGCCGAACGCGCTTTCCGTTTCATGTGCCGAACGCCGTGCCATTCGCCGGATCAGCGGCGCGGCAGACAAGTCACCCGCAGCGATTTGATGTCTTCAAAAGGCCCTAGCCCGCTTCGCCCCCGACTTTTTTCCAAATCGGGAATCCGTTGTCCGGGTTCGAGAATCAGACTGTGCTCTTCGAAATCCTCGTCATCGAAGGCGGTCACCTGGGCCTGCGGTCCGACTATCGCACTTTCGAGACCGTTCCAGCGGGCACCGAACGGACCTTTCATGGTACGCATCTCGACCGGGCCGATGATATTCAACTGGATGCCGGTGAAGCGATCGCCCGTATAGAACTGCACCCAGCAACCGTCGGAAACCCGCTCGGCGCTGAACGATCCAGGCACGATCAACACCGTCGGCAGGGCACTGGGCGCTCCACTAAACGGCGGGCGGGCTTCGGCGCCGGACACGGGGGGAGGCGCAGCTTCCGGAGGCGTGGTTTCCCGGGCTGCCGCGCTCAAGGCCGCTACGGCCGTCAATACCCCCATCAGGGCGCTGGACCGAAAAAGTTTCCACGGCTGCACGTGACTCTCCCGTCAGAAAATCAGCATTAGAAGTCCAATCACGACGAGTAGGCCGATCAGGAAAATGATGCCGATCGCGCTCCCCAGGAACCGTAAAATGCCGCCCATATCCGTACCTCCGCTGTCATCGTGAAACCGAGTTTCGTCCATACCGAATAAGACATTCTTGCCCGTGTTTCGTCACCGTCGCGGGTTCGGCGGGACCATTGCTCTATGGCCACGAAGAACGCCTTTTCTCCCCGGCGCACGTTCAAATGTCAGGACGCCCTCGTTCTTAGCGCGCCCCCTGACTTCGAAGGCTTGGCGGGGACGGACGGCCGGCGGGGCAACGGCGATGCTCATTACGGTGAGATAAGCACTCCCCTTCGGCGACACTTCGGCGCGCGGCGCCAACTGCCAGATCGGCTTCGGCTCCGCTGGACCGGCCGTGTAAGGTCCCACGTCGAAATTCGGAGCCCGGCAAGCAGTCAAGGCGCCAAGGCAAACCCATAGCATTCCGTTGCGGACCCGCATGGGCATGATCACGGCCATCGAACGGGCCGCAGGGTGACGCGTTCATCCGGAGGCACCGGCAAGGTTCCCGCGCCACGGATACGCAAACGCCGTGAGCTCGGGTTGTCGATCGGCCTCCAGGCGGGCGTCAGGCTCCGATAGCGGGAAAACGGGCCAAGCCATTCTTCGGCGCGGGCCGTGAGACCGGGATCGAGTAAGAGATTATTTCAGGCTGAAGAGATACGCAGCCATGTCCCAGGCATCCCGATTGGTCACACCGAGGTTGGGCATGGCGGAGCCGGGCGATATCCGCTGCGTGTCCTGCAACCACAGGACCAAATCGTCCGGCGTGTTGGGCAGTACGCCGGCAATGTAGATACGATTGGCCCATGAGGTCAAAGGCGGACCCGCCAATCCTTTGGCGCCGACGATGCCGGGAATGACGTGGCAGGCCGTGCAGGCATATTGCTGCAAGGCGATTCGGCCGCGTGCCGGGTCGCCGCCCGTGCCCGGCCAGGGTTCGACGGGCCGGCCGCACGCGTCCAGCAACGCCAGCGCCGCGAAGACGCCGCTCGCTCTTCCGATTTTTTTTATCGATTGCCGGCTTTTCGATCCCATTCCGCGTACTCCCTCGGAGAAAATTCCGGCAGTCGCTCCACGAAAGCCACCACGGCCCATAGATCCCGCTCGCCGAGGCGGTACTGCCAGGCGGGCATGCCGGTCATGCGGATTCCGTTCGCAACCACCCAGTAAACGTATTCGGGCGATTTTTCGCGCGCCGTTTGGGCCAGGTTGTTGGGGAGCGGCAGCATGCCCTGGCCGATGTCGGCGGGCGGCACGCCCGGCGCGCCATGGCACTGCACGCATTTGTCCCGGTAGATGAGGAATCCCCGTTCGGCCAGGAGCGGATTGTCCAGGGGCGGCGCTTCGATGCCGCCGATGCGGACCTCGACCGACCGGTCCAGCGCGAAATCCAGCATTTCGTAGATCGGCCGGGTGTGCTGGTAGATGGCGGCGACGTTATACACGCCGGCGAGCACGACGACGGCCGCCCCCAGCGCGCCGAGACCGCCCGCAAGGACGAGGGTGATGGCGGCATGAATCAGAAACTTTCGGGATGGCGCCATGGTCTCCTGTGAGTATGCCCAAAATTCACGAAAACGGCTCCTGCCGTTGGGCTCGACGATTCGGCCAAGGGAGTGACCGATGATCATTCGGGGCGAAACGCCTTTCGACGTTACAGAAATTTCGACTCTCCTTCTCGCGGTTAGTGCCGGTCTTCGACGCACTCCCGAGGACGCGCCGTGATCGGCCGTTGCCGTTCGGCCTGGCTGCCGGCGGCGCTGCCGGCGCCCACGAACGCCGCCATGCAGTCGTCGCTCGACCCGAATTCGGCGGTCGCCTCCGACATCGCCGCCATTGCCTGGCTGCTGTTCGGCGCCGGCACGATCATCTTCGTGCTGGTCATGGCGCTGACCGCTTATTCCATGTCCGCGCCGGAACGCGCCGGCCCCGTGCTGGGCCACCGCCGGGCGGTCATCATCGGCGGCTTTGCCGTTCCCGTCGTTCTGTTGTCCGCGCTGTTGATCCATACCCTGAAGGTCGCGGGCGACATCGCAACGCCGCCGGAACCGCCGGCGCTGCGCGTCGAAATCGTCGGCGAACAGTTCTGGTGGCGGGTGAATTACCTGACCGATGCGGGCCACGTCGATGTCGCCACCGCCAACGAAATTCACCTTCCGGCCGGCCGCTCGGTGGAGTTCAGGCTGCGTACCGCCGATGTCATTCACAGTTTCTGGATGCCCAACCTGGCCGGGAAAATCGATCTGATTCCCGGCCGCGTCACGACGCTGAGCCTCCGCCCCGACCGGCCGGGCGTGTGGCGCGGACAGTGCGCCGAGTATTGCGGCGCTCAGCACGCCAACATGGCGTTCCTGGTGGTGGTCGAGACGCCGGAGGGTTTCGACGCCTGGCTTGCCGCCCAGCGCCTGCCCGCGCGTCCGCCGGCGGCTTATTCGGGAAACCGGCGATGACGGCATCGGACTTCAAGGCGGCACCGCTCTGGATCAGCGTCGCGGTGTTCGTAGTTTCGGCGGGGGTCGTCTGGATCTCCGGCACCCGGTTGTCGGGGTATGCCGATACGATCGCGGAGCGTACCGGCATCGGCCATGCGTTCACCGGCCTGGTTCTGCTGGGGGTGATCACGTCCCTGCCGGAAGCGGCGGTTACCGTGGTCGCTTCGCTCGGCGGAAATCTGCCTTTGGCGGTGAACAATCTGCTCGGAGGGATCGCTTTCGGATTCGTCATTCTGGCGGTGGCCGATGCGGCTATCGGGCAGGACGCGCTGACATCGGTAGTGCCGGACCCGGTGGTCATGTTGCAGGGCAATTTGTCCATCCTGTTGCTCGCGCTGATCGCCGCCGGCATTACGGCGGGCGACGCCGCCTTGTTCGGGATCGGCGGCTGGTGCTGGAGCGTTCTGGTCCTCTACCTGGCGGCGGTATGGATGACCCGGAAATCCCAGGGGCGCTTTCCGTGGCACCCGAGAGGCCTGGAGCGAACGCCGTCCGGACGTCCTCCGCCGAAAGGGAATAGCGGTCACGGCGGGAACTCGCCGCTTTATCGCGTCCTGATCCGAACGGCAGTGGCGGGGCTCGCGATTCTGACGGCGGGTTTTTTCCTCTCGGAAAGCGGCGACGCCATCGCCGCCAAGACGGCTCTCGGATCGAGCTTCGTCGGCGTCCTGCTGGTCGCGACCGCCACTTCGCTGCCGGAAATCAGCACCGTACTGGCCGCGGTGCGCCTGCACCGTTACGAGATGGCCGTGTCCGATATCTTCGGCACCAACCTGTTCAGCGCGGCGCTGGTGTTTCTGGCGGACGCCGTCCACCGGGGCGGGCCGGCGCTGAACGAGGTGGGACGGTTCGCGGCGGTCGCCACCTTGCTCGGCATCGCGGTGACGACGCTGTACATGGCCGGACTGGTCGAGCGCCGGGACAGAACTCTTTTCCGCATGGGCTACGACTCCCTGGCCGTGCTCGCGACTTATCTCGGCGGGGTATTCCTGCTGTATCGACTGCGCTGAGGAGCAACGAATGGACCGGAACCAGGATTTTCCGAATCCCCTGCCCCGCCCGGACGAGGAACTCCCGCTGCTGAAAAAAATCTGGAAGCCGCCCTCGGGCTGGAGCTTCGTCACGGTCGTTAACAACGAGTACATCGGCATCTTCTACGTCGGCACGGCCTTTCTGTTCTTTGTGCTGGCCGGCGTGCTGGCGCTGCTGATGCGCACCCAGCTCGGAATTCCGAACAACGATCTCCTGGGCCAGGACCAGTACAACCAGATCTTCACGATGCACGGAACCGTCATGATGTTCCTGTTCGCGGTGCCGGCGGTGGAGGCGCTCGGGGTGCTCGTCCTGCCCAACATCCAGGCGGCGCGCGACTTGCCCTTCCCGAGACTGTCGGCCTATGCCTTCTGGGCTTATTTCGTCGGCGGGCTGGTGTTCTTTTGCAGCCTGTTCTTCGACTTGGCGCCCAACGGCGGCTGGTTCATGTATCCGCCGCTGACCAGCTATGGATTCTCGCCCGGCGACAACTCCGATTTCTGGCTGCTCGGCATCGGCTTCATCGAAATCACGGCCATCGCCGCGGCCATCGAAATCGTGGTGGGGGTGCTGCTCAACCGCGCGCCCGGCATGAGCCTGGACAAGATGCCGATCTATTGCTGGGCCATGCTGGTGTTCGCCGGAATGATCATGATCGCCTTTCCGTCGGTGATTCTCTGCACCGCCCTCCTGGAGCTGGAGCGCAGCTTCGAATGGCCGTTCTTCGTCGCCGAGAAAGGCGGAGACCCTCTGCTCTGGCAGCATCTCTTCTGGTTCTTCGGCCATCCGGAGGTCTACATCATCTTCCTGCCGGCGGCGGGAATCGTGTCGATGATCATACCCACCATGGTGCGCAAGCACCTGGTGGGCTACCGGCTGGTGGTGCTGGCCCTGGTCGGCACGGGTTTCCTGAGCTTCGCGCTGTGGGTGCATCACATGTTCGCCGTGGGGCTGCCGCAGATCTCCATGAGCTATTTCTCGGCGGCCAGCATGGCGGTATCGGTCCCGAGCGGCATCCAGGTGTTCGCCTGGATCGCCACCATCGCCGCCGGACGCATGAAGCTCACGGTGCCGATGCTGTTCGTCCTCGGATTTCTGTTCACCTTCGCACTGGGCGGACTGACCGGGGTGATGGTGGCCATCGTGCCGTTCGACTGGCAGGTACACGATACCTATTTCGTGGTGGCGCACCTCCATTACGTGCTGTTCGGCGGCATGGTGTTCCCGCTGTTCGCGGTGTTCTACTACTGGGCGCCCTACGCGAGCGCGAAACCTTTGTCGGAGAAGCTGGGCCGCTGGGCCTTCGGCCTGATATTCGTCGGCTTCAACACGGCCTTCTTCCCGATGCACGTCACCGGGCTCATCGGCATGCCGCGGCGGGTCTACACCTATCCGGCCGGACTGGGTTGGGAATGGCTCAATCTGACTTCGACCCTCGGCGCTTACCTGATCGCCGCCGGCGTCGTGGTGTTCCTGGCCGATCTCGTTCGCAACTTCCGACCGTTCCGGCAGCAAAAGGCCGGCAACGTCTGGGATGCCGGCACCCTGGAATGGCTGCCCGGCGGCGACTACGCCTCGCGCAGCATCCCCATCGTCGAAAGCCGCGAACCGCTTTGGGATCAGCCGGGACTGGCGGAAGACGTCGAGGCGGGCCGCTACTACCTGCCGGGCGCGCCCACCGGCGGGCGCGAGACCATCGTCACCAGCCCGATCGACGCCCGGCCCCTGTATCTCTTGCAGATGCCGGGAGGGAGCTGGTTTCCGGTGCTGGCGGCCTTCGGCACGGCGGCGTTCTTCCTGTTGCTGACCGTGAAGGTGGTGGTTCCCGCGCTGTTCTTCGGCGTGTTCGCCGTCGCCATGATTATCCGCTGGGTATGGGAAACCGATCCCGGCCCCACGCATCCTCCCGTGGACATCGGCGGCGGCATCAGGCTGCCGGTCTACGTGACCGGCCCCATGTCCCATTCCCGGTGGGCCATGATCGTGCTGATCGTGGTCTCGGCCTCCCTGTTCGCCTGCCTGATTTTCTCGTACTACTTCCTGTGGACCGTGTCGCCGGGGTTCTGGCCCAAGGGCGGAGAATCGCTGCCGGAGACGGCTTATCCGTTCGCGGCGGTCGGCCTTTCGGCATTCAGCAGCGCCGCCATCGCCTACGCCAGCCGCGCGTTGAAATCGAACCGGTTCTGGACGGTGCGCCTCGCCCTGCTCTTGGCCGTGCCGCTGCTCGTCGGCGCACTGTTAATGGAATTGCGAGGCCAATGGCTGACGGGCCTTAGGCCGACCGATTCCAGCTATGGCGCGATCGTTTACACCGTCGCCTCGATTCAGGGGTTTTTCGTTGCCGTGGTGGTCATCATGGGCCTTTACACCTTCGCCCGCTCGGTCTACGGCCTCGTAAACCGCGAGCGGCGGGCGACCTTCGACAACACCATGCTGTTCTGGCATTACACGGTGGTCCAGGGCCTGATCGCGCTGGCCGTGGTTCATCTGTCTCCGCGCTTGCTGGGGTGAATCGCCGTGGCCGCCGCACTCCGCTTCGTCACGATTACGCTTCGGATGCTCTCGGGCGTCTTGATCTGGGGCGCCCATTTCGGAATCGTCTATATCTTCACCGCCCTGGCGTGCGCCCGGCGGTTTCAGGATCTAAGCTGGCTCGGAATCGGGATCGTGTCGTGGACGGTCGCCATTGCCTCCATGGCGGCGGTAGCGGGGATCTTGCTCATACTGGTTCCCGCCTGGCGGAATCTTTATCGCCGCAGTCCCCAGTCCGCGACGCCGGCTTTCATCGACTGGATGACCGTTGCCTTTGGCGGTCTGGCGCTGCTGGCGATCGTGTGGGAAGCGTTTCCGGTGATTCTGGTGCCGATATGCTAGGCGACGGGGTCTTCAGCGGAAGTCTAAACCGAGAAGGACGAGCCGCAACCGCATGTGGTCGTCGCATTGGGATTGCGAATCACGAATTGCGATCCGGATAAGTCCTCGGTATAGTCGATTTCGGCACCCGTCAGGTATTGGATACTCATGGCATCGATCAAGACGGTGACGCCGTTTTTCACGATCCGGGTGTCATCCTCGTTGACCGTGTCGTCGAAAGTGAAACCATATTGAAAACCGGAACAGCCGCCGCCGGTAATGTAAACCCGCAGCTTCAATTCGTCGTTGCCTTCATCGGCGATCAACTGGCTCACCTTGGCGGCGGCACTATCAGTAAATTTAATGGGCTCTTCGCTCATGCGGTTCGTAACCTCGATACGCCTATCGAATCTAAGTCCATTATGAATTTTCCGAGAATTTTGGTCAAGAATAAGCCTTGCTTCGCCTAATTCATGAGAAAAAACCTTTTTATTTTCGGTCTTTTGCTGTGCTTGTCGGCTCCGCCGGCCTGGGCGCTACGGTGCGGCACGCAATTGGTGCAGATCGGAGACTACAAGCTCGAGGTGCTGCGGAAATGCGGGGAGCCCATGTTGACGGACTCCCGCGTCGAGTACAGGGCCGTGCGGCTGCGCAACCCCGGCTTGGATTTGGAGCGATATGTGCCGGTCACCATCGATGAATGGGCTTACAACTTCGGTCCGAATCGATTCATGCAACTGCTTCGATTCGAGAATGGCCGGCTGGTGGGCATAGAATCCCTGAGTTACGGCGAGTAACCGGGAAGACGGAAAACGGCGCTCAGCCGTCTCCCATCCGGATGACCTCGAGCTTCACCTGGGCAAGCCCCGACCTTACGAATCCGAGCTCCTTGGCGGCCCGCCGCGAGAGATCGAGTACCCGCCTGTTCGCCGGATCGCCGCGGTCGTTGACGCGCACCTCGATGCTCCGGTTGTTGCTGAGATTGGTCACCCGGAGCCGAGTGCCGAATGGCAGCGACCGATGCATTGCGGTGAATCCGTTCTTGTTGTAAGGCTCGCCGCTGGCGGTTCGCCGGCCCTGAAAACGATCGCTGTAGTACGATGCCGTGCCCTTTTGAGAGCTTGCCAGGCTTTTTGGACTTGCCGTTCTGGCATGACCAACAGTACAGGAAGACGCCAGATAGATCGAAAGAAGGGAGTTAGCAATCAGTCGAAGCTTCCGCATCCTTCACCTCCGTATTGGTTATTAGGAACGATGCGGTTTCATAATAAACGATGCTTCTAAAAAGGCCAAGTTTCCATCGAAATGGTTATATCGATCCTTAGAGCATTTTTCGTTTCCGCCTGGCGGGCTAAATGCCCAAAAATGCCATGTTAAGGTGCCGCTGAACGCGGCGAGCGCCTGATCCTGCGCGTTTCGCCCGGCACCGGGGGCGACCGAAGGCACCTCCGTGTGCCTTGGTCGCCGCACGCTTCACGGCGATGCCGTCCTGCATCGCCGTGAAGTCCGGGGTTCGCCGTCCATGGCGAACCCGCTCGGCGGAACGCGGGTTCACCGGACCCGCGTTTGGTCCGCCTCGCCCCTCGCGTGCCCCTTTGGGCTGTTCCGGTGCCGGGCTCCAATGCTCGGGGCGCTCGAACGGGATTAAGCCGTGTAGCGCCCGCTGGCGCGGACGCTACACCAAATTAGAAAATGCTCTAACAGTCTCCGACACGGCTCACGCACGGGCTTTTTCGCCACGCTCAACCGATGACTTCGATTCCCCCCATGTACGGAAGCAAGGCCTCCGGGATTCGGATCCGCCCGTTTTCATCCTGGTAGTTCTCCATCACCGCAATCAGCGTACGGCCGACGGCAAGCCCCGAACCGTTCAGGGTATGGATCAGCTCGGGCTTGCCCGTTTCCGCATTCCTCCAGCGCGCTTTCAGGCGGCGCGCCTGAAAGTCCCTAAAATTGCTGCACGACGAGATTTCGCGATAGGCATTTTGTCCCGGCAGCCAAACCTCGAGATCGTAGGTCTTGGCCGACGAAAAGCCGGTATCGCCGGCGCACAAAACCATCCTGCGAAACGGCAGCTTCAAGCGCTTGAGGATCTCCTCGGCGTGGGCGGTCAGTTCCTCGTGGGCGCGCGCCGAATCGTCGGGCCGTGTCATCTGCACCAGTTCGACCTTTTCGAACTGATGCTGGCGAATCATGCCGCGCACGTCCTTGCCGTAGGAACCGGCCTCGCTGCGAAAACACGGGGTATGGGCGACGAACTTCAAGGGAAGCGCTTCCGCAGGCACAATTTCGTCGCGCACCAGATTGGTAACCGGCACCTCCGCCGTCGGGATCAGATAGAACGCCGGTTCGCGGTCGAGCTTGAAGAGGTCTTCCTCGAATTTCGGAAGCTGCCCCGTGCCGCGCAAGCTGTCCGCATTCACCATGAACGGCACATAGGTCTCGGTGTAACCGTGCTCTTGGGTATGGACATCGAGCATGAACTGGGTCAGCGCACGCTGCAAGCGGGCAAGGGGACCTTTCAGAGTGACGAACCGCGCCCCCGTAATCTTGACCGCCGCCTCGAAATCGAGACCTTGAAGCCGGGTTCCCAAATCGACATGGTCGGCCGGTTCGAATGCGAATTGCGGCGGCTCGCCCCAGCGATGGATCTCCACGTTGTCCGCGTCGCTCCGGCCATCGGGAACATCCGCATCCAGGATGTTCGGTATGCCGAGCAGCAACTCTTCCAGTTTCGCCTGAATGCCATCCAGTTCGCCTTCCATCCGCTTGAGGTCGTCCCCCAGGTGCTGCATTTCCGCAAGCAGGGGCTGAATATCCTCTCCCCTTGCCTTGGCCTGGCCGACCAGCTTGGAACGCGTGTTGCGTTCGTTCTGCAGCTCCTGCGTGCGGCTCTGTATTTCCTTGCGCCTGTTTTCCAGTTCGCGGAATACTTCGGCGTCCAGTTTGAAGGAACGCCGCGCCAACTGCGCTTCGACCTCATCCAGTTGGGTGCGGAAAAGACGTGGATCTAACATCGGTTGTCCTTGGTGAGAATGGGTGAATCAGGATTAAAAACCATCTGCGGGGCGCCAAACACACGGGAGCCGCCGCGTGCGAAGAGAATGGGGATTGGAACCGGCCGAGCCCTCTTCAGCTCTCTTGGGACCAGCCCGTGGCAGGCCAGCACACCACGTGGACCGGGCCGAAGCGCCCGATCACGCGCTCGACGACCCGCCGGGCGCGTTCCGGCTCCTCGAAGAACTCCACCACCAGCGGCAAATCGAGGGACAGATCGACCAGCGACGCGGGATGCAACTCGCCGCTGTCGCCAAAGCCCAGGATGCCCCGCAATACGGTCAGACCGGAGATTTTCTGGTCGTCGCGCAGAAAGCGGACGAGCTTGTCGAGGATATGCTCCCCTTCCCGAATATAAATACGTACGACAGTCAATTGACGGCTTTTCATACCTGCCTCCCTGCGAGCATGCCCGCCCAGACCGACAATGCAATTCCAACGGCATTCATCGCGAACAAACCCAGCAAGCCGTTGACTTCTATGCGGGTTTTGGAAAAATCGGGAATCAGCGCTATCGTGGATACGATCGTCATCAAGCCCAGCACGACGATCAAGGCGACAGTCCGAAACGGCATGGCGAATATCTGGCGCTGAAAAGCAAGTTCGGCGGAGAATCCCAGGACAAAAGCCAGGATTGCGGCAACCAGCCACCGGATATAGGGAAAATCGTACCCCAGCCAGGGATAAAGCTCACCGGCGAAAAGCCGGCGGCCGAGGAGCAATCCGCCCCAAACCGCCACCAAGCAAAGCATCACGCTCAGTACCGTATTTATGCCGGCCTTCCAAAGGCTTCCCTCTTCGATGAGATAAAAGGTTTCGATGGCAAAGGTCGAAAACGTCGTGTAAGCCCCCAAAAAGCCGACGAGCACGGCGGCGCGATATTCCGCGGCCAGCGGAAAACGCTGCAACATCAACTCCGTCAGAAGCCCCATGAGAAAGGACCCCGAGACGTTCACGAACAATGTCCCGTGCGGAAAGCCCTTTCCCAGAAAGCCATAGACGCCGGTGGCGACCCAGTAGCGCACCAGCGCGCCCGCCGATCCTCCCAAGGCTATGGCGAGCAATTGTCTCACGGGAGATAACCGAACGGCGGCTTCGACCGGGGCCGGCAAACGGCCGGAAACGCGGGTTTATCGAGCATCCGCCAGCGCCCTCATGGCCTGCCGGTCCGGATTCCTTACGATGCCGCGCTCCGTGACGATGCAATCGATCAACTCGGCCGGGGTCACGTCGAACACCGGATTCCAGGCTTTTATGACGCTGCCCGGCCTTGCGAAGTATTCGTTCAGCAACTCGTTCCGATCCCGCTCCTCGACTTTGATTCCTTCCCCGGTCTCTGTCCGCCAATCGATCGTCGACGTCGGCGCGACGACCATGAATTTCACGCCGTGGTGGCGGGCGGCGACCGCCAGGGCATACGTGCCGATCTTGTTGGCGGTGTCGCCGTTTGCGGCAATGCGGTCGGCCCCCACGGCGATCCACTGGACCGCGCCCGTCTTCATCAAATAGGCGGCCGCGGAATCGGCAATCAAGGTGGCGGGAATGCCGTCCTGCTCCAACTCCCAGACGGTGAGCCGGGCGCCCTGCTGCCAGGGGCGGGTTTCGGTCGCGAAGATTTTCGTAACGCCCTGCCGGTAGGCGCTTCGAACCACTCCGAGCGCCGTACCGTAACCGCCGGTGGCCAGGGAACCGGTGTTGCAGTGGGTCAAAACGCCGCCGGCTCCGGCGAGAAGAGACGCTCCCAACTCCCCCATCGTCCGATTGGCCGCTACGTCCTCGTCATGAACGGCACGTGCGGCACGCAACAGATGGGGCTCTGGATTGCCTTCGATCCGACCTGTTTCCGAGCGCATGCGATCAAGCGCCCAGAAGAGATTAACCGCGGTGGGGCGCGATCCGGCCAGCCTTGCCATATCCGCTTCGATCGCTTCTCGCCAGGTATCCGGATTTTCGCGATACCGCCGGCGCGCCGCCAGGACGACGCCATAGGCGGCGGCGATGCCGATGGCCGGCGCACCGCGCACGCGCATCGACGCGATCGCCTCGGCCACGCCCTGGGCGCTGTCGAACGTCTCGTAGACGACTGCGCCGGGCAGCTTGCGCTGATCCAGCACGCGGAGCCCTTGTTCGCTCCACTGTAGGGCACGGACCGTATCGTTAAACGTATCGGATGCGGAAGATGAAGACATATTGAATTGAGTGAAAATAGGTGTCGCCCGATCTGCCCGATCCGGCTAACAAACGGTTATTTTAAGATGGTCCAGCCGACAAACAAAGAATCCGCGCCGGTTCCTCGGGATTCGGCGATAAGTTCCTGAAAGTCATGCCGTTTGCAACATTCTCCGAGTCACCCCAGGTGCGCGTTTTTGCCGCATCGTCGAAAAGGCTATTCTCAGCCGAACGATGGTCTTACTCACATAAGCGATAATCTGTCAAGACTAACGCCGATAAAGGTCCGACTATGGTGCTCGAAATCTACCTCTGGTGCTGGATGCATCTGGAACCGCGCTATGCAGCGAAAAGAGGCGCAAAACTTCTGGGTTTGGCGGTATTGGCGCTGGCTCCGTTGATTTATGTCAACATCGACATGACCCGGCACGGATTCAAGCCTTCGGCGCCCAGCTTAACGATCCAGGTCGGCCAGCAAAACCCGAATCGTTAATTCCGCATGGCCTGCGTGCGCTGCCGTACGGCCTCGAACAGCAATACCCCCGTTGCGACCGACAGGTTGAGGCTTTCGACTTGGCCGAACATGGGGATCTTGACCAAAAAGTCGCAGGACTCGCGCGTCAGGCGGCGCAAGCCTTTTCCTTCGGCGCCGATGACCAGGGCCAGCGGAATGGCCAAGTCCGTCTCGTATAGCGATCGTTCGGCCTCGCCCGCGGCCCCTACCATCCACAATCCCGACTCCTTCAACCAACCGAGAGCCCGATTCAAGTTGGTTACGCGGTAAACCGGCACGGTTTCGGCGGCGCCGGAGGCGACCTTGGCCACGGTCGGCGTCAATCCCACCGACTGATCCTTGGTGATAATGACCCCCTGTACTCCGGCGGCGTCCGCGGTACGAAGACAGGCTCCGAGATTGTGCGGGTCCTGCACGTGATCCAAAACCAGAAAAAAAGGCTGCCGCGAGGGGGTCGCCAAGGCGTCCTGAAGCTCCGACTCCCCGAGTTCGGCGGCCAGCTTCAGCTCGATGACGATACCCTGGTGGTTTCGGCTTTCGGCCAGCGAGTCGAGTTGGTTTCTTCCGGCCGATTGGATGGAAATCCCGAGGGAAACCAATTTCCGCTCGATGGCTGCAATACGTGCATCGTCCCGCCGCCGGTCGATCCAAACGCTGATGATTTTGTCCGGAGTGTTTTCGAGAGCGGCTTCCGCAGCGTGAAGCCCCGCAATGCGACGCCTGTTCTTCATGACCGGCGTCTTTTCTTCCGTGGCCGGCGCGATGCGGATTCGGAGCGTTTCACCAGTTCGAGGTCGATTTTCCGCTCGTCCAGATCGACGCGAGCCACAACCACGCGAACGCTGTCGCCGAGCCGGTAGGTCACGCCGCTCCTCTGTCCTTCCAGCCGGTAACCGATCGGATCGTAGTGAAAATAGTCTTTGTCCAAGGTCGAGACGTGGACCAATCCTTCGACGAAAATGTCTTTCAGTTCCACGAAAAAACCGAATGGCGTCACGGCGGAAATGACGCCCGCAAACTCCTCTCCCAACTTATCGAGCATGTACTCGCATTTAAGCCAGGCAACGACATCGCGAGTCGCCTCGTCCGCGCGCCGCTCGGTGTACGAGCAGTGCTCGCCCATCAAAACCATGTCGTTATGGGAATAACAGAATTCTTCCTTCTTTTTCTTTTCGAGCGAGTGGCGAATGGCCCGATGCACCAGCAGGTCCGGGTAGCGCCGGATCGGTGAGGTAAAATGGGTGTAGGCTTCCAGGGCCAGCCCGAAATGGCCTTTCTTCTCCGGGCTATAAACGGCCTGAGGCAGCGAGCGCAGCAGGACGGTCTGGATCAGGTGTTCGTCGGGCCGGCCGGTGATGTTATCCAGCACCTCGAAATAGTCTTGCGGACCGGGGTTATCGCCGCCTCCGAGACTCAAGCCGACTTTTCCGAGAAAGGCGCGCAGATCGGCCAGGCGTTCGGCGGTGGGCCCCTCGTGAATTCGAACCACATGGGGAAGTTTTTGACGGGCCAGGTAGCGCGCCGCGGCGATGTTGGCCGTAATCATGCACTCTTCGATAAGGCGATGGGCGTCGTTCCGCTCGCGCGGCACGATTTGCGAGATTTTCTTGCCTTCACCGAATACGATGTAGGATTCCTGCGTATCGAAATCCATCGCCCCCCGCGCTTCTCTCGCCCGCCGCAATACCTTGTAGAGCGCATGCAGCTCTTCCAGGTGCGGCACCAGAGCACGGTGCTTTTTTCTCAGCACCTTGTCGCCGTCGACGATCATGCGGGCGACTTCGGTATAAGTGAGCCTCGCATGGGAATACATCAGCCCCGAATAGAAGCGCGAGCGAACGATGGCGCCGTCGGTGTTGATATAGATCTCGGAGACCATGCACAGGCGGTCTTGCTCGGGATTCAGCGAGCACAAACCGTTCGAAAGCACCTCGGGCAGCATCGGAATGACCCGGTCGGGAAAGTACACCGAGTTGCCGCGGTTCTTTGCTTCTTCGTCGAGAGCGGCGCCCGGCCGAACGTAATGGGAAACATCGGCGATGGCGACATACAGTTTCCATCCCTTCGGCGTTCTTTCGCAGTAGACGGCATCGTCGAAATCGCGGGCGTCTTCCCCGTCGATGGTTACGAGCGGCAGATGGCGCAGATCGACGCGATCGGCCTTGGCCTCTTCCGGAACTTCCGCACCTAGACCCGCGATTTCTTTCAATACGGCCTCCGGCCATTCGGACGGCAGATCGAAGCTGCGGATCGCCACCTCGATTTCCATGCCGGGAGCCATATGATCGCCCAGCACCTCCTTGATTCTGCCGATGGGATCGCGCTGGCGGGTAGGCTGCTCGATGATTTCCGCGACCACGATCTGTCCCGGAAGCGCGCCGTTCCGGTTCTCTTCGGGAATAAGAACGTCGTGAGCGATGTGCTTGTTGTCGGGAACGACGAACGAGATGCCTTGCTCCAGGTACAGCCGGCCTACGAGGTTATGGGTATTCCGCTCCAGTACCTCCACGACGCCGGCCTCCCGCCGCCCGCGGCGGTCGACGCCGCGGACGCACACCACGATGCGGTCGTCGTGCATGAGCGCGCGCATTTCCTTGGGCGAGAGAAACAGATCGTCGCCGCCTTCGTCGGGCCGGAGGAAACCGAACCCATCGGGATGGCCGATGACCCTCCCGACGATAAGATCCTTGTGATTGACAATGCAGTAATAATTGCGGCGGTTTCTCAGTATCTGCCCATCCCGCTCCATGGCGTTCAGGCGGCGACGCAGCGATTCGATGTCCTCGCCCTCTTGTACGCCCAACACCCCCGCAACGTCCTCGACTCGCAAAGGAACGCCTTGCTCTTTCATCACTTCGAGGATCAATTCCCGGCTGGGAATGGGGCGCTCGTACTTTCCCGCCTCCCGCTCCGCGAAGGGATCCTCGAACCTAAACCCTCTAGCTGTCGTAGGGGCGGACTTGGTCATGAATAATTTTCCTATTTATTGCGTTATTTAATTTCGGGGGGCACAGGTATGGTCCTTCGCCCTCTCGGCATGTCGAAGATTCGCCAAAACTCTTGGTATTGACAAGTCAGCCAATAAGTAACAAAATTCGCACTCCATTTGAGTTGTTCGACTCACCCCTGCCGAGGTGGTGAAATTGGTAGACACGCATGATTCAGGTTCATGTGGGGCGACCCGTGGAGGTTCAAGTCCTCTCCTCGGCACCATCCTTGTTCATATCCCTCAGTCGAAGGGATTTTTCAGAATTACCGTCTCGCTGCGATCAGGACCGGTGGAGAGAATATCCACGGGCACTCCGACCAGTTCCGCAATTCGTCCGATATAAGCCTTGGCATTTGCCGGCAGGTTCTCGTACGAGGTAATGCCGGCGGTCGATTCCTGCCATCCCGGAAGCTCCTCCACGACGGGCTCGCACTGCGCGTAGCTATCGGCGCCGATCGGCACGGTACGGATCTCTTCGCCTTTGTATCGATAGGCCGTACAAATTCCGATCTTTTCCAGCCCATCCAGAACGTCCAATTTCGTCAGGCATAATCCGCTTAGACTATTGAGCTTTGCCGAACGCTTCATCAAAACGGCGTCAAACCAGCCGCAACGGCGCGCTCGCCCGGTGGTGGCGCCGAATTCCGCGCCCCTTGCCGATAAATGCCTGCCGATCTCGTCCGAAAGTTCCGTCGGAAAAGGTCCGTTCCCGACGCGGGTCGAGTAAGCCTTCGTGATACCCAGTACATAATCGAAATCCAGCAAGCCCATTCCGCTGCCGGACGCTGCGCCGCCAGCCGTCGTATTGGAAGACGTCACGTAGGGATAAGTGCCGTGGTCGATGTCCAGCATCGCTCCCTGCGCGCCTTCGAAGAGAACGTTTCTGCCTTCGTCGCGGTAACTGTGCAGAATACCCGCCACATCGCCCAGCATCGGTTTGATCTGCTCGCCCAACGCCAGCGTTTCATCCAGCATTTGCCGATAGTCGAGTTGCGGCTGCCGGTAGTACCCGGCGAGCACGAAATTATGGTAATCCAGGAGCTCTCGCAATCTTTCGGCGAATACGGTCGGATACAGCAGATCGCCGGCGCGCAGCCCTCGCCGCGACACCTTGTCCTCATAGGCCGGACCGATGCCTCTTCCCGTCGTGCCTATCGCCTTATCGCCACGGGATTTCTCGCGCGCGACGTCCAATGCCACGTGAACGGGCAGTATCAAGGCACAGGCTTCGCTAATCGCAAGCCGATCCCGAACCGGAACGCCCGCCTTTTCCAATAAAGAAATTTCTTCCAGCAAGGCGTGAGGCGATAACACCACACCGTTGCCTATCAGGCATTTCACCGATTCCCGCAAAACCCCGGAAGGTATTAAGTGCAATACCGTCTTCTGGCCGTCGATTACCAAAGTATGTCCAGCGTTGTGACCGCCCTGGAAACGTACGACGGCATCTGCGCGCTCGGTCAGCAAATCGACCAGTTTACCTTTACCTTCATCGCCCCATTGGGTACCGATGACTATGACGTTTTTACCCATTCTTGATTCCAGGTTAATGTTTTACTTTTCGGTAATTTGAACTCAACGGCTGACGGGAACGATTTCCCAAGCCTGGCCCTGCTTTCGAAGGCAGTGCGAACAGGCCATTTCCAGGGCACCGCCCATTTGTCCGGACAATTCCTGGATGACGGTTTGTCCCGTGCTGCGCAAGTCACGTATCTTTTCATGCAAATCGGGATCGTCGACGGCGGGTGCAAAAATACGCAAATCGTTCGAGCGATCGTTTTCTCCGTTAGCCAATCGCGCCACGACCTTCAAATCGGCGCTAAAGCCGGTAGCGGGGCGGGCGCGCCCGAATTTCTTTCCAATCTCGTCGTAGCGCCCGCCGCGTGCGATTTCCCTGCCGTAACCCGGTACGAAAGCGGCAAATACGATGCCCGTTTTGTAGTGATATCCGCGCAATTCCGCCAGATCGAAGTTGATACGCAAAGCCGGGAAGAGGCTTCTCAAGCCGGAGGAAATCGATTCCAAATCCGTCAAGGCTCTCTGCACCGGCTCGCCGGCCGATGCCAATCGCTTCCTGGCCTCCTCCATGACACTCTCATGACCATTTAGATCGACGAGCGACTTCAACATTTCGGCGGAGGAATCGCTGACCGTCAGCGTATGCAGCAGATTCGCCAGGCCCGGATGATCCTTCCGCTGGAGAATTTCGAATAATTCCGCCTCCTGCCGTGCATTCAAACCGGCCTGGCGCGCCAACTCGCGATAAATGCCGACATGCCCCAGATCCAGATGAACATTCTCGATGCCTGCAACGGCAAGCATCTCCAGCATCAGGCGGATAATTTCCAAATCGCTGGCGTTGCCCGAGTGTCCGTACAGCTCGGCCCCGACTTGCAACGGACTCCGGGATTTTTCGAGATGATCCGACTGCGTGTGCAGCACGGTTCCCATATAACACAGTCGTGTCGGCCCATCGCTGCCAAGACTGCGCGCATCGATGCGCGCAACCTGAGGCGTCATGTCGGCACGTATTCCCATCAGCCGGCCGCTGATCTGATCGATGATCTTGAAGGTCTGCAGGTTAAGATCGTTACCCGAACCGGTCAGTAGAGATTCGATGAATTCGATCAAAGGCGGCATGACCAGTCTATAGCCCCAACCGGCGAACAAATCGATGATCTTCCTGCGAAGACGCTCCAAGCGCTCGGCCTCTTCCGGAAAAACCTCGTCAATACCCTCGGGCAACAGCCAATTATCTTCGGTCAGCATCGAATTCGGTAAGTTCAACAAACGGAAATGAATCTGAATGAATCAGGCAACGATTGCACAAACGGGGATTTATATCGGCGCCGGCCGCCTGTGCGAAAACAATCGGCCAGCGCTGCCGCCCCCGCCCTTTCGCCCCGCCGACGGGACAAAGGGACGGCTGAAAATGGGCGGCGGCAACGGTCTGGTTATTTCGGCTTTTTGAAGTATTGGAAGAATTTCGAATCAGGCTCCAACACGATCATGTCGTTCTCATCCTTGAATACCTGCCTGTAAGCATACAAGCTTCGATAAAAATCGAAGAACTCCGGATTTTTGCCATACGCTTGCGCATAAATTTCCGAAGCCGTGGCATCGCCTTCACCGCGCCTGATCTCCGAGTCGCGATAGGCATCGGCTAGTATCACTTCCCGCTGACGGTCCGCTTCCGCACGGATACGCTCGGCCGCCTCCGCGCCGCGAGAGCGAAAATCTCGCGCGACCCGCGCACGCTCCGCCTCCATTCGCCGGTATACCGATGAGCTAACCTCTTCCGGCAAATCGATCCCCTTCACGCGAATATCGATAACCTCGACACCTAAATCGTCGACCACAGGATTAACCGTCTTAATCAACAAATCACGGATTTGACCCCGTTCCAGGGAAACTACCTCGCGAATGGTTCTCTTGCTGAATTCGTTCCGCAGCGCATCCTTCGTGATCTGGTCAAGCCGAATGTTTGCCGCCGCTTTATCGCCGCCAACCGCCTTGTAGAATTTCGTGGCGTCTTCGATTTTCCATTTCACGAACCAGGTAACGATAACATTTTTCTTTTCGGAGGTAAGAAACCGTTCGGGCTTGGACTCCAATGTAAGGATCCGGTCGTCGTATTTCTTCACCTCTTGGTAGGGAAGCTTGAAATGCAAGCCCGGCTCGAAGTCGGTCTGTACAATTCTCTTGAATTCCAGCAATAAGGCTTTTTCCGTCTCCGACACAGTGAAGATGGAGGTAATACCCGCCACCAGCAAAACAGTCATCAGGACAAGAATCAGGGTATTTTTGTTAATCATTATTGCCCCCTTCCTTCACGGCCTCGAGTCGTTGAGCGGATGCTTTTCGGAGCCCCGCTGTCCGATATCTCGGGGGTGGTGAGCGTGGCGTTTTCGGTATCTCTAGGCGGGATCAAAGGCGACGCGGACTTTTGAAGCTTGTCCACGGGCAGATATAGCAAATTATTGCTGTTCTTGACATCGACCAACAATGTGCCCGTGCGTCCGAAAACCTCCTCCATGGTATCGAGATACAGACGCTCGCGAGTAATCTCCGGAGCTTTTTCATACTCTGCCAGCAACTGCCTGAATCGGCCGGCATCGCCTTCCGCTCGGGCAATGACGCGCTGTTTATACGCTTCGGATTCTTCCAGGAGACGCGCCGCAGCGCCCCGCGCCTTCGGCACGACTTCGTTCGCGTAGGCTTCCGCCTCGTTTTTCAGACGCTGCTCGTCCTCTCTTGCCTTGATCGCATCCATGAATGCCGCCTGAACTTCTTCCGGAGCCTGTGCATCCACCAGGCTCACATTGCTTACCCGGATTCCGGTCTGATATTGATCCAGCGTCTGTTGAATTTCGCTTTTTATCTCGTCCGCAACCTTACCCCGTCCCTCCGTCAAAACGAAATCCATCGTGCTCTTCCCGATGACCGCGCGTTCCGCGCTTTCGATAACCTGCTTCAGGGTTTCATCCGGGTCGGAAACATTGAAAAGGTAATCTTTTGCGTCCTTGATCTGGTACTGAACGGCCAAGCGGATATCGATGATGTTTTCGTCCTGGGTGAGCATGAGCGCTTCCTTGGGTACTGAACCCAGAGACGGCTGGCGGCCGCCGGAGCGGTACCCTACTTCCAGAAAACGTTGCTGCTCCATATTGACCACCTGGACGCGCTCTATGGGCGCCGGTATGTGCCAATGCAATCCGGGCATGGTGGTATCGACGTATTTGCCGAAACGCGTTACGACGCCTCGACTCCCTTCGTCAACGAGATAGATGCTGGTCAGCCCCCATACGATCAAGGCAATTACGAGAAAGAAACCGATCGTCCTCATGGGCGAATTTTCGCCGCCGCCGAAAAATCTGCCTATTTTCTCGTGCAGTCCGCGCATGACTTCCTCCAAATCCGGAGGTGTCTCCTGCTGATCGCGCCCGCTCCACGGATCTTTTTTATTACCGCCCGGCTCATTCCAGGACATTGGATGACTCCTATAGTACAGATCTTGAGGCTCTTCTAGAGCAATAACAAAGCCTCTATCAAGGCTTGTATATTAAAATTATCTAGGAAAACGGTTGGATATACAAAAACAAGCATTTAAGAGAAGGCCACGGAACGCTTCCCGCAAATCCAGGGCATCGCCGGAAATTCACGCATGCTTCGACACGGGGTAATAGTCATCGCTCAGGCACTTACCGAAGCTTCGATCTCGTCGATTTCACGCAACAATTTCACGTCTCGCGCAAGAAGCTCGACTTCCATGTCCCACCCGCCGGTACCGTCGGATTCTTCTTTCAAGACTCGCGCCGAGCCGTACAGCTTGGCTCTTAACCCCGCGTTCGTCGGAGCCAAGTGAAGCCTGCGGCGGATTGCTTCGCCGCGAAAAAGAGCCGTTAAGGCATTCCGAAGCAACGGCAAACCCGCGCCCGTCTTGGCCGACAGCCAGACTTTTCCGATCTCGCCGTTTTCATTTTTCTCGACACGCGGCTCGATGCCGGGAAGCCGATCGATCTTATTAAAGACCTGAATCTGGCTTACCTCGCCAGCGCCAATCTCGCTCAGAACCCGATTAACCTCGGATACCGTTTCGTCGGCTCGCTCGTCATTTGCATCGATAACATGAAGCAACAAGTCTGCCTCGGCGGCTTCTCTCAACGTGGCACGGAATGCGGCCACCAATTCATGGGGCAAATGCCGGATAAAGCCGACCGTATCGGCGAGAATCACGGTGGAATTCGGCGTCAATTGCAAGCGCCGCAAGGTGGGATCAAGCGTGGCGAACAACTGATTGGCGGCGTAAACGCCGGCTCCCGTCAAAGCGTTAAAAAGAGTCGATTTACCGGCGTTCGTATACCCCACCAGGCTGACGACCGGCAACTCAGCGCGCTGCCTTGCAGATCGCCCTTGGCTGCGCTGCTGCTCGACTTTTTCCAGACGCTTTTGAATCTGCCGTATTCGGTTGGCAATAAGGCGCCGGTCCGTTTCGAGCTGCGTCTCGCCCGGCCCTCGGAGACCAATGCCCCCTTTTTGACGTTCAAGGTGAGTCCAGCCACGCACCAGACGGGTAGACAGGTGCCGCAATTGAGCCAACTCGACTTGCAGCTTGCCCTCGAAGGACTGAGCCCGCTGAGCGAAAATATCAAGAATTAAGCCGGTGCGGTCGATGACTCTGACCGAGAGTTCCTTCTCCAGATTACGCTCTTGGCTCGGGCTTAACGGATGATTGAAAAGAACCAACTCCGCCTCGTTCTCCCGGACAACCCGGGCCAACTCATCAAGCTTTCCTTTTCCGATGTAGTAGCGCGGATCAGGTGTGTGTCGTTTGCCTGTCACGGTAGCCACAGGCATCGTCCCTGCAGATAAGGCGAGTTCCTGAAGTTCTACAAGAGCTTCGGTCTCGTTCTGAGCAGCCAAGTGAACAAGCACAGCACGCTCACCGGACTTCGGCCTTTCAAACAACTAAGCTCTTCTCCCCGGCTAGTCTCGATATCGCCATCTTGCGGTTCAAACCGAGCTCTCGATTACCCTTCGTCTTCCATTCCTTCCGTGGCGTGTGGCAGGCGAACCTGGCGCGCCGGGACGATCGTAGAAATAGCATGCTTGTAAACCATCTGGCTCACAGTGTTCTTGAGTATGATCACGTACTGATCGAAAGAATCGACTTTACCTTGCAGTTTGATCCCGTTTACGAGGTAAATCGAAACAGGAACGTGCTCTTTTCTTAACGCATTTAGAAATGGATCTTGTAAATTCTGCCCTTTTGACATCCTCTTTCTCCTTATTGTTATCAGACCGACGCTCAGCCTGTATTAAAACAAATCTCTAATTTTTTCGCTAGGCGGAATATCCCGACGTTACCGCGACGATAATAAAGTATAAAAAGGCGTAAATAGTCACCTATTCTTTCCCAATCAACTCGATTTTGTAACCGTCCGGATCCGCCACGAAAGCTATGACGGTGCTCCCGTGCTTCATGGGCCCGGCTTCGCGCAAGATTTCGCCGCCCGCCCGCCTGATACGTTCGACAGCGTCGTAGACGTCATCGACCTCGATCGCGATGTGACCGAAAGCATCGCCCAAGTTATAGCGCTCAACGCCCCAGTTGTAAGTCAACTCGATCACCGAATTGTGACGTTCGTCGCCGAACCCGACGAAGGCAAGGGTAAATTTTCCGTCAGGATAATCTTCCCTTCTCAACAATTTCATCCCGAGAATTTCAGTGTAAAAGCGGATCGAGCGGTCCAATTCTCCGACCCTGATCATCGTGTGCAAGATACGCATCGATTCGTCACCTCGGCTCATCTATTCAAATCAACTCGCGAAACTCCAGCGACTCGCGCCGAAAGCGCCTCTAGGTCAGCTCCGAAGAGACGGCATCCGCCAGGCGGTCCGCCATGGCGCGAACGACGTGAGCATCCTGACCTTCCACCATAATCCTGATCAGAGGTTCCGTTCCAGAGGAACGGAGGAGAATGCGGCCTTTGCCGCCCAGCTCCCGCTGAAGCTCGTTTTTCAGTCTTTGAACCGACTCAAGCCGATCTAAATTGATTTTCTCCCGCACCTTTACGTTGACCAGGCACTGAGGATACTTAGTCATGCCGCTTTTCAGCTCGCTGAGCGTTTTTCCCGTCTCGCGCATTGCCGCCATGACCTGTAGAGCGGAAATGATGCCGTCGCCCGTGGTAATTCTATCGCGGCATATAATATGCCCCGAACTTTCTCCGCCGAGCACGCTATCGTGCTGAAGCATCATTTCCATCACGTAACGGTCGCCTACCGCGGCGCGCTTAAACTCCAACCCCAACCCACTCAATGCATGCTCAAGCCCCAGGTTGCTCATCAGGGTGCCGACCACCGGACCTTTTAGCGCGCCGCTCTCCAGGCGCGATTTGGCGATGATGTAAACCAGCTCATCGCCATCGACAATCTCCCCCTTGTGATCGACCATGATCAGCCGATCGCCGTCTCCATCCAGGGCGATCCCGAAATCCGCCTGCTCGTTCAATACCGTTCGGCTGAGTTGCTCGGGTTTGGTGGCTCCGACGCCGTCATTGATGTTCAAACCGTTCGGCTGAGTTCCGATCGCCACGACCGCCGCGCCAACTTCCTCGAACACGTGGGGCGCTATGTGATAGGTCGAGCCGTGGGCGCAATCGACAACGATTTTGAATCCGGTAAATTCAATGCGGGAGGGAATGGTACTTTTGCAAAACTCGATGTAGCGCCCTACCGCGTCGCCGATGCGGGACGCCTTGCCGATCCGGGAAGACTCCACCGTTGTCATGGGCCTGTCCATTTGCTCCTCGATCTGGAACTCGACCTCGTCGGGGAGCTTCATCCCATCGGGCCCGAAGAACTTGATTCCATTATCGTAGTGCGGGTTGTGCGAGGCGCTGATAACGATCCCCGCCTGGGCCCGAAACGTCCGCGTAAGATACGCAATCGCCGGCGTCGGCATCGGACCGAGCAATTGAGTATTAATCCCCGCCGCCGCCAACCCGGCCTCCAGAGCCGACTCGAACATGTAGCCGGAGATCCTGGTGTCCTTTCCGATCAGAACATTGGAAGGATAGCGATCCAGCGAAAATACGCGCCCCGCCGCCCAGCCCAACTTCAGCACAAAGTCCGGCGTAATAGGATATTCTCCCACTTTGCCGCGAATTCCGTCTGTACCAAAGTATGCTTTCTTCATTCGCTGCCCTTTGATCTAAATGACTGCTTCGCCGTGATCGATAGCCGATCTGTCGAAATCTTTCGGACGCACTTGCTTCTTCATTCACTGCCTATGGCGCTCTTGCCGCCGTTTCGAAGGGGATGTCAAGATACCGGAGCGATTCACTTGGCTGGCCTAGTGTAGGCGATTCCAATAAAAACAAAACCCCCCGCACCAAAAACGATGCCGGGGGTCTCAGATGAGTCGAAAAAACGGAATCAGTGCTGTTCCGCTGCCTTACCGATACCGCCGGCTCCTTTCGCCTTGGACGTATCCTTGGACCCCGAGCCTGCGGCAGCGCCGCCACTCGGGGGCGCTTCGCCCCAGCTTTGCGGCGGACGCGGAATCTTGCCTTCCATAATGTCGTCGATCTGGAAGCGATCGATCGTCTCGTATTTGATCAAGGCTTCCGCCATCAGGTGCAATTTCTCCAGGTTCTCTCGCAACATGCGCTCCGAGCGCTCGTAGTTGCGATCGATTACCGAGCGAATTTCCTCATCGATCAAATGCGCCGTTTCCTCGGACACCATTTTGTGCTTGGTAACGGAGCGCCCCAAGAACACCTCCCCTTCTTCCTCGCTGTACGCCAGCGGCCCGAGGCGTTCGGAGAGCCCCCAGCGAGTGACCATATTGCGCGCCAGATTAGTGGCCCGCTCGATATCGTTCTGTGCGCCGGTCGTTACCCTTTCCTTGCCGAAAATAAGCTCTTCCGCGATGCGGCCGCCGAACAAGCTGGAGATCTGGCTTTCCAGCTTCTGCTTGCTCGCGCTGTACTGGTCGCGTTCCGGCAAGAACATGGTGATTCCAAGAGCCCGGCCGCGCGGCATGATGCTGACCTTGTACACGGGGTCGTGCTCGGGAACCAGCCGCCCCACGATGGCATGCCCCGCTTCATGATAAGCGGTAAGCTGCTTCTCTTCATCGGTCATCACCATGGACTTGCGCTCCACGCCCATGAGGATCTTGTCCTTGGCTTTCTCGAAATCCTCCATGTCGACGCTGCGCTTATTCTTGCGGGCGGCGAACAAAGCCGCCTCATTGACCAGATTGGCCAGATCCGCACCGGAAAACCCGGGAGTGCCGCGCGCCAGATATTCCACTTCCACGTTATCGGCAACCGGCACCCGCTTCATGTGAACCTTCAGGATTTGCTCGCGGCCGCGAACGTCGGGAAGCCCGACGACGACCTGACGGTCGAATCGCCCGGGACGCAGGAGCGCGGGATCCAAAACGTCGGGACGGTTGGTTGCCGCGATAACGATGATGCCTTCGTTACCCTCGAAGCCATCCATTTCGACGAGCAACTGGTTGAGCGTTTGCTCGCGTTCGTCGTGACCGCCCCCCAGACCGGCGCCACGATGCCTGCCCACGGCGTCGATCTCGTCGATAAAGATGATGCACGGCGCGTTTTTCTTCGCCGTCTCGAACATATCGCGCACGCGGGAAGCGCCGACACCCACGAACATCTCCACGAAATCGGAGCCCGAAATGGAGAAGAACGGAACCTTGGCTTCGCCGGCGATCGCTCGGGCCAACAAGGTTTTACCGGTACCCGGCGGGCCGACCATCAAAGCTCCGCGCGGAATTTTGCCGCCCAGCTTCTGGAATTTGCTCGGATCCTTGAGGAAGTCGACCATCTCCTGGACGTCTTCCTTGGCCTCCTCAACGCCGGCCACGTCGGCAAACGTCACCTTGACCTGGTCTTCCTCGATAAGCCGCGCCCGGCTCTTGCCGAAGGACATCGCCCCCCTTCCGCCGGTGCCGCCCTGCATCTGGCGCATGAAGAAAATCCACACGGCGATCAGCAGCAGCATCGGGAACCACGAGATAAAGATCTGCATCAGCAGCGACTGCGATTCCGGCGGCTGAGCCTTGATCTCGACGTGATTTTTCAACAGATCGTCAACCAGGTGGTCGTCGCCGGGGCTGTACGTGGTGAACTTTTCGCCGGTTCCGAGCATGCCCCGGATCATCTGGCCATCGATAGTCACCTGCTTGACTTGTCCCTCGTTCACCGCGGAGATGAACTGCGAATACGACATGGTCGAATCGACCGACTTTCGGGAGCCAAAATTATTGAAGACCGACATCAAGACGACGGCAATGACCACCCACAGGATTATGTTCTTCAACATGTCATTCACGGTCTAACTTCCTCGTCGGATAAATCCGACCATTTTTTGAAATAGTTTACCAATACTATCAGGATATCGCCCGGTGTAAATGCTTTGACCGGCCGGGCAAGACGATTAAGGTGGCCAGAGGAGCCGAACGAGGAAAAATCGATCGGTTTCGAAAAAAGAACCGCCCGCGAACTTTCGACCGAGCGACCTCTCCCCGACTTTCGACTAAACGCGTCCCATATGGTTCATTTTCGGCTGCCCATGAAAGCGCCGGCTCCGCTTATCCGATCCTGCCCCGGAACCAGGGCTGTTCAATGCTTGATGCCCTGATAGTTCAAGACGCGCTCCAGGTCGATGGCGTTGTCGTAAAGGGCGGCGCGGATGTTGGTGTGACCGTTGTGGCGCAAGAGATTCAAGGCGAAGTGGCGG